>PPYF01349198.1_pt1 | contig 514477 bp, 343 predicted proteins | sample 1559871 | NCBI WGS metagenome assembly PPYF01 (sample SAMN08240021, study PRJNA423297) | Human gut metagenome, whole genome shotgun sequencing project. | reverse complement strand
AAGATGGATTCGAACCACCGAAGTCGAAAGACAGCAGATTTACAGTCTGCCCCATTTGGCCACTCTGGTATTTGCCCTTAATATTTCAAACAAAGAATTAAAATCAAATAGCGAACAATACTCTGAACATAGATGTTTTATTCTCAGTTCTTCTTCTAATTCTTCCCCGCCATGCGAACCGAATTGACTGCCGTCATCCCTTTCGCTAAAATCGGATGATCCTCATTCATCCTTGGAGCCTCTTGTCGGATTCGAACCAACGACCCCGAGATTACAAATCACGTGCTCTGGCCAACTGAGCTAAAGAGGCATTCTAGCTAAAAAATGCAACCGTCACGTTCTAACGCGAGCGAAACGGCTGCAAATTTAGTTATTTATTTCTTTCCCGCAAAATATTTGCGATTTTTTTATTTGCTACGCTGTTTTTCCTTGTATTTCACCAGTTGTTTTTCAAGTGCTTCCACATCCAAATCAACTGCTTCCTCGAATGTATCGCACACTTTACTTGCATAAAACTCACCATTAGGAATAAGAATCTTTATGCCTGCCTCTTTATTTTCAGCAGCTTCCGGCTTAACTACCTTTAATGACACCTCTACTTTCTTTATATCTTCGTAATATTTTTCCAACTTAGACACTTTCTTCTGAATAAATGCCTGCAATTGCTCTGACGCATCAAAGTGAATTGATTGAATTCTAATATCCATACTTACCTCCTTTTTTTAAGCTCTTGGATGAGCTTGTTTATACACTTTTTTAAGTTCTTCAAATGTGGCATGCGCATAGATCTCGGTAGTTGCAATACTCTCGTGACCCAAAAGTTCTTTTACCGCACCCAATTCTGCATCATTATTCAGCATTGTGGTAGCAAAAGTATGCCTCAGCACGTGAGGACTTCTTTTTTTCAACGTCGCCACCTTTGACAGGTTCCGTTTCACTAAATTATAGACTAGATTCTTATAAAGCCGTCCGCCATCCTCTTTAATAAAGAAAGCCTTCGACCTTTCCGGAATCGCTTCGTTTCTTACATTAATATATTCAAGCATCAACTCTTTCAGTTCATCACCGAACGGTATTAGCCGTTGCTTGTTTCTTTTCCCGGTTACTTTCAAAAGAGAAGCAGAAAAATCCACATCCTTATCATCCAGACCTATCAATTCCGATAGTCTCATGCCTGTAGCATAAAACATTTCAATAATCAACCGATCACGACAACCTTTAAATCCTTCGCCAAAATCCGTATCATCCAGCAACTTATCCATTTCGCTCTCTTTCAGAAAGACAGGTAACGGTTTCTTATTCTTAGGTCCTGTTATTTTTCGTAACGGATCTACGGTCACCTCTCCTTGCCTTAAAAGATACTTATAGAACGACCGGAGCGAACTTAGCTTTCGATTTACAGAAGTTGAAGTATATCCCCTGTCCATTAATGAAACAATCCATTCACGAATCAGTTCACCTTCCACTTCCAACGGATCAAACTTTCCGTACTCTTCCTGAGCAAACTCCTGTAGTTGCTTTATATCCTCGCCATACGCCAGAACGGTTTTTTCGGAATAATTCCGCTCATACCGGAGGTAATCAAGAAAAGATTTAATTAACATAATATCGCTACATCTAAAATCGTGCAACGAATGTATGAAAAGAATTCAATAATTCAAAGGAAATTACGAATTATTAATCTTCTACTTGCTGAAGTTGTTGTACATAAACTGCACGCTCTTTCTTAAGTCTTTTAGTTACAGACGGTTTATCAAATTGCTGTCTGCTTCTTAATTCTTTCACGATGCCAGTTTTCTCAAATTTTCTTTTAAACTTCTTCAGCGCTTTTTCAATGTTTTCGCCTTCTTTTACAGGTACTACAATCATTTTGTTATTATTAATATGTTATTGGTTAAAAATTTCCGCAGTCAAATTGCGCCGCAAAATTACACATACTTTCTTTATTCACAAAACTTTCGGCAAATATTTCTCAAAAACTATTCATAAACAAATCATTAACCGCGAAAAGTTAGTACCTTTGAGACTCATAAATATGTCTATAAATAACATAATAAGGTATGAAGCAGAGCATAAAAGAGCGTATACACGCACTACGGATGACATTCCGCCCTAACAATATCAAAGCGTTCATCATTCCCAGCACCGATCCTCACCTGAGTGAGTATGTAGCTCCTTATTGGATGTCCCGTGAATGGATTTCCGGTTTCACGGGTTCCGCCGGAACAGCCGTCATCTTAATGGATAAAGCCGGACTATGGGCAGATTCCCGTTATTTCCTGCAAGCGGAAAAGGAACTGGAAGGCAGCGGCATTACATTATATAAAGAGATGCTGCCGGAAACTCCTAGTATCACAAAGTTCCTCTGTCAGAATCTAAAGCCGGGAGAATCTGTGAGTATTGATGGGAAAATGTTTTCCGTGCAACAGGTGGAACAAATGAAAGAAGATCTTGCCCCCTATCAGTTACAGGTCAATCTGTTTGGCGATCCTCTGAAAAACATTTGGAAGGACCGTCCATCCATGCCTGATGCTCCGGCTTTTATCTACGATGTTAAATATGCAGGAAAAAGTTGTGGAGAAAAAGTTGCCGCCATTCGTACCGAGCTGAAAGAGAAAGGCATCTTTGCTTTATTTTTATCCAGTCTGGACGAAATAGCATGGACTCTCAATCTGAGAGGAAGTGATGTGCATTGCAATCCGGTTATAGTAAGTTATCTATTGGTTACTCAAGATGAAGTAGTCTACTTCATTTCGCCGGAAAAAATTACCCAAGAGGTAAATGAATACTTGCAAGAGCAGCAAGTCAGCCTGAGAAAATATGACGAAGCTGAATCTTTCCTGAATTCTTTTGCAGGAGAAAACATACTTATCGACCCAAAGAAAACGAACTATGCGATTTATTCGGCTATCAATCCTGCATGCAAGGTCGTTCGTGGAGAATCTCCTGTGACATTACTGAAAGCCATTCGCAATGAGCAGGAGATTGCCGGCATCCATCACGCAATGCAGCGGGATGGCGTGGCGCTTGTCAAGTTTCTCAAATGGCTGGAAGCATCAGTGCTTTCGGGCAAAGAGACCGAACTGAGCGTAGACCGGAAGCTGCATGAGTTCAGAGCAGCCCAACCTTTGTATATGGGAGAAAGTTTTGACACAATCGCCGGATATAAAGAGCATGGAGCAATCGTACACTATTCCGCAACGGAGGAGAGTGATGTCACGCTTCAGTCTAAAGGTTTCTTGCTGTTAGATTCGGGAGCGCAGTATCTGGATGGAACAACTGACATCACCCGTACCATTGCATTAGGCGAACTGACGGAGGAAGAAAAAACAGACTATACCTTAATATTAAAAGGCCATATTGCATTGGCAATGGCTAAATTCCCAGCCGGAACACGCGGCGCCCAACTCGATGTATTGGCCCGTATGCCTATCTGGAGTCATGGCATGAACTTCCTTCATGGTACCGGACATGGCGTAGGACATTTTCTGAGCGTACACGAAGGTCCGCAAAGTATCCGTATGAACGAAAATCCCATTGTGCTGCAACCCGGTATGGTTACATCCAATGAACCTGGTGTTTATAAGGCAGGCAGCCACGGGATACGCACCGAGAATCTGACATTGGTCTGCAAAGATAAGGAAGGCATGTTCGGAGAATATTTCAAATTTGAGACGATCACCCTATGCCCGATTTGCAAAAAAGGCATCATCAAAGAAATGCTGACAGCAGAAGAAGTCAAGTGGTTCAATGACTACCATCAAACCGTTTACAAAAAACTTTCTCCAAGTCTGAACGAAGAAGAAAAGAAATGGCTGCTAGAAGCAACAAAAGCTATTTAAAACAGCTTTTGTCTGACACCCGGGTGTCAGGCTGCTTAACACCCGGGTGTCAGGCAGTCTGAGACCCGGGTGTCAGACATCACGAGACCCGGGTGTCGAACAATCCCCAATCATATTCAATAAAAACATCATTAGAAACAATATAATTTATGGCTTTAATCAAATCAGTGCGGGGCTTTACCCCCGAAATTGGAGAGAACTGTTTTCTCGCAGATAATGCAACCATCATAGGAGATGTAAAAATAGGAAATGACTGTAGCATCTGGTTTTGTACAGTATTGCGCGGTGACGTTAATTCCATACGGATAGGTAATGGAGTCAATATTCAGGATGGAAGCGTGCTACATACTTTATACGAGAAGTCAACCATCGAAATTGGTGATCATGTTTCCGTAGGACATAATGTGACGATTCACGGAGCAACCGTCAAAGATTATGCACTTATCGGGATGGGATCTACTATACTGGATCATGCCGTAATAGGCGAAGGGGCCATCGTTGCCGCCGGTTCTTTGGTCTTGAGCAATACAGTGATCGAACCCGGAAGTATCTGGGGAGGGGTACCGGCTAAATTTATCAAGAAGGTAGACCCGGAACAGGCAAAGGAACTAAACCAAAAAATCGCTCACAATTACCTGATGTATTCCCAATGGTATAAATAAAGAAAAAATAGATTCATAAAAAGATCCCCTATTTTAGCTTCGTCCACAACAGGAGTTCTAAAATAAGGGGATCTATATTCTTTATATCAAACTTCAGTTCATTAATGAAGCCGCTCCATTTATCTATTTCAAATTATTTATTCTGAAGACTTGAAGCAACTTTATCCATCTCTAAAAGTTAATCATGTGCATAATCTTCTCCGTAGCTCCGGCATTACTGGTCACATAATAACCGGCATTCGCGCCGGTCTCACGCATGAAAACGTCATCTGTCCGGAAACGGTCCAACAAGGTTTTCAACTCGTTATAGTCTTTAATAGAGTATGCGCCTTTAGCTTCGAGCAACCGGATTGCTTCCATAAACTTCTGATATTTCGGTCCGAAGATAACAGGAATGCCATATACAGCAGCTTCCAGTGTATTATGAATACCGACGCCAAAACCACCTCCGATATAAGCCACTTCTCCATAGCGGTAAATAGAAGATAACAGTCCGAAGCAATCGATAATCAAGCAATCAACTTTCAGTACATTCTTTTCATCAGCACGAGTATAGCGTACATAAGGACGTTTCAGTTTACTGATAATCTCCACCAGATGATTTTCATCAATCACATGCGGAGCGATGATCAACTTCATTTCCGGATGGGTATTGAAGTACTCCAGGAATAAATCTTCATCCGGTCCCCAAGAACTGCCGGCTACAAACGTAAAGGCATTGTCTCCTTTAAACATTTTCACCAACGGAAGGTCTTTGGCCTCTTCCCGAATCTGCAACACACGGTCGAAACGGGTATCTCCCACCACTGTCACACGACTAATGCCAATCTTCGACAAATAGCGTTTGGAAGCCTCATTTTGCACAAACAAATGATCGAAATCCTTCAGCACATTGCGATAAGTCCCACCATACCATTTAAAGAATATCTGATCGCGACGGAAAATGGAAGAAACACTATACACCGGGATGCGACGCTTATGAAGCTCATCCAGGTAATTCTTCCAAAATTCGTACTTGATAAAGAATGCCATGCACGGGGTTGCGATATCCAGGAACTTCTTCACATTCCGCGGTTTATCAAACGGCAGATAGCAGACAATGTCCGCTCCCCGGTAATGCTTGCGCACTTCGTAACCGGACGGAGAGAAAAATGTAAGCAATATCTTATAATCGGGATATTTTTCCCTGATCATTTCTATTAATGGACGCCCTTGTTCAAACTCGCCAAGCGAAGCAGCATGAAACCAAATATACTGCTCCCCTTTCTCCACTTGCTGTCGTAGAAGTTCATACACCACCCAATGCCCTTTCATCATTTTTCGGGGCTTACGGCTGAACGGAGCAGCAAAATGAACCAAAAGGTCATAAACAACTATTGCCAGATTGTAAAGCATAATTTACAAATCCTAATTATTTAAGTACCTCTACGGCACGCTTCATACGAGCCAATGTCTCTTCCTTACCCAATACCCAGGAAATATCGAACATATGCGGACCTTTACCTTCGCCCACCAGTGTCAGACGGAAGGCATTCATTATATTACCTGTATGGTAACCTTTTTCAGCAATCCAGTCCATCACTACTTTCTCCTGGCCTTCAATGCTGAAATCCTCGATGCCGGCAATTACTTCCGCCAACTCAGTCATACATTTTGCCGAGTCTTCTTTCCAGCGTTTCTTCACTGTCTTTTCATCATATTCAGCAGGAGCCACAAAGAAGAAGCTACATACATCCCACAGTTCCTTGATAAAACTTACACGGTCTTTCATCATGCCGACTACCGTAACGACCTTCTCGAAAGGAGCCTCTACCCCATGCTCTTTCAGCACAGGCAAAAACAATTCGGCAATTTCTTCATTCGGTTTAAGCTGGATATACTGATGATTGAACCAAATACCTTTTTTGTAATCGAACTTAGCTCCGGACTTGCTGCAACGATGAATGTCGAACAGTTTTATCATCTCGTCCATAGACATCACTTCCTGATCGTTGCCCGGATTCCATCCCAACAAAGCCAGGAAGTTAATCACCGCTTCGGGCAAATAACCCGATTCACGATATCCGGAAGACACTTCCCCCGATTCCGGACACCATTCCAACGGGAATACAGGGAATCCCAAACGGTCACCGTCACGCTTACTTAGTTTACCGTTTCCTTCCGGCTTCAGCAGCAAAGGCAGGTGGGCAAATTCCGGCATCGTGTCTTCCCAGCCGAATGCACGGTACAACAGTACGTGCAGCGGTGCCGAAGGCAACCATTCTTCGCCACGAATTACATGAGACACTTCCATCAAATGGTCATCCACAATGTTCGCGAGATGATAAGTAGGCAGTTCGTCAGCCGATTTATAGAGCACCTTGTCATCCAGAATAGATGAATTAATAACGACTTCGCCACGAATCAAGTCATTCACGTGAACATCCTCGTTCGGCTCAATCTTAAAGCGGACCACATATTGCTTTCCTTCAGCAATCAATGCATCCACTTCTTCTTTCGACATTGTCAGAGAATTGCGCATCATCCTGCGGGTAGATGCATCATATTGGAAGTTAGCAATTTCCGCACGCTTAGCATCCAGTTCCTCAGGAGTATCAAAAGCGATGTATGCCTTGTCATTATCCAACAAAATCTGCACGTATTTCTTATAGATTTCGCGACGTTCGGACTGACGGTACGGGCCGTGTTCTCCACCGAAGCTCACTCCTTCGTCAAAGTGGATACCCAACCACTTGAATGACTCAAGTATATACTCTTCCGCTCCCGGCACGAACCGGTTGGAGTCAGTATCTTCAATACGGAAAATGAGGTCTCCGCCGTGTTGACGCGCAAATAGATAATTATACAAAGCTGTACGCACACCACCGATGTGCAATGCTCCCGTAGGACTCGGAGCAAAACGAACTCTTACTTTTCTTTCTGCCATAATTTGGGTTAGTATAGGTAAATCGTGGCAAAATTAAACCTTTTTTTCCACACTATTGTTTTTTTTTGTACTTTTCGCAAAAATTTCAATGCGTATGGAACATATGAAGAAGAAAAAGAGGTTCTCAAGAAGAGATATATTATATAAATCATTGCTGTTTGTAGCGACAGTGACACTGATTGTCTATTTCCTGCCACGTGACGGAAAATTCAACTATCAGTTTGACATAAACAAGCCCTGGAAGTACGGGCAGTTGATAGCCACTTTTGACTTTCCGATCTATAAAGACGACGCAGTGGTGAACCGGGAACAGGATAGTCTGCTGGCTTCCTTCCAACCTTATTATCTGCTTGACAAACAAGTAGAGAAAGACGCAATCGCCAAGCTGAAAGAGAATTACCATACTCACCTGAAAGGTATACTTCCTTCCGTAGATTATCTGCGATACATCGAACGGACATTAAAAGAAATATACGGAGAGGGCATCGTTTCGACAGAAAACATACAAGAACTCCACAAGGACAGTACTTCGGCAATCATGATCATCGACGATAAACTCGCCAACTCCAAGCCTACCGATCATATATATACGGTCAAAAAAGCTTATGAGTACTTGCTATCCGCAGATACGACCCACTTCAACCGTGAGATTCTGAGACAATGTTCATTAAACGAATACATCACTCCCAATCTCACATTCGACCAACAACGGACACAGACCGCCAAAGAGGAAATGCTGAACAACTATTCCTGGGCCAACGGATTAGTCGTCAGCGGCCAGAAAATTATAGACCGTGGAGAAATCATCAGCCCGGAAACGTACAATATTCTGGAATCATTACGCAAAGAGTCCATCAAGCGAAGTGAATCCATTGATCAGAGCCGCTTGATTCTTGGCGGGCAGATTTTGTTTGTCGGTATGCTGATGCTTTGCTTTATGCTCTATCTCGACCTGTTCCGAAAAGATTATTATGAGCGCAAAGGCAGCCTGTCGTTACTGTTTACACTGATTGTATTTTATAGTGTGGTAACAGCTTTCATGGTATCACATAATATATTTAATGTATATATGATTCCGTATGCGATGCTGCCCATCATCATACGGGTTTTCCTCGATTCACGAACTGCCTTCCTGACGCATGTCATTACGATATTAATCTGCTCTATATCCCTGCGTTTTCCGCATGAGTTCATTCTGACGCAGTTGGCTGCCGGATTAGTTGCCATTTTCAGTTTAAGGGAACTTTCGCAGAGGTCACAGCTCTTCCGCACGGCCTTATTGGTGATACTGACTTATGCGGCTATTTACTTCGCATTCGAGCTAATGACCGAGAATGGACTTGCCAATGACTTCTCTAAGTTGAATGCACGGATGTATACCTATTTCTTTATTAATGGTATTCTGCTGCTGTTTACATATCCGTTGCTGTTTCTGCTGGAAAAGACGTTCGGCTTTACCTCTAATGTGACTTTGGTCGAACTTTCCAATATCAACAGTGATCTTCTCCGACAGATGTCCGAAACAGTGCCCGGAACTTTCCAGCACTCTATGCAGGTAGCCAATCTGGCGGCAGAAGCAGCGATCCGTATTGGAGCGAAAAGTCAATTAGTACGTACCGGAGCTTTATATCATGATATCGGCAAGATGGAGAATCCCGCTTTCTTTACGGAGAATCAGTCGGGAGGCGTCAATCCTCATAAGAATCTGAATTACGAGCAAAGTGCCCAGGTCGTGATCAGTCATGTGACAGACGGATTGAAACTGGCGGACAAGCATAATCTGCCGAAAGTAATCAAAGATTTTATCAGCACCCATCATGGACGGGGGAAAACGAAGTTCTTTTATATCTCATGGAAGAACGAGCACCCCGACGAGGAACCGAATGAAGAACTGTTCACCTATCCAGGTCCCAATCCTTTCTCAAAGGAGACAGCTATTCTGATGATGGCGGATGCTGTCGAAGCGGCGTCACGCAGTCTGCCAGAATATACGGAAGAAACTATCAGCAACTTGGTCGACAAGATCATTGACTCCCAAGTTGCTGAAGGTTATTTCAAAGAGTGCCCTATCACTTTCAAGGACATTGCGACCATCAAGACGGTATTCAAAGAAAAGCTGAAAATCGCTTATCACACACGGATCAGTTATCCTGAGTTAAAGAAGTAAGCAGACCGGCACAAGCGTCTTCGAGTACATCCAGCACATATTCAAATCCTTCGGCCCCTCCATAGTAGGGGTCGGGGACATGGTCAGCGGGAATGCGGGTACAGTACTCCGTCATGCGATGAATCTTTTTCCACTCTTCCGTAGAAGGAGCTTTTTCTTTCAGATCATCTATGTTACGGTCGTCCATGCCAATAATCAGATCAAAATTATAAAAGTCCTCTGTCCGCACCGGACGGGAGCGATGAACCAGTTGATAACCACGACGGGCAGCGTGTGCACGCATCCGGCTATCCGGCAATTCGCCTTGATGATAAGACAGGATTCCGGCGGAATCAATCACAAATTCTTCTTCCAGTCCGGCTTCTTTGATCAGGTGAAGCATTACTCCTTCCGCCGTAGAGCTACGGCAGATATTTCCCAAACAGACAAATAATATTTTTTTCATAATTTACGTTTAATAATTGACAGGCTTCATTCGTTTCTATTATCAAAACGAATTAAGTATCTGATTGGCCCGGTTCACGGTAACGGCTGCCGGTATTTCCGGCATATTACCCAAATTGAACGGTGCCAGCATTTTCTCTATCTTCTTTAATCCGGCTTTATTTCCCTTCTTCTCAAATTCCTGACGAAGAATCGTTATTTTCTCATGTGCCTGAATACCTTCGATCAAACGTTCGAAACGGATACAGCTACGGGCTCCCGGATACACGAGATAAGTATCTCCGGCCGCCCACGTGCGGAAACGTGAATCGAGCAACGGCTCCAAAGGCCAGCTATTGTATGCCCAACGCAGATAGCCATCCAGATGCTTCTTCGAAGAATAGAAACTCACCCATGCAGCCTCAGCAGGATCGGAAAAAGTGAATGTATTGGGATGTGCTTCCGTACAACAAGTATAATAGGTGGTACGTTTATTCTCGGCCGCACGGCGGAGACGCACTTCTTCCGGGAAGTTCTGTCCGATAACAATGCAATAATCGTACAAGTCCGGCTCTATCTCAGTATGATAATTACCGGCCAGTGAAACTTTAAACTCCGGATCTGCCTTACGGATTACTTTCAACGTTTTCTGCATTACATCCATCGGACGCTCATCCATCGCAATCGCACAAATATCAAACCATCCTTTTTCTCTCAGATGCTTGGAAAAAGAAGTAAGCATCGCAACCCACATTTCTTCATAAGCAGGTTCTCCCGGTGCTGTCTTTACAAACTTCAATGAATTTGTTGCCTGATCAAAATACTGGAAAGATAATTCCCAGGGAACCATAGAGTAACAGTTAATCTGCTGATCGATACCGACACTCATCATAAACTCTACCCAGCGATCAAAAACCGTATAGTCGAAAGCCCAAGTGCCGTCGGCACGTTTCATCCATGTAACCATCGTCTCGAAATAATCTTCAGTCTGACCGTTCCAGGGTTTATGTGTCAAAGTGGCTGTGATAATCTTTTGACCGGCATCTGCCAGCATTTTCATCAGCGGGCGCATAGCGTCTAGATGCTCCTGGCTCCACAAGGGAACCTGATAATAACGGGCTACGGCAAACGGGCTCTGCCACAAATCCAGATGATAAGCCCATTCGGACGGTGCAGGAAGTTCACGGGAAGAAACGAGGATTTCGAGATTAAGCTGCTGCAACAGACGGGAACCGTCTTTTACCAGCAAAGCACCCTTGTAGGTTCCGGGAGTAGCCGATTGAGGAATCCAGCATTGCACCCAGATAGGCTGAACGGTACGTGCCGGAACAGACATTGATTTCAAGTTCGTATCAATCGGGTCGGCTACCAACAACGAATCGTAATCCACTGCTTGACGGTGACCGCACGCGCCTCTGCCATCTTTATTCAGTTCATCGGTCATTACATAACGGATGAAACCGGCTTTAAACGCCTCATCCGAAAGACTATTTCCTTTTTTATCTTTAAAATCGGTAAAGCTGAAGTTCAGATCTTTCACCTCAGTGCCGGTCCAGACAACAGCCTGCGCGTTTACACGTTCGCCACGCCAGCCTTTTAAAGTGGTAAGCTGCTGCTTTTTCAGCTGGGGAAGCCGATGCTTCGCATAGCGGGTGTCAATTGTTCCCCAGGAAATCTGAGGGATGGTAACTGCTGCCCAGTCTTTATCAGAGGGGGAAGAAGGATCAGGCAGTTCCTGATAAGTTTCAATTGGAAATTTCGGTTGCCCCGTAGGGGTTCCACACTGCGTCACTCCTTGCTGGGCAAAAAGAAGACTCACACCAATAAGACATGTTAAGCAATAAATCGTAAGTCGTTTCATGGTTAGTTAATTTATAAAGGTTATTATAAGGAAAATATTAGGTCTGTATCAAGTGCTACATCGGGTCTACATCATAATAGACAATCAAGGATTTATAGCGCTCATCTTCCAGCATCTCTTTCTGGATACGTTGTAGCAATTCCCGCGCACGTCCCATCGGGGCATTCTGTTCGATCTTCAACACTATCTTTTTGATGAATAATGTCTGGATACGGGCAACGGGAGGTTTGTCCGGTCCCAATACCCGGTTTCCGAACACGGTTCTTAGTTTATCTGCCATGACCGCAGCCATCTGGTCCAGCAAAGCTTCATTATGGTTTTTCAGATATACATACACCAACCGATAGTAAGGGGGATAATGAAACATTTGCCGTTCGGCGAGCTGACCGTCTACCATTTCTTCATAGTTATTACCGATAACCTGATGGATAATGGGATGATCAATGCTTTTCGTTTGCAATACCACCCGCCCGCGTTTATTTTTACGTCCGGCTCGTCCCGCTACTTGTGCCATCAGTTGGAAAGCACGTTCGTAAGAACGGAAATCCGGATAATTAAGCATGGTGTCCGCATTTAAGATACCCACTATACTTACGTGGTCAAAGTCCAGACCTTTCGATACCATTTGCGTACCGATAAGTATATCCGTCTTTCCCTGTTCAAAGTCGGCAATAATCTTCTCGTAGGCAGCTCGGGTACGGGTAGTGTCCAAATCCATTCGGGCGACAGCCGCTTCCGGAAAAAGGACTTTGATGTCATCTTCAATCTTTTCCGTACCAAAACCGCGGTTGACCAGTTCTGTTCCTTCACAGGCGGGACAGGACTTCGGCAGTTGATAGGTATATCCGCAATAGTGGCAGGTCAGTTGGTTGATACCTTTATGATAAGTCAGACTCACATCGCAGTTCTTACATTTCGGCACCCAGCCGCAAGTACGGCATTCTATCATCGGTGCAAATCCGCGACGGTTCTGGAAAAGAATGACTTGTTCTTTCTGTTCCAGTGCTTCTTTCATATATTGTATCAGCAACGGCGAGAACTGTCCGACCATCCGCCTCTTGCGATGCAGTTCTTTGATATCCACCGGAATAATCTCCGGCAGCTGAATTTCTTTATATCGTTCTTTCAGTTGTACAAATCCATATTTTCCGTTCCTTGCGTTCTGCCATGTTTCTATGGAGGGGGTAGCAGTGCCGAGAAGCGTTTTTGCTCCATACATGGCAGCCAGTACGATAGCCGCATTCCGTGCATGATAGCGGGGAGCAGGGTCTTGTTGCTTATAGGTGTTCTCATGCTCTTCGTCTACAATCACCAGCCCCAGATCACGGAAAGGAAGAAATACGGAAGAACGGACTCCAAGGATGATATCATATCCTTTTTCTCCCAGTTGCTTCCGCCATATCTCTACCCGTTCGGCATCCGGAAACTTGGAATGATAAATCCCCAAACGAGAACCGAATACCCGTTGCAGGCGTTCTGTGATTTGAGTAGTCAATGCTATTTCAGGCAAGAGATACAATACTTGTTTCCCCTGACGAATCGTTTCTTCTATCAGATGAATGTATACTTCCGTCTTTCCACTGGATGTGACTCCATGAAGCAGGCAGACATTTTTCTCCTGAAAGGATTGCACAATCTCATCGTGCGCCCGCTGCTGAAACTCGTTCAAGGCATTCAACTCTACGACCTCCTTCACTTCCTGGTTCAGCCGGCCGACTTCATGGAAGTAAATCTCAAATATCTTTTTCTCCACCAAGCCATTCAGAATAGAAGGAGACACTCCTGCACGTTGCAACAGCTCTTTTTTCGAAACTTCTTTCGGCGTTTCTCTTCCAAGGATTCCCGAACACTCGACATATTTCATCAGCAACGCCAACTGCTTCGGAGCACGGGACAGGATATCAAATAAGATATGAAGCCGCTTTTCATCAGCAGAACCGGCTAATCGTACTCTCGCCTCTGTTTTCGGCTTGTAAGTACGGCGCAATTCCTCTTTCACAAAGATAGCTTCTTTATCCAGCAGAGATTTGATGACTGTGAGGATATTTTTCATGCCACTCTCCTTCTCCAGTTTCGTGACACATTGCTGAGAATCTACTGAAAGCAAATCAAGAATACGCTGCTCTCTTTCCGACAACGGTGCATCTGCCTCAAAATCGGGATTATATTCTACAATCGTTTCACTCTCCAACTTCAAACCGGAAGGAAGTGCCGCTTTATAAACGTCTCCTTGTGTACAGAGATAGTAATCTGCCAGCCACTCCCAAAACTTAAATTGAGTGGACAATAAAATAGGAGAAGCATCCAGCAATGCAGATATATCCTTCACCTCATACTCCGTCGGAGCACAATAATGAACATTACGAACGATAGCTGTATAAAACTTCTTCCGTCCGAAAGGAACTATCACACGGCATCCGATTTCAACTTCTTCCGCACATTCATCCGGCAGGGAATAGGTAAAGTACTTCGGAAGCGGTAATGGTAATATGACATCTACATACTTTTTCATTGCAAGCACAAAAGTACAATAAAAAAATGGGGATTTAAAAGAGGGAAGGGAACACTGATAAGAAAAATAGTCTGTACACCGGAATTTAATAAAATAGATTCAAGTTTACAGACCAGTATCTTAAACAAAATACCTTAGAATAAAAAAAGAGCCTCCTCTATCGGAAGCTCTTTCTTTTTATGATAAAAAGTAACGGATAGCTTAGAATATATAAGCAACGGATACTTGCCAAGTCTTGGTTTTGTATGAGCCTTCAATGTCTTCAAAGCTGGCAGTCTTGCCCAACGGAATATTATAATTAGCTCCTACTTGCAGATGATTCAGCAACTTCACACCTGCGCCGACATTGATACCGACTTCAGCTTTCTTTTTATCGGTTCTTACTCCGTCTATTGTCTTATTACCGGCAAAATCAAAGTAAAAATCAGGACCGGCAGCCACATAAAGACCTACCAGACTTCCCAGGCCGATGTTATATTTCAAATTGACCGGAATATCCAAGCCATTCTGCTTGACAGTAGCTTCTTCACCTCCATCAGAGATTTTTATACCTCTTTGAGCAAAAAGCAAAGACGCATCGACTCCTAATCCCACAACCGGGATATTGAATTCCGCCATCGGACCGATAAAGAAACCTGTAAAATTATCCTTTTTAAAGTTTTCTTTCACATCAGAAAAGCTTGCTTTAGACAAGTTTAAACCACCCTTTACACCAAAATGTAATTGTGCCTGGGCAGGCATCGCCATACCGATACATACGGCAATCATTAAAGCACCAAAAATCTTTTTCATAAATCTACGTGTTTATAATTCGGGACAAAGATATATATTTATAATAAATAAACACAAATTATTGCTCTTTGTTCGAAATCAACTCCCGATTTGCCAGCAAGGCCTCCTTAGTCCCCGCTGCCATCGAAAGAATACCGTCATTACACGTAACCATACCGCTCTCCTTGCGTCGCGTCAGCCAATCAGTTACAAAATCCGAAGCATATCCTCCTGTACTGAACTCACCGTCCAGCGCTATTATCTTTTTATAGGCAGACAGGTAATCTTCTTCCGTCGTATCGGGATAAGCGTTGGTGTAAAGCCAAAGCTGGATGTCGTAAAGCAGATAAGAACGTTCGTCGGCATGAAGCGCAAAGAATCCCTTATCAATTACTATTTCTTCCGATATCTTCCGAATCCACCGTTCCGTATCCACGGGATGATCACACTTTGCGCACAAATCGGACAAGAGCGGTGAGAAAGCTGCGTTCCGAACTTTTTCCAGCTCCATTCTTTCATCTTCTTCCGATGTATCAAAGACATCTTCGTTAACAAGTCCCCGAATAAATTTTTCAAAGTTATCGGCAAGGAAAGTAACATAATAATCATCTTCCTAATCGACATGAACGACTTTCGGTTCACCCTGCGGACCACACTCCCGATAATCAAGAAAAATCATATCATGTCCCGCAGAAGGACAGTCGCAGATGGCCACTCCGATGTCCGGATACCCCCATTCTTCAATCATGAAACGGCTGCCGAGCTGTCCGCAAAGAGAATATATCTTATCCTTATCAACTCCCATAATGCCGGTGATAGCCACATGATCGTCCGCCCAACTGGTAGGCTCGTCGCAAGGAAAACAAACATTGAAAGGTATTCCACCGTTATGCTGCTTCATCAGCCAAATATAAGATTCGGGGAGTTTGTATCCCAGTTCACATTCTGTTTCTTCTATCATCTCTTCTGTTGGAGGCGCGCCAATATATTCATTCATAGCATATTCATCATCATCCCAGAAGTCTGTAAAGTCAAAATTCTCAAAAGGTCTGTTTTTCATAATCGCTGTTTTTAATTTGTATTCTTTTAGTTTTGCTTTGTATGTACACTACTTTTTACGAATATACTAAAAAACAGACATTATCAATTTATTTCCTTTATTTATTTCGTTTTTTTTACGAGTAAATGAAAAAGAATCCAAGATTAAATACATAAAATACACTAATGATACAAAACACAGAGACCAGCCTATATCAACAGGCTGGCCTCTCATTTTACCCCTATGAATCAATGATTCGGATGAATATCCAGTTTCACCGGTTTAATCATATTTTCCGGTTTCAAGATCGTATCCAGGTCTTCTTTGGAAAGAATGTTATGTTCCAGCACCAGCTCATACACTCCTTTACCCGTTTCCAGAGCCTCCTTCGCTATCTTTGTAGAATGTTTATAGCCAATTACGGGATTCAGTGCGGTCACTACTCCGATACTGTTGTGTACATCCCGACGGCATTTTTCTTCATTGGCTGTGATGCCATCAATACATAAGGTACGCAATGTATCAAAACCGTTCATCAACAAATCCGCAGATTCAAAACAGCATTGTGCCATGACAGGTTCCATCACATTCAGTTCCATCTGTGCAGCCTCTCCACTCATAGCTACACAAAGGTCGTTTCCTATCACTTTATAAGAAACCTGATTCATGACTTCGGGAATAACAGGGTTCACCTTTCCCGGCATAATGGAAGACCCCGGCTGCATGGCAGGCAGATTGATTTCTCCCAGTCCGCAACGAGGACCGGAAGCCAATAGCCTCAGATCATTACAGATCTTGTTCATCTTGACAGCTACACGCCGCATGGCCGAAGAATATCCTACCATGCAGGAAGTATCCGAAGTAGCGCCTATCAGGTCATCTGCCAGTTTGATATCCAGTCCGGTAATCTTGCGCAGGGCAGCAATGCACTTTTCCGCATATTCCGGTTCGGCGGTAATTCCGGTTCCGATGGCTGTCGCCCCCATGTTGACCGTCAGAAAATCCTGTGCGGCAAAATCGAGATTCTTCAGTTCGTGTTCCAGAATGCTGGCGAATCCATTAAAAGTCTGTCCAAGTGTCATTGGTACGGCATCTTCCAGTTGGGTACGTCCCATCTTAATAATGTGTGCAAACTCCGCTCCTTTCTTTCGGAAAGCCTCGATCAGTGTTGCAAAGTGTTTCACCAATTTAAGATGGGTATAATACAGACCAATGTGAATGGCTGTAGGATACGCATCATTGGTAGATTGCGAACGGTTGACGTGATCGTTGGGCGAGCAGTATTGATACTCTCCGCGTGCGTGTCCCATCAGTTCCAGTGCACGGTTGGCAATCACTTCATTGGCATTCATGTTGGTAGTGGTTCCAGCTCCTCCCTGAATCATATCTACAGGGAACTGGTCATGATGTTTTCCTTCCAGTATTTCTTTACAAGCCTTCAGTATGGCATCCGTCTGTTCCTCGGTCAGTAACTCCAGTTCACGGTTGGCAACGGCAGCTCCCATTTTCGTGATGGCCAATGCCTGAATAAACAGGGGATACTCATTCAAATGAAACTTGCTGATGCGAAAGTTTTCAATACCACGGAGTGTCTGTACTCCATACAATGCACTTTCCGGCACTTCACGACTACCTATCAAGTCGCTCTCTGTACGAGTTTTTTTTGATAATTTCTGTTCCATATCGGTTGTTTTATAACAATAACACATTCGTTAGTTGATATAATAACCAGCCAGAGATGTTATTGTTTTAATAAATATGCAAAAACTATTCAATAACTTTTTTGTTGTTTATCTTAGAAACAGAGAAAAACGAAGATAAATCCTTTATCTTTGTTAGGAACTTATAAAACAACAACCAATGATATTACAATTAGCATTTGTTCTGACAGCCATTATTATTGGCGCACGCTTGGGAGGCATCGGACTCGGTGTCATGGGAGGAGTAGGATTGGGAATACTCACGTTCGTTTTTGGTTTACAACCCACCGCACCACCTATCGACGTTATGTTGATGATTGCCGCCGTCATTTCCGCTGCCTCCTGTATGCAAGCAGCCGGTGGGCTGGACTATATGGTGAAACTGGCAGAACATTTGCTACGCAAAAATCCTTCGCACGTCACGTTGCTCAGCCCATTGGTGACTTATCTGTTCACCTTTATTGCCGGAACCGGGCATGTAGCTTATTCCGTATTGCCCGTGATTGCTGAGGTAGCTACCGAAACAAAGATTCGTCCGGAACGTCCGCTGGGTATTGCTGTGATTGCTTCGCAACAGGCTATTACAGCCAGTCCCATCTCTGCTGCAACGGTAGCTTTGCTCGGGTTACTGGCAGGTTTCGACATTACATTATTCGATATTCTTAAAATTACGATTCCCGCCACTATCATCGGAGTATTGGTCGGCGCTTTATTCTCCATGAAAGTCGGCAAGGAACTGATAGAGGATCCCGAATATCAGAAACGCTTGAAAGAAGGTCTTTTCAATGACAAGAAGATAGAGATTAAAGATGTCAAGAACAAACGTTCCGCCATGCTTTCCGTACTCATCTTTATATTGGCAACTGCTTTTATCGTCCTTTTCGGATCTTTTGAAGGTATGCGTCCCAGTTTCCTCATCGATGGAGAAATCGTCACGCTCGGTATGTCCTCCATTATCGAGATCGTAATGTTGTCGGCAGCCGCTATCATCCTTATAGTAACCAAGACGGATGGAATCAAAGCAACGCAGGGTTCTGTATTCCCTGCCGGGATGCAGGCTGTTATCGCCATCTTCGGTATTGCGTGGATGGGTGATACTTTCCTTCAGGGCAATATGGCACAGCTCACTCTTTCCATCGAAGGAATCGTGCGGCAGATGCCATGGCTGTTCGGTATTGCGCTGTTCGCCATGTCTATCCTGTTGTATAGCCAGGCGGCCACGGTGCGGGCATTGATGCCGCTGGGCATCGCGTTAGGTATTTCTCCGTATATGCTGATTGCCTTATTCCCCGCAGTGAACGGATATTTCTTTATCCCGAATTACCCGACTGTCGTAGCCGCCATTAATTTTGACCGCACCGGGACAACAAAAATCGGTAAATATGTGTTGAATCATTCGTTTATGATGCCCGGACTGGTATCTACCGTAGTCGCTATTGTTTTAGGACTGCTCTTTATTCAAATATTCTAATATATTATTAACCTAAACTCATTTCAGTTATGAAACAAATTAAGAAATTAGGCCTGGTAGTAGTAACACTACTATTATCCGCAACAATGGCATTTGCCGCAAAACCGAATATCCACATCCTTGCTACCGGAGGAACCATTGCCGGAACAGGAAGCTCGGCTACGGGCACCAGCTATACGGCAGGACAAGTTGCTATCGGTGCATTGCTGGATGCAGTCCCCGAAATCAAAGATATCGCCAATGTAACCGGCGAACAGATTGTGAGAATCGGTTCACAGGACATGAATGACGAAGTCTGGCTGACACTTGCCAAGAAAATCAACGAGTTATTGAAACGACCGGATATCGACGGAATCGTGATCACTCATGGAACGGATACGATGGAAGAAACTGCTTACTTTCTGAATCTGACTGTCAAAAGTGACAAGCCTGTTGTATTGGTAGGTGCCATGCGCCCCTCTACAGCATTAAGTGCCGACGGTCCACTGAATCTTTATAATGCCGTAGTTACCGCTGCAGCTAAAGAATCAAAAGACAAAGGTGTACTGGTTGCCATGAACGGTCTGATTCTGGGTGCAGAAAGCGTAGTCAAAATGAACACGGTCGATGTACAGACTTTCCAGGCTCCCAACTCCGGTGCATTGGGATATGTACTGAACGGTAAAGTATGCTACAATCAGATCACACTGAAGAAACATACCACCCAATCCGTATTTGATGTCACCAAACTGACTTCATTGCCCAAAGTCGGCATCGTATACAGCTATTCCAATATCGAAGCCGATATGATGACTCCGTTGCTCAACAACGGATACAAAGGAATCATCCATGCAGGAGTCGGAAACGGCAATATTCATAAAAACATATTTCCGTCATTGATAGACGCCCGCAGAAAAGGCATTGTAGTCGTTCGTTCTTCTCGCGTACCGACTGGTCCTACCACCCTTGATGCGGAAGTGGACGACGCCAAGTATCAGTTTGTAGCCTCTCAGGAATTGAATCCGCAAAAGTCACGTGTACTATTGATGCTTGCACTGACCAAAACCACGGACTGGAAACAAATTCAGGAATACTTTAACGAATACTAAAAACCGGACCGACTTATGAAAAAATTAATGTTTATGCTACTCCTTGCGGGTAGCATACAGGCAGTGTATGCTCAAAAGTTCTCCCCCAACACTCCTCTTTTCGAGGAACTGACAGACGTAAAAAAGAAAACGGATAAGTTCAACTTATACCTGAATATGCAGGGGAGTTTTGACGCTCATTTCCAGAATGGATTTCAGGAAGGTGACTTCAATATGCACCAGCTCCGCATCGAAGCGAAAGGAAATATCAACAACTGGCTTTCTTACCGTTACCGCCAGCGTCTCAACCGTTCGAACGACGGAAACAATATGATAGACAACCTCCCGACCTCCATCGACTGGGCAGGCATCGGTATCAAGCTCAACGATAAGTTCAACCTGTTTGCCGGCAAACAAAGTGCCAACTATGGCGGCTTCGAGTTCGACCTCAACCCGATTGATGTCTATCAATACAGTGATATGATCGATTATATGAGTAACTTCCTGACCGGTCTGAATGCAAGTTATAACATTACTCCCGATCAGCAACTTAATCTGCAGATATTGAACAGCCGCAACAGTTCTTTCGACAACACTTACGGAATCACAGAAGATGCGGAAGGTAATCTTCCTGATTTGAAATCCGGAAAAATGCCGCTGGTCTATACCTTAAACTGGATTGGCAACTTCAACAATGTGCTTAAAACCCGTTGGTCGGCCTCTGTGATGAACGAAGCCAAAGATCATAATATGTATTATTATGCCGTAGGAAATGAACTGAATCTCGGAAAGTGGAACGCCTTCGTCGACTTCATGTACTCAAAAGAAGAGATTGACCGTAAAGGGATTATCACAAGCATCGTCGGTCGTCCGGGCGGACACAATGCGTTTGATACAGGTTATTTATCCGTAGTAGCCAAGTGTAACTATCGTTTTCTTCCGAAATGGAATGCCTTTGTGAAAGGAATGTATGAAACGGCTTCTGTGACCAAAGCCTCCGAAGGAATAGAAAAAGGAAATTACCGCACCTCCTGGGGATATCTGGCAGGCATCGAATTTTATCCGATGGAAACTAACCTGCATTTCTTCGTGACCTATGTAGGACGTTCTTATGACTTCACCTCCCGTGCCAAAGTGCTGGGACAAGAGAATTACAGTACCAACCGGATTTCGGTAGGATTCATCTGGCAGATGCCGGTCTTTTAATATTGCATGAGAATAAAAAATACCCGATAGCTGTGTGAAAGTTATCGGGTATTTTTATATGTTCGGTTTCTTTTTCTAAATCAATACTCTTCCTCGTTAAAAAAGAAATCTTCTTTACTAGGATAATCCGGCCAAATATCTTCGATACTCTCATAGATTTCGCCTTCATCTTCCATCTCTTGCAGATTCTCTATCACTTCAAGAGGAGCACCCGAACGCATAGCGTAATCAATCAATTCGTCCTTGGTTGCCGGCCAGGGAGCATCTTCCAGTTTCGATGCTAATTCCAATGTCCAATACATAATCTTGAGTATTAAAAAGTGAATACTTATTTTCTATTTTTCGGCAAAAGTATAATAAAATCTATCATTTCCAACTATTATCCCAGAATATTTCACTATTTTGTTCATCAAAATTAATTTTTCGGGATAAAACAAACAAATAATCTGATAATCTGTTGACAAAAGCTAACACTTCAGGAGAAATTGTACAAGTTTCGGACAGAGTCAGAATGCGACGTTCGGCTCTCCGGCAAATCGTACGGCACACATGACAAACAGCCGCTCCACGGCTGCCTCCGGGTATGATAAAGGCACAAAGTTCGGGCAACTGTTCGTCCAGCTTATCAATCTCGCGCTCGATGCGTTCCACATCTTCCGGAGTAAGGATACTGGCGGCTTTCAGTTGTGTTTTTTCCTGGTCTGTTGCCAAATGCGAACCGATAGAGAATAGCTTATGCTGTATACTCAGGATAAAATCCCGGTCTGCCTCATCCAGCAAATACGTATTCAGCCATCCCAGATGGGAATTAAGTTCGTCAATTGTTCCGTATGCTTCCAAACGAATATGGGTCTTCGGAACGCGGCTTCCGCCGACAAGACTGGTAGTTCCTTTGTCACCGGTCTTTGTATATACAAGGCTTTTTTTCATAAACGTCTATTTTTCATCATTACTATATATAAGATTAACGTATAAAGGTGATCAGAAGTTGACGATATAATGCTGTTTAATCTTTGTTGTATCAAAAAAAAGCAAGCCTGCATCATACAAGTCAAAAGTGATTCCCACCCGCTCATCATTCTGTAACTGTTTCCAAAGATTTTTCATTGCCTTTGAATAGCAGATCCCATGAACGACAAACAAACTATTCGGAGTAGTCCGACGGGAACAGATGTTAAAAACTTCTTCCAGCAAAGCCGGATTCCGATAGTCATTCAGATACAGAAAGTCTACCGGAGTATCGGCATCCAGAAAGAGCTCTGATAAGTCAGAAGCAAAAAGATACCCGGCAGAAGGTTTGGCTGACTGTAAATATAAAGAGGCTGCCGAGGGCTGGCCTACTTCTATGATAGTGGCCGGTTGCACTTTATTCACCAGGCGGAACAACAGACGGTTGATTCTTGGTATTCCTTTCTCCCATCTCTGTGTTGTGATCCGCTTTTTCTGTTCCACCTTCAGCAGGTCGTATGCATAATAAGGCATCTTCTCATAAATCACATCTGTGATCAGACTGAAAGCAAAAGGAGAGTGCACACCATATCCACAACGGTAGCGGAAACGGGAGAGCCGGATAAAAGGTCTTTTTAGGTAATACAGAAGATTCATAAACCAGTCTTTCATTTTTTTTGTTCGTGACGCAAAGATATATTATTTTATTGAAAAAAGGGCCGGCTCCCGCGGTGGACCGACCCTTTTAATCATTTATTTCAAGTAACTACTGCAGTCTGAATACTACAGGTACAGTATATTTTACTCGAACTTTCTTACCGTTCTGCACTCCGGGCTTCCACTTTGGCATTCCACTTATCACACGGATAGCTTCTTTATCCAGGTAAGCATCTACCCCTCGTACAACTGTCGGATTAGTAATCGATCCGTCTTTGTCTACGACAAACTGAACAATTACACGTCCTTGTGAGCCCATCTCCTGAGACATTGTCGGATATTTGATATGAGTACTCAAATATTTCAGCAATTCAGCTGAACCACCGGGAAATTCGGGCATGACTTCTACACTTACGTGAATAACATCTTCCTCAACTTCTTTAGTTTCCACTACTGGCGGTACCCAAACAACCTTGTAAGGTTCATTCACATTGTCTGGTACTACTGAAACGTTATCCGTCACCTCTTCGGTATCATCTACTATTTCGAACAATTCTGTTACTTTAGTTTCCGGTGGAGGAGGCGGTTCCAGTTTCTCTTCAGGGAATGTGATTGGAACGAGCTCCGTTACAAAGATGGATTCATCATCAGATGATACTGCCGCAACTCTTACATCATGCTGTGTCCATTCGAACGATACGAACATGAAAGCAAGCGCAACAACCAAACCCATCAACAACCAAGAACCTCTTTGATTCTCAATTGCAGCCTTTTTTGATTTTTTGGCTTCCATAAAAAATGTGTTTAAGTAATTAATAATAGAAAATATATAGCATATATACTACTTTTCGTTTTCTGTCTTAAGCATTACTTAAAGTGCTCTCTAGCTGCAATAAATATAGTATTTTTATGAATAGGATGTAACTTTAGTTCTTGTTTATTTTATTCTTTTTCCTTCTTTTGGATAAAATTTATGAATATTATTCCAAATTATCCCAACAAGAAATACCATCACGTTTCAGTTTCAAAACTAAGTAACAAATTAGCAATCCTATTAGTTGGAAAGGAATAGACTCCATTGCAATAGATGCAAAAGAAGCTAGTATACAAGCGGTTAACAATATCCAAAAACCAATTCTCTTCCAAGCAAACAACAATAGCATTCCTACTACGACAACTATATTACCTATGCCACAGAAATAATAAACTAATAACTGTGAAGAATCAGTGCAGGCATAGGTACCCCATGCCCATTTAGGGAAAAAATTAATAACAGAACAAAGTAGATTTAAAATGATGATAAAAAAGAAACAAAAACATTTCGACGTTTAGGCATATATTTTGTTTCTTCACAGAAAAGATTCCTATGTGTCCGCTTATATCTTTCCAGATCTCTATCAGCCAATATTTTCTCCTCTCTCATTTGTTGCTCAGCAATAGAATCAAGCCGTAGTTTATCTTCCGTTTGTATCCTCATTTCTTTTGACAATTTATTCCAAAAGGAAAAAATATCAATAGAGTTTTTAAAGCAAAAATCTTCTACTGAAGCTGTGTCATCAAAATGACTTACCTCATCAAATAAAATTCTTGTTGTAGGATATTCTTTAATAATATCAACTACTTTGTCTTTGGGGCTAAATGTTTCCATAAAAAAGTATTAATCATAATCCTTAGGTAATAATACAAAATCATAGAGAAATTGTCCATCAATATCATAATAAATATATTGGAAGCTAAAATTAGGATCCATACACTTAGTTATGAATTCTACATTATTCCTATATGCTTTTATGTTTTCAATAGTGGATTCTTTCCTACTTCTCGCATTTTGCTAAGTTCTTCTTCTTTAAAATCACTTCTTCTCACATTCGAAATCTTATAAGAGTAAATCAGACGATTCTCATTATCAGCTAAAATAATGTCTTGCGCATAGAGGTTATCATCAACTTTATCACCTTTGACAAGATCCTTAATCGAACTAAGGTATTGACTAGCCTCTTCTCTAATGTTTGTATATTCTTTTTCTATATGGTCACATGTTTTTATTTCTAATGTATTCCACATTGAAAGAAACTCAGAACTATTTCCTTTTAACCATAGTTCAATAAATAAAAACGTAACATTATTTTCACAAAAAGCATACGCATTACCCTCGTAACATCTGCCATATAGATCGTTTTCGAATGAGACCTTCATGACTTCTCTGCCTATAAAAGAAGATTCTTCAATTCCATTTTTGAACAAAGCTTTATTAAAAAGGGGAATTTTTGCTTTAATAACTTGTTGATCCAATAGTAAAGTAGGATTTATTTGTTGATTCATGCACATAACCATTGCCATCACATCTATTATGTCCTCCCTATTGGAATGTGATAATGATATAAGCTGTCCTTGAGGAACTGACTGGAAGTTGTTCTATCTCAAATTTCCAAGAATCAGGAATTCTAATACTAAAATAATCACATTCATAATTATGCAAGTTTTGGCATGAGATTAAAAATAATACCCCCGCCAATAGCATGAATTCAAGTTTCATTTTCATATACATATTTTACTTCCAAATTATAATATAAAGTTTCTCAATAAAATAAGACATTTTCAGTCTTAACTATTTGGTCTTTACAGAAATACTATATAAAGAATTATCTCTAAAAATTGAAACCGATTTATTTCCCTTCGGATTCCCCTTATCAAAATCAAATGTAAACTCCAAAAGATTGTTATTAGAAATTGCCTTTATCTTTGCTTTCAGCACTTTACGTCCTTCAAACCCTATAATTTTAGGTTTTTCTAAAACATTTGGCTTTAAATCAGCTCTTTTTAATCGCAATAACCACGAATTATAAGGTAACTCCCATTCAAATTTAAAAGCTTTTATCCATTGTTGTGGCATAATAGTAGACCTCGTAATATACATATAATCAATAATAGCATCTCCATCAGTATCCTTAAAGATTACTCCTTCAATATTATATGTAATCCCTTGTTCATCTATTGGATTTTGTCCTTAATTCCGCAACTCAATCGTCGTTGTTTTTCCCAAATACACACCCAAAACGGGAAAAAACACACTATCAAAATTCTTTCGTATCGTACTTACAACCGGCTGAGATACTGACATGACCACAGGCTTTTTATCATCATAAAGCTTCTCAAAAACATCATTGGCTGATTCTAAAGCTTTTAGATTTGAATAAAATACTTGCATATATTCCTTCATGCTAGACACATATTGTTCTATTTGAAGAACAGCAGTATTTTCTTCACAATACATTTTTACACATTTATGAGTTGCATTAATTTCATTACAAATTTCCAACATTAATTCCTTTTTATAAGCATCTGGTCCCACTAAAGAAAATCCACGTCGACTAAATGTTATAAAAAACGGTTCCTCATCTGAAATAGTAATCCAGTGCAGCACTCCTTCTTTTTTAAAATAAATGACATTTGATCCATCCTTTTGATTGGAAAAGAATCCTTCTTCTTTCAAGAAATTAATCAATTCATTCTGAAAAACATTCTGTTTAGGAGTCAATTCTCCTCCTAAAGTCAGATCAACCGAACATAATAAAAAGATTATAATTATTACTGTTCGACGGGCTGCGATATTTCCTATTTTCATAATTATTTCATTTCAAACACACCAAAATTTTATAAAATTATTTCTCTACATTTTATAAACAAGCAAACTACTTACCAGCACTAACTAACATAAAAAGACAATCATGATCATCAAAGTTATTATCATATCGGTTCAATTGACATAAAAGGCCTAGTCATTGGTGTGTCCGCATTAGGAACATCAAATCCGCTAAAATTAAAATAAACAGTATAATCACTATCCGGATTCTTTGCTCGAAAATCCGCTTTAAAATAATTCTTATAGGTTCCTTTTCCCTTTTCTATTGTAGGAGCATCGTATTGTTGCACAATTTGAAATCCTATACTTTTAAGAAATTCAACCCACTGATTGTATGATCTACTTCTATCAAATCCTAACTGCTGAAAATTAGGTGGCAGTTGATGATAGCTACCTATTATTATTTTTCGAACCTTCCCATCTTTAGTATATACCCAACATGAATTAATTACATACCGACAACTGCCATCGTCCTCTTTTTTCTTTTCTGTATAATTCATTGCTTTCACAGCCGATTCAGTTGTATTAAAATCAATCCCATATATAGGTAAAAGCGATTCCGACGTGCCGGACGAACTTCGCACTACTCCTGATGAAGAAGAACAATAATCCGCCAATTCCTTTTTAAGCGTACTGAGCTGATCCATTAATTTATAAAAAGTGTATTTGAAATGTTCTGCATTAACCAAATACATTTCAGCATGGTAGGCATAGCTATCTTCAAAACAAACCACCTTTACAGCTTTATATGCATTTAGTTCTTTCAATGCTTTGGACACTTTATCGACAGAATATGTGTCATTATAAATATAAGATAACCCCACAGTTAAATACATGGGAGAAGTATCCCTTTTATCAATCGATATGAAATACTTGTCACCTTCTTTTTTGAATTGAATATTACCGTTAGTATTCAATTCCGGCATATACCCTTCTTCCTTCAAAAATAGCATAATGTCTGAGCGCAACTTCTTTTGAATTTCAGTAAACTCCTGTGCTAAAGAATCCATGCTTAAGCTTAATAAAGCAACGAGCAACAATATTATCTTTTTCATACATATTAAAAATTACACAAGTTATTATAAAAACAAATTACTTCCTTATAGAACGCAATTGCCTTCCCTTACTATCAAACAGTATTCCCGTTATGACCACACTAGAGGGCAAACTTTCTGATTTTATCTTAGTAACGACCAATTTTATACTAGCAAAATACTCATTTACTTCCGCTTCCGTCATTTCATATTTTGATTTCGGAGTTTTAAAACTGAGCTCGCACGAATTGCTACCAGTAACTAAAAATGACGATGCAACTAAATGTTTAGTATTCTCTCCAAAATCAATAGGAAGTTCTGCATTAAATTTACGTACATCTTGCTGCCAATTTCGGGAAATTGGTTCGGGTGATGAATTTACCCACTCTTTTCCGTTCCATTTTTGTGTCAGCAGAATCCGTCCAGATGCATTCGTGTATTTCCGAGATTCCATCTCACCATCTTTATTATAAGTCAATTCGATTTTGCTATAGCCATCCTTACAATCAATAGACTTGCCATTTACTCCCAAATAGGATAGGCTAATAGCCTGTTGATTATCATTATACTCATACACTTCTTTGAAGTAACCATCAGGACAAAGCATAGGTTTATTCATTATATCATAATAACATTTTTCCTTCTCATTACCTGAAGAAGTATAACTGATAACAGCTTTGTGGTATCCATCCATACGGCTTATCAAAGGCTTCTCATTCTCATCAAAATAAGCTTCCGATAATAATTTTCCACGAGAATTATATTCGCTTTTCTGGATACTCCAACCTGTTTTCGGATTAATAATTAAATGTCCCTTCCCATCTCCAGCGGCCAAATATATCCTATTTCCCCATCTGTCATATCTACACAGACCTTCTGGTACCATCACTTTCGGATCAGTAGGCTTCCCATCTATACCGAAGAAAGACTGCTTTAAGACATTACCTAAAACATCATACTCACGAGTAGAACTTGCCCAGCCTTCGTTTGAAACCACTAATTGTTTATCTTTTCCATAATAAGAAGTACGAACAATATAACCTCGTTCATCATATTCATCCTTTTGGATCGCATATTTATCATTATTATAGGAAGTCAGCTCCCCATCTTTTCCATAGTACTCAATTTCAATCCGCTGATTTCTACTATTATAGATACAGACATATTTATGATAATCTAAAGAATTTAACGCTGGTTTATTGTTTCTGTCATAAACGGAGAACTCTATTTGATTATCAAATTTATCATATTTATATCTTGCTATTAGTTTTCCCGAAGCCAACTGTTCATCAGTACCAATTTCTATTTTCTCCAGTATATTACCTCGTTTATCTCGTTTATAATTAGCTCCAGCAGAACCATTTACCATCATCAACTTTCCACTTAAATTATAATAACGCAAGTTGGTCTCATTACCTTGTTCGTCAAACTTTGATATCCATTTTGCACAACTTCCAGCACATACGGTAAGATTGTTTTTATCATCAAAGAAACTACGTTCTGTTTCATTCCCATTATCATCATATACAGAATTCCACCCTGCAATATTTTCATTACTCAAAACTAAAGTCTTTCCTCCAGCATCATAAAAAGAAACTTTGATTTGATTTCCTCTTTTATCATAATCTCTTGCTGCAATAACAATTCCATTATTATCTTTACATGGCGATAAATCAACTCCTATGTTTACTAACTTAGTGATCAGATTCATGTCATTATACTCAGCCTTATACCCAGCCGTTCCATCCGATTTCAAACAAGGCTTTTGGTCTATACCATATGTGACATACTCTATTATATTACCAATTGAATCATAGTTGAGCTTTACTCCGGCATAACCTTCGTTTATTTCATTTAGTTTTCCATCAAGTCCATAAAACCACATTTCCTGAACATTTCCTCTATTATCATTGATATATTTAGCAGATGAGTTTCCGTCATTAGACAAACATTGATTTCCATCAACATCATAAAAAGTTTGATTTATAATATAGCCATTATCATCAAATTTACGAACGACCTTTGAAAATCCGTCATTAGGTATAAAACATGCCTTTCTATCTATATCCAGATAAGAAGCTTCGATAGGGAATCCATGCTGATCGTATATATATTTAATCCCAGCAACTCCATTCTTTTTAGGCAACATCAATTTCCCGTCAGCATCTTGATGAAGGGCATATACCACATTTCCGTATTTATCATACTCCATCACATACACACCAATACCATCAGCGTCATCATAAGCAGGTTTACCATCTACAGTCAAATACTCTGCTTTTACCCAATTATCGTTCTCATCATAATAAAATTTCTTCATCCCTAATCCCCATTTTGTAGCTTTCGGAGTACCATCAAATGACAAATAGTGTTCGCTCAAAACACGACCTTTCTCATCACGCACATATTTACGCCCATAAATATTATGCGCATCACCAACTAATACATTTTGGAAACCTGCATAGCGAATTGTTGACACATATCCATTTTCATCATACTCAAGCAACCATCTGGATATTTTTCCTTTTTCAACTCCATTATCCTCCAATGCACGCACATATCCTATAGTTTGAGCTCCCAAAGTCTTTTCCGTTCCATATTCATCATCATATTGAAATATTACAGTATTCAATTTATCATTATATGACTTCACATACAATACTTTCCCACTTCTATCCAACACTTTCGCACGGCTTATATTCCCCTTATCCGTATAATACAATAACATATCAAGCGGTCTTTCATTACGCTCCGATTCACCATCCTCGATAATATTCTCCTTGCTGTTCACATGAGACATACGCTGTAGTTTATGTTTTTTATATTCAAAACGATACAGCCTGTTCACATGACTCATCTCCCTGCTACTCAATTCTCCGATTCCCTGAGGAACTCCCCATTGTTCGACATAATCTTTATAATAATACACTTTCGTACGATTATAATCCCAAAAATAAACTCCACCTCCTATCATCAGCAAGACAATAGCAGCCACACTCGTCCATACCCATTTGGGAATCTTAGGAGGATAAATGACCCGATGCAATGCCTTTTTAAAATCGTCACATGTCTGATAGCGTTCTCCCGGTTCCTTAGCAGTAGCTTTATCTACAATCTTCTGTACTTTATCCGATACATATTTATAATAGGTCCGCATCCGTGGTAATGGCTCTTCAACTACTTTCTTATTAATATCATATTCAGTAAGTGTGGTGGTATCATAAGGAGCATTCCCCGTCAGCATTTGATGCAACATTACGCCAAGCGAATATATATCCGATCTAGAATCTAAATGATCACCTCTCACCTGCTCCGGACTCATATAGGAAGGTGTTCCCATCACCATATCATCCTTCTCCACAGATTCCCGATTGATAATAGTAGCAATACCAAAATCCAAAATTTTGGGAATGCCTTCTTTGGTTATAATAATATTCGCAGGCTTTATATCCCGATGGATAATATTATGTTCATGAGCATATTCCACTGCATCTAATATAGGCTCGAATAACGGACAAATCTTATCTTCCACGATCAAACCAGAAACGGTCTGTATATATTTGTCCAGACTAATGCCATCAGCATATTCCATAATCAGGTAGATACTACCCAATTCGTCAATATGGTAATCATGGAAACGAACAATGTTCTGATGATTAAGACTTGCCAAATGTTCCGCTTCTTCTTTCAGACGTTGACGGGTAAAATCATTAACCATGTCACTATTGATCACCTTGATGGCTACCTTTTGTTGTTTAATGTATTTGTGTTCTGCTAAATACACACTACCCATCCCTCCTTTTCCTATCAAAGAGACAATGGTATAATTAAGAACCTCCTTACCAATCATTTTATTCTTTTTTTAAGTTAACGAAAGAATGTTAATAAAAACTCCCAATCCAAAACCTACCCAAGCCCAAGTCGCAGCTTGAGATGCTCGGTGAGGAGTTTCCCCTTTCCAACAGAAATACATAATCCAGCCTGCTAACGGAATAAAAAAAGCTAATATTCCCCAGCCAATTTCCAATTCATCTTTTTTATACGATCTATATTCCTGTGAAGAAGATACAGGAATATGTTCGACTATTAAGGTATTTGAGCCGACTTTAGTTTCTTGTTCATAAGGATGAGCGCCTCTAATAGGTAACAAGGCATAAATTTGCGCCCATGGCAGAGGTATATGGTTGGACAGTAACACAGTAGCACCAGGAGCAATCACGACTTTTTCATTAAGAATAATACGCCCACCAATATTACTCCCGTTTTTACTGACATCTTTATATACATACTTATTATCAACCAAAGTAATTTCAGCATGGACGCGGCTCACTCTCTCATCTGCAATTACAATATCACAGTGACTACTTCTTCCTATTGTTATTGTTTTCATATACTACTTAAGATATTAATTATAAATCCGACTACAAACCCTATCCAACCACATATAGCAGCCGCTCTTGCTCGTCGAGGCGTCTCTTTCTTCCACTGTGCCCAAAGTACCCATCCTACAATTGGACATACCACAGACAAAATTCCATATCCTATCCCAAGTTTATCTTCCTTGACAGATGGAGTTGGAGGAGTAGGAGGCAGGATATCTCCTACCACTTCTTCCATTATGACAGTTCTTCCTCCTTTATCCCGAAGTTTCTGTATGACTTCGTCCCAATCTAAAAGATATTCGCTTCTCCCTGCCAGCCAGACATTCGGCAATGGGGACGGATTCTCAAAAGAAAATGGTATTTTAATGCTCCCATGACGTAAGTATTTGCCATCTACACTGGTGCCATTTGTACTACTATCTGTAAATAGGAGATAGCGATGTATCGAACCTGTACATCTTTCCTCCCTATATTCTATTTCCAGATGGTGACCGCTGATATAATCACTAGGAATGGTTATGTCACACTCTCTCCGCCCAACAGAAACTTTTACTCTATTCGGGTCTACCACCGTTTCTCTAAATAGTCCTGATTTAAATTCCATCACCGTTTGAAAACGACGAAGCATATTTTTATCTACAGCCTTCAATATCGCTTCTTGAGTTTGATCAGATAAATGCGGATTAAAAGTCTTTGCACGTGGAAATTCATCATTCAAAATAGAGCAAATAGTATCATAATCATTTGACCGCTTTTTGATGGCATGAGAACCAGTGAGCATATAATGTAACAAACAACCTAAGGAATAAATGTCTGTGCGATAATCTATGCTATCTCCTTTAGCCTGTTCCGGACTCATATATCCGTCGGTCCCGATAATACGTCCGATTGTTTTGCCTGTGCTGGTTTTCATATCTTTAGCAATCCCGAAATCTATAATGCAGATACTACCATCGGGACGTACCATTATATTAGAAGGCTTAATATCACGATGAATGCATCCCATCCTATGTATATAAGCCATTGCATCCAGAATTTTCCCCATCAAGTCCTTTGCAGTAAATTCCGTATAAGGTCCTGCCATTTCCACATGGTGTTCGATGGTCTCTCCGTCTACATATTCCATAGGCAAGTACATATTTCCATGCTCATCCGAAAAAGGATTGTCAACAATGCCTACCACTGAAGGATGCCGCATCTTTTTCAATGCAGCAGCTTCAATATAGAAAAGTTCTTTAAACTCCGGGTTCATAGTAGCTTTACTATTCATCATCTTTATTGCTACACGTTTCCCATCGCCACTTCTCCCTTCATAGACGCTGCCCATGCCTCCTTGACCTATTACTTTTATCAATTCATATTCAGGCATAACTATTTTCCTTCCTTATTAATATTAAGACTAATAATTATATTAAGTAATACATCAGTAGAGTTCTCTCCTTCTTTCTCTTTTCCTTTTATTACAATATCTATTTTTTTAGGTGGTTCTTTCTCTGTAAAAGAGATATCAAATCCTGTTTCCTTTTTTGTTTTCTTGAAATAAGTTGCATCATATTCTATGTCAGTTATCTGAAAATGACGATTGAGTTTTGAAGGCTGTGATTGTCCTTCAACTAAAAAACACGCATTCTCACCTTCAATAAAAGAAAAGGCTTTTCTTTTAGGAACAAACTGAGCATCAACTCTATATGTAAGAGAATCCACTTTTCCAGTAGCTGCCACAATAGCAACAATACTACCATTTGCGGTATTACTTACATCATTTACAACAGAGGGAGTAGATTCTTGATGAGTTTGCTTCGGCTGTGTCAATGTCATATCTTTTACCACAGGAACAACAAATTTGAATATCTTCACAGAGTCTGCCAAAGAAAAACGCAATTGTTCGTTTTTAAACTCTTGTCGAAACACTAAAAGACGGTTACCATATGCCACATCAATATCCTCATCATACTTTAATGAATCACTTGACAGAGCACGGTTTATTTCTATCACCTTTTCTTTTTCTTTGCCCATAAGGATCTCCGTATGTCCTTGCTTATAATTTATTTCTAAAATATCTTCACCTTTCTGGAACTTAATTTCAGGCAACATAATAATTGTATCCCTTCGCATAAAGGATTTATATATAGTAATAGATTCCGACTTAAAATGCTTATTCCAAAAATAATAACCTCCACTGGCGCCAATACATATCAGCAAAATGACAGTTAATATGATCATTCCTATTTTTCTTCTTTGAGGTTTAGAAGGCGAACCAGGAGTAATAGAAAACTCTACAATCTCTACCGTTATATTGTCCAATCCCCCATTGTCCCTTGCTCGTTGTACTAAATAGTCCACACGTTCCTGTGACCCCATTTCAGATTGTCTGCTGACGATGCGTTCTATCTCCCTATCTGATATCATTCCGCTCAATCCATCCGAACAAAGCAAAAAACAATCTCCAGCTTCGGGTAAAATCGCATCAGGCAGTACTGTAGCCGGTTTCATATTGGCAATGCCTAAAGCATTTGTTATTTCGTTTTTCCGTGGGTGATGTTCTGCCTGCTCATTAGTCAGTTGTCCCATATCCACCAACATCTGTACATAAGAGTGATCCTTGGTTAGTTGTTTTATACATCTGTTACGTATTAGGTAAACACGACTATCTCCCACATGACCTATATAAACTTTAGAGTCACGGACCAACAACAATACACATGTAGACCCCATTCCCTGCAACTCAGGTTGTATCATTGCCTGATGAAGTATAGCCTTATTGGCAGCATCAATAGCTTCTCCAATGGCTTCACGAGGATCTTCATAATACTGTCCGTCAAGAAAACCATGAATCGCTTCTACAGCTAAGCGGGATGCCGTAGCTCCTCCGACGTGCCCTCCCATACCGTCACATACAACAGCAGCAAGGCCATTGATCGTTTCGAAGTTGCCCATACTGTCTTCATTTGCCTGACGTTTGCAGCCAATGTCGGTACGCCCTGCAATGTGACAATAGTTATATATATTTTCTTCTTTCATTGCCTAATTTGCTTTTTATTGAGGAATAGCCAAGAAAATCATTTTGGTAGCTCCCAAAACAATAACATCATTCGTATACAACTGTACACGGTCACCTACAAATGTTCCATTAATATATGTACCATTTGATGAATTCTGATCAGCAGCCCAGAAAATACCTTCAGCCTCTCTGTAAAGTATCAATAAATGCTGGGATGACATATTGCTATCTCCTGGAATAGGAATATCTGAAGTAGCAGCACGTCCTATCACATTTCTCCCCTCATAGATTTTGTATACTTCGCCCATTGGATTCTGGTCGTAAGAAACCAGTAAGCCTACCAAACGACGATTGTCAGAAGCCATTCCTGTTCCACCCGTAGGATTAACGTGACGAATAACAGTAGCACCTCCCGGATTATTTTGACCACTTTTCCCAAGGTCTATTGTATCCGTTTCTGCGTTCATATTTCCACCTAGCACTTGAGTTTTACCTGTCGTTGTATCATCGTCGAGTACTCTAGTTGAATGGGAAGAAGGACAAAAAGGACAATTATCCCCATAAATACTCGAATCATATTGATGTCCGTTTATACATTTTTTTGTTGCCATAGTTATTATAATATTTAGTATGATTATTTAATTAATTCCACCGCTCGTTTGGGTTGTACAGCCTGATTGTAGCCTTGCGACAATCCTAAATATCCCGAAACGATAACGCCCGCAAACTTTCCTCTTTCGTTAAATACTGGCGAACCGCTTGCCCCCTGATGTATCGTAATATTATGCCCATACTGATATTCGCCTCTTTGCTGAGTAATCTCTCCGCTCTGATTATTCGCTTCCAAACCGATCTCTGTATCTCCCAAAATAAAAGATTGAGGGAAACCTATAGTATATACTTTCTTGCCTAACTGTAACTCCTTATCCGTAACGATATCATTCAGATCAACTATATTAACTACTCCATCTGGAGTCTTCTTTGTATTTACCTGTATAATTGCAATGTCTATCTTATCATCATTACTCACTTTACAAATTGAGCATGGGATAAAGTCGTTTACCGAACTCACATGAGTATCATTCAAAGCAACTCCTGTATAAAAGATATTATATTTTACTGTAACAGCACGCGCCAACGCTAATGCTCCTGCATTATTGGGATACCTTTTCACAATAGCCATTTGAATAGTTTCCTTTACTTTTTCCGCTTTTTCTTTTTCTCCGTCCAGCAACGACACAACATGTTTATTGGTCATTATCTTACCATCTGTAGAAATGAAAAATCCTGTCCCTGACGATCCGCCTACTCCTTGACACACATCATCTTTATCGTCCAAATAGAAATAATTCCACGAATCATCTCCCATATATTCGCCCAACAACTTATCACCAACACTCGCTACATAAGCAGTTTTTTGATAAATCAACACAACCGATTTCTGGTATTTTTCGTAGATTTCTTCCGGAGGCAACGACCGGTGTGTCCAATAATACCAGATACCTACACTCACTGCCAACAAAATCAAAAAGGCACTGCCCCACTGCCACAAGTACCCTCCTTTGGGAGGAGTCAAAGCAAATATATTCTCCCACTGCAACGGATACTTTTTAGAAATTAGCACTACATCTCCTTTCACCAAGACATGAGACGAAATTCTGTTTCCATTCACATAAGTACCGTTCGTCGAATTGTTGTCAATGATTAACACGTCCCCATTAGATCGTTGGCATAATATAGCATGTTCACTCGACACATCATCAAAATTCAACCGAACTTGAGCCTCCGAAGAACGTCCGATACTCCGTCGATCTTTTACATCAGGCGGAATAATCACCTGTCCCTTACCAGCAGATACCACTGTCTTCTCAGGTTGCTGTATTATTCTATTCCAATCAATGCTTGTATTACCCAACTTCACTTTGTCACCATTTGACAATTGCACCTGATTTTGTATACGCATGCTGTTAACAAAAGTTCCATTTTTAGAATTAAGATCTTTAATACATACTATACCAGAACTCGACACGGTGATGACAGCGTGCTGTGATGATACGCCCGGGTCACTTACCACAACATCATTAACGGGATTCCGCCCAACCTTGATAACTCGCATAGACTCTTCCTTATTTATTATTCGTATATTTCTCTATATTTCAGTCTGTTACACTTCAACAAGCATCCAAATGTAGCAAATTAATATAATAAAAAAAATCGCAAAAAGTATCAATTGTACCTAAACGGTCAAAAAAGGGGATTATTACTTCAAAAAACATGCTTATTATGAGTTTTTTTTCCTATCGTAATTAAAGAACTTTTTATAGCGGCTGTCTATCTCCGATTTTCATCTTCACCAACACTAATCGAAATACCCTATCAACAAAATTAGTTTATAGAATGAAGTCTTGATTCATTGACCTGCCCTTCAAATAATTGCCATTGAATATATGTATTTCAAACCATACAAGAATGAATCTTTACCTAGTACAGTAATGTTATGATAAATAAGGCTTTCTTTTTTCATCAATCTATGGAAAATTTAACTTCCATAGCTATAGACTCCGGTAGGTTTCATAATTGTTCCTTCGCTATCTTCACTCCTTTCTATCATACCGTAATCCTGTTAAGTCATATCGTGACAAACATTCCTATTAACATTTCTCCATCATTTCAGATAAAATTATAAAAAACATTAAGTTTTTTTCTATCACCTATCACCCACCGCTCCACATCCATTTATTCATCGCACTTGCAGACAAGATGACAAGTTATCCGAACCTATCACCACATCTATCACCTATCACCACTTGTGTCATCCAAAACATTAATACTTATCACCTAGGATATTAGTAGATAAGTTCTACTCTATTAGAACTAAACTTACTTTTCTCTAATAGATAAGTTATTTTCCACCTATTGAAAACTATAAACGCAATCTCTGTTTTTATAAATGCAAGCTTCATTTATAAAAACAAAGATTTCATTTCTATAATTAAAACTTGCATTTGTAGTTTATAAGCGGACAAAAACAACTTTACTATTAGAGGAAAGGAACTTTGCAATAGGAAGAAAGGAACTTTTCTATTAATAGACAACACGTAAACCTATAATAGACAACGAACCAACCGATATATAAAAAACTTTAAGAAAAGTACAACACAAACATTTGTGAAGCCGAATAATAAAGCGTACCTTTACATGCCTTCCGGAAGAAAGACATTAACAATAACAAATTCAATAATTAGATCATTTTACAGACACATTCATTATGAAACTTACTTTGATGCGGGACAACGGAGGGACACCAACCATGCGAACGTTGGACATAAACCTACAAATAGAAGCGATGAAGCATGAAACGAAAGCCCAACCGATCAGCAATCTACGGACAAGCATACGTTACGCATCACCGGACGCCAAGCTGGACGACGCCAAGAAATTGACAAAAGTCATCCCGGCTGCAGCTTTTCGCAAAACGGCCAACGGCATACAGATGACCGCATACAACGGAATCATACAAATAGAAGTCAATCATCTGGCAAACTTGATGGAAGTGAACCGGGTGAAGCAGGAAGCGGAAGAGCTTTCGCAGACTTATCTTGCTTTCATGGGTTCCAGCGGACATTCCGTAAAAATATGGGTACGGTTCACACGACCGGACAAATCACTTCCCAAAAACCGGGAAGAAGCGGAAATCTTTCAAGCGCATGCCTATAGAAAAGCTGTCAGCTTATACCAGCCTATACTCTCCTATTCCATTGAATTGAAAAATCCGGCATTAGAGCAATTTTGCCGGCAAACATACGACCCGGAACTTTATTACAATCCCGACTCCACCATTATGTATATGCGCCAGCCAATGGAAATGCCCTCGGAAACGACCTACCAAGAAGCCGTACAGGCGGAAACATCGCCATTCAAGCGATTGATCCCGGGATATGACAGTCTTGAAACATTGTCTGCGCTCTTCGAAGTGGCTTTAAACAAGGCATGCCAATCTTTAAGCGAACTTCAGCCGGGGATATATCCCCGATCCGATGAAGACTTGAAGCCTTTATTGGTTCAGTTAGCCGAAAATTGCTTCCAGGCAGGCATACCGGAAGAAGAAACCGCCCGTTGTGCAATCGCTCATTTATATAGGCAGAAAAAAGAGTTTCTGATCCGCCAGACAGTACAGAGTGTATACACCATCGCCAAAGGCTTCGGCAAAAAATCTCCCCTGTCGGCAGAACAGGAACTGGAGCTGCGAACGGAAGAATTTATGCAACGCAGATACGAATTCCGTTACAATACAATGACGACAGTAACGGAATATCGGGAACGGAATACGTTTTGTTTCTACTTCCGCCCCCTGAGCAGCCGTGTTCGAAACAGTATCGCCATGAACGCAAGGCTGGAAGGACTCAGTCTTTGGGACAGGGATGTGGTCCGTTATCTGGACTCCGACCGGATTCCGATTTTCAATCCGATCGAAGATTTTCTCTTCGGACTGGATGTACGTTGGGACGGGCACGACCGGATTCGCGAACTAGCAGCCCGGGTTCCCTGCAACAACCGACATTGGGCGGACTTGTTCTATCGCTGGTTTCTGAATATGGTGGCACATTGGCGGCAGACAGACCGGAAATATGCGAATTGCACTGTACCATTGCTCGTAGGTCCGCAGGCTTACCGAAAGTCTACTTTTTGCCGGAGTTTACTTCCTCCCGAATTACAGGCATATTACACGGACCGCATTGATTTCAGTAACAAACGGGATGCCGAGATATCCCTCAATCGGTTCGCACTGATCAATATGGACGAATTTGACCAGAACAGAGTGAATCAACAGGCTTTTTTGAAACATATTTTTCAGAAACCGATTGTCAATGTCCGCCGTCCACACGGTACGGCTACGCAAGAGATGCGTCGTTACGCCTCCTTCATTGGGACGAGCAATCACAAAGACCTGCTGACGGACACTTCCGGTAGCCGCCGTTATATTGTTGTCGATGTGACCGGACCAATCGATTGTTCCCCAATTGATTACGAACAGCTCTATGCACAGGCGATGCATGATCTATACAAGGGGGAACGGTATTGGTTTGATCCGGAAGATGAGAAGGTGATGAATGAAAGTAACCAGGAGTTCCAGGTGATGCCAATTGCAGAACAATTATTCCATGAGTATTTCCGGGCAGCTACAGAAGGAGAAGAATGCGAACAATTCCTTGCCATCGAAATTCTGGAGCAGGTGCAACATGATAGCAAGATTCGCGTATCCGATTGCAATATTATTCAGTTCGGAAGAATATTACAAAAGAATCGGGTGCCTTCTGTGCATACCAAACGAGGTAATGTGTATCGGGTGGTACGAATTAAAGCAAAAAGAGAATAAATATATGTGTGTGCCGACGGTGACAGGTGATAGATCAGTGACAGATGGTCTGCGACCTATCACCAGCATACATTACTGATGAATAAAGAGTTTCAGGAGGCGGTGACAGGTTGAAAGAGAAAATCAATTTTCATTAGTTTCCTTCACTTTCTTCCCGCCAATAATATTCAGAATAATGTTCATAGCTCCCTTTCCCACGAAAGAAGTACCTACCACGACAACTTTGGGCAAAGACTTCAGAGCCTCTTTCACAGCTGCACGCTTTGCTTTTCTTTTAGCTTTGATTCCATTTAATGAATTCATTCCATCAATCAGATAGTTACGCGTCACGTAACCGATACGTAAAGTCATCAGCGAATTCACGATGCCATCGCATATCGAACCGATGACTACTCCCGGAATTTTCACGTTAGACAGAATGCTCAAAAAGCCGGTATCTCCTGAAACTGTATCTCCTATGTCGTCCAAATCCACATCCACATCGGCACCATCGGCGGCAGCATCGGAAACGTCGATATCGGACGCTGCATCCGAAGACTGGTCTGCCAATGAGCCGAAGGGGGCAACCGAACCCATATCTCTAAAGACCTCCGATGCGACGAAAGTCATTAATGAAGTAACCAGAATATTGACATACTGCCGGAACAACTGTTGCCTTGTAGGTCGGAAGCCGGAAGCAACAATCACATCCTCTATCATTTTATAATTCATATAAAGCACGGACACCGTGTCCAGCTTTCCGTTCTGCGAAATGGCGGTAATCATAAAAACAGATTTAGCCCATTCGATAACGCGACGATTGATGCCGATGATACGGACCGAATGCATATCCTCTGTACGCGGACCTGACGTTTCTTTCAGTTCTCCCCCTTCAATGCGCAATTTCAGCTCTTCGCTTATGATTTGCACCAGTTCTTCCTTACTCGTTGCATAACGTTCCAAATCTTCACGCAATCTCTGCTGATGCAGTTTTCTTAACTCGGGACAGGACTTATCTTTAGGTATATAATTGCAGTTATCCGCCAGTTTATGTCCAAACGCAACAAGTTGTGCAGTATTCCACTCCCCATCAATAGACAAAGCCGGAAACTGCGGAGCACGATGCACCCGAACGACCGGACGTATAACGACGGCATAAAATACAACCAGAATCAAGGTGTAAAAAGCATACTCTGCCCACGCAACCTGCGATAAGGAGGCTATTTTCTCACCAATAATAATGATGTTACCCAACAATAAAATCACAAAAGAGCCCAAAAACAGGAGTGTGATAATTAATAAATTTCGTTTCATTGGCTTATTCTTATCTTATTGAATCCTTAAAACTCTGAACTTGTGCATTTATTGACCGAAGCAACGCATCCTTCCTGTCAAATTCTTCTTTATCAGACACCAGCGCATTCAGATACATTGTTTTTTGTTGTTCCAAAAAATCAATGATACTTTGTTTGCGTACAGGCACATACTGATCATAAAGGTCATTAGCCGCCTTATATATACTCTTCCCGACAGTCAGCTGAAGATATCCTTTGATCGTTTTCCCGGTATGCGTATGATCGATTCCGGTGATACATTCCATCGCTTTCCTCAGAAAACTCTGAATTTCCATTGTCGAATAAGTCCCGAACGGATTGGGGATTCCGATATGCGGAACAGTCGGATTACTAATATTCTTCACATCAAAAGCTCCCTGCAAATCAAAATCGACCACCGGAAAATCCGTCACTTGCGGCACTGAGTCAAAAGGTGCACAACCTTTCTGCTTCAGAAAAGTATTCATCTTCTCTATAAAAGCCACATCATCTTTCAAGTTAGAGAGTTTCCGCAAATACTGCCGGGCCAGGCTATGTTCATGGGAATCAAGGAATTTACTTTTTATCGCCGCTGACGAATCAGTCATAAACTTTGTAACAAGGCTGCGTGTCGCATCTTTCCCCTTCGCTCCACCGGCAAATGCGGAATTGCATCCGGAATCATAATACTCCCTAACGATTTCAGTAAACTCTTTCAAATCATCATCCATATAGACTTGCACCATTTTTCTAAAATCGCTCCCATCGTAACTAAGTTCACTCGCCTGACGGAGTAACTCGTCAAACGAAGTTCCCGCAGCCTGATATTCTATATCGATTGCTTCCTGTTGACCAATTGATTCTCCAACTAAATTATCCAGTTTTTCCAACTGATTCAGCGTTCTTCCGATTACGCTTCTCAGACGTATATCAGTACTATTGGAGATCACCTTGCCATACAAATCCTTCTCAAATCTCTGAAATTTCGCAGCTTCTTCCTGAAGATCCTCCATTCCCTCATAGCTGGCAGCATCCGCCACTTTTCCCAAGTTCAAACTATATATATTCTCCTTCAACTGGAAGTTACGTCTGCCCATTTCATTCTCGGCAAATTCTACCTGTGCCTTAATTACAGCCTGCTTCTCCTCTTCCGAATGCCAGTAAGCCGCTTCAAACACATTATGTAGAAGACAAACCGGAACTTTCGGATTATTCTCCTGCAGCAACTTCAGAAAACGATTAGAAACCTTCGATATAGCAGAATTTGAACTTTGCACAAATATCACGAAATCTGCCCTTTGAGAGATCGTTTCATAAATAGGATTATCCAAATTCGCATACCCGCCATCCAGCCCGGGCATATCCACCAGAAATATATTATCTTTCAAAAGCTCCCCACCGGAAGTTGTTATGGATGTCACCAGCGTATGATCTGTATTTATCACGCTTTCTTCCAAAGCTAACGAAACACACTCCTCCAGATTAGCATCATTCAATTCTTTCTTTTCAATGCTTATCTCGGAAATGTTTTCCAGTTTTTCAAATCCGCGCAGGCTATCAATGACCGAATCAAACTGTTCTACCTTTCTGGCTTTATCAGCAACAGAAAAAATACGGGTAATGGATTCCTCCTGTCCTTTTGAAATAATGGACGGACGCACCGTACACTCCAAGAAATGAGTGGGGCTGACGTGAGCATGTGCTATGAGATTTACTAAAGTAGATTTTCCCGATTTCACGGGTCCAACCACTAATATAAGAAAAGATCCTCCGTCAAACTCAGAAACACGATTGTTTAGTTTCTGAGTTGATTTACAAACAGCCTCCAAATCTTTTATTCCCCTTACTGACTCCAGAGTTGACATCAATTCCTTAGATCTGCTCTTCAGTATATTCAAGAATATCTGAAGCTCCGACGAAGACATTGTTTCCACTCTTTCTTCTATAAATTTGTATTTACCCATAAACGAGATTTAAATAATGGTACAACCGACTATTCACATGTCATTATAATAATGATGATAAAGTTAGCAGTTTGTCGGGAAATAAAAAATGTATAGAGCACAAAGATTGCATAATAATTGAAAGTTCGTCAAAGTTTTATGGATTCAAGTTCAATTTATCAACAAAAAGTTTCTTCATATCCGCAAAAAACAAGATGTTAAAAACCGAAAAAGCATGCAGTCTTTTCGTTTTCTATTCATCATATTAAAATAATACACGCACATGGATATAAAAGAACTTGTAGATTTATGTAAAAAAGGGAATGAGCAGGCATTAAGTCTACTTTATAAAACCTATTCGAAAAAGATGATGAGAATATGCCTTCATTATATACCTGATAAACAAATCGCACAAGATCTCCTACACGACGGATTCATTGTCATTTTCACTTCGATTAAGACATTACGTACTCCCGAAAAACTGGAAAGCTGGATGGGAATAATTATGAAGAATATTTCATTAAGGTATCTCAACCAAAAGAGTACAAACTCTGCAATTCCCTTATCTGATATCCCTGAAAACGAGGAGCCTATTGACAATTCGCTATCATCTGATTCTATTCCTTATGATAAAATAACAGAAATGGTAGAGAAATTGCCAGAAGGATACAGCAAAATCTTCAAGTTAGCTGTATTGGAGGGATTATCTCACAAGGAAATAGGTAAACTGTTGAATATAGCTCCCCACTCCTCCTCTTCTCAATTATTCAGGGCAAAAGTCTTACTTAAAAAGATGATTTCTGATTACAGGCTGATTCTTATACTAGTGATTTTATTTTTTTTCCCAACGATACACGACTATCTATACTGGAAAAGAAAAGAGACTAAAGATAATCATTGGTCTAACAATGTCATTCGGAAAGTGAAATTAGATAAGAAAGAAGAAAATGAGAGCATTACCTCTTCCGGACATATCTCTCACTACAAAGAAGACCCCCCTTTTAATACTACTTTAGCAAACCTCCCCCGATTAGCATTAGACACAAGTGCAACAGGATTATCTACCACTTCTGAAATAAAAGACTCAGTAGAGAAACAGCCTGTTGCCAAACCATCTTTTACATGGGAGCATGCAGAGAAAATTATTACATTCTCATATTCAAGCCAAGAATTCACTTCACTCCCCAAAAAGAAAACAGGGAAATGGAAAATGATGTTGGCAGGGTCAGTCGGACCACAACTGGCACAAAACCTATACAAGTTGATGACAACACCACACTCTGACGGTTTGGAAAGCGGTCTCCCCCAGCAAGTCAATACTTGGGAAGAATATTATGACTATTTAAACACCCGCAATCAGGAAGGAACCTTAGGAGACTCGCTTACGCTAATGACAATTGCCAAAAACAACAGTGGAAGAATTATAGAACATCAACACCATAATAGCCCCATCACTATCGGACTAGCATTGAACAAAAAGTTGAATAACCACTGGAGTATAGAAACCGGATTACAATATATTTATTTAAAATCAGAGTTCACCACAGGAAAGGAATATCGGATTCAGGAAACCCAGAAGCTCCATTACATAGGTATTCCTCTCCGTATTTCCTACCGTTTTGGGAATTATAAACAATTCTCATTTTACTCAACAGCCGGTTTACAAATGGAAATCCCGATAAAAGGAACTCTGCATACTTCTCATGTCACAGATAGTGTCCCCATTAATTTGGGTTACCAGTCATTAGATGTACCTTTGCAATGGTCAATCAATGCGAGTACAGGTGTACAATACCACTTTACACCTCACACCAGCATCTATATAGAGCCAACCATTAATTACTATATTCCCGATGGAAGTTCATTGCGCACAATCCGAAAAGAACATCCGGTTACGTTCTCTGTTCCTGTAGGCATTCGTTTCTCTTGGTAAAAAAATCATTCTGCCATGCAGTCTTCCGGCTGATAGTTTATCATAACTATAGAACAGTTAGAAACAATAGACAAATCAGATGCAGAAACGACATACAAACCGTGAACGTTATTTTGAGGAACAAGCTCAGACTACGAGAAATTATTATATTCCTTATATTAAAGAATATACTGGAAATCTGCCAAACAAAGTATTGGAAGTAGGGTGTGGCGAAGGAGGGAATCTGCTTCCCTTTGCCGAGCTAGGTTGTGATGTCATTGGAATTGATATTGCCGCATCCCGAATTGAACAGGCACAGAACTTCTTCATCACTAAAAGGCAAAAAGGAACTTTCATCGCTTCTGATATCTTCTTATTAAAAGATTTACAGAAACATTTCCCGCTTATTCTCATACATGATGTAATAGAACATATCGACAACAAGGAGCAATTTCTGCGCAACTTAAAAAAATATCTATCGCCTAACGGAATGATCTTCATTGCTTTTCCTGCCTGGCAAATGCCATTCGGCGGACATCAGCAGATTGCAAGAAGTAAGATTATCTCTCATATGCCATTTATACATTTACTACCTCGTATTTTGTATAAATGGATATTGGAATTATTCAGCGAACAAGAAAGTACAGTCAAAGAGTTATTAACTATCAAATACACCCGATGTACAATAGAAATGTTTCGAAGAGTAGTAAAACAGACTGATTATCAAATCGTCAATGAACAGTTATACTTTATTAACCCACACTACAAAATTAAATTTGGACTAACCCCTCACAAATTAAACAAAACAATAGCATGTATACCTTTCATTAGAAATGTATTCAGTACAAGTTGTTTCTATTTAATAAGACCAACATAGCATTTTATTTCATTATTTACATTAATATTCAGGAAGTTATCAACAAGCTAACTATAAAAGACAAACAGCATCATCAATCATACAAAGCACACAAAAGTCATATTTTGTTCTTTATTGAACAGTATTTTTCCAAAACTATAAAAGGGCTGCGTTAAATTTGCATCTGAAAAAGTACGTTAACATTTTAAACTCTAAAAAGCATGCATTTATCTAACACATTGCCCCATAATAATCGTATAGAAATAGCTGATGTGCTACGTGGGTTCGCTGTAATGGGAATTACACTTATCCATTTTATCGAACGGTTTAGCCTCAATTGCTTTCCGGAAGAGACCTGTAACTTTCTGATATTTACGGATAGGGTAATTTGGGATAGTGTATTTTTCACCTTTTCCGGTAAGGCATACTGCATCTTTGCATTGCTTTTTGGATTTAGTTTTTTTATTCAAGACAATTCACAAAAACTTAAAGGGAAAGATTTTCGTGGGCGGTTTGCCTGGCGGTTAGTATTACTTCTTTTTATAGCTTGTATTAATTCGGCTTTATTTCCGGGTGAAATATTGGTACTCTACGCCTTGCTTGGTTATGTACTGATCGCAGTCTGCCGACTCTCTACCCGAACAGTCACGATCATAGCAGTCATTCTTCTACTTCAACCTATTGAATTGGGACAAATAATTTATGCACTTATCAACCCCGACTATGTTATTAATGCTGATCTTGATGCTCCATACTGGGAGTTAGTCAATACAGCTCAGAAAGAAGGTTCTTTCCTCGAAATGTGCAAAACTGCCATATGGACGGGTAATGTTGCCAACATGGGTTGGATGCTATTACACGGAAGAGTTACTCAAACCGCCGGTCTGTTTATGGTAGGTATGATAATTGGGCGTAGCAACGCGTTTCTCTATTCAGAAAAGAATATAAAAATCTGGATTAAAGTATTCATCATAGCCGTTACCGCCTTTTTCCCCATTTATGGTTTGATAAATATACTCCCCGACTTTATAAGTCGCGAAGCACTACTTGTACCTTCTGTCCTTCTATGCAAGTCACTGTCAAATATTGCATTTACAGGAATCATGTTTGCAGGTATCATACTGGTTTATTACCTGACAACCCTTAAGAATGTTCTTCATAAATTTGCACCTTATGGACGCATGAGCTTGACCAACTACCTGTCACAATCTTTAATCGGAGGGTTCTTGTTTTACAACTGGGGATTAGGACTTTATCTGCATGCAGGCATTACAGCGTGTATCCTTATTGGTGTAAGCGTATTCTTTTTACAATACTTTTTTTGTAACTGGTGGCTTCGTTCACATCGCCAGGGTCCATTAGAATGGCTATGGAAGAAAGCAACCTGGATAAAGGTAGGCAAGGGATAAATGATACTGAGAGATAAGAAAAGGTGCAATTCATCGTAACCCGGGGTCGAACCGGGATGGAAGTGAATCCACTGGTGTTTGAGACCAGCGCGTCTACCGATTCCGCCATCTGGGCATGCTTGATTTCTCAATTGCGGTGCAAAGATACGACAATATTTTGATTCCACAATAGTTTGAGAAAAAAAAGGAGCAAAAAATAATAAAACATGTCCCAAAGGCTTCTGTATTTAGAGAATAAACCGTACATTAGCAAAAACATTTAAAAATAGAGTCACTATCATGACAAACATGGATAATTATTGCGTGATTATGGGTGGTGGTATCGGTAGCCGCTTCTGGCCGTTTAGCCGCAAAACATTGCCCAAACAATTTCTTGACTTCTTCGGAACCGGTCGTTCACTCCTACAACAGACCTTCGACCGCTTTCAAAAGGTAATCCCAACCGAAAATATTCTTATTGTCACCAATGCAATGTACGCCGATCTGGTGAAGGAACAACTTCCCGAATTGGATGAGAAACAGATTTTATTGGAACCCGCAAGAAGAAATACCGCTCCATGCATCGCATGGGCTGCCTATCACATCCGCGCTTTAAACCCGAATGCGAATATCGTCGTTGCTCCCTCAGATCATCTGATTTTGAAAGAAGAAGAATTCCGTGCCGCAATCATTAAAGGACTGGAATTCGTTTCTCACTCTGAAAAGTTACTGACACTAGGCATCAAGCCCAACCGTCCTGAGACCGGATATGGCTATATACAAATTGACGAACCAACCGGTGATGGCTTCTACAAAGTAAAGACATTCACCGAAAAACCGGAACTGGAATTAGCCAAAGTATTCGTAGAAAGCGGTGAATTTTACTGGAACTCCGGATTATTTATGTGGAACGTCAATACCATTATTAAAGCTGCAGAAATCCTGCTTCCCGAATTAGTATCCAAACTGGCACCGGGAAAAAACATCTATGCTACAGATAAAGAGAAAGCATTCATTGAAGAAAACTTTCCCGCATGTCCCAATGTATCCATTGACTTCGGCATCATGGAAAAAGCGGACAATGTATATGTATCTTTAGGCGATTTTGGCTGGTCTGACCTGGGCACATGGGGATCACTCTACGACTTATCAGAAAGAGACCGGGAAGGCAATGTGACCTTAAAAAGTCATTCTTTGATCTATAATGGAAAAGATAATATGATCGTACTCCCCAAAGGAAAGCTCGCCGTGATCGATGGCTTGGAAGGCTATCTGATAGCCGAATCGGACAATGTCCTGCTAATCTGCCGTAAAGACGAAGAACATTCTATCCGCAAATACGTGAATGATGCCCAGATGCAACTGGGAGACGATTTCATTTAAGAATGAAGAACTAAAAAAGAAGAATGAAGAATTGCTATGCAGCATACAGCGCAGCTAATTCTTCATTCTTCTTTTTTAATTCTTTATTTAAATAATTTCTATCCCCTGCTCCTTACAAAGCTGCAATCCAAGATCTTTCAGTCTGAATTTCTGAATTTTACCACTGCCTGTCATCGGAAACTCCTTCACAAAGAAGACATATTTCGGTATCTTATAACGGGAAATCTTATTCTTACAGAAGTCACGAACGTCCGATTCATGCATTTTCACCCCTTCCTGCAAGATGATAAAAGCACCAACCGCTTCACCATATTTCTTAGAGGGAATCCCTGCTACCTGAACATCCTTTACTCCATCAAGTTTATAAAGGAATTCTTCGATTTCACGTGGATAGATATTTTCACCACCACGAATAATCATATCCTTGATACGTCCTGTGATCCGGTAATTTCCGTCCTCATCTTTAATGCCTAAGTCGCCCGAATGCAGGAAGTTATCTTTATCAATCACTTCAGCCGTAGCTTCCGGATTCTTATAATACCCTTTCATCGTATTATATCCACGATTGCACATTTCGCCTTGTACGCCTACCGGACATTCTTCGCCGGTTTCAGGATCAATCACTCTGACTTCTGTAAATTCAAAGTCGCGTCCTACCGTATTACAACGTACATCAAACGAATCATCGATGCGGGTAGCGGTCATACCGGGAGCGGCTTCAGTCAGTCCGTATACACTGGTAACCTTCATGTACATCTTTTCTTCTACCTGTTTCATCAGTTCAACCGGACACAACGAACCTGCCATTATACCGGTACGCAGACAAGACATATCAAACAAGTCGAACATCGGATGATGCAACTCGGCAATAAACATCGTAGGCACTCCGTAAAGAGCCGTACAGCGTTCTTTATGAATGGAAGCCAACACGACCAACGGATCAAACCGCTCTACCATCACCTGTGTACACCCATGAGTCAGACAGTTCATCGTAGCCAACACCACTCCAAAACAATGGAATAGCGGCACACAACAACAGAGTTTGTCATCCGCCGTAAACTTCATGTGTTCGCCGGTCAGAAAACCGTTGTTGGCAATATTATAATGAGTCAGCATCACTCCTTTCGGGAAACCGGTAGTTCCTGATGTATATTGCATATTCACTACATCATGACAGTCTACTTTACTTTTAAGTTCAGTCAGGCGGTCATCTTCCACATTATTCCCTAGCAGCAAGATTTCCGCAGTATTATACATTCCCCGATGTTTCTCCTGACCGACGTATATCACATTCTTCATATACGGGAAGCGTTCACTCTTCAAATGACCGCGTTCGCAGGTTTTCAGTTCAGGAAGCATCGTATACGTCATTTGCACAAAATCACTGTCCTTTTCACCATTGACGATACAAAGTGTATGCATATCGGAATTCTGGCAGAGATACTCCAGCTCGGCCTGCTTATAATTCGTATTCACCGTGACGTATACCGCACCAATCTTGGCACAAGCATACAGCAATGTCAGCCAATCGGGCACGTTCGCCGCCCAAATACCGACATGAGTACCACGTTCCACACCAACAGCGATCAGTCCTTTCGCCATATCATCCACACGCTGGTTTAGCTGGCTCCATGTAAAACGAAGATTACGGTCGGAATAAACGATATATTCCTTATCGGGAGTCTCTTCAGCCCAATGTTCCAGCCATTGCCCAAGAGTACGTTCAAATAATTGCATGCGATTATTCTTAATATTTGGTATCAGATTTTATTAAATCGGAGTGTAGACTACAGCCAATATTTTAGCAGCCTGCCCTTCGTAAGCATGTACATGATGAGGAACGATGGAGTCATAGTAAATACTATCACCTTCTTCCAGCAAATAGGTATTCTTACCATAGCTGATTTCCATAACCCCTTCCATAACCATGATAAACTCTTCTCCTTCATGCGAAGAAAGCACAAAGTCGCTGTCCTCTGTCGGCATCACGTCAATGATAAACGGCTCCATGTGACGATCCGCTTTCGATTTAGACAATGAATGATATTCCATGTGCTTGCGTGAATGAATCGCATTATTGGAAAAGCTGATGGCATCTTTAGCCTCTTTTTTACGGCATACCACAGGCCCGATTTCATCCTGATCATCCAGGAAAGTGCCCAGACGTACCCCCAGCACACGCGCTATTTTAATCAGCGGTGCAAGAGACGGTATATCGATGTTATTTTCAATTCGTTCGATCTGCTCGATAGCCAAACCCGAACGCTGTGCCAATTCCTCTATACTTATTGATTTATCTTCCCGGAGCGCTTTAATTTTCTCTCCAACAATCTTACTCGTATCCATATTGAAAGTTTTTTAGTTAGCAAAGGTGATAAATTAGAATAATTAGGTTGCAAAAATAGCAAAATCTTTAGATGAACACAATTATAATCCTAAAATATCTCCCATAATATATCTCTTTTCACCTACCTGCCTTGAAAATGGATTAAGTAATATATAGACTGGAGATTAACACTAATTAAACTCGGAATTTTCATATTATCATTATTTTTTCCTTTCTTGCATAATCATAGATCATAAGTAGTTATTGTTAAGCCTCTAAAATATATAGCTTATGAACACACACAATCAATTCACAAGTAGTAAGGAAAGAATCCATTTACTATTAGTATTATTCCTCTCAATCATTTTTTGCAGTTGTACGAAGGAAGACAGCCCTGTTAGTATAGAAGCGACCAGTAAAGTGGTAACAACAAGAACGAGCCAGGACGAGTATTTTGAGCATGCAAAATTACCTCAGATTATTAAAATAGAATGGAGTCAATATATTCCATTTCCACCTTTGCTAAATATTCAGATACGACAAGGTCAAGGGAAATATGATCAGATTCAATTAGGAGCAAGTCGTGATTTTGATCCTAATCCAGTTGAATATTCCTTCTTTCCTGTCCGTGAAGTTTTGGTTCAAGAAGGAACCTATGAAACAATCCAAATACCTGTAACCGATCTACAACTTCCCGAAGGAGGAGGATATATTGCGGTTCGTGCTACCTGCTCAGAGTTAGTGTATGATCGACCATATCCTGATAAAGGCCCATGGAATCCCTATGCAAACTTCGTCGGATATGATTTTGATAAGCAAGAGTACACTTTCTCTAAAGTTAATTCAATGTATGGTTCTATTTGTTTTCGTTTTCCACCCGATATACCTTTCCCTATGGCATGCGATGTACTCATTACAGGCAGTGGTTATTGGGAACCCATTACGGTCTCTGCAGTCTATGATCCTTGGAATAAAGACTCCCCTATTCAATGGGGATACTTTTCTTATGATACAAAAGGAGATGAAGTATCATTTGCTTATCGCACAAATTATTCCAACTCCAGTCATTACGATGGCTCAACTGTTCATTTCGCAACAGTTAGTGATCAAACAAGTATAGTTATGCTAACACTTGACGTTCCCCAACCTTCAAGTTACTGATCATTCAAAATGTAATGAGAATACGCTCCATAATCATCACTTTCTGCCTCCTATCAAGTATAGCCGTGCAAATCCATAGCCAGCAAGTTGCGGATTCTATATTCGCAACTTACTTTGCCCGTTCTCAAGCCTACGCCGATGCATATCCACGCGAGAAAGCCTATCTGCACTTGGACAACACCAGTTACTACATCGGAGACACGATATGGTATAAGGCATACGTAGTAACGGCCGAGCAACACCAGCCTAGCCCAATCAGTACCCCCCTTTATGTAGAACTATTAGACCAACTGGGAAATACTAGCGACCGACAAATCATACAGTTGCGGGATGGAGAAGGAGAAGGGCAATTCATACTGACCAAAGCCTTATTCTCCGGTTTTTATGAGATTAGGGCCTATACGAAGTGGATGTTGGCATTCAGTGAAAAGCAATATTTCTCGCGTACGATCCCTGTATATAGAAAACGGAGAAGCGAAGTAGACGAAAACCGGAGCATCATCACTTACCGAATGGATGAATCTATGAAGCAACGTCCGCGTTCAAAAGAAAAAGATTTCATGATTCGATTCTTCCCGGAAGGTGGACAATTAGTAGAGGGAGTGCCTTCAGTCGTTGCATTCGAAGCGACAAGTAAAGAAGAAGGTACAGTAGGCATTTCAGGAACTGTTTATGGGCCAGATGATGTAGAACTTACACAATTTACAACTCTCCACGACGGTATGGGATGCTTTACATACACCCCTACAGACAAACAAGCCAAAGCTGTAGTGACCTATCAAGATAAAAAATACTCATTTCAGCTACCGAAGGCTTTACCCCAAGGATATGTGCTAAATGTGGCGTCTAAAGAAAAAGCATTAGTCATCAAAGTTCTCAGAAATTCGACAAGTCTCAAAGATACACTGGCTTTATTCATATCACATCAAGGACGTCCGCTCATGTATCAGACCATTGATTTTAAAGATCAAACAGTATATCATCTCCCGTTATCCACTCAGGGATTGCCGAGAGGAGTCATACAACTCTCTTTAATGAATAGCAATGGGGCAACGTTATGCGAGCGCTTTTGCTATGTAATGCCTTCTCCATCTTTACAATTAACAGCCACATCCACCAATGCATTATACTATCCTTTTGAACCAATTGAGTATCATATCTCAATGAAAGACCATACAGGTCAACCAATACAAGGACATTTCTCCGTAGCGGTCCGGGATGCTTTAAAATCAGACTTCCAACGGTTCGATCAGACAATTTACACAGACCTTTTACTTACATCAGATCTGAAAGGATACATTCATCAACCTGGATATTATTTCGCAAACAATTCTCCCAGACGAAGAGTGGCATTAGATAATCTGTTGATGATTCACGGATGGAGAAAATATGATATAAGCCAAGCCATCAGTGCCACTCCAGAAATACCAATCTATCTGCCGGAAACGAGACTGACTCTGCATGGGCAGGTAACATCTTTTCTGAGAAACAAAGAGCAAAAAGATATCTCTGTAAGCGTCATTGCCCGGAGAGATACGATATCAGCAGCAGGTACTACGGTCACAGACTCTTTGGGATTCTTCCACATTCCAATGGATGCCTTCAATGGTTCCATGAGTGCGGCTATTCAAACTCGCCGTAAAGGAAAAAAGCTGAACCGGAAAACAAACATATCACTTTTCCGTAACTTTACACCCGAACTACGCAAATACGCTTACGAAGAGCTACATCCTAAATGGGAAGATATTAGCGGACTCAGTTGGTGGAGCAGTCTCTCCGACTCTCTTTATCTAGATTCAATTATGGGACACGACACTCATTTGTTGGATCAGGTAACGATTAAAGCCAAACGTACGAAATACAAAAAAATTCTAGCTTTCGAGCAATCTGTAAGAGCTTATTATGATATCCCTAAGGAACTGGATCGAATGCGCGATGAAGGAAAATTCATGGACTATTTCCCTTGGCTAATGACCACATTAAATCCCAATATTCAAGTGAAGTCTAAGTGGAAGGGAGATCCACCATTTATAACCATGAAATACAAGAATCATTATATACTATGCGTCATAAATGGAGTTCTTTACTCAACATTTGATCGGGAGCTTTTTATAGATAAAAATATCGATGCGATAAAATCTGTTATGATTTGCGACGGCACGACAGCAAGTGCCGGAATTGATGACGACAGCGCTTATCACCTGAGCGACGAAAGTCTAAAAAATCACATGGAAACTTCCAGACTCTCTCCCTTTGAAGAAAAAGCTCTCAAAAGTTATCTGAACAACACAACTCCCAATAATCAACCGGGAAATCAATTTGCAATTTGCTATATCACTACCATCGACAATTGGGACCCGGAAAAGAAGTACCAATCACGTGGTATCCGAAACACACAGATCCAAGGTTACTCCCAGCCCATTGAATTTTATTCACCCTATTACCCGGATATCAGTAAAGGACAAGGCAATGACCACCGCCGTACAATCTATTGGAACCCTAAAGTTACCACCGACGAAAATGGAGTAGCCATCATTCGCTGTAATAATGCGAACTCGTCTACATTCCTGACAATTAGTTGTGAAGCACTATACAACGGACAGCCGGCTGCAATCAATGTGCACAGCATAAAATACTAATCCTTCATTGAAAGCCAATAAAAAAACCGTTCTCAATGTGAGAAACGGTTTTTAATCTTTTCGCGGCAAGTAGATTACTTACGCAAACCAAGTTCTTTAACAATAGAACGATATCTTGTGATATCTTTGTCCTTCAGGTAATTCAGCAAACGGCGACGTTTAGCTACCAACATTGTTAAAGCTCTCTCTGTACTATAATCTTTTCTGTTGAGCTTCATGTGCTCAGTCAGGTGAGAAATACGGTAGGAAAACAAAGCTATCTGCGCTTCAGTTGAGCCAGTATCAGAGTTAGACTTCCCGTACTTTCCAAAGATTTCTTGCTTTTCAGCTGCGTCTAAATACATAATTTTTAGAATTTTGATATAGTAAATTATTCTTTTGAGCGTGCAAAGATAGACATTATCTTTATATCTCACAACGTTTTACAAGAAAAAATGGGGCTATTGCATTTATTTCTAATCCTATTTTCGTACCTTTGCAGCCAAATAATAGGTATTATATGCAAAATATTCGAAACATTGCAATCATTGCCCATGTTGACCATGGGAAAACAACGCTGGTTGACAAGATGTTGCTGGCCGGAAATCTATTCCGCAGCAATCAAAATAGTGGTGAACTTATCCTGGATAACAACGACCTGGAACGTGAACGTGGTATAACGATCCTTTCTAAAAATGTATCCATCAATTACAACGGTACTAAAATTAACATCATTGATACTCCGGGACACAGCGACTTCGGTGGTGAAGTAGAACGCGTATTGAATATGGCAGATGGCTGCATTCTGTTAGTCGACGCTTTCGAAGGTCCGATGCCCCAAACACGTTTCGTACTTCAGAAGGCACTGGAAATCGGTTTGAAACCAATCGTGGTAGTAAATAAGGTAGATAAGCCTAACTGCCGCCCTGAAGAAGTTTACGAAATGGTTTTCGACCTGATGTTCAGCCTCAACGCAACAGAAGACCAACTGGACTTCCCCGTTATTTACGGTTCCGCCAAAAATAACTGGATGAGCACAGACTGGCAAAAGCCGACAGATACCATTACCCCGCTACTGGATTGTATTATTGAAAATATTCCTGCTCCCGAACAACTGGAAGGTACTCCGCAGATGCTGATTACTTCTCTGGATTATTCTTCTTATACCGGTCGTATTGCCGTAGGTCGCGTACATCGCGGTACCTTGAAAGAAGGAATGAACATCACGCTGGTAAAACGTAATGGCGATATGTTCAAATCTAAAATTAAAGAGCTTCATGTATTTGAAGGTTTGGGACGTGTAAAAACAAACGAAGTTTCATCAGGAGATATCTGTGCATTGGTAGGTATCGAGGGTTTTGAGATCGGAGATACGGTCTGCGATTTCGAAAATCCGGAAGCATTACCGCCAATCGCTATCGACGAGCCGACGATGAGCATGCTATTTGCCATCAATGACTCTCCATTCTTCGGAAAAGACGGTAAGTTCGTGACTTCACGCCACATCCACGACCGTCTGATGAAAGAACTTGATAAGAATCTGGCACTCCGTGTAAGAAAGAGTGAGGAAGACGGCAAATGGATTGTTTCCGGCCGTGGCGTACTTCACCTTTCTGTATTGATCGAGACCATGCGTCGTGAAGGATACGAACTGCAGGTAGGTCAGCCACAGGTTATCTTTAAAGAAATCGACGGCGTCAAGTGCGAACCGATCGAAGAACTGACAATCAACGTACCGGAAGAATATTCAAGCAAGATTATCGATATGGTTACCCGCCGCAAAGGTGAAATGGTGAAGATGGAAAATACGGGCGAACGTATCAACCTTGAATTTGACATGCCTTCACGTGGTATCATCGGTCTTCGTACCAACGTACTGACTGCTTCTGCCGGTGAAGCTATCATGGCACACCGTTTTAAAGAATATCAGCCGCACAAGGGAGAAATCGAACGCCGTACCAATGGTTCCATGATCGCAATGGAAAGCGGAACTGCTTTTGCCTATGCCATCGATAAATTGCAGGATCGCGGTAAGTTCTTCATCTTCCCGCAGGACGAAGTATATGCAGGCCAGGTAGTAGGAGAACACTCCCATGACAACGATCTGGTTATCAACGTTACAAAATCCAAAAAGCTTACCAACATGCGTGCTTCCGGATCTGATGACAAAGTTCGTCTGATTCCGCCTGTTCAGTTCTCACTCGAAGAGGCATTGGAATACATCAAAGAAGATGAATACGTAGAGGTAACTCCGAAAGCAATGCGTATGCGCAAAGTCATTCTGGACGAAATCGAGCGTAAACGCGCGAACAAATCATAAGCAATAGCCCGAGATAATGCAGAAAGCCCGCCGGATTTTATTTAGCGGGCTTTTTCTATTTCCAGTTCATGCATATTAAGCAACTTCTTTACGATCCAGTAGCCAACCCTAGCTTTATAAAAAGTTTTTTTAATACAAGATCACCCCCACCAGACCTGCCAGACAAATCAGCAGAATAGGATGCAAATCCCATTTCCAGGTGATAAGGAATGCCCCAGCAAAGATTCCTATACTTTTATAATCAATAAAATTCTCCCTGTTCATCATCAACAAGGCAGCCGAGGCAATCAATGCCACTGACATGGGAAGCAAGCCGGACATCGCTGCTTTTATGTATTTATTATCCTTGCATTTCGCAAAGAAATAGGAAATGAGCAATACGAGAATAAAAGAGGGCAGACACACCGCTACGGTAGCAAGTACCGCTCCCCATACACTGTGTGTCACTGCATAGCCCACATAAGTAGCACTATTAATTCCAATCGGCCCCGGAGTCATCTGCGAAATTGCCACCACATCCGTAAATTGTTGGGGAGTCAGCCAATGGTGGAGATCTACAATTTCATGCTGAATCAACGAAAGCATCGCATAACCACCTCCGAAACCAAACGTACCTATCTTCAGATACACCCAAAGTAACTGTAAATATATCATGCCTTTATATCTTTAATCTTATTTTTCAACCACAGAGTATACACTAATCCACCGGAAATCCCCGCCAATACCACATAAATAGGAGAAAGCCCGAATTGCCAGATCAGTACTGTGGCAATCACAGGAGCTATCAGTTGCACATACTTCAAATGCAAAGCTCTGACCGCAGATATACAAGGAAACAAAATCAGCGCCACTACAGCCGGACGTATCCCGTTAAAGATACGAATCATCACCTCATTGTCCTGAAAACGGGCAAAGAACATGGCAATCAACATCATAATGACGAATGAAGGGAGAATAGTCGCCAACGCACAAACCAGACTTCCGCTGACCTTATGAAGTTTATATCCCACGAAAATGGATATATTTACCGCAAAAACTCCGGGCAACGATTGAGTCAAGGCAAACATTTCCATAAATTCTTCCTTGCTCATCCATTTTCTCTTGACTATTTCCCGCTCTATCAAGGGAATCATGGCATATCCTCCGCCAATGGTAAACATGCCGATTTTTGCGAATGTACAAAAGAGTTTCAAATAAGTAATAATCATGTATTTGTCAGCGTTTTATCGAACATAATTCAGATTAACAAAGATACAAAATCACCTTCATATAAACAAAAAAAGGCGGCTCCTTTCGGAACCGCCCACATTTTGCATTACATATCTATTGCCTAAAAGGCTTAGAGTTTCGGACCAGCAGCAACTAAAGCCTTACCAGCTTCGTTACCTGTAAATTTAGCAAAGTTCTTGATGAAACGTCCAGCCAAATCTTTTGCTTTTTCTTCCCATTGGCAAGCACATTCGTAAGTGTCGCGTGGGTCAAGGATCTTCGGATCAACACCCGGAAGTTCTGTAGGAACAACAAAGTCGAAGTAAGGCATAACCTTAGTAGGAGCTTTGTCGATAGAACCGTCAAGGATAGCGTCGATGATACCACGAGTATCTTTGATAGAGATACGTTTGCCAGTACCATTCCAACCAGTGTTAACCAAGTATGCCTTAGCACCAGTTTTTTCCATCTTCTTCACCAGTTCTTCACCGTATTTAGTTGGGTGCAGTGACAAGAAAGCAGCACCGAAACAAGCCGAGAATGTCGGAGTCGGTTCAGTGATACCACGTTCTGTACCAGCCAATTTAGCTGTAAAACCAGACAAGAAGTAATATTTAGTTTGTTCTGCGTTCAGGATAGATACCGGAGGCAATACACCGAATGCGTCAGCTGACAAGAAGATAACTTGTTTAGCATGAGGACCTTTAGACACCGGTTTAACGATGTTTTCGATGTGATAGATAGGATAAGAAACACGAGTGTTTTCAGTTACTGACTTGTCAGCGAAGTTGATTTCGCCTTCAGCGTTAACTGTACAGTTTTCCAACAAAGCATCGCGTTTGATAGCATTCCAGATGTCCGGTTCGCTTTCTTTATCCAAGTTGATAACTTTAGCGTAGCAACCACCTTCGAAGTTGAATACACCTTCGTCATCCCATCCGTGTTCGTCATCACCGATCAACAAACGTTTCGGGTCAGTAGACAAAGTAGTCTTACCTGTACCTGACAGACCGAAGAAGATAGCTGAGCTCTTGCCTTCTTTATCAGTGTTAGCAGAGCAGTGCATAGAAGCCATACCGTTCAAAGGCAATAAGTAGTTCATGTAAGAGAACATACCTTTCTTCATTTCACCACCGTACCAAGTATTCAGGATAACCTGGATCTTTTCAGTCAAGTTGAATACAACTGCAGTTTCCGAGTTCAAGCCCAGTTCTTTGTAGTTTTCAACTTTAGCTTTAGAAGCGTTCATGATAACGAAATCAGGTTCACCGAAGTTAGCCAGTTCTTCAGCTGTCGGACGGATGAACATGTTTGTTACGAAGTGAGCTTGCCATGCTACTTCCATGATGAAGCGCAGTTTCAAGCGAGAGTTTTCGTTAGCTCCGCAGAAAGCGTCAACAACGAACAGTCTTTTGTTAGAAAGTTCTTTAGTTGCCAAATCTTTCACAGCTGCCCAACATTTAGCGTCAACTGGTTTGTTGTCGTTTTTGTATTCTTCAGAAGTCCACCATACTGTATTTTCGCTGGTTTCGTCTTTTACGAAGAATTTATCTTTAGGAGAACGTCCTGTATAAACGCCAGTCATTACGTTTACAGCGCCCATGTTAGTTACCTGGCCTTTTTCAAAACCTTCCAAACCTGGTTTTGTTTCTTCAGCGAACAAAACGTCATAAGACGGATTGTGCACAATCTCGGTCACACCTGTGATACCGTACTTGCTTAAATCTAAATTTGCCATTTTTTTTGAATTAATTAAAATTGGTATTTCGTTTTATTATCTCTTTTCACCTGAACATGAGGAGCTTTGGGTGCCTCCTTGTAAATCCGGGTACAAAAGTAATACTTTCTTTGAAAAGGAAGAAGGGATTAGAGAAATTTTTCCCTAATTGAATCTCTTTTATAAATTCCTAACAATATCTGCAAACTGAATATTGCAATTTGAAAGATTATCGTTTACTTTGCAAGCCAGAACGTTCTCAATACGATGAAAATGAGATTAAATTATGATTAAACTATAATATGAAAGTAATTGATTTTAGCCAAACAAATTCGATTCTAAACCAGTACATATCCGAAATCAGAAATGTAGAAGTTCAGAATGACCGCCTACGTTTCCGCCGTAACATTGAACGGATCGGAGAAATCATGGCTTACGAAATGAGCAAAGAGTTCCGATACTCAGTAAAAAACATCCGGACACCACTGGGCATTGCTCCCGTCAGCACACCGGACAACCAGCTTGTCATCAGCACCATTCTCCGCGCCGGCCTTCCTTTTCACCAAGGCTTCCTAAGCTATTTCGACGGAGCAGAAAATGCATTTGTGTCCGCCTATCGAAAATATAAAGATACCCTGAAATTTGATATACATATAGAATATATCGCATCTCCGCGTATTGACGACAAAACGCTGATTATCACCGATCCGATGCTGGCTACAGGCGGCAGTATGGAACTGAGTTATCAGGCCATGCTTACCAAAGGCCATCCCGCCGAAATTCACGTAGCTTCGATCATTGCCAGCCAACATGCAATCGATCATATCAAGAGCGTATTTCCCGAAGACAAAACAACCATTTGGTGTGCTGCCATCGATCCTGAAATCAATGAACATTCCTATATTGTACCGGGGCTGGGCGACGCAGGCGATCTGGCTTATGGAGAAAAAGAGTAATATCGATTAAAGATTCCTTCGATATTGCTGCGGCGACATCCCCATTTGCTTCTTGAAGAATGTGCCAAAATAAGAAGCATTGGGGAAGCCGAATTCATTGGAAATCTCCTGAATATTTTTTTGCGTATTCTTCAACAAAGAGATACACTTACGGATAATCGCCTTGAATACAAGTTCCTGCACCGTATACCCACAGATGCTTTTGGAAAGAGCCGAAAGGTATTTCGGAGACAAACAGAGTTTATCCGCATAGAATTCCACACTCCTTTCCTGCATATAATATTGCTCTATCAACTGGATGAGACGGACAAATATCTCATTTTTCCGCCCGCCCGTTTCCTGTCCGGCACTAATCAATTTACGGTTATAGACCGAACAAATACGATAGGTCAGTGCCAGCAGAAGGAGTTTCTGCTCATAAAGGCTAAACACACTCTCCTCCATTTCCAGCACACTGTCTATCAAAGACATATACTTCATAATCTCATCTTCCTCGCCGGTATTCCATACACAAGAGAGTTCCGGAGTAAGTTTCGAATACATATACATGGAAACCACGGAGTTGCCGATAATGTCACGTATCGGTTCTATCTGATAGGCAAGAATAAGAATTTCCACATCTTCGGTCTCCTGAAGCACTTGAACCCAAGATTCCTCATGAATAAACAAGGTCTCACCCGCCTTGGCAGAAGCGCACTTATTATCAAGAGAAAACTGGAAACTACCTTGCCGGCAGACAATCAAACCAAGCCCCTGCATCAGAAAAGGTTCTTTTAAAGAAGATGGAAAACAACTGAGCACACCTCCCGAACTGCATATATTCTTCCCGCTTTTCAGATCGCGGTCAAGCTGTAATAAACGTTCCTGCTGAGTATCCATAACACTGACTCACTGATAAATTACTATTGAAAAACGATACTAAGTTAGCAATTTTCGTTTGGGATAAGGCACTACGAGCACAAAAATCATACAAATAACGCCTGCATAAATAGTCCACCCTGCCATTTCTTTCACAGCAGAGAGCGTAGCCTGCACCTGTATCCGCCCCTTGACGGACATGGCAGCCATGTTATGCGCTTCCGTTTCACTCTTTCCCTGATATTGCATTCCCTGCACGGTATTGGTATACGAAGCAGAAGCTTCGGGGTTTACCAGATCAACATTTTGTGCATAACGGGTAATATAATGTTGCTGGCGCTCCTGCAGTACATTTGAATAAATAGCCCCTCCGATACCCGGTCCCAGTACCATACGGACGGTAAGCATGATGCAAATCCAGGTCGAAAGATATTTGAAAGGCATCCGCTGATTGGCATATGCTGCCGTCAATGCATATAAAATCATCATTCCGATGGTACGAATAATTACGGGATACTTCATTCGTTCGTAAAGTCCGGCTGTCTGCACTTCGAAGTACATGAATCCTGCCGACAATGCCAGAAAGAAAAAGCCAAGAGCAAAAAGATATTTCAGATGCACCCCTTTAGACCCCAATACAATGGAAATCAAGGCACCGATAAAATAACCGACCATACACCAGTTTGCCAGCGATGCATTCTGCAAATTATCCAGGTGCATCCCGACTCCTGCATACACATTGACAAACATTGCGCTGGAATTGATAATCATCAGCAATAAATAAAGCAAAGCCCCCATACGAATGGTACGCAGCCTCAACGCCCCCAAAATAAAGTAGGAAGACCGCCGGGTAACATCCATATAAAGAAAAATCCCGGCAAAAAGGATACTGATCGCCGTTGCCCAGCAAATAGATGGATCATCATACCAATCCAGCACCTTGCCATAAACCAGCACATAAGTGATGCACGTCAATGATATGCAAAATGCGGTCACATTGCCGAATTTGCGGAAGTTGATAGGGAAACGTCCGGCAAAACCATGATTAGGCATCGTAATGAACAGTATCAGAATGGACAGCAGCAGAATACCCATCATAAAATAATATACATATTTCCATTCGTATTCGAAAGCCAGCCAAGCCGTTAGCGCCGTACCCATTTGCCCCAGGATCATAAAAAACAGATAAACTACCGGCTGGCTGATACATTTTTCGATATCCAGTTTATTCCATCCCGTCGCGTCTTTCGGTTCCATGCCGGGAGTAATATTACGCGTTGCCTCCATGCCAAAAGCATATTTGATCAGCGTAAACAGATTGACCATCATCAGTACCATACGCAGGAACCCTGTCAGCAGGCTGCAGAGTGCCAGCAAAAAGATACTGTCGGTTTTGGCACATACATAGCTGAATACATACATCAGTGCAAAACCTGCGATACACATCAGTTTCTCCCGTCGTATACAAACTAGTTCATACAAGAAGGGAGCAAATGCCGCCATACCGATGGAAGTCACAAAATTGGCAAACTGAATATGCTCGGAAATAATACCCAAGCCGCTCATCATCTCGGTACTGTTCACGGAGTATACCCCGCCCACCGAAAGAATCGGCAGGAAAAAGAACAGCAGAATAATAATACCTATCGGTTTGGGCACCCAATTGTAAAAAGGATAATTTCTAGGACACGAAGGCATGGCTATCAGAGTTTAGCTTTTACTACTACCATCATACCCGCCGCCAGCTTATCATTATCTTCCTTCGATAAATCCGTAAAATCAATACGGACAGGGATACGCTGCTGTATTTTCACAAAGTTTCCGGCAGAATTGTCAGTCGGCACCAACGAATATTTAGAACCTGTCGCTCCGGAAATAGCAGTCACTTTGCCTGTAAACTCTTTCTTACTGATAGCATCTACCGTGATAGCCACCTCCTGCCCGATGCGGAGATTCTCTATCTGCGTTTCTTTATAATTAGCAATAATCCATTTTTGTGTATCGGGCAGAATATATGTAATGCATTGCCCTGCTGTAATGAACTGCCCTTCTTCCAGAGAACGTCTGCCTAACTTGCCATCGCAAGGAGCCAGTACAACCGTATACGAAAGATTCAGCCGTGCCATTTCAAGCGCAGCCGTAGCACGCTGGATGGCAGCTTCCGTATTCTCACGACGGTGAGATACTTCATTCACTCCCGAAAGAGCCGCCTCCCGCTGGCGCCTGGTTGCTTCCAGCTTCTTAAAGGTAGCTTCATACTCTGTTGTAATCTGTTCCAACTGGATAGGTGTCGCCGCATTTCGTTTGACCAAATTTTCATACCGCTGACGGTCTTTCTCCAGTTTTGCTAGCCGGATTTCTATTTCAGCTATAGACGCATCATACACAGATGCAGTCGTTTGTGTAGTCTGCAAGGTAGCATTTATCACAGTGGCGCCTGCCTGCGCATCCTTCAATGCAGCCTCAGCTTCCATCACCCGGATTTTATATTCGCGGTCGTCCAGCACCAGCAAGGTATCACCTTTACGTACCTGCTGATGTTCCGTAAAATAAATCTTATTAATATAGCCCGATGCACGCAGATTGACAGGTGACACATATTGCTCTATCTGCGCATCATTGCTGGTTTCCGTCTGCTTATAGCCCAGAAAGAGAAAAACAATTTCAATTACTCCCCAAACAATCACAGCAACTCCAAACAGACTTACTATAATCTGCCAGCGGCGTAATTTTCTCATTTTCTTAGCTTTCTCCTGATGCGTACTGGAGATTGTATTATTGTCCATTGTTTCCATATGAATGATTCAATTAGTTATCTGTTATTTGAACAAGGATGAGATCTGTCCGGTTAGTTTCAGTAACATCAGGTTGGTCACCCGATAATTATAATGTGCACTAATGTAGTTGTTCTGTGCCTCGCTCATCCGCATTTCATCCTGCAGAACTTCAGTCATTGAAGTGATTCCTTCCCGATAGCGGTCGGTAGTAACCGTATACACTTCTTCGGCAAGCAGATAATTGTCTTTCTGTTTTTTAAAGTTCCGCTGGTTATTCATCAAGTCATTTACAGCATTCAAATACTGTGTTTGCAGATTCTTCCGTGTATCCAACCGTGAAAGTTTCATGGTTTCGATATCGATCATTGCTTTCCGGATCTTATACTTCTTATCCAAACCATCAAAAATAGGAATACGCAAAGTCAGTCCCACCCCATAAGAACGGAACCAATGATTGGACGGACCGGAATGAAACCAATGATAAGCCTCATCAGTATAAGCGGCAAACCTCCAGTTTCCCGTCAGATTGAGAGAAGGAATATAGCCATTACTTATCAATCGTTTCTGCCGCTCTGCCAGCTGCACCTGTGATTGAAGCAACTGAAGCTCATAGAGGTTTTCCGACAACCCGGTCAAAGCAACCGTAGCGATACTATCCGTATTGACCGGCAACAGGCCGATTTCTTTTTCTGCCGGATAATCCATGATGTACTTCAGCATATTAAGCTGCTGCGTCATCATCGCCTGCGCATTGTCATACTGTACTTTCAGATTTTCCAGATTGATATTCACCCGCTTCAAGTCAACTTCCATTGCCATTCCATTATCAAAGAAAGCCTGTGTGATATCTCTCAGTTCTTCCAATCGGGTGATATTGGCTTTTATCAATGCAATCTGTTCCGCAGTAACCTGTCCCAGATAGTACATTTTACTGATCTGCAAGATCAAATCTTCCCGTGCCTTTTCATACGAAAGCCGGCTCATCTCATCCACAATCTCTGCTATGGAAATCGAAGTATAGAGAGTCTGATTATAAAGTGGCATCTGCAATTCTATCCCGGCATTGGCACTATATTGCAACGTTCGGGTAATATTATAAGGTACTCCATAGGAAGAACCGTCAGTTACTGAGACAGGCGGATCGATATTATCATTAAAGTTGGCAAAGCCATTGATTTGCGGCAACAGCTTCACCCGATTCTCCGAAATGCCATACTTACTTTTCTGCATCGCTTTTCGTTTTCCCTGTAAAGAGAGATTGTTCTCAATCCCTATACGAAGGCAGTTCTCCAGAGTCAGAATATTCTGTGCGCCTCCATGAATGGCAAGGAGGCAAAAAAAGGTAAAAATGAACAATAGTCTTTTCATAATAATCGCTCTATATTCAGGCACAAATTTAATGGGTTGCGACAAAATGGGACTATCCATATATCGACTGTTTATGTTCATATTTTCCTTTTTCAGTCCTGATATCCACCTTAATTATTATAATATCACTATATTTAATAGACAAATCTTCGCCCTTTGTCGATTTCCTTTTCTTCTGTTTAAAGAACCACTTAACTTTGGAATATAAAATCAATTAACAGCAAAACAGCGTTTGTTTTTCATAATTTTTTAGTGAATGCATAAGCGGCTCTCTTCGGGATGAAGAGAGCCGCTTAAGGTATATAGAGTACAATATAGTACAAGATCAGAAAAAAGTTTAAGAGTTCTCAGCCTCCTTTTTTTTCGGAGTTGTTAACTTCTTCTTGCTGAACCAAATCAGAATCATCACCCCGATCAGCAATAAAGCCAGTGACGCATAAGCTATGCTTTCCGTAACATGCAAGCTCTGCGGGTCAAACCACATCTCAATCGTATGCTGGCCTGCGGGGACATTCATCACACGCAAGATATAGTCAGCACGGGCAATATCCACCGGCTGTCCGTCAATCTTGGCCTGCCAGCCCGGATAATAAATCTCAGAGAAAACAGCCACTCCATCTTTAGCAGAAGAAGTTTCATATACCAGGCGATTCGGTTCATAGCTGGTCAGACGAATGGTAGATAAGGAGTCTTTGTAACCTTTCGTCACACCCTTCAACTGATCTTTAAATTTCGCATCAACCACTGCTGTTTCCGTTGGAAGAATATCATTCAGCGCATCAATCTCTTCATTTGCATTATTGACATACTGCACCTTATCCACAAACCAAGCGTTACCATACGCATAAGGGTTTTCAACAGGAACCGTCTGTCCTTGCTGTCCGGCAGGGAAAATAAAGTACTTCGTATTCAGCATATTCAGCACACGGAATTTGGAAGCGTCCACACTATCCATCGCACCGCCTGCGCCGGCAACTTCCTGATAGGCATCCTTCATTTCCGGAGTTATATGATAATCGATCATTTCCTGATAACGACGCAACTTGGCCGCATGATAACCACCCACACTCTTATGCCAATATGAGGTATTATTTTCATTGAAAGTATTACCGGGAAATCCTACGAAATTCAACACCCTATAATTCAAAGCCGTATTCTGAAGAATTATCTCATCCGTCTGAGTTTTAACGAATGCTCCTGTCTGGTTTGACTTCGATACAAATTGTTCATCATTCAAATAGCGCTTATTGACAGTCCACATATCAATCAGACACAGAAGCACGATACCTGCCATAGTAAAAGAAGCCTTCAACTTTTTCTGCTGATAAAGGAATAATAAGAAGCATCCTACTACTATAATAAAGAAACTACGCCATGCATCCGAAGTCAGCATTGCCTTGCGCATTTCGGCCAGATTCGTAATGATCGGAGATAAATACTCAGCAGGTAGTCCCTGCTGCAGAGCGGACATCTCTTGTGCCGGAATATAACTGGAGAAGAAAACTCCCGGGGCAACAGCCAGAATCAGCGAAACACCGGCTGTCAATACCAAAGTGATAATTACTCCTGTCCGATTTTCTTTCAACTTTAATATTTCCGGTTTAGCCAGCACTTCTTTTAAGGCAAAGACTGCTAATAAAGGTATCGTGAATTCAGCTATAACTAAGATAGAAGATACGGCACGGAACTTGTTATACATCGGTACATAATCGATAAAAAAGTCCGTAAGTCCCATAAAATTCTTTCCCCACGAAAGTAGAATAGAGAAGATAGTAGCTCCCAGTAAAGCCCATTTCAGCGGTCCTTTAACAATAAAGCACCCCAATATAAACAGAAACAAAACAAAAGCTCCCACATAGACCGGTCCGGAAGTCATAGGCTGATCGCCAAAGTACTGTGTCAGCTGCGAATAGATGTTACTATACATCGGATTCGCTTTTGCCATGGCAGTCTCATTCTTGGATAACGGAACCGATGCCCCTCCTTTTACATTCGGAACCAGCAAAGTAAGCGTTTCACCAATTCCATAACTCCAGTTCGTTATATAGTTACGGTCCAGTCCGCTGCTGGTCTGATTGGCAGCAGGTCCTTCCTGTTTCAGTTCACTCTTTCCGCGCATAGTCTCCTTACTATACTCATAAGTATGGTATAGATTGGAGAGGTTCGCACACACTCCTATCATCGCAGCCAATGCCAGAACGGCACTTGCCTTGAAAAAATGCGGCAATTCCTTCTTCTTATAAGCATCTTCAAAGTAAGCTCCTACAAAAAACAGGATGACAAACATGAAGTAGTAACTCATCTGAATATGATTCGACTGAATCTGAAGCGCGATAAACAAAGCGGTAACAATCCCTCCCAACAGATATTTTTTCCGATAAGCCAGTACAATACCGGCAATCGTAGGCGGAATATAAGCCAATGTAACAAATTTCCAGATATGCCCTGCCGATATCAGAATAAAGAAATAGGAGGAGAAGGCCCAAATAATCCCCCCTAAAGCAGATAACCAGACAGACAGCCCGAATGCCCGCAAAAGGATATAAAACCCGAGCATCATGATGAAAGTCAGCACCACATAAGGCGGAAGATATAAATGATAGATGTTTTCTATCCACTTCAGCGGTTTGGTAGAATCATAACTCGGAGACATCTGATAGGTAGGCATACCACCAAAAAGAGAGTTTGTCCAGCGGGTACGTTCTCCTGTACGTTCAAGATATTCCTGAGCTTCTTGACCGGCTCCCACTCCAGCCACCGTATCGTGCTGAAACAGAATACGACCTTCGATATCAGCCGGAAAAAAATAAGCAAAAGAAAGAATGATAAAAGCTAAAATAGCAATTAAGTCGGGAAGGAACTTCTTCATAAAATTGACAATTGACAATTGACAATTGACAATTGAAGGTCAACAATAACAGCCCGGCAGATCACTCGTTCCATATAGCTGTTCATTGTCATTTGTCAACTGTCAATTGTCAATTAAATTAGTATCTATAATGTTCAGCCTTATAAGGTCCGTCTACCGATACACCGATATAAGCGGCCTGTTCCGGAGTCAGCTTCGTCAGTTTCACCCCGATCTTTTCGAGATGCAGGCGAGCCACTTCTTCATCCAAGTGCTTCGGCAAGCGGTATACATTCACTTCGTATTTCTTGTTGAACAACTCGATCTGGGCCAGCGTCTGATTGGTAAATGAGTTACTCATCACGAATGACGGATGGCCTGTCGCACATCCCAGATTCACCAGACGACCGTCAGCCAGCAAAAGAATGCTGTGACCATCCGGGAAATAATAGCGGTCTACCTGCGGCTTGATGTTTACACATTTGATGCCCGGATAATGTTTCAACGCATCTACCTGGATTTCATTATCAAAGTGACCGATGTTACATACGATCGCCTGATCTTTCATTTTCTCCATGTGGTCAATGCGAATGATATCGATATTCCCCGTAGTAGTCACGAAGATATTACCTTCGGTGCAGGCATCTTCCATCGTTACGACTTCGAAACCTTCCATAGCAGCCTGCAACGCACAAATCGGATCGACTTCCGTCACAAGCACACGCGCACCATAAGAGCGCATTGAATGCGAACATCCCTTGCCCACATCACCGTAACCACATACCACCACTACCTTACCGGCAATCATCACATCGGTCGCTCTCTTGATACCGTCAGCCAGTGACTCACGACATCCGTAGAGATTATCAAACTTAGACTTGGTAACCGAATCGTTCACATTAAATGCCGGGAACAGCAATTTGCCTTCTTCCTGCATCTGATACAAACGGTGTACACCGGTCGTTGTCTCTTCCGATACACCGCGCATTTCTTCAGCCACACGGTGCCAGCGGGTCTTATCTTCAGCCAATACTTTTTTCAGAATGGCATTCAGTTCGATTTCATCTTCCGCATGCACTTCCTTGTCCAATACGGCAGCATCATTCTCGGCATCATAACCGACATGAATCATCATGGTAGCGTCACCACCATCGTCTACAATCACATTCGGACCTTTTCCGCCGGGGAAGTTCAATGCCTGCAATGTGCACCACCAGTAGTCGGCAAGATTCTCGCCTTTCCATGCAAATACCGCAACACCGGAAGCAGCAATCGCAGCAGCAGCATGATCCTGCGTTGAATATATATTACAAGAGCACCAGCGGACTTCAGCTCCCAATGCAACCAGTGTTTCAATCAGTACGGCGGTCTGGATGGTCATATGTAATGATCCCATGATACGGGCACCTTTTAACGGTTTGGATTCTCCATACTTTTCGCGTAGAGCCATCAGGCCGGGCATTTCTTTTTCTGCCAAATCGATTTCCTTGCGTCCGAAATCAGCAAGTGTAATATCTGCCACTTTATAAGGCAGAGTAGAGAATAATTCTGTAGACATATTGTAAATCATTTAAAATGTAATTGGTGCAAAGATAGAACATTCTGATTAGTAGGGCAAAAGCTATCCTTCTTTTTTATATTATAATAACTTGGGAGTTCGCCCGTTTCTTGAATTTTTATTCTATATTTGCAACATAAAAATGCATTTTCTACAACACTAAAATAGTTATTATTCATCTTCTATGGAGGATTACAACAACAAAACAAAAGCGGAGCTGTTAGAAATTATACAAAATCTCGAAAAAAAAGTAGAGCAGCTTTCCTCCGAATCAGTCTCCGGCAGAAAAGAACGCTTTCGCGACAGGTATTCCAATCGGATATTAGATAATCTGCCCGATATGCTTACCGTGCTCGACCGCGATGCCAATATCGTGGAACTGGTTTCCTCCCCGTCAACCAATCACGTAGAAGGTACTACAGCAGACAGCATTACCCAATCCAACATAAAAGATATTCTTCCGGAAGATGCGTACAAGAACATACGCAAGAATATGGAGCAAGTTTTCCGCTCCGGAAAGAGCGCCATCGCCAGGCATGACTTAATGATGGACGGTGTACCGCATCATTACGAACACTGGCTTTCCCTGCTCGACAAAGAATATCTGCTATGTATGTGTCGGGATGTTTCGCAACTTTGGGAAACAGAACAGACCAATGCCGAACAACAAAATGAAATTATGCGGCTTAATTCATTGATGGAAGCCATAGTGAATAATGTTCCTGTATATCTATTCGTCAAAGACTCCGGAAATGATTTCAGATACTTATACTGGAACAAGACTTTTGCAGACTATTCCGGTATCCCTATCGAGAAAGCTATCGGCAGAAATGATTTCGAGATCTTCAAACGGACGGAGGATATGGAGAAATTCCGCCTTGACGATATCAGAGTGCTAAAAGAAGGGAAACTGGACTATTTCGAAGAATATATGGCTGCTTCCGGAGAAATCCGCACGATAACTACCATGAAGCGCCTCGTCCCATCCAGTAACGAACATCCTTATATTATCGGTATCTCCTGGGATATCACCGAAATTAAGAAAACAGAGAAAGCACTGGATGCAGCCCGTATCAAAGCCGAAGAAGCGGACCGGTTAAAATCGGCTTTCCTGGCAAACATGAGCCACGAAATCCGTACCCCGCTTAATGCGATTGTAGGATTCTCCAAACTGATATCCAGCACAAATAATGAAAACGAGAAGAATCAGTATGCCGAAATCATTGAAAGAAATTCTGATATGCTACTGAATCTTTTCAATGATATTCTCGATTTATCCAGCCTGGAAGCCGACTCTCTTAAATTCAACATTCAGCCGGTCAAGATACTGGATATCTGCCTGCAATTAGAACAGCAATATGGTCACAAAACCCAGGCAGACGTAAAACTGATTCTGGATGGCGGAGACGCCAATACATTTGTTTCCGCAGACTGGAACCGGACGATACAAATCGTAAGTAACCTGCTCAGCAATGCTGTAAAGTTTACCTCGCGAGGAGAGATTCATTTCGGTTTCCTCAATAAAGAGAATTTTGTAGAGTTCTATGTGAGAGATACCGGCATCGGTATTCCTGCCGAAAGAGCCGCTACCATTTTTCAGCGTTTCGGCAAAGTAGACGACTTCGTTCAAGGCACCGGACTGGGACTCACCCTCTGTAAGATGCTGGTGGAAAAAATGGGTGGTCACATCCGGGTATGCTCAAAAGAAAACGAAGGTACCACCTTTTATTTCACACTTCCGCTGGCCAACCGGTAAATTATATGCGTCATATACAAAAGCGGTGGACATTGTAAAGATGTCCACCGCTTTTGTATTTATGAAGATAGCTGTTACTTCTTTTCTTCCTTCTGTACTTTTGCACTTAGCATTTCCTTATACTTCGCAGGATCATTCAATACCTTTATTGCTTCCTGCAAATCATCATCATCCTTCAGTTGCTCGATAATGCCACCTCTCTGGAAATAATAACGCTTGATAATTTCATTAGCAATCATTCTCTTTATATCCTTAGAGAAATAATCCAGGTCACGGTCAAGATTATGATTCAATTTCTTTTCCAGTGCCTTGAACTCTTCGGCAGCATCTGTCATATAGCCTTCAAATTCAGCAGCCTCTTTCAGTGTTTTCAGAATCTTCTCACTTTGCTGGTCATATTTAAAATCGGCCTTCTTCACCAATTCCTTGAAATCATTATAGTCAGCATCCGTCACTACAAACTTTTCAGGAGCAACCACAGTAGGGTGTTTCAAGCAGTATTGAGTCGCATAGTCAAAAATCAGATTATCACGTACGAGATAGAACAAGATATTCGGCAGTTTTTCCTGCTTGACAGTAATATCAGGCATTACACCACCTCCGTCACGTACTTCACGTCCGGCAGCAGTATAGAATACGTTAGTCAGACTGTCGGGAATCGTTCCCACACTTCCATCTTCGTTCCGGTGCTTATAGTCGATCGCCTGCACACAACGTCCGCTTGGGATATAATATTTGGAAGTAGTCACTTTCATCATTCCTCCATAAGGTAAAGAACGGGGAACCTGTACAAGTCCCTTTCCAAATGTACGGTTACCAACAATAACGGCACGATCAAGGTCTTGCAATGAGCCCGACAGGATTTCTGAAGCAGAAGCCGTACCACTGTTTACCAATACGGCAATCGGAATATCCAGATCCAGCGGTTCACGCAAAGTCTTGTATGTGTTGCTTGCCTGTTTCGTCTTTCCCTTGGTGGTTACGATTACTTTTCCACGGGGCAGGAAATAATTGGCTATTTCCACTGCTTCATCCAACAGACCGCCACCGTTATTACGGAGGTCGATGACCAGAGAAGTAGCTCCCTGTTTCTTCAGATCCAGCAATGCTTTTTTGAAATCCTTGGAAGGGTTGCCGGAGAATGTGCTCAGGCTGATATATCCCACTTTATTATCCATCACGGTAGCATATGGGATGGCAGGGGTCTGAATAGATTCACGTACGATAGTAAACTCCATCGGGGTTTGTCCGCCTTTCTCATTAGGACGCTCCACTTTCAGTTTAAAGCTCGTACCCGCCTGTCCGCGCAACATCTGGCTGACTTCCGAATTATTCTTTCCAAGGAGATCTTTTCCGTCTATTTCCATCAGGATATCTCCCGCCTTCAGTCCCGCTTTGGCCGCCGGAGTTCCCTCGAACGGTTCGGCAATCATGGAACGTTTCAGCTTCGTATTATAGGTAATAAGAGAACCGATACCTCCAAAGCTTCCTTTCACCATCTGTTCCAGTTCGCTTTGATCTTCCTCCGGGTAATATTCTGTATAAGGATCCAGCGAGAAAAGCATATTGTCGATTCCTTCGCGAATGGTCTTGTTCGGATCAATGGTATCCACGTAGAACATATCCAGTTCTTTCACAATCGCATTAAATGTATCCAGATTCTTGGCAATCTGGAAATTGCGGTCGTCTCCACTCTTAAAACTAAAGAAAGCTACAGTAGCTATTACAGCCACCAAAACAAGAGCTATCCGCCTATTCAGCAATTTTTTCATATATCTTTCATTAAAATGAGACGTAAAAGTAACTCAAACCTTGGTTATTCCGCCAGAACCTTGTTAATATTTAACTTAATTTCATCCCAGCGCTCCGGAGAGATTGTTGTTCCAATCACCTGAATAACATTTCCCGAGAGAATAGAACCAATTTTTGCACATTTTTCGAGCGAGTATCCGCACGTCAGACCATACAGAAATCCGGCAGCGAAATAATCGCCTGCGCCGGTGGTATCCAGAACTTTTTCTACAGGAATAGCCGACACTTTAATTTCTTCCGTACCTTTACGGATATAAGATCCGTTTGCTCCAACTTTCACAATAGCAATGCTGCATTTCTTGGCTATCACTCTCAGAGCTTCCTCCGGTTCTTCGCCGGTAAATGCTTTCGCTTCTTCCTCGTTTGCAAAAACGATATCCACATACTTATTTATTAATAAGGAGAAAAATTCCAGATCATTCTCCACGATATTATAACTTGCCATGTCGAGACAGATTTGCAGGCCAGCCTCTTTAGCCAGTTCGATGGCATGAAGAATCATTTCGTGATCCTGAACAAGGTATCCTTCTATAAATAAGTATGCATATCCTTTGAACATCTCCAATGTCAGATCTTCAGCTTTCAAAGAAGCGGCCGCTCCCAGATAAGTACCAAAAGTACGCTCTCCATCCTGAGAAATAAAAGTGGATGCCACTCCCGAAGGAAGCTGTTCGGAGGTCAATAAATTGTCTTCAATATTATTTTTCTGCAGATTTTTCCGAAAAAAATCGCCATAATGATCATTTCCTACTTTTCCGATAAAACCTGTTCCGGCACCCAGACAAGCGAGTCCAAGTATGGCATTTCCTGCCGATCCGCCTGTTGCCAGATGCGTTTTCATTTGTGAAAATTTTGTGTTAATCTGCTGTAACTTAGCGTCATCGATGAGTTGCATGCTTCCCTTGGGTAATTCCAGTTCATCCAAGAGTGTATCGTCTTTCACTTCCTTAGCTCAGTCGGTTAGAGCATCTGACTGTTAATCAGAGGGTCCTTGGTTCAAGTCCAAGAGGAAGAGCAAAAAGAGGTGTATCGAAAGATAGACCTCTTTTTTGTTTCTGCTCTTCTCCCCCCTGCTTCGAAAATAGAGGGTCAGTCCGAAAACCGAAACTCTCATCCCCTTCTTTTATTCACAAAAACATTCTTGTCTTTTGATGGTCTATAAAACTTTAAAGATTCAAAGGTTAACAATAAACTTTCCATCTGAATAAAGTAAGTTCTTTGGGTACATGAATTAATTCGTCCGGCTATAGGCATTCTTTCGTCCGCCTATAGCCGGACGAAAGTTTGCCTATAGGCAACGTTGCGTTTGCCCATAGGCGGACGAATTAATTTATGAAGAGAAAGTACTTATTTGTAGAACAGCAACAACATAATGTAAGCATTGGCATTCATTATAGTTTATATATTAAAGAGAGTCTTCGGGAAGACGACAAGCTACCCTATTCTGCCATAGCCAACGTCAACACACTAATCCGTACTCCTTCAATCTCTGCCAGCCGAGAAGCGCACGCTACGGTAGTTGCTCCAGTCGTCAACACATCATCTACTATTAATATATGCTTTCCTGCCAAATACTCCGAACGATGCAATTCGAAGATTCCATCTACATTCTCCCAACGTTCTAAAGCTGACTTTTGTGTTTGCGTTTCCGTATTCTTCCGGCGTATGATTGCTTCGGTATCCACCGGAATACCTGTTACGGCCATAATCCCGCGCGATATCCATTCACTTTGATTGTAGCCACGTATCTGCTGTTTCTTCTTATGCAAAGGGATGGGAATGATTACATCAACTCCATGAAAGAAGTCGGAAGCCTGCAATTCGGATGCCATATATCGTCCCATAATAGCACCAATTTCTTTTTGTCCTCCATATTTGAGTTGGTGGAGAACTTGCCGAAAATCACTTCCTTTGCGATAAAAGAAAAAAGAAGTGGCACGTTCCAGAGGAAACTTACCCCAAAAGAGTTTTTCTACCGGATTGTCTTTCCGAAGATGATAATCGGTACGAGGCAAGTTTATATTGCACATGGTGCAAATACACTCTTCTCCTTTAGCCAACGATCCGCCACAAACGACGCAGCAACGGGGAAACCAAAGGGACAAAAAAGAATAAAGCCAATCTTTTATAAGTAATGTGTGTTTCATAGTAGTAGCTATTTATACAATCGCAGCAGTCTTACATATCCAACGGAGGAACTTCTGCTAAGAGTTTCAAAAATAAAGGATGCAGGTATCCATTGGTTGCAATAATATGATGACCTTCTATAAAATGGTCGTCACCATAGAAATTAGTCACGCGACCGCCTGCTTCCAACACAATCAGGGCAGCCGCCGAATAATCCCACTTACCGATAAACGCTTCGGCCCATGCATCAAAACGACCATTAGCTATATAACAGATTGCAGCCGCAGCCGAACCGTTCATGCGAATGCCTCCCACGGCTCCATAAAGGTTATCAATCAGATGGAGAGCCGTCGGTTTATACTGATCATAATTATAAGGTAATTCAGTAAACACAAATGCATTCTTGATATCCCGGACATCCGAAACATGAATTTCCTCACCATTCATGAAAGCCTTTCCTCCTTTCCAGGCATAGAAACATTCATTCCGGCAGACTTCATACACAACTCCCAAAAGCAATTCGGTACGACTGCGCAGAGCGATGCATACACAATAAGGAGCCTCATCATGAATATAATTCGTAGTTCCGTCCAACGGATCAATGACCCAGCAGTAAGGTTCGTCCTGATAAGTAGCAGAGCCTTCTTCCGTAATAAATCCTGCTTCGGGCAACAAGGCAGAAAGCGCTTTTACCAACCGTACTTCAGACTCTTTATCCACATACGACACATAATCATGCGCATGTTTTTCCATAACACGCTCACGACGGAAGTTTTTCCGCTCTTCTTTCAGAAAATGCCCAGCTTCGGTAGCTATGCGGCATACTTCAACTGTAAGTTGCTTTAAATCCAACATTTCATCTTTATTATTAAAAAGTACATCGAAGGTATAGCTTTTCTTATGAAAAACCATCCAAAATGAGTATTATTTTCAGATAGACTATCAAACATTCAATTTTCAAGGCAGAAAAACATTCAATCACATTATAATATATTTTTCTGATCTGAGGAAATGAGAATTCCCTGCAATTTTCAGAACAGGCCCGGCCTCTTCCCACAAATATACGCAACAAAGAGCTACAGAAAACACAAAGTGACAGAATGCCAGATTTGCTTTTTACATAAAAATTCCCGAATATTGCAATCTAATACTAATGCAAAGAGTTCCCTATGAAAAGAGTAGATTCCGTTATATCCCTGATATACTCGTTATCTAAATCAGAAAAGAAGCACTTCTCCCTACAGGTTATCAAGGACAAGGAGGAAAAAGACTATCTGGTGATTTATGATATTATCATAAAGAGTAAACAACCGAATGGAAATACTGTAAAAGAGGAATTTTACAGACGCAAGCCCAATGGCTCATTTGAAGTATCCATTCAATACTTATATGAAAAGCTGACGGATACGTTACTCACCCTGCGTAAAAAGAAAGATATCTATTACGATCTGCTGAATAATTTGTGCAAAGCCCGAATGCTTTATGAACGTTCTCTGTTTGAAGAGTGTTTCGAAATACTATCCAATACAATAGAACAAGCACAATTCTATGAGAACAACGAAATTCTGACGATAGCTTTGAAGCTGGAACTGGAATATCTGCTCCGTCTGAACTTTCCCAACATGACAGAACAGGAGCTTTTTCACAAACACTTCATCCAAAATGAAGCTTTGAAAAAGATTCGGAAAATCACAGAGCAATCTTCATTACACAACTTATTGAAATATCGTTTATCTCATATTGGCTCCATCAGAACAGTAAAGCAAAAACAGGATATGAATGACCTTATGGTCAACGAACTTTATATAGCCGCTTCTTCAGACTCCGAAGGTAATTTTGAATTAACACGAAACCATAAACTTTTTCAGGCTAATTACCTGATGGGAGCAGGCGATTACAGAGCTGCCTTAAATTCATACAAAGAACTAGACTCATTATTTGAGCAGAATCAGCAGTTCTGGTCAAATCCTCCTATATACTATTTATCTGTACTCGAAGGAGTACTCGGTAGCCTGCGGTCTGTGAGCAACTATGACGAAATCCCCTACTTCCTTGATAAATTAAGAAAGCTTATATCAGACAGCACTTCGCTCGAATTTAAAGTAAATGCAACTTGCCTTCTCTTCCAATACGAACTATTTCCCTATCTGGATAAAGGAGATTTTTCGAAATGTACCCAACTTATGGCAGACTACCAGGAAATACTTTATGATAAAGAAGCCTGGTTAGGCCCTATTCGAAAAAGTGAATTATTGCTTTACACCACACTCGTACACATTGGTAACCAAGAATATAAAACTGCTAAAAAGTATATCAGCAACGCTATCATAGACCATAACATAAAGTATCTGCCTTTAATGAGAACTATTCGTCTGGTCCGCCTCATCGTCTTTTATGAAGTGCAGGAGCATGAGCTAATCCAGTATGAATCCCGTTCCATCACCCGAAGTCTATCTTCGCCCAAAGAGCAGACTTTTAAAACAGAACGTATCATTTTATGGTTTCTGAATAAAAGAAATATTCCCATCCTGAAAAAAGACAGAGAAGCATTTTGGGAAAAGTTGTCTCCTGAGATTCATGAATTATATAATAATAAATATGAAAGTCAGCTTTTACGCCTCTTTGACTTTACGGCGTGGATGGAATCCAAAATTCGGAAAGAAAAACTGTCTGAAGTCCTCAGAGCACGTGCTAGCGCAAAAGAATGTTAAAGAGTAAGGTGTCTGATTCGTATTTCAGACGATAAAAACACTCTTTTCAAATCTCCATTTTCTCTTTGTAATTATATAAATTCGCTTCACATTACCTCTATATTCTCTCCTCTATACAAGGAAAATCCAATATAAGATATCATTTTTGAGATTATATAAACCAATTATTAATGTAGAAAACTATGCATGATTATTGCTTTCATTTGCATAGTCTTAATTTTTAATACTATGGAAACTATATCAATTCATAGACCCAAAATTGTAGTCATCGGTAGTTGCAATACCGATATGGTCGTGAAAGCCAACAGACTACCTGTTCCCGGAGAAACCATACTAGGCGGAACCTTCTACATGAATCCCGGTGGCAAAGGAGCTAATCAGGCGATTGCAGCCGCCCGACTGGGAGCTGAAGTCACCTTCATATCCAAAATCGGATATGATTTGTTCGGCCTGCAAGCATTGGAAATATACAGATCAGAGAAAATTAATACGGAATATATATTTACCGACCAGAAAAGTCCGTCCGGAGTTGCACTTATCTCCGTAGATTCTTTCGGTGAAAATAGCATTATCGTAGCACCGGGAGCAAGCCGTTCGCTTTCTATTGAGGATATCAATAAAGCCGAAGAAAAAATCAAGGAAGCTGATATTATTCTCATGCAACTTGAGATTCCCATAGACACAGTGGAATATGCAGCTACTATTGCTTGCAAATATGGGAAAAAGGTAATCCTCAATCCGGCTCCCGCGTCCAGCCTGAGCAACTCATTCTTAATGAACGTGCACACCATACTCCCCAACCGCATTGAAGCGGAAATGTTATCCGGAATCAAAGTGATGAATATAGAAAGCGCTCATCGTGCCGCTCAGGCTATCGGAGAGAAAGGTATAGAGAATGTTGTCATTACTTTAGGTAAAGACGGGGCTTACGTAAAAGAGAAAGATGAATATACCATGATTCCCGCAAAGGAAGTAGAGACGATTGACACAACAGGTGCCGGAGATGTATTTTGCGGAGCATTCAGCGTCTGCCTGTCTGAAGGGCATTCACTCGCTAAATCTGTGAAATTTGCCAATGCGGCGGCAGCTATAGCAGTCACGCGAATCGGTGCACAGAGTGCGATTCCTTATAAAAGAGAAGTTGTGCTATAAACGAGATAAGACCTAGGTTAAACACATAAATCTGTTCAAATGAAAGTAGTAGTTATTGGAAGTTCAAACATCGACATGGTTGCACAAGTCAACCATCTCCCGGCGCCTGGCGAAACAGTCGGAGATGCCAGTTTCATGCAATCCCTCGGGGGGAAAGGCGCCAATCAGGCTGTAGCAGCAGCAAGACTCGGGGGATCTGTAACGTTCATTACCTCTTTGGGAAATGATATGTATGCAGAAATTCTAAAAAAACACTTTAAGAAAGAAGGTATCACTACTGATTATATCATAGATGATGTTAATCAGCCCACAGGGACTGCACTCATTTTTGTTGCCGACAGTGGTGAAAACTGCATAGCAGTAGCTCCCGGAGCTAACTATTCTTTATTACCCGGTTCAATTATTCATTTTTCAAAGGTAATTGACGAAGCAGATATCATAGTTATGCAAGCCGAGATTCCTTACGAAACGATTAAAAGAATAGCTCTTCTGGCTAAACAAAAAGGTAAAAAGGTATTGTTTAATCCCGCACCCGCCTGCCTGATTGATGAGGAGCTGATGAAAGCCATTGATATACTAGTCGTCAATGAACTGGAAGCAGCCTTCATCTCAGGAATTGAATATACAGGAAATAATCTTGAAGAAATCGCTCTAAGCTTATTACAGGCAGGTGCACGCAATGCTGTGATCACATTAGGAAGTCAAGGTGTATATATGAAAAACGACAAAGAAATCATTCAGCTTCCCGGATACAAAGTAAATGCGATTGATACTATTGCAGCAGGTGACACGTTCTGTGGTGCATTGGCTGTAATTTGTGCCCAAAGGGAAATAGACCGAGATGCATTGAGTTTTGCGAATGCCGCGGCAGCTATCGCTGTTACACGTTCTGGTGCCCAACCGTCTATTCCTACTCTCGATGAAGTAAAACACTTCATGTTAGAAAAAGAATTAGCCTTATCATTCAACTTTTAAATTTCATGGATTATGAAAACTAATCGACACTCTACTCTCTTAAAGAAAGCTGTCCACCTGATAACTTATAACTCAAGTCATAAGCTTATCTGCCTGCTGGGCTACCTACTTTTATGTTCAATGAATACATATGCTCAGAATTATGTATCCGGAACAGTAAAAGATAATAATGGAGAACCTCTACTGGGAGTTTCCATAAAAGTAAAAGATGGGAATATAGTATCCGGAACCGTCACTGACTTTAACGGACACTACCAAGTGAAAGCGGATCCAAGTTCAACTATTGAATTCAGTTACATCGGATTTAAAACAGTCCAGTTTACAGTAGGTGATAGAAAAATGATAAACGTAACACTGGGAGTTGACGACAATTTATTGGATGAAGTGATCGTTGTAGGTTATGGTACCCAAAAGAAGATTAATTTAACCGGTTCTGTCGGAGTCATTGACTCGAAAGCCTTCGAAGCAATCCCTGTATCCAATGCAGTCCAGGCATTACAAGGACAGGTTCCCGGTTTGAATATTTATAGCAATCAGGGAGGAGGTCTCAATCAGAAACAATCGATCAATGTACGTGGAGTCGGAACTATCGGAGAAGGTTCTACAGGAAGTGCCCTAGTCTTGATAGATGGTATGGAAGGAGATATTTATTCCATTAATCCGCAGGATATAGAATCTATTTCAGTTCTGAAAGATGCGGCAGCTTCTTCTATTTATGGTTCCAGAGCGCCATTCGGAGTAATCTTAGTAACGACCAAGAAAGGAAAGGCCGGTAAAGCGCAAGTTAACTACAACAACAGTTTTCGTGTAAGTAGCCCTATCAACATGCCTTCTTCATTAGACTCTTACACGTTCTCCTTATACTATAATGATGCAGCTGCCAATTCCGGATGGGGACCTTACAACTGGGTCTCGGAAGAAAGGATAAACCGCATCAAAGACTATATGGCCGGCAAGATTACCGATTCTACCATCCCCGTGCCCAATAATCCTTCGTTATGGGCAGACGGATATTCACAAGGAAATGATAATATTGATTATTATGACTATTTTTTCAAAGACAATGTCTTTGCACACGAGCACAATATCAGCGTTACTGGCGGGACAGACAAAATACAATACTATTTATCAGCGAACTATTTAGGTCAGGATGGAGAGCTCAGAATCGGAGATGAATACTCAAACAGATATACTGCATCTGCAAAAATCAACGCACAATTATCAAAAATAGTATCAGTCGGATTCAATACTCGCTTTATCAGAAGTGACTATGTACAGCCGACACATCTTAATGAAAGTTTTTTTGCCGAAATCGGACGCCAATGTTGGCCTACCAAACCTCTCTATGACCCAAATGGTATTCTATATGACGACCATGTGCTCCAAATGCAAAACGGAGGTGAAAAACAAGAACGAAACACTTGGCTCTACCAACAACTGAATATAACGGTAGAACCTATCAAAGGGTGGCGACTGATTGGAGATTTAAGCTATCGATACAATACACAATATTCACACTGGGATTACTTAACTGTTCATCAGACAGGTGTTGACGGAAAGACTAAGGGCAATACATGGAATAACGATTCCCAAGTACATGAAGGCACTTATGCCAGCGATTATTTTAATGTAAATCTCTATACAGATTATGCAAAGACCTTTGCAAAATCACATAATATGAAAGTTCTTTTCGGGTTTCAAGCCGAACAAAATAATTATAAAGATATAGCTGCTGAGAAGCTAGGAGTCATTTATCCGGGAAAACCGACTATCAACACTTCTACCGGAATGGATTCAAATAACCAAAAAGTTGCTCCGAATGTAGCAGGTGGACACAACAGATGGGCTACCGCCGGATTCTTCGGCAGATTGAATTATGATTACCTGGAAAAATATCTTCTGGAAGTAAATCTACGCTATGACGGTTCCTCACGATTTCGTAGTGACAGTCGTTGGGGATTTTTCCCTTCCGCATCAGTAGGCTGGAACATAGCCAGAGAAAAATTCTTCCTGCCTGTCAGCAAAGTTGTCAACACATTTAAGGTCAGATCCTCTTATGGTAGTTTGGGTAACCAAAATACATCTTCTTTATATCCGACTTATTCTACAATCGGTACAGGAACAGGATCATGGATCATTGACGGAACATTAGCCAATATTGCCTGGGCACCTTCACTCGTCAGCTATAATCTCTCCTGGGAGAAAATCCGTACATGGAATGCCGGAGTTGACTTTGGCCTGTTTAACAATCGGCTAACCGGCTCTTTTGATTATTACATTCGTAAAACTGACGATATGGTCGGCCCTTCGGAGAAATTGCCTGTAGTCCTTGGAACAGCCGTTCCCAGTTCCAATAATACAAATCTTAAAACATTCGGATGGGAACTGGAACTAATGTGGAAAGACCGGTTAAATAATGGATTGAATTATAGTGCCCGCTTTACACTTGCCGACAGTCGTACCAAGATTACTCGTTATTCAAATCCTTCCGGACTGATAGATGGATTTTATGCCGGAAAATACGTGGGTGAAATATGGGGATATGAAACGATAGGCATTGCACAATCTGACCAGGAAATGGCCGAACACATCGGAAGATTAATCAACGGTGGACAAAGTAATCTCGGACAAGACTGGAAAGCCGGAGACATTATGTATAAAGATCTGAATGAAGACGGAAAAATTGATGCCGGAAGCCGCACCTTACAAGATCACGGTGATTTAAAAAGAATAGGTAACTCCACGCCCCGATATAATGTAGGACTGGAATTAGCCGCCGATTGGAAAGGATTCGATATCAGAATGTTCTGGCAAGGAACATTGAAAAGAGATTATTTTCAGGGTAGTTACTACTTCTGGGGTGCAAACGGTAGACAAGGGCCCTGGTTTTCCACAGCACTAAAAGGACACGATGATTATTTCCGAAATGACGAAGCCAGTCCATTGGGAACGAATCTGAATTCCTACTATCCAAGACCCTTATTCAACACCGATAAAAACCAGCAATCACAAACTAAATATTTACAAGATGCATCTTATCTACGTCTGAAGAATCTGCAGATAGGATATAGCTTGCCACACAACATCGTACAAAAAATGGGAATGCAGCACCTTAGGATATTCGCATCCGGTGAAAACTTGTTCACCATTACGAGCCTTATTGACTTCTTCGACCCCGAATCAATCGAAGGCGGTAGTTGGGGACACGGAAACGTTTACCCACTATCCCGAACATTCTCTTTTGGATTAAATGTCACATTCTAAAAACAGGATATTATGAAAAGACTTACGATATCAACCTTATTGAGCGGAGTGCTCTTTTTGACAAGTTGCAATGATTTCCTAAATCAAGAACCTCTTGATCAACTTTCTCCAAATGAATATCTGACAACAGAAAGTAATATTGCAGCTTTTGCTACTGATCAATATCAAGTGCTACCTACTCATGGCACCTATGGATATGGAACTTTTGAAATTGACAATAACACAGATAATATGGCCGGTATGCAACCTAACGTAATGTATGCACCCGGATACTGGAAAGTAGGACAAGAAGGAGGCTCATGGTATTTCGCTGATATTTACCGATGCAATTATTTCTTTGAAAATGTGCTTCCATCGTATGAAAACAATGCCATTGTCGGAAACACGACCAATATCAAACACTATATCGGAGAAATGTATTTCTTCAGAGCTTTCATGTATTTTGAAAGATTAAAATCATTAGGCGACTTTCCTATTATTACTAAAACTTATCCTAATGAACGTGAAGCTCTGATAGAAATCAGCAAACGAGCCCCCCGAAATGAAGTAGCCAGATTTATCTTATCTGATCTGGACAAAGCTATAGAAATGATGCAAAACATAGCTCCTTCCGGAGGTAAGAACCGGCTAAGCAAAGACTGCGCTATCCTTCTCAAGTCAAGGGTCGCACTTTACGAAGGCTCATGGCTGAAGAATTTTAAAGGAACAGCTTTTGTACCCAATGGACCGGGATGGCCGGGAGCAAATAAAGATTATAATGCTAATTACTCATTTAAATCCGGAAGTATTGAAAAAGAATCAGAGTTCTTCTTTGATGAAGCTATTAAAGCGGCACAAATCATAGCAGAAAAATATAATATATTAACTGCCAATACAGGAGTATTCCCACAAACTTCTTCGGAACCTGAAAATCCTTATTTCAGTATGTTCTGCGATATTGACATGGAGAAATACAATGAAGTACTTTTATGGAGGCGCTACAACACAGGATTAGGAGTGGCAAATGAAGTTTGTCAATACGGATGTGTCGGCAACAATGGAGTAGGCACTACTAAAAGCATGATTGACGCCTTTATTCTTAAAAATGGAGAACCTATTTATGCATCCCCGATGTGGGCAGATGAAAACTCATCTTATTGGGGAGATAATAATATCATTCATATCACTAAAAACAGGGATACCCGTGCAGACATCTTCATCAAAAAGCCAGGACAGAAAAATTTGCATACTCAGGCAGGAGATCATGGGGTAGTAGAAGAATGGGGACCCAATATAACCGCCTCTTCTGTTACAGAAAAGTACAATACAGGCTATGCCTTACGCAAAGGATTAAACCCTGACGGGAAATACACAAATAACACTCAAAGTATTGTCGGTTCTATCATATTCCGTACAGCCGAAGCCTATCTCAACTATATAGAAGCTTATTATGAATTGCATGGTTCACTCGACTCCTATGCAGAAAAGTACTGGAAAGCGATTCGTCGCAGAGCCGGCATTGATGAGGACTATACCAAAACAATCAGGCTTACAGATATGTCAAAAGAAGCAGAAACTGATTGGGGGGCATATTCCGGCGGAGAAATTATTGATGCCACACGTTATAATATCCGCCGTGAACGAAGATGTGAGTTGATGGCGGAAGGTTTACGTAGCATGGACTTACATAGATGGCGTTCAATGGACCAGATGATTACCAAACCCTACCATATCCTAGGAATGAATTTATGGCAGGAAATGTATGGCTGGGACTGGTATAAAGATTCTAACGGCAACTCCATTCTTAAAGAAGGAGAAAATGTTTCACCACGTAGCTTCAGTACTTATCTTGCTCCTTATCACATCACAGCCAATAACATTGTTTACAACGGCTATAAATGGAATATGGCACACTATCTCGATCCGATAGCAGCAGAACATTTTCTGGTTACTTCATCCGGAGGTGATTTGGATTCTTCTCCTATCTATCAGAATCCGGGCTGGCCTATGACAGGAGGAGGAACCCCGCAATAATCCAATAATCTACTAATTTAACAAAGACCAATTATGTATAAAAGAATGATAATACTAACTTACGCACTGGTTTTCTTTTCATTATTCGCAACAGCTTGTTCTGACAATAATAATGAAACATACGTCGAACCAATACTTTCTCAAATAGAAGTAAGTAAACTAGTGACTGAAAACAACAAAACATATGTTTCTGTTGACGGTAAACCTTTTCCGTTTCTTGGTGCACAAATACGCCTTGATGCCCTTCTCAATTGTGACAAGATGACTATTAATGAAGTGGAAAACTACTTCAAGAAAGCTCAGGAACTGGGACTAAATTGTGTACAAATTCCAATTTCATGGAATATGGTAGAGCCTAAAGAAAACAAGTACGATTATAGTATCGTAAACTCAATCTTGCAGTTCGTCAACAAGTATAATTTGAAAATGGAATTACTTTGGTTCAGTACGAATATGGTAGGAGATTCATTCTCCTACCTGATACCTCAATATGTGCTTCAAGAATATAACAAAAGGCTCAGCCGGAATGATGAAGGAAATTTTTGGAACTATTATGGTTATCAATACACCATGATTCTTGATGATGAATGGATACTGGAGAGAGAAACCAAAGCCATCACCGCCTTATTTAACCACATCCGATACTGGGATTCTCAAAATGGAGACAAGCACCCCGTTATATCAGCTCAGATCCATAATGAACCTGATGCGTTAATGCGCTGGAGAATCGACCAAAAAGATTTAAAATATCGGGATGGGACCCCTCTAAGCAAAGAGAAGGCCTGGACAATGATCACAAATGCATTAAATACTGTAGGAAAAGCTGTAAAAAACAGTTCTTACAGAGTAGTAACTCGTGTCAATCTAATTTACGGTGATGGTATTAATCCATTTCCAGAGGCTACTAATGCTCGCCCCAAAGATGTATTCGATCTTCAAGGCATTGATTTCATTGGCGTTGATGCTTATAAAAATAATGTTAAACATCTCAAAAATGAAGTCATGGCATACGCATCAATTGCAGGAAATTATGCGCTGGTTGCCGAGAACAAAGGTAGTTATGCAAACAGTCCGAGTCTTATCTTGACATCTTTCGCATTAGGAGGAGGCTATGATATTTACGATTTGGCTACCAGTAACTTCTTTATCAACAACACCACCGAACCGGACCAAATTGACCACGGAATTTATACATGGGATTTACAAGAAAAAGATTTTACACCTCCTACTCGTAGTCTCATAAAAGGCTTGGCGGCAGCTTATATAGATGTTGCCAAAGTAAAACCGGAGAACTTTGCAGCATTTAATATTAACGATAATCAGCCAAAAGACAAATTAGAACAACTAATATGTACTACTGGAGCACAAATCACATTCCAGACAAATAATGCTTCTTTAGGTTTCGTATTAGATATGCACAATTATTTACTGATTTATAGTTTGAATGACTCTCAATTCAAACTAGAGAATGGTAAATTTGGAGAAACCATTTCCGGAAGATATGATGTAAATGGCACATTTACCAAAGAAGGAACTGCAACTTTAGAAAATCAGACTCTCCATGCTAAAGGAGGCGTACTTTATAAAGTAAATTATTCCTCGCAACAATCATTAACCAGCAATACAATTGAGAATATTGGAAATAACTTATAAAAACCCAAGATATGTTCAAATATATAGCAATCATTCTAATAACCGTCTCTTTATTCTGTTCCTGTGCACAACAGAAAGAGACTACTTCTGCAATTCCTGTCATACTCGACACGGATGTTGGAAATGATATCGATGATGTTTTAGCCATGCAAATGCTGCTTAATTATGAGAAAAAAGGAAAAATTGATTTGCTAGGTATCACTATAAGCAAGTGTAATCCTTATTCACTGGAATATATTGACGCTTATTGTCGTTTCAACGACAAATACGACATACCTTTAGGTTATGCTTATAATGGGATGAATACAGACGACGGACATTATCTCCGCCAAACGCTGGATACTATTATTGACAACAATAAAATATTACATCCAAAAAGAAGCCTAAAAGATCATATTCTGGAAGGATATAAACTGTTGCGTAAATTGCTGGCAGAGCAAGAAGATCATTCTGTGGTATTTATAGCCTTAGGCCCGGAAACAAATCTAGCCCGTTTGCTTATCTCGGAAGCAGATGAATACAGCGAGCTGGATGGAAAAGCCTTGGTAGCACAAAAGGTAAAATTACTATCTGTCATGGGAGGACTCTATGGTAATGAATTCGACTTCCCTGAATGGAACATTGTTAATGATCTGAATGCAGCCCAAATTACTTTCAAAGAATGGCCTACTCCAATTATTGCCAGCGGATGGGAACTAGGAAACAAAATTCGATATCCTCATCAAAGTATATTAAATGATTTTGCCGGCAGTTATAAACATCCTCTGTGCGTATCATATAAAATATATCAGGAAATGCCATATGACAGAGAAACATGGGATTTGACATCCGTGCTACAAGCCATAGAACCGGGGAATAATTATTTCAATTTATCCGAGAAGGGAACAATCACCATAGACAGTATCGGACAAAGTATTTTTTCTCCTTCTGAAAGCGGTAAACACCAATATCTCACTATTCAAGGGGAAGAAAATATTCGGGCAACCCGCAACGCACTTATAAGACAAGTGACAGGAAAAGAGAATTGAAATCTTAAAAAAAATCATTATGTATATAGTCAATAGTTACACCTTAGCTATTATCTTCTGCTTTATCACAATGATATGCTGGGGATCGTGGGGAAATACCCAAAAACTGGCCAGTAAGAATTGGCGTTATGAACTTTATTATTGGGACTACACCATCGGCATCTTGCTGTTCGCCCTACTTCTGGTATTCACACTAGGAAGTTTCGGAGATTCGGGAAGAGGTTTTCTGGAAGACATCCAACAAGTGGAAGCGGCATATATTGCCAGTGCACTTATCGGAGGAGCTATTTTCAATGCTTCCAATATTCTCCTTTCCGCCTCAGTATCCATTGCCGGAATGGCAGTAGCTTTTCCATTGGGAGTAGGACTGGCATTGGTATTGGGAGTATTCATTAATTATTTCAGCTCCCCCAAAGGAGATCCGTTCTGGCTATTCACAGGAGTCGTGCTGATTGTTATCGCCATCATTTGCAACGGTATTGCAGCCGGTAAGAATCAAAAGGCGGGAACCAATAACAGCAAAAAGGGAATTATTCTTGCTGCTATTGCCGGTATACTGATGTCATTCTTTTACCGGTTTGTCGCCGCTGCCATGGATTTGAACAACTTTGAATCACCGACAACCGGAATGGCAACTCCTTATACTGCATTCTTCATCTTTGCTATCGGAATCTTCCTAAGCAACTTCCTCTTCAATACACTTGTGATGAAGCGTCCGTTCGTTGGTCTACCCGTCACTTACAAGGAATACTTTGCCGGAAAAGCAAGTACACACATGGTCGGAATTCTCGGAGGATGCATCTGGGGATTAGGTACGGCATTAAGCTACATTGCCGCAGGAAAAGCGGGAGCAGCCATTTCTTATGCACTTGGACAAGGAGCACCGATGATTGCTGCCCTTTGGGGTGTTTTCATCTGGAAAGAATTTACCGGTAGCTCCAAAGCGACAAACAGACTTTTGGGAGTCATGTTTATATTATTCATTTTGGGCCTGACATTCATTGTCATCTCAGGAGGAAGCTAAAATAAAAAAGAGGTAAAGGAACTATTAGGTATTATCAATATAAAAAGAATCACCCCAAAAGTTAGAAACTAAACTTTTGGGGTGAAATTCAATTCTATGATTCAAACTATCATATACATTATTCAGACCGTTATATCCAGCAAAGTTTCTCCCTTTGCATCCAACACCCTGACTCTGAGTTCTTCTTTCCTCTTCTCAAGAATCATCACGGTAGCACCCTCCATCTTATATCCTCCACCTATAACAACCGGAAAATGATTCCCCAATTCACCTTTCGGGTGATAAGCATACTTATGAGTATGAGCATTCAGACAGATATCAAAAGGAGCTTTTTCCAGCAGCTTAGTCCATAGTTCAGTACAAAGATTCTTTCCATCATTACCATAAAGAGGGATATGATGCAGGAGGATACGTTTTTTCGCTTTCTTAAATTCTTTGGCAGCCAGTTCTTTCTTCAGAAAACCGACCTGTTCGTTACGTAACTGGGTGAAATCATTCAAATCATAATAGACCCAATGATCGTCTGTTTTGTCTTCTCCACAGTCCAGCATGACAATACGGGTATCTCCCCAGTTGAAAGAGCCATAAGTCTTGTCACCTACATAATCGAAATGGTCACGCAAACCGATAGAATAAGCGTTCCGGATTTCGTGATTCCCCCGCATAAAGAAAGTCGGGATACAATCACCGCGCACTCCTTCGGTCAGTTCACTGATAAAGGCAGTTGCCTGATCATGACTTGCCGGGTCGTCTACACAGTCACCGTTGAAAACAACAAAATCATAGTCAATATCCTGAATTTGCCTGCACAAAGCCCGGAAGGTATGGGTATGCTGATGCAGATCATTGAACACAACAGCAGTAAAAGAATCCGTACCGGTTACAGGCAGAGTAAATTCACTGAAAGCAGAACGGGCAGTATTTCCGAAAACTTTCTTATATGCCTGATAAAGCAACATTTCTTGTGAACAGACACGATAATAATACTTTTGACCGGGCTGCAAATCATCCAGCCGTATTTTATGTAACTTGTTATTGCAGACTACCTGTCCGTCAACAATAGTACGCGCACGCTTTAATTGAGTCGTATCCGTACCGTATTCTACCCAACAATAAGCAGGAACAGTGGTTTCCCACATCACGGTCATTCCATTTCCAACCGGATTCTGCAAATAGGGTTTAGTACGGAATATCTTATCCGCCTTTTCGGCAGTGCGCAGTTCCACAACAATAGGGCGATGATCGGATGCTACAGGTTCATTCACCACTTCCGAAGAGACGACGGCAAATCCTTTATCATTCTGCTTAAAAGCCGCCACGTAATCGATAGTCTCCTTTGGGGCGGGAGCAGGAAAAGTGTGTTGTCTGGGATTAGAGAGTATCCGAAATTCTTTCTGCAACTCTTTAATAAAGTCCGATTCCGGCTCCGCATTCATGTCTCCCGCCAGAAAAAGAGGCTTTTTATAGGAAGCTGCAAAAGTTTTCAGAATCTCCAATGACTTCATCCGGTCTTCTTCCGTAAGGGATAAATGAGTGCAACAGTAAATATAATCTTCAAACTCCGCTAAGATCAATGCACGGGCTTCTTCCCTGCCGGGCAGAGCTATAGTCTGCAAATGAACCGGAGCTTTCTTTGACAGCAGACCGATTCCGTATTTTCCGCCATCATAATCTATAGCCGGAGCAAAGCAGGCATACATCTGTGTCCGCTCGGCTATCTCACCTAATACATATTTCTGATTACTCCGATTGGTCACGCTGTCTACTTCCTGCACGGCTACCACATCGGGAGAAGCGTTATTAATCACATTTGCAATACGCTGGAAGTCACAGACACCATCCATGCCTGTTGCATTTTTGATGTTATAGGTCATCAGTCTCAACGTATGCTGAGCCTGCACCGGAACAATTAACAAGATCGCGGAAATCAGTAAGAATATCTTTTTCATGTTTCTCATTGGGGGTTAAATATTAGAATCACAAAGGTAAGAAAAAAATAAAAGCCACAAGAGACTTTTTACAATCTCTGTGGCCATTACTTATACATGAGGGGAAATGTATAAATAATCTATTTTATCAGATGATGCCCCGTACGCGGTCATCAAAGGCAGAAAGGGCGGCTTTGGCACCTTCGCCCATAGAAATAATAATCTGTTTGTAAGGTACGGTCGATACGTCTCCGGCTGCATAGATTCCCGTCACATTGGTACGGCAATGCGCATCGATAACGATTTCACCCGGTCGGTTTGTTTCCACAATATCACGGAAAACGCTGCAATTGGCGGAAAGTCCGATCTGCACGAATACTCCGTCCAGTTCTACCAAACGTTCTTCTTCCGTCTTACGGTCTTTGATGCGCAAGGCTGTCAGTTTATCGCCATTACCAATTACTTCTGTCGTTTGCGAACTCACGAATACTTCCACATTCGGCAGAGATTTAAGTCTTTCCTGAAGGACATTATCCGCTTTCAGTTCATCCATAAATTCAAAGACGGTGACTTTAGAACAGATACCTGCCAAGTCAATGGCTGCCTCGATGCCGGAGTTTCCACCGCCCACTACCGCAACCTGCTTTCCTTTATAGAAAGGACCGTCGCAATGAGGACAGAAAGCGACTCCACGCCCGATATAATCGTTCTCGCCGGGAACATTCAGTTTTCGCCAGCTTGCACCTGTAGCGATAATCAATGCAGGAGCAATGAATTTCTCTCCTACGGAAGTAGTTACCAGTTTATCTTTTCCGGCAAGTTCTACCTTTTCTATCTTACGCTGTTCCAACAAATCAACAGGATAACGCAGAAGATGCGTTTTCAGATTATCGGCAAGTTCGCTTCCTGTTGTTTCAGGAACCGAAATCAGATTCTCAATGCCTACCGTCTCTTTCACCTGTCCGCCGACACGCTCGGCAACAATCGCCACGCGCAAGCCTTTACGGGCAGAATAGATGGCTGCTGATACTCCGGCAGGACCGCCACCGGCTACGATAACATCGTATTCCTTCACTTCCGTCTCCACCTTGGTTTCATCAATACCGTATTGCGCTTCCAGTTTAGCAAGCAATTCGCCAAATTCGCCACGACCTACATGAAGCAGTTTCCCATCGGCAAATACAGAAGGCACGCCTTGTATCTTCAAGGCATCCACTTCATCCTGATACAGTGCACCGTCAACCATTTCATGAGTAATGGAAGGATTCAGTGTGGTCATTGCATTCAATGCCTGAACTACATCCGGACAGTTGGTGCAAGTCAGTGAGACATAGGTCACTAAGTGTATCGGACCCTTCAAGGCTTTCACACGGTTGCAGACAGCCTCATCCGGAAAATTCTTTCCCTTACCGTCCAGATTCAGGATGGCGAGTAATAAAGAAGTAAACTCATGTCCGTTGGGGATAGCACGGAAAGTAATTTCTGTAGGTTTACCATTCTTTCCTATCGTAAATTTAAGTCCGCTTCCTTCATTTACCATACAAGTGATGTGATCGGAACATTCGGCTACATCGCTCAGCAATTCCAGCAATTCGGCACGGCTTTCATGACTGGCTGATACGGATATATCAAAGGTAAAGTCAGCCTCCAGTCCGGCAAAAATACCCTTCAGTTGTTCTTTTAATGCAGGTTCTAACATCTCTCTTTCTCCTTTCATTCTTTTAAAAGAAGGGCCGGCAGCGTCTCCGTTACCGGCCCTTCACACACATTATCAAGATCTATCAAATCTTACCGACAAGGTCAATGCTTGGCTTCAGAGTAGATTCGCCCTTCTTCCATTTAGCCGGGCAAACTTCTCCGTCGTGAGTAGCCACAAACTGTGCGGCTTCTACTTTGCGAAGTAATTCGCTGGCGTCACGACCAATATTGTTATCATTCAGTTCCACCACTTTAATCTTTCCTTCCGGGTTTACGACGAATGTTCCGCGGTAAGCCATACCTTCTTCTTCGATATATACACCCAGTGCACGGCTCAAAGCGCCTGTCGGGTCTGCCAGCATCGGGTATTTGATCTTACGGATACTTTCGGAAGCATCATGCCAGGCTTTGTGTACGAAATGCGAGTCAGTACTTACCGAGTAGATTTCCACACCCATTTCCTGGAACTGAGCATATTTGTCAGCCATGTCTACCAATTCTGTCGGACATACAAATGTAAAGTCGGCAGGGTAGAAGAAAAGGATTGCCCATTTACCTTTCAGGTCGTTGTTGGTTACTGTCTTGAAAGCTCCGTTTTGAAAAGCCTGAACACTGAATTCAGGAAGTTGAGAATTTAAAATTGGTTCCATACTCTTTATTGCTTTTATTGTTATTAATTGATTTGACTTATAACATCAGAAACATCGTTTTGTTTTTTGTTTCTGATGCAAAGATAAAGGCGGAAACCCCGCCTTTGCAAAAAAAGTCCAATCGAATAATTCTATCGGATAATAGATGAAACCAATATGCCTACCAGTGAAGCTGCCTTCTTCTACTTCTTTGTTTTCAGTAAACGCATACTGAGAAAGCCTGCCAAAAAGATAACAATGGTTCCGAAGACAATAGTCAGGTTAGCATGAAACGGGCTTGTATATTCGCTCATAAAACCATCTTTAAAGAAGATAGGAGACAAGCTCATCCAGACGACAACGATAATGCCACAGATCACTCCCAAAACGGCGTCAACATTCCGCGCCTTCTTTGAAATATACCCCAGCAGGAAGAGTCCCAGCATACCACCGCTGAAGATGGAGGACAAAGCCCACCAGGCATCCAGCGCACTCTCTACGTTCAGAAATGCCAGCGCTACGAAAATACCGATTATTCCGATCAGTACATTCGAAACATACAAGGCTCTCACCGATTGTTTTTCTGTCGGTTTCTTATTTATATAACGGGCATAATAGTCCGTCAGAATGATAGTAGCCGAACTTGTAATGCTTGTAGCCACCGTACTCATTCCCGCCGCGAAAATGGAGGCGATCAATAATCCGGTAAGTCCGGTCGGAAGCGCATGTACAATAAAATAGGGAAAGACCGCGTCCCCCTCGACCCCTGCCGGAAGCAGTTCCGGAAACGTCTTGTAATATGTATACAATGCCGTACCTATCATAAAGAACACTGCAGAAACCGGAATAAACAAATAACCTCCGAAGAGAGCGGAGAACTTAGCCTGTTTATCACTCTTTGCCGTCAGATAACGCTGTACGTAGTTCTGATCAATACCATAATTCTGTAGATTGATAAATATACCGTAAATAAGGCATACCCAGAAAGTAGACTCGGTCAGACTGCTGCCGAAACTTCCCAAACTGAATTTCTGGTCAGTAATGGCTATCTGAAATACCTGCGCAGGCCCTTCGGACATCTTAAACATCAGCACACAAAGACAAACAACCGCACCGCCGATCAGAATAAATCCCTGAATCGCCTCCGTCCATATCACAGCTTTCAGACCACCCAGCATTGAATAGGCAATAATGGCAACGCTAGTTACTGCGATAATCATCTTAATATCCCATCCCAGCAGGGCATTCATAGGCAATGCGAGCAGATACAGAATAGACCCCATCCGGGCAACCTGCGTCAAAAGATAACACGATGACGCATATACACGCGCCCAGGGACCAAAGCGTTCTTCCAGAAAACTGTAAGCCGATACGCTTCCGATAGAACGATAAAAGGGTACAAAGTATTTAGCAGCAAAATACGAGGCTATCGGAATGGACAAGCTGAATACAAAAGCATTCCAATCGGACATATAGGCCTTGCCCGGATAAGCCAGATAACTGATACTACTTACATACGTTGCGAAAATAGACATTCCCACAACCCAACCCGGAAGGGAACGTCCTGCCGAAGTAAATTCCTCCGACGAACGTTTCTTGTTGAAGAAAGAGCAGCCGAAGACAACAACTCCCCCCGTGAAGAATAAAAAGATAATAATGTCGAGAATAGACATAGCCGTTCATTTTTTCTTGATTAATTACCTGAGCACTACATCAACTCCCAAATTTTGAAGTGCCTTCCATATTTTTCCTCTTTCCCGTTGTTCGAACTTATGGAAAGGCGCAGCCACATAATCGCTGCATATTCCAAGTAGACTGAGAGCACATTTCAGACCTTTCAGGTAACTGGACCCATGTTGCCCTACCGTATATATCGTAGCACTGATTTGCATTACTTTTTCCTGCAAACGTCTCACTTCTTCCATATCTGCATTCTTCGCAGCGTTGTATAAGCTCACATACAATTCGGGGAACATATTCGCACCACCGTTTACGCCGCCATGAGCCCCCAGCAGTACGGATTCTGCCATAATTTCTTCCGGTCCCACCAGCATCGAGAAATCCGGATTATCTTTCATGGCATACATCACCGACTGGAAATAAACCGTATTTGCCGAACTGTCTTTAAAACCAATCACGCCGGGATTCTCCGCTATTCGCCGAATCGTAGCCGGTGCAAAGCTTACCTTTGTATGAGTCGGCATATTATACAGAAACAAGGGTAACGGCAACTGAGGCAGCAGATGCTCATAAAACTCGATCAGTTCGGGCTGACCTGTCGCAAAGTAGTAGGGAGGAGCGGAAACGACGGCATCGGCTCCATGATCTGCCGCAAGGCAGGCAAGGTTCACACTCTCCACAATCGAAGTATCGGAAATACATACCAATACCGGCAACCGTCCTTTCGCTATGCGGCAGGTATTTTTAATCATTTCCACCCTCAATTTATAACTGAGGCTCTGTGATTCACCGGTAGTTCCCAACACAAAAAGAGCATGTACTCCCCCTGCTATCAGATGTTCGATCAATCTTTGCAAACCTTCCACATCCAACACATCATCGTCCAGCAAGGGAGTTACCAACGGAGGAATAATTCCTGATAAAGGAATATTCATTTTGTTATTCATAGTCTGATTCTTTTAATTTGTATATGATTGTTATTAATGATACTAATAAGACGGGGTATTTAGCATTTTGTAATCACATTATTCCATATCTGAAGAAAAGATTTTATATTTTTGTCGGCAAACAATCTATTATATAAAATCAGTTATGATGAAACATCCTCTTGCCCAATTCCTGTACTGTCCCGAATGCGGTTCTCCGCACTTCGAAGTGAACAACGAGAAGTCTAAGAAATGCACAGACTGCGGCTTTGTTTATTATTTCAATCCGTCTTCCGCTACCGTGGCACTGATTCTGAATGAAAAGAAGGAACTGCTGGTCTGCCGCCGTGCCAAAGAACCGGCCAAAGGGACACTCGACCTTCCCGGAGGATTTATCGACATGAACGAAACAGGAGAAGAAGGAGTAGGCAGGGAAGTATGGGAAGAAACAGGATTGAAGGTAGAAAAAGCGACCTATCAGTTCTCCCTGCCGAACATTTATATCTATTCCGGCTTTCCCGTTCATACGCTCGATATGTTCTTTCTCTGTACCGTAAAAGACATGAGCCATTTCTCGGCAATGGATGACGTGGCAGATTCTTTCTTCCTGCCATTATCAGAGATACGTCCGGAAGATTTCGGGCTGGATTCCATTCGGCGGGGACTTGTACAGTTTCTGGCTCAACACAATTAACTAAAAGGGGCACTAAACTTTTGGGTATCAGAAAACGTTTTAAATGAGGAAAATACTAAGATTCGTATTATCTTTGTAACCACCAATAATTATAAAACAACAATCACATGAAATTCAACATCAGACTTAATTACTCTCATCAGGAAGATAAAAAAGAGTCCAAAAAGAATAAGTATTTCGGATTCAAAATGGATGAGAGATAATTTACATAAAGATTTAAATGATTATAAAATAACTTTCAAAGGGTTTTCGTTGGAAGATATAGTCGTATTTTTGTCAAAACACTAGATTATGAAGAAAAGAATATCACGAATTATCTGCACCTTGTTGTGTTGTGCACCAATTGCCATCTCCGCACAGACAAGCGAAAAGATAACCTCTCCTGTCAACCTTTATAAAGAAGGGAAAGAACTTTTCCAGGAAAAAAATTATGCAGCTGCCATACCTGCATTGAAAGCATTTGTAAAGCAAAAGCCAACAGCAAGTCTCCTTCAGGACGCAGAATATATGTTAGTCAGTTCGGCTTATGAACTGAAAGACAAAAACCGCATCGAGTTACTGCGCAAGTACCTCGACTGTTATCCGGATACTCCCTACGCCAACCGAATCTATTCACTACTGGCTTCCTGCTACTTCTATGAAGGGAAATATGATGAGGCCCTGGCACTCTTTAATTCTACACGGCTCGATCTACTGGGAAATGAGGAGCGCGACGACCGCACCTACCAACTGGCAACCTGCTACATGAAGACTGATAATCTGAAAGAAGCCGCCATCTGGTTCGAAACGTTACGTGCCAGCAGTCCCAAATATGCAAAGGACTGCAGTTACTATCTCGCTTATATCCGCTACACTCAGAAGCGCTATGATGAAGCGTTGAAAGACTTCCTCCCTTTGCAGGACGACCCGAAGTACAAAGAACTCGTACCTTACTACATAGCAGAAATCTATGCTATCAAAAAGAACTATGATAAGGCGCAGATCGTAGCACAAAACTACCTGTCGGCCTATCCGAACAACGAGCACGCTGCCGAGATGTACCGCATTCTGGGAGACGCTTACTACCATTTCGGACAATATCACCAGGCAGTGGAAGCATTCACCGGCTATCTGGACAGAGATCACTCTGCTCCCCGCCGGGATGCACTTTATATGCTGGGACTCTCCTATTACCAGACAAAAGTCTACTCCAAAGCAGCCGAAATGCTGGGACAAGTGACGACCGCCAACGATGCCCTGACCCAGAATGCTTACCTGCACATGGGACTCTCTTACCTGCAACTGGCAGAAAAGAACAAGGCACGTATGGCTTTCGAACAGGCAGCCGCCTCCAACGCCAACCTGCAGATTAAGGAACAGGCCGCTTACAACTATGCACTTTGCCTGCACGAAACGTCCTACTCCGCTTTCGGTGAATCGGTTACTGCTTTTGAGAAATTTCTCAATGAATTCCCGACTTCTCCGTATGCCGAGAAAGTAAGCAACTATCTGGTAGAAGTCTATATGAATACCCGCAGCTACGAAGCTGCTTTAAAGTCAATCGAACGGATTGCCAAGCCGAGTGCACAGATCATGGAAGCCAAACAAAAGATTCTCTTCCAACTGGGTACACAGTCGTTTGCCAATGCCAATTTCGAACAGGCTCTCCAATATCTGAACCAGTCCATCACCATCGGGCAGTACAACCGCCAGACAAAGGCGGACGCTTACTACTGGTGCGGAGAATCTTACTACCGCCTCAACCGGATGATGGAAGCCGCCCGCGATTTCAACGCTTACCTGCAACTGACCACGCAGCCAAATAATGAAATGTATGCGCTCGCCAACTACAACTTAGGATACATTGCTTTCCACCGCAAGGACTATACACAGGCAAGCAATTATTTCCAAAAATATATCCAACTGGAAAAAGGCGAAAACAGAACAGCGCTTGCAGATGCCTACAACCGTATCGGAGACTGTCATCTGAATGTGCGCAACTTTGAAGAAGCCAAGCACTACTACTCGCAAGCCGAACAAATGAATACTCCTTCCGGCGATTACTCATTCTATCAGCTGGCACTGGTATCCGGTTTACAGAAAGACTATACCGGTAAGATCACTCTTCTGAACAGGCTGGTCGGCAAATATCCTTCTTCTCCATACGCAGTGAATGCCATCTACGAAAAAGGGCGTTCATATGTACTGATGGATAACAACAGTCAGGCTATTACTTCTTTCAAGGAATTGCTGGAGAAATATCCCGAAAGCCCCGTCAGCCGGAAAGCTGCGGCTGAAATCGGTTTGCTGTATTATCAGAACGGCAACTTCGACCAGGCAATCAATGCGTACAAACAAGTGATTGAGAAATATCCGGGCAGCGAAGAAGCCCGCCTGGCAATGCGCGATATGAAATCTATCTATGTAGATTTAAACCGTATCGATGAATTTGCGGCTTTAGCCAATGCGATGCCGGGACACATCCGCTTTGACGCCAGCGAACAGGACTCACTTACGTATGCGGCTGCCGAAAAGATTTATGCACGTGGCAGAACAGAAGAAGCCAAGAGCAGCCTTAATAAATATCTGCAAACTTTCCCAGAAGGAGCATTTAGCCTGAATGCACATTATTACCTCTGCCAGATTGGAAATGAGCAGAAGAATTATGATATGGTGCTCCTCCACTCCGGAAAATTGCTTGAATATCCGAATAATCCATTCGCAGAAGAAGCGCTGATCATGCGTGCGGAAGTACAGTTCAACCAGCAACAGATGGCAGAAGCTCTGGCAAGCTACAAGATGCTGAAAGAAAAAGCGACCAATGTAGAACGCCGCCAGCTTGCCGAAACCGGCATCCTGCGCTGTGCCTTCCTGCTGAGAGACGACGTAGAAACGATTCACGCGGCTACCGAGGTGCTGGCTGAAGCCAAGCTTAGTCCGGAACTGAAAAACGAAGCTCTTTATTATCGCGCAAAAGCTTATAAGAATCAGAAAGCGGACAAGAAAGCATTGGATGATTTCCGCGAACTGGCCAAGGATACCCGTAATTCTTATGGTGCCGAAGCTAAATACCAGGTTGCCCAAGCACTTTACGATGCCAAAGAATATGCGGCGGCAGAAAAAGAGCTGCTCAACTACATCGAACAGAGTACGCCACACGCTTATTGGCTGGCACGCAGCTTTGTCCTCCTGTCGGACGTATATGTCGCTATGGGTAAAGACCTCGACGCACGCCAGTATCTGCTGAGTCTGCAACAGAATTACCAGGGCAATGACGATATCGAGAGCATGATTGAAGACAGACTAAAGAAACTAAACAAGTAAAGATTGAAAAGTATGAAACGAACTCTTTATATAGCAGGAGGCTTTACACTGGCATTTCTGATGCCGTTCAACCTCCAGGCACAGAATACTCAGCCGAAAGATACGACCATGAACCGCACGGTCGTCGTAGAACAGGAATATAATCCCGACATTCTGGATGCTTCCAAAGTGAATGTGCTACCCAAAGTGGAAGAACCTACCGTCAGCAAAAAGGAAGTGGAATATGCCACTACTTTCTTCCCGGCTACCTCTATCCCTGCCGACCTGATGCGTCCCTATGTAGGAACGGAAGTGCAGCCCGGCAGCAAGCCCGGATATATACGCGCCGGATATGGAAACTACGGTAATCTGGATCTCCTTGCCAATTACCTGTTCCGTCTGTCGGACAGGGACAAGCTGAACGTCCGCTTTCAGATGGACGGAATGGATGGCAAACTGACTATGCCGGAAACAGACACGAAATGGAATGCTTATTATTACCGTACCCGTGCGAATATCGATTATATCCATCAGTTCAACAAGGTAGATTTCAACATCGCCGCTAATTTCGGACTCAGCAATTTCAACCTTTCTCCGGTTCAGCCCGGCAAGCAGAAGTTTACTTCAGGAGACTTCCATCTGGGAGTAAAATCGACAGATGAAAATTATCCCATACAGTTCGAAGCGGAAACCAATCTGATGATGTACAACCGTCAGAACAATAACACTTTCTTTTTCAATGACAAAGTCAGAGAAACACAAGTGCATACCAAAGGATTGATCAGCGGCGCTATCAGCGACGAACAGAGCATCAACATCGGATTGGACATGCGTAATCTCATCTACAATAAAGACCTGAAACTTGCTGACGACCTCCAGGTATACGAGAACCGTACCGCTCTGGCACTGAATCCGCATTATAAACTCAGCAGCGACAGCTGGAACCTGCGTGCAGGAGCCAATGTGGATATCTCATTCGGCAGCGGTAAATCATTCCGCGTGTCTCCGGATGTAATAGCACAGTATATCTTCTCCGACAGCTACGTACTCTATGCGCAAGCTACCGGAGGCAAGCTGGTCAACGATTTCCGCAGACTGGAAACGATCTGTCCTTATGCCTTGCCGGCAGGCCCTATTCTCGATACGTACGAACAGCTGAATGCAGCAATAGGATTTAAAGCGAGTCCTTATCCCGGATTATGGATTAATCTGTATGGCGGTTATCAGGATTTGAAAGACGATTTCTTTGAGGTGCAGGAAGAAACATTTGTCAACTATGATCCCTCACTTGCCGGTGATGCTCAGGAAGGGAATTCCTCGTCCCCGGTCACAGCACATCAATATCTGAATCTGGAATTTAGCAATGCCAACAACTTCTACGCTGGTATGAAGATCAGCTATGAATACAAAGACCTCATTGCATTGTTCGCTGCTGGAACTTACCGTAACTGGGATGCGAAAGAAAAATACAGCCTGTATATGAAACCCGCCTGCGAAATTAATTTCAGCGCAGACTTCCGCCCGATCACAGGACTGAATATCAATCTCGGTTACGATTATATCGGACGCACAAAGGTAGAAGGCATTAAAGCCGCAGCAGTCAGCGACCTGCATGCCGGAGCCAGCTATAATGTGTTCAAAGGAGTATCCGTGTATGCCCGGATTAATAATATCCTCAATAAGAAATACCAGTATTATCTGGGCTATCCTACAGAAGGTCTTAACTTCCTGGGAGGATTAAGCTTCAGCTTCTAGACAAGACATATTCTCCAAAGAGAAGAACCAATCAGATGCCCATCCTGTTATTGCCTATGTGCAACATAACAGGATGGGCTTTTTTATTGTTCCTTACAAAGCCTCCTTTTCCATTCCGTCTATAATTTTGTATCAAGGTCTACCCATTTGTTACAGATAGTGTTTCTAGCTATTTGTGCACCTAATTTGGTGAATATTGCACGTCCATTTTTCACATCACCCCTAATTTTGCATCATCATTAAAAGATAAATGAAGTTAACCTTATTGCACATAAGCAAAGGATATATTTAGAAACTGAAGAGAGAATAAAGAGAATAAAAGTCACCCCCAACCCGGTTGACCTAACTATAAACTAAATATATTATTAACCTATCAAATTAAACAGTATGAGAAACGCGCTCAATTTAAGATTCTGCTTTCTTGTTACGTTTCTTTTATTCATACCGTTGATGTATGCCTTGCCCCCGGAAGGTATCACAATTAAGGGTAGAGTAACGGATGAAACACTCAAAGAAGGCGTTCCCGGAGCTAATGTGACTGTGAAAGGCACGAGCATTGGGACAATCACAGACTTTGACGGTAACTTTACGATCGTCGCCCCAAGCAAAAAATCCGTATTGAACATTTCCTTTATCGGGTATGTAACCCAGGAGATCGTGGTCGGAGACAGGACAATCATCAATGTTTCCTTAAAAGAAGATGCACAGAACCTCGGTGAAGTGGAAGTTGTAGCTATCGCCTACGGTAATCAGGACAAGCGCATGCTTACCAGTGCCGTCTCCTCCATTGACAACAAAGAGTTGATCAAATCTCCGGCAACAAGTATCACGAACCTCCTCGCAGGAGCATTGCCGGGTGTATCTTCCGTACAGACTACCGGACAACCAGGTAAAGATGCTGCTGCCATCTACGTACGTGGCGTCGGTTCATTAAATGATTCACAATCCAAGCCCTTGGTTTTAGTAGACGGAATAGAACGTGAGTTTTCACAAATCGACCCGAACGAAATCGAAAGTATTTCAGTATTGAAAGACGCCTCTTCCACCGCTGTATTCGGAGTAAGAGGTGCTAATGGCGTTGTATTGATCACCACCCGAAGAGGTAAAGCAGGCAAAACGCAGATTTCCGCCAGCACCAAACTGGGTCTGCAACAACCCATCTCACTGGTAGAACAGACTGGAAGTTACGAGTTCGCACGCTTCTGGAACATGAAGCAGGAGATGGACCACGTAACGAATCCTAAATTATACTTCACCCCGGAACAGGTAGAAGCCTATCGTACCGGCTCAGACCCGATCATGTATCCCAGTATGGATTGGAAGAAGTATATTTTTAATAATATCTATCTTCAAAGCCAGAACAACCTAAATATCTCCGGCGGTAGCGATAATGTGCGATACTTCATCTCTGTAGGTTATACTTATCAGAACGGACTTCTGAAAGAACTTCCCGGACAGATGTACGACAATAACTATCGTTACAACCGCTATAACTACCGTGCCAATATCGATGCTAATCTGACAAAGACTACTTCGATGAAACTCGGTGTCGGTGGTGTTTTAGGCAAGATACAGGAACCGCGCAGCGTCGTTTCGGGCACAGGTGAAGACCAGAATCCTTGGGTAATCGCACAGATCTGGTCACATCCGTTTGCAGGACCGGGATTTATCAACGGAGTACGTACACTGATTCCTAAAGATATGGTTCCGCTGGGAGAAGTGATGCGTGACGGTATGTTCGTATTCTACGGACAAGGTTACAATCAAACGTATGACACGACATTGAATCTGGATTTGGACATCACACAGAAACTGGACTTTATCACTCCGGGACTGAGCGTTTCCGTGAAAGGTGCTTACGACAATAAATTCAAACTGGAAAAAGTACGTACGGGAGGCGCCATCGAAGCGCAGACTGTGTACTACAAATCATACTTTGACACCAACGGTACGATGTCACAGACCGATCCCGACTACGATAAGTCACTTATCTATGTACCCAGCGGCAGCGATACTCCGCTCACTTACTCGGAAAGCAGCGGACGCGGACAGAACTGGTATCTGGAAGGACGTATCAACTATGACCGTACATTCGGCGACCACAGAATATCCGGTCTGTTCCTTTACAATCAGTCGCGTAATTATTATCCGGACAGCTACACTTATCTGCCCCGTAACTACGTAGGACTGGTAGGACGTGCTACTTATGCCTATCAAAGCAAATATCTGCTCGACGTAAACGTCGGCTACAACGGTTCGGAGAACTTTGCTCCGGGCAGCACCCGTTTCGGTGTATTCCCTTCCTTCTCTGCCGGCTGGATCGCAACTGCCGAGAAGTTTATGGAAAACCAGAAAATCGTAGACTACCTGAAACTCAGAGCATCCTGGGGACGTGTAGGTAATGACAAGGGTGTAGACTCACGCTTTATGTACATGCCTGCCGTATGGGGATCATCGGGCAGTTACAGCTTCGGTGTGGACAATCCGATTTCCCAATCGGCAGCAGCCATCTCACGTATGGGTAACCCGGCAGTAACCTGGGAAACAGCCGACAAGCAGAACTACGGTATTGATCTTAAGTTCTTCAACAGCCGCCTGTCCGCTACCTTCGACTACTTTATCGAACACCGCACAGGCATTCTGATCTCTCCGGAATCGACCCCAAGCATCATCGCAACTGCACTGCCTAACCTGAACATTGGTAAGGTAGACAACCACGGTTACGAAGTTTCTCTCGGCTGGCGCGATAAGATCGGAAAGGATTTCACCTATAATGTGGATGCCAACGTCTCTTTCGCACGCAACAAAATCCTCTATATGGACGAAGTGCCCAAGCAATTCTCTTATATGAACCAGACCGGTGGCTCTACCGGACGCCAGACCGGAGTATACAACTACATCCGTCTCTATCAGTACAGCGACTTCATCACCGGAGCCGACGGCGAACTGACCTTAAAGCCGGAACTGCCTCAGCCTTATCAGAAGGTATATCCGGGTGACGCCATGTACGCCGACCTCAATGGAGACCACATCGTGGACGGTAATGACAAGAGCGTAGCAGGTTATGCTACCCGTCCGGAATACGTTTTCGGCATGAACATGGGATTCGACTGGAAAGGATTCAACTTCACCATGCAATGGGTAGGTTCCAAGAACGTTAACAGAATGTATGACATCGAATACCGTATCCCCTATACAAATGCCGGAAAGCGTGGTTTGCTGACCTACTTCTACGACGGTTGCTGGACTCCGGACAACCAACTGGGAGCTACTTATCCGCGCCCGTCGGAAGAATCGGAAAGCTGGAACTCCGAACCTTCTACCCTCTGGTTGGTAGATGCTTCCTATCTCCGCTTGAAGAGTCTGAGCTTCGGTTATACCATCACCGGAAAGAAATTCCTGAAGAAACTGGGCCTCAGCTCACTCGGATTAAACTTCAGCGGCTACAACCTGCTGACCTTCTCACCGCTTAAATATCTTGATCCGGAAAGTGATCCTAACCGATTCGGAGATTATCCGCTGATCAAAGTATATAGCTTCGGTTTAAATCTTAACTTCTAAAAAACGACTGTATGAATAGAATAATAAAAGGACTCGGAATAGCATTAGGTTGCGTACTGATAGCCTCCTCCTGTTCTGAAATCAGCTTCGGGGATAAATTTCTGGGCGACCAGCCTGAGAGTTCCGGAGCGACTACCGAAGAAATGTTCTCTTCGAAAATAAATGCCGAAAAGGTGCTGACCAAAGCATATACCGGATTACCTTATGGGCTACCGACCGGCTCTGACTACAAATTGGGTGTGAACATACTTGAATCAATCACAGACTTATGTTACAGTTTCCGTGACAATATCAGTGATGGGCCTGTCAAGCTCTATTACAACGGAGCACTCAGTGCCAACAACGTCCCAAAGAATTCTGCTTACCGTTATGGAAGCAAGTCTGACTGGACCACCATCCGTTACGCTTGGTTATATATCGAGAACGTAGAAAAAGTGCCCGACATGACAGCCAGCGAGAAAAGTGAACGGATCGCGGAAGCCAAAGTTTTGATCTCCCTCTGCTATTTCGAAATGCTGAGATATGTAGGCGGTGTGACATGGCTGGACCACTATGTAGACGTAAACGAGACAATGAATTTCCCCCGTATCACTTTTGCCGAAACGGTAGAGAAGATCGTAGGATTGCTCAACGAAGCCATCAACTCCAATCTGGCCTGGAAAGCCGAGAAAGCAGATGACGGACGTATGACCCTGGCAGGAGCGATGGCATTAAAGTTCAAGGTATTGCAATGGGCAGCCAGTCCGACTTTCAACTCAAACACTAAATGGCATCCGGAAGCAGACGAATATACCTGCTACGGAAATTACAGTGACCAGCGTTGGAAAGATGCCGCAGAAGCAGGCGCAGCCTTTTTCACAGAATTACAGAAACGGCACGAATACGAACTGATTCAACCTACGGAAGAGACGCATCGGGCAAGACGTCTGGCCTATCGTCAGGCCTACTACAACCGCGGCGGAACAGAAATATTAATCTCTACCCGTCAAGGATATAGCTCCGATGTTCACAGCAGCTTTATCGGTCAACGTTATTACAGCGGCCCTACATTGAACTATGTAGATATGTTTCCGTGGGAAGACGGAACTGATTTTCCGGCAAATTTCGACTGGAAATCCCCCTCCAAGCAACCGTTCTTTACAAAAGGCGAAATGGTGCCCACCCGCGACCCACGTCTGTATGAAAATGTAGCTTGTCCCGGAGACACCTACTGCAACGGAACAACAGCTCCTGTTTATATCAACCACGCCGATTACAAAGACGGCAGCGGATTCCTGATCATGAAGTACATCTTACAGGAAAACAACGATCGCGAAGGTCCGGTACAATGGTCACACACCCGTCTGGCGGAAATCATGCTGGGATATGCGGAAGTACTCAACGAAGTCAACGGACGCCCTACCGACGAAGCTTACAAAATGGTAAACGATGTACGAAAGAGAGTAGGTCTGCCGGAACTTTCCAAGACGATGAATCACGATCAGTTCCTCGAAGCCGTACTGAGAGAAAGAGCACTCGAATTAGGATTTGAAGAAGTACGCTGGTTCGACCTCGTTCGCAGAGACCGTCAGAGCGACTTCAAGAAGAAGTTGTACGGACTCAGAAGCAGAGGTAACGACCTGAACAATCCGACTGAGTTCACCTTCGAGAAGATCGAACTGGGAGACCATTACTGGGCTACCAACTGGGATACCAAGTGGTATCTGGCTCCGATTCCTCAGGAGGAAATCAACAAGCAATATGGAATGACCCAAAACCCGGGCTGGTAAATGACACGTTAACTAATATCGTTTGAACAATGAATAAAATAAATTATATATTAATCACTCTGCTCCTGGGAGGTTCGGTATCCCTGAATGCACAGACATCGAAAGCTGCTTCGGAAATGCAGCTGGCAGATACACTGAGCATCGGCTACCAGATGAACGTATCTTCCCGGACCAGCAGTTACTCTATCAACGGAGTCAATGCTTCCGCATTCGAAAAATCCCCGTACATAGATATCAGCAAAGCTTTGTATGGAAAAGTGGCAGGTCTGAATGTATATCAGGGTACAGGCTCGTCAGCCGATAACATATCCACCCTCTCTATACACGGAAATGCCCCGCTAGTATTAATTGATGGTTTCCCACGTGATATCAGTGACATCACTTCGATGGAAATCGAATCATGCTACGTTCTGAAAGATGCGGCAGCCGCTGCTCTCTACGGTATGCGTGGTGCGAATGGAGTAGTACTGATTACGACTAAACGCGGAATAAGCAATGGTCTGAAGGTAAATGTGGACTATAATTTCGGTGTCAATACCCAATTCCGTTCTCCGGACTTCGCAGATGCCTATACGTATGCGAACGCTCTTAACACCGCATTAAGCGGAGACGGTCTGCCTGCACGCTACAATGCACAGGAACTGGATGCTTTCCGGACAGGAATCTATCCGTATGACTATCCGAATGTAGACTGGTGGAATGAAACGCTGAACAACACAGGATTGACCCACAACCTGAAAATGTCTTTCAGCGGAGGTAGTGACAAGTTCCGTTTTTACACGGTAGTAGACTATTACCGGGATCGCTCCATGTTGAAGAAAAACACGGAAGATACACGTTTCGACACTACACCTACAGACACACGTCTGACCGTGCGTACCAATCTGGACGTAAAAGTGACGGAAAGCACATTGCTGAAAGCCGGTATCGTGGGCAGACTGAAAGAATTCAGAGGTACCCGCTATGGACGCAGCGCTATTTTCAACAAGATCTATGGCATTCCATCCGCTGCATTCCCCATTCGTTATGAGAATGGCATTTATGGAGGTAGCTCTGTGTACGGAACCGGTAATCCGGTAGCTCTGTTGAAAGACTACGGACACATCCGTAACGTATACGGAACACTACTCGCCGACCTGAGCATCCGTCAGGATCTAAGTGCGTTGACCAAAGGGCTGGCAGCCGAAGCATCCGTCTCTTTCGATAATATCGGAGGAATGAATGAAACCACCAATAAAGAGTATCGTTACATGAACAGCAATGCAAGTATCACCAGTGATGGTACACTGGTGACAACTCCTGCCATTTATGGTACAGACTCCGAAACACTGGGACATACACAGCCTTTCGAAAGACTGATGCTACGCAGCGATTTCCAGGCAAAAGTGGATTATAACCGCACTTTTGGCAAACACCAGGTGGGAGGAGCATTGATTTATGATATGCAGTCTGTTGTCAAAAACGGCAGAAACAACTCTCAGAAGAATCAGTCTGTGCTGGTGAACGCCACATATACTTACGACAACCGTTACAGCCTCAATGCCGTATTCAACCGTTCGGGATCAGCTTACCTGCCCGACGGAGACAAATACTCGAACTATCCTGCCGTTTCTGCTGCATGGATCGTCTCCAACGAAGCATTTATGGAAAAGGTGACACCGATCAATCTCTTCAAGATTCGCGCCTCTTACGGTCTGTCCGGATGGGACGGCAATCTGAGCCACGAACTATGGCGTCAGTCTTATGGCAGCGGTGGTGCCGGTTATAACTTCGGAGTGAATGCCGGAGGACAGTCCGGTGGCAGCGAAGGCGATTTGCCGGTTATCGGCCTGGTAGCGGAAAAATCACAGAAAGCGACTTTCGGATTTGATCTCGCCGCTTTTGATAATCGTTTGAATGCAACAGTAGAAGGTTTCTACGAAAAACGTTCGGATATACTTGTGTCAGGTGCCAATTCTACTTCCGGTATTATCGGTATCACAGTAGGTCAGGTGAACGAAGGAATCTATAAATACAAAGGACTGGATGCTTCTTTGAGTTGGAATGATAAGATCGGTGATTTCCATTATGGCATTGGCGCAAGCATGTCATATCTGAACACAGAGGTAGTCAATGTAAATCAGGCATATCAGGAATACGACTACTTGTACACCAAGGGCAATCGTATCGGACAGATGTACGGTCTGGAAGCTATCGGCTTCTTCAACAGCCAGCAGGAAATCAACAACAGTCCGCTACAAACCTTCTCGGACGTAGCCCCCGGTGACGTGAAATACAAAGATCAGAACGGTGACAACCGCATCGACGAGAAAGACGTTGTGAAAATGTTCGGTTCATCTGTTCCACGCTTCTATTTCGGATTCAACCTGAACTTCTCGTACAAGAGACTGGAACTTTCCGCTGACTTCCAGGGAATGACAGGAGTCACTGTTTCACTGCTCAACAGTCCGCTTTATAGCCCACTTGTAAGCAATGGCAACATTTCGAATACATTCCTGAATGAAGAAATAAGCTGGACACCGGAGAATAAAGCCAATGCAACCATGCCGAGACTGACTACGCAGGAAAATCTGAACAACTATCGCGCCAGCTCACTGTGGTACCGTGACGGTTCATTCCTGAAACTTCGTAACCTATTGGTAGCTTACACTTTCCCGAAATCGCAGACTCGCTTTGCCGACCTGAAAGTATTCGTACAAGGCACCAATCTGTTCTCATTAGACAATCTCCATTTTGCCGACCCGGAACAACTTGGCATCGCTTATCCGTCGACAAGAAGTTATTGGGCAGGTATCAAACTTAATTTTTAATGCAAAGTAACAAATGAACATTATGAGAACCAAATACATACTCTTAACCATTTTGTCTTCGTTGGTCTTTGCTTCGTGCAACTACCTTGACTTTGATGAAACGAACAACCTGAAGACAAAAGAAGACATGTACAAGTATTTTGGTACAAGCAAATCAATGCTTACCCACGTATACTCATACATGCCACAAGGCTACCAACTGTTTGCGACCTCCGGCGGACTCTTCACCGAAGACAGATATTCCATGCGCGACTGTGCCAGTGATGACGGCGAATTCGGAGCCTATGCAGATAATATTCAGAATACCAATAACGGTAACTGGTCGCCTATTAAAACTTATGACGATTCATGGACCCTGTATCGTGGTATACGTGCTGCCAACAGCTTTATAGCAGAGATTGCCCAAGTGGACTTCACACGCTATGAGCACGACGGACAATATACAAACTGGATGAAGCAGCTGAAATATTTCCCTTACGAAGCCAGAGTGCTGCGGGCACACTACTTCTTTGAACTGGCACGCCGCTACGGTGACATCGCCATGCCATTGGAAGTACTGACTGAAGAGGAAGCCAACACAATCGGCAAGACACCATTCAGCGAAGTTATCAGCTTCATTGTCAGTGAATGCGACGACGCTGCCAATAACTTGCCGGACAGCTATGTAAACGAACCGGGAGCGGAAATCGGCAGAGTGACCAAAGGCTTTGCAATGGCAGTAAAGTCAAAAGCACTGCTATATGCTGCCAGTAAGCTACATAATCCTTCTATGGATACCGAATTGTGGAAAAAGTCTGCCAAAGCAGCAATAGATATTATCAACACAGGGCTTTACTCTCTCGACCCCCAGGAGAGTGCCAACAACCTCGACTCAAAAGAAGTTGTACTGATGAGGATCAATGGTGATGATTCGGACTTCGAAATGTTTAATCTCCCGCTTCGCATGACTGCGGGAACACGCACTTCCAGTCTTATCCCATACAGCAATTACCCATCACAAAACCTTGTGGACGCATTCGAGACAGTCAACGGTTACAAAGTAACCCTAGAAAACACAGGATGGGTTTGCGAAGACCCTGCATTTGACCCGCAATCACCTTATGAGAATCGTGACAAACGTTTCTACCGCGCTATTCTTGCCAACGGAATGTCGTTTAAAGACTACACCATTGAAACCTTCAAAGGTGGCGCCGACGACGGAATCGTATCACAAGGCGGTTCACCGACAGGATACTTCCTGCGCAAGTACATTCAGGAAGCTACCAGCTTTGAACCGGGTAAAGAAGCTGTCAGCAAGCATCATTGGGTGATTTACCGCTATGCGGAAACATTACTAACGTATGCGGAATCTATGGTCAACGCTTTCAATGATGTCAATTACACAGATGAGACTTATAAGTATTCTGCTCTGTGGGCTATCAATGAAGTGAGAAAGAATGCCGATATGCCATTGATTCCTTCCATGGGAAAAGAAGATTTCCTTGAACGCCTGTACAATGAATGGCGTGTAGAGTTTGCTTTCGAAGATCATCGTTTCTGGGATGTACGGAGATGGAAGATTGCCGATACTACCCAGCGGGAACTATACGGAGTAAAGATCGAGAAGCAGGCGGACGGTACGTTCAACTTCTACAAGAACCTTTACGAAACCCGTAACTGGAGAGATTGCATGTATCTGTATCCGATCCCTCAAAGCGAACTATACAAGAATACAAACTTAAATCCTCAAAACACAGGATGGTAATTAATTGTCTAATCTAATATTTAAAAGATATATGAAAAAGTTATATAGCAACACGTTAATGCAACTGATTCTTGCACTGTGCACATTCAGTTTTGTAGCATGCCAGGAGTTTGACATCGACTCACAGCCGGAAGGTCCTCTCAATATCCAGATAGATGCTTTGGAGTCTTATACTGCTTTGGCAACTTCTCCAAGCAATGTAGTGTTCAACATCAGCTCCAACACTCCCTGGACGATTGAAAGCGACCAGCAGTGGTGCAAGCCGACTCCTTCGATGAGTGCAGCCAGTTCATTGGTGTCGGAGATTGTGGTGACAATGGAAAACAATACAGGAAAGAAAGCACGTACAGCCAAACTGACTATCAAGGCAGAAGGCGTTGAAGGCACCAAGGTAGTTACTATCAAGCAGGCTTCGAAAGAAGATTTAGTAGTAATTCCTTACGACCAGATTGTGCCGACAGTAGGTGGAACCATCTCTTTCAATATTGTGTCAAACAAGCCATTCCAAATAATTCCTTCCACACAGTTTGTAGAACAAATCTCTCCGGCTTCGGGCGATGGTAATGAAGATGGCAACAAAATTCCCATAACCATCACAATACCAGAAAATACAGGAGGTGTAAGAACAGCTGAAATCACTGTCAAGACAGAGTTTCAGGAGAAATCATTCACCATTACACAAGACGGTATCATCATCGAGCCCAAGAATGAAGAAGAAAAAACCAACCAACTGAATGGCATGGGCGGAGAGAAAAACATCGAAATCAACTCCAGCGTAGAGTGGAAAGTAGAGGTTCCTGCCGAATTTAAGGAATGGCTAAGTGCCGAAGCTGATGGTAATAATCTGACGCTTAAAGCAGGATACAACAATTTGTTTATTACAAGAGTGGGACATGTGTTGCTTTATCCCAAGAGCAATGTTCCGGGATTTGAAGGTGTACCCGTTGAAGTGAGACAGCCTAGAAATATGTGGGCAGACGGAGCCGAAGATATTGACCCGGAAACAGGATATGCAACCATACGAAGCAATGCGCAAAATAGATATGTGCCCAACTTCTCTTATGGAAAGGGGAAAATCGTTTGGAACTTTGAAAGCGTCAATATGCCTGCCGGAACGGATGGATTCCTTTACCTGAATGGTGACACATGGCACTGGAATGGTGCAGCAAACGGTGCAGGTTGGATACAAATCAGAATTTATCCGCAAGATTCAACAACAAAATCCAGTTTTAAACTTCACTACGACTGGACAGCTGAAGAATTTACGCTGGAAGAAAGCATGAACGACATCAAAACCATTGAGTTAGATACCAAAGTTGATCCGGAAGACGCGACAAAAGTAAACGTAACATTCTCTATCAACGGAAAAGTATACTATTCCGGTAAGAAACACAATGCCTTTGACTTGGATGGACATAAAGGCGTAATATTCTATTCCGGATTCAGCGGTCCATTCTCACCGGAATGTACCATCGTCTTTAAGTCGTTAGACTATGAAGTTTATGAATAAATGTGTAAACAATAACTTGAAGTGTTTATGAAATCTGATAAATTACATAAAATAGCCTTCTTAGGACTTTTCACACTACTGGCAGCAGTTCCTGTGTTGCAAAGCTGTGATGACGATGAGAAGCAAAAGGCTGTCGACCTGCGCTACCGTGTAGAAGACTCATATCTACTACCCGCCGACGGCACAACCGATGAACTGAGCGTCACTTTCCAGGTGAAATCAACCGATCCATGGGAAATATTCGGAGAAAACAAAGGTGACTGGTATGCCATTTCACCAGCCACGGGTGATAACCCGGAAAAGACATACGATGTAACCATCAAATGTGAGGAAAATACCAGCTTGGACGATCGTACTGAGGTCATTAACATCAAGAGCGATTATTGGACCGGTAAAAAATTCACACTGACTCAAAAAGGTACTGCCTACTTAGAGTACGAAGGAGTGGATATGATTGAAAAAAACGGAAATGTGCCCGAAGTGTTCAGTGTGCTTAGCAATCAAAAGTGGACAGCCAAGGTGACTGATGGAGAAGAGTGGCTTTCCATCAGTCAAGGAGCTTCCGGAATGGAAAACGGTACAGTGGAACTGAAAGCAACCCCCAATACCGGTGCCATGCGTTACGGAGTGGTAACTTTATATGACCGCAATGGTGACAAACAACAGGAAGTGAACATCACCCAAGATGGTGTACAGATTGAACCCGCACAGCCCGAAAACGGCAAGTGGTATGAAGTGGAAGCTGTGGGCGGAAAGCTGACTATTCACGTAGTAGCCAATTCACGCTGGGGAGTTACGAAAGAGATTCCGTCAGACGAAACATGGTATGAATTTGAGCAAACCGAATTTAATGGAAGTGCCGATTTGGTTATCAATGTAGCAGAATACAGCACTAGCTCTTCGGTACGCAACGGAACCATCATTCTCTCTTCCCTCAGTGATGAAGAAGGAATAGAACCGGTGACTACTACCATACGAATCAAACAAGCCAGTTCAGAATCATCAAGAACTACCGTGAACGAAGAAAACAGAGAGGTGAGCGGAGATTATTACTTTGGCAGCCAACTGATGCCTGGACGATATAATATCTACATCGGACCGTTCAACGGCAACATGAATATGTTCTTCATGATTAATGCCACTCCGTGGACCGAATTCCGTTGGCACGTGGCAGGCGGAAAGAGTGACCTCAGCACTACTCCATGGAGCCAGAAAGTATTTAGCGGTGCAGCCGGAACGGTGAAAACACTGGATACGAATGCTGACAATAAGTTGGGATGGAATATCCTGCAAGAAGAAAATGAAACCGGTACATGGATTAGGGTAGAATGGTACCTCAACGATGAGTTTATCATTTCCACTATCTCCGATGGTACCCAGGACTGGAAAGTACCAGGAAATATTCTTGTTGAGAAAGGTGGACAGATCATGGTGCGCTGCAACGATGGCACACTGCCGCTACGCAAATGGGAATACATCGAACCGCTGAAGTGGGGCGAATAGCCAACGTAACATTGACAAAGAAAAAGTACCTGCCTGTACAAACTGGCAGGTACTTTACTACCAACGTAAAATAATGAACGAACCAAAAAAGTTATGATGAAAAGAAAAATATTACTTATACTGAACATGGCAATCATCGGATTTTCCACTGCTGCCTGTTCGGATGATGAGACCAATTACATCACTCCGGAAAAGAAATATCCGCTCACTGCTTTTGCCGTAGCAGTAAATAATGTGTCAGCGAATACGACTTCCTATTATCATGGGAAGATAGACCAGACAACCCACAGAGTGGAAATCGGTACGATCGAGGATGCCAATACCATCACCGGCGTAGACTATACGCTAATGAGCGATGGAGCCACCATCTCACCGGACCCGGCAACATTTGTACACAACTGGAAAAAAGAGCAGACAGTGACCGTCACCACCGAAGACAATCAAACAACGACCTATACTATCGTACTGACCAAGTTTGACGACACCATGAAGGACGTTCTCTTCATGGACGAGTTCGATGTAGACGGCAATCCGGACCCGACCAAATGGGTACTCTGCCAGAAAGCAGGCTCCGACTGGAACGACGAAATGTCCGAAAGTTATGACCAGGCTTACGTAAAAGACGGCAGACTTATACTGAAAGCCGAAAAAATAGGTGATGAATACAAAGCCGGCGGTATCGAAACGCAAGGTAAGTTTGACTTCACCTTCGGACGGGTGGAAGTAAAAGCCAAAATCACCAGTTACCCCAATGGCGCATTCCCCGCTATCTGGATGATGCCGAAGAAATATATCTATGACGGATGGCCGAATTGCGGAGAAATCGATATCATGGAACATGTGAAACAGGAATCCGCGATCCATCATACGATACATACTCACTACACGTATGATTTGAACATCAAAGATCCGTCCAACACCGCACAAGTAACTTGCAATTATCAGGACTGGAACATCTACGCTTTAGAATGGAGCGAAGACAAACTGACTTTCTTCGTCAATGGACAGGAGACTTTCTCTTATTCAAACCTGAAACTGGAGAATGAAGCAGAAATGAAGCAATGGCCGTTCACAAAAGATTCTTCATTCTATCTCATCCTGAACATGGGATTAGGAGGAGACAGACCGGGCTCATGGGCAGGTCCTATCGATGATGCCAACTTACCTGCCATCATGGAAATTGACTGGGTAAAAATAACCAAGTTAGATAAATAGGTTTTAAGGTAGGAGCCAAGGTTTTTAGGAACTTCTAAAGAAGGAGGAATGGAAGTATAGAGACTATTCAAAACTTTCATTCCTCTATTTGTTTTCGGGTATTAAATCTTTTTTACTTATTAAACATGAAACATTTATTATACGCATTATTAACGGCTGTAAGCATTTTATTCACTAGTTGCGGACCCTCTTCCAATACCAACACCCCACAGGAGCCCAATGTGCCTCAACCGCAGCCTCAGCCCCAACCGGAAGTCACCCAGAAAGTAGTTATCGGTTACCTTGCGCTTGACGACTGGGAGTTTGAAAATTTATTTCCTACGATAGAATGGAAATATCTGACGCATATCAATGCCAGCTTTGCAAGGGTAAAAGCAGACGGCACTCTAAACATTAATCCTGTCCGGAAGAGAATTGAAAGTGTACGTGAAACGGCTCACAAGCATAATGTCAAGATTCTGATATCTTTGGCTAAGAACAGTCCGGGAGAATTCACTACCGCCATCAATGATCCGAAAGCCAGAAAAGAACTGATACAGCAGATTATTGCATTCACTAAAGAATATAAACTGGACGGCTTCGACATCGATTATGAGGAATATGACAACTGGGATAAGAATTTCCCCTCATTATTGGTTTTTGCCAGAGGTTTATACCTGGCAAAAGAGAAAAATATGCTGATGACCTGTGCCGTCAACAGCCGCTGGCTTAATTACGGAACCGAATGGGAGCAATACTTCGACTATATCAACCTGATGAGTTATGACCGGGGAGCGTTTACCGATAAACCGGTCCAGCATGCTTCATACGATGACTTTGTGAAAGACCTCAAATACTGGAATGAACAATGTCGGGCATCCAAAAGTAAAATAGTGGGAGGACTTCCTTTTTATGGATATTCCTGGGAGGAAAGTCTGCAAGGCGCAGTGGATGACGTTCGTGGAATCCGCTATAGCGGCATACTCAAACATCTTGGAAATGAAGCAGCGGACAAGGATAATATAGGCAAGACTTATTATAACGGCCGCCCTACTATAGCCAACAAATGTAAGTTCATCAAAGAAAACGACTATGCCGGCGTGATGATCTGGCAATTATTTCAAGATGCCCACAATGATAACTATGACTTAAAGCTCATAAACGTTGTAGGCAGAGAAATGATGGAATAGACGAGATATATCGCTTTCTCTTATGCAGAAGACCCTATCCTGTTGTGCTTTTCACCTATTGTTATCAGATTTTTAATAGGAGATCTTCATCGTTCCACTCGAGTGATCTGATCTCATCACTAGAGTGAACAGATTTCTCCACTCTAGTGGCAAGATCGTTTCACCCGGGTGGAACGATGAAGATGTCGGTAAGAAAACATAAGTATATAGGCTTGATATGGCAAAGATATAAGGTATCCGAGCTACAAAGTACCTGTTATTTGAAACTGACATATGAGATATTAACCCTCAAAAGGTAGACAGTTTTACCTACTTACGCAAGGAAAGGGAATGAGAGATGAGCAAAAAAGGAGGAGAGATAAGCTAAATTGAAGGCATTTTGCGTAGAAAACAATGAGAGATACCTTATAGAAGAAGTATCTCTCATTGTATATCACACTGATTATATGCTATTTACCTCATATAGAATGAGAGTATGAGACTAATATTTATTTTTTTATTTCTAGTATATGTTCCTAAGTCCAAGTTATCAATGCGATTTACTTATCCTGCTTCCTATAAGCGGAAGGAATCTCTCCTTTAATAGACTTGAAAACCTTACTGAAATAACGCAAAGAAGAGAAGCCGACCACTTCGGAGATTTCAGTAATGTTCATGGTAGTAGTAGTAAGTAACACGATTGACTGCTCAATGCGCTGCTTATTCACATAGTCTACAATCCCCATACCCGTGATGGCCTTCACTTTATTGAATAATAACGAACGACTGATACACATATTAGTAGCTATAAACGCAACATCCAGATCCGGATTACTCATATTATCCGCAATCAATGTATTCAATTTCAGCAGGAAAGTCTCATCCGCATTACTAAAGCTCACTTCCTTATGCGTCAAGAGCTTATCATCTTTATATCTTGCCCGTATCTGTTCGCGCTGCCTCAACTGATTATGAATCAATGCCAGCAATCCGTCTATTTCGAAAGGTTTCGGCAAAAAGGCGTCCGCTCCAGTCTTATAACCGGTATACATATTCTGAGAATTATGATAGGCGGTCAATAAGACAAAAGGAATATGGCTGATATCCAGATTAGTCTTCACTTCCCGGCAAAGTTCAAACCCATTCATCCGGGGCATCATGACATCACTGATGATAATATCCGGCAATCGGTCTTTGATCTGTTCTAATCCCTCTTTCCCATCCTTGGCAACATATACACGGGCAAAATAATTACTCAGCGTTTCTTTCAGATAACTTCGCAGTTCGGGAGTATCTTCGACCACCATCACTGAATATTTTTTCAGGAAGGTATAATCGATTCTATCCGGTTCATTCACTTCCACGCCTGTAGCTGCTTCCACAGAAGCCGGTTCCAGCTGTCCGCAAGTATCCGTGAATAAGGGTAGTTCAAAATAAAAGATTGCCCCTTTTCCCGCTGCATTCGAAGCGCCCACTCTTCCTTTATGGTGTGTGATGAGACTCTTCGCATAGGATAATCCGATGCCGCTTCCTCCTTTTTCATGTCCCCCCTGATAGAAACTGGAGAAAAGAGAGTCTGTGTCTACCATATTCAGTCCCATCCCTTCATCCCTGACAGAGATCCGAACCCAGTCTTTCTCTTGTGACAAGGTGGTAATCAGTGTAGTAGTGGTACCCGATTCGCTAAACTTCAACGCATTCATCAGGAAGTTGGAAAGAACGAACTCGCACTTATTCTGATCGAATGGTACCTCTTTTATCTGTTCGTCCAACTCATATTCGAGTCTGATACCTTTCACATGAAACTCATTGATGAACTTATCTCCCACAGAGCACACCCACTCATTCAAAGGATGCGGCAATATATGCAGCATATCTTTTCCTTCTTCCAGTTTCCTTACATCGAGTACCATATCGATGATACTCTTCATCTGGTATGCCTGCTTATAGATCGGGACCAACAACTTTTCCACATCCTGCTTGTCCGACTCCTTATTGATAATACGCTTCAATGGTGCACAAATCAGTGTAAGAGGAGTGCGAAGTTCATGACTGATGTTCGTCAGGAAATTAATCTTTTCTTCATACATCTTATTTTTCAGACGCATAATCTCCCGCTTCTGTTTGGCTTTCTTCTTGCGATAGAAGTAGTAGACAATGCTATAAGCCACTGCTCCCAACAATATATATAATCCCACATAGAACCAACCGGTCTTCCACCAAGGCGGAGTAACCACAACATGCAGAATGGGTTGTTTCATACTCCACCCTCCGTCACGGGTATAATAAGAAGCGGTAATCGTATACTCCCCTATCGGCAGATAATTGATAACCAAAGAGTTTGAATTGGAACTCGCCAATTCCTGATCGAGCCCCTCTATATTGAAACGAAAGAAATTCTTGCGGAACACATCGCTTTCATTCAGCAGAACTTTCAGTTGCAGGGAAGAAAAGTTCCAGGGAATCTGAATTGTTTCAGCCGCTTCCTGCGGCTCTTCGGATAACGAGACAGGCAGACCGTTTAATAATACATCCAGCAGTTCGACCGTATAATCCTCATCTGTATCAAAATGAACGGCAGAGTTTATCACCGTCATGCCTGTAGTTCCACCGACAAAAACATCTCCGTTTTTGGCCAGAAGAGTAGCATGAAAGATGTATTCGTTAGGCAAGACTCCATCTACCTCCTCCAAGGTAGTAAAATTATGGGTACGGGAAGAATAAACAAATAAATGACGTCTCGTTCCTATCCAGATTCGATATTGATTATCGGCAACAACAGAAGCTACATCCTGAAACAGGCTTGTATTTATCAGTTCACTCTTCCCTGTCCGTGGATCATAACGTACCAAACCTTCGGTAGAAGCCAGCCAAAAAATACCATCCTGATCCATAGAGGCGTCATTGATAGTGTATTGTCCTTGATAAATCGTCCGGAAAGTCCCTTCCGAAGAATCATACTCACAAATATTCTTCAGATCGGAAAGGTATGTCTTTGCACCTTTCGTAGCTATTATCAGTGGAGAATGACGCTCGTACTCTTCTCCCATAGTAGCCACTATATCAAACTTTCGGGTGACCATATCATATATAAAAATATGCTGGGCACTGAAAAGAATTTTAGTCTTCGTTATCCGCTGGATATTGACAGAAAAACCATTGATACAGGTCTGATCATTCATTTCCTTGTCAATCAGCACAAAGGGACGTATCTGCCCCGTTTGCTTATGAAAGATAAAGAGTCCTTTATTAAAGGAGAAGAACAACAGTTCGTCAGGAGTATATTCCACAATGGAGACAACTTTCTCATATTTGGTAGCAGGATAATGTTTGAAGGTACCCGATACCGGATCAAACCGGTTGATACCTCCCCCATCAGTTCCCACCCAGACTATTCCGTCACTATCCTGAAAGAAACTATTAATAGTCTGGTTGCTTAATCCGTACAGATTGCCAAAAGGAACGTTCTGATAAGAACAGGCATACACATTCTTTATACCAATCAACCCTCTTCTGATACTGCCTGCCCACATATTATTGGCCGGGTCCAGATAGAGGCGGTATATAGTATTGGCTGGAAAGGAATGAACATCATCCTGTTTTTGTTGAATATTAGTAAATGAGAAATCATCTAAAGAGATTATATTGATTCCACCACCATCAGTGGCTACCCAAAGCTGATTATCTCTCTCCATGATATCATGAATGACATCATACGTCAAAGGAGAATTTGACGCCGTAAAGTGTTTTATCAACTGGTCTCCCTGATAGCAATACAGTCCGTTACCATAAACACTTACCCACAGACGCTTGTAGGAGTCCAGATAGATACTGGTATAGTTATTTTCTGTAAACGACTCTATTTTCTTCACTTCATACGTCTTCATATTGAAGGAATATATGCCGTGCCAACGTGAATTGAGCAGGATATTCTCTTCATCATAACGTATCATCTGCCAAAAGGGATTGTAATAAACAGGGTCTTGCGCATAATACAAAGGTTCCAGCTTATTAGTGGCATAGACATATTTGTATATAGCTCCTGATCCTCCCAGTAAGATTCCTCCTTCAACCAATAAATAGGAAGCAACATAGATCGGTTTACCATTATTCGATAAAGTTCTGAAACTATCACTCCCTCTGTCGTAAAGGCAAATGCCGTTCATCGTAGCTACCCATAGATTGCATAAAGAGTCCTCGGCGATAAAAGTGATATTGTTGGAAGGCAGTGTTCTTTCATCTCCCGGCCGATGCAGATATTGCTTCAGATGGTCACGGTCATAACAATTCAAACCGGATTCCGTACCAATCCAAAGATACCCCCGATGATCATTCAGAACACATTGTACTTTCGACTGTGAGAGTCCTTCCTTTATTCCGAGTTGTTTGTAATAATAATAAGGAGACTGGCTCAATATAGGTTGTGCAATACCTACAAAGAAAAACAATAGATATATTTTAAATAGAATCTTTCTCATAAATAGCCACATAATACTGTACAAAGGTGTAAATATAGGAAATTCTATTTAAATAAAACTGTTTTATATTAATTTCCCCTTAATTATAGAACATTTCTTTAATAATACTTGCACATACAAAAGAAATGCAGATTTACTCAAAACCTATTTTTTTCCAAAAAAATATTAGTTTCTCCTTATATTATAAGGTAGGGCGAATCTTTTTTTTTACTTTTGCCCCGAAATATTATGGTACAAGCCATTATAAAAGAAAGAATTATGCAAAAAAACCTTGTCATTGTCGAGTCTCCGGCAAAAGCAAAAACGATTGAAAAATTTCTCGGGAAAGATTTCAAAGTCCTTTCTAGTTACGGACATATACGTGATCTGAAGAAGAAAGAATTCAGTATCGACGTAGATAAGAATTTTAAACCCGATTATGAAATTCCGGCAGACAAAAAGGCTTTGGTCAGCACGCTGAAAGCAGAAGCTAAAGAGGCAGAAACCGTATGGCTCGCATCCGATGAGGACCGCGAGGGAGAAGCTATTGCCTGGCATCTGTATGAAGTATTAAAACTAAAACCGGAAAACACAAAGCGAATCGTATTTCACGAAATTACCAAAGGTGCTATTTTAAAAGCAATCGAGCAACCACGCAATATCGACCTCAACCTCGTAAATGCACAGCAGGCACGACGAATCCTGGATAGAATTGTAGGTTTTGAATTGTCTCCTGTACTTTGGAGAAAAGTTAAACCATCTCTGTCGGCAGGACGCGTACAGTCGGTAGCTGTCCGCCTGATTGTAGAACGTGAACGCGAAATTCATGCGTTCAAATCAGAAGCCGCTTACCGGGTTATTGCCATATTCCTGGTTCCCGATACAGACGGCAAGCTGGTAGAAATGAAAGCGGAACTGTCACGCCGTATCAAGACGAAAGAAGAAGCAAAAGCATTCCTTGACGCATGTAAGGGAGCGACTTTTACGATTGAAGATATAACCACCCGTCCGGTAAAGAAAACACCGCCGGCTCCATTCACAACTTCCACCCTGCAACAGGAAGCGGCACGCAAACTGGGATATACCGTAGCACAAACGATGATGATCGCACAACGTTTGTACGAATCCGGATTTATCACTTATATGCGTACGGACTCCGTCAACCTGTCGGAATATGCAACAGCCAGCAGCAAAGACGCTATCATACAGATGATGGGTGAACGCTATATACATCCGCGCCACTTTGAAACAAAGACGAAAGGAGCACAGGAAGCACACGAAGCCATTCGTCCGACTTACATGGAAAATCAATCCGTGGAAGGCACGGCACAGGAAAAGAAACTGTACGATCTGATCTGGAAGCGCACCATCGCATCACAAATGGCGGATGCGGAACTGGAAAAGACTACTGCTACCATCTCTATAAGCAAAAGCGGTGATGTATTCACTGCCATCGGCGAAGTTATCAAGTTCGACGGTTTCCTGCGTGTATACCGTGAGTCTTATGACGATGAGAATGAACAGGAAGACGAAAGCCGTCTGTTGCCTCCTTTAAAGAAAGGCCAGAAACTGGAATATGGACCTATCGTTGCCACTGAACGTTTCACTCAACGCCCGCCACGCTATACGGAAGCAAGCCTTGTACGCAAACTGGAAGAGTTGGGCATCGGTCGTCCGTCCACATACGCTCCTACAATTTCTACTATTCAGCAACGCGAATATGTGGAAAAAGGAAATAAAGACGGTGAAGAACGTACATTTAATGTGCTGACACTGAAAGACAATCAGATTAAAGATGAAAGTCACAATGAAGTGACGGGAGCAGAAAAGTCGAAACTCTTTCCTACAGATACAGGAACTGTGGTGAATGACTTCCTTACCGAATACTTCCCAGATATTCTGGATTACAACTTTACCGCCAGTGTAGAAAAGGAATTTGACGAAATAGCGGAAGGAGAAGTAAAATGGACTTCGATCATGAAGACTTTCTATGATCAGTTCCATCCGGCAGTAGAAAAGACATTATCCATAAAGACAGAACATAAAGTCGGCGAACGTATGCTGGGAGAAGAACCGGAAACAGGCAAGCCTGTATCTGTGAAAATCGGTCGTTTCGGCCCTGTAGTACAGATCGGTGCCGCAGATGATGAAGAGAAGCCTCGCTTTGCCCAGATGAAGAAAGGGCAGTCCATGGAGACCATTACCCTGGAGGAAGCACTGGAACTGTTCAAGCTACCGCGTACTTTAGGTGAATATGAAGGAAAGACTGTCACTGTAGGTATAGGTCGCTTTGGTCCTTACATCCAGCATAACAAGGTCTATGTATCACTGCCGAAAACACTTGATCCGATGAAAGTTACTCTAGAAGAAGCAGAGCAGCTGATTCTGGAAAAACGGGCGAAAGAAGCAGAACGCCATATCAAGAAGTTTGATGAAGAACCGGAACTGGAGATTCTGAATGGTCGGTACGGACCTTACATTGCATACAAAGGCAATAATTACAAGATCCCTAAAGACATTGTTCCTCAAGATCTAAGTTTGAAGAGTTGCTTGGATCTAATCAAAATACAAGATGAGAAAGGTCCTGGCACTTCTGCCAAAGGTAAACGAACTGCAAAAAAGAAATAATATTTGCATCCAATGAGACATCAAAGTCCGGTCACCTATATCAACTGGTTACCGGACTTTTGTTGTATTTACCATGCTATATATTTCTTTTTAAACGATTTATTTCCAAACTCTTTGTTTTGATATATTAAATGCATACATTTGCGGGTCACAATCAAATTATCAGAACACAGTTATGCAAACAAACAATTTCAAATCTCTCTCAATGGGGGTACTATGCGCACTCTCGTTAGTCGGTTGTATGGAAAAGGACTTATATCAGGCTCCAGAAGAAAAAACTGCAGATGAATATTTTGGCTTTACAACATCCTCCAGTTGCACAGTTGATGTAAACTATGGTTTAAATTATCAAGTTGTATTTGAGTTATATGCCGAAAATCCACTTGAGGAAGATGAGGATGGAAACATTATCAAGACAAAAGAAGAGCCTGTCTATCGCGGGGCTACGGATAAAAAAGGAATTTTTAATGATTTCATATCCATTCCATCTTATCTTACAGAACTTTACCTTTATTCAGACTATCTGGGAACTGTCAGCCCGATTCAACTACAAATTACAAACGGAAAAGTATCTTTTGATCAGAAAGCTTTTATACAAAGTAAGAGAAATGCGAAGGGTACGAGTAGAGGGGTTACCAATAGCGGCTACAAATATCCGGAAGGTTTTCAGATTTTAGGTGAATGGAATGAGATAGGATGTCCTACTTATCTTTCTTCTACTCCGACGGAAATAGATGGGCAGCTCATGTATAATATCCGCGAAGTTTTTATTAAACCGGGTGGAAGTGCAGCGATGGAAGATTATTATCCTGAATATATAGATGATAATGTAAATATAGAGATCAATATTAAGAAGCCTACGGAAATCGGACTGGTTATGCTCAGCAGTACAGGTACCAAGCAAAATACAGTCGGTTATTTCACCTACCCTACCAATCAAAAGCCGACTGATATAAGTCAAGTTACACCGATCATTGCTTATCCGCGCATATCGACTGCCGTGTGTAATTCCAGCAGTACAGCAGGTAGTATGTATACCGGCGACAGAGTAGAACTGAAATATTGGGATGGCACAAAGTTCGTGAACGAGTTCCCTGCGGGAGTAAGCATAGCATGGTTCCTTATTGAGTCTTCCTACAACCAAAGCACAAAGGAGGTTCTGAATAATAAACGTACTTTCTATTCTATTCGTGATCTGAATAAGAGCAAAGAACACCGTACCATTGCCCTAAAGAACAAATCAGGAGAAGTCGTTGCATTTGGTATGGAGGATGCAACCAACTTTGAACCGACAGGAGATAATACCAGAAAAGGAAACTTTGGCGATGCCGTATTCTATCTTGATTTCTCAGATGGATCAGCCATTGAGACTGGTGGTGTAGAAGAACTCCCAGACAAATCCATTAACGACAAAGAGATTTATAACTCCTTTAAAGGCGTATTATCATTTGAAGATTTTTGGCCATCCAAAGGAGATTATGACATGAATGATATGGTTGTCGAATATAAGCGTGAGATTTATAAGAGCGTTCTCACAAGTAAAGTCGTAAAAGTTATAGATACATTTGTGCCTAAACATGATGGTGCAAACTGGCAAAACGGTTTTGGGTACCAGCTCACAGGTATAGCAAATAGTGATATAAAGAAAATAACCGTAGAATCCGGCGGAATCGTCTCACAATTCATGGAAGGGCAAGACCGGGAGCCTGGTCAAAATTATCCCACTATTATCCTTTTTGACAATCAAAAAACAGCTATAAACAAAACATTTACAGTAACGATAGATGTCGCTCAAGAAAGATTTACAGAAACGGCATTCACCCCTTTCTTTAATAACGAATATTGGGAAAAGACATACAGCAAATTTAATATGAACCCCTTTATCATCATTTCTACCAGCACAGGACGTGATAAAGAAGCACATATTGTGAAATTCCCTCCGACAAACAAAATGAATTTCTCTTATTTCGGTACAGGCAGTGATGTATCCAGACCTGATGAGGGATTATATTACGTAAATAATGAAAATATGCCGACGGGACTACAGATTAGCGGTATCAGTGTAGGAATCAAACGAAGTGCCGATTTTCTCGTACCAGTAGAAACGACAAGCATTTTGGAAGCGTATCCTAAATTTGGTGACTGGGCATCCAGCTTCGGCGCTTCCAATCCATATTGGTGGAAAGATCCTGATAATTCGAAAGTAATTACCCAATAATACAAAGACTGTCTGAAAAGTATGTAATCCCTATCATTAACTTTACCCAAAGCCTTTCTTAAAGATAGTGTACAATTCCTTTTCGGACAGTCTTTTTCTATTCAACAACATCCCAGTCCCGTTCCGGAACACATAAATATATTTTGTTCAGGGCAGGTATTACATTCTGGAAGGTACCTCAATGCCCAACAAGCCCATTCCTAAACGAACCACTTTTGCTACATTGGCAGACAGAGCAATACGGAATACTTTTACCGCCTCATTCTCTTCACGCAGAATGCTGAAATCATGGTAGAACTGATTATATTCTTTCACCAGATCATAGGTATAATTCGCGATAATAGACGGACTGTAGTCTTCTCCGGCCTGTTTTACAACTGCCGCAAAGTCAGCAACCATCTGAATCAGTCCTTCTTCCTTCTCGCTCAGCTCGATACCAGCAGGAATCTGTTCAGGTATCACAATTCCAGACTCAGCCGCTTTACGAAGCACAGACTGAATACGGGCATACGTATATTGAATGAACGGTCCTGTATTACCATTGAAGTCAATAGACTCTTTCGGATTGAAAGTCATATTCTTACGGGCATCTACTTTGAGAATAAAGTACTTCAAAGCACCCAGACCGACAATACGGGCAATATCATCCGCTTCTTCCTGCGTCAGACCATCCAGTTTTCCGAGTTCCTGCGAAGTTTCTTTTGCAGTCGATACCATCTCTTCCATCAGGTCATCGGCATCAACGACTGTTCCTTCACGAGATTTCATCTTACCTTCCGGCAATTCTACCATACCATAAGAGAAATGTACAAGGCCTTTACCCCATTCAAAACCGAGTTTATCCAACAGAATAGAAAGTACCTGGAAGTGATAATTCTGTTCGTTACCAACGACATAAATCATTTTATCAATCGGATAATCAGCGAAACGAAGTTTGGCTGTACCAATATCCTGCGTCATATAAACAGAGGTTCCATCGCCACGAAGAAGCAGCTTATGATCCAGCCCCTCGGCAGTCAGGTCAGCCCAGACAGAGCCGTCTTCTTTTTTGAAGAAAAAGCCTTTTTCCAGTCCCTCCATTACTTTCTCTTTTCCTTCGAGATAAGTATTGGATTCATAATATATCTTATCGAAGCCGACACCCATCTTCCGGTAAGTCTCATCAAATCCAGCATACACCCAGTTGTTCATCATCTCCCACAGGGCACGTACTTCCGGATCGCCGGCTTCCCATTTCACCAGCATTTCGCGGGCTTCCTGCATCAACGGAGAAGCAGCTTCCGCTTCCTCTTTCGTCATGCCTTTTTCCATCAGTTCGGCAAGTTCCGCTTTATAATGCTTGTCGAAAGACACATAGTAGTCGCCTACCAGATGATCACCTTTCTTGCCGGTGCTTTCAGGAGTTTCGCCGTTTCCGTATTTCTTCCATGCCAGCATGGATTTGCAGATATGGATACCACGGTCGTTTACTATATTCGTCTTTACTACTTTATTTCCGTTTGCAGCCACAATGTTAGCCAGCGCATTTCCCAAAAGATTGTTGCGCACATGCCCCAAGTGAAGCGGCTTGTTGGTATTCGGTGAAGAATACTCAATCATCACCAACGGAGAAGTTTCGGTAGCTTTCACTAGACCGTACTCTTCATCCGACTGAATCTCATTCAGCAACTCAATCCAGGTAGCCGATGCAATAGTCAGATTCAAAAAGCCCTTTATTACATTAAAAGCAGCTACAGCTGGTTCGTTCGCCTTCAGATATTCGCCAATTTCCTGCGCTGTCTGTTCCGGTCCTTTTCTTGACATTTTCAGAAAAGGGAACACCACCAGCGTCAAATGTCCTTCAAATTCTTTCTTCGTTTTTTGCAACTGCACCATCTTCTCAGGGACTTCCTGACCGTAAAGTGCTTTTAGTCCGTTGATGACGGACGCTACAAGTTTATCTTCTATCTTCATAATCAAGTTGTTTCTTGCGCGCAAAGATACAAAAAAAGGAGACGCACGCGCCTCCCTCTTCTAATTTCTTTCAACTATATGTTTATTCAACAGCTGCAGACAATTCAGCACCAGCTTTAAATTTAGCTACTTTCTTAGCAGGAATAGTAATAGCTGCCTTTGTAGAAGGATTAATACCGGTTCTTGCTGCTCTTTCACTTACAGAGAACGTTCCAAAACCAACCAAAGCTACCTTGTCACCAGCTTTCATAGCGTTAGTAACTGAAGAAATGAAAGCATCAAGAGCTTTCTTCGCATCGGCTTTACTCATTTGAGCTTCAGCAGCCATTGCACTAATAAGTTCAGACTTATTCATGATACGTAAAATGATTAATTAATATATATGTTACACAAAAGATTTCCCATTACGACTTTACAAATATAGATGAACAAAACAACATATCAAATAAAAACATAAAAAAAACGCAGCAAATTATTGAAAAAGAGCTAATAGGGAAGCTTTTCCATGCTTTAAAACAGAATTTATTCGTACTTTTGCGTTCATTACTTAAATATTCAGAATATAAAATTATGCCAACTGTAACTAAAAACCTGATAATTATCAATGTACTAGTCTTTTTCGGGACACTTGTCGCCCAACGATACGGTATCGATCTGACTAATTATCTGGGATTGCATTTTTTCCTCGCCAGTGACTTCAATCCGGCACAGCTTATCACTTATATGTTCATGCATGGCGGATTCAGCCACATTTTTTTCAATATGTTTGCCGTTTTCATGTTTGGAACTGTTCTTGAACGGACCTGGGGACCGAAACGTTTCCTTTTTTATTATATCGCCTGTGGTATCGGTGCAGGACTCATCCAGGAAGGAGTGCAATACATCAAATATATAGTAGACTACAGCCACTATTCACAAGTGGATATAGGAACGGGGATTATTCCTATGGGAGAGTTTTTGAACATGCTGACCACCGTGGGCGCTTCGGGAGCTGTATATGCCATTTTGCTCGCATTCGGTATGTTGTTCCCCAACAACCAGCTATTTATCTTTCCGCTGCCCTTCCCTATCAAAGCTAAATTCTTTGTTTTCGGTTATGCTTTGATTGAACTGTATGCCGGTTTTGCCAATAATCCCGGAGATAATGTCGCGCATTTCGCCCACTTGGGAGGTATGATATTCGGATTTATCCTGATTATGTATTGGAGAAAAAAAAGTAGAAACAATGGGACATATTATAACTGATTTAAAAGAAACGTTCAGAAGAGGAAACACTTTCATCCGACTGATTTACATTAACGTAGGCATCTTTGTTATCGGTACGTTAATCAGTGTCATATTGCAGCTGTTCAACCTGAGTGCAACGGGAATATTCGATTTATTCGCCCTTCCAGCTTCCCTTCACCGGTTTATTCTTCAGCCATGGTCATTGCTCAGCTATATGTTCATGCATGCAGGCTTCCTGCATATCCTGTTCAACATGCTCTGGCTGTACTGGTTCGGAAGTTTGTTTCTCTATTTCTTTTCGGGAAAGCATTTACGGGGATTGTATGTATTGGGAGGTATCTGCGGAGGATTGTTCTACATGATAGCCTATAACATCTTCCCTTATTTCAGCCAGACATTGCCGTTCTCCACACTCGTCGGGGCTTCCGCTTCCGTGCTGGCCATCGTAGCTGCCACCGCCTACAGAGAACCGAACTATCGGGTACAGCTTTTCCTTTTCGGCGCCGTCCGTTTGAAATATCTCGCACTAATCGTTATCGGAACGGACCTGCTCTTTATTACATCCAACAATGCCGGAGGACACATCGCCCACTTAGGCGGCGCACTTGCCGGGCTCTGGTTTGCAGCCAGTCTGAGCAAAGGCAAAGACGTGACTTACTGGATCAACTGGTTCCTTGACGGCTTCGCTTCCCTGTTTCAGAAAAAGACATGGAAACGCAAACCAAAAATGAAAGTACATTATGGAAGCGATACAAGTCGCGAGAAAGATTACGATTATAACGCCCGTAAGAAAGCACAATCGGATGAAGTAGACCGCATTCTGGAAAAGCTGAAAAAATCCGGTTATGAAAGCCTGACGACGGAAGAGAAAAAGAGCTTGTTCGACGCAAGCAAAAGATAAAGAATGGAACACATTGGCAAATTTGTCCTGTATTTGATATTGGCAGTCAACGCACTCTTTGTAGGGATGTTGATTCTGAGTGCCTATAGCCCGTATCTTCAACCGAAAATACACCCGATAGCTTCTTGCCTGGGGCTTGCCTTCCCCATCTTCCTTGCTGTCAACATCTGTTTCACCCTCTTTTGGGTAATCATCAGCTACCGCTATGCCTTATTACCGGTCATCGGTTTTCTGGTATGTATTCCACAGATACGAACCTATATTCCCATCAATTCTACAGTAGAAACGATACCGGATGGCAGCATCAAATTCCTCTCTTACAATGTGATGGGATTTAACAATCTGGAGAAAAAGGAAGGAAAGAATCCGATATTATCCTATCTGGCTGACAGTGAGGCTGACATAATCTGTCTCCAGGAGTACAATTCAACCAAAAACAAGAAATATCTGACAGACGAAGACATCAGCAAAGCATTGAAAGCATATCCCTACCGTTCCATTCACAATCCGGAAAGAGGAGGCAGCCAGTTGGCCTGTTTCTCCAAATTCCCCATACTTTCAGCACGTCCCATCAAGTATGAAAGCACTTACAACGGTTCGATGCAGTACACCCTGAAAGTAAATGAGGACACTATCACCCTCATAAACAACCATCTGGAATCCAATAAACTGACGAAAGAGGACAAGGTGATTTATGAAGATATGATTAAAGACCCGAACGCGAAGAAGGTAAAAACGGGACTCCGGCAATTAATAAAGAAACTGGCAGAAGCGTCGGCCATCCGTTCTTCGCAAGCGGATTCGGTAGCCGTCGCCATCGCAAACAGCAAATACCCGACTATTATTACCTGTGGCGATTTCAACGACGCTTCCATTTCGTATACCCATCGTATCCTGACTCAACAACTGGATGACGCCTTTACACAATCCGGCAGGGGACTGGGCATCTCCTATAATCTGAATAAATTCTATTTCCGGATAGACAATATTCTGATCAGCCCCAATCAGAAAGCCTATAACTGTACCGTAGACCGTTCGATCAAAGATTCGGACCATTACCCGATCTGGTGCTATATAGGCAAGCAATAAAACAGAAAAAACTTTAATAAATACCATGATGATTAGAAAAACTTTAACCATTTTAGCAGCAAGTTGTATGATGTACTCCTGTGGAACAAAAACAGAAAGCAACCCTTTCTTCACTGAATTTCAAACAGAGTATGGTGTTCCTTCCTTCGATAAAATCAAACTGGAACATTACGAACCCGCCTTTCTGAAAGGCATTGAAGAGCAGAATCAGAATATCCAAGCCATTATCGCAAGCCCGGAAGTACCTACCTTCGACAACACGATTGTAGCTTTGGACAACAGCGCACCCATTCTGGACCGTGTAAGTGCCATTTTCTTCAATATGACGGATGCGGAAACAACCGATGAACTGACCGAGCTCTCTATCAAAATGGCACCGGTCCTTTCCGAGCACGAAGATAACATCTCCCTGAATCAGGAACTTTTCAAACGTGTAAACGCTGTATATCAACAAAAAGATTCCATGAATCTGACCACGGAACAGCAACGCCTGCTGGACAAAACTTACAAAGGATTTGTCCGTTCAGGTGCCAATCTGGACGCAGAGAAACAGGCACGTCTGCGTGAAATCAACAAAGAACTTTCTACTCTAGGCATCACATTCAGCAATAATGTACTGAATGAAAACAATGCTTTCCAGCTTTTCGTAGACAAGAAAGAAGATTTAGCAGGATTGCCCGAATGGTTCTGCCAAAGCGCAGCCGAAGAAGCCAAAGCTGCCGGACAACCGGGGAAATGGCTGTTCACCCTGCACAACGCCAGCCGCCTTCCATTCCTGCAATACTCTGAGAACCGCCCTCTCCGTGAGAAAATGTACAAAGCATACATCAACCGCGGCAATAACAATGACAAGAATGACAACAAAGAAACGATCCGCAAGATCGTCTCCCTCCGTCTGGAAAAAGCAAACCTATTGGGCTTCAACAACTACGCCAACTTCGTACTGGATGAGACAATGGCAAAGAATGACGGCAACGTAATGAGTTTGCTGAACAACCTTTGGAGCTATGCCCTCCCGAAAGCGAAAGCCGAAGCCGCAGAACTTCAACAGTTAATGGACAAAGAAGGTAAAGGCGAGAAACTGGAAGCATGGGACTGGTGGTACTACACAGAAAAACTCCGCAAAGAGAAATACAACCTCTCCGAAGAAGACACCAAACCTTACTTCAAACTGGAGAATGTACGCGAAGGAGCTTTCGCAGTCGCCAACAAACTATATGGTATCACGCTAAGCAAACTGGAAGGTATCCCGACCTATCATCCGGATGTAGAAGTCTTCGAAGTAAAAGACGCTGACGGCTCCCAACTGGGTATATTCTATGTAGACTATTTCCCGCGTTCCGGAAAAAGCGGTGGCGCATGGATGAGCAATTACCGCGAACAGCAGGGAGCAATCCGCCCCTTGATATGCAACGTATGCAGTTTCACCAAACCGGTCGGAAACACCCCTTCCCTGCTGACTATGGACGAAGTAGAAACCCTGTTCCACGAATTCGGGCACGCTCTGCACGGCTTATTGACAAAATGCGAATACAAAGGGACCTCCGGCACCAATGTCGTACGCGATTTCGTTGAACTTCCTTCTCAGATCAACGAACATTGGGCTACCGAACCGGAAGTGCTGAAAATGTATGCCAAACACTATCAGACGGGAGAAGTAATCCCCGATGAAATCATCGAAAAGATTCTGAAACAGAAAACGTTCAACCAAGGATTCATGACCACTGAGTTACTGGCTGCCGCCATCCTCGACATGAACCTTCACATGATAACAGATGTAAAGAATCTGGATATGCTTGCTTTCGAAAAAGAAGCCATGGACGAGCTCGGTCTGATCCCCGAAATTGCCCCCCGTTACCGCGTCACTTACTTCAATCATATCATTGGCGGATACGCTGCCGGATACTACAGTTACCTTTGGGCGAATGTACTTGACAATGATGCCTTTGAAGCCTTCAAAGAACATGGAATCTTTGATAAAAACACTGCCGACCTCTTCCGCTACAACGTATTGGAGAAGGGAGACAGCGAAGATCCGATGATACTTTATAAGAATTTCCGCGGTGCGGAACCAAGCCTGGAGCCGTTACTGAAAAACAGAGGAATGAAATAAAACGGCAAAAAAGCCCTTAAACATCAAATATTTGAGGGCTTATTACATATGAATGTGAAAAAAAAACTATATTTGCAGCCTTGTATGCGGCAAAATGGACTTGTATACGACAGAATTTAACTGAAAATTAAATTAAAAAAGTAATCATCATAAATTAAAAGTAAAATGCAAAACAAAGGATTTGTAAAGGTTTTTGCGGTACTACTCACGCTGGTATGCGTGTTCTACCTCTCCTTCTCCTTCGTAACCCGCCATTACACTAATAAGGCGAAAGATATTGCGAACGGCGACCCGAAAGTAGAACAAGACTACCTTGACTCTCTCTCCAATGAGAAAGTAATGCTGTGGAACTGGACGCTGAAAGATTGTCGTGAAATGGAGATCAGTTTAGGTTTGGACCTAAAAGGTGGTATGAATGTTATCCTTGAAGTTTCTGTGCCTGATGTTATCAGAGCATTGGCTGACAACAAGCCGGATGAAAACTTCAATAAAGCGCTGAATGAAGCTGCAAAACAAGCTGTCAACAGCCAGGACGATATCATTACCTTGTTCGTCAGAGAATACCAGAAAACTGCTCCGGGCGCAAAACTTTCCGAACTCTTCGCAACACAACAGTTGAAAGATAAAGTTAACCAGAAATCATCAGATGCCGAAGTAGAAAAAGTATTGAGAGCAGAAGTAAAGGCTGCCGTTGAAAACTCATACAACGTGCTTCGTACCCGTATCGACCGCTTCGGTGTTGTTCAGCCGAACATCCAGAGCCTCGAAGATAAGATGGGCCGTATCATGGTGGAACTTCCGGGTATCAAGGAACCGGAACGTGTGAGAAAACTTCTTCAAGGTTCGGCTAACCTCGAATTCTGGGAAACATATACTGCAAAAGAGATTCTTCCGGCTATGCAGTCGGCTGACTCAAAATTGCGTGCTATCCTGTCACAGGAAACTGCCGCTGATTCTACAGCCACTAACGCAACTGCAGACACAATCCCCGCAGCCAAGCTGGCAGAAGCTACTCCGGCAAAGAAAGCCGTAAGCGTTGCCGACAGTCTCGCAGCTACTCTGAAAGGAGATGCCAAAGACGAAAAGGCGGGAGCAAATATGGAAGAAATCAAAAAGCAATATCCGTTGCTAGCTGTTCTTCAGTTGAATTCAAGCGGTCAGGGTCCGGTGATCGGCTATGCTAACTATAAGGATACTGCCGATATCAACAGATATCTGAGCATGCCCGAAATCCAGTCAGAACTTCCGAAAGACCTTCGTCTGAAATGGGGTGTTTCTCCTTCTGAATTTGATAAGAAAGGACAGACATTCGAATTGTATGCTATCAAGTCTACCGAACGTAACGGCAAAGCTCCGTTGGAAGGTGACGTAGTAACAGATGCAAAAGACGAATTCGACCAATACAGCAAACCGGCTGTAAGCATGACCATGAATTCTGACGGTGCACGCCGTTGGGCACAGCTGACCAAACAGAACATCGGTCGTTCTATCGCTATCGTTCTTGATAACTATGTATATTCTGCTCCAAACGTGAACTCTGAAATCACAGGTGGACGTTCACAGATTACAGGTCACTTCACTCCTGAACAGGCAAAGGACTTAGCTAACGTATTGAAATCAGGTAAGATGCCGGCTCCGGCGCACATCGTACAGGAAGATATCGTAGGTCCGTCTCTAGGTCAGGAATCTATTAACGCAGGTATTTTCTCATTCGTTGTAGCTTTGATCCTGTTGATGATCTATATGTGTTCCATGTATGGCTTCATCCCGGGTATGGTTGCCAACTGCGCATTGTTCCTGAACTTCTTCTTCACGCTGGGTATCCTTTCATCCTTCCAGGCGGCACTGACCATGTCCGGTATTGCCGGTATGGTGTTGTCACTCGGTATGGCAGTAGATGCGAACGTACTTATCTATGAACGTACAAAAGAAGAGCTTCGTGCCGGCAAGGGTGTGAAGAAAGCATTGGCTGACGGTTATTCAAATGCCTTCTCTGCTATCTTCGACTCCAACCTGACATCTATCATCACCGGTATCATCCTGTTCAACTTCGGTACAGGTCCTATCCGTGGTTTTGCCACTACATTGATTATCGGTATCCTTGTATCCTTCTTCACTGCTGTGTTCATGACTCGTCTGGTTTACGAACACTTCATGAATAAAGACAAATGGCTGAACCTGACATTTACTTCCAAGATTTCCAGAAACTTGCTGGTAAATACCCGTTTCGACTTCATGGGAACCAATAAGAAATCACTGATCATCGTAAGCGCTATTATCCTTGTTTGTATCGGTTCGTTTGCATTGCGTGGTTTAAGTCAAAGTATTGACTTCACCGGTGGACGTAACTTCAAGGTACAATTCGAGAATCCGGTAGAACCGGAACAAGTTCGTGAACTGATCGCTGACAAGTTTGGTGAAGATGTAAATGTAAATGTGATCGCTATCGGTACAGATAAGAAAACAGTACGTATCAGCACCAACTACCGTATCGCAGACGAAGGTAACAATGTAGACTCTGAGATTGAATCATACTTATACGAAACACTGAAGCCATTGCTGACACAGAACATCACATTGGCTACTTTCATCGACCGTGACAATCACACAGGCGGTAGTATCGTAAGTTCACAGAAAGTAGGTCCGAGTATCGCAGACGATATCAAGACAGGTGCCGTATGGTCAGTTGTTCTGGCTCTGATCGCTATCGGTCTGTATATCTTGATCCGTTTCCGCAACATCGCTTACAGTATCGGTTCTATCGTAGCTCTGACTTGTGATACGATCATGATTATCGGTGCTTACTCATTGCTGTGGGGTATCGTTCCGTTCTCACTGGAAATCGACCAGACATTTATCGGTGCTATCCTGACGGCTATCGGCTACTCTATTAATGATAAGGTGGTAATCTTCGACCGTGTACGTGAGTTCTTCGGCTTGTATCCGAAACGTGACAAGCGTCAGTTGTTCAACGACTCTCTGAACACTACACTGGCTCGTACCATCAATACTTCATTGAGTACGTTGATCGTATTGCTGTGTATCTTCATCCTAGGTGGTGATTCAATCCGCAGCTTCGCATTCGCTATGATTCTCGGTGTTGTTATCGGTACTTTATCTTCCTTGTTCATTGCATCTCCGATTGCATACAACATGATGAAGAACAAAAAAGTAGTGGTAGCAGCTACGGAAGAATAATAAATTCCAGAAATAGAAAAAGCCTCTTCCGAACATTCGGAAGAGGCTTTTTTCTATTGATTATTAAAACAAATAGAAGCTATAAGACGTTAATCTTTAAAGAAGCCATTGTAATACTTAAAACTCAATACAGTATGAAGCAAAACAACACCGCCTCCCGCAGATTTCTCTTAGTAGCCCCGAGGGGAATCGAACCCCTATCTAAAGTTTAGGAAACTTCTATTCTATCCGTTGAACTACAAGGCCGCTTTTATTTTGGTTGCAAAGATAACGGTTTCTGTTGATTTAACAAGAATAAAAATGCAGGTTCCTTTCAGTAATTCCAATTATTTGGCGTCAATAGGACAATAAAGTTCGATTTATTTTGATAATTCGATTAACTTTCCGACCTTTGCGCTCACAAATTGAAAGTAAAATCAGTTTTTAAATTAAATATAGTAATTAAAGTTATGGCAGACGAAATGATGGTTAAAGAATTGGAGGAAGTCGTAGTACGTTTCTCCGGCGACTCCGGCGATGGTATGCAGCTGGCAGGCAACATCTTCTCGAACGTGTCGGCTACGGTAGGAAATGACATCTGTACATTCCCCGACTATCCGGCAGACATCCGTGCCCCGCAAGGTTCGCTGACCGGTGTTTCCGGTTTTCAGATCCACGTAGGCGCAGGACAGGTGTACACTCCAGGAGACCGTTGCCACGTATTAGTAGCGATGAACCCCTCCGCACTGAAAACACAAATCAAATTCTGTAAACCGCAAGGACTTATCATTACCGACTCCGACTCGTTCGAAGCCAGAGACCTGGAAAAAGCACAATTTAAGACCAACAATCCTTTTGAAGAATTAGGCGTTAAACAAGAAGTGCTGGAAGTGCCCATCTCTTCTATGTGCAAAGAAAGTCTGAAAGATTCCGGACTGGACAATAAAACGATTCTCCGTTGTAAGAATATGTTCGCGCTCGGACTGGTTTGCTGGCTGTTCAACCGCAATCTGGCAGCAGCAGAAAAGATGCTGCGCGAGAAGTTCGCCAAGAAACCGGAAATCGCAGAAGCAAATATCAAGGTATTGAACGATGGCTACAACTACGGCGCCAACACACACGCTTCTACCTCTACTTATAAGATTGAAAGCAAAGCCCCGAAATCAAAAGGGCTTTATACAGATATTAATGGTAACAAGGCAACGTCTTACGGACTGATTGCCGCAGCCGAAAAAGCCGGTCTGGAACTATATCTGGGTTCGTACCCGATCACTCCGGCTACCGACATTCTGCATGAACTGGCCAAACATAAATCACTGGGAGTAAAAACCGTACAGTGCGAAGACGAAATCGCCGGTTGTGCTTCTGCCGTTGGTGCAGCTTTTGCAGGTGCGCTGGCAGTAACGACAACTTCCGGTCCGGGCATCTGCCTGAAAAGTGAGGCGATGAACTTGGCCGTTATCGGCGAACTTCCGTTGGTGATTGTCAACGTACAGCGTGGTGGCCCGTCTACGGGTCTGCCTACCAAATCGGAGCAGACCGACTTGCTGCAAGCACTCTACGGTCGTAACGGTGAAAGCCCGATGCCGGTTATCGCCGCCACTTCACCGACCAACTGTTTCGATGCCGCCTACATGGCAGCCAAAATTGCTTTGGAACACATGACTCCGGTCGTATTACTAACAGATGCTTTCGTAGCCAACGGCTCTGCCGCATGGAAACTTCCTGACCTGAATGACTACCCTGCCATCAATCCTCCGTATGTAACTCCGGACATGGCAGGCAACTGGACTCCGTACCAACGTAACGAAGAAACAGGCGTACGCTACTGGGCGACTCCGGGAACAGAAGGTTTCATGCACCGTATCGGTGGGCTTGAAAAGAGTAATGAAACCGGAGCCATCTCTACCGAACCCGAAAACCACAACAAGATGGTTCACCTGCGTCAGGCAAAAGTGGACAAGATTGCAGACTACATCCCCGAACTTGAAGTGCTGGGCGATGAAGACGCAGACTTGCTGATTGTAGGCTGGGGCGGTACCTACGGACATCTCCGTCTGGCTATGGACTTCATGCGCGAACATGGAAAGAAGGTTGCATTCGCACACTTCCAGTACATCAACCCACTGCCGAAGAATACAGCCGACGTATTACGTAAATATAAGAAGATCGTAGTAGCCGAACAGAATCTGGGACAATTTGCCGGTTACCTGCGTATGAAAGTACCCGGACTGAATATCAGCCAGTTCAACCAAGTGAAAGGACAGCCTTTCGTTACGAGAGAATTGATAGATGCATTTACTAAATTATTGGAGGAATAAGAGATGAGCGATAAAGTATATACCGTACAAGATTATAAATCAGGTCAGCCTCGCTGGTGTCCGGGATGCGGTGACCACGCTTTCCTGAACTCACTGCACAAGGCAATGACCGAACTGGGAGTAGCTCCACACAATATCGCCGTAATTTCCGGTATCGGTTGCTCTTCCCGTCTGCCTTATTATGTAAATACGTATGGTTTCCATACCATCCACGGACGTGCCGCTGCCGTTGCAACGGGTGCTAAAGTGGCTAATCCGGATTTGACTATCTGGCAGATTTCCGGTGACGGTGACGGTCTGGCTATCGGTGGTAACCACTTCATCCACGCTGTTCGCCGTAACATCGACCTGAACATGATTCTGTTGAACAACCGTATCTATGGACTGACCAAAGGACAGTATTCACCGACTTCCGAACGCGGATTCGTCAGCAAATCATCCCCTTACGGAACGGTAGAAGACCCTTTCCATCCGGCAGAACTGGCATTCGGTGCACGCGGACGTTTCTTTGCACGTTGTATCGCTGTAGACGGCGCCGCTTCTGTAGAGGTTCTGAAAGCAGCAGCCAACCATAAGGGTGCATCTGTTGTGGAAGTTTTGCAAAACTGTGTAATCTTTAATGACGGAACTCACGCTTCTGTTGCAACGAAGGAAGGACGTGCAAAGAATGCGATCTATCTGGAACACGGCAAACCGATGTTGTTCGGTGAAAACAAAGAGTTCGGACTGATGCAGGAAGGTTTCGGACTGAAAGTGGTAAAACTTGGCGAGAATGGCATCACAGAAAAAGATATTCTGATTCACGATGCTCATTGCCAGGACAATACTCTTCAGTTGAAGCTGGCTTTGATGGAAGGCCCCGATTTCCCGATTGCACTCGGTGTGATTCGTGAGGTAGAGGCACCTACCTACAATGACGCTGTAGCAGAACAGATTGAAGAAGTCAAAGGCAAGAAGAAATATCATAATTTCCAGGAGTTGCTGATGACAAACGATACTTGGGAAGTGAAGTAATTCATTTTACTGAGAAAAAATAGAAAAGCGCAGGCAAAGGAGTTCGTCTCCTGCCTGCGCTTTTTGTTTATATAGTTTCTACATAAATACATGAAACACTCTGTTCCATTTTAGCAAACTCCTCTACAAAGCACCTACACCTCTGTATTCAAAGGTTATAGCCTTTTTCTTCTTCAGCCAATTACAGAAGCCGCTTGCTTAAGTAACGCACTGGATACCATACTGACAGGAATCCCACTGCTAAAACAGTAATAAAAATAAGCACTACATCCCATGCATGGACGCTTACCGGATAAGCGTCCACCACAAAAGTTCCACCACCTCCGCCAAGGGTAATGATGCCAAACTTCTGCTGAATAAAACATAATATCAACCCCAGTATAATACCGGAGATAGCACCAAAGAGAGAGATGAGCCGTCCCTCAAATAAAAAGATACGGGATATCAGTTTATCACTGGCTCCCAGACTGCGCAAGGTTATGACATCGTCTTTCTTATCCAGAATCAACATAGAAAGAGAACCGATCACATTAAAACAGGCAATCATCAGAATAAAAGTAAGAAACAGATAAGAGATCAACTTCTCTATTTCCATGATACGGAAAACATCTGCTTGCTGCTGATAACGGTTCTGTACCACAAAGTCATCACCCAGCATTTTTTCTATTTTAGACTGTACGGATGATATATTGGTATTCGGTTTCAGTTTCAACTCAATGCCGGAAACCTCTGTCGTATAGTCCAATAAGTTACGAAGGAAATCAAGGGAAGTGAGAATATAGCTTTCATCATACTTCTGTTGGTTGACCACGAACACAACACCCGGTGAATAAAGATAGTCGCGATTGAAAGAAGCCCCGGGATTCGCCATATTCACTTTGGCATTACGCTTGGGAAGATACACCTGCAAAGGATCTACGAACGCCAGTCCGGTACCCAAAGTCGAAACCAGTTCCACGCCCATCACCCCATAATTCACTATCGAATCATGAAGAATAAACTCGCCGGCTCCGTAAAGAATGCTATCTATTTCGGTTAAATCCTCAAAGTTATCTTCCACGCCTTTCAACACAACCATAGCCTGACGGTCTTTATATTGCACCATCGCATTCTCTTCCAACGTCTCTGTAGATACCGAGACATCCGGAAGCGCACAGACCGCACGAATCTTTTCATCCTGTCCGTCGAAGACTTTTCCCTCGCGGATGGTAATCTTCAACTGAGGATCAAAAGCTGTGAAAAAGCTGGCTACCATATCCTGAAATCCGTTGAATACGGAAAGCGTGCAGACCAGTGCCAACGTAGCAAGTGCCACCCCGCATACTGATATGCCGGAAATAATATTGATAGCATTATGCTTCTTTTTCGAGAAAAGATAACGCCGGGCTATGTAGAAGGGAAAATTCACTTCAGCAAAGAGTCAATCTTCTCAATATAATCCAGTGAGTCGTCCACGAAGAACTTCAATTCAGGAATAATCCGTAATTGATGACGCACACGGGTTCCGAGCTCAAAGCGAATGGACTTCATGTTCTCATTGATATTCTTCACCATTTCTTCTGCTTTCTCTGACGGGAAAACGCTCAGGTACACGCGCGCAATACTCATATCAGGACTGATACGAACGGCGCTGACCGATATTAATATACCCGGCATTGCCTTTGTCTGAAGCAGGAATATCTCGCTCAGCTCCTTCTGTAACAGGCGGGATATCTTATTCTGTCTGGTTGTTTCCATAAATTTACTCCTTATCTTACTTTTTTCTTATTATAGTTAACCCATCACGCAAAGGCAGGATTACTTTCTCCACCCGGTCGTCCGTCACAAGGGCGTCATTGAATGCTTTGATGCCAATGGTCTGCGTATCCGCACTACGAGGTTGTTCCAACACATGACCATCCCACAATGTATTGTCGGCAATGATATACCCACCTGTGGAAAGATGCTTTAAAACCATCTCGTAATAATCGATATATTTACGTTTATCACCGTCAATGAAGGCCAGATCGAACGTAACGCCCAAATGAGGAACAAGCTCCAAGGCATCTCCTATATAAAAGCGAATCTTGTCCGCAAAAGGAGAATTCTCCAGCCAGGGACGGGTAAAGTCCTCTTGTTCATCATTAATTTCAAACGTATGCAACATTCCGCCCTCCGACAAGCCTTCCGCCAGACAAAGGGCAGAATAACCGCTATACGTTCCGATCTCCAGTATATGCCGGGGGCGAATCATCTCCACAAACATTTTCAGCATCCGCCCCTGTAAATGCCCGGAAGCCATACGGGGACGAAGCAGTTTCACATGCGTATCCCGGTAGAGTGCTTTCAGATAGTCACTTTCCGCATCGATATGCTGCAAAATATATTCATCAATAGATTCAGTCTCCTGCATAAAAACCTTATTTTAGATGTAACAGTTAGAGATAACGATTGTTGTTAGGCAATACAGTTTCTCCCGCATGTTTCAACGCATCTTCCACGACATTGATTTCGAGGAATGAAGTTTGTGTACCTGCCTTACCGCTACTCAGATATCCTACCATATCAGTCGGCTGCAAACGTCCTTCCTTCAACAGGCGGCGCAAAGCGGCAAAATAATATTCCTGTCCGTTGGCCAGCTCCGGCATATAGATTGCTTCCACTCCATAAGAAAGTGCCAGATGACGCATGGTCTTTTCTTTATAGCAGATAGCCAATACCGGGAACTTACCACGGAAAGCTGCCAGATTACGGGCGGTCCGTCCGCTATAGCTGTCTGTGATGATGGCACGTATCTTCAGTTTCGATGTAGCTTTCACTGCCTGTTTAGCAAGGAAGGCCGTTACATCGTTACTGTTTTCGTTCAACGGGATACGGATATCATTCTCTTCCAGTTTATCTTTTTCAGCCTGGGCCGCGATCTTGGTCATTGTCTTGACTGCATCTACCGGATATTTGCCATAAGCAGTCTCACCGCTCAACATCAGAGCATCCGTACGATAGTAGATTGCATTCGCGATATCGGTCACTTCCGCGCGGGTCGGACGAGGATTGTTGATCATAGTATGAAGCATCTGAGTCGCAACGATCACAGGTTTCTTTGCCAGGATACATTTGCGGATCAGCACACGCTGGATACCCGGAATACGTTCCTGCGGCACTTCGATACCCAGGTCACCACGGGCTACCATCACGCCGTCCGCCACTTCAAGAATCTCGTCGATGTTGTCCACCCCTTCCTGATTCTCAATCTTGGCAATAATCCGGATATCACTATTGTGAGCATCCAGAATTTCACGGATATCAAGTACGTCCTGACGGTTGCGCACGAAAGAGTGAGCGATGAAATCGATATCCTTTTCAATCGCGTAAAGTATATTGTTACGGTCTTTCTCTGTCAATGAAGGAAGATTGATACGAACACCCGGGACGTTCACGCTCTTGCGGCTTCCCAACGTTGCATCGTTTTTCACTTCGCAAAGCAGATAATCGGCTGTCTTATCGATTACTTCGAGTTCAAGATCACCATCGTCAATCAGAACCAGACCTCCGATATTCAAATCGTTCACAAAGTTAGGATACGAAACAGCGATACATTCACGAGTCGTCTCCTGATCAGGATTGCCGACAATCTTTACTTTATCACCTATCTGATATGGAATCGGTTCCGCATTGGCAGTTGTACGTACTTCCGGTCCTTTGGTATCCATGAGGATTGCAATCCGGTTGGATACGGAACGTACATTGGCAATCAACGCTTCAAAACCTTCACGGCTAGCGTGAGCCGTATTCATACGTACCACATTCATCCCAGCTTCAAACAGCTGTTTTATAAAGTCCACATCGCAACGTCTGTCCGAAATGGATGCGACGATTTTTGTCTGTTTCAGTAACATAGCCTTTTTACCTATTTAATATATTAATACCTTATTTATTACCTAACAAAGCCTCCAGAGCCAACCGATACGAGTTCAGCCCGAAGCCACAGATCACTCCTTTGCATGCGCAGGCGATCATAGATACATGCCGGAAAGACTCACGGCTATGTACATTAGAAATATGTACCTCGATCACCGGAGAAGTCACAGAACGAATGGCATCCTGCAGAGCGATGGAGGTATGTGTATAAGCGCCGGCATTCAGAATGATGCCGTCTACCTCAAAACCTACCTGCTGAATGCAGTCAATCATTTCTCCCTCAATGTTCGATTGAAAATAGTCGATCTCCAAATCAGCATATCTTTTACGAAGCTCAGCCAGATAGTCTTCAAATGTAACACTTCCGTATATGGAAGGTTCACGTTTGCCCAACAGATTGATGTTCGGGCCATTAATAATTTGTATTCTCATCGCCGTAGTCCTGCTTTTTTAATACCTTTGTATCCAAAGAACAATATTTCAGGCTACAAAGGTAGAAAAAAGAAATGGAAATCAACGAAAAAAACAAGAAGAAGGAGCAACAAGCACTGATAATCAGAAAGTACCAGCAGTACCTCAAGCTGGAAAAGTCTTTATCCCCCAATACATTGGACGCTTATCTGACCGATCTGGATAAACTGATGAGTTTTCTGACTCTGGAAGGGATAGATGTTCTTGAAGTATGCCTGTCCGATCTCCAGCGTTTCGCTGCGGGATTGCATGACATCGGCATTCATCCTCGTTCTCAGGCACGCATTTTATCCGGCATCAAGTCCTTCTTCCGTTTCCTTATTATGGCGGATTATCTGGAGGCTGATCCCAGCGAACTGCTGGAAGGTCCCAAGATAGGATTAAAACTCCCCGAAGTGCTGACCGTAGAAGAGATCGACAACATCATCTCCTCCGTAGACCGCAGCAAAGCCGAAGGACAGCGCAACAGAGCTATTCTGGAAACATTATACAGCTGCGGACTCCGTGTATCCGAACTTGTCAGCCTCAAATTATCCGATCTCTATTTTGATGAAGGCTTCATCAAAGTAGAAGGCAAAGGAAGCAAGCAACGTCTTGTTCCCATTTCCCCCCGTGCCATTAACGAGATCAAACTTTATTTCTTGGACCGCAACCGGATAGAAGTTAAAAAAGACTATGAAGATTTTGTGTTTGTCAGCCAGCGGAGAGGCAAATCACTTTCCCGGATTATGATCTTTCATATGATAAAAGAATTAGCACAAAATGCGGGTATCACCAAAAACATCAGTCCGCACACTTTCCGACACTCCTTTGCCACTCATTTACTGGAAGGTGGCGCCAATTTACGGGCCATCCAGTGCATGCTCGGCCACGAATCGATTGCGACGACCGAAATTTATACCCATATCGACCGAAACATGCTTCGCAGCGAGATTATCGAGCATCATCCCCGAAATATCAAGTATCGGCGAGAAAAAGAGTCGGGTTTTCATTAAATTATGATAAAAACCTCCTGCTAACTACATAATTATATTAAGAATTAATATCTTTGCGATGTTTTTCCTTTATTAGGATTGAAAAGGGGTTATAAATATGACGATATTTCAATTACAAACATTTAATTTATACCTAAAATGACAAAGAAGTTGTACTTGCCTTTACTCATGGCAATTGTTGTTGCACTTTTCTCTTCGTGCAAGAAAATGGGTCCCCTGTCAGCGGACTACTTCACTGTTACTCCACAAGTGTTGGAAGCAGTAGGTGGTAAAGTTCCTGCTACCATTAATGGTAAATTCCCTGAAAAGTATTTCAAGAAAAAAGCTGTAGTAGAAGTTACTCCGGTTTTGAAATGGAATGGCGGTGAAGCTAAAGGACAAAGTGCTGTGTTCCAAGGAGAAAAAGTAGAAGGAAACGATCAGACTATCTCTTACAAAGTAGGTGGTAGCTATACGATGAAAACATCTTTCGACTATGTTCCTGAAATGGCAAAATCTGAACTGTGGCTTGAATTCAAAGCTAAAGTTGGTAAAAAGGAAGTCGTTATCCCCGCTGTGAAAGTAGCTGATGGTGTAATCTCTACTTCTGAATTGGTAAATAACACATTGGGCAGCGCTAACCCGGCTCTGGGCGAAGATGCTTTCCAACGTATCATCAAGGAAAAACACGATGCTAACATCATGTTCTTGATCCAACAGGCTAACATCCGTTCAAGCGAGTTGAAAACAGCTAAAGAATTCAACAAGGAAGTTGCTAACATAAACGAAGCTGCCAACAAGAAGATCAGCAACATCGAAGTTTCTGCTTATGCTTCTCCTGATGGTGGTGTAAGCCTGAATACAAATCTGGCAGAAAACCGCGAAAGCAACACCACCAAGATGTTGAACAAAGACTTGAAGAAAGCTAAGATCGACGCTCCGGTTGACGCTAAATATACTGCACAGGACTGGGAAGGTTTCCAGGAACTGGTTTCTAAATCTAACATCCAGGATAAAGAACTGATCCTTCGCGTATTATCTATGTATCAGGATCCTGCACAGAGAGAACAAGAAATCAAGAACATCTCTTCTGTATACAAGAACCTGGCTGACGATATCCTTCCTCAACTGCGTCGTTCTCGTTTGACTTTGAACTACGAGATCATCGGTAAGTCTGACGAAGAAATCACTAAGCTTGCTTCTTCTAATCCTTCTGAACTGAACATCGAAGAATTGCTGTATGCTGCTACACTGACTAACGATCCTGCAAAACAGGAAGCTATCTATACTCAGGCAACAAAACAGTTCCCTAACGATTACCGCGCATACAACAACCTTGGTAAGCTTGCTTATCAAGCTGGTAACGTTGACAAAGCTGAATCTTACCTGAAGAAAGCTGCCAGCGTAAACGCTGCTCCTGAAGTAAACATGAACTTAGGTTTGATCTCTTTGATCAAGGGTGACAAAGCTGCTGCTGAAGCTTACTTCGGTAAAGCTGCAGGTACAAAAGAACTTGGCGAATCTATGGGTAACCTGTACATCGCTCAAGGCCAGTACGAAAGAGCAGTTAACTCATTCGGTGACGCTAAGACTAACAGTGCTGCTTTGGCTCAGATCCTTGCTAAGGACTACAACAAAGCTAAAAACACACTGGCAGGCGTAGAAAAACCAGATGCTTACACAGACTACCTGATGGCAGTTCTAGGTGCTAGAACTAACAATTCTTCTATGGTAACCAGCAGCTTGAAGAGCGCTGTTGCTAAAGAACCTGCGTTGGCTAAGAAAGCTGCAACAGACTTGGAATTCTCTAAGTTCTTCACAAATGCAGACTTCATGAGCATCATCAAATAAGAGAATTACCACTCTATTTTAGATATTGAGAATTGCTCGTCATTACAAATGACGGGCAATTCTTTTTTTTATCTGTAAAAAACCGTACTTTCGCAGAAAAGAAATCAAAGCAATGAAAAAGAGTAGTATTTTAATCCTCATCATTATCTGTCTGGTCGGATGCAAGAAGGGCTCCAATGAGACAACCATCACCGGAGAGATCAAAGGACTCGGAACAGATACACTTTATTTGTACGGCATGGACGAACTGTACGACCGGATAGACACCATTTATGTAGAAAACGATAAGTTCTCCTACACTACCAGCGTAGATACGATCACTTCTGCCTATCTGTTACTCAAGAACCGGATTGAATATCCTGTCTTTCTTGATAAGGGTAACAAGATCAAAATAAAAGGAGATACGATCAATCTGAATTTCCTGACTATCAGTGGAAATATATACAATGAGGAGTTTACAGACTTCCAAAAAGCACTGGAAGATCCGGCTGATCCTTCAGAAAAAGCCGGCGAAGAAACAGTGGATAAAAGAATAACTGTAGAGAAAGCAAACACTGCCGAAGAAATGGCGGAAGAGTTCATACTGCAACATCACTCCTCCTATGTAAGCCTTTACTTATTAGACAAATACTTCGTTCAGAAAGAAACGCCTGACTTCAGTAAAATTAAAAAGCTAGTTGAAGTAATGACAGGTGTATTACAGGACAAACCGTATATCGAACGTTTGAATGAAACAATCACTCAGGCAGAAAAATCGGAGATTGGCAAATATGCACCTTTCTTCAGCCTGCCCAATGCGAAAGGAGAAAAGATTACCCGTTCATCAGACGCCTTCAAGCAGAAAAGCCTGCTGATCAACTTTTGGGCTCCCTGGAACGACAGCATCTCTCAGAAGCAGAGCAACAGCGAGCTAAGAGAAATCTACAAAAAGTATAAGAAGAACAAATATATAGGAATGCTCGGCATCTCACTGGATGTAGACAAGCAGCAATGGAAAGACGCCATCAAACGCGATACGCTGGACTGGGAACAGGTATGCGATTTCGGCGGACTCAATTCTGAAGTAGCCAAGCAATATTCTATCTATAAAATACCTGCCAACATACTTCTCTCGTCGGACGGAAAGATTTTAGCTAAGAACCTTCGGGGAGAAGAGCTGAAAAAGAAAATAGAAAACATCGTTGAGGAAGCGACAGAAAAAGAAAAGAAAAACAAACAGAAGAAATAAACGGTAATCAAACGTGCTAATTAAAGTTTTCGGAGCGGCTGTTCAAGGGATTGATGCAACACTCATCACAATCGAAGTCAACAGCTCACGTGGCTGTATGTTCTATCTCGTCGGTCTTCCGGATTCCGCAGTGAAGGAAAGTCACCAACGTATTATCTCCGCACTGCAAGTCAATGGCTATAAAATGCCGACCAGTAACCTGGTTGTAAATATGGCACCGGCCGATATCCGCAAAGAAGGCTCGGCTTATGATTTGCCTCTTGCCATCGGCTTGCTGGGTGCCAGCGAAACCATATCTTCCGAAAAGTTATCCCGCTATCTGATGATGGGAGAACTTAGTCTTGACGGGAGCATTCAGCCTATCAAAGGAGCACTGCCTATTGCTATCAAAGCCCGTGAAGAAAACTTTGAGGGACTCATTATTCCTCAACAGAATGCGCGGGAAGCAGCAGTTGTCAATCAACTGAAGGTATATGGCGTCAGTAATATCAAAGAAGTTATCCAGTTCTTCAATGGTGAGCGGGAGCTGGAACAGACCGTTGTCAACACGCGGGAAGAGTTTTATCAACAGCAAACAGCCTTTGACCTGGACTTTGCAGACGTAAAAGGACAGGAGAATGTGAAAAGGGCGTTGAAAGTTGCTGCCGCCGGAGGACATAATCTCATCATGATCGGCGCTCCCGGCAGTGGTAAATCAATGATGGCTAAACGGTTACCTTCCATCCTTCCTCCCCTCTCCCTGGGTGAAAGCCTGGAAACGACCAAAATACATTCCGTTGCAGGAAAACTAAACCGGGGCTCTTCACTAATTTCCCAACGGCCATTCCGTGATCCCCATCATACGATATCGCAAGTTGCAATGGTGGGAGGCGGAAGTTTTCCCCAACCGGGAGAAATAAGCCTGGCGCATAACGGAGTTTTATTTTTGGACGAATTACCCGAATTCAACAGAGGAGTATTAGAAGTCCTGCGCCAGCCACTGGAAGACCGGCAGATTACCATCTCCCGCATAAAGAGCACAATCAGTTATCCCGCCAATCTGATGCTCATTGCATCCATGAATCCATGCCCTTGCGGATACTATAATCATCCGACCAAGGCATGTGTATGCAGTCCTGGTCAGGTACAAAAGTATCTGAACAAGATATCCGGTCCGTTGCTGGACCGTATTGATATTCAGATAGAGATTGTTCCTGTTCCGTTCGACAAGATATCCGATCAGCGACAGGGAGAAGCAAGCAGTGTTATTCGGAACAGAGTCATTCAGGCACGCCGTATACAGGAACAGCGCTATGCCGATCATCCCGGTATCTACTGCAATGCACAGATGAGCAGCAAGTTATTATCCATTTACGCTCGGCCGGATGACAAAGGACTTTCCCTGCTGCGAAATGCAATGGAACGCCTCAATCTTTCCGCACGCGCATACGACCGTATATTAAAGGTGGCACGTACCATTGCCGACCTTGAGGGTGCGGAACTGATACAGCCCTCCCATTTGGCTGAAGCCATCAGTTATCGCAATCTGGACAGAGAAAACTGGGCGGGATAAAAGCGCTTGACAGTAAATCAATAAAATACCATAAAGAAAAAGTCTTTGTCTCATATAAAATACTATTTTCGCAAGATAGAATCTAGTATATGAATAAACACGACAAGCCATATTACCCCCTATTTCTACTCATCGGATGGCTTATCATGCTGAGTAGTTGTCAACCTGCCCCATCTCATCTTCTGGAAAAAGCGATGCAGATGGAGAATGTATCAACCGACAGTATCTTTTTCTACCTGCAACAAATAGAAGAACCCGACAAATTACCTCTCAATGATCAGGGAGATTATTACCTGTTGCTCTACAAGGCAACTCTGTGGAAAACAGGAACACCTGATGATTCATTATTGCAGATCGCCATCCGGCAATATAAACAAAACGAGCAGCAAACCCAGTATGTACGGGCACGCATTGAGCAAAGCGCCTCCTATTTATATCGTAATCTGCCCGATTCCACATTACTGATGAGCGAACAAATCCTGAAAGGATACCAGCTAAATGATACGCTAAAAACAAGGCTGTACGGGCTACGAAGGGCAGCATACAGCAGAAAGCAGGATTATCCGCAGGCATTGGTGATGGCAGACAGCAGCAGACAACTGGCTCTTAAGATGAAAGATACACTTTTCTATTTTTCTACCAGCCAGCTATATCTGCAAATTATAAACAAAATGCAAGATCATGACAGATACACCCAAAGCTATCTGCAGCTAATGAAAGAACTTATGGATTCGCCCAAATACCAGTCTTTGAATTATTATGCGCTGGAAAGTCTGTTGAACACCAGTCTGCAAAGAAAGGATTTCCGGCAAGCAGTCATATATCTTCAACAATTATCGAGCCAACGCCGCGGAAGAAATGAAGTACCACACTATCTGCTGCTATGCGGAAGAACCCATGCCGCCTTGAATCAGATTGACTCCGCCCAATATTACTATCGGCAAGCCGCAATCTCATCTTCCAGCTTTATTGCCATGGAAGCCAATGCACGCTTATTCAATCTGATCAACGAAAAAGAATATCCGGAACAAGTCTTTTATACCAAGCAGAAGGAAAGCACGATAAGGGACAATATACTAAACAATATCAGTACAGGGATACGGGAAAGAGAATTCAACCAACTCAAATTACAGAATGAATTATACCAGCTGCATCTGCAACAGCAGCAAAGGGAACTATGGATGCTGGGAATCGTTACAGCTCTGCTGAGTATCGGATTCATCGCATTTTTCTTTTATCAGAGAGAGAAAAAGAAGCGACTGCTGCGGGAAAACCAGTTACTGTACAAAGAAGCCGAAGTAAGTGGACTACGGGAGAAAGAAATCCGGCTAAGGAATAAAGAGGCTGAACTCCGTGAAGCGCTTTTCCGGAGAATGCCATTCTTCCATAAGTTGCCCTCACTCCATGCCAACAACAATCAGGACGAACCGGGCACCAGTCACAAGATAGTAGTGACAGATGCAGAATGGGCAGAAGTCACTTCAGTAGTGAATGATGCGTTCGACAATTTTGTCGTTCGGTTACGACAGGCTTATCCGCAGTTGGGAGATAAAGAAATCGGCTTCTGCTGCCTCGTCAAAATCAATGTCAACATACAGGATTTATCTGATATCTATTGTGTGAGCAAAGCTGCCATTACCAAACGGAAATATCGGATAAAGACTGATAAGCTGGGAATTACTGATGAGAATATAAGTTTAGACAGTTTTCTCAAAGTTTTTTAGCTGTCGCCCCAGGGTAGTTGAAGTCTTTGTCCGCCTGAAAACAAACGCATATATATATTATATTATTAATAATCAACAACATACATCTAGTCACATCGTACCTTTTTGTCCGCCTGTTTTTTTGTTTTTCTGCTCACTTCGGTCTACTTTTGCCTCAGTGATAATCAGAAAAACAGTACTAACCAAATACAGAACCGTATGAAGAACAGAATTATTATTTTAAGTTTATGTGCTAGTTGTCTACTTGCAATTGTTGCTTTTGTATACAACAGTGAAACAAAGACCGACCCGCTGGCACTCTCCCCTATTGTAGCAAAACGAGTCACGACACCTACCGGCACATTAGTCTCATGTAATTTAAAGGCTTTGAAAGACACAGTAGACATTCCACTCAGCTATTTGACAGAAGAACTTCAAGTTGTCAAACTAGACAACCGGGACGAAGCACTGGTAGGAGGCTGGATACGCACCACAGTGGGAGAAAAATACATCCTGGTGAGCAATAACAAACAGACTCCCTACAAACTTTTTACCCGCGACGGCAAATTCATCACCACTATCGGTGCCTACGGACAAGGGCCCAACGAATATGGAAACACATACGCCGACCAGTTGGACGAAGCCCACAACCGTATCTACATACTGCCCTGGCAGAGTGACAAGCTGCTCGTATTCGATTTACAAGGCAATCCTCAGCCTCCCATTCCTTTATGTATGCGCGTGCCCAAAGGCAAATTCAGAGTAGATACGGAAAAGTCGGAAGTCACTCTGACAACTCTGCCTTTCGAAGGCTGGCCGGCTGTCGTGTGGACACAAGATTTCAAAGGTAAACGCAAGAACTTTATCGCACCGGGACATCTGACCGTTCCGCGCGACTTTAGCAACGAAGTATTTATGGATAATAATACTAATGATTACGGCGTTATGTTAATGGTGATCATGCCTGCCCCACGAACGGACAGTCTGTACCACTATAACGCAGCCCAAAATCGACTCGAAGCCAGATTCACCGTGGAATATCCGAACAAGGAGAAAATCCCCTGGCACGGCTATTCCGAATACCCGCGTCACTTTATCGGAGACGTTTCCGTGCCGATACAAGTATCAGAAAACACTTGGAGCGGCAGCAAGCCTGCCAAGTATATCATAGATAAGAAAACACTGCATGGCAGCTACTTCCGCCTATACAATGATTTCCTGGGAACGAAAAAGATGCAGATATGGCCTTCATTCGGCCATGGTTATTATGTTGCCAACATGGAACCTGCCCAACTAAAAGAAACACTGGAAAAAGAAATAACCCGGAAAGATATTCCGGCAGAGGCAAAGAAACGTGCACAAACATTGATAAATTCACTGGATGAAGAAGGCAACAACGTCATTCTACTCGCTAAAATGAAGAAATAACTATCAGAAAGCCAGAGGGTGTTTCAAAAGTCAATAGTAACTAAAATGGGGTTGTCTATAATTTACTATGAATGAAAGAATTGCGTATTCACCTACCACCTCCCCCTGCGGGTACTCCTCCTTCCCGAAGGAGGAGATTTAAGATACTACCGATTTTTAACACACCTTCCGGCATTCCGTTGAGAGAGCACATCCCCATTTCCTTTCGATAGAAAAACACAGACACAATTCTTATAATTGTCCATCTTTAAACTGATTTTCTCTATTTTCTGATTCTTTGATTTTGCTTTCCTTTGCAAAGCAAAAGATTCATATAAAATAAGCAGATCATGCAGTTTACAATTACACATTGGGGATGTACTCCATCGGGAGATTCCATCTATCTGTTCCGGTTGACCAATGCTACCGGAGCCTCCATCGAGCTTACAAACCTGGGAGCCACCTGGGTTTCGGCCAATATGCCGAACCGATACGACGTCTTTGAAAACATTCTGCTGGGATATGACCATGCAGAAGGATATCTCAAAGACACCTATTATATGGGAGCCACTGTCGGCCGGTTTGCCAACCGCATTCATCAGGCATCCTTTTCTATCGAAGGCACTACCTATCTGCTGGAGAAAAACGACGGAGAGAACACCAATCACGGCGGACTATCCGGCTTTCACAAGAAGATATGGCAATGGAAACGGACAGATTCCGGCATCCGTTTCCTTCTCCACTCTCCGGACATGGAAGGAGGATATCCGGGAAATGTACAGGCGGAAGTGGAATATCAATTCACGGAAACCAACGAACTGACAATCAGCTATCACGGAACCACAGACCGCCCTACTTATCTGAATCTCACCAATCATGCTTACTTCAACCTGTCCGGCGACAAACGAAAAATAACGGAGCATGAGCTCATGATACCTGCTGCACGAATATTAGAGACAACCTCACAATTTATTCCTACCGGACAAGCACAGGATGTCAAAGACAGTCCGTTTGATTTCAGCACCTGTCGCAGCATCGGAGCACATCTTTACGACGATAACGAGCAGTTGCACTGGAACAAGGGATACAATCATTGCTATATCCTGAAAGAAGAGTCGTCCGACACGTTATTGACAGCCGCCGTATTATCCGACCCTTTCTCCGGCAGAAGGCTGACTGTCAGGACTGACTTACCCGGTGTCTTATTATATACCGCCGGCTATCTCGCTCCCACACCGGATATCGGTGTATGTCTGGAGACACAATACTTTCCGGATACCCCTTCGCATCCGCATTTTCCGTCCTGCCTGCTCATGCCGGGGGAAGAATATCACCACAGAACTATTTATACATTCGACAAATGATTTTTTAAGTATTCTACATATTGTTCCCGCTTAGCTTCGTATAAACAGCGATATTTTTTTTACTGGCTATATCTTTTTTATTCATATATTTGTTTTACATTTGTAGTAAATAATAAAAGCAATAGTATGAAAACGTCCATTGTAACTCTTTTAATCACATTTTGTTTTTATCTGTCAGTTTATGCACAAGCACCTCAGGATAAAGCCACAGAACTAAAAGAACAGGCTTTAAGCAGCCTGAAGCAGAAAGATTACATCAAAGCCCGTTATCTGTTTAAGAAAGCGTATGAAGCATTTGCCGTGCGAGAGAACTATCCACAAGCTATAGAATGTGGTATTCAAGCCAATGCTCTATATGTCAGAGAAAACTTCTACAAAGAAGGTTTCGAATTATGCCGTAATATGGAACAACTCATCTGGACAGGCGAACAGAAGCAAAACAAAGTCTTTTATGACTTACGCTTTCCCATCAGCAAGGAACGGTTGCAGATGTACATTTCACTGAAGAATCCTGCACAGGCAAAAAAACAGCTGGACAAATTGGAAGAGATTGCCAGTCTCGCCAAAAATGATTCTTTAATGGAAGTGCTGCTCTATACGAAAGCCAACTATTACTATACTTTCAATCAGAATACACAAGGAGACGCCTGTTTCCGCAAACTCATCAGCCAATACAAGGAAAAGAAGGACTACGATAAAGTGAGCGACTGCTACAAGACTCTTATCGGCATCGCCCGCAAAGCCAACAATGCCCCGTTGATGGAACGTACGTACGAAAGCTATATTGTATGGACCGACTCTGTAAAAGCCCTGACTGCCCAGGATGAGCTGAATGTCCTGAAACGAAAATATGACGAAAGCCTCCAGACCATACAGGACAAAGACAGCACACTATCCGCCAAGCAATACATCATCATAGGACTTTGTACGCTTGTAGCTATCCTTGTAGCCACAATCATTGTACTTGCCATCTTACTGCTGAAATTTATCACCGGCAACCGCAAACTCAAAAAGAGCGTGGTCATAGCCAATGAGCACAACGAGCTGAAAACAAAGTTCATCCGGAATATATCCTCACAAATGGAGCCGACTCTGAACACTTTAGGGACTTCCGCCAAAGAGCTTTCCGCCCAAGCACCAAGGTATGCAGAGCAGATGCAGGCACAAGTAGCAGCCTTAAAGCAATTCAGCGACAATATTCAAGAGCTTTCCTCTTTGGAGAACTCACTGACCGAACCTTATGAAATGGGAGAAGTCAATGCGGGTACTTTCTGCGAAAGCGTCATGGAGAAGGCTAAAGAATTTATGAAGCCGGACGTCACCCCTTCTGTAAACGCCCCCAAACTCCAAGTAAAAACGAATAAAGAACAGCTGGAACGTATCCTGCTCTACTTGCTGAAAAATGCCGCTTTCTATACGGAGCAAGGACGTATCAGCCTCGACTTCAAGAAACGTGGCGCGCACACCCATCAGTTCATCATAACCGATACGGGAACAGGTATCCCGGCAGAACAACAGGAAAATCTCTTCAAACCTTTCACCCAGGTCAAAGACCTGACTACAGGTGATGGCTTGGGATTACCTATCTGCTCACTCATCGCCACCAAAATGAATGGCAGTCTGACATTGGACACAAGCTACACCAAGGGATGCCGGTTTATACTGGAACTTCACGCATAAATAACATAAGGTATTCAAGAGCTTTGTATAGTTAGATTACCCGCAATCATTGTCAACTATAATTATCGTAATTAGCTATAATCGGAGAACGCACATTCTAACTATACAAAAATAGTAACAGAGTACTGCATAAACGGCAACCGGGTTTATAATAAATACTGTGATCGTTTATTATAAACGTCCCCCTCGTTTATTATAAACTTTAAAATAGAAATTTGTAGAATCTGGATTGAATTTATAATACAAAAAAGGCTGCAAACCTCATAAAGTTTGCAGCCTTTTCCTATATCGGAGTATCCTATCCTCTGTTATACGTCAGAGAGATAAGTACTATTTGTTACTATATTATACCACCGTAGAGGATGATCACACACTAATTTTCTCATTTTATTATATCGTTCTTATATTATTCAGTTCAGGTTTGGAACTACAAATATACAACAATAAAAAGCGTTTGTCAAGTACCTGCTGCATTTTCAAGTATTCAAGCGATTATTTCATGACTCTCGGTTCAATGACCTCTCCGCTAATAGAAACCACTCCCTGATCTGAGATAGCGAAATCCTTGAAATAGGAAGTACGCGGATGTATTTTCTCTTTGCTCCAGTGGGCATGGAAAATGTATTTCCAGCTGCCATCTTTGCATTGAAAAGGCGCGCCATGCCCCGTACCGACCAATCCCATGCCCTCAACTCCTTGCAGAAGCGGATTCTTGCTATACTTAATCCATGGTCCCATTGGTGACTTGGAAGTGGCATAGCCCACTCCATAGCCCTTATTCTGATAATGGTTGGCAGAATAGATCAGATAATATGTTCCATTCTTCTTGAGGACTGAAGGTCCTTCTGCTACTTTAGCCTGCAAAAGTTCCCACGGTGCTTCCGCTTTCACACATTGAGATAATGTCTCCGTTTTAATCTTCATCAAATCATCGGTCATCCGAGCTACCCAAATAACATTTCCATCGGTAAAACGCACAAAATAAAGATAGGGAGTACCATCGTCATCTATAAAGAGGGAAGTATCAATGCTTTTCTCCTCCCAAACAGGTTGTTTCACTTCCTGCCGGAACGGGCCTACAGGGGAGTCGGAAGTAGCCACACAGATATGCTCTTCTACCGAATAGAACATATAAAATTTCTTTTTCGATTCGATATAGTAAACCTCTGGTGCCCAAAAGCCCCACTTCCCGTATGAATCGGCTGCCGACAACGCTTGTCCCTCCCGTTTCCAGTTCTTCAAATCGTCCGAAGAAAAACAGGCGAAACCTTCACCTTTCGTTGTGCCACCGGTACCATAGGCATAATACTTGTTATTATAAAGCATCACATACGGATCAGCAATAGGCAGACGATCTGACTCAACACTCACTTTTTTCTCCGGAGCATTGTTTCCTTCTTTCTCCATTGCACTACTTTTTCCGTTGCAAACCAACAGGATGCAAAGAAGCAAAAGAGCGTTCATCCCTTTCTTTATCATAGACAGACTTTTTAAGTTTATAATTGCAGACAAAGTTACTTATTTTTTCGGGCAAAACAGTTATGTTCTGCACCTTAACCATCAATAATGACACAGGGCGGGCTAAAAAGATTTTTTTTAGTCCACCCCATACCAACAATCAGATAAATATCATGAGTAAATGGAACCTGTTATTTCAGAGCATCACAGATCTCCTTATTCATCTTCCTCAATGTTTTCTCATCCAGCTTGATAACCTTACGGTCATAAGTCAATAATCCGTTTACTTCTACTTCCACATCTGTAGTCTGAGTATAGACAGCAGCCGAGAATCCACGGGGAATCAGTTCTTTCAATACATTGGCATATTCCATATATTTATCGGTTGCCTCCTTAGAAGTATTAAACTGAACATATCCCCAGTTACGATCCGGTTCCCATAGATGCTCTTTCAATACCAGACCGATACCACCATATTCTCCGAGCACTGTAGCACGCTGGGCGTCATACAGAAACATTTCCGGCCCCGGATAATGGTGCAAGTCAAGCATATCACCACAAGTATAATGATTACCACCACTGGCAGGATTCACCAGGCGTGAAGGGTCATATTGTTTGGTCCATTCTGCAATTTCAGGAGTCTTGAACTGTCCCCAGGCTTCATTAAACGGTACCCATGTACCAATACAAGGATAAGAATAAAGACAATCGATGATTTCTTTCCATTCTTTTCGATAGGTTGCTTCTGATTCTGTGGAACGTTTCTTCTCCGTTCCTGTAAAATACTCGCGCATCTGCCATTCCGGATTCTTATCTCCGCTCGGCATATCTTGCCATACAATAATCCCCAGACGGTCGCAATGCGTATACCAACGAGCCGGTTCCACCTTGATATGTTTACGGATCATGTTATAACCAAAGTCTTTTGTCTTTTGAATATCATATACCAATGCCTCATCACAAGGAGCCGTATACAGCCCATCGGGCCACCAGCCTTGATCTAAAGGACCGAACTGGAACTGGTCCTTATTATTCAACTGCAAGCGCACAATGCCGTTCTTGTCTCTCTTGGTAGAGAATTTACGCATGGCAGCATAACTCTTGACCTTATCCACCAGCTTATTGCCTTCGAACAGGCTGATCTCCAGATCATACAAAGAAGGGGACTCCGGTGACCATAACTTCACATCAGCCGGCATGGCTATTTCAACAGGAATACCATTAATGGAAACTCCTTTAGCCACCAGTTCCTTTCCATCGAACACCTTCACTTCTATTTTGTCCGATAGCTTCTTCTCATCAGTAGCAACTTCTACTGTCAGTTTATTCAGATCGATATCAGGAGTTGTTTTGATGTTCGTGATAGACTGTGCAGGCACAGGTTCCAGCCATACTGTCTGCCATATTCCACTAACCGGCGTATACCAGATACCGGAGGGCTTATTCACTTGTTTTCCTCTAGGCTGAGTACCATTATCCGTCGGGTCCCAAACCTTTACTACCAGTTCATTCTCTCCATTCTTCAAGGCAGGAGTGATATCGAATGAGAAAGGAGTAAAGCCACCAGTATGCTGTCCTATTTTAATTTGATTTACCCAAATATCTGTTTTCCAGTCAACAGCTCCAAAATGCAGCAATACACGTTCGCCTTTCCATTTTGACGGCACAGAGAATTTGCGTTGGTACCACAAGTCATTCTCCTTTCCGAGTCTTTTTCCTACACCGGACAAGCTGGATTCTATCGCAAAAGGAACCAGGATCTGTCCCTCATATTTTTGAGGAGCCGCCTGCCCTACCGGAGTTATGGCGTAATTCCACAACCCATTCAGGTTCACCCAGTTCGGACGTTCCATAATCGGACGGGGATACTCGGGCAACACATTCTCAACGTCTATTTTGGTAGCCCATTCTGTTTTAATCCGTTCTCCTGCCGGTTTCCACTGAGCAGGCAGATACGAACAATTAAAAAACACGACTAATAAGATAATAAATTGTTTCATCATGATATAATTTAAAAGGTTTCTGCAGGACACAACCTGTACTGTTTTATTTCTTCAGGAAAGTCTCCGCACGTCCGGGAGTATAAAGTTCCCATAAGGAAGCAACCGTCCAGCCGGGAGCAAAAATATCGTTGTAATATCCTTTTCCATTCTTTCCATAATCCCAGTTGGTGTGCTGAACCACTTCAGGATAATAACCGACCTTAGCAATGCCGCACATATGGCCCTCATGAGGTAGCAACTGACGCATGGAAGTCGAGATCACCTCTGCAAAATCAGACAAGCGGTTCTCTTTGTATTCTTTGGACAACCAACGAAGCACGTCAGCAAATTCAAAAACAAATACATCGATATGATTATTTTCCACTGACACATTTCCCCAACCGCGGGTTTTCATGCCAATGTCTCCCAACATCTGTCCCGGAGCAAACGGAACATCCCACAGATAATACCATGACAGGGCAAAGTAGGCGGCCTTCTTTGTCAGGTCAGCATAATGCTTATGTTCTTCGCCTTTCGTAATCAGTGAAAGATAGTATGTAGCAGTGGCTGCATACAGCGATGCTTCTTTGTCCTCGCAGTTCGCATCAAGTGTAGAAGAGAAATAGTCTGCTTTGGAGATCAGTTCTTTCTCAAGATATTCAGCTGTCTTTCTGGCGCTGGCAAGATAGCGTTTGTCCTTGAAGTATTTATATCCCAGCACTAGTGGCAATGTTGCTGAAGGAGTACTACCTCCGCTCTTATCCACAATCGTAAAGTCATCACGGAATTTTCTGGGGAAGCTGCCGTCAGCGTTCTGAAGTTTCAGGAACATTTCAAACATCTGTTTGACCCGCTGTTCCCACTCCGGGTACTTGCGTCCCTGTTTCTTTTCGTATGCCAGAAAATGAAGTATCGCATAAATTCCTTCAGATTGACGTCGAATACTATGTACCGGTTCTTCAAACCCACGGTTTAAATTAACAAATTCCTTAAAGAAACCCGCCGGTGTAAATCCATTCTTCAGATAACTGTCAAAGATCTTAAGACTATTTTCCTTCAGTTCTTCACGATTGGTTTCCCAGCCATATTCCCAAGCATTGAACGAGTTCAAGAGCACACGTCCCACGAAACCAATTTCCGCTTCACCGTTACTCTTACAGTCATCTGTTCGCAGACCGACGCCCGAATTATAGGTCAACTCCGGCTTGCTTACCAAGCTATTCACAAAGTAATTGCTGAGCGTCTGCTTCATATCAGAAATGGAGTAAGGAGTGTCAACCGGTTTCGGAGCATAAGTATCATAAGAATATTCCCAGGCATGACGTACAAAATCGGAGAAGTCATCCGCACTGTTTTCCGAAATTTCCCAAGTTAACATGATGTTTTCCCCTTTCTTCAGCAGTTGGAAAGCTTTTACTTTAGGAGCCAATGTCAGTTTACGGATATAGCTTCTGGGAGCTTCTTCATAGGGGAAACCGAAAGAAAGCGCAGCCACTCCATTCTGATTTTCAAAACCTGTAAAACCCAAGGATGTTTTTCCGGAAAGAATCACTTCACCTTCCTTATGTGTAGTCAAAGCGTCGGTCGTAAACTTATCCAGTCGGTTTACTGTCATATATCGCTTGTCCTTCTCATTATAGATTCCCGTCAATGGAGCACTCAATCTATCCTCACGGACTACCCAACTATCAGATGTATGGAATGAAGGAGCTTCTTTGGGCGAGCGCAGATTACGGCGATACCAAAATCCGGGCATGTAAAACAAGCAATCGTCGTGACGGAAACCGGTAGACACATTCTGTCCATAGTTAAAGTACACATCCTCCAGAGCTGTAATACACATGTCAATATGTAGACGCCCATTAGCTTCCTTGACCTTTTGAGAAATCGTCAGCGGAATATTTTCAGAGGCTACTAACTGATAGGCAGAATTATCATTCTGCGTTCTCTTTAAAATTAAAGGGTACTGCTTAGCCTTATTTCCGGGCACTTTCAAAGAAATATGTGCATTGACCTGTTCCGGTGTATAATTAACGGCCCAGGCAGACCCGGTCAATAGCCCGATAGCTATTCCACAAAGCAAGAATTTTAAGTTCATACAGCTCATCATAATTATATGAATCAGCACTAATCCTGATTCTGTTAATACTTTATTTAGATATATTTCCCAAGCCATTACCGGCTCTTATCAACGAGGACAAAATTAGCGAAGATCACCTTATCTCAGTAAAACAAATTGAGCAATTAGTAAAAGAATTCGTTCTAAATGAATGTAGAATGAGTAAAATAGTACCAAAACAGAACATATTACGTCCTTTTTGCCTGTTCATCGAGTGCCGATATCTGAAGATCCAGTCTCATGCAACCGTATCCGTTATGATAAAAGCATCCGCAGCTTCCCTCTCTCAAAAGGGAAACTACGGACTATGATTCTCCTTGATTTATGCGGCAATAAAACAAGAATAAGGAAATACTCTGTTATTTTTCCAGAAGAGCGACAGTACACCAAAGAACGGGACCTTGTCCATGATAATCACCAGTACGACGAGGACGATCATAATAGTACTGCAGATCATTCTTTTTATTGGTTCCGACACAAACTTCTCTTACCTGGTTCTTTTCATTAACGTATGGAACCAAAGCCAACCAAGCTTTCCGGGCAGCAGGTGCATACTCTTCCGCATCCAGCCAGCCATTCTTCACGCCCATAATGAATGCGAAAGTAAACATTGCCGATCCGGATGACTCTGTCCAGCAATCAGACTTGTCAATCAACTGATTCCACAAGCCATCTGCATTCTGATACTCCTTCAGGCTTTTCATCATTTTCTGATAGCCTTCCAAGATACGGGCACGGTCTTTGTGCTTCTTTGGCAAACAACAGAGCAGCTCCGACATACCTGCCGCCATCCATCCGTTCCCACGTCCCCAATAGAAAGGAACATCCGGTGCATGATAGAAAAGACCATTCGGGCGTTGCAGTTCATCCAGGTACATCACCATTTCTTTCGCCGCCCGATCAATATATTTACGGTCCTTCGTCACTTTATACGCATGAGTCTGCACAATCGTAATCATGTACATGTCATCAATCCACAAACGTGTCTGCCAGGAATACCCTTTTTCAGCCCATTCCTTTTCTTTAGGCTTTGCATTTGCGGGAACTTCCCACTGAGAGTCGGCATAAGGCAGTCCAAGATACAGGTATTTCTTATCCTTTGTCACTCGGTACATATCCAGTGGAAGGCTACCGAACATATTCAAATCCACATGATTCATAATCGGCTGCAGCGCCTTCTCTGATGTAAACAAAGGGGCAAACTTATCTTCCAGAAGCTTTATCAACTCTTTATCTTTTGTTACCGCAGCATATTTCAGCGCGCCATTCCAGTAGAATGTTTCCGGATATCCAATCCATTTACCGGCATGAAGTGCGTGCTTCTCGCCTACAAAGCGGTATGCCAAACGCTTACCGACCTCTTCGGGAGTGTATCCTTCCGGGAAGTCCGTCAGCAATTTAGTCTGAGCTGATAATAGTTGAAAAGGCAACAAGAGCAATAATAAAAGTAGTTTTTTACACATAACGACTTATTTTTATTTATTATACAATTATAGAATATCTACGGGAGTTATTTAACCTTCAGGTTCTTTACATTGTCGCACACGGCCACTGCTATTCTTGAGTCCGCACAACCATAATAGAGATATAACTTCTTCTTGTAATATGCCAGTCCCTCGATAAATACTGTTCCATCTTTGTATTGCCCGCTCTTCTCAAAAGGTGCTTCAGGCACAAAGAAAGGTTTGTCCAACCGGTCCAGTACTTTATAAGGATCATTATTATCAAATAAAAATTGTCCGGCGCAATAAGCACCTGCCGGATATGAGGTATCCCTGTCCTTTCCTGCATTTTTTCCATTATACAGAAGCACAATACCCTTTTTGGTTCGTATAGCCGGAGGTCCGCATTCTGTCATCTGACAGTCAAAATGCCCTTTACGCGGTCTCGCCAACTTCTTTAATTCATTCTTTTCGTCCAGTACCGGATACCAGTCTACAAGGTTGTCAGAAGTAGCCGCGTGAACAGCATACTCTCCCCAGTACATGAAATACTTGCCGTCTACTTTATCAATAACCAGCTTTTCTTTCTTTACTTTGGTCAGTATGGAAGCAGATTTACTGGCTATCTTAGTGAAGCGTCCGTCGTAGGCCTTTTCAAAAGCAAGTCCATGCTTTGTCCAGTTCTTTAGATCCCGGGAGGTGGCTACAGCGATACGCGGTGTCTTCCGGTTCCATGCCGTATAAAGCATCACATACAGGCCGTCTTCCGTCATTGCTACACGTGGGTCCTCACAGCCACCGGGCCATTCTATACCTTTAAAGTTATCTTCCGCTGGAAATAATACCGGAGTGTCCAGTCTTGTCATTGTGACTCCATCCGTGCTCTCAGCATATCCGATACGTGAAGTCCTTTTACCGATGCCCCGTGCTGAATTATCTTCTGCCCGGTAAAGTACGACTATTTTCCCGTCTTTCACGGTAGCCGCCGGATTGAATGTATCACTCTCTTCCCACTTCACCTGTTGCTTCTGCATCGGACAATAAAAAGAAGTAGGTTGAGGTGAAATTACGGGATTAGCACCTTCAGGACGTACGAAGGGACCGAGTACCCAACTTCTGTTATCCTCCTTACCTGTAGTCGTATCCGTAGAAGGTTTCATGGTAAATCCATATAACATCAATATACCGGTCAGACTAATTACGAGTTTTAGTTTCATCTTATTTTCCTGCTTTATTCATAATAAATCATTTACCTTTACAGCAAATATTGTCCCTCCTCCTTCAATCTTTTACGCAGATAATCAGTATCGATTTTGTGGACATCATTCTTTGCCTGTTTTATAGCATGCACTGCAGCCATTCCGGCAGCTTCGCCAGTCACCAGACAAGGAGGCATTACCCGTAAACTCCCGAATGCTTCTTCATCAGTAGATATACAGCGTCCTGCAGTCAATACATTTTTCAGTCCTTTAGGTGTCAGGCAGCGATAAGGGATTCCATGAGATTCTCCTTTTTTATAACGTGTCTCTTTATGGCCGGGCTTATGAACATCTATATAATAACAGTTACGTCCGATTTCATCCTCAAAAGTTCTACGTTCTTTCCAGTCCTCTACCGTAAAAGTATAATCACCTTCAATCCGACGGCTGTCTCTGACTCCAAGCAAAGAAGCAGTCTTCACCAAAAAAGCACTACCAAAAGTTTGGGGCTGAACATCCTTCATTGCTTCCAAATATTGTCCTGCAATTTGCCGACCTGCCATCATTGCCTGCGTAGTTGCCCAGGGATCCGTTGAATCGACATTATCAAGATGCCCGGCATTGAACTGCACCACATCCGGACCAATAAAATTACTATTAAAATGCTTATCTATCAATGGATATTTCCCAGACTCAATCGCTTTATAAACAGGGCTGTTCTTATTACTAGTATGTAATGAGGGCCCCGTCAGATTGTAGTTATAGCTATCGACATTAGCAAACGAGAAGCATAAAGATGAGCTCTGTACCACCCCACTATCATCTCCTCTCTTGAATGATGCGCCTGCCCATGCCGCCAAATCCCCGTCACCTGTCGCATCAATAAAAACTTTTGCCTTGAAAGCAACAAGCCCGGATTTATTTGCGACAATGATAGCGTCTACCGTTTCATCGGCTGCTTTTTCTACAGCAGCAACTCTTGAGAAGAAGAGTACTCGGGCTCCCGATCCAGTAACCATCTGATCATAAACTGTCATCAGATATTCGGGATTTATACTCACCCAATTCATTTTCTGTTTTCTCTCATGCGGTACTCCTTTCCTCGAAGCTTCAAAAATTTTCTCTGCCAGACCTCTATAAATAATCTTCTCACCATCAGAAAACGGACACCATGCCGGAACCATACCGGCTGTGCCCATCCCGCCAAGTTGCCCCATTGCTTCAATCAATAGAGTCTTGGCCCCTTCGCGCGCTGCCGAGATAGCGGCAGCACAACCGCCAGGTCCTCCGCCAACTACAATAACATCCCACCGATCATCTACGGCAATCTTTGTATTCTTCAGACTCAGCCTGGATTGCGTTGTTTCTCCCTGCGTATTGAGAGTGGGTACAGTGAAAGCTGCGGTCAACAACCCTGCTTTTTTTAAGAATTCTCTTCTAGAAGTCATAGTATTCTATTTATCATTTGATGAACATTAGTTCCTTTGTCCGATTCACTAACACTCAATTAAACAATCCACCTATCAATGTAGCTATAAGTTTAAGTTTCATCTTACTTAAGTTTATACTTTTGGCTATCGATATTCCATCCTTTTAATACCAATATTACTCCTTCACCCAGTTTTTTCTTCGCCGTCTCGATCGTTACCGTCTTCTTTTCACCCGGAGTCAGGGAGAAGAAATTATCCGTATAGAATGACGGACGTATCGGACTCATCTTTGCATTAAGGAATTGCAGTTGATTGAAGAAAGCTATCTGATTGGATGTATTCCTCATAGTGATATCAACAAAATAGTTATCACCTTCTTCCCTCACCTTATAAGCCAGTTTCACTTTAGAAGTCCGAAGTTTACTCAAATCCTCAAAGCCAGAGGCTGCCGGGCCGGTCAAGGTCGTCTTTCCTTCGTACTTATCGTTGGAACGCCAGTAAAAATTAGAAGAAACGTCTTTCCCTTTCTCATCTTTCAGTATTAATTTGATAAAGTGAACTTGAGAAATGTCTTCGGGAAAACGAATAGTCAACGCATCATTCGCTACTCCATCAGCCGGTAGATTAACAGTAGCCGATTCTTCAAACACCTTCCGGCTATTTATATCATACACCTGTGCTGTAACCTTGTAGTTATCGAAAGAACGATAGAAATCATTCACTACGGAAACCGTATTTTTAAGATAATCGAACTGAGCATGCAAAGGTTCTAAAGAATTGGCCGTGTGATAAAGAGAAGCTGTCGGCTCCAGAGACCAGTCCCACATACGGGAAGCTACCTGCCTCATAGAACAGTTATGATACCAAAACAAAAGCCCTGAACAAAAACGGTCACCATAATCCAGTTTATTATAGTTCCATACTTCCCAAATGCTCTTGGAGTTTATTGCACCCAGCAATTGTCCTTTCTGAGCAAATTCGTCAATCGAAGATGACTTTCCATAATGATTTACCAAGTCTGTATACATAGTAGTCATCAGATGGAAACCATTTCCATCCAAATAATCCCACACTTCTTTGTTGATAGGCCACAGGTCTTTCTCATCCATCATTTCCCGGAGTATTTCTACTGTAGGAAGAGTCGGTGCACCATATTCAGGATTAAAGCCATCTACACGACTACCTCGTGGAGAAGCTGTATTTTCATAATGCTGCATCGGATTCACCTGTTTATAAGGGCTGCCATCATGTACTCCAGCACACTCCGACTGCATCTGATATCCGCGTGTACCATCCAACTGATTCAGCAGTTCGGGAGTACCGGTCATTTCTGTGCTTTCATTGGAAGCAACATAATAAGCCAGAGACGGATGATTACGAATACGCTTCACTGTAGACTCCACGTTACTCATATAGAGAGCCTTGTCATGAGGATGACGAGTATCCCCTGTCATCCAGAATTCCTGCCATACCAGCAAACCCAGTTCATCACAAAGCTGGAAGAAATAGTCAGATTCGGCAATACCACCTCCCCACATACGCAGAAGGTTGACGCCCGACTGGCGGGTATAGCGCAATTCTGCATACGTACGTTCATCAGAGTGTCTCAACATAGCTTCCGGTATCCAGTTCGTACCACGGATAAACAATCGTTTGCCATTTACATAAAAGACACGTGATTTGTCCGGCGTTTTAGTATCAGAAGTGATTTCACGAATACCAAATCTCGTCTTTACAGAATCACAGACCACTCCGTCAACCGATACGGTCAACTTCAAATCATATAAGTTTTGCGGTCCTTTGTTGACCGGCCACCACAAGCGAGGAGAATTCATCACAAGTTGCGGAAACTCTTCCGGAGAAAAAGTAACCAGTTTTTGTTCTCCCCGAATCACCCGGAATGATTTCTCAAAAGATATATTCTCACCTACAATCTCACCCTTTACTTTGCAATTAATACCACTATTGCTAGTTGACGGATTAATCACTTCTACAGATACGGTCTCACGTGCCTGGTCATAATCCGGTTTGCGTAACTCAGATTTAACAAACGGGTGACGTAAAGCTACTTTTCCGGTAGCATAGACAGAAATATTTTTCCAGATACCAGTATTGCGGTCACGGATACCATCCATAAAGGTAAAGTCCCAGCCTACAGTCATCAACATCGTAGTGTTTAATCCGATATTACCGTTACCACCATTATGAAATTCTCCGGCAGCCCCCCAGGACTTCGGCTTAGTACTTCCGGGAACATCAACCGGATACACTTTGACAGCCAGTGCATTATTCTTTCCTATCTTTACAAAATCAGTCACATTGATATAGTCCTGTATAAACATACCATTGATGGTACTAAGCAAATTCCCATTCACCCATACTTCTGCCCGATAATTGATACCGTCCAGCTGCAACCAAACATTCTTCCCCTTAAAAGACTGAGGAACTGCAAACTCTGTACGGAACCAATAAGTATAAAAGTCACGTCCGACCTGAGAGAGATCAGGGATCAACTTTGATTCAAGTTTATTATTGACTCCATAATAAGGTTCGGGATATTTCTGATTATACACCAAAGAATTTAAGACTGTACCGGGAACAATGGCTGGCAACCATTTTTCTGTCGGATAATCTGATGAAGATATTTTCTCACCCGGATCTGTGATATCGCCTGCTTTTATCATTTTCCACTGATAATCTCCATGATGGGTGACTTCCGAATCAAGCCAGATACGATTAGGGTCTCTGGCGTCATTCATCCTATTTTGTGCAGTCAATACTGAACAGAAAAGTAGTAGCAAAACAGAAAAAAGGGTCTTAACAAAGTTGTGCATATTTATGTTATAGTTTTAAATGGTTTTTGGCATGGAACAAAAGTAGAGGTTTCCTTTTATTCAACATGCCAAAAACAGGTCAATAAATAAGATTTTAGTCCCAAAATACTTAAATAAAAGACAAAATTGCCCGTATTCATCGTTATTTTTCCAGAAGAGCAACCGTACACCAAAGATAGGGTGCATGTCCATGATAATCTCCCGTATTACGCGGACGATCATAATAATACTGCATATCGTTCTTTTTGTTGGTACCGACACACACTTCTCTTACTTTATCATTCGAGTTTATATAAGTAAGCATAGCCAACCATGCTCTTCGAGTAGCCTCACCATACTCTTTTACCGGCAACCATCCATATTTCACTCCCATAATAAATGCGTAAGTAAACATAGCCGAGCCCGATGTTTCTACCCAGCAGTCCGGTTTATCAATCAACTGTCTCCACATCCCCTCTTCTGTTTGATAATTTTTCAGACTTGCCATCATACGCTGGAAACCTCTTACAATAGGCAAATAATATGGGCTCGATTCTGGCAGATAGCGAAGTACTTCTGCCATCCCTGCCGCCATCCATCCATTTCCTCTTCCCCAAAAATAGGGTACATCCGGTGCATGATAGAAGAGGCCATTCGTACGTTGTAACTCATCCAGATACATCGCCATTTCTTTAGCAGCACGCTCAACGTATTTCAATTCACCGGTCACTTTATAAGCATGCGTTTGAATGACAGGAATCATATACATGTCATCAATCCACAAGCGAGTTTGCCAACTATATCCCTTCGCTGCCCATGACTTCGCACTTGCACTTGCATTTTCCGGTACTTCCCATTGGGTATCTGCGTAAGGTATACCCATTTCCCGATATCGTTCGTCTTTAGTGATCAGATACAATGTGAGAGGAAGACTACCAAACATATTCCGGTCAACATGGTCCATCCCAGGCAAAAAGTGCCTATCAGTAGTAAAAAAAGACTCAAACCCATCTTTCAAAGGTTGGATCAGTTCATTGTCTTTCGTTACTTCCGCATATTTCAATGCTCCGTTCCAAGTAAAAGTTTCCGGATAACTGAGAGTTTTTCCATTATGCTTTCCTTTTGCAAAAAGCCTTCCCAGCCGTTTGCCTATCTCCTTAGGAGTACTCCCTTCCGGAAAATCAGTCAGTAAGGGAGTATCAATTGTCCGCTTAGTCTGCAACATCCATTCCAAGATTTCCACCCCTTCGCCGCCTTGATTCTGATGAATGGTCAATTTATAATATTGATAAGCTTCGTTATTGTTTAACGCCATAAATTTCTTTTCCGTTTTCTCGAACTTCTGCCGGACTCTATTGTCCAGCTCCATCCATTTCTCCTTATCATTCGATCCGTAAAGAGACCAGGCACCAGGTGCATTTCCTTCTTTATCTCCGGTTGCCATAACCGAATAATAACGTGCTACAACCGGCTCTTTTCCCTTCCAGATGATAGAGACAGAATTATTAGGAGTATAAAAAGAAGTTGCCCAGTCTCCATCAACCAAATTGCTAATATCTTTTCCCTCAGGAGAGTCATCATATTCCGGAGAGATAGTACCCTCTGTCGGCATATTATAATTATCTGCCTTCAACTGATACACATAGGTGTATTTTTCCTTTTCGTCATTTCCCGTACCTTCCTGAGCTGGTGGCACAGATTCTTCATCTTCACTGGAGCAACTATAAAGCATACCTCCTGATGTCTGTATCAGAAATATGCAACACAGCGCTTTCGCTATATCGTGTATCCAGCTATTATATTTCATGGTATTCTTGGTTTATATGGTTATTTTATTCTCACCGGTTCAATTGTTTCTCCTGTAATACTAATTACTCCTTTATCGGAGATATTGAAGTTACTGATGTAGGAAGTGCGAGGACCTACACTAGTCTCACTTGCATGAGCATGAAAGATATATTTATAACTTCCATCTGCACAGACAAAAGGTGCTCCATGCCCTGTACCAACCAGTCCTACAGACTTAGCGGCCTCTTTGTCTCTTCGGAGAATCGGATTTCCACTATACTTGGTCCAAGGTCCTTTAGGAGAACTAGCCGTTGCATATCCCACAGCATAATCTTTACTTTCATAATGGTTTGCCGAATATATTAAATAATATGTATCTCCTTTTTTCAACAACGAAGGACCTTCGGCAATCGTTCCTTGTTTTTTCTCCCAAGGCTCAGTAGCACTTATACATTTAGTCAATGTTTCTTTTTTTATGCTGGTCAGGTCATCATTCATTTCTGCTACCCAAATTACATTTCCCCCAATAAAACGCACATAATAGAGATAAGGAGTACCATCATCATCTATGAAAAACGAAGTATCAATTCCTTTTTCATCCGCTACAATAGGTTTCTTTTCTCTTTGTACGAATGGACCTTCCGGGCTAGTAGAAGTAGCTACACAGATATGTTCATCCACTGAATAAAACATATAAAATAGATTCTTCGACTTCACATAATACACTTCCGGAGCCCAATACCATCTCGTTCCCCAAGAATTTTCCGGTGACAAAGCTTTAATATCATTTCGTTTCCATTGTTTCAAGTCTTCAGAGATATACACTTCAAAACCATTAACACGAGTGCCATATGCATAGTATTTACCTTCATAGTACAATACAAAAGGGTCAGCAATAGGCAATTTATTTTCTACTATAATATCCGGATCAATTGTATCTTCTTTAGCTGGAGTAGCCAATATAGTTACTTTCTCAGAACGCTTCCCATAATTGTCAATAGCCACGGCACTAACCTGATAAATCCCATATTCCACTAATTTAAGAGTATATGAACTGTTTCTCTCACCATATACCCGTACATTTATAGCTTCAGAAAGTTCCTCTTTTCCTTTCAGAGAATAAAGTATTTCAACAATCGCAATATTGGAAGGATTCTTCCATTCTAATAATAATTCATTTGCTCTATTAGTTTCTTTTGCTACAAAACCTGAAATAGGTTCTATAATTACAGTTTTCTGTCCATCCTCTTTTTCTATATTTGTATCAGCCAATGAATCATTACCACCGCTACATGACATTAAACATATAGCACCTAAAATAAACCACATTTTCAAACATATTCTGTATCGCATATAGTTCATAATATTATAAGGAGGACTCTTCCTTCCAACGAGTCCTCCTTCATTATTCAACAAAGTCTAAAATTCCATGTTTTTACCATTGGATTTGCTGATCTTCGTCAGGGATCAAAGTATTAAGCTGACGTAACATCGACAATGATCCTTCTACCTGATAATTAATAGACGATCCCGGAATCTGAGTAATATCCTTAAAAGAGTAGTTCAAGTTGAGAGTAATAAATATTTTCTTCAGATAAACCTTCAATGGATCCATTTCCTCACTTATTGAATAACTCTGTATCCCATTAGTAGTCAATTCTATTTCATCATTATCCGACCACACTTCCAGTTTTTTAGTCTGCAAATCGACAATCTCGTCCGTAAATCGAATAAAAACCTTATATTGTTTACGATCCAAATAATCAATATCTCTCGTTCCGGCATAAATAAAAATCGTATTATCATCTACCACATATGCCCGTGTTGACTCAACAGTCAAAGGAACCGTTTTATCTCCTTCTAGATAACACTTGTACTGACTTGCATCATACAAACCCGAATAGTCATTGAATGGAAGAAGGTGCAACATTGCTCTCCGATAATACTTTCTAGGATTGACCTGATAATCATAAGAAGGATCTGTCAATATCTGCAATGGCAACACCCACTTATCCGACTGATCTAATGACTCATCCAATGTGAACTCAACAGGAAGTACCGCCAATGATTCTCCAGCTAACATTTCCACAGTTTCCGGCATATTATAATATTGATTGGGCAACTGCCGAAAATAAAGTTCTTCACGATGGCCATACTGTTCTTCATTCAGTACTGCCAATGTATCAGGATCCAAACCAATATGAATAGTTCGATTTTGTGTATTTACAGTTGAACCACTCATCAAAATCGGAAGGTTATATTTGACTACTCCACCAGAATTGAAACGTACATAAGTTGTCGTCACACCTTGGTCAGTGACATTCGCTTTGAAAGATGCCTGTAATAAATACTGCTCATCTTCCCATTCATTATTGCAGGCTGCGAACCCCATAATGGTCATCAACCCTAAAAATAGATAATATATATTTTTCATCTTTCTGATTTTAAAAAGATTATTCAGGATTTGTCCAACCCGGATTCTGAATTAAGTTTATATTATGTTTTAGCTCTTCATGATTAATCGGCCATAGCCACATCTTGGTAGCAAAAATAGTTGGCAATGTCGTACACATTGTCGGAGTATGAAACTGATCTTTCATCGCTTCCGTAGCTAACATATTGCAACCATACACAGGAGTAGCCTCTTCTACTGGAGCATCCATCCAGCGACGCAAATCCCAGTAACGATGCCCTTCAGCAAAAAATTCAATCTGCCATTCACGTTTCAGTTTAGTACGGAATTTGTCTTGACTACTATATACTTCCATACTATAATCAGGCAATCCTGCACGACAACGAACCGGACGAATACCTTTTTTCATTTCATTAATATCGCGACTAACAGAATGAACTTTATTTCCATCCCATGAAGGAATGTCATAAGATCCCGTTAATTCGTTTAGGGCCTCCGCATAAATCATTAGAATTTCCGCATAACGAATAGCCGGATCTGTTTTCTTCTCTAGACGAGTTTGATCATAAGCGGTTTTCTCCGTATAACTAATATCATCCGGATGCACATACTTCTTTACTCCAATACCTGTCTGAAGAGTATAACCACTTGTATATCCATTGTTATACCCTTTATAGCCTCCCCGATAATAAAATATAGGAATATTCTTTTCCTCGTTTTTACTATCCTCCGCATTCAGAAAGTGCCATGTACTTCCATTATAAGCAACTGAAGCATAAAATCGTGGTTCGCGCCTCACATATTGTTTGGATACACCCTCACCTAACGGTCCTAATTCCGGATACTGTGCAAGTTCACTTGCTTCCACATAACCTGCCGGTCTAGGATCTGTGTTGTAACGTCCTTCATATCCTGCATAGCCTCTATACATATCATTCATACCCGGACAATCTTCACCATCGTTCATATAATATGCATCACACTGTTTTTGTGTCATACCATGCGAACCATATCCCCCACCACCACTTCGTGGTAACTGATGAACTACCATAATACCTATTCCTTCATTACCCTGATTTATACCACGAGTAAAAATCAGTTCTTCGTTCTGACTGGCTATGATAGAGCCGTCAAACAATTCACGATACGATTGAAAAGGATCTATGTTTCTCCAACCATTTGGCCAATCCTGTTCGGAAAAATCACCATCAGCCGGCGGAGCTATTGTTTTGGGATAAGCAATATTTCCTTCACTAGCATTATAATTAGCCACATGTAATCCATAGATATTCAAATCCATCACATCTTTAGCAGCAGCCGCTGCTTTTGCCCATTTAGATTCATCATAGGATTCCGGAAGCAAACGTTTTCCATTTTTATTTATCAAAGCCGATGATACAACATCTGGAGCCTTACCATTAAATAATGGACTAGCTGCATACAGAAGAACTTTAGCACGTAAAGCTAATGCAGCTCCACGAGTTGGACGAGTAATCTCTTGAACTCCTCGCTGAAGAGGTAAAACACTTGCAGCTTTCGTTAGTTCGTCAGTAATATATTCCACACATTCGTCATAAGAATTACGAGGATAGGCTAGCTCATCATATTCCTGAGTATAATCTATTCCCTCATCCGGAATAATTGGCACAGGTCCAAACGCCCGAAGTGTCAACCAATAAAAATAAGCTCTGAGAAAATGAGCTTGCCCTTTAAAGTCTGAAATTTCTTCCGGAGTAAACAATTCGTTTTTATCAATATTATTCAGAAAGATAGATACTTGACGAATTCCCTTATAAGCGTTCTGCCAAATACCCGAACTCGAACCATATACCCCATTTTCATTATATCGCCCACTTTTCCACTTTCTGTAACCACTAGCATCAGAATCCTCCCAATAATACATATCATCTGCAAAATTAAAAGGAACATTCTTCTTACTACCAACATCTTGCAAATAACCATTAGCAAGAAAAGCATAACCTCTTGCTAACCAATTATTAGTATAATCTTTATTATGAAAGACATCGTCTATAGACATACGCTCATCAAAGATGTAATCTGAGTCCAAATAATCAGAGCATCCTACCAAAGAAATCAATCCTACTGTAAAGGATAAAATTACTATCAGTTTTTTCATATACATGTTCATTTTTATAAATTAACAGATACTCCTAAAGAGAAAGTTTTATTAAGCGGATATTTCTTTCCATCCGAACTTCCCATTTCAGGATCCCAAAGCTTAAAACTTGAAAAAGTAAGCAGATTTGTAGCGGTAAAAAAGAAACGTACCTTATTCAAATGAGCCTTACGTACTAGTGCCGTTGGAAGTGAATAACCTACATCCAAGGTTTTCAGACGAAGATAAGACCCATTTCTAAGCCAGAAGGTAGAAGCACGATTATTATTAGAATTATTCCCGTAAGTTAAACGAGGATAATCGGCATTCGGATCTTCATTTACTCCCAAAACCCATCGGTTACTATTGGCCATTTCCTTCAATACATTTCCCCAACCATCACCACCAGAAAACATATAGACAGTGGAACCGTTTATAAAGTAAGAAGATTTGCCTACACCTTGAAAATGCACACTCGCATCCAACCCTTTCCATTGAGCAGATGCACCAAAACCATAAGTAAAATTAGGCTTTGTAGTAGATCCAATAGCCACTTTATCATTATCATCAATTACACCATCTCCATTAATATCTTTATACTTAATATCACCCGGCATAACCTCACCAAATTGTTTTGGCCAATTACGAATTTCTTCATAGTCCTTGAACAGACCCAGTGAAACCAGTCCCATTGCCTGATTCACACGATGTCCTTCCTGCATCTTGTACCAATAGATACTATTTTCTTCATCGCGTTCCACGATCTCATTCTTACCATAAGTCATGTTTCCGCGTATTGTCAGGTTCACCTTATCAACCTTTTGTTTAAAAGTAAAACGACCATCAAATCCTTCTGCTTTTACTACTCCAACATTAGCAGATGGCTTACTTTCCAAACCAACGATCCAAGGTAAATAGGCACGCTCCATATAAATACCTTCTCTTTTCTCTTTATAATAATCGATTTCACCTGTCAACTTATCATTAAAAAGTGAAAAATCAATACCCAAATCCTGTTTAGTAGAAATTTCCCATGAGACATTAGTCGAGGCTAATGATGAATAACGCATACCTCCATAATATCTGTCATAACCGACATCCGCAAACTGATATCCTCCTGTAGGTTTAGGTTCATTCTCATCCGTCATCATAGTTTCGATTGTATACAAGTAAGGAAAACGAAGATCTTTTTTCAAGATATCATTACCTGTTTTACCCCAAGAATAACGGACTTTAAACATATTAAGCCATGTTAATCCCTTCATAAAAGTTTCTTCCGCAATATTCCATGCGCCAGAAACAGCAGGGAAAAAGCCAAAACGGTGATCTTTATGAAAATTCTCAGAACCTGTATATCCAAAATTAAAATCAATAAAATAACGATAGTTCCAATTATAATTAACACGCCCCGCAAGTCCTTGATTACGACGGGCAATAGCATTCTTTAGCTCAGTACCGATATTTTGATTAGAGACTTTGGAGGATTGTGTATATTTCACTACGGCTCCAGTATGATGGTTGTTAAATCCACGTTCATAATGCAATTCCCATTCGAAGAATTCATTCCGTATACCGTCCGACCCGGATGTTTGAGTCATTTTCTTTTCTGGTGAAACACGATCAAACTCTAATGTTCCATCAGAATTCCGGTATGAATGAGCCTTCCATAACTCCGGCCATTTCACTCGCTTTATCCAATTCGAATTTTCCGTATCATATCCAAACCTTCCAATAAACCTAAGTCCCTTAGTGATAAAGTCTAATTTCTGTTCTAATGTCACATTCGTTTGAATATTATTTTTCCAACTCTCATTAAAACCTGTTTGTGTAGCCTGAGTATATGGATTTATATTATCTTCTTTCTCACTCCAAGAAGGGATCTTGCCATTCGAATACGTCACTGGCATCATAATAGAATTATAGCCCATCAATGTTGTCCATATAGCATCTGTCCCTACTCCCGGATCATTCTGTTGACGTAATGATCCAGAAACACCAACTTTCAAAAGAGTCGTTTTTGTTATATCAATATCCACATTCATACGATAGGTCCATTTCCGAAAGTTTGCATTGGTATTATAGTCTTTCAATGATTTATCAGTCTTGTATATACCCTGTTGATTTTGATAACTACCTCCTACATAATACCGAGCAGTTTTACCTCCACCAGTCATATTCAGTGACACACGGGAACTATAAGATACATCACGTAACATTAAATCCATCCAGTCTACATCTGGATATAAATCCGGATCAAGCCCTAAACGGAAAACTTCTAGCTCTTCCGGCTGATAGAGAGGTTCTTCATTACGTGCTAATTTTGCCTCATTTGCCATTGATGCATAAGTATATCCATCCACAAATTCAGGAAGTTTAGTAGGCATGGATGCAAACCCCTCCACTTTTGCATTAATATTAATTTTACCTTCTTTACCACGACGAGTATTGATTAAAACTACCCCATTAGCACCTTTACTACCATAAATTGCGGTGGCAGAAGCATCTTTCAATACACTAAATGATTCTACATCCTCCACATTAACTTCGTTCAAATCTCGTTCAAAGCCATCAACTAAAACCAACGCTGAACTATTAGCACCAAATGTAGAAATACTACGTATCCAGAACTCTGAAACAGTACCTGGGCGTCCATTAGCCTGCATAGCCTGAATACCCGGTACAACTCCTGCTAAGGCATCTGCCATAGATGTACTTGGAGTTGTTTTCAGCTCTTCTACATCAACATTTGTAATAGCCCCCGTGACCGTAAGTTTTTTTTGTATACCGGTTCCAGTAATAACAACTTCGTCAATAGATGTAGCACTAGACTCCTTCATTACAACATTAACTACACGCTGTTCTTTTACCAATACTTCCAACTTCTCATAACCGATATATGAAAACACGATTTTATGATACGGAGGTGTCTTTAACGAATATTTTCCATTTATATCTGTAATGGCTCCCAAACCAGGCATATCTGCAACAGATACATTTACACCAATCATAGGTTCTTTGTTCGTATCAGTCACGATACCTGTTACTACAATATTCTCTTGTGCAAAAACAAAGCCAGAGAATCCTAGCAACAACAAACATGTTAATAAAAAATGTTTCATTATATTATATGTGTTTATCATTATTACTCCTCTAAAGCAATCTTACGTATACGGTGATTATTAGAGTCTCCCACTAAGAGGCATCCCCTCACTTCATCGTATACAATGCTCGCTGGATAATTAAAACGAGCCTGTGTACGCAAATCTCCATCATTAAATCCTTTAGTTCCATCCCCATTCGGACGTCCGGCATACAAAGTTACTTTTCCAGCCGGTGTCATAACTCGAACACAATGATTCTGCTTATCTACGAAATAAAAATCGTACTCATCCGCCTGCCCCTCATAATCAGGATTTTTTACAAAACATCCTTGTTGAGGTTGGTTTAATCGAACCATACTACCTACTCCATCTTCACAAGCCGATGTACCATCTTTGCCACAAGCTAGATAAGGAGTCCCAAATGTTTTTGTTTCCCAGTTATAATCCGCCCGATAAATGGTATGTCTATTTCTCACCATGATATACATATAGTTCCCTGTTGGATGTATTACAACATATAAGTCAAGGCTAGCACGATACATTTGTAAGAAACTTGGATTATACTCTCCCGTTTCTGGATCATATCTACCAATCCACCCTTTATCATACCTAGATGTGTATATTTCTCCATTCACAGGATGAGGAATTGCCGCTCTACATCCTCGAGCATAAAGAGCCTTTGTTTGTGTAGTGAAATTTGATTCAGGAGAATAAAAGAATATACCATTTTTATTGTCTGTCGTTATATTCCGAACAACAATTAACTCTCCATTATTACTGAAGCTCAAAATATTACATTCTCCAGCCGCCTCACCTGTAAACGCAATGGTTCCTAATGTCTTCTTTGAAAAATCAACAACCCGATGTGTTTTTGCCCCACCACAAACATACAATTTATCCTTATTATTAGGGTCAAAAACCATCCATTCCATTTTTTCCAAACCTCCACAATCGCCCCATGGACCATCTTTTACATCAAAATTTTTATTTTCATCCGCTATCTCCGGGTCTGTTTCGCCTATAAGTGTAGTTACCAACATCTTTTTCTTATAGACAAAATTTTCTTCTGCCTCAGCATAGGCAATCTCTTCACCTCTATCATCCAAAATGCTCACTTCAATATCTCCATCATAAGCCCTTGCTGGAACGAAACAATACAAATTATGATTTTTGATTCCAATCACGCTTGCTGTTTGTCCACCAATCGTCACTTTTACTTTTGAAACATCATTTCCAAAATTATCTCCATATAAGACCAAACGGCTTCCTAAGCCCCCTTCTTTTGGAGTAAAATCAGAAATAACTACAGGCTTGCTTGGGTCAAAGGGCTGTTCTCCTCCTTCGTCATCATCTTTACAACTGACGAAACAGAAACTAACCAATGCCAACAATCCCCACAAAAAATGCCAAACATGATTCTTTGTTTTCATTTTCATAATACATTGATTTTAAATGTTAATAAATATATCTCGATTTCAATTATTAGAATTAAATACCGGTATCAATCCTGAATTAGAAGGAACACAATTCTTGATGTATGGCCAACCGTCATTAGTCCACAATACTCGGTCTAGCATTCCCAAGCGTCCACCGACGCCACCATTTGCATCTTTCATATAACTATGATAAATCATCCAGTCTGTACCTTCATCATCTTGTATAATAATAGAATTATGCCCCGGTCCGATCCATTTCTGTCCATCCCCTTCTAACACAAGTTCCCAACTATTATCAAGCATGCCTTTTCCTTTCTTATCTACATAAGGACCTAATAAATCTTTAGAACGACCAACTACCACTTTATAACTGCTATTAATACCATTACAACAGTTACCAATGGAAGCAAATAAATAATAATAACCATTCTTCTTATAAATATTTGTCCCCTCAAATGCATTACCACAAACTTGTTTCTTCAAAACAGGCTTACCATCCACATCACGTTTAACAGAAAGACCATCATCTGTAAGTTCCGTTACATAAATTCCCTTGAAACTTCCAAAAAACATGTATTTCTTTCCATTTTCCTCATAATAAAACTGGTCAATTACATTAGAACCAAACTCTTCATTAGTAATTAACGCCTTACTGTTCGGGAAAGGACCTAAAGGAGAATCAGAAACAGCTACAGCCGTATAGCTAACATCCGCTCCATTCATCTTAGCCCATGAAAAGTAAAGAACATATTTCCCATTAATATATGTCATTTCTGGAGCCCAAAAAGCACCTCCACCTGATAAAGATGGCTTAGTAGCCTGTGTAAAGGCTGTCTTTTGATATTCCCAATTTACTAGATCTTTCGAACGATAAATCGGCATCCAATAAGTGCTAGTTTGAGTAGCATATAAATAAAAATACCCGTCATTAGCGCGAATTACCGTAGGGTCCGGTACACTTTTATCTGATATAATTGGATTAGTATATGTACGCCCTACCTTAAGATAGCATATCTCTTCCTGGCAAATAACTCCATTGTTAGAGCACTCGCCAAGTTGCAATGGTAATAAATAATCCACAACAGCCATTCCTTCACGCTTAATTGTAATTTCTCCATTAGCTTGAGTTTCACCAGCCTTAAAAGACACACCCTCACCTAAATCATAATTACTTGCGGGCAGAAGTTGATATGAAGTTTTATAGACTTTATTATATTCTGCAACCAATTCTTCAGCATTAGATGGCAGAACGAAACCACAGACAAAATCCCAAGGATTAGCTGTTGGTATCCCATCTATTGTATAATCAAGTGATGCAGCAATAGATACAGGAATCACATCTTTATTGACACTAACCTCTACAAAAGAGGTAGCAAAAGAAGCTGTTGGATAATCATAAGAAATGCCAAGTAATATTTCGCTCTGACTATCTCGTACCTGAATTTTATCACTACTAAGTTTTAAAGCAATGACATATTCAGCGCCTTTTTCCCTAAATTCAGCAAATACTTTAGACGGATTAAAGCTAACCTCTACATCCATAACTGAAACTCCTTCTTTGAAAACCTGTTCTGTAGAAGTCAGAGAATACAACGATGAGGGCAAAAGTACATAAGAAGTTTTCTCCTTATTATTATATGCTTTCAGTTCATCCTCACTCCATGGGTTTATTTGAGCTTTAAACCCTTTATTAGTTCCATTCCCTATAACCTTGATTTGGAAAGGAAACACAAAGTTTTCTTCTGTACAAGAAACCCTAATTGCATTCAGACCATTCGGTTGTAATTGTAGGTAGTAATTCGTAGTATTTCCCGGATCCTCAGTCGGATTATTGTTATCCGATCCGCACGATAGAAGCAAAAGTATCCCTGTCAGCATATATATAAAACGATGTGTACGACGAGTGATACTTGTTTTTTCAATTGACTTGTTATTCATTTCATAAGATTTAAGTTGGAACTCAATACAAGCTCCTTGTACGACATATGATTAAAAAATAAATGTGTTATCCTTCAAACATTCTTTTTAACTATACTTCAAAAAACAATCGTTATATTCTTTACCTTCTTTATTTTATTTTATCAAGTACTCACATAAAATGATCATAATAGTTTTTATGAACGACACAAAAGTAGAAATTCTGTTGCATTTAGAGTGATACAAACAGGTCAATAAATGGAAAATTAGTCCCAAAGCGTTTTTAACAACTAATAAGGAAGACTTCACTAAATTATAATGACCAATTATTTGCATTATGGACAATTTATACTTTTTATTGAACAGTTTCTATCTTTCTAAAAAATCAAAAGTCTTACCTTTGTTACAACGAACCATTTTAAACTCTAATATGAAAACTAAGCAATCTTTAATGATGTTACTAATGATCATGTTTTGGATAACATCTGTATTGGGACAATCAACGATCCCTCCATCATGTTTTACCAATAGTCACGACATCACCTCACTGCAAGCTTGGGGGCCTTACTCTAAGCGATACGCAGGAATCTCACATATACCCGATATGAAAGCCGGGATGCGTTTCGATTTCTCTGTAATGCCAGGCTATTACCGTAATCGTCAACTGATTCCTCATGTGCTTTTCGAATCATCTTATTACCCATGGGATATCAATTCATCCATGAGCCGCATTACATACCGCTATGAAATGGAGTGGAAAAACCGAGTATTTACTGATGTCACCTATTATATACTAGATGAACACCGAACACTGGTAGGCATGAATTGTGTCAATAATACCGCTGTTAATCAAAATCTTGTTCTCAATTTGATGGCATATATCGATTATGAAGGAGAACAACCTCAGTTCAAAATCCCTGAAGATTCAAATATACAGTGGCATAACGCAACCGATTATATATCAAATGAACCAGTACGCAAATCTCCACAGTATAATTTAGTATACGACGGATGGAATAGGAACGAAATGCGAACTTCTCAATCACTCAGTGGTTTTGTTCTAGGAAAAGGATTTGGAAGAGATAAGGGAGACAAAGTGAACTATGAAATAAATATTCTACCTGGAAAAGAAAAAGGAATGATAGGATTCAGATACAATACTCCTAAAGGAAAAACAAGCACTTTTCAAGTAAAAGGAATAACCGAAAGCCGCCTAGAGTTACAAGGCACCGGAGAATATAACATAGTCTCAATCCCCTATACTTGCAAAGAACCAGGAAAATATACGCTAGAATTAATTTCAGAGGGTACTCACAGTACTGATTTAGATGGTTTCTTTATCGGTAGCGAAGAAGATATTAAGCAAATCAAGATACTGCCTAGGAAGCTTTCTTTTATTCCCGAAATTAAATTGGGAAAAACGAAACAAGATTTTATCTTAAAATATCCGGAATGTGATAACTATTATGGAATAGCATGGAATTACCAAGAATCTCAGATTCGGGAAGTTCTGGATAACAATCTGGAATCTTTCTTCCGCAAAAAGACTCACGACCATGTATCATCGAGACTAATAGGAAACAGAGAGTGGCATTATTCTAATGCTTTTCTACGTCCGATTGTCTTGGCACCTCACTCCGAACAGACAATATACGCCTTAGTCTGCACCGGAACACCCCAACAAGTCAATGAACAGATTCAGAAGTTTCATTCCACACCGGAAACTCTGACTTCATTAATACAAAAGGATTCGAATAACTCTGAAGACAGAATATTAGCAGATGGCAAGAAGTATGAATTCGGACGTCGCTTGCTGCAATCAGCATTATTATCCAACATTGTTTATCCCGTCCATACCCAAGGGCAATATATCCGGCATTTTACGCCCGGCAAAAATTGGAATAGCCTTTATACATGGGATTCCGGTTTCATAGCTCTGGGATTAATAGATGTGGATATTACTAAGGCTTTTGAGTGTATCAGAGCTTATACAACTCCTGTAGGCAGTGAATCTGCATTTATTCATCATGGCACTCCATTACCCATACAGATGTATGCCTATTACGATTTATGGAATAATACACAGTCAAAAGAAGCATTGCAATTTCTATACCCGCGACTGAAGCAGTTCTTTGATTTTATGACAGGTAAGAATCCCTACTCCACAACCCGAATGAAAGGTTCCGGTCTGCTACGAACATGGGATTATTTCTATAATTCAGGAGGATGGGATGATTATCCGCCTCAACATGCTTTACGTGACAAGGCTTCTGTTACTCCAGTGGTATCTTCGGCTTATTATATCAGAGCTGCTAAAATTTTACGTTTAGCAGCAAAAGAACTAGGTCTTAAAAAAGATGTAAAAGAGTATGAGCAAACCATCAAACAACTGTCAAATGCATTACAAACCTATTCATGGGATGAGGAAACCGGTTATTTCGGATATGTAATGCATGACAAAGATGGCAAACCTAAAGGCATCTATCGGTATAAAGATGGTTCTAACTTTAATAAGGGACTGGACGGAGTAAGCCCACTTATTGCAAACATCTCCTCCAAAGAGCAAACAAGCAGGATGATAAACCATGTATTTTCTCCTGATGAGATGTGGACAGAAGTAGGAATTTCTACAGTAGACCAGTCTGCACCTTATTATCGTACAGACGGTTATTGGAATGGAGCCGTTTGGTTTCCTCATCAATGGATGGTGTGGAAAGCCTTGCTGGATCTTGGAGAAGGAGAAAAAGCCTATCAAGTAGCAACTACCGCATTAAATACATGGGAAAAAGAATGTAAGGAGAGTTATTACACCTTCGAACACTTCATTATCTCCTCACAACGTGGAGCCGGATGGCATCAATTCTCCGGTTTATCATCTCCTATACTCAACTGGTTTGCTGCATACTATCGGATAGGGAAAGTTTCAACCGGCTTCGAAGTGTGGATTTCCAACAGTCATTTCAATGATGATTATACACAGTATCAGGCAGAAATAGCTTTTGATGATTCAACAGTTCCTCATCAGCGAACAATTCTTGTGTGTATGAATCCGGAGAAAGATTACCAAGTAACTTTCAATGGGAAAGTGGTGGAAAGCAAGGTTTACCATCAAGGATTATTAGAAATTACATTACCTAGTACAAACAAATCGGGAAAACTTACTATAAAACCAGTCTAATAGCCAATTTTTCACTTAAGAAAGAAGATCAATAACAAACTAAGTCCTAAAAGCTCTCTGATATTACATTACCAATATTGATGGAATAATTGAAACTAAATGTAAACAACAATAGCAGGTAGTTTATTCAGCTACCTGCTATTTCAGTTCAATCAAATATTAAAATATTATCAACGTTCAAAATCAGACACAGTAAAATAAACTTCAATTTCTCTTTCACCTGTATCATAATTAATCATTTGACTAGAATAAGAATCCTCATTTGTTAAATTATCTCTCCTCGTAGCAAAAACTTCCATACTTCCTCCTTTTTCCCCTACCACATCTGCTATAGATTTACTAAATCCCACTGCATTAGGCGCACCAGTAAGATACTGCACATAGTCACCTGTCATATTCATTATCTCATATGTATATGTATATTTTTTAGGATAACCTATTTCATAAGGCAAATAAACTCTCACAAGAATAGTACATTTTTGTATTTCCTCTTCTTCATCACCACTTTCCTCTGGTTCCGGGTCTGGCTGTGGTCTACCATATCCCCAATAGTTACAATATTCACCAGCATAACTTGGATAACTCCAACTTGAAAATAAGCTACGATCATACCTATACTGACTTTCAACTCCAGGGACTGGACTGGATGTTATGAAGTCTTTATGGATTGTACGCATTCTCAAGTAAATGGTTTCTCCATTTACCTTATACGGAAAAGCATATGCAGGAAGATCATCAAGAAGTTCGCTACGAAGTATTTTAACAAGTCCACATTTATTATCCGCCATATTGATATAATGCCACTCAGGTGAGTATTCTGTATGACTCCATTGAATTTGCATATAATATTCTTGTGCCACCTCATCTCCAATACCATCCGCACCAAATCCTGCTCCCCAATCAAAAAAAGCATAGTAACTAGCATCCTCGTCATTTTTAGACTCAGGCTTCTTATCTAAATAAAAATAATAAATATAACCTGGCACAAAGCGGCCTGTTCCTTCTACCGTCTCCGCCCACTCCATAGGGGTCTCCTCATCCCATGGATTACCTCTCATTAGTTCATCTCCTTGAGTATGTTCAGGTTTAGCACACTTTCCAAGCGTATCTTCCAAGTCATTATCAACTTCACTACTACATGAAAACGATATGAACAATATTATTGATGAGACAACCCATCCTGCTAATAAATTCTGTTTCATTGTGTTTACGTGTTAAAGTTAAACAATTTATAAATATAGAAACTTTTTTTATTCATGGTAATTTTATAGCATGTTCATAAACACAAAAGACTACAATTCTACTAAATAAAATTATAATAGGAAGATATGTCATTTCAGCGGCATCTAATAAGATACAACTATACGCTTCTTAATATCTCGCAATGTCTTTAACCTTTGCTTATTTCTCATCAAAAAAATTTCAGCCTTATCGAACGCACTCATTCTTTTTCTATCGTCATCAAAGTCAGACGAACTCTTAATAAAGAAAACTCCCCTATAACGTTGATATAAATTATAGGGATAAAATTCCCGCTGAGATTTTCTATCACCTTGAAAACGAAATAAAACAATTGTATCAAAATAAGATGTCATCGGAAAATAGAATACATCACTTTCTATTGGGTTCAAAGCAGATTCGATGCATTCAGCTGGTGGCCGCTGCAATACTTCTTTTCCCCTATTAAACTCTTGATCATAAATAGTCATACTACCATTGCCAATTAATAACAGTAGTGGCAAATAATTATCTGCATATTTATCTTTCATATACTTACCGAAAGGTTCACAATGTACAACAGGGTAGGTTGAAACCGGATTAGCATGCACACTGTGTGCATAAATAATAGCCCGATTTTTAGAGAAAGATGAAAAATAATCCAATAGAAAGTTTGTGTTAACAAACATCACAGAATCACGGTTTATAAAACGTTTTACACGGTCACCTCCAATATTATTAGAAAGAGAAAGAATATGAGTGATACATTCTATTTCATCTATTAGTTAATATCTTTTGAAGATTACTTTTGTGTGTTTGGAGATATTCAATCGCATCCTTCCAATCTTTCTCCATCAGTAGAACTGATAACCGGTCAACTTCTGATATCTTCCATTCACGATTCAAATGCGTCACAAAATCAAAAATATCTATTGCCGAATTTTGAGCTGAGTTACAGACGCTATTATAGTCCATACCTAGTAACCGTACTTTATCACCCTCTCTTTTACCCGAGTTATATCGTTTTACCCCTTTTATAAAGATTATTCTTTGCTCATCAAGGGGACTGAGTTCAGTGGAGTCAAGTACAAATTCATCATCCAACACATATCGGTTATAAACAAGGGATTTTTCCATAGGCATTTCCCAAATTACTAATTTACAATCTTGATTTTCTACACTCTCCATCATCAATTTATATACTAGATGACGAATAGAGTTATTACCATGCACAGATTCTCCAAAAGCTATAATTCTCCGATCTTTCATAACCGCAATATTACTACTTAAATTTTCTTCATTTAACCGAAAAGGAATGTAGTCAAAACCTTTAGGTAAAGACAATTTAGGAAGGTCTCTAACAGAATATTCATTGATATTCTTGTTGCCTACCATTATATCCAACTTAGAAAATGCAATATATGCTTCCCTATCAGCAGCTCCTTCTGCACGAATCCGGATATTTAACATATCTACTCCATCTAATAATATCCTTTTTGATATACTGCTGAGAGAATCCCCTGGAACAAACGACACTGTATCTGAAAAAACACATTTCTCCTTATCATTAATCCCATCTACTATAATGGAAACAACCTTAATATTTTCTCCCTTACCTTCAAATGTTACCAACCCTCTTTTTTCCTTATGGATAGGAAGCAGAACTCTTTGTTCAAGCTCGGTCCGAAGATGACCACACGGAAAGCCTTTAAGATATTTCTTCGTAAACAAAGTTCTATCAAGCTCTTTTACCATATAATTTATGGCACAGCCAGTATATGCAGCATTTTCCATCCATGGATATTCAACAGACGTCTTATTCTCCATAGAAAAATGTAAATTATATGCATCTATATATTTTTTTGGAAGTGGTTGAGCTATACAAGGAAACAGCCCACAAACACTTATAAAAAGACAAAAGTATATATATTTTTATTCATAACCTATAAACTTAAAATATTTCTTAATCAATAGCCCATCACAGCCCATAAACCTAAAAATGAATATCAGAGTCCAATTTCTCACGAGTAGGATTAAAATCAAGACCACAATATGAAAAATATTCTCTAAATATACATCCTTGTAAAATAAATAAGAGCTCTAATAACAGAAAATATAATTCCTCATAATAATATCAGTACATTAATAAGATTCATTTTCAACAAGACGCATCGCGAATAATCACTCTTTAGATTTTTCTACTAATAATCTATCACAATATCATGAAATGCTCTCACAGCTTTATCACCTATATATGCAGGGGTCCATTTAGGCATCCGTAAAACGATTGGAATCATTTCTTCATCAAATCCGAACATATTTCTCTCTATTACACAAGGAGAACTTATGGTACCATCCTCTTCTACTATAACCTTTATTATTCCACTAATCTTCCTCCTTTGAGGATTCTTCAGATTTTTTTTAAAGAATGCCTCTAATGCTTCATCTCCTCCCGGGAATTCAGGTTTCTTGTCTACACACCAATAAACCTTATTCACCAGACTTCCATTTTTTCCTTTTAAAGGTGTTATGGAATGTACTATTTCTTTTTTCTGCATTCTTTTGCCCAAAGGTGTCATATAATAAATCCTATATTCAATAAATGCTACTCCTTCTAAACAATTATTACCAATAATGATCCCACTACAAAATTTCTTGGTTTCTCCTGGAGAAAAATAGGTTCTTATATGTCCATTTTGAAGAAACAGATTACCTGTTCTGAAAGACTTCCATTGTACACCATTGAAAGTATATATATCAATAGTACTCCCTGCACCTGTAACCGCATCTGAAACCAACCGCATTTCAACAGAAAAGTCCATGAGACTGGTTATCTCGCTACAGATTTCCCCCGCCTTCAAGAAAGAAGATATCTTCCAATCAGTGGATCCACTCATCAAGTTGGTTTCTAAGTAATTGTCCCCTAAGATGTCAGCACATTGACAATGCATATCTCGTTTAAATAATGATTGTTCATTATGTGATCTTAAATGACAAGTATCTAATGACAACAAAAAAAACAAGATACAACATACATTTTTCATAGTATTTCCTATTTATAATCATTTTTATTCTTAAATTAAAACAGTATGTAGATATATTATGATCTGATTTTCACTTTAATTTTTAATCCTCCACAATTTTATAATAGAATCCGCTTTTTCTTTGCTAATGCGCCCAGGGGTGCCTGGACCACCTTCATAAACACAATACCATCCAACAGCATTATCACTATAAGTCAAGCCCGCCCATGGCCCCGAGCGGGATGGGCGATAAAAATACATAACTTTTAAATTGACAGAATTTAATCCATCAGGTGTTTCATATTTTTCTCCATTACCATATACATCTAATTCACAATAAAGAGTATCATTAAAATAAGCCATTTGTTTATTAACATGACATGGATATACTTTCTTTTCTTGAGGCCCCCAAGCTGTCACTCCATCCCAAACTTTGAATGCTACCCAACTTGAATCTAGCAACACAATACCCAAACTATCTCTAACAGAGTTATACTCAATACCATAACGAGCTACATATTCTTTAGGAGACTGACGCTGAAAGCAGCCACACACCAATATCAATAATAATATATAACAAACAACTATTCGTTTCATATCCACTATAAATTAATAATTTCAAACCAAGTCCATGCTTCACTTATAGCTTCCAAAGCCCCCTGATCCCGATCACAATTTGGAATAATACCATCATGATAGTTATGATCATAAGAAACTATTTTAACATTTTAATTATATCACTCTATAACTTCATTACTCCGATATAAAAGTGGGATGAGGAAGAAGGGAGCATTAAGGGCTAATAGGCGCTTTCCATCAGCAACACCTTCTCGTACAATAGTATCAATCTTCTCAGGATTAAATGTGACCCTTTCTGACATATTAGAGTTATAAGAGATATCAAGGTATTGTATATTTTTATGATTTAAATCAACTTCAACTAAATCATTATGTGATACAATTATGCAATAAAGAGGTCCACCTACATATATGTTAGTCAATGCATTATAGGATAAATCAATTTCTCTCAAAGTACATATTGTACCCTCCTTAATTTTCAATTGCCCACTGTACCTATTATGTGAAAGATTTAGTTTCTCCAACTTTTTAGGCAAAAGATGTGGAACAATTGTATCCAATAAATTACCTGATAAATCAAGTGTTTTAATAGTGTAAGCAGACAAATTCGAAAAATTCTCGATATTATCATTTGACAGATCATAATAGACCATAACTGAATCATAAGGCAGCAAAAAAAGCCTTTCCAATTTAGTAAGTTCTTTCGTCAAAGGTTGCTTACCAGATTCATTCTTAATCCCCATTCTACAAGATAACAAAAAGGGAGAAAATAATAATATATAAGTTAAATATTTCATAACATCTGCTATTTAAGATCATTAAAAATGATGCCCAGCATTCTTACTAATTGGTCCTATCAAAGGTTTCCCTCCTGAAACCCCTTCACTTATAACTGTATCTATAAGTGAAGGTTCAAAACGAACAAGCCTATTTAAATGAATATTATAAGACACGTCAAGATATTGTATATTTTTTTGATTCAAACCAATAAAAACTAAATTATTATGTGATAATATTATCCGATATAATGGTTCAGTTATTCTTATGCTATCCAATGCATTATAAGATAAGTCTACCTCTTTTAAAGAGGGGATAGTGCATCTTCTTATATTTACATATCCTTTATATTTATTATTTGAAAGATTCAGACGTTCCAACCCTTTAGGTAAAAAACATGGAATAATTGTATCCAACAAATTGCCAGACAAACTAAGCGCTCTAATAGTATAACCAGATAAATTAGGAAAATCTACAATACTATCATCCGACAAGTCACAATAATCCAACACTGAATCACAAGGCAGCAAGCAAAGTTCTTCCAATTTAGTGAATTCTCTTACTGGCAGTTGCTGAGTTACTTCTTTTTTATTTCTCATCCCACAGGACAATATTAAAAGTGAAACTAGTAATAGATAAATTATCTTTTTCATCTTCCTCATATTCAAATCCTAATTGAAAATCACCGCATATTTCTCTTTCAAAATCACTAACCTTAAACACTCTACTTCAATTTAAACATAATAGGTATAGTATAATAAGAACGTACCACCTTACCATCTTTTAATCCGGGTTTCCATTTAGGCATTTTTTGAATAATTTCTAATGCCGCTTTTCGAAAAAAAGGATTCTTACCTAAAGGATTCCTATCCAAAATAAAATAAGGATGTGTTACTCCTCCGTCCTTTTCTATAATTACTCTTACACGTAGATATTCTTGTTCATGTGATGAAGCATATACACTTGTCTGCTCCGCTAAATAATGAAGCAATGCCTGTTCTCCACCTGGGAATTCCGGCATTCTCTCTAATTTATCATAAACATGTCCACCACTCAATGTTTCTTTTCGAACAATCATATTTTCATCTAATCGTGTTCTCCTGCTTCTATAGGGCAAAATATTAAATGTATCAGTATAACATTTCCAGTCGCAATCCGCAGGAGGAGAAACAAAATTACGTGAATATTCCATTTGCAGATATACCTTCTGATAATCCGGTGCGTCCACTTTGTATCTTAGCAAATAAACCTTACCGGAAGCTATTTTAGCAAGTACATTCATTGAGTCAGTTGCAACTAATTCATATTTCTTTATCTTATCCAATTTATATAGTTCATCGGCTTTATAAAACTTAATAAAGCTCCCCCGATCCAACAACGACACTATTTCATTATACCGAAAATTCATCAGTTCTAAAGTAATTTCATTGGGAGCGGAATAATAAACCCGAGCATCAACCTCCTTACGATGACCAACATAAATAACAGAATCCTGTTTCGGTTCAACAAACTCAATATAATCCTTAGGATCACGATACCAAAACGCTCCATTAAGTGATTTCATATAGTATTCAAAATTCTTCTTCCCTTTATCATTGTAGAAAATATACAAACAGATATACCCCCGAGTATTTTTCTGTATAACCATTACCTGACAGTTATTATATTTATTTTCATATTTCTTCCATATTTTCAGAGGATAAGTAAGTACCGTATCAGCATTAAATGCACTTCGGGCATAATCAGAAGATTTATAGCTGATTGGGCACTGATCCAATGAAAGATTCTGACCGGTATTCCAACGGAAATCAAATCGTATATCCTTGCAATGACTCGTATTTATTTCCTGTTTCAAATCAGGTAAAAGATCTGCATCTATATACACAGAATCCCGACTAAAAACAGGAGGTATTTCAATAAATACAACGAAATTCTTATCTTTTGAAATAAGTTTATCTACAAAATTAGTCAAAGAAGCAGGATTGAAACTAGTATACTTCTCCGAATGAAAACATTCCAAATAGTCTTTTCCAGACCGTACTAAATCAAAATCAGCAGGTTGTGTATACTTCACTTGATTCCGACTTAAGGTATAAGCACTATGAACAAAAATATCGCCTAGTTCTTCATAACTTTGTGCTTGTAATTCAAACAATATTTGTATCAGAAAAAGCACTACAAAGGTTAATCGCTTCATTATCAATATCAAATTATCATATATTATCTATCCTATTATCGATTAATCTAAATAATAGAGTTATATCACAGCTTAAACAATCTCTGAATCCCGGCACAAACCATATCATTTAGTGATATACAAATATAGGTATATCAAACTGAAAAAGATGAAACATACCGTCCAATAAAGGCAAAGATTTGGTCATTCTCAAAATAAAGTTCTGCAAAAATGATATCTGCAAGATAAGAATCTCATTTTCAAGTAATCTATCAAACTTTAAGCGTTCAACTGAAAAAACTAAGCCCCTTCTCCGAAAAAAGTAATACCTTTGAGTGCATAAATTAATTCGTCCGGCTATAGGCATTCTTTCGTCCGCCTATAGGCAAACGCAACGTCGCCTATAGGCAAACTTGCGTCCGGCTATAGGCGGACGAATTAATTTATGAAGAGAAAGAAATTATCTGTAGAACAAGAAAAATATAAAGTAACTATGAGCGTTTATTACGATTTATACACGAGCGGGAATCCACAGAAAAAGGAGGAACAACAGGCACTTTATGCACGTGTTATTCCATCAGGCACCATTGATGCCGATAAGTTCATTGAACTAGTATCCAAATCCAACGGCTTCAGTCCAGCCACGATAGAAGGTTGCCTGCAAGCCGTCAGTGATGAGCTACAACACTGGCTCGCGCAAGGCTGGACCGTAGAAGTCGGGGAAATCGGACATTTCTCCCTATCACTGACATGTGACCGTCCGGTGATGGAGAAGAAAGAAATTCGTTCTCCTTCCATCCATTTAAATAAGGTGAACCTGCGCATTAACAAAAAGTTTCGTGAGAGTCTGGAACCATTGCAACTGGAACGCATAGAGTCACCCTATCGTACTAATAACGATTCCAACGAAGAAAGATGCCGTACCCTCCTGATACAACATCTGGACAAACATGGCTGTATCACCCGTACCGATTTCATGAGATTGGCAGAAATCAGCCGCAACAAAGCAATTGAACTACTCAATAAGTTTTTGAAAGAAGAGATAATCCGGAAGTATGGAGGAGGAAAAACTGTCGTATATCTAAAGAAGTAGTTTTTCTAATAGTACTATCACACTACAAGGCAAGCTTATAGCGAAAAAAACGTTCATTATCAACAATATACGAATTATTAATTATTTGTTTAACGCACTTTCGAAAAATAACTTGCACAGTAATTTCAGATGCCATATCTTTGCATCGTGATCACAAAACAGAAACTCGATTTATAAACTATTTAAAAAACTAAAATTAAATTATGGCACTGAAATATGTAGTCAAAAAAACAACCTTTGGTTTCGACGATACCAAAGCAGAAAAATATGTAGCGCGTCCGTTCAATGTAGTCAACGTTGATTTTAAGATGCTGTGCGATCAGGTAACCAAAGTAGGATTCGTTCCACGCGGTACAGTAAAAGCCGTCCTTGACGGACTCATTGATTCTCTGATAACGTATATGGAAATCGGAGCATCCGTCAACTTGGGGGAATTTGGAACTTTCCGTCCTTCCTTCGGATGCAAAAGCCAAGAAAACGCAGAGGAAGTCACTACGGAAACATTGAAAAACCGTAAAATCATCTTTACTCCGGGGGAGTTGCTGAAAAATATGATAAAGTCTGTCAGCATTCAGAAACTGGATGTAACCAGAAACAGCAGTTCTGCTCCTTCAGGTGGTGGTGAAGAAGGCGGAGGAAACGAAGGCGGTAATGACGGCGGTGATGAAGCACCGGACCCGACAGTATAAGGAATCATTTTATATTGTTATATTTAGAGAAAGAGGATGTCTCCAATCAGTGGGGACATCCTCTCCTTTTATACAACTTATACAACAGAATATATCTGTTTTTTACTTATTGTTCAGCAAAGCATAAGCACACCACAAGATAGGTGCCTGTCCATGATAATCTCCGGCAATGCGAGGACGGTCCATATAATATTGCTTACTGTTTTTCTTTCCCGTTCCGATACAAACTTCGGTAAGGTCATTTTTATCGTCTATATAATTGCACAGGCCCAACCAGGCTCTGCGTGCAACGGGAGCAAATTCTTCTTTATCCAACCATCCGTTCTGAACACCCAAGATCATAGCATAGGTAAACATTGCAGATCCGGATGTTTCAGTCCAAAAGTCGGGCTGGTCTATCAGCTGATTCCACAATCCGTCCTTGTTCACATATTTCTTCAGATTGTTCATCATCAAAAGATAGCCTTTCATTATCCGGTCTCTATTCGGATCATTTTTCGGCAGGTTGAACAGTAGCTCTGTCATACCCACAGCCATCCAGCCATCTCCGCGTCCCCAATAGTAAGGCACATCCGGTGCATGGTAGAAAAGGCCGTTAGGGTGTTGCAATTCGTCCAGATACAGAACCATTTCTTTGGCAGCCCTATTGATGTATTTAGGATCACCGGTAGCCTTATAAGCCTCAGACTGCACGATAGTAATCATATACATATCGTCAATCCAAAGACGAGTTTGCCAGGAATATCCCTTTTTATCCCATTTGCGTTCTTCTTCATTCGCATTGGCAGGAAGCTCCCATTGAGTGTCGGCGTAAGGCAATCCGAGGTCCAGATAACGTTTATCCTTCGTTATATTATAAAATCTGAGAGGCAGACAACCAAACATATTCTGGTCTACGTGTATGGGTGGAGGAAGGAGTTCTTTTTCCAGGTGGAACAATAGTTCGAAACGATTTCTCAATAGCTTGATCAGCTCTTTGTTATTCGTCAATTCTGCAAAACGGAGAGCTCCGTACCATGTACATACTTCAGCATAATGTATTCCTCTATCAAAATATAGCTGATGTTTAGTTTCCATCAAGCGTCTGCTCAATTTATTACCAACAGTCTTAGGATCTGCTTTTACAGGAAAATCTCCAAAATAATTTTGAGCAGTAGCAATACTGGTTGTACAGAAAGCAGCCAGTAACAATACACAAATTAAATAATAGTTCTTTTTCATCATTACAATTGTTTCTATATAATTAATTATTCACGTTATTATCAGATTACAATCCCGCCACCGGTATCCAGCGGCTTATAGAAGACACATCACTGACTGCTTCCTCTTCTTTATTGTCGGTAATAGAGAAATTGACCAATACCTGTCCCGAAGAAATAGTCAGGCTGGAACGGGGGACAGAGATTTCGGCAATATAACCATAGTTGTCAATACGATCTTCATTGGTGTCATTGCACACATAAGTTTTCACTTCTACCCCCATCTCCGCATTGTTCCACTTGCCGGCATAAGTTTCGGTACTTTTCAATCCATCCATTGATACTTGTATCCGTTTAGCACCGTTCGTCAAACTTTTACTATCATCCGGAGAGAGATAAACAGTAGCATAATCACCTCTCAGCAAGCTCCGGTCAAGTACTTCCACCAGGAAATATACATTCTTGTCATCACACGAACAGCGGAGAGTTCCCTGCACTTGCGATTTTTCTCCGACAAAAAGCGCATGATCCGTATTCACCCATTCCTTATTGTTGCCATCCACCTTTACGTTACGGCGTACTGCATTGATACGATGATTAAGAATAAATTGTGATAACATGATTGTTCCATTAGAAGTATCAGGCATCGCTCCCACCAATTGATGCGGATTTACCAAATTCAACGTTCCCCAATACCCCTTACCTGAAAACGGTGAATAAGCACTTCCAAAATTACGCGCTTTGGCATCCCCCATTTTCATATAGAAAGTAGAAGATTTGTTATACGAAAGCACAGTCTCACCCGATGGAAACTGAGATAAATATGGAGCGCTGCCTAAAAAAGACAAATTGTCGCTATCAGCCGGTCCTTCCTGATCCGCATCAAGATGATCCCATTCACCATCTTCGCCGGAATAAGCCAGTGATATATAATATGTTCCACGGTTATTAGTCTCTACAGCGGCCGCCAGTTCATTACTACCTTTAAGTTGAATAACAGACGGCATCTGATGATTGAAGTATGTTTTTCCGTCTTGTTCCCACTTCATTCGTATCACATAGTAAGGGATACTTCCAAATGAAGGCGTCCACGTTTGACCGCCATCTCTGGATATGACCATTGCAGTTCCGGTGTCTTTGCCTTCAATACCCGTACGGCTACTGTCCGTGAAATAGCAATGGATTTCTCCCGAGGACAATTCCAGCAAATACGGCTCCCAGTTGACACCTTGATACACTGAGACCGGTTCACTCCACGTAACGCCATTATCGGTACTACGTCTCATTTCAATACCTGCATCATTAGGTAAGTCTCTATACCCATTATTAGCCCTATAGGAGGCTACGGCCAGAATATCTCCGTTGGAAAGTACCAGCCCATCACAATTTGAATAACGCCGGTCATTCTTTTCACCTTTACTGTCGATAATACTGTAATTTGTAAACAGCTTGCCTTTATAACTCCATGTTTTAAAGTCCGTACTGGTCGCATAAGAACAACTGGCACCAATCTGATTGTTGTGATAGAACATGATATAACCATCATTAGCCAATTTCTTAACCCGTACATAATTAGGTTTGGCAGATTTTAGTACACTCTCTCCCAATTGTGAATACGTCCGAAAGTTCATCTTCAAGGACGAACGCGAAGTAACATCAGCGTGCGAATTAATCACCGGGACACCTTGATTGAGTTTGTCGACAGGAGTAATATGAGCAACAAATGGTTGTTCCGGTTCTTCTTGATCGCCCTTATTACCAGTTCCGCCACCATCACCTCCCTTATGATCCAATGCATCCTCTCCACCACCTCCACAGGCCATGGCTGTAGCGCAGAAAATAACCAACAATACAGCTGTTTTCAATAATCCTTTCATAGTACTATTTTTGAGTAGTGATTAAATATGATATTTACGATACATTCTCTTGGCTGTTTCCACCGGATCAACACCAGTCTCAAGCACATACTTATTATGTGCATTCACCCATGCCTTCTCCGCTTGAAACGAGTCCGGAACAGTAAGTGAACGTCCTTCCAATGTACCTTTAAGATAAGCGATGTAATTAGTCCAGCGAGGCAGATAATAATCCTTCAACAGTCCGCCCCATTCCTTGTGGGCATAGTCGCGCACCGGACTAAGCGTCTCCGTCCATGTCCCGATCAGCATACGGGCATTGTGCTCATACAAATCCTGCAATTCAGGCTGTTTTGACTTCGAACGGGCCATATCCAGCCAGCGTCCCACGAAGAAGCATTCGTGGGTGGACAGTAACTCATTTTGATCCCTAATCAGCTGCAGAAACCTCTCCGACCAGTAATCAAACTGTTTCGTATCTTTCGCCCGATAAGCATCCACCAGATTGTAATATGCTTCCCGCCCTAAATCCGCAAGATACTGACGAACGAAATCGACTGCATCATACTGATAAGTTGACGTCTGCTTCAGACGGTCTGCACTTTGCAAGAATAATCCTACTCCCTGGGCAAAGAGCTCCGGATCATAGAAAATCCGGCATTGACTCCAGGCAGAAGCCGTGATTTTATCTCTTTTCAAGCTGGGAGGGGCACAAAAGACCGACTCTGACGGACGGCGATGACCGGTATAAGTACCATAAGCTGTACGGTGGAAAATAGTCCACGCCTCTTTCAGATTTTCATCTTCCACACCATAACGACGCACTGAATACTCTTTCAACCAGACATCCAGATTCAAATGCTCCGAACGCCAGCGCATTTCATTCAACAAATCAAATACTACCGGATTCACCTCGATGCCTTCCGGGGTAGAGCTGGTTCCTTTCATGCTCGGTGATGCCGCCGAATCCTTCTGACCATCTACCGGACCGGTAGCTATAGCGTCCAGACGCCCGTGCAGACCAATGTTACCTCCATAATTGGAAATATGCGACCATAACCACGGGAAGCTATCAAAGCCCTTGCGCTTCCGCCAGTTATCCCAAAACTCGGCAGCAAGATCAACGATCAGCGTATTCTTTCTGTCGAGTCCTGCCAGCAATTCCTTTTTCGGATTTCCCAACCATGCCTGAATCACCCACGTCGCATCCGGATTATATCGTTTCATGGCCGTCTGTACCCGGCGAGCGGCATCTGTTACGTCAATGCCCCCGGTCTTTCCACCTTCGTGAAAGAGATCACCGCCAAACAAGTCCGCTTTCCCATAAAGCTTCTCATATTCAGCATACCACACCTTTGCCATTTTTTCAAACAACGGATCGGCAGGATCGAGCACAGGAGGACGTTGAAGCGAGTTCCACAGTCCCTGTTCCACCAAGCGGGCTTCCGGATATTTTTCTTTCAACGAAGAAGGAACCATCCCAAAAAATCCCTGAAAAACAGGCTTCATCCCATATTCACGCATACGGGCAAGTATTTTCTTCTGTAAGACTATCTGCTCCTTAAACCATTCATCGGGCAACGGACCACCGATATTCTCAAGATTACCCATCAGCAACCAACCGAAATAAGCCGGTCCACACAAGAACTCCTTTACTTCCGGAAGCGTATACCCGAATTTCAACAGCGTATTCCGCCATACAGCCTCCGCCCCAACCATAGCCATCGGCATATTGATACCGCTCAAAGCCATCAGATCTATTTCACGTTCCCAACGTTTCCAGTCCCAAAAGGCCGTGGTATAACTAAATGTGCAATAATTCATGTAAAAATTATCGGATAGTTTAGTCGCATGACGTTCTTTCACCTGTGGCAGATCAACAGGCAATTGAGGTAACTGGTCTCCACAGAAAGAGACATGGGCATGACAGTAATACTTCAGATACCAGTTAATGCCAAAGGCGGCACTTACATAATTGTTGGCACGCACTGTGACTTTGCGCCCGCCACCATACAGTTCAAAATAGTCGCCTTCATCAGAAGAAGAACAGATCTCAATCTTAAACCGGTCGGAAAGCCCTTCCTGAAGACGTTCCAACATTTGCTTTACCGGATTAGCAGCCTCAACAATCGCAGCAAAGAGCAGGAAGACTAAAAGTAAAAAGTGTTTTTTCATGGTTAACCCTATCACCCATGGTCATATACAACCATGGCAATCTTTAACTACATATTCATCAAACAACTCTATTTTCTTGTCGGTTGTGGTCCAAAGTAGGAACGTTTCATTCCTCCAAAGTCCAATACAATCTTTTGCAATACAGTTCCGGCATCTCCACAGATTATTTTCACGGTATGCTTACCCGGCTTGTCGATATGCAAAGTTGTTTTATTGATTCTACAGTTCTTCAATACGCTCTCATACCAGATTTGCGCATATTCAAAAGAAGATGTAGACGGATTCAAAACCGGTCCTTCGTCAATACATACACCATATTTGGTTTCGATATTCGTTGCTTCGTGTCCGGCATAGCCTCTGTCCTTGCTTGTCACGAATGTAGGCAACACATATGTATAGACATCAACCGAACCTTGCTCGAAAGTATAGAAGTCATACTCCAGACGTGGTGTGCTACGTCCTGCAGTACGTTGTGGGGCAGCCGTCGGATCACCCAACTGAATAGCCGTATTCTCTATCCCCAGATTAGGAATGGTTCTCATCTTGATCGCCTTATTTTCCACTTTCCGGTGGAAACTTGCCGCATCGATAGAGACATATCCGTTATGTTCCACAAATAAAGTATCCATTTCGGCAAGGGATGGAGAAGAAGGATTGAATACAGAGATGTAAACATTCTCTTTCTCGCCCCGGTCGGAAGTAATTTCCAATACCCCGAATACTTTCTCTCCAACCGGTACTTTTGCCCAGTCTACCGATACTTCGATACGTTCCTCCGTAGCCGTTTCGCCTGCCTTCTTGCTCAATAAAATCCAGTTGTCCGTAACAGATGCCTTCCATTTCAACGGGCTTGCCCCTTTATTGAAAACATCCACATAATATGACTGACGCAGGTAAGTATTGAAACAAGGCAAGGAGTGGAAACTCTTCAGACCTTTCAGCACATCTTCTCCCTCTGCCATTACGCCCAGTGTAGCGTCAGATGCCAGTGAAGTCTTTCTTAATGCCGGAAGTTCAAAGTAAGCAGCGGCAAATCCCTGTTTCATTGTCATTACATGATCCCATTTGCCACCGAGCAGCGAATTATATCCTTGGGTAATGACTTGCAGACTATCATAACAAGCCTTCACTTTTTTCTCCAATTCGCTGGTAGACGCTCTTTGCTGAATGGAGTACCAACGGTTTCTCTGTCCGTCCAGTATCATTCTGTTCAGCAACTCACATCCTTTCACCGGATAATACAATGACTGGTAGAAGCAGGCCTTTTTCTCTTCCGGCAGCTTATTCAGAATCTTCTCTGTAATGCTTCCGATCCGGCGGTATTCACTCAGGCGTGAATCCACTTCCCTGTAATTCGCCAAGGAGAAATCAGTATCTGTATTCCGTTCTCTTCCATGCTTATCGGTAGCCCACTGATAGCCCCATCCCATAAACTCCGGTCTGCGGGCAAAAGCCAGTTTGTAGAATGAGTTGATCACATCCTGATACTCATTGCGGTATTCGTCACCCAGCATACCACACAACCATTCCGTGCGATAAGTAGCCGCTCTGTCAAAATTGAAAGAATCGATATCATAAGCCATCGACAGGAAGAAATCTACAGCAAACTCACATGATTTGATATCACCGGCATTGAGCAGCCAGATCCGGTCTGCCGTCATGTCATAAGCCTTGCGAAGTTCTTCGTACATCAGCGTGGGTGAAGTGGTGTTCATCCAAAGATGATCGTGAGGCTTGCCCAGATAGGAAGAATGATAATAAACACCCGAACGTCCCGAACGCTTCTGTTCTTTCGGACTGCTCAGACGCTTCATATAGCCATAGTTGTCGTCTGGCCATATAATCGTAACATCATCCGGCAGTTCCAGTCCCTCGTCGTATACATCCAGCACCTCTTTATAAGGAGTAAAGGCTTGCGGGATATCTTCGCCACGCTTACCCGTCGCATCAATCAGCATCTTTCTTTGTGCCATCAATGCATCTTGGAGCATCTGTTTTCTATCCGCCATATCATTGCTCGCATTCATCGCTCTGTCATGCAATCCGCGCAGAGCCAGAGTGTACACATTCTCAAAAGGAGCACATTCATTCGCACGTGCTCTCAGCACACTGTCTACTCCCGCTCTATTGTTGATGTAATCCCATTCGCCCATCTTGTCACGTTTCCACTCGCTTGCCGTGTTGAACAACAGCGGTTCGCAGTGAGAAGACCCCATCACGATGGCGAAACTATCTGCTACCAATCTATTCTCCGGTATACGATGAAATGCCATAGACGCATCGTGCATGGCCGGACACAGATAATTTGCCTGAAGACGGAGCAGTAACTCACAAATCTGCGCGTATGTTTTCGGTCCGAAGTTTCCACGTTCTTTCTCATAATTGTTCTTTGACCAGCGATAAAGTCCCCAGTCTTCGTCATTGATAAAGATACCTCTGAACTTGACAGCAGGTTCTTTTGAAATGAATTTATGAACGTTGACAGCCAGTTTTTTCTGTTGTTTTATCGGAGCATCGGCCCACCAGTACCAGGGAGACACACCTATCGCTTTAGATATGGAGAGAAGTCCGTAAGCCGTACCACGCCTGTCACTACCAGCTACGACAATGGCTTTCTTAATACCCGGTGCAGGATTATCAACCGTTTCTATCATATAACGTTCCCATCCACCGGTGATGGGAGTTGTGTCTATCTTCTTTTGGGCTACCAGCGCATTGATCCATGCGCTTTTTCCGACAGTTCCCACGATGATGGCATAACGAGCCGAGACATCACCCGGATTACTTGCTTGTGTTTTCAGGTCCTGTCCCGTCACACGACGAACGTCGTCTGCAAATAAAGTCACACTCTTACGAACGACAGTTTCATCCTTGCCATCAAAACAAACAACGACATTGGCAGCCGGTGAAACGATGGGAAAACTGTTTTTACCAGCGTTCTTATCCAATAATACTTGTGCTTCTGTTGATACAAGGCTACAGCAAAACAGCCCTACTAATAAAATCTTATTTTTCATATAAAAGTTAGATTGATAATCGACGCTACAAAGAAAACCAAAAATCAACAGAAGTAATAAAAGAAATAGACCGATAAATGGAATAATATGGTCAAAAGACCATTCCAGACGTGTTTTATCGCCAGAAAGAAGAAATAATGCGGTCGATTAATAACCAATAAGGAAGTGATTGACAAGTAAAGGGCGGAGACTGGCAAGCAACGTTTCACGCTGTTCCGGACCGGCGGCAAACAGAGCGGTAGACAGTATCTCTCCGACAGCCCCATTCTTTGTTACAACCGCTATCTGCCTGAGACCTTCAACAAAGTTGCCATTTTGAGGAGAAATAATATGCCTGCGCCCCTCCGACTCGTTTCCGGAAGTAGTGAGGCATTCATTATAAAGGAGTATACTTTGAGACTCCCCGGTCTTTTCCGTCTCCGACTGGTTGCCAAAGTTAACTTTCCATCCCGTTCCGGCCGGATGGTTGCCTAAAGCAAGTACAGAACTGTTTCCCATATTGATCAACGCATTTTCTATAGAACAGGAGTGCAATATGTCTCTGATTGTCTCCAAGGCATATCCTTTCAGAAATCCTGAAAGGTTGATCGTTATCCCCGGTTGCCGGTAAAAAATACTTTGTTCTTCTGCCGACAAACATACCGAATGAATAGTATCCTGATTATAATTCTCCGAATGAACTGTCACATCGAAGCATCCCGATGTTTTCTCGTGATATTCCAGACACAGATCAACCATTGCATAAAGTTGACTGCTAAGAACTACCGGAGATACAGAAGCGGTCCGGTTGACGACAGCCAGTTCGCTGGCAGGATCATAATAGTTGGCTGTCTTCTCCAGGCAGCTTAAAGCTTCATGAATACGTTCAGCAACAGACAGCAGTTCTTCTTCTGATTTCTGACTGCACAAAAGAATATCTACGCGTGTATGCATAGACGGGAACCAGACGTAAAGTAATCCGTCGCCCTCATGGGATGGTCTGTACAAATGTTGAATGGCAGTCTTCATCTATCAAAAAAGAAAGGAGCTGTGCTCGAAGCAGCATTCATCAACAAAATGAGATTTCCGGCACAACTCCTCTTCTACAATATATTCTTATTTCAATTCTTTAATCTTCACGTTCTTGAACCATACTTCATCTCCGTGGTCTTGCAGAAGGATGTTACCTTCAATAATATTTCCAAAGTTAGGCCAGTTCTTATACTTGCTATAAGCTACCAGTGCATTCCACATTTCATTGTTACGGTCATACTCAATCAGTTTCTCTCCATTCAGCCAGTGCTCTACATGGTTGCCTTTGACGATGATCATAGCAGTATTGAACTCTTTCTTATGGAAAGGTTTATTCTTAGGAGCCGGAATCAGGTCATACAATGAACCCAATTGTCTGTTGCCTTTCACGCCAAGTTTAGCATCCGGATGCTTGTCATCGTCCAGAATCTGGAACTCGCAACCGATAGCAGAACCGGCACCCTTATTCATTTCAGGATTAACGAAATACTTGATTCCGCTGTTTGCACCTTCAGTGATCTTGAAATCTACAGTCAGGATAAAGTCCTTATAGGTACGGGTAGTTACGATGTCACCACCGTTGGCAGATTCTGCACCGCCACTTTTTACTACCTTAAGGATGCCGTCTTCCATCTTCCAGCCTTTGGCAGGGAAAGTAGAAAGTTTCGCTCCTCTCCAGCCTTCGTTAGTCTTGCCGTCCCACAACAATGCCCAGCCTTCTTTCTTCTCACGTGGAGAGAGTGTGTTAGGAATCAGATTTCTTTCGGGTGCAGCCTGACATTCCGGTGTCTGATAACGTTCTACGTCTGTCGTACAGATACGGATATTCTTCCAGCTTACTGTCTTGCCTTCGTCAGCAGCGTTGCCGATAGCGTGTACCTGCAAGGCGATAAATCCGACAGGAGTCATATCGTCCCAGATATTAGCACAAGCCACTCCGTTGATCCATGTACGGATAGAGTTGCCTATCGCTTCGATACGGGCCTTATTCCATGCATTGTTCTTGAAAGCCGTACGTGCCGAAGGATTCCAGTTCAAAGAATAAATCCAGTTTCTGCGAGCTTCGTCATAGATACCACCCGACCAGGCACGTTTGGAGGGATCAATCTCGAACTGATAACCGTGTACACGGCCCTTGTTATATTCTTTTTTGCTTTCACTGCGAATCTGTACTCCTGAATTCAAGCCATCATCAACCTTAAAGTCAAACTCAAGGATAAAATCTCCGTAATTCTTGGTGGTTGCCAGGAAGGTATTAGGAGTTCCCATTTTTGATACACCTACAATGGCATCGTCTACGATTTTATACTCAGCCTTGCCGTTCAGTTTTTTCCATCCTTTCAGGTTTTTACCATTGAAAAGCGGTTCCCAATTCTGTGCTGACAAAGAAGCGGCACAGAACAAAAGTAAAGTCAATACGATATTTTTCTTCATTACTTATATTGTTATTATAATCAAACTTTATTCTGTTTTATATTTCCTACCGGTCTTTACAACTTATAAAACTCATCCCAGCCTTTACGCGGCGGAAGTCCGGCCAACATTGAATTAGCAAATTCATTATTGGTAATCTGCTTCGTGCGGGGATCGAAGAATAACTGGGTATTGAGACGTTGCGCCATTACTCCCAGTGAGAATACCTGACTCAAGACACCGTTAATCTCGAACGGTGAACGCGTCTTTTCAATGCCATTACATGCCAGCAAGAAATTCTCGAAGTGATTGGACGGACTTTTAGGCACTTTCGGCAACTTATCTGCCATTTCCTTTGCCTTTTCTTCTGGAATGATAGACAAAGTACTTCCGTGACTACCACCCTTGAAAGTCAGTTCCTTTGAATAAATAATCTTTCCCGGATTCAGTTTGGCAGGAGGAACATCGCCCTGATTAGTCTTGGGAATGTTCGGATCCAGTCCGGAAACACCGTAACCTGCAGGAATAGGAGGAAGATTATCCAGACCGTCATACCAAGTGACATCTACCGGTGGCATTCCTTTGCGCTGCGGGAAACGGAAAAGAATCGTAGAAGAATATGGGAAAAAGTAATCATTGTGTCCTTCCTGATGTGTCAGAGTCACTTCGTAAGGCAAGCCTAGTTCAAGAAACTCGTGAACAGTATCCAATATATGTGCTCCCCAGTCGCCCAAAGCTCCCATACCGAAGTCATACCAGCAACGCCATTCACCCTGATCATACTTATTGCAATATTCATGATAAGGAACAGCTCCCAGCCAGGTATTCCAATCCAAATCCTTCGGGAGTTGCTGGCCTGAAGGTAGTTTATAAATGTTCGTATCCCACTTATGCCAGCGACGCGGATTATTCATGTGAGCAGTAACAGCTGTCACATCCTTGATGATCCCTGCATCCATCCAAGCTTTAAATTGGAAGTAATTTGCTTCCGAGTGTCCCTGATTTCCCACCTGAGTAGCCAGGTTCGGACGTTTAAGGGCAGCCTGCATCAACAGTTCCGCCTCATAGAAAGTACGGGCCAGCGGTTTTTCCACATACACGTGTTTGCCGGAAGCCAGAGCCAGCATACTGATAGGGAAGTGAGAGTGATCAGGAGTAGCAATTGCTACAGCATCAAACTCGTTACCAGCCTTGTCAAACATCTGGCGGAAGTCTCTGAACTGTTTCGCTTTAGGATACATGCCCATCACCTTTCGTGTATGTTTAGCTCCCATGTCTACATCACACAGAGCCACAACCTCTACCATACCCGTACGTGCAAAATCCTGTATAATTTGCTCTCCACGGTTTCCAATGCCAATATAGGCTATTTTTACCTTTTCATTTCTTCCTTTTTTCGATGAAATAGTTTGAGCATTCAGCAGTTCACCGGATCCCAGTGCTAATCCGGCAGAGGCCAGTGACATTGTCTTTAGAAAATCTCTTCGTGTTGTCATAAATTATTCATTGATATTGATTAAGTATATTCGTTCAGGTCTGTTCTCACAGCCTGTTTCTCTTCTTTGTGAATAGCGCTTTCACTCCATAGAAAAGGAGGCGCAGAAGCGCCCATGCGGCATAGAGTACAAAAGCAAAAATGATTATATAGAAAATAGAGGTGATCATCTCCATCATGGATCTGTGATATGTGATGATTGCATAAAGATTCACCAGATTGGCAAGCACAAAACATACAAGTAAAGTGATTATTTCTATTTTCTTCCGTCGTGCGGTCAGGACTGTATCTTTCATACTGTTTCGAGTGTTTTGGATTGATGGTTCAGATAGTCAATTTTGTATTCATCAGGAAAGTAAAGCGTTTTTTCTTCCTCCATAGCCTGGTGGCCCAACAGACAGAGCATACTAGCATAGTAGCCTTCTTCGGCAATTCTTTCCGGTTGTTTTTGTGTTATCACAGCCTCTACGAATGCTTCCAGCAACAAGGAAGTACCGTCACCTTTCGGACGTTCGCCCAAAATAAACTCTCCTGTATTCGCATTGGCAGTTTCCGGTGCCCAGCTTGTACCTGCAAAAGGCAGTGAATCAAACATTTTGTTCTCCCAGTCATTGACCAACTGCAGGAATGCCGGTGCAGGAGCCACACTTTCAAAGTAGTATCGTCCCTTTTCCGGTTCCACCGTTCCGAGATTACCCATAATCTGCTCTTCCAGACCATAGAACTTATTGGAAATAATGGAATCGAATGTCATCTTCACGCCATCATCGAATACATATATACAACTTACATTATCATATACTTCACGTCCGTCCTTCCAATAAGTGATGGCTCCGTGCCCCATTACCTTCTCAGGAAGTTTTTGCAATGCCCAGCTACCTATCTGAAGCTGATGGCAGGCAAGTTCCGTCATTAATCCCTTCGAGAATTCCTTATAGAGACGCCAGTTTATCAGACGCTCCAAACTTGGTGAAGGAACAGAACGTCTCCAGGCGCCATTCCGGTTCCAGAAAGTATGAATTCCGTTGATTTCGCCGAACGTACCCGCATGGATCATTTCCATCGCCTTGATATAGCGCGGATCAAAGAGACGTTGCTGCCCGGTGAAGAAAATTTTTCCGGTGCTGCGATGCTTTTGATATATATGGTAACACTCTTCCATCGTATAACCGATTGACTTTTCGCAGAATACATGTTTCCCGGCATCAAAAGCATCCATCACTATTTTATAGTGAGCACTAAGAGGAGTTGCCACAAGGACGGCATCTATATTCTTATCTTCCAACACCTCCTTATAGTTACCGTATACTTTTGCCTTAGGGGCAAGTTTCAAAGCCTCATCAATCGAAGGCTGATAAATATCGCACAACGCTACAATATCCACCTTCGGATTTTTCACAAGGAAACTCATTAAAAATCGTCCTCTCGAACCGGGACCGATAATTGCCAGACGGCATTTTTCACTAGACGTGTTCGTCACCTCCGAAAATGCAGAAAGCCAGGGACTCGCTGCAAGAAATGCTCCAGCCCCGGCTATTCCCATATTTTTCAGAAAATCTCGTCTACTAATAGGTGTATCTTTCATTATTTAATTTATTAAATTCTCGTATTTTATTTCAGTTTCCGTATCAAGGCTAACTGATTATTCAATCCACAAAGTCCTTCGGCAACACTCCAAACTGCTTCTGAAAACATTTGGCAAAATAGGACGGAGAGTTGAATCCTACCATATAGCAGATTTCAGTTACTCGCCCTTCTCCTTCTTTCAGCAACTGGGCAGCCTTTTTCAAGCGTTCCAAACGAAGATACTCATTCGGGCTCAAATCCAGTACTCCCTTTATCTTACGATAGAAGTTAGAACGACTCATATTCAAACTGTCCGCTATATCATCCATGCTGAACTCCGGATTATTAAGATTAGCCAAAATTACTTCATTCAGTCTCTTGATAAAGTCTTCGTCGGCCTTGGTCAATGCCATGGTGTTGGCTGCCACAAAAGGTGACTGCGCAAAAGTCCGGCGTAGTTTTTCTCTGTTCTGAATGAGGTTAGAGGCACAAGCTTGTAAGTATTCGACAGAGAAAGGCTTCTCGATATAGGCATCTGCGCCCAGCTCCATGCCTTCTATCTTAGACTGGATGTTCGTTTTCGCAGTCAGCAGAATAACAGGGATATGACTATAATTCAAGTCCGATTTAATCGTCTTACAGAGTTCAAAGCCATCCATCACAGGCATGACTACATCACTCACTACCAAATTCACATAATTGCCATCCAACATTTTCAAGGCTTCCGCCCCATTGACTGCCGACAGTACGGCATATTCTTTCGACAACTGGCGGACAACAAAGGCTCGCATATCCGGATTATCCTCCACTACCAGTACTGTAGGGCGATTGTCTTTTTTTTCTCCTTGTTCCACTTCCACCGGAACCTCACTTACAGGTTCCGGTTCCGCTTTTGTTTCCGGAGTCAAAGTAATTGTCATATCCTGAACGATAGGCAATGTCAGGCAGAAGGTATTACTATTTTCTTCTTCCCCCATAGCCAGCGTTCCTTGATGCAGTTCGGCCAATGAGCGTGAAAGAGCCAGTCCGATACCCGTTCCGGTGGTCACTTTTCCGTCTTCTCTCTCGTTGAAACGGACAAAAGGCTGGAATATTTCTTCCCTCATCTCACGAGGGATAATCACTCCGTCATTCACTGTACGGATACGGAATACATTGCTTTCATCCCCCTCGGTCACCTCCAGAGATACGTGTATATAATGTTCCGAATATTTCACGGCATTGTTCAGCAAGTTACTGATAATCTTGGTGAATGCCTCTTGATTGACATGAGCATAAAAATCCGTCTCGGGCAGTTGCAGGGTAAATTCCAGTCCTTTCTGTTTGGCAAGAGAAGTAAACCGCAGGTGGGTTTCTTTCAGCACCTCCGTGATGTTGCATTTAGCAAAGTTCAAACGGAATCCCTGACTTTCCGTCTTGCGGAAGTCTAGTAATTGGTTCGTCAGATTCAGCAAACGTTCCGTATTCTGCTTCATAATATTCAGATCCTCACGCGTCTCCGCATCAACCTTTTTCTTAAGAATAATATTCTCTAGTGGACCTTTAATCAAAGTCAGCGGAGTACGTATCTCGTGAGCTACATTCGTAAAGAAGTCGATCTTTGCATGATAGATCTCGCGTTCCTTTTCCTGCTCGAACTTCTCCATCTGCCTGCGATGCTTATAGTTACTTCGCTGCTTGAAATACCACACAGCATACAGGGAGCAGCCTATGATCAGCAAAACATATACGCAATAAGCCCAGATAGTAAGATAAAAAGGAGGAAGTATACGAACGATCAAAGATACTTCATTTTCGTTCCATACTCCGTCACTGTTAGAAGCTTTCACACGGAAGGTATAATTGCCATACCACAAGTTGGAATAGGATACCACAGGACTCTCTCCAACGGGCAGCCATTCATCATCAAAGCCATCCAACTTATACATGATCTGATTCATTCGCGGAGCCTGGAAATCCAAAGCAGCGACACGAAATGAAAAAGAATTCTGATCAGGCTGAAGAACCAGCTCATCCAAGAAATTAATACTTTTCTTCAGCGGAGACGAAGGATCACCAGGATATACTTCTTTTCCGAACAACAAAAAGTCCGTAATCACAATGGATGGAAGAGACTTATTTTCAGAGAAGTTTTTCGGATTAAAAGCGACAAAGCCGTCAATACTGCCCAGATAAATCGTTCCATCTTCCGTCTCAAAGCTGGAACGATAGTTAAACTGCTCGCCCAACAGACCGTTGGCGGTAGTATATACTTTCATCGCTCCCGTGGCAGGCTGAAAAGACACCAGACCATTATTGGTTGTCAGCCACATAAGGCCTTCTTTATCTTCCACAATCTGATAAACAACATCATTCGGCAATCCGTTACGGGAATCATAGCTAGTAAAAGTTTCTGTTTCGGGATGAAACTTGCAGAAACCTCCACCTTGTGTAGTTAACCAGATTTGTCGGTGAGAATCTTCGAAAATGCTCAATACCTTATCATACGGCAGACTTCTAGGGTTGTTTTCATCGTGCAAGTAATTGGTCCATTTCTTTTCATTGACATTATAGCAATAGGCCCCATTAGCATAGGTCGCCAGCCATAGATTACTGCCGGAATCTTCTTTGATATCATATACAAACTTACCGTTCAGTTCCGGTATCCGGTCAAAATCATCGGTCTGCTTATTATAGCGCAGCAAACCAAACAAAGTACCCAAATAAATATCTCCCGTTGTTGTCTGACAAATAGAAAAAACGCTATTATCTATCAATGAACGTGGCGAATCGGTTTTCTGATATGTTTTCACAATCGCTCCCGTACGTGTATCAATAACTTTCACTCCTTTCGCAAAAGTTCCTACCCAAAGATGATCGCCAATCAGACATAATCCATGAACATTAGTGAACGCATTACTTGGAGTAAAGAAAGAGAAGGTTTTTGTTTTCGGATCAAAGCGGTTCAATCCTCCATCTTCCGTACCGATCCACAAGATCCCCTGATTGTCCTGACAGAACTCACGTACTCTTTTTCCATGCAAACCATTATCTGTCCCTTTCGGATAATACTTTTCAAAGTAAGTATAGAAACGGGGATAGTAGTTCACTCCCCCGAAATAAGAACCAATCCATATGCCTCCTTCACGATCCTTACATAGTGAATAGACCGCATTGTCAGAGAGAGAATATGGATCATTGATTGAACTGCGCAAATGGACATATTTGCCCATTCGAAGGTTATAAATATAAATTCCGGATTCCGCCCCTATCCATAATTCATTATCAGAAGCAACCAGCAAGTTACGACAAAGAACCGGTTCTTCATTTTCATCAACGGAAAGCAAATCATGTAATTTGTTGGAAGTTAGGTTCAACTCCTTTGCCCCACCTCTCAAAGAGCCGATATACAGACAATTATAGGCACCTTTTACAAGAGTAGTTACGACATCGTTCTCGAAAGTTTCCTTATTGTCGACGGGAGAGATGTAGGGTTGAAGTGTTTTCAGACGGTCTTTTGAATAAAAGAGTCCGTCACCATAGCAGCCTATCCAGAGAGTTCCGCTGTTATCAAAGACAAAAGACTGGACATTAGTGGAAATGAAAGGAAAGTTTTTCAAGGTAAAATTCTGAAGTTTCTCTTTCTCCAAATCATAACAAAAGAGTCCCTGAGACTCTACCGCAATCCAGACGCATCCCTGGTCATCTCCCACAATCGCTGTCACAGTGTGTTCTATCTTGGTTTCTTCCGCACTCAGTTCTTCAAAATGCCGGAACGAGTCATTCTCCGGATAATAGATATAGAGTCCCACATCCGTACCTACCCAAATGTTTCCTTCCGCATCCTCATAAAGCGCTGTTATGAAATTATTGCCAATGCTTCTCTGACTGCGACCGTCGTGCTTGAACTGACGAAATGACAAACCATCATACCGGTTCAGTCCGTCCTTTGTTCCAAACCACATAAAGCCCTGTTTATCCTGCAAAATAGCGTTTACTGTATTTTGGGATAATCCATTCTGTACACTTAGGTTTTTGAAATAATAATGCTCATCCATCACTTGTGCATGACAGACGATTTGATAGCATATAAAACTTACCAGGAGTACTAAAGCTTTCTTCATACTATACGTATTTTCTACCTTTTTGTTTTGAGTTATCAAATGTAGGCAAAATTACTGCCTAAAGATAGAAAATATGTCTCAATGAATGAAAGAATAGTCCTATTTTTCTATTCGGATACGCGCATCCACTGCTATAACCGCCTTCTCAGTGGCCAGGAGCGGGTTTATGTCCATTTCTTTGATTTCTGTTGCAAACCGGAGCAAGGTAGACAAACGAACAATAATTTCAGCAAATTTATCCTCGTTTACTCCCTTTTGCCCACGAGTTCCCTGGATAATTTTATAGGCGCGTAAGGAGCGAATCATTGAATAAGCCTCTTCATAAGAAAGGGGCGCCAAGCCGGAAGATACATCTTTCAAAACTTCCACAAAAATGCCCCCCAAACCGCAAAGTACCACGTGCCCGAACTTTTCTTCATATTTTGCACCAATAAAAAGTTCCGTGCCTTTGAGCATAGGTTGAACCATGATCGCTTTTGCATCGGGAATCTGCATCATACGGTCAAATTCAAGTGCCAGATGCTGTTCCCCTTTAATGTTCAGTACTACGCCGCCGACATCCGATTTATGTACAGGACCTACTACTTTGGCTACTACCGGGAATCCACATCGACGGGCAAAATCCACGACTTCCTCCTTTTTATTGGAAACAAATTCATCGACCAATGAAATACCGGCTGCGTGCAGCAATGCCTGCACATAATGAGGTTCGATGTATCCATTCTCCGGGATGGAATCAATGATACGACGGATTCTCGGTACATCGACTCCGAACAGTTCAATCTCAGGCACCGCCGGCTTCGGGGCGTTGACAATGCGGGACAGTGCAGTTCCCAAAGTCACTTCGTCGGAAAAGTTCACGTGTCCTTTGGCAAGGAATGCCGCCACTTCCGCTCCTGCTGTATTGATGGAGGGAAGAACAGGGAATATAGGCTTGTGACAGGTCTGCATCTTTTCATGAAGGACATCGTACATTTCAAACATGGTCACCAGTCCGGGTGTGCCGAAGATAGCCAGGATAGCATCTATATTGTCTAATTTTTCTTCGCAATAGTCAATGCAGATACGCAAATGATCCGGTGTACCGGTGGCAAGGATGTCAATCGGATTTCCTACGGAAGCTCCGGGAAAGAGTTGGGCTTTCAGTTCTTCCGCCAGTTCACCTTCCAGCTTAGGGACATTCAGTCCGCCTTTGCTCAAGGCATCCGTCAGCATTACTCCCGGACCTCCGGCATGAGTAATGATGGCAAAGTTCTTCCCTTTCAGTTCGGGGAGGGTGAAGATACAACCAACGGTAGTCAGCTCTTCGCGGGAAAAGCAACGCACGATTCCGGCTTTACGGAACAGCGCCTCTACAGCCGAATCGGAACTGGCAATCGCTCCTGTATGTGAAGAAGCCGCCCGACTTCCGCTTTCCGAACTTCCTGCTTTTATCGCTGCAATCTTACAACCTTTCCTTATTAATGAAGAGGCATGGAAGAGCAATCTGTCCGGGTTGTGAATACTTTCAATATAGAGTAACTTGATACGGGAATCTTTCTCTGGATCAAAATTCTCGTCCATAAATTGCAGCACATCTTCCACACCAATCTGCTTGGCATTTCCTACCGACCAGACAGAATTGAACTGCAATCCTTTTGTCACCGCACTTTCAAGAATAAAGACCGCCGTAGCACCGGAGCTGGAGATCAGATCGACTCCTTTTGAGTTCAAGTTCGGAATAGGCTGGCTGAAGACGCTATGATGCCATGTATTCATCAGTCCGATGCAGTTCGGACCAATCAGTGAAGCACCATATTTGTTGACAGTTTCCAGTATACGTTCTTCCAACAACGCTCCTTCGCGTGTCTCTTCACCAAATCCGGCAGAGAGTATGATAAATGCCCGCGTCTGCTTCTCGCTTGCCAGTGTCTCTACTATATCTGGACACATCACAGCCGGAACAGCCAACACAGCCAAATCGGTATCAGGCAATTCTTTTACATCTGCAAAGGCAGGAACTCCCTGCACTTCTGTCTCCTTCGGGTTCACAGCCCGGAGTTCTCCCTGATAACCTCCGTTTATCAGATTCTTCAATATAGCGCCACCCGGCTTATGTACATTATTCGAAGCCCCTACTACAACTATACTCTCGGGACGAAGCAACTGGGTTGTTATCATATCATACACTGGTTTTCGTTTAAACTAGGATACAAATATATTCTTTCCTGCGAGAAAAAAGAAAGAAAAAGAGGAGAATTATGGGTGGAAGTTCTTAGAAATATAAAATAAATTCCAGGCTTAATATATAATATAGTAACATTTAGCTAGTTTATGCTTTAACTTAATTTTCACAGAAAGCAAAATTATTATTTTATTCCCAATCATAACTTAATAGTGGTAGCTCTTTGTCGATTTAATTAGAATTTACTAGTTTATGTTTTTCTAATTATAATGTTTTTATTCATAAAACTACCCTAACATAGAGTCTTGTCCTGAATGTTAGGGTAGCCGTCAAATCAAGTTACTTCTATGCTAAAAACAAACAAGAATAACTCAAAACAACCTTTACAACACATTAAGAATGAAGCATATCGACATATCTATTTAATATAAACAAAGTTACAACAACCATTATAATACTTATAATAGTGATCCACTTTATTATTCTTCGCTTTAATGGGGTAAATAATTTATATTTTTTATCCAATAAGACGATTGCTTCTTTTCGAATTAAATAATGGTCTAAAAATAAGAATATCCAAATCACAAAAGTTACTACCATACCTATGACTGGACTTCTATCTTTAAAAAAAAATACCAGTTCGTTTTTTGTACACAACAAATAACTATATCCTATCGTCATAATGAACATTCCCATAATCCAGCCCGCTATCATTAGAGAAAACAATTTAGCATCATTGGCATTTTTTCCTACAGGAGGACAATGAAAAAAACGAAAAATAAGATATACAAAATAATCTATAATATTCATCTATTCTCTTGTATTAAATCCTTTAATAAAGGACGGTTAATAATATAAATTTTAGAAATCATATCGCCCTGTCTGAAAATTAAAAGTGCCCATAATAGGATTCACTCCATTTTTGAGATTCTCTTTTTTTTGATTATAGTTCATCACACTTGTATCATAGTATGATGATCCGACAAAAGAAGCTACACCAACTTGCCAATAGAAAAAACTAATTATACCCATAGAAATATCAATACCATTTCTAACACTAGGATCATTATAAAATAGATATCCAGACATTGCTGTAGAGACTACTCCTACTACGTTACCTAATCCTCTAGCTATTTTTGTTGCATCCTTTGCACCTTTAGCACTATTTACAAGACCTTTGGCTTTTCTAGCCAACTTGGTACCCTCCGGTTGATGAAAAATATTCATTGAAAAATATTTTCCCTTCTTCGTTCTAAAGTAACCCTTTCCAAACGGATGTTCAGTATATTTCAATCCGGCGTGAAGAGCAGCTGCATTTCCCCAAGGAACTAAGAATGTATTTACCAGTGATATTTCCTGAGAATAATTATCCTCAGTTCTTTCTACTTTAGATTCTTTTTCTGGCATATACTCCTGTTTCACTTGTTCCCAAGAAACTTCATTTCCATTTTCATCCTCATATCGATGAGTTTTCCAATTGTAATGTGATACCATTCCTGTCGGATCCACACGATTAAAAGGATTATTCAGACAATAGGTATAAGGGTTTTCCGAGTATGACATTTCATATAAAGGATCAGTAGCCATAAATCGCCCCAAAATTGGATCATACATCCTAGCCCCGTAATCATACCAATCCAATCCGTTTCTTCTATCCAGTTCCTTGCCATTATACTTATAAGGCTGAACAGATGAATCCGAAGCAAACACCCCTCCGAACGGATAATAATGATTCACTTCTTCTACTGTTCTATCCTGACTGACAACTACCCGATTGTTACCCTGATGATCTCGCAGAAAATAATGGTAAACAGTATCTGATAGGGTAATATATCCTTCTCCTGTTAAGAGTTTATCAAGCACTCCGTTTTCATAGATCGCATTGTCACAGTAGTCAGTGGAAGTAATGACCCCATTTATTATGTGTGTAGTACGAATTTTTGTTCCGTTTGCATCATAAAGAAAGGCGATGCTGTTTCCACCCTCAAACTGTATCCGACTGGGTAAATTTAAACAATTATACTGAATTTCAATCATCTTTTTGTTTAAATCTTGTATTAAATTCCCATTAGAATCATAAGAATATTCTACAGATTGCTTTGCTCCATCTTTAAATTCAGAATTATAATTGGAAACAATACTCGTTACATCGTCGTTTACAGCTTGCAACTGATTACCATTGTAAGTAAGAAAAAGGTTGTCAATCAGACCATAACTATTCTCTGCAGTCTGTCCATAGCGTTTGAGACCCAAGATGTTTCCCATCTTGTCATAACCGGTCACTTTCTCGTTGAAACGATTACAATTATTTACCAAGCCTTCTCCCTCGCCATAAATAGCATCTTTCAGTCGTGAAAGTCCGTCATAAGAGAATCGATAACCACGTGTCGTTGATGCATCATTCTGCCATGTCGTACTACTAACATTTCCATTATAACAAGGAACACCCATACCATCAGTATAGTGCAATTTCTGCCTAAAAAATGGACTATCAATCTCAGTTAACCAACCACGGATATTATAATCATTTGTCGTTATTAATGAATCTGATCCATTTATCCGTATCAAACTATCAAGCCTTCCGATTTCATCAAAACAATAAACAAAATCAGTTGCATCATTTCCAATAATACTCACCTCTCTCGTCAGTCTCCCTGCATGATCATAAACATAGCTTTTTTGAATCTTAGCATCTGTAGCATACTCCTTACAAACGTCTATTGGCTGTCCGCTAAAGTTAAAATTAGATTTATAGACTAAAGTCTTTCCATTCACTGTCGTATGCCGTTCTTGAATAAGATTCCGATAATAATCATAATAATAACTATGATATAGTTTCTGCCCGTTACCCAAGACTAAAGTTATATTTCCTGTCAGCAGATCCTTACAGTGTTGCTCCTGTTGATTATCATACAACCGTCCATATTTAGTATCTTCGACATAAAACAATTCTTTATTAATACCATGCAAAAATTTAAGATAATCGTACGTATCGTAATAATTCACTTGTAATATTTCTAACTTATTAGTAAGAATGCTTTCCGGACATTGAATCCTATAACCATAGTAAGTATTAACACTGTCTAGAGCAAATACTGCGTATATATCCGAAGCATCACAAATTTCACGATTCGGTATAGTTCCACGATACATACCTGTAAGAACTTGACGATCCAATAAGTCCATGCAGAAAAAGCTCCATTCATTGCGTTTTCTTTGTTCTCCATTCTGAGTAAATAAGAGACGGTTATTATGATCATATATTTGTTCAATCCAATCACAATCAGGCATCTTTTTACTTATACAACGATGGCGATAATCATAGCGATATTGATAGGCATACTTGTCCAATATATCTTGAGACATTTCTACTAAATTGTCCACTGCTTTAGGTGGCAATACAAAACAGAGACATCCAAAATCATCATAAACATAGTAAGTATCCAAAGTATCTTTGTCGGCAACGTTTCGAGACAATATCAATTGTCCTTCTTTATCCATAAAACTGTATTTAATATGTCCATCCTCGTCTCTGGTTTCGATGACATCCAACTCATAAGCCAAATAGTGTCCATGTTGCAGTAATTGAGGATTGTCCCGTGTTCCACCTACACCCAGAAACAAACAACAATCTTCGACATTATTAATACGATAATTGTTTTTATTACTATGTCCGGAACTTTGCCATGCTTGTCCGGGACCATAACTCTCTATCACACGATTAAGCGGAGAATCCTCGTATACCGAATAACTGAATGCCGAATCATCCGCATACAAAATGCGAGCGTCTGCAGATACAACTTCTTGTTCAGCAAATGCCCCCGCCTCCTTATTTGTGCAAGCAACAGGCAGCCATTGTTTACTGTCACGTCCCAATCCATCATATTCGTGGTGAATAACTATATCTTGTTTTTTAGGTGAAAATTTATACGATATTTCCTGTACAGGTCTCCCCAAATGATCAAAGTAGTGTATATTATGAACAGCTTTGCTGAGATAAGAGAAATTACTTATCGTATCATTAGATACCATTGGCGTAATTGTCTGAATATAATTCAAACTTATTGTGGGAGAATAATTCTCCATTGGTTCCGGTCCCTCTGGCCCTGGTTGTTCCGATTCTTTGTAACATTTTTCTTCTATGCTAAGTCCAAAACGTCCATTTGTCGCTACCCCTTCGCAAATCAAATAATAAGTCCCAGAAGAAAGTTCAAGTCTGATGTCATCATTTTGTTGAATAGTGAATAATGTTTTTTCTCCTAGTTTCCCCTTCATAAGCGTAAGTTCTAACCCTCCTATCATTTCAAAGTGATGAATCATAATCTGAAGAGAAATGGAATCCTCTGAATGAAGAACAAAAAACATATCATTGGTATCTCTCCCATGATAATTATCTGTATATAAAGTTGTATTACAAGACATATCAAAAGATATGCTACCATCCTTTGATGATTGAGTTATTTGAACTGGTACATCTATGCAGTTTCCTGTATTAACAGAGACTCCTGTTATAGATGTATGAAGATAAATATCTTTATCATACCCAGTCAGATAAATATAATAGATACCAGCTTTAAGCCCCATGTCAGTTATGTTACCATCGTAACTATGTTCCATTTCACATTTCTGTTCATCATATACATACGCCTGTATAAGAGCATTGGATCTAGCTACCACATTAATTGACATTGGTTCATTAAGACATACTCTATAATAAACAGGTAGTTTCCCGGTGAAGCCTACATTATAATGTGCATCCATATCGTAGGAAAAGCAACAACCTTGCGTCCCTAAATCAATAGGACTATCTATTAACATTCCCTCCTGTAACATACTAAAGGTTGTACAAATCTTCCCATTATTCACACCATCCGTCAAAGTACTACCTTCACAAACAAGATCATATTCCCCCATTTCCAAAACCATGCAAATAAAAGCCTGATTTTGTAGAATTATTGCCAGATTTTTTTCCTGTTCACCATCATAGGGAAGTAAGTATTTCTGTATTTCTTTAGTCTCTTCTATTTGTGAGTCATCACGTGCAACGCATATTTCAGTATACATACTGTCCTCTGCTGTCTTTTTCAACAAGTACATAGATGTATTCGATAACTCTGAGCCGACATGATGAACTAGCAATACAGTTGGAGCATTTATCCGAAATCTATAATGCACATCATTATTGGAATTTCCATAACTATCCGATGCTAAAGAAGTTTTAGTATTAGAAATAAAAGACCTCTTAAAATAGCCGTAAGGACTTCCTACATCTATGGATTCAGCATATGCCTGTGTCCCTATCAGTAAATATACCAATAGGAAAAACATAAATTTCAAGTATTTTGTATTCATATTTTCCTCAAGTGTTTATTCATTTACAATGTGATAATTATTTAATTGAAGTATTTCCATTCTACCCTCTTCATTAAGTTGATAAGTCTGAATCAATCTTCCCCTTTTATCATAGGTATAGTAAGTACTCTGACCATTAGGGGCAGTAGAGGTTGTTATGCTATTACGTTGATTACACCAATAAGTAAATACTCTTGCACAAGGTAACTTAATTCGGAAATCATTGTCAAGAATAGGAGTATATACTGTTAAAGCAGACAAGTCTTCTAGTTTACAACCTAAAACAGAACTCACTTCTTGATAGGTAGCATTTTCTATCCGTGCTCTGGGATTCTGTCCATAGTGACTCCATAAAAAAACAGTATGTTTTGAGTTGTTCTCCACCTTCTCCAAAATATTCCCATATTTATCATAATAATTATAATCTATCCTTTCAATAGGTTTATAATTTTCATCTAATTGTAGTTCTCGTGCCAAAACATTAAAATACTGACGCCATCCGGGAAGAACCTCCAAAGGACGATAACTAAAATTATAGGATTTAAGTATTTTCCTCCCATGAGAAGTACCCAGATAAAGCTTTCTGTCAGTCGGTAATATTTGAAAGCCACTACTTGTAGAATAATTCCCATACAAATTCCAAGTGATTAAAGAGTCTTCATTATTTTTTTACCATAGCCTGTTCTTTCAGATAACCGTTTTCGCTATAGGAAAAGTATTCCATTTGAACTTTTGCTTCTTCTTGGCTTCCTTGATAAATAACAGTACGTTTACTCACGGGAACGAATGTGCGAAAAGATTCTTGTGCAATATGAGTAAATAATCCAAAGTAGATATCAAGAGGGAAACTAGGTGTAAATATGCACAAACCGTACTTGTCAGAGTTATTATATTGATATTTATACTCTACACATTTTTGCATTTTACCATTTTCATTATAATAAACTTCTTTGGATATTTTCCCGTAACGCTTAATAAGATCTTCTGTAGGATGTGCCACCAAATGTTTCAAGAAGGTTTTATAATTTTCCGCCATCTCATATTCATTTTGGGCACATGATTTTAATGGTGTAAAAAAAGCGTTATCTGTATACCAAGAGAGATTCTGCAGATAGCCTTGAAAATAAGTTATCTTATATGAGTGTTCCTGCTCTATCCCCCCCTTGCTTGGATCAAGATAATGTTCCGTCACTTCAGGATAACGAATATGCGTGGATGGATAGGGAACATCACTAAAACCATCACTGTTATATGATACTGCCTTAACAACATATTGACCAGGCTTGTCAAAGTTAGGCTCAATTCGAAGATATTTATAAAAAGGTATATACATCACTTCTCCTTCATTCAAGTCCTTTCCATATGTATATTCTATTTCTCTTTGTTCTTTACCATTCGCATCGAAATAGCGAATGAGATGTATACGTGCACCTCCAGCCCATCCATAGCGACCCAAAGAAGGGAATTCAAGAGACGGATAGTAAGATGAACCTTCTGTCTGCTTGCTGATATAGGAATATCGATGAGGCTCATAAATAAACTGCACACTGCCGCCTGTAGGATAGGTGATTTGCTCCAATTGGGTTGCATCAAAGTCTTTTCCTGTGGCATCGCGGTCATTGGTGGTGAACTCAAAATCCAGTTGGTTATCTCCTTCTTGTGTCATTCCCGGTATCAATCCAGCGTTCTTATCTCTTCCACGCCAAAAGTTCCAATGGTCAATGTTACCAGTTAGAGGAGTCGGAATTTCTGGTACATTCGGAAGATAGTACTTAAAGCTATGTGTCCCTTCACACGTTGTGCTCACTGTACTCAGAAACATACGATTGCCCCAATTAAAATCATATTTGAACCGTGCTATTTCCTTTATCTGGTTATACTTCATTTCTACAGAATCGAGTTTCGCACCGCTATTAAGAAAAAATCCTTCCTTCATATCTCCAACAGGAATAGTATGTTTGCTACGAGCAGAATAATAAAAATGTATAGTACAGCCATCAACCTCAATACGATCTATCAAAGCAACTTTAGTCAAAGAATAAGAATTCTTTAAAGTTCCGTCTGTCTCTCCGTACATTGGGGGATTAGTCTTGAAATTAAGTTTATTTTCAATTACATTATATTTAACGGCAGTTCTTTTTCCACTAAGCAAGTATTGTGTCAGTAAATCTGTTTTTTTCGCATAGTCGGCACCCTGATTCAGATCAATCAGTCTGGTTGGAAATTGATGATAAATTGGACCAATATCCCGGTAATGGATATTTAATATCCGTCCATTAGGGGCTTTTATTTGTGTCAGATGAAAAGCAGTTATTTCATTATGCATTATTTCACTATCAGGATTGGAAATAGAACCGCCTTTCCATGCAAGTGCGGTATATTCCAAAGAGGCATAACCATCACCACCAAAAGTATATACGTAGCCATCATCTGTAAGAATACGAATATAGGTATTTTGAGAGGAAGTAGAATCTAGCAACTTCATGCCACTTAAATCCACTTGGTATTTACCCCCATTGTATCCGATGACACTTATACTTCCATCATAATTAATCATGAATTTTCCGGAATGCTTTCCAAAAGAGAAATAAAAGACATCAGGACAACTTTCTATATTCCCTTTATTCTCTGTAGGAGGAATAACAGGCAAAGTAGCCATTGTACTTTCTGGTCGGTAAGCGTACTTATAAGGATTCTGATATACATCTTTTTTCATAGTGTCCATGTTGAAATAATTGGTTCCCAGCATTGCAAGAAATCCCGTATATGTATTATGGACCCCGGGCAAAGTTTTATATCCCTTCAAATCATCTGGCATTCCGTTCACTTTACGGTAGATTATTCCACCGACATCTAGCATCCAGTCTCTCCCTACATAATTATCAGCTACTTGTGGACGAAATCCTTGAGAAGTGTAAGATATGGAAATAGGAAAGTCAAAATCCTTATCCAAGAAATTTACAAGCGATATCCTTTGATTAATACATCCTGTATTCTGATTAACCCGAGTATGATCGTAACGGATCATTGAAGCCACTTGCGGCGAATAGACGACTGGTTCACGTTCCAAAGAAGTAATTGATGGAAGATTATTAGCAACAACCGGTGGTATCATTCCTACCATTGCCAGCAATGTTACAAGTATATGTTTAATACTCAAACGTTTCATATATTTTTTATTTTTGAGAATAGTTTAGATAAATATAAGAAGGGTACACAACAAGATATTTGGTATGTACCCTTTAATGAATTTAGATTTCTTACAAACTCATCGCATTAGCACCCAAAACGCCTGCCACAGCTGACGCTACCGCGATAACCACCTTTAGGATCATATCCCATACTGATTTCTTCATTGCCATCATTTACCACCTTTCTCGTTCTTTAAATAGTTTAGTTTACTCTGTGTTCCTACCGTATTTTCCTCCGGAGAAAGCGTACGATTCCCCTGCGTGGCGGAACAATGCACCACGATCAAATTGATAGTTCTCATGTTAATTGATAATTCTCTGTTTAGTTGATTGTCTTATTAAAGTCCTAGTCTTTAACCAATTATCATTAGTTAGTCTTTTGCTGGTTATCCTTAGTTAGCTCTAGTTTGTTTCTTGTTTCTTTATTTTTCTGTTTTACAGTTACAGTTCAGTCGTTAGTCTTATATTTCTTCCCGCGAAGCAAGAAACAAATTATACTGTCGGGTCCGGTGCTTCTCCATCATCTCCGCCATCGCTGCCACCACCAGGCTTGTCATTCGGATCATCAACCGATCCGCCGTCACCAGGTGCGGAGACCAGCTTGTCATAGCGGGCACACTTGGCACCCGTCACCATAGAACGGGTAGCGGTGGTACGGTCCAGATTCTTCGTCGTGGTAGGCTGGAAGCGGACGGTAAGCGTAGCCTGTGCAGCACTCACCTCATCGGCGGTCTCAACACCCCGGCCACGGGCACTCATCACCATGCGGAACGTTCCCAAACCATCCACACTGACGCTTTCGGACGATTGAAGATGCTGCGCCATCACCGTCACCAGATTGTCAAGCGTATTTTTCACATCACCCGGAGAAAGGGAAGAATATGCGGCAATCTCTTTGGAAAGCTGTGCGGAATTGATATTTCCTGTACGAACTACATGGGGATAAAACAGTTTCTTCCCACTTTTCTTATCTTCCAGATTAGACTGGAAAGGTTTATATAATACTGGCATAATTGTAATAGTTTTTAGTTATTAATCTTTTTGTTAGTTTCTGTCGTTAAGCTTATTGACACTGCAAATATAAGGGCTTATTCTCAGCTATACAAGCGATTTCGGAAATGTGCGTTAATAAGTTAGTTAATATAAGAAATAAGCATATAACATATTGATATACATATATTTATCAAATTCATATTATTTATTCAGCACACTCAGCAAATAATGTCCCGGCAGTTTAATCTTCCCACCGCTTCCACGAATGACGCTAAAGCCTTTCCATATATCACCACCGATTTCACCGTAATTACTTTTCAGCAATATAGCGTACTGTTCAGCAGGAGGAACACGAAAGAGACGGAGATTCTCCAGCAGACCGGAAAAATTGCGGGGACATCCGTCCGGGGGAACCTGCATCCGGTCGATATCTTCCTGCGTCAGATTCCGTTTCCTCGTGGCAGATCGCTGATCGCATTCTTCTCTCATCCCGCCTCCGGCTCCTTCAGCTACTTTCTCTCCTTCACTCCCTTCTTCTTCATCCCCTCCTTTTGCGAAAGGAGGGTTAGGGAGGATGTTTTCTTTCTTTTCTTTTTATGAGAGCTGTTTTTGTTGCAGTATCCCGGGATGCCGTTGCAATATTCGGGGATACTGCAACATTTTCCCCTGTTGCGGCAACAGTATCTGGCTGCTCATCCGTTGTTTTCTCTTCCGGCAGCAGACAATAATCCGGACAGATATGGTGACGACTGCGACGTTTGGTGATGAAGAGATACTGCCGCTGGACATCCTCAGAAGTCAGAATGCTGTAACGCTCATAAAGCGCAGAGTCAAAAAGCCCGTATTCAAGAAACAGACGGATGACACGGCGGACGGTATCGTTGTCCGTACTGAAAAGCTGATCGGAAAGTTCGTCACAGAAATCGGTGTCGGCACGGACATAGTAGCCCTCGCCCGAATAGAGATAAGACATAATATAGATTAAAACGGTGAAAGCGGAATCGCCCTCACGCTTCATGACACGACGAACGATACGGTCGTGCATGAAGTCGGTGCTCAGGGGAAAGTAGTCCAGTCCCTGTTTGATTCTTCCCATAGTTGTATTGTTTTTATAAATAGTTTATCAGTCAGTTTTTTCATTTTGTTAATCATTCAGTTCCGCTTCCACTTCACAAAGTTTCTGCTTTTTCCGCTTGATACTTGCCCTTACAGTCTGCAGGGCGGACAGAATCAGTTTCTGACGAAGATCGGGGTCTTTCGTAGAGGTGATAACGGGATAAGGTTCACGGTCGTCACGTGCCAGCGTGCGCTTCTCGGTCTTCCTGTATTTCCGGCTGGCGGATTTGCGGCATTCCTTGCAGTAGTTGTTTGGAAGGCCGGTTTTCTTATCTACGTAAAAGGCTTCTGAAGGAAGCGTGTGTTTGCAACAGCCGCAAACGTAAAGTGTTTGTTTTTGTAATGTTTCCATTCCGGTTATTCTTTTTGATATACTTGATATGTTTTCAGATAAAAGGTAAGGCAGCCTGCGCACAGGAGGTTCACATCCTACACAATGATCATTGGCAACTTGCCCGTCAGATGTTAACAGCCATCACGTCAGCTGTTAATACCCAATATGACAACTGTTAACTCCTGACAAATCAACTATTAACAGCTGACAGCTCTCTTTTCGGAGGGGGGAGAATGCGGTTTTTGAAAGTATTTCGCATCTTTTTCTTGTTTTCTCATGGTTTATCTAATTTTTATTTCTAATTTTGAAATCAAATATTCATTTCGAATACCACAAAGGTATAGAAAGTCGCATATATAAAACAAATAATTTTAGATATTAACGCTGAATTATTTTACAAAAGACTGTATATGAGGCAATAAGACAAGAATAAATATTAACATATAAAAAAGTAAGCAAAAACATGAATGAGAAACAAGCGGATACACTGCTGAATGTACCGGAAATCGTAAAGCGGGCGAAAATAGCGTTGAATCTGAAACGGGACAGTGAACTTGCATCATATTTAGGAGTAGCCAGAGCGACACTTTCCAACTGGTGCGCGCGAAACAGCATAGACTTTCCTTTACTGCTGAATAAGCTGCGTCATGTGGACTACAACTGGCTGCTGACTGGAAAAGGAAGTCCGCTGCACGACCCAAAGTCTTTTGACAACGGAAAGATACGGGGAGAAGTAGAGACTATTCACAATTCAAAAACCACAGAAGCCATAGACGACCGGAGTGTGACGCTCTATGACATCACAGCCGCCGCCAATTTAAGGACCCTGCTTTCCGACAAGCGCCAATATGCGCTGGGCAAAATACTGATTCCGAGCATACCCGCGTGCGACGGAGCCATCTTTGTCAACGGAGACAGTATGTATCCCATTCTCAAATCGGGAGATATCGTAGGATTCAAGGGGATCAACAACTTCAGCAACGTCATTTACGGAGAAATGTACATCGTGGCGTTCCACCTCGACGGAGACCAGTATCTGACGGTGAAATACGTCAACCGCTCGGAGAAGGAAGGGTACGTCAAACTCGTCAGCTACAATCCGCACCACGAGCCGATGGACTTGCCTGTAGACACCATTCAGGATATGGCAATAGTGAAGTTCTCCATCAGAAAGAATATGATGATGTAAAAACGACACAGGCTAAACAAGCCTTTTCCACAGATTTCCTGTCACATTTCTTCCTGAAATCTGTGGAAAGCATTATCTTTGCATGTTGCAAACCGTATCTTTGCACATTGCAAGCAGTAAAATCATAAAATCACTCTATATCAATGGAAAAGAAATTCAAGAGAACCACCGTCACATCGGCACTGCCGTATGCGAACGGACCTGTACACATCGGTCACCTGGCCGGCGTATATGTACCGGCAGATATCTATGTGCGCTATCTGCGACTGAAGAAAGAAGATGTATTGTTTATCGGAGGTTCGGACGAACACGGAGTACCTATCACGATTCGTGCAAAGAAAGAAGGAGTCACTCCGCAGGATGTAGTAGACCGTTACCACTATCTGATCAAGAAATCGTTCGAAGAATTCGGCGTTTCGTTCGATGTATACAGCCGCACCACTTCGAAGACGCATCATGAGCTGGCTTCGGATTTCTTTAAGACGCTATACAACAAAGGAGAGTTTATCGAAAAAACATCCGAACAATATTACGACGAAGAAGCGAAAACATTCCTCGCCGACCGCTACATCACCGGTGAGTGTCCTCACTGCCATTCGGAAGGTGCCTACGGCGACCAATGCGAGAAGTGCGGAACCTCCCTGTCGCCCACTGATCTGATCAACCCGAAGAGCGCCATCAGCGGCAGCAAGCCTGTGATGAAGGAGACCAAGCACTGGTATCTCCCCCTCGACAAACACGAAGGATGGTTGCGCCAATGGATTCTGGAAGACCACAAGGAATGGCGCCCCAACGTATACGGACAGTGCAAGAGCTGGCTCGACATGGGATTGCAGCCGCGTGCCGTCAGCCGTGACCTCGACTGGGGTATCCCTGTGCCCGTAGAAGGTGCGGAAGGAAAGGTGCTGTACGTGTGGTTCGATGCTCCTATCGGATACATCTCCAATACCAAGGAATTGCTTCCCGACAGTTGGGAGACATGGTGGAAAGACCCCGAAACGCGTCTGCTCCACTTCATCGGAAAGGACAATATCGTATTCCACTGCATCGTATTCCCCGCCATGCTGAAAGCGGAAGGAAGCTATATCCTGCCGGACAACGTGCCGAGCAACGAATTCCTGAATCTGGAAGGAGACAAGATTTCGACTTCCCGCAACTGGGCGGTATGGCTGCACGAATATCTGGAAGACTTCCCCGGCAAACAGGACGTACTCCGCTACGTACTGACCGCCAATGCTCCGGAAACGAAGGACAACGACTTTACCTGGAAAGACTTCCAGGCACGCAACAACAATGAGCTGGTAGCCGTATACGGTAACTTCGTGAACCGTGCAATGGTGCTGACTCAGAAATACTTCGACAGCAAAGTACCCGCCTGCGCAGAACTGACGGATTACGACAAAGAAACCCTGAAAGAATTTGCCGACGTAAAGGCAGAAGTAGAAAAGCTGCTCGACGTATTCAAATTCCGCGACGCGCAGAAAGAGGCGATGAACCTGGCACGCATCGGCAACAAATACCTTGCCGACACCGAACCCTGGAAACTGGCAAAGACCGACATGGAACGTGTAGGCACCATCCTGAACATCTCTCTGCAACTGGTTGCCAACCTTGCCATCGCTTTCGAACCGTTCCTGCCTTTCAGCTCGGAGAAACTCCGCAAGATGCTGAACATGGAAAGCTTCGAATGGTCGGAACTGGGAAGGAACGATCTGCTCCCGGTAGGACATCAGCTGAACAAGCCGGAACTGCTGTTCGAAAAAATAGAAGACAGCGTAATCGAGGCACAGGTACAGAAGTTGCTCGACACGAAGAAGGCCAACGAAGAAGCCAACTATAAGGCAAGCCCGATTCGTCCGAACATCGAATTTGATGATTTCACGAAACTCGATATCCGTGTTGGTACCATCCTTGAATGTCAGAAAGTGCCGAAAGCCGACAAGCTGCTGCAATTCAAGATTGACGACGGACTGGAAACACGTACCATCGTATCGGGCATCGCAAAGCACTACCAGCCGGAAGAACTGGTAGGCAAGCAGGTTTGCTTTATCGCCAATCTCGCACCGCGCAAGCTGAAAGGTATCGTCAGCGAAGGCATGATTCTGAGTGCCGAAAACAACGACGGTAGTCTGGCAGTTATCATGCCTCAGAAAGAGGTGAAGCCGGGCAGCGAAGTAAAATAAGTGATAAGCTAATGGATATTACACTCACATTAATACAGAGTAAGATATATGAAGTCCGAGGGCAGAAAGTAATGCTGGATTTTGATTTGGCCGAAATGTACCAAGTTGAGACACGTATCTTAAATCAATCGGTAAAGCGGAATCAGAGCCGCTTTCCCGAAGACTTTATGTTTCAACTAACAAATGAGGAATGGGAAGATATGTCATCACAATTTGTGATGACATCCCGTGCCAAACGTCCGAAATCTGCTCTTCCACTAGCATTTACCGAACACGGTGTTGTAATGCTCTCCAGTATACTCCGAAGTGATATTGCCATACAGACCAGTGTTCTGATTGTACGTGCATTTGTTGCCATACGGCAACTAATTGCCAAATTTCCTGTAGATAGAGTCGGCCAGTTAGAAAATCAGATGGAAGAACTGAAAAATTATATCGAAGAGGCCTTCACCGATTATAATGATATTAATGAGGATACCCGCACACAATTGGAGCTGATCAATCAAACACTGGCCGAACTGCAAGCGCAAAAAGCAATAGCGGATAAGCCACGTAATCCAATAGGATTCAGAAAGTGAAATATGGTATAATAATATGAGTGAAGAACAGTCACTGAAACAAAAAACAGCAAAAGGGCTATTTTGGGGAGGGCTCAGCAGCAGTGTGCAACAGCTGTTAGGACTTCTTTTCGGAGTAGTGTTGGGAAGATTACTGGACCCTGCCGATTACGGTATGATCGGTATGCTGGCTATCTTTCCGGCCATTGCTTCCGCCCTGCAGGAAAGCGGATTTGTCGCAGCACTCGCCAATCGCGAGAAAGTCAGCGATAAAGACTATAACGCTGTATTCTGGTTCAGTATCTCTTTTAGTGCTATTCTTTATATTTTGCTCTATTCTTCAGCTCCGCTGATTGCTAAATTTTACGATACTCCGGAGTTAACGTCGCTTGCCCGTTTCTCTTTCCTCAGTTTCTTTATAGCCAGTTTCGGGATAGCTCCGCGAGCTCTTCTCTTCCGTAATCTTAAAGTGAAGGAGAATACCATCATTTCTCTTTCAAGCCTGTTTCTATCCGGTATTGTGGGGATTATTCTTGCCGCAAACGGATTTGCCTATTGGGGTCTGGCTATACAGACAATGACCTTTGTCGTCATAGGTACGGCACTCAACTGGTACTTTGCCCACTGGAAGCCCAGCTTCCGCATTGACTTCTCTCCCATCAGGGAGATGTTCGGATTCAGCAGTAAAATGCTGATTACGCAAGTCTTTATTATCATCAACCAAAACCTGTTCTCCGTCCTGCTGGGTAAATTCTACACCAAACAGGAAGTCGGAGACTTCAGCCAGGCCAACAACTGGAACAATAAGGGACACGCCCTCATCACCGGAATGATCAACGGAGTCACCCAGCCCGTACTGGCAAGTGTAGCTAATGACCCGCAGCGTCAGGCGGCCGTGTTTCATAAAATGCTGCGTTTCACGGCTTTTATTTCTTTCCCTGCCATGTTCGGGCTCAGCCTCATTTCCAGAGAGTTTATTCTGATTGCCATCACGGACAAGTGGCTCGCTTCCGCACGGATCATGCAATTACTTTGTATATGGGGAGCCTTTATTCCGATCAACAATCTGTTCTCTTTATTGCTGGTCAGCCGCGGACGGTCTTCCATCTTTATGTTCAACAGTATCGCACTGAGCGTGTTGCAGCTGATCACTGCCTGTATCAGTTATCCATACGGCATCACCACCATGATTTATCTGTTTGTCGCTATCAATATACTTTGGCTGTTTGTCTGGTACTGCTTTGCCCGGAGGGAGATTCCGCTGACGCTGTTCAGCATACTGAAAGATATCGCTCCTTATTTTCTACTGGCAGCTTCGCTGACAATCGCAGCCCATTACATAACGTCGGGCATCACTAACCTGTATCTGTCACTTGCCATCAAAGTAGTTTTCGTGGCTTCTCTATATGCACTTGTTTTGTGGAAAATGCAATCAGTCATTTTCAAGGAGTGTATTCAGTTCATTAAAAAGAAAAAGATATCATGACGACACCTACCAATTACATAGCGACCTGGTTCTACAAGGAATCCAAAGAAGATGCCAGTTTCTATCCGCAGGCAGGCAAACGGGGAGATTCCGCCCTCGTCCATTCCATTTATATGCAGATACAAGTGCCGTTCTTTACCACTTTCAGGCATTATCATCCGGATGATAAGTTGCTTTTCTTCAGCAATCTGGATCAGTTTCCCGATTATCTGGAACGGTTATTCAAGGAGTTACGGATTGAGACTGTTACCCTGCCTTATCTCTGCATCCCTCCCAAAGGATGGTACGGGGCATGGAGAAATCAATTCTATCTGTATGATATCCTGCGCTATATGGAGAAAAGGATGCAGGCGGACGATACGTTGCTCATCTGCGATGCGGACTGTCTCTGTATGCGTCCGTTGGGGCAACTATTCAGCGACACACGGAAATACGGTTCCGCCCTGTACGATGCATCCGACCGACCGGACCTCAAAGTGAACGGAATCACACTAAAGGAGATGACAGATATCTATAATGACTGTTACGGAGAAAAAGAGAAGAGAGAAAAAGAGAAGGAGGCAACGAAGAAAACAGAAGCGGAAAAGGAAGAAGCAGAGCAGCAAGATACGAAAAACGGAGTCACAAGAACAGAGCTTGTCCATTATTACGGGGGAGAATTTATCTCGCTGCGTGGTGATGTAGTGGCACGAATCAACGAAGCGTATCCTGCTTTATGGAATTATAATCTGGAACGTTTTGCCGCCAATCAGCCCAAACTGAACGAAGAAGCCCACTTCCTGAGCGTAGTGGCTACGAGGCTCAACATCCACAACAATATCGCCAATCAATACGTCAAACGCCTCTGGACCTACCCCAAATACAATACGGTAGAAAAAGGAGACGAGCAACTGGCGGTATGGCATCTTCCCTACGAGAAGAAAAGAGGATTGTATCTGCTGTACAAACACTTTGTGAACCACCCCACTTTCGACGATGAAGAGGCCTTCCGCAAGAAAGCCTCCGCCTACACCGGTGTGCCGACCGTTACTTTCGGCAAACGCATCCGCGATTTCATCACCATTCTTTCTCTAAAAATAAAAGACAAATGCATATACTGATACTTCCAATGTACTATCCTGAGAAGGACTCCTCCCCGCACCGGGGATATATGTTCTTCGAGCAGGCTATGCAACTGGCTAAATCAGGCTGCAAGGTAGGACTTGCCTTCACGGAGCAAAGACCTCTGAAGAACTTCACATGGAAACGGTTCCGCAAAGAGAGTCATTTTCAGATATCGGCAGAAGATAACGGCAGTTTCGTCACCATGCGCCTGCACGCATGGAACCCGAAACTAAGCACCCGCGCGGGAGGAATCATCTGGTCTCTGCTGACCGTCTTGTTAGTACGGAAGTATATCCGCACTTACGGTCGCCCCGACCTGATTCATGCGCACTTCGGCACATGGGCAGGGTATGCCGCCCGACTGGTTTATAAATGGTATAAGGTTCCCTATGTCATCACAGAGCACGCCTCTTCCATCAACGGCAATCAGACGACACCGTCACAGGCAGTGATACTGAAGAAGGCATACAGCGAGGCACGCAAGATCATCTGTGTCGGCACGAAACTGAAACGGAGCCTGTGCGCATACGTCAGTGACCCGGATAAAGTGACCGTCATACCGAACTTTGTAGATACGAACACCTTTGCATTCAGTCCTCACCGGACAGAGAAAAAGAAACATTTTACTTTCATCAGCATCGGAAACCTGAATAAGCGCAAAGGATTCTGGGATTTGCTGACTGCTTTTCACTGGGCATTCAAGGATATGCCGCACGTCTCTTTGATCATTGCCGGAGACGGGGAAGAAATGCAGCCACTCAAAAAGTTAATTCAGTCTCTCCACCTGCAAGAGCAGGTAAAACTGACCGGCCGCCTGTCACGGGAAGAATTGTCCGGGTTGCTGGGTACTTGCGATGCTTTTGTACTGGCCTCCTTTGCGGAGACATTCGGCATCGTATTCATCGAAGCAATGGCAACAGGCTTGCCCGCCATCGGCACCATATGCGGAGGACCGGAGGACATCATCACTCCCGAAAGCGGCTTCCTCATCCGACCGGGAGATGTGGATGCGCTCGCCGCTAAGATGAAAACATTGTACGATACCTACGAGTCGTTCGACAAAGAGAAAATCCGCCAGTCCATCGTCAGCCGTTTCGACTTTCAGTTGGCAGGGCAGAAGTTACGGCAAGTTTATTCAGAAGCATTAGAAATGTCCAAGCCCCCAAAAGCATCGGAATCATGAAAGTTACAGTCATAGATTGTTCAGTATCAGGCCATCGGGAAACGTATTATAAACAGTTTGCTCAGACATGGGCGGGCATGGGGTACGAAACGTCGCTCATCGCTCCCGACGGGAAAGGCATACAGGAGGCCGTTGCCTTTCAGCCTGTCTCAGCGCTTCCGCTACTGCCGCTTCCTGCCGGAAAACCGTTGCAGAAAAAGCTGGTTGTACTGCGCAATGCAGTGATTCGACTGCGAAATCTGTACAGGCTGCGCCGGAGTCTTCAACGGCTGAATCCCGATCTGGTCTTCTTTGCCTGCCTCGACGATATGCTGCCTACATTGGCTCCCTTATGGCTGTTCAATCTTTTGCTGCCCTATCAGTGGAGCGGCCTGCTGGTTCAGTCCGCCCTGCCGCCTTACCACCGAGGGATGCCCGACACCCGCCCTTTCCTGCGAAGCAAGAACTGCGTAGGAGTAGGCATACTGAACGAATATTCAGCGAAAGGCCTGGAAACATTTCAGCGCCACATTCTGCTGTTTCCCGACTTTGCCGATCTTTCGGCTCCCGCCACAAACTACCCGTTGCTGCGCAAACTGAAGGAGAGAGCCAGAGGAAGGAAGGTGATATCCCTGCTCGGTTCCATCAATTTCCGTAAGGGGATAAAGTTACTGTTAGAGAGTATCCCTTTATTGCCAAAGGATGAATATTTCTTCCTCATTGCGGGGAAATCATCTCTCACCGCACAACAGGAAAACGACCTGCGGGCGTTCGGGGAGTCAAGGAATAACTGTCTGTTCTCATTGGAGAAGATTCCCGATGAAAGCTGTTTCAATGCCCTGATAGCGGAGAGCGACCTTATTTTTGCCGCATACAAGCAGTTCACCGGCAGCAGCAACCTCCTGACCAAAGCTGCCGCCTTCCGCAAACCGGTCATAGTCAGCCGCGGCCTCTGCATGGGCCGGAGGGTAGAGCAGTACGGAACAGGCCAAACCACCGGAGAAGACAACGCCGGAGAATGCAGCGCAGCTATCCGCTCGCTGTGTACCGAAACAAGGATGGACACTCAGGCTTTCGCCCGGTACGCCCACGAACACGAAGTGGAGAAACTAATCACATGTTTTAATCAAATCAGCAAGCATATACAATGAAAGTACTTTTTACATTCGGAGGAATCCCCCACTACCTGAATGCCATGCTCAACAGGCTACAGGCAAAAGGAGTAGAAATAACCGTTGTCAGCCCGAAGAAAGGGAATACGACCATCGGCAAAGGGGTGAAAATGGTAGAAGGAGGAACCTACAAGCATCTGACCACACCGGAGAAAAAGATGTTCTACGGAAAAAGCGCTTTCCCCGCCCTTCCCGAAATCATTGCGGAAGAAAAACCGGATATAGTGGTAGTGGGATGGCCCTACTTCCTGCAAGTATTCTTTCAGCCCGCACTGAGAAAGGCTATGAAGTCCTGCAACGCCAAGCTGGTGATTCGTGAAATCCCCTTCCAGACTCCTCCCTACGGAAAGATCAAGGAATATTTCAAAGCCAATCCGATGCACGACGAAGGTATGCGCCTGCTCAGCAAGGGTATCGGCTTCTATCTGCGCCAATGGATAACGGCAAGGATACGGAAATACTGCTACGCCCAAGCCGCCGGAACGCTGAACTACTCGACAGCCGCCTACGACATCCTCCCCTCTTACGGAGTAAAGAAGGAGCAGATACACGTCACCTACAACTCGACCGATACGGAAGCACTTCTCAAAGAAAAAGAATCCGTACTGGCTTCCCCCTCCATCCTTCCCCCGTGCGACCGTCGCCTGCTGCACATCGGACGGCTCGTAAAATGGAAACGGGTAGATTTATTGATAGAGGCTTTCCGGAAGGTAGCCACCGACTATCCGGAAGCGGAACTGGTGATCGTAGGAGACGGACCGGAACTGGACAACCTCAGACAACAGGCAAACGACCTGCAACTGGCAGACAGCATCCGCTTTATCGGAGCCGTCTATGACCCGAAGACACTGGGCGCCTATATGAACGAATCGAGTATCTATGTGCTTGCCGGCATGGGAGGGCTTTCGATCAATGATGCCATGACGTATGGTATGCCCGTCCTTTGTGCCGTATGCGACAGTACGGAACGCGACCTGGTCATGGAAGGCAAGAACGGCTATTTCTTCAAGGACGGAGACGCCGATAGCCTGGCAGGTAGAATCAGAGAGATGTTCGAATCTCCCGAACGCTGCAAGGAGATGGGAAAAGAATCGGAACGGATGATCCGGGAAAAGATCAATATGGAGACGGTCAGCGAACGCTACCTGAAGGCTTTTCAAGAGATTCTTCGTCTCACTCATCTTCGCGATTCCGGTAATTAGCCGGTGAAGTCCCCAAATGCATCTTTACGTACTTCCCGAAAAAGGACTGGTTGGGGAAGTTGAACTCTTCCGCTATTTCCTTGACGGACTTGTCCGAACGTTTCAGCCGGTACTTGATATGTTCTATCGTCGTTTCATTGATCAAGTCCAGCGGAGTCCTGCCACACGCTTGCTTGATGACTTTCGAAAAATGCTTCGGAGTGTAGCAGAGCGCATCCGCATAATAACTCACAGAACGGTGCATACCCTTGTCTTTCGATAATAGCTCCACGAATTTCCGCAGGGTATAATCCGCCTGTTTGATGCCTTCTTTCGGACTGTCCCCCTTGTCGGGAGCATCGATTTCCTTGTGAAGCTGTCCCAGCATCTCACAAAAAAGGGCGGAGAAGAGATGCTGCATCACTTCCCTGTGATAATAATGAGGTTCATCATTGATCTTCGCCACAATCAAATCCCGATAAAACCTGAAAACAGGATCATCCCCGCCTTCGCTGATAGACTTCACCGGATTGTTGTGGATATGAGCAGCGGTATTCCACGTTTTCTTCTCCATTTTAATAATGCGTTGCAGAAAACGGGTAGAGAATCCCGCCAGCCTTATCTTATATTTAGGACTCAGCATCGTACGACTGATCAGTGTATTGGGAAGACCGAGCAGCAAGTCGCCCGCCTGCAACTGATACGTCCGGTAGTTGATATCCAGCTGGATACACCCTTCTGCACAGACAGCAATAAGGAAACAGTTCAGCCGGACTGTATCATTACTATACGGAATCCCGTCCAGACTGTTGACTATCGCAAAGTCATCGTCTATATAATCAAGGATATGCTGACTCTTCTTAAAGTCTTCTATATCTACTGTCATAATGTTCTCTTTTTCCATAATCTCTCCTTTTTTACTTTTTGCAAAGTTGGTAAATAATAGGGAAAACAGAATGTCCCAAACTCCTTTATAATTGTTTGATATATCGTTTATACGCAAATAGTTAGCCACAAAAAGCACAAATAACGAAAACAGGACATTCATAGAGAAAAATCGGTCACCATTGACTTGTTCTTTTCTCCTACTTTTGTTCTGATTTTAATAAAAGACAAAAAGAGTAAGTATGATTACAGTGAACAAAAAATGGATACGGCTGATAGGGATTGTCGGTTGTACAGTGTGGATGGCATCGTGCAAGCAGGCACCGGATGCAGGAGTGAAATCTTCTTATGCAGTCATGCAGATAGAACCAACGGACAAAGAACTTTCTTCCTCCTATTCGGCGACCATACGCGGGCGACAGGATATTGATATCTATCCGCAGGTGTCGGGAACAATCGAGAAACTCTGCGTGACCGAAGGTCAGAAAGTACGCCGGGGACAGTTGCTTTTCATCATCGACCAGGTACCTTACAGGGCCGCGCTCAAAACCGCCACCGCCAATGTGGAAGCGGCACGCGCTGCTACGAGCACCGCCGAACTGACTTACAAGAGCAACAAGGAACTGTATGCACAGAAAGTCGTTTCAGAATTTAGCCTGAAGACTGCCGAAAACTCTTATCTCACCGCCAAGGCACAACTGGCACAGGCTGAAGCTCAGGAAATAAGCGCACGTAACAACCTCTCTTATACCGAAGTGAAAAGTCCCAGTGACGGAGTTGTAGGCGCATTGCCCTATCGTGCAGGCGCATTGGTTAGCGCCAACATTCCTTATCCGCTCACTACGGTCAGTGACAATTCGGATATGTACGTCTATTTCTCGATGACCGAGAACCAGCTGCTCGCCCTCACCCGCCAGTACGGCGACATGGACGAAGCGTTAAAGAATATGCCGGAAGTGGAACTGATTCTGAACGACAACTCAGTCTATCAGAAGAAAGGTACCATCGAATCCATCAGTGGAGTGATCGACCGTCAGACAGGGACCGTAGTGGCACGCGTGGTGTTCCCCAACGAATCACGGCTGCTTCATAGCGGAGCATCGGGCACGGTAGTAGTGCCGAGCATCTACAAGAACTGCATCGCCATCCCGCAGACAGCCACCGTGCGGATGCAGGACAAGACGATTGTATATAAGGTAGTGGACGGCAAAGCGGTCTCCACCCTGATCACCGTAGCCGGAATCAACGACGGACGCGAATATATAGTGCTGGACGGCCTGAAAGCCGGTGACGAAATTGTATCGGAAGGCGCCGGACTGGTGCGCGAAGGCACACAGGTTAAATAAGAAGGAGACTGATTATGAAAGGAAATATGTTTATCAAACGGCCGGTGATGGCTATCTCCATCTCCGTGCTGATTCTCGCCATAGGGCTTATCTCGCTCTTCACCCTGCCGGTGGAGCAATATCCCGACATCGCACCTCCCACGGTCTATGTGGCTGCCAGCTATACGGGCGCCGATGCCGAAGCAGTAATGAACAGCGTCATCATGCCGCTGGAAGAGAGCATCAACGGGGTGGAAGACATGATGTATATCACGTCCAGCGCCTCCAATGCAGGTCTGGCTATCATACAGGTTTACTTCAAGCGAGGCACCGACCCCGACATGGCGGCTGTCAACGTACAGAACCGTGTAGCCAAAGCACAGGGACTGCTGCCCGCCGAAGTAACGAAAGTCGGCGTAAGCACGATGAAGCGACAGACCAGCTTCCTGCAAATCGGCGCGATGGTCTGCACCGACGGTCGCTACGACCAGACCTTCCTTGCCAATTATCTGGACATCAACGTCATCCCGCAGATCAAACGTATCGAGGGAGTAGGAGACGTCATGGAGCTGGGCGATACCTACAGTATGCGTATCTGGCTGAAACCGGAACGGATGGCACAATACGGGCTGGTACCTTCGGACATCACCGGCGTGCTGGGCGAGCAGAACATTGAAGCCCCTACCGGCTCACTGGGCGAGAGTTCGCAGAACGTCTTCCAGTTTACGATGAAATATCGCGGAAGACTGAAGAGCGTGGAAGAATTTCAGAACACCGTTGTCCGCTCGCGTGAAGACGGCTCGATACTCCGTCTGAAAGATGTGGCGGATGTGGAACTGGGCACTATGACTTACAGTTTCCGCAGTGAAATGGACAGCCAGCCTGCCGTGCTCTATATGATCTTCCAGACGGCGGGTTCCAATGCGACCGCTGTCAATAAAGAAATTACCGCCCAGATGAAGCGGATGGAGAAAAACCTTCCGGAAGGAACGGAGTTCGTCACCATGATGAGTTCGAACGACTTCCTCTTCGCTTCCATACACAACGTGGTAGAAACACTGATTATCGCCATCATTCTGGTCATCCTCGTGGTATACTTCTTCTTGCAGGACTTGAAGAGTACGCTCATCCCGTCTATCTCCATCATCGTGTCACTGGTAGGTACGTTTGCCTGTCTGGTAGCTGCGGGATTCAGTCTGAACATCCTGACCCTGTTTGCACTGGTGCTTGCCATCGGTACGGTGGTGGATGACGCCATTGTGGTGGTGGAAGCGGTGCAGTCCAAGTTTGACGCCGGATATAAGTCGCCCTACCTTGCCACCAAAGATGCGATGGGCGACGTGACGATGGCTATCGTCTCCTGTACCTGTGTCTTCATGGCCGTGTTTATCCCCGTCACCTTCATGGGAGGTACTTCGGGCGTGTTCTATACCCAATTCGGTATCACGATGGCAACTGCCGTAGGTATCTCCATGATCTCGGCTCTGACCCTGTGTCCTGCCTTGTGCGCCATCATGATGCACCCGTCGGACGGAACCAAGAGCGCCAAGAGTATCAACGGACGGGTACGCGCAGCTTACAACGCTTCGTTCAATGCCGTGCTGGGCAAGTATAAGAAAGGGGTGATGTACTTCATCCGCCATCGCTGGATGGTATGGACTTCACTGGCTGCTACCATCGTCCTGCTGGTTTATCTGATGAGCACTACCAAGACGGGACTGGTACCGCAGGAAGACCAGGGTGTTATCATGGTGAATGTCAGCATTTCACCGGGAAGCACGCTTGAAGAGACGACGAAAGTAATGGACCGGCTGGAAAACATTCTGAAAGATACGCCCGAAATAGAACACTACGCCCGCGTAGCAGGATACGGTCTGATCTCCGGTCAGGGAACTTCTTACGGTACGATCATTGTCCGCCTGAAAGACTGGAGCGAACGAAAAGGAAAGGAACACGGTTCGGATGCCGTAGCTTCCCGCCTCAACGCACAATTCCAGTCCATCAAGGAAGCGCAGATATTCAGCTTCCAGCCCGCCATGATTCCGGGATACGGTATGGGTAACTCCCTCGAACTGAACCTTCAGGATATGACAGGCGGTGATCTGGCTACGTTCTACGATGCGTCCACACAGTTCCTCAATGCCTTGAACCAGCGTCCGGAAGTGGCTATGGCTTATACATCCTACGCCATCAACTTCCCGCAGCTCTCGGTAGAAGTGGATGCCGCCAAATGTAAGCGTGCAGGAATTTCGCCAAGCGCGGTACTCGATGCGGTAGGCAGTTATTGCGGTGGAGCGTATATCTCCAACTACAATCAATACGGTAAAGTATATCGTGTCATGATGCAGGCATCGCCCGAATACCGTCTGGACGAACAGGCATTGAACAATATGTTTGTGCGCAACGGTACGGAAATGGCTCCGGTGAGCCAGTTCGTTACACTGAAGCAGGTACTGGGACCGGAAACGGCCAACCGTTTCAACCTCTACAGCACCATCACAGCCAATGTGAATCCTGCCGACGGTTACTCTTCGGGTGAAGTGCAGAAAGTGATTGAGGAAGTGGCCGCAGAATCGTTGCCGATGGGCTACGGATACGAATATGGCGGTATGGCACGCGAAGAGGCAAGCAGCGGTGGCGCTCAGACGGTTTTCATCTACGCCATCTGTATCTTCCTGATCTATCTGATTCTGGCTTGTCTCTACGAAAGTTTCCTCGTACCGTTTGCCGTTATCTTCTCCGTACCGTTCGGATTGATGGGCTCGTTCCTGTTCGCCAAGATACTCGGACTGGAGAATAACATCTATTTGCAGACGGGTGTGATCATGCTGATCGGCTTGCTGGCCAAGACGGCTATTCTGATTACGGAGTACGCCATCGAACGCCGCCGCAAAGGAATGGGCATCGTAGAATCGGCCTACTCTGCCGCACAGGTCCGCCTGCGTCCTATCCTGATGACGGTGCTGACGATGATCTTCGGTATGCTTCCGCTGATGTTCTCTTCCGGTGCGGGTGCCAATGGCAACAGTTCTCTGGGTACGGGTGTCGTAGGCGGTATGGCTGTCGGGACGGTGGCATTGCTCTTTGTCGTTCCGGTCTTCTACATCATCTTTGAATACTTGCAGGAGAAAATCCGCAAACCGATGGAGGAAGAAGCAGATGTACAAGTGCTTTTGGAGAAAGAGAAAAGTGAAGCTGAACGTGAACGTTAATAAATAAAAGAAAGAATGAAGAAAAATATCATCCTGTTAGTTGCCATGAGTCTGACGCTGAGCGGTTGTGGCATCTATACCAAATACAAGCCCGCCACTTCCGTCCCCGACGATCTTTACGGCGGGGAAGTGGTGACGGAAGACACTGCCGGTCTGGGGAATATGGACTGGCGGGAACTCTTCACCGACCCTCATCTGCAGTCCCTCATCGAGACAGGGCTGCGAACCAATACCGACTACCAGTCCGCCCAGCTTCGCGTAGAAGAAGCTCAGGCAGTGCTGATGTCCGCCAAACTTGCTTTCCTGCCCGCCTTTGCGCTTTCCCCGCAGGGGACAGTGAGCAGCTTCGATACGAACAAAGCTACGCAGGGTTATTCACTACCCGTTACCGCCAGTTGGGAACTGGACGTATTCGGCCGTATGCGCAACTCCAAGAAGCAGGCGAAAGCGCTGTATGCACAAAGTGAAGATTACCGTCAGGCAGTCCGCACGCAGCTGATAGCCGGTATAGCCAATACTTATTACACGCTGCTGATGCTGGACGAACAGCTCATCATCTCCCGACAGACGGAGGAGGCATGGAAAGAAACCGTAGCCTCTACCCGCTCACTGATGAACGCCGGACTGGCGAACGAATCGGCTGTATCGCAGATGGAAGCGACTTATTATCAAGTGCAGGGTTCTGTGCTCGATTTGCAGCAGCAGATCAATCAGGTGGAGAACAGTCTTGCTTTATTATTGGCAGAGACACCCCGCAACTACGAACGCAGAACGTTGGCAGACCAACAGTTTCCTACGGACTTTGCCGTAGGAATCCCTGTCCGGATGCTTGCCGCCCGCCCCGATGTCCGCTCGGCCGAGCGGACACTGGAAGCAGCGTTCTATGGCACCAATGCGGCACGTTCGGCTTTCTACCCTTCCATCACGTTGAGTGGGAGTGCCGGATGGACGAACTCCGTCGGGTCTATGATTCTCAATCCGGGCAAGTTTCTGGCATCGGCGGTAGGTTCGCTCACGCAGCCGCTCTTTAATAAAGGACAGGTGGTGGCTCAGTATCGTATCGCCCGTGCGCAACAGGAAGAAGCAGCTCTCGGCTTTCAGCAAACATTGCTCAACGCCGGCAGCGAAGTGAATGATGCGCTGACTGCCTATCAGACCAGTCAGGGAAAAAGACTGTTGCTGGACAAGCAGGTCAATTCCCTGCAAACGGCCCTGCGAAGTACTTCCCTGCTGATGGAACATACGAATACAACCTATCTGGAAGTACTTACCGCCCGACAGTCATTGCTCAGTGCACAACTGTCACAGACGGCCAATCATTTTACCGAGATACAAAGTTTAATTAACCTATACCGTGCTTTAGGGGGAGGTCAGGAATAAAGAATATCATACTTCCTCTGTTTTTTTGATCCTAATGAAGAAGGGCTGCCGGAGAAGTGATTCTCTGACAGCCCGTTTTTCGTTAGAGGGCATTCCCGATTTGAATCAATAACAGACCAGGAACGGAAAATACATTCCTGATGTGCATTATAGCCTGTATGTTATTCATAAACAGAAAACATATTGCAAACCGAATTGGCCAAATGCCGCAACCCTTCTCCGCCGGGCAACTGAAATAAAGTCATACACCAATTATCGTTTCCTTCCAACATATAAGGACCGGTTTCGGTTATCGCAATATCCCATCCGATACTTCTCACTTTCGGAATTCTCATAGCAGCTTGTTTGGCTAATGCTATTGCCTGATCGTAATATGGGATTATGCAACCTGTTATTTTTTCACCACTGACAGGATGTATATGAAACCGTTCTCCTGACGGATGTTTTATTATAGCAGGTTGACAGACGACACCCCGATGATCAACAAGGGCGGCAATTCCTCCTGTAGCAAAGTTGTCTGTGCGAGCCTTTATTCCTATACGTAAAACAACACTCCACACATCGACCTTATTTATACTTTCATCATAATATGTCACAATTCTCAATGTGTTGAGACTTGACGGATTCAGTTTATTCAGGGCGCTATGTTGGATAATACGTTCTTCGTATAAATATTCATCCGGTTTTTTTACAGTAGAAATAACATAGTCATGTAGTTGTCGCAATGATGTAAAGTTTTGCATCGGAAAAATAATCCCTTGACCGGCTTGTCCTTTTATGGGTTTAATGACGACCTCATTTATGGATATGGAGTAAGGATCATGCATTTGCCTTTTTATCTCATCAAACGTCATTACCCGGCGCCCTAGAATGTCCTCAAAAACTTCGGAAAAACGCACTTTATCTTTTAACACTAACGCTTCGCAGGGATCGTTTACTTGACGTGTCAATTCATGACGTAACGAAGAAGTGAGATACTGTCGACATTCTGTTCTGCTTTTCTTAAAGAACTGCAACTCGTAGTAGTTTTCGAATGATGCACCGTACATCCAACTATGTGACAATAGCTCAAGGAACATCAGTTTCCTTTTTCCGAATACGTAATGATTATATTCTCTCAGCTTTCGAAAATCTGCAATTCGTATATGGTACAATATATTTCTTATCTTTGACTTTAACTTGAAAGCATTATTACTGCTTTTTGTAATTGAACGGGCAGGAACTCCGGCAACAGTAGTATGGCTGTCGATATTTCGCGTCACTACAGCGCCTGCACCTATTTTGCAGTCAGCACCGACAATGACATCAGGAAGTATTACCGCATTAGCACCTATCTCCGTCCTGTCACCGATAATGGCACGTCCCAAGATTTTTGCACCGGGAGATACTTCACAATATCGTCCAATACGGACGTCATGACTGATAACAGTGCTTTTATTGATAAATGTCCCCTGCCCTATACTTACATTACAAGTAATAGTTGCCCCCGAAAGAATCACAACACCTGGTTCGATAGTATTGTCATACCCGCCCACAAGGGCTTTTTGGGAGATAAAAGTGGTCAATACTCCTCCAAGACAGGCAATCTTTCGTGCCAGTACCTCTCTACGCTGTCCACCTCCGACACCAATAATAACCTTACTGTCTGTTTTCAGATGTTGCTCCAGTTCATTCCAGGATTTAATAATGGGAAAGTCATAATATGCATCGCTAATATCTGTATTTATATTGTCAAACAAAGATACAGTTTCTTCTACATTATCCCACTTGAGTGCTGTCAAAATCTCCTTAGCACATCCTTTACTCCCGATTATTACCATTTTACACTTTTCTATTTTCGACGATATTCAGCCAAGACCATGCAAATTTGATTAATTTCATCATCTTTCAAACCCACGTGCACCGGCAGACAAAGCACCTTCTCAGCATTCATCCCTATTTTGTAATAGAGCGGCTTTCTAAAAATGACACTACAAAATAAAACCATTTATAGCGAATAAACACTATCAAAAAGTACGATAATATCCTCCTTTCATACAGCACTGATATTTCTTTTTAGAAATTTCATATCTCAGCTTGATAACAGTCTATTAATTGCTTTGGAATATATTGAAATTGTTACTGCCTAATAAACCGACTGATATGACAATATACGAATAGTTCATAATAACAGAATTATGGAGGTTTGTATGTTATATGCGGATAAAGTGAAATGTCTTTCTATAAGGTGAAAGCGATGAAAGCGGAAAAATGGGGCAAAAGCAGAAAAGGTTCGCCCTATATTACTTTATATATCGGCACTTATGATAGTAAAATAAACCAATAATAAAAAAACAATAATAGTGGGAAGTGTATGTGATTAACAATGCTTCTTAGATCTCGTTTCAAGCATTATTAGATGTCACAGCAAGCATTGCTAACCAGCTTCTCAAGTATTAATACCTAACTTCTCAGATATTAATACCTATCATATCAAATGTTAATACCTGACTACTCATGTGTTAACATCTGAGCGCAGCTATGATTCTTTCGCAAGCCTGTCCGTCACCGTAAGGGTTATGCGTTTCGGACATCCGCTTATACATTTCTTTATCAAGGAGCAGGGCAGTGACATTACTGACAATTGCCTCCGCATTCGTGCCGACCAGCTTCACCGTACCCGCCTCAACAGCTTCCGGACGCTCGGTCGTATCCCGCATCACCAGCACGGGTTTGCCCAATGAAGGGGCTTCTTCCTGCACACCGCCGCTATCCGTCAGCAGCAGAGTAGAATGTTGCATGGCATAGATGAAGGGCAGGTAATCCAGAGGAGAGATCAGATAGACATTGCTCAGACCGGAAAGCAGTTCATACACTGGCTTCTGCACATTAGGATTCAGATGAACGGGATAGACAATGTCCATTTCCGGGTGAAGAGCCGCCAGTTCTTTGATCGCTTTGCAGATATGCAGGAAACCATCTCCGAAGTTCTCGCGACGATGTCCGGTGACGAGGATATACTCACGATCACCTACCGTGTAGCCTTTCTCCTGAAGTTCCTTCGCCATCTTTTCTTTCACACCGGCGGTGGTGGAAATGATATCGACCGCCATCAGCAGGGCATCGATCACCGTATTTCCGGTAATAAAGATTTTCTTCGCATCTATATTCTCTTGCAGCAGATTTGCCCTTGACTGTTCCGTCGGTGCAAAGTAGTAAGTGCAGATACGGTCTGTCACCTGACGGTTCATTTCTTCCGGCCAGGGAGACAACATATTATAGGTACGCAACCCGGCTTCCACGTGCCCCACAGGTATCTGCATATAGAATGCCGCAAGGGATGCCGCCATCGAGGTAGTCGTATCTCCATGCACCAATACGGTATCGGGACGGAAGTCCTTCAGCACTTCGCGCAGTCCAAGGAGTACCTTAGCGGTAATGTCATACAAGTCCTGATTGGGAGCCATGATATTCAGGTCATATTCGGGAGTGATGCCGAACACTTCCAATACCTGATCCAACATCTGCCGGTGCTGTGCCGTAACGCAGACACGTGTCTCAAAATGTTCCGTATCTTTCTGGAGCGCCTTTACAAGCGGAGCCATCTTTATCGCTTCGGGACGGGTACCGAAAACGAGCAATATCTTTTTCATCTGCTTTATTTAATAGAGTCTATACAACCTCTTCGCAATTAAACTACATTTTATCGTCTCACGCCGCAGAAGTCCAGTTCTATCTTTCCTTCTTCTTTGGGCAATGCAAGGAAGACATCGTGGCGAACCAGCCAGACGATAATATCCGCTTTCTCGTATGCTTCCCGATAATCTGTCAGATGGAAGCTCTTATGAGTGCTTATATTAGGCTCGATAATCAGCACGTCCGCTCTCGATTCGGAGATGATGCGGGAAGCGATATATTTGGCGGGAGATTCCCGTAAGTCATCGATATTCGGTTTGAAAGCCAGTCCCATGCAGGCAACGACCGGTTCGTGCTCGTTCTGTTCCACAAACTTCTGACAGGTTTCCAATACTTTGTTCGCACACCAGTCCGCTTTGTAATCGTTCGTTTCACGGGCACGCTTAATGAGCTGCGCCTGTTCCGGATAGTCGGATACGATGAACCAAGGGTCTACCGCAATGCAGTGACCGCCTACTCCGCAGCCCGGTTGAAGGATATTCACACGCGGATGCTTGTTGGCAAGTTCGATCAGTTCCCATACATTGATTCCGGCTTTGTCGCAGATCATGGAGAGTTCGTTGGCAAAGGCGATCTGTGAGTCGCGGGAGGAGTTCTCCGTCAGTTTGCACATCTCTGCCGTGCGGGCATTGGTGCCGTGCAGTTTGCCTTGTACGAAAGCGGAATAAAACTCAATGGCTTTTTCGGTGGATGCCGGATCGATGCCGCCTATCACGCGGTCGTTGTGCACCAGTTCGTATAATGTATTTCCCGGCAATACGCGTTCGGGACAATAAGCGATATGTATCTTCCCTTTCAGTTCGGGACGTTCTTTATAGATCACTTCCGCCATACGTTCGGTGGTATATACCGGAGAAGTGGATTCGATGACAAACAGGTTACCCTCCTGTAGATAAGGGATCACGGAACGGGTGGCCGCTTCCACATAGGTGATGTCCGCCCGATGGTTCTGCTTGAACGGGGTAGGCACTACGATAAAGAAAGCATCCGCCGCTTCCGGCTTGCATACAGCACGCAACTTTCCACTCTGCACTACGTCCCTGACTACCTGACCCAGTTCAGGTTCTACAATATGTATCTTTCCCTGGTTGATCGTTTCCACCACAGAAGGATTGACATCTACTCCTATGACTTCGAAACCGTGAGCGGCAGCAACGGCTGCCGTAGGAAGGCCGATATACCCTAATCCTAAAAACACAACCTTTTTCATGTTCAATATCTCCTTATTAATAAGTGTGGCAAAAGTACAAATAATATGTGACTTTGTACGGATTTTCACTGAAAACCACTACTTTTGTGCAAACATTTTGAAAGCATGAGGGTACTAATCATCAATACTTCCGAACGAATAGGTGGTGCGGCTGTCGCTGCCGGACGACTGATGGAATCGCTTAAGAACAACGGCATCAAGGCGAAAATGTTGGTACGTGACAAACAGACAGACCAAATCAGCGTCGTCGGACTAAAGCGCAGTTGGCTACACGTATGGAAATTCATGTGGGAACGCATCGTCATCTGGAAAGCCAACCGTTTCAAGAAGAATGATCTCTTCGCCGTAGATATCGCCAATACCGGTACGGACATCACTTCGCTTCCCGAATTTCAGCAGGCAGATGTCATCCATCTGCACTGGATCAACCAAGGGATGCTGTCACTCAACACCATCCGCAAGATTCTGACTTCCGGCAAACCTGTAGTATGGACCATGCACGATATGTGGCCCTGCACCGGCATCTGCCATTATGCACGCGAATGCAGAAACTACGAACAGGAATGCCACCACTGCCCTTACATCTACGGAGGAGGAGGCAAGAAGGACTTATCTACCCGAATCTTCCGGAAGAAGAAAGAAATTTATAGTCAGGCATCCATCACGTTTGTAGGCTGTAGCCGCTGGCTGGCGGAGAAGGCCAAAGTCAGCGGACTGCTCACCGGACAAACGGTTATCAGTATCCCGAACGCCATCAACACGAATCTGTTCAAGCCTCACAATAAGCAGGAAGCCCGCAGAAAATGCAGGCTGCCGCAGGAAGGGAAGCTCATTCTTTTCGGTTCTGTCAAGATCACAGACAAGCGAAAGGGTATCGACTATCTGATTGAAGCCTGCAAACTGCTGGCAGAGAAACATCCGGAATGGAAAGACTCATTGGGCGTGGTTGTTTTCGGCAACCAGTCGCAGCAGTTGCAAGACCTGATTCCTTTCCGCGTCTATCCGCTTCCTTATATTAAGAATGAGCATGAGTTGGTGGATATATACAATGCCGTAGACCTCTTCGCCATCCCTTCTCTCGAAGAGAATCTGCCGAATATGGTGATGGAAGCAATGTCCTGCGGTGTGCCCTGCGTCGGTTTCAACACCGGAGGCATACCGGAAATGATCGATCATCTGCACAACGGATACGTAGCTCAGCGCAAGTCTTCCGAAGATCTGGCCAACGGCATCCATTGGGTACTGACGGAACCCGAATATGCGGAACTCTCCGCACAAGCCTGCCGCAAGGCCATAGGCAACTATTCGGAAAGTATCATAGCGAAGAAGTACACGGACGTTTACAACAAAATAACAGGGAAATATGCATAGTGTCCATCCTACTCCCAAGTTCTCGATTATCACGGTGACCTACAATGCCGAGAAAGTACTGGAAGATACCATCCAAAGTGTTATCTCGCAGACTTACCACCACGTAGAATACATCATCGTGGACGGGGCCTCCAAAGACGGTACTCTCTCTATCATCGACAGATACCGTCCACGGATAACTACCGTCGTCAGCGAACCGGACAAAGGATTGTACGATGCCATGAACAAGGCGATTTCCCTTGCCAGCGGCGACTATCTCTGTTTTCTGAATGCGGGCGACTGCTTTCACGAAGACGATACTTTGCAGCAAATGGTGCACAGCATTCATGGGAGCGTTCTCCCCGACGTCATCTACGGGGAAACTGCGATTGTTGACAAAGACAGGCACTTTCTGCATATGCGCCGCCTTTCCACGCCCAAAAAGCTGGACTGGAAGAGTTTCAAACAAGGAATGTTAGTCTGCCATCAGGCTTTCTTTGCCAGACATACGCTGATGGAACCTTATGACTTAAACTACCGGTACTCCGCTGATTTCGACTGGTGCATCCGCATCATGAAAAAGGCGCGTACCCTGCACAATACGCACCTGACAATCATCGACTATCTGGATGAAGGAATGACTACGCAGAACCGGAAGGCTTCTCTTAAAGAACGGTTCCGCATTATGGCAAAACATTATGGATGGATAAGTACCGCAGCACATCACGCTTGGTTTGTACTGCGGTTGATTATCAAGCCGGGACAATAAACAGTGTATTTCAGACTGACTGACCCAGCCAGTCTGAAACTATAAAATATAGAATTATATCTAATTCACCTCATAAAGCATTACCTGATCCAGTATCACTCCCTCATCCAATGCCTTGATGACCAATTGATGTGATTTCCTGCCCAGAACGGGAAGTACGATTTTCCGGATTGCCTGATTACGAAGCACGTTCTCTTTCCATTCCTCGCTGCGCCCCTTCGTTTCGTACGCTATCACTTCAGGCTCGGCACCATTCAGAGAAACCGAGAAACGCAACTTATCGCCATGCACCGGATGATTGGGAAGTAACCGGATATCCACCTCTACCGAGTCCGTTTTCAGATTACCGAAAGAGAAAGTCAGCGCATCGCCTTTTCTTATCTCTGCGGCTTTGCCTTCATATCCCAAACCTTCGCAGACAATAGCGTTGCCCTTCTTTGCCTCCGCCCCATTCCATTGACAGGCTGCTTTACGGTCCGCTGTCATCGGAGCAGTAGCCGCATTTCTTTCCACACGGTTGAATACAGGGAGCTTGCGGGGTTTGAAGTCCATCATGCGATTCCATTTCCCATTCTCCAATGAGTTATAATGTTGAGTCAGTGCAGCAATGCTGTCGTAAGCGGCATCACTCTTTTCCCAGTCTTCCTTATCGTGGCGTGCCAATTGGGCGTATAACAGTTTGCGATTCATTTGTGTCGCAGCCTGTACGGGATATTTCACCAGTTCGAAGTAAGCGCTCTGTCTGTCGGCGGGTACTTTAGAAGCAGCTTTCTCTACTGTTTCCGAAAGTTCGCTGTAAGCATTCAGACGTTCGTTTATCTCTCTTTCGCTCCACGGTAAGTCTTTGACTACCCGATAGACCGGATTCTTTTCTTCCTCCCGTGTATTTCCCATAAATTCGGGTTTGCGGATATGTGCCAAGCGATAATGTTCCTGCATAACGGGGAGGATAGTCTTTGCACAGGAGGTTCCCAGTTCCCGTTCCAGCCAATGTTTCAGATGTGCGGTTACTCCTTCGGAAGATACCTTATCCAGATTCCATGCCATATCCATGAACAGTTCTATCTGATACTCGGCAGGTTTGATGTCTCCGACGTTCAGTATCCACATTTTCTGTATTCCCTGATCGTAAGCCTGCTTCATCTGTTGATAAATGAGCGATGGACTCATGGTGCTCAACCATAAATGATCGTGCGGGCGTCCCCAGTAGGAAACATGATAATAGACTCCGTTGCCGCCTTTACGGGCACGCTCTTCGGCAGTGGGGAAATGGCGGATATAGCCGTAGTTATCATCACACCACATCAAGGTCACGTCTTCGGGCACTTGCAGTCCCGCATGATAAATATCGAGCACTTCCTTATAAGGAATAAAGACCTGCGGCACTTGTGTTACGTCTTTATTCACGTACTTTTCGAGCAAGCCGCGCTGGTCAACAAATACCCGGTTCAGGACGGCTTTCTGTTCTTCTACCGTCTTGGCTCCCTGCATCTTTCCATCGTGAACGCCACGCATACCCAGCGTGTAAAGTATCTCTTGTCCGGCAACTTCTTTCACACGATTTTCCCAAAACTGATAAACGGCCGGACTGTTATTCACGTAATCGTATGCTCCTTTTCCACGTATTTTCCATTCTCCGGCAGCATTGCACGCCATTGGTTCGCAGTGGGAAGCTCCCATAAAGATGCCATACTTTTTCGCTGCTTCCCGATTGCCCTTCGTCAGAAAGAAAGGCAAGGTACACTCATGCATAGCAGGCCAGTAGGTATTGGCCCGCAAACGAAGCAGCAACTCAAAAATACGTTCGTTGGTACGCGGCCCGATTTCTCCTTTCACATCCGACGGTTCGTAAGTCTTGTTACTCCAAGGCATCAGTCCCCAATCTTCATCATTAATAAAGATGCCCCGATACTCCACAGAAGGAGACTGCAACTCTCTAAACTTGCCCGAAAGACGAAATGTCTCTTTCTTCTCCGGAGTCACATCCGCCCACCATTCCCAAGGGGAAACGCCCAGCAGACGGGATATTTCAAGTATGCCGTAGGCTGTACCGTGACTGTCGCTGCCGGCTACTACTAGCTTTCCATCTTCTGAGACGGCGAGCATGAAAGCCTGCTTTTTGTTTTTTAATGCGGAAATATCGATGCCTGCCTGCTCAATCAGCTTGCTCTGTCCGATCGTTCCTACTATGATGTTTCCGGTGTTTGTGTCTATATGGGCAGTTGCCGACAATACAGTCTGAAGGTCACGGGACAACAAGTCCAGCGAAGTATGCACCACCGGTGCTTCCGAACCGCTGCAAGCTATCGCAACCGGCTGACCGGACTGCAAAACAAAATCTTTTTGTTTACCCTGAACGGACACGATCACTGCTACCCAAGCAAGGAAAGAAAATAAAATTCTATTTCTCATAAATATTACAGTTTTACAATATCAGTAATGGTCACAAAGCAATCGTCGCTGCCATAGATTCTCTTCGTTTTATCAGTCCATGTGGGGCTGATGCCCGTAACTTCAATCACCAGCGTATATTCCCCTTCAGCCAATTGGGGAGTCTTAAAACGCGTTGCATGATCATTCGCCTTACTATAGAAATCGACCAGTGAAGAATATATTTTCTCCCCTTTCTTATCAAGGATATTCATACGCGCATATCCGCTATGACAGTTCGTTTCGCCCATAACAGCCACACAAGAGCCAGTGAAAGGAATGCTCAGCGTACTTCCTTTTACATTGGAAGATATTCTTCCTTCCTCCACTTTCCAGTCAGCTTCTTTACTGAACGTTATCTTCTTTAAATCGACGGTTTTTCCTTTGCGCAGAGGATTTACGGGTTTCAACTTATCAACGTCCCAGGAAGGCCAGTATTCCGGAATAGAAAGCTTTGTTCCATCCACCTGCATAGGCATCCACACATAGGTGGCAGCCGAAGCCTGATGCGGATAAGACCAGCGATCGCCCATAAACATAGGAATCGTATCTTCACCACACTTTAAAGGAAACACAAAAGTGGTCTGTGAATTATAGGTCAGGCTTCCTTCGGGAGCAAACAAACCTTGTCTGGTCCACGGCCCTTTGACGGAAGGGGCTGTAAAGTAGAAATTATCATTCTTCTCCCAACTGGTCAGATTGGAGAACAAGAAGAAATACGTGCCGTCCTTTTTAAACATTGCCGGAGACTCTCCGTGAGAACCACCTACTCCCGATACCACTTTTTCCTCTGCCGTACGGTAGTCCTTACTCAAACGATAGACAATTCCTCCGTGCAACAGCAGATATCCGGTACCGTCCGTGTCCTGATAAGTCCCCATATCCCAGCGGCGAATAGGCTTACCTTCATACAACAGAGGTCCGTGAAGTTTATATTCACCTGCTATAGTGCTACAGGTAGCATAACCGATATGGGGATCTTTATAGTTCATATCGTCTGCATGCATATACATCACATACTCGCCGGTAGAAGGGCATTTCATGACTTTCACACGCTCGCCTACACGATCAGGGCCAAGAATTCCGCTTGACTGCATCGGCAGTACAACACGTTCGAACTTCCAGTTCACCAAATCATCAGATGAATAACAACTGAAACCCGGAAAAGCATTGCTCTTGTCCGACTTATATTCCCCGAAAAGATAATATCTGCCATTCTCTTCCACAATGCAGGCACCGTGGGCATTGACTATCTCTCCCCTGTCGTCAAACCAGGGAATTCCGTTATTTACTACTTTTTCCGTTTTCCGGGCCATGCCCGTTCCGTAAGATACCCACAAAAGGGCAAACAATAACATCCAGTATTTCATGATATTCTTCTATAAATGCTTATAAAAAGTATAAGGCACAATTAAATTACAAATTTACGATTAACTATCTATATTCCTATGGAGAATAGTACAACAAGCATGGAATATTGTACTATTTTTCTTCAAAACAACATCCCGCAGAACAGCCACGCACTTTCCATCTCCGTCGTGCATATCATGCAGCATCTTTCATCATTGATAAAAATAAGAATATTTAATGCACAAAAATAGGGAGAAGAACGCAATGAGACGGGAGGTAAATCGGGCAGATATAGGGGGTAAATCGGGCAATAAAGTAAAAGATTGTCATGTTACGATAATTCGCAGTCTGCTAAGTCAAATAAAAGAGAACTCTCTACGGGTTCTTCTGACATATAGAAAACTTTTTACCATCAATACTAAAATCGCAGTTGAGTTTATAATAAATAGTTGCATCGTTTATTATAAACGGTCTCCCCATTTATTATAAACTCCAATACACCTTTTAAGCACGTATTTCTTGATTTTATGCAACAAAAAAGGCTGCAAACCGTATAAAAAGTTGCAGCCTCAAGCTTATCACCGGTTCACATAGATGCTGATTTGCATATGATCCCCTTTGTGTTTTGTTATAATGTTACACTATTTTTTTCGGTTCGGTTAAGATGATTGATAAGGTGCATTTCGTTTCATTTTTTAATGGGTTGTTACTTTATTGCCTGTATGACTCCTGCAAATATACAACAAAAAAATGCCTTTGTCAAGTCCTGCGGATATTTGAATAATTAAAAAGCGACAGGCAGTGCAAGTAACTGATACATCAAAGTGCGTGCCATACGCTCCTGCCCTTTGGTGTCGGGATGCAAACGGTCATAGCCGGCATCATAGAAATAAATAAGCTGTTCTTCAACCATCGGATTCATACCTGTCACTGCATTAAAGTCTATGACAGGTATTCCCCATATATTTCCTGCCTCCTTAATAGCCTGCACATAAGCATCTATATATTCTCCGCAACCATTCTGATAGCTTTCATCCGGCTGGACATTCTTATCGCCGAAGTTAGCCAACGAACGATGCAAAGGAGTCAGCAGAACGATCTGCTTATCCGGGAAAAGTTTCTTCAGTTGAGTGATTCCTATATTAATACGACCTCTATAAGTGTCTTGAGTCATGACAGGCGTACGCTTTTTCCGCGTCACCATCTTCTTCATCTCACCGTGAGCAGACAGCACTTGCTCTTCTTGTTCCGTAAACCACTCACCGATAGGCACACTACTATTATAATCGTTTGTCCCCATAAAAACCAGGATAGCATCGACTTCTCCGCCATGTTCTTTCTTCAGCTTTTCCGCCTGACGGGGTACATCATCCCACTGCCTTCCACTAATGCCGTAAACAAAAGGAGTGATCCCCAGCCATTCTTTCAGAAAGTCCCAGTACTTCTTTATATTATCACCGTAGCAATTCGGGTCTGTGATGGAATCTCCGATGTATCCTACTTTCTTGCCTTGCCAGGGATGCTGAATACAACCTTGTTTATTTTCAGAAAAGTCATTTGTTACAGATGCTTGCTCTTGTCCATACGCCAAACAAGAGGAGAGAAACAAAACTGTGCATATGATCAGAAACCTGTTTTTCATTGTTTTATTCTATTAATAATGAGGTACTCGTATTCAAGTATGGAAATGCAGCCTCAAAAATAGACAGTTTAAGCGAAAGTAGCAAGAATAAAAACAAGAAGATAAAGATAGTACCTTCTTCCCCCGTTTGCAGGGCAACTATAATCTGATTGCAGGACATATATAGCCAATGTGCAGGGTAACTATCTCCTGCACGTTGGACATATATGTCCTGCACGCTGGGCATATATGCCCTATAAATACTTCATATATCTAATACACAGACTTATTTTGTGTACATCTTCAATCGGATATATCCTTCCTTCGACTGATTTTTCAATGCAATCCCGATACGTGTATATGCCGGAGAGTTCACTTCAATCGTTTCGGAAGTAAACGCCACTTTACCGGATGCCTCAATAGCTACAATCATCTGTTCGGAATCAGTAGCCAGCAGAAGATGTGTATCGTCCAGGATTTTCCAGTCGGCTCGTGTCGTTATGGCTGTTTCGAATCGGATCGGTGTTTTCGCTGTAAATTCATCGCCAACCGTAAAGCTGCCTTTGCCCTGACGGTCGTAAACGAAAGTACGAATGAGCTTATCCAAATTGGGGGTGGAATAAGCAGAGGTATAGTCAATACTGAATACATCTTTTTCGTTCGTAAATTCTTTCTGTAGCACAACACCTTTCGCTTTCCCGCCCGAGGACTGTGTTCGTCCGTCTACTACAGGAACCGGATGGCCGAATGATCCTTTTATCTTATATTTCTGAGGAGCGTCTCCGTTAAAATAATCTCCGGGATAGGAGTTCGGACCGCCCTGATCGCCAACCATCGTTTCACTTCCCAAAGCTACGGCATAAGAACCGACATCATTGTGATTATGATTCTCCGCATTGGTTCCGCCCTTAGCGGATATAGCCAGACGACAGGAAGTTCCACCGGCAGGACGAGCAATCAAAATACCTGCCTGCTCATAATAAGCACGCAAAGCATCCGACTCTTCCTGTAATACCTGACGGATTCCGTCTGTCATTCCAACCTTTGCAACCCGGCTTGTGAAAAGTTCGAGAAGGTGAAGGGACAAGTTGTTTCCTTTGGGTAAAACAGGCTGTTCTTCTGCAGAAGTAACACCCAGCGCCCGGTCGCAGTAACTGAGAATAAACCTGTCCGGTGACAAACCGATGCGACAATCCGAATAGGCGGGGCACACTCCTTCATTCATCTGTATCTTCTTCCCATACCGGGCGATACGGACAAACTTGGGAGTCTGAAAGAAGTCGATCTTTCCCTGCGTTGCCCGGTATACTTCTTCACGCAACAGAATGTAGGCACGGAAACCATAATTATAATAACCTACACCTTCACTACAGTAGCCGTCGTCAGCGTACCCCTTCATTCCATACACGTTATACTTTTCGGCTGCCGCAACAAAGTAAGCACGTTCCTCCTTATCGGGCAACAAGGCAAGAGCCGCACCGGTAACACCCGCCAGACACACAGAGTTCCAGTTATTGGTAGCGGTGAACCACCAAAATGGTTTTGTCTCTTCCAGACAACGGTAGACCGGACGGAAAACCTTCTCACGGAAAGCACACTGCACCCGTGCCCTTACCTCCGGCGACAGACGATCGTCCAGCATGGTAACACACTGAGCAATACCGTTTCCGGCAGTAGCAACCACCAAGTCTACATAATAATCCGTTCCTTTATAATTCTTCAGACCGCGGTCGTGGGCAGGAATAGACCAAGGCTTCTGACTGCAAAGAGCCACCAGAGCTTTTTCGATGGCAGGGACATAACGCCTCTTATTTTCAAGGCATTCAGCCAAAGTCAGCCTGTACAGATATTGATAACGGGCATTCATCATATTCTCTCCAGGCAAACGAACATTCGTCTTATTCAGATGCAAGTACAATGAATCGACAAAAGGGGGCATCCCCTGTTTTAACAAAGCAGGAGCTTCCTTTTCCAGAAGTTGTTTAGCGTCGTCACTCTCTTTTATCTTATTCCAGAAAGTTCGGTCTTTATAAGACCTTCCTATCCCCTGCGGTCGATCGGGAAGCATAGCTGCAATTTCCTGAATACGGTTCTGCGGGATAGTAGCATTCTGTTTCGGAGCGTCTTCTGCCATACGATACATTTCCGTTCCGGCAAGCAGGAAAGCACCCGGTCCGTATACTTCTGTCATATTGCGGGTCACTTTCTTTGGGTCGGCACCGATAGGTTGTACATATCCTAGTTTACCGTCTTCTTCTACCGCAGAAAGCAATGCTTTCCATCCTTTCTCTACTACAGGCAGGAACTTTTCCTTTGGTAAAAGTCCCTCGTTCAGTCCATAGGCAAGGGCATATACGAAGAAACCGCTACAGCTTGTTTCGGGTGATGGATAAGCGTCCGGATCGAGCAGACTTGCACGCCAGAACCCGTCGCTGCTCTGTAAATTAGCGATGCGGTAACAGAGTTTCTGAAACAGTTCCTGATAGAACGGACGATATTTGCTCTTGGCAGGCAGTTCACGTAGCATTTCTACCAGTCCGCCAAGCACCCAGCCATTGCCCCGTCCCCAAAAGACTTTGGCACCATTACTCTCTTTCATATCAAAATAACGGTGGTCACGGTAGAAGAGATTTTCTTCTTTATCGAACAGGAACTCGTAAGTCGCTTTGTACTCTTTATCCATAAAGCGAATGAATTTCTTATCACCAGTGATATTATAGAGTTTCAGATAAACGGGGGGTGCCATGAAAAGAGCATCACACCAAGTCCAGTGTTCTAATGTCGTGGCATCTCCGTAAGTCAACTGAAACGAACCCAAAGGAGGATTGGCGACCACCCACTCCGTACGCGCCAGAGTAGGAACAATCATGTCCTTTTGCTTGTACTTTTCGTACAGATACAGATAGGTTTGAGCAATACAAATATCATCTGCATGATACATCCGTTTATCTACCTGCCAATAGTTACGACTTCCCAGGCGGGTCAGCCATTTATAATAGAAGTCATCCTGATCGTCCTTCTCGGCGATCTCTGCCCAATAAGCAAGTCCCAGGAAAAAGGTGGCATTCACCCAGTTGAGATCACCATAAACAGCTCTGTTGTAATGACCGATCTGCCAATCGGCTACCCTACGCATCGATTGCTTCACTTCGAGTTTAGTAAACGATTGTGCATGTGTCGTGCATAAATAAGCTATGCTTAGAAAAAGAATCAAAAGTAATTTCTTCATAATATATTTTTTAATTTATATGCTTTGGATGCACCGGCATAGATACCGGTATTTCTAAAATCACATAAAACAGTCTTTCGCTCGCTGGATATTTCAGGAATCAGCAATTCAACTTTAATACAGGATTGTGTCTGCCCAGGATCAGCAATATGCAGTTCGGCATTACCACTGTGTCCATCCTTAATCATCAATGCACAGGCTTTATCCACACTTACAGAAAGCTCTCCGTTACGGAATGTACCCTCTTTATAAAATACCATTTGCCATATTCCCAATTTCGTATGCCTCACTATCTGCATAGAATCCGTATTCGCCAGAATTTCGACGGGACTCTTCCTGTAGTTATTCATCTTGCGGGCAGAATGAATCCCAGGCACCACGATATAGGCATAGGTAGCATTCCGGGGATTACAACCATGATTAAATCCCAAAGTAAAGACCTCTTGCTGCTGCTCATTTTTAGATTCAGTATGATTAATGCTGTACCACGATCCCGTCTGTATCTTCTTGCTCAAAAAGAGATTTCCGCCGGCGGGAAAGACATAACCAATTCCATTGTGCAATACCCATTCGGGAGAATCATAGACGAAATCTCCTTCTTTCACCATCGACTGCTTCTTACTTTGTGACAATATGACCTCCTTTTTCGAAAGCAAACATTGATTGATAGTAGTACATACCGGTACACCGGCTGTCGAATTAACCCCCGCTCCCAAACAAATGATTTCATCATCGAAAAAGAACCAGGACTTTTTAGCTGCGGTATTTATATCAGCATAGGTATCAAGATATGAATAAACAGATACGCCATAAAGACTATCAGAGACTCCTCCTGCAAATACGGAAGTTCCCTTCGTTTGCCAATCAATTACAGTTCGTGGAATGGTATCCAGTTGAGGAGCAGTCACTCCAGGAATACGATTCCAGTTCCATACCGGAAAGATGCGGGCGTACTCGTCCCCTTCGGTCACGATGTTTGTACATCCGTCGGACATAAAATAGGTTTTCAGATTTTCACCATTCCCATATTCGCATCGCATGGTACGATTGGAAACCATACGAACGTCAAATGTATAGTGGGGACGGACATGAAGAGCATAGTCTCCTCTGAAATAATGAGTGTGTAACGGCTTTATTCCATAGTTGGCGGACTTCTTGCCTTCCAATCTGGCTATAATCGCATTGTATTCATCAATATGCACCGGGTCGAGCTCCAGCATTCGTTTGGCAAACAAGGCGGCATGACTCTTTTGGGTAGCATTATTACGGCTCACTCCTCTTCCCAATACATCGAAAAGCATGTATTGTCCACGTATAACCTGATAATAAGTGCCGCGCATAAAATGCCCCAACAATTGTATTCTCTCATCGTCCAATGCATATTTCGTTCCTTTGGTGTAAAGAGCTACCTGTGTTACTCCTTTCAGTATTTCGTCTCCATAACCACCGATATAAAGCTGCACGCCATGCTGAAAATAGCTGTTGTCATGCTGAAATCCTTCTTTCACAGTATATGATAGAGGACTATAAACATTCTCAACAGCCGTTTTCAAGTCAACATCATTCTTCTGAAGGCAAGCTCTATAAATCCAATGTAAAGCAATATCCGTCCGGTTGGCTCCAGTCCATCTGGCAGGATGTCCGCCGTCCTTCCGCATACGTTGCAAGACCTTTGTCTCCAATACTTCCGGAATCTGCCTTTTACCAACACGCATCTGAATAAGCAGAATACCGAGTTTCTGCGGCTCGGCAATCTGATTATACCACCAGTTATTACAATGTGGATTACGATGATGCCAATACTCCAAGCCCTTTACTATCTTATGATACAAATCTTCATTCTGATAATAGGAATTCTTTGGATGAGTATAAGCAAATACAAAGTCATACAACCGATCCACATGAATAAGTGGCATCCAGTTAGTACGATCCCGGCGGGCATAATCTATATCTATAAAACATCCTTGGACGTCATCATACAGTTCCAGAGCTTTATCAATATTCGGATTTTCTGCAACCCCATCCCGAATCTTCTTCATTAGAATATCAAAATCATCATTCTGCAAGCCAGACGTACAAATAGAGGGACAAGGTAAAACCAAATCCCAAGGACTCCATGCCAGCAATAATAGAATTATGATTTTATAATGTATCATTTTCATATATGCATGTTTATCATTTGGAGAATAAGGGGATATGTCAAAAGTAACTAAATTCCCTTCTTGAAGGAGGAGAGCTTAGTTACTTTTGACACACCTTCTCATCCTTAAAATACAATCAGGCCGACCACTCAGGCTACTTCGTATATTTAACAGGTTTCGACCAGATTTTATCCAATACGTTTTCCTGCGGAGCATACAAGGTTTCCATTATAAAAGAATCGCCTGTAAAATCTTCTAAAACGTCCTGTCCTTCCTTATTATAATAAGAAATTTTTGTTGTTTCTTCTCCTCCCTTGTTCCAAGTTAGCCTGGATGCCACTAATGTGCTGTCCAGCAACATGGAATATTTGATGACCAGATTACCACTCTGCATACTCTTAGAAACAATGGAACGATTTAACAGATAGCTCTGGTACTGTGTCCCATAAATGGTTCCTGTAAAGTCTGTAGCCAATGATTTATTCAACTCATCATCTTCCAGCCAGGCGGAAAAAATGATAGACCCCTCCCGCATATTCTCTAAAAGAATATCCGTCCTCTTATTTTTGGCCAACTCATATCTGACAGTATCACTTTGATTCAATGCAAGAGCAATCTTTGTAGATCTCCCGTCTTTCACTATCGGAAATGAAATCAACACTCTTTCCCACCCATTACGCACGGTTATTGAATCTTTCGATAATCGTGTAAGATACATGATTGGACCATCCTTAACAAAGTCCTTATAAGTCGCATCCATTGACTCGCAAGATATAATGGAACAAAATATCAAGATGCTGACTGATATAAATATAAATTTCTTCATAATATTTGTCTTTTATATAGCGATTACTGTATTATTTTATCCTCCGGTGTTCCAAAGAAAGTAAGTTCTGCCACATTGATACGAGATGTTCCTACATTATAATTCTTGATACAAACGAACGTCACATATCTATATGCATCCAGATCTACGGAAAATTCGAGTTCATTTCCGTCTCTTGCCAGTTCCTTATCAGCATCAGTTAACGGAACAATGGCCGCCGGAATAACAGAACCGTCGGCTCTGGGCAATACTCCTTGATATAACCGCACCCATCCTTCATCATTTTCCGGATCAAACTTGGTTACATTATTATCATTTCGTCCCCAAATTTCTATTTCTTTCGGATACAGGCCGTCAAATATAGATGAATAATCAGTTCCATTCCTTCTTCCATAGACAATCATACGGCTGAGCTTAAACTTCTTCCCTAAGTCCAATGTCACCGAACTCGGCTTGGTAAAATCATATCCCGCCGTTGTGAGGGTCATGAAAGTATTATTGCTTCCAATAATTCCGTCATACAGATTCTTTGGGGTATTAGCATTCGGTGCCAGATAACCTTTGTATTCGCCAATGGCCAAGTATCCCATTTTTTTCTTATCTACTTCCTCTTCATAATATGGAGTCAGAGATATCTCCTTACTTTCAGAAAGATGTCCCCACCTATCCTTCACCACCACACTAAATTCTGAAGGAACGGCTTCCATACCACGTATGGGCTCATTAATCTCTTGCTTTTTGGTATATAAAGCTCCGGCTTCCGTCCATTTTCCAGTAGCATCCTTCCGGTACACATAAAAAGTAAGAGTCTCATTGCTGGTGTTGGATGTCTTTATCCGGATACCGGCAAAATCCGGTTTTATTTCCATCTCCTTATAAGCAGTGATATAAGGCGGCTCTTCCGGATTTATTTTTACTTCCAGAGGTTCAGAATAGGCTTCACCCGGACTTACAGAATACAACTTCACATTATATTCACCAGCTTTTTCAAATCCTTCCACCACTACAGAATCGGCAAAATACGAAGCATTGGTTGAACGTTCTCCTATCTCTGTCATATATACAGCCTTCATATAAAGAAAATTCTTATCACTGGGCTGTGTAAAATAGATTATAGACTTTCCCGGCAGATTTTTGACACCATTCAATACTACCTGTTCGGGCGGAGTCGTACTTCCATGGGGAGAATTCATATCACTATCGTTATCGCAAGCACTAGTCAGCAATGTGATGGCTAGTACTAAAAGGCTACTGTATATTATCTTTTTCATAAATCAAATGTCACTTTAATTACTTACCAACCATAATTTTGAACTAAGTTAGGATCTTTTCTCAACTCACCGATATCAATAGGCCAGAAATACATTTTGGGAGTGAAATCCCGGACAAGTACTAAGTTCTCACTATAATAATCTACATCAGTTTCTCCATAACGGACTTTCCAACCGGTCAATGGCTGTGTCAATTCTGTTGTCGCAGTTTTCCACCGACGGACATCCCAAAAATAATGTCCTTCAAATGCTAACTCAATACGACGCTCCTGCATGATAATTTGTCGTAGACCAGTCTGAGTAGCATACTTGCTGTTTCCTACATATTGGTCCCAACTTTCTTTTACGCCTTGAAGTCCCGAACGTTCTCTCACCATATCGATCCATGGCAATACCGTAGCATAATCCTCTCCTTTTTCATTTAAAGCTTCGGCATACATCAAATACAAATCAGCCATACGGATAACAGGGAACGGATAAGTGACCGATGTAAATCCGGAAGCCGCATCGGACATGACCGTCTTGTAGTTAACCACTTTCTTAGGCCAAATACCAGTCAGGTTCTGAGAGTGATCTGCCGGAATGGGAGACACATTTCCTCCTTTACGCGCATTCACTGAATACAAGCCCGAAAGTCCCGTCTTTCCTTGTCCGAACCAAATACCGCCGTCAAAGCCTAAGCTGGCATAATATCTGTGTTCACGTTCCAGATTCAATTTGACTGTTCCTGTTTTATAATTCAGCATAATAGTATTCTCATATCCGGGCTCAGCTTCCACCGGCGTGGGAGCCTGCACTTCAAATCTATTAGCATAATCCCATGTCTTATCTTCTTCTATAGGAACCCCATGTTTAGTATAAAATGAGTTAGTCAGTCCAAGAGAAACACCCAGATTGGTTCTGTTCGTAGCATTCTTAGCATTTCTGCCGGGAACCAAGTCACGCGGCATTGCCTGTATCTGATAGTTGTCATAAGAACCCGAACCGACCCATGACTGAGAGTTTGCCCATACCACTTCTTTGTTCCACTTCTCAGTGACAGCACCTCGCAGATTCATCATCAGCTTGTCGGACTCTGTCATGACCACAGTGGGATCATCAAAATAATATAAACCGAATCCCAAATCTTCGAGATAAGTAATGGCTTCTTTACACGCTTCGGCAGCCTTTACCCATTTCTGCTTCTTCTCCTCTTCCGTTTTTACCGGATTAAAGATTTTCACACCTCTATTATCTGCAATTACCTCATAATCCATATTTCCATTGAACAATGGACTTGCAGCGGTTACCAGAACTTTCGCTTTCAATGCTTTAGCCATACCTACGGTCACTCGTCCCAGTTCTTCAGCTTCATTCTCTATTTTAGCCGGAACATCCGGATTAGCAATCACCTTGTCCAAAGTTTCTGTCACATAATTGAAACAACTGTCCAATGTCTCCCGATAAGGATGCATTTCCTCCGTACTACTACTTACCGGAACATATCGATCCATAATAGGAATCGGTCCATACATCCTGATCAGATAGAAATGATAATAAGCTTTCAGAAATTCCACTTCACCGATCCATCTGTTTTTCTCGCTATCATCCATATCCGGTGTAGTATGTATATTCTCAATCAGAATATTACAATAAGCAATTCCCTCATATAAATGCCCCCATTGAGCACAATATGGTGAATCGGACTTTTGCAATCCTTGGGCTATATACCAGGCGCTGGTTCCCAAATAGCTCCGGAAAACATCAGAAATACAAAAATCACCGGCACCAAGCAAAGCTACATTATTTTTGAGACTTCCGTCACTAGGCATATACCTGTAGCAAGTAAACAAGACTTTTTCCGCTTCTTTTCTCAAGGCGAAAGCATGGTCTTCAATGGTCGGTATGTTATCCGGGACGATATTCAGTTCACATGATGTCAATATAAACACCGACAAACATGACAATATACATATTTTGATTTTTTTCATAACCATTCTTTTTAGAAACTTACATTTACACCAATATTGAATACACGTTGTAACGGATAATTAAGACCATTACCTGCCAATTCCACATCCCAATCCTTGAACTTACTCAAAACAAAAAGATTGGTAGAAGACATATAGAGCCTCAGATTGGACATACCCCATTTGCTCACAATTTTTTGAGGTACTGTATATCCCAGTTCAACCAATTTCAGTCGTAAGAAGGAACCATCTCTCATGAACCATGTACTCAGTTCTTTATTGTTGGCAACAGAAGTGGTTGACAATCTGGGCCATGTTGCATAACGATTTCGGTTACTTTCCGACCAATAGCTATTTGCAATAAATTTCACTAGTTGATTATTAGTTTTCTGAGACATCTTCGAATCTTTAAAGAATGGAGACATCTTATCATAATCAATCCAGAAAGAAGACTGCGCCGAGCCGTGGAACTGGAAATTGATGTCAAAACCTTTATAGCTAAATGTTGATCCAAAGCCATAGTTGATTTCCGGACTAGTCGGATGTCCAATAGGAACTTGATCCAATGAATTAATTACTCCATCTCCATTCATATCCCGGTATTTGATATCTCCGGCTTTATAATCACCAAACTGTACAGGAGAGTTGGCCACTTCCGCATCGTCTATAAATAGCCCTTCCGCAATGTATCCCCACTTCTGGTTGGGCGAGTAGCCTATTTTGTATTTCCACCATTCCTTATCATACGTGTTATCTTCATATTTCAGATATTCACTATGCGCATAGGTTAAGTTTCCGCGTACTATCAAAAAAGCGTTTTTGTTAAGGTTCTTTTGATACTTTAAATCAAGATCCACACCGTGTCCTTTGGTCTCGCCAATGTTAGCATATACGTCTGCCTGATATCCCATTACGCTTGGAATACTGGCTCTTTTCTGTAATATGTCAGTACGATGTTCTGTGAAATATTCAGCTATCAGGTCAAATCCGTAGAAAGAAGCTTCCAATGCGAAATTAGCTTTACGGGATTTTTCCCATCCAATGGCAGGATTAGCATAACGTGAAACATTTACGCCCGGTCTGCTATATTTGTTTTCATACCCGAAAGATGCTCCACCTGCATTCATATTCACATTAGACAGATATAAGAAACGTTCATCGACTCTGCCAATCTTATCATTTCCCACCAAACCGTATGAGGCTCTTAGTTTCAATTTCGTAATTTTTGAACTGAGCGGTTGGAAGAATGGTTCGTTCGAAATCATCCAGCCACCACCGACGGACGGAAAGAATCCCCATCTGTGTTTCTTATCAAAGCGTTCGGAAGCATTGTATCCAAAATTGAACTCCGTGAAATAGCGGTCACTATAGGCATAAGTAAAACGTCCCGACACACCCATATTTCTTGAAGGCAAGCTCTCCTGCAAAGTTTTGTAGTTTGGATTCTTACTGTCGATATACTGAGTAACGATAAGACCACCTACGGAATGATCACCGAAAGTCTGATTATAACTGGTTCTCGTCTCAATGGTCATTACATTGTTGACAGTCTTGTCACCGGGACTAAAATCAAGGTATTCCGTTCCGGAGTCAGGATTGATGTTTTCGATAGAATATTTCTCTGTCATGAAATCATAAGAACTTAAAGCATAGTAATAGGGCTTATATTGTCTAGTCTGTTTATAATGTGACTTACGAGAAACGTTGAAGAAACCTTCAAATTTCAAACCTTTGGTGATAAAGTTTAAGTCCTGTGTAATACCTAATGTAGCAAGAAGAGTCGTATTCTCATATTCCTTATATCCTTTTACCAGTTCAGCATAGGGGTTGAGATAACTTCCGTCATCGCTATTTCCAAAAAGAATGTGTTTGATATACTTATGCTGCTCATCGGTAGGATATACAGCGGGGAAAAGTACAGGATTGGACTTCATGACCATTCCGTAAACTTCTGATCCTGAATAAATAGGGCCTTCATAAGTGTCAAAGATTCCACTTAAGTTTACTCTTACCTGGGTCGTTTTTGTCACATTGATGTTGACATTAGCCCTCATCTGATAAGTCTGAAGATTGATATTGTTGTTGAAGTTGTTCTTGCCGTCTACGTTGAGCAAACCCTGGTCTTTGGTATATCGCAGAGACACGTAATACGTAGCCGAATTTCCTCCGCCACTGATGCTCATGTTGGCTCTTCCATTCCAGGTCGAGTTCTTCATTAGTTGCCTTCTCCAGTCATTTGTAGGATAAATGATAGAACCAGATCCCGGAACGGTTCTGTCTATTTTATCATCACTATACATGACAGGGGCGGAAGGATCACGTGTTAAGATGGCTTCATTATGCAATTTCATGTAAGTGACAGGGTCTGCCAACTCAATATTACTGGTCGGACGAGAATTACTTCCCTCTATTCTTACATCAAACTTAGTTTTTCCTCTCTCTCCCTCTTTTGTCTTTACCAGAACGACGCCATTAGCTCCTCTCGAACCGTAAAGGGCCGTTGCCATGGCATCTTTCATGATTGAAAAACTTTCGATATCATCGGGATTCAAACGCCCTAAGTCCGTACTTGTAGATTCAATGTTATCAATCAGAATCAAAGGACTGGTGTTAAATCCGAAAGATGCGATACCACGTACAAAAAAGCTAGCATCGTCCGCACCCGGCTCTCCTGATGTCTGATAAGAAATAATACCGGCTACCTGACCTGCCAATGCAGTTGTCATATTACTGCTCGGCACTCTCAGGCTCTTTGGCGAAAGTGTAGTGATAGAACCAATCACACTCTCCTTCTTTTGTGTTCCGAATGCCACAATTTCCACTGCATCCAGTTCATTTACGTTTTGTGAGAGTTGGATAGTAACGTTTGTTTTCCCTTTCAGTGGAAATTCTTGTGTGTTATATCCAATAAAGCTGACTACCAGCACATCCTTTTGAGGAGAAGCCATCAAAATAAACTTACCGTCCAGATCTGTGACAGTTCCACTGGTAGGGTTACTTTTAAGAGTAACATTCGCTCCAGGTATTCCTTCACCGCTCTCATCAAAGACCTGCCCGGTAATCTTAACTTTTGCATCACTTTGCTGCTGACTCTTTTCATCACCAGTCATTTTCTGTTGCCCATCTTGCGAATATGCTCCTATCGCGACAAAGCAGGCTAACAGAAACAAATAAAACTTTTCAATTTTCATAAATTATTAGATTAGTTAATGATAAATACTTGTTTTCCATTCAAAAGAGGTTCTTTTTCATTTCATTCATAGGCTTTTATATTTTAGATTCATACATTTTTCAGATTACATACAGAAACGTCTCCGATTACCAACCTGCGTGCTCTTCTTTGTTTTCACTCCAATCGGCACTTCGCTTCTTTTCGCCGGTATAGTTCCATTCAATCTCGTCAGTGTATTCTTTTCCATTATATGTTGCAACGGTTTTAATTGTATTCTTACCTTGTTCCAAGGTTACATCATCCAAGACATAGTGCACATCCGTGTAGCCTCGGTGTATACCCGTCAGTTCTTTTCCATTAAGATACACTTGCGGTGTACCTATGTTAGAATAAACAGTGACGGAAGTATGTTTTCGTTCGCGGTCGATGTTGCGACGCTGGGTCAGGTAGAGTACGGGATCTTTGCTCCAGTTAGCTTTATACCAGTAATAGGAGTCTTTTTTGATTTTCCGGTCAAAAGTGATCAAACCCTTCAAGTTACGGGCAGGTACACCGCCACGGCTCCACATCGGTACACCAAAGTCAAACATATTCCAAAGATAAGAAGCGATGATATAGGGATGCTTTGCAATGACACTCCATTGGTATTCATGCGTCTTGGTCTGAAAAGTTTCCGGATAGAAAGACTTTCCCCAGTTCAGAGCATCACCCAGATATTCTGTCTGATGGTCCAGATTTGCATCAGCACCATATTCCGTCAACATCAGTTTCTGCCACGGGTATTTCTCCTCCAGCCCTTTTACCCAAGGCTCGATATCCTGCAACTTTTTCTCATACCATCCGAAGTAGCGGTTCATTCCCTGAATATCCGCATTTTGATTGACCGGATGCTCTGCATGGCCATAACCATTTACAGATACAGTATAGCGGTCAGGATCCTCTGTCTTGGCCAGATTATGCAGAGTTTGTGTCAGTCCTGCCGTATATTCGTGGGGCTGGTATACTTCATTGTGCAATCCCCATACATAAATGGAAGGGTGATTGAAACTTTGACGAATCAGTTCACGAAGCTGAGACTGTGCATTTTCGGCTTCATATCCCGTCACCCGATTCACAAAAGGAATCTCTGCCCAGATGACCAATCCCAAAGAATCGCAACGGGAATACAGGTAATCCGACTGTTGATAGTGGGCGAAACGGACAGTAGTTGCTCCGATATCCATAATCTGAGCCAAGTCGAAATCATGTTCTTTGTTGGTAAGCGCACTACCCAGTCCCCACCAGTCCTGATGACGGGTTACCCCGTACATCGGGTATTTCTCACCATTCAAGTAGAAACCTTTGCCTGCCACAATCTCATATTTACGAACACCCAATGGCTGTACCACCTCATCAATTACTTTTCCGTCCGCCAGTAAGCGGGAAATAACCTTATATAAATAAGGGTCCTTACGTCCCTGCCACAGATGCGGTTTATTCAGTTTGAAGGTGGAAATGTAAGTCTGTGTTCCCTGCGGAGTGAGTACCAAAGGAAGGCGATGGGAAGTGACCTTCTTGCCATTCTGCGTATAAATGGTATTTTCGAGTACCAAGTCAGCAGGAGTAAGACTTCCATTGTCCAACTTCACTTTCACTGTGATATCGGCAGAGCGTTTCGATACATTCCTTTGAGTAATATATACACCCGGAGAGGCACAATCGGTAACTGTAATGTTATTCTGTTCAGTAATAATCAGCCATACCGGACGATAGATACCTCCGTAAACCCCAAAAAGATTGTGATTTACCGGAATCACATCAGGACGTGAAGCATTATCCGCCTTTACCATTATCTCATTCTCAGCTCCCAGTTTCAATGCGGTTCCAATTTCAAAAGCAAAGGCGCTGTATGCTCCCCGGTGCATTCCGACAAGTTTACCGTTGACATACACTTCTGTGTTGGCGCCCACACCTTCAAAGCGAAGAAATACACGCTTCCCTTTCAACTCATTGCCAAAGAATTGTGTTTTCCTGTAATAACCAACTCCTTCATAGAAAGCATCAGCTTTTACCTGCATATCTTTAGCGTTCCAGGTATGAGGCAAGTCTACAGTTTCCCAGTCCGCATTCCATTGAGCAGCGACCTTCACCGGGTCCTGTGAAAAAGGTCCGCGTTTGAATAGCCATCCTTCATTGAAAGAGGTCACTTCCCGGGCAGAGAGTGAAAGAATCTGCCCGATAAGCGCTGATAAAATGAGTATATATTTAAACTTCATAAAATCGTTTCTTTATCATTTATGTTAAAGCATCGCGATAAATACTTTTTGTTCCTTTAGCTGCACGAACTTTAAGCTGAATTACATAAGGTTCACCCGGATTCTTTTTAGGAACAGATACGTTATATTCATTGCGGGTTGTCTCAACAACAGTGATATCTTCACCGGTAGTCAGCAAAGTGGCTTTTTCTACTGTAATGCCTTTCGGAGTCTTTACAATCAACCGTTCACTATAAGGCTGATTGAATACTACCATATAAACTTCATCGTTTTTACCACGTGTATAATATCCCCAGTCTTGTTTTTCAAATCCGGCATAATCGCAAGCATAAACAGCTTTTCCGTAACGATTCATCCACTTACCAATCGCTGTAGCCATTGCTTTCTCTTCGGGACGGAAATCACCATCTGCCTGAGGCCCGAAGTTGACAACCATGTTTCCACCCATGGAAACAGCGTGTACAATGCGGTCAATGACTTCAATCGGAGTTTTCACATAGCTCAATGACCAGTCTTTGTGATATCCCCATTGATTTTCGGGTATAGTCATACAGGCTTCCCAGTCCCACTGTGTAACTTTGAGATCTTTCACCGGATCGGGCAAGCGGCGTTCGTAACCGGATTCATAGTCACCCATCAGACGACCATTGCTATCAAAATGACGCTTTCCTTTGTCATCAGCACGCAAGCGGCTATTGATGGCAACACCCGGAACGAGTTCCTTCAACATTTGCTCTGCATGAGCTGTCCACCAACCATTCTTTTTAATGCTGGCATCCCACGTACCATCAAACCAGAAATCTTTAACGGTCGGGTAACGTGTTGCCAGTTCTTTCAGTTGATTGTCGGTAAATTCAAGGAAACGGCTGAAGGCGATGCTATCTTCTTTTGATTTTATATCATAACGATAATCCGGATTACTCCAGTCCATCACTGAGAAATAGAAGTGTACATCAATTCCTTCGTCATTATAGGCTTTCACCAACTCGCCTAATATATCACGCTTATACGGGGTATTTGCTACGGTATATTTAGTATACTTACTAGGCCACAGACAGAAACCTTCATGATGTTTCGTTGTAATCTTGACATACTTAGTACCCATTTCTTTGGCCATCTTTGCCCATTTCTTCGCATCGAATTTCGTAGGGTTCCATTGGTCCATCAGTTTCAGCCATTCATCGGCAGGTACTTTTGCCCAGCTTTTCAGCCATTCGGCAGCTCCGCCATATACTTTTCCATTCCACTCTCCCCCGGGGATAGCATACAGTCCCCAGTGGATGAAAGCACCCAGACGGTTGTCACGGAACTTCTGCATGGCAAGGTCTTGCCGTTTACCTTCATTCGTAGCTCCATATTTCAAAGGAATTTCCTTCTTTGCTTCTTGAGCAAACGTTACAGAACTGACAGTAATCAATAATAAGAGTAATGTTATTAATCTGCTTTTCATGCGATAAATTATTGTGTTTTTCATACTTATTTTATTGTCTTTGATTCTATGTATTAAAACAGAATGAAAGCATTGCAAAAATAGGAGACCTATATGACATCTATAAACACAAATTTTGCAAAAAGAACATTTCTGAATCCACATGGAAGATTTGGTCACCTATAATGGAAGATTTGGATACATCGCCCTTCTTTTTCTGCACAAATGATGTTATCCAACGTATAGCAACCTATAGGCAGACATTGGGGGGACTAATACCTGGTTTGTCAGGTATTAACAGCTGACATATCAGGTATTAACAACTGAATTGTCGGATATTAATAGCTGATATACCGGATATTAATACTTGAGAAGTCAGGTAATGAAACAACTACTCCTTCCTACTCCTGACTCCTTGCGGAGCAATTCCGAAGAAGGCTTTAAAGGATTTGCTGAAATAACGGGGAGAAGAAAAGCCGAGCCGAACGGAAATCTCTGTTATATTTAGTTCCGGATGATCTGTCAGCAAAGACATAGCTTCATCCAGCTTCACTTTCAAGATGAACTCATTCGGAGTCAACCCGGTCATTTGTTTAAACTGCATATATAATTTGCTACGTCCCATACACAATTCTGAAGCAAGCGCAGTAATATCAAAATCAGGGTTTTCAAAATTCTCTCTGACAATATTTACACATTTCGTCAGCAGTTCTTTATCTTTCTCGTTAATAGCTTCCGCTACAGGAGATTCCGTAATGACCTTACCCGCATAATGTGCTATCAGACGTTTCTTGTTTTTTATCAAGTTATTGCAACGGGCCACCAATACCTTTATATTGAACGGCTTCGTTATATAATCATCCGCTCCGAACATCAAACCTTCTACAACATATTCCACAGAAGTCTGTGCTGTCAACAGAACGACAGAAATATGAGAAAGCTCTACATTAGTCTTGATTTTATAGCACAAGTCCTTGCCTGACATCTCAGGCATAATCACATCACTTACTATCAGATCTGGTTGTATCTGTTGCGCCATCTCCAGTCCCTCGCGTCCATTACACGCAGTATGTACATTATACATCGGTAAGAATATATCTTCCAGCATGGACAATAGTTCGGTATTATCATCTACCAAAAGAATCGTAGGCTTATCTTCTTCATCTATATTTTTCTGTGATTCAGGTTCTTTTATCTCTTCCGCCATCAACTGTCCATAAGAAGATACAGAAGATTCCGGAATAATCAGTGACTCCCGACCTTCCGTCACAGCCATCTCTTCATCACTGAAATGCCGGTTTCCCAGAGGCAGAGACAAGATAAACTTAGTACCCTCACCAACAGTACTTTCTACCTCAATCTTTCCATGATGCATATTCATAATTCCTTTTGCCAACGCCAATCCGATGCCTGTCCCCAAAGTAAAGGAGGAGGAAGAAGAGGCATTATCCGTCTGATAGAACCGGTCGAATATCTTCGAAATATGTTCAACCGGAATCCCAATACCCGTATCACACACTGAAACTACGGCCTGTGAAGCAACTTTCCTTACTTCTACAGTTATATTTCCCTTATTGGATGTATACTTAAAAGCATTCGACAATAAATTAAAAATAACTTTCTGTAACTGTATTGGATCAAACCAGACAGAAATCGTTTCTTCTACAGAATCAAAGCGATATGTGATCTCCTTTTTTTGTGCATATTCATAAAAACACATATAAATCTGACGAGTAAAAGTAACCAAATTCTGTTCTTCAACTCTGAGTTTCAAATAACCCTGCTCCTGTTTGCGAAAATCGAGCAACTCGGAGATCAAATTCCGCATATGCCAGGCGTTTTTATATATACGCTGAATACGATTATAAACGGTTGTGCCCAAATCCATTTGCATCAATACTTCAATTTGCCCCAGAATAAGCGTTAATGGAGTACGAAATTCATGAGAAATATTAGTAAAGAAGCGCAATTTTACCTGATTGAGTTCTTCAATCCTCTCTTTTTCTTTTCGCTCAAACTCCAATGAAGACCTCAGAGCCGCCTGCCGTGTTTTAAAACGAACAAATGCGACCATCAATGCAGTCAGACAAAGGGCATAAAACAGATATGCCCATATGGTAGCATAAAAAGGAGCGGAAACATGTATATTCAAGCAGATTGCATCTTTCAAACTCTCCTTATTTTCCATCGAACGGACTTTGAGCGTATAGTCTCCAGGAGGCAGATTGGTGTAAGTAACCGTAGTGCCCGAAGTCTGGGTCCACACCTTATCGAAGCCATCCAGATAATATTCAAACAAACGATTACGGTCACTATTATAATTAAAAGTAGCAAATTCCACTGTTACGTTATTCTGTTGATAGCTTAAAAAGATATCCGATGTTTTCGCCAATATCTCAGTCAGGATGCCGGACTCATCACCAGGAGCTATTTCGTCATTGAAAATAAACAATTTATCAAAATTCAAGAAGCTTTTGACCTGAGATTCATAAAAGGACCGCTCTTGAAACATAGCCAATCCATTGGTACCACTGATATAAATAATCCCATTTTTGCTTCGATATAAAGCGGACCCCAAATTATAAGTCTGACGAAACAAGTGATAAGTCTCTTCTGTAACCTCTTTTTCACGATCAAAGATAGAAAGCCCTTTCCCATGCAAAACGAGCAGACAATTATCCCTGGCAGACTCGCAGATATAATAACAATAATTACTCGGAAGTACTCCATTGGTAGTTCCGTAAGACTTGAAAGTATCCTGTTTCTCCTGATACTTGAATATCCCCGCGCCAATCGTACTAAAATAAATATCTCCTTTATTATCTTCAAAAATATGCACGGTTTTGTATCTTCCTACCGTCAACGTGTCTTTCTCGCTATCCGCCAAATATTGAGTCACTTTTGAAGAAGATAAATTGACGCACACTATCCCTCCGCCACCAACAGCAAGCCACATACGCTGCCGGCTATCGATCAGAAACGTTTCAAAAGCATATTCCCGACTGATCAATTTCTGGACAGACGGATCATCCGTAAGCGGTGAGAATTTCTCGGTCACCGGATCAAAAAACACCGGACCACCTTGTGTCAACATCGCAATGCCATCCTTATACTCCTGAATATCGTTCACAATCTCATGAGGCAACGAGGCAGGGTCACCGGTAACATGATGGAGAGTGTGTCCCTTGTTCGATTTTAAATCCAGAACGAACAATCCTCCTAAATGAGTCCCCGCATACAATCGATTGTTCTCCTTTCTATAAAAAACCGACTTGACATTATTACTCCCTAATGTACTCTGATCTCCTTTTTGATACATATATCGGGAGAAAACGCCAGTATCCCCATGATAACAATTCAGCCCTCCACCTTCAGTACAGATCCACACATTTCCTGCACTATCTTCAGTCATTTTACCGACTACCGGAAAGCTGAGACAGTCTTCACGTAAAGGTTCGGCACAATAAAAGCTATGATTATTCTTATCGGGATTGAATACATTCACTCCTCCATAATAAGTCCCGACCCAAATATTACCTTGCATATCTTTATGAAGAGAGAGAATAGAAGTATGGCTTAAAGAATTCGAAGAACTTCCATAACGCGTATAATGACTCCACGTATCAGTAATCGGATCGTAACAATCGATTCCCTTGAACGTACCTACCCAAATATGCTTAAAATCATCTTCCAGCACGCATCGGACCTGATTATCGGATAATTCCCCCATTCCCGAATGACTAACATAAGCGGTTGTCTCCCGATCGGGAGAAACACGGTATAATCCGTTCCAGGCTCCCACCCATATATTTCCGGAACTATCACCCAAAATACAATTACCCTTATCAAGGGTAAGTAAAATCTCTTGCCGAAGAGGGTCTTCACGTGATATTGCGACCAAGTATTTTCTGGTAACCACCCATACAGTCTCTCTGTCTACATAGAGTGCTCTTCCCACAAAACCTTTCTGCACACGAGCAAAGAATGTCAGCTCTGTACCCTGTCCCGTATAATAATAAATGCCGTCTGCACAACTCACCCAAAGTGTATCTTTCTTACAAAACAGTCCATACACACCTTTCTGTCGCAAACAAGTGAATTGCTCCGTATAAATATCCAGTTTAATCAGATCGTTTCCCGAACGAATATACATTCTTCCGTTTTTATCTCCACATAATTCGTTAATCTCATTATTAGTCAGTCCATGATTACTTTCCGAAGGCTGGAATACTTTTACATCCTTACCGTTGTATCTATTCAGTCCCTCAGTAGTTCCCAGCCAGACTGCCCCTAACTCATCCTGATAAATTGATGGGATACACACCTGAGATAATCCATCAGATACTCCCAAATGCTTAAAATAATGATTAGTGGCTTCCGCCATCACCATAGATAAAAGACTTAAGAGAAAGGTTATTGTTCTTCGCCACATTTTACACATAATTATATTGCGGGTAGCAAAAATACAAAAAAAACATAATTATTGGTTAAGAATCTCTTTAATTTATACCCTTCCAGCCGAAATGCAGTTTATTCATTTGACGATTCTTGCTAAAATACAGTCCCACAGTATTTTTTCAAGGAAAAATCAATGGTGTTTTTAGGTTAAAACCATATCTTTGCCACAAACTAAAAAGAATAATTGGATGTTAATCACATTTACATTCCGCAAGGATCTCGTTCTGTAAATAATCTGTAAGTCTTCCTCTCATTACAGATTATCCCTTACATTTTCTCCGGCATATTCATGTCAGAGTTGATTTCTATTTTCTAAAAAATAACAACTATTGTAGGCTCAAATGGTTTTATGCATCCTCGTATGCCTCCATTTGACGTACACCTAAAACATTAAAAACAATGAGTAACAATAATACATCTATACATGATTTCGATTTTTCTTTCATATGTAACTACTTCAAGCTGCTGAAACGTCAAGGTCCCGGAAGTCCGGAAGCCACACGCAAAGCTGTAAGTTTCATCAACGAACTGACCGATGATGCAAAGATTGCCGATATCGGCTGCGGCACAGGCGGTCAGACACTGTTTCTGGCTGACTACGTGAAAGGACAGATTACGGGCATAGACCTCTTTCCCGATTTTATCGAAATATTCAATGAGAATGCGGTGAAAGCCAATTGCGCCGACAGAGTAAAAGGAATCACCGGATCAATGGACAATCTCCCGTTTCAGAACGAGGAACTCGATCTGATCTGGTCCGAAGGAGCAATCTACAATATAGGATTCGAACGTGGGATGAACGAATGGAACAAATACCTGAAAAAAGGCGGTTTCATCGCAGTGAGCGAAGCATCCTGGTTCACTTCGGAACGCCCTGCGGAAATAGAAGACTTCTGGATGGACGCCTATCCGGAAATCAGCGTGATCCCGACATGTATTGACAAGATGGAAAGGGCCGGATATACTCCAACAGCCCATTTCATCCTACCGGAGAACTGCTGGACAGAACATTATTTTGCCCCACAAGATGAAGTACGGGAGACATTCATGAAAGAACACGCGGGAAATAAAACTGCGATGGATTTCATGAAAGGTCAGCAGTACGAACGAAGTCTGTATAGTAAATATAAAGATTACTATGGCTACGTATTCTATATAGGACAAAAAAGATAATCATTATCTGCCGGAGAAGTTGGCAAGATAGGACAACTCTCCGGCTCTTATTATTCTTTATTTTGCATTAAAATGGAAACGAAAGAAATAAATAGGCAGGAATATAAATTACGGATCGACAAAGTGACCGAATATATTCATCAAAACATAGACCAACCTCTATCATTGCATAAGATGGCAGGAATCGCGTGCTTTTCTCCTTTCCACTTTCATCGCGTTTTCACGTTTCTGACGGGCGAAACACCGACGGAATACATCAAACGCACCCGGATTGAAAAAGCAGCACTGCTACTACAGAATGACAGGCAACTGTCTGCGACCGAAATTGCCGGTCGTTGTGGTTTCAGCAGTTTATCACTCCTCAGCCGCAACTTTAAACAACATTTCAATATCACTATCCGTGAATTTCGTTCACAGGAATAAACACCTAAAAAGACATGGAAAATCAGATTCTAATTTTTCGGACCTCCATCACGAAGAGACGCGACATCAAGCTCATCGGAAGTCTCCTGGCAAAGTTCCCGCAAATCACCCGATGGAATGTAGATTTCGAGGACTGGGAGAAGGTATTAAGAATCGAGTGCAGCAATATCACCGCACTCGAGATTTCGGAAACACTCCGGAATAGTCATATCTTTGCTACGGAGCTGGAATAAGCAGTTGTTTCAGTTCCTCCACCCCTTCAGAAGCTCCTTTCCGAAGGACATGTATCGAACGGGAAGTATGTGTGTCCACCGGCTTCGGGTCTATCAGATACACCTCTGCTCCTCTCGGTACATAATGCAGCAAACCTGCCGCAGGATATACATTGAGCGATGTGCCGATGATAACGAATATATCCGCCTTTTCTACATATCGGATAGCTGTCTCAATCTCCGGCACCGCCTCTCCGAACCAGACAATAAAAGGACGCAACTGAGTTCCGTCACCGGCCTTATCTCCCATTTTTACTTCATACTCTTCCGGCTTCAGTTCCTTTATATAATGAGGGTTATACGGGTCTCTGCTGGAGCAGACCTTTGTCAACTCACCATGCAGGTGAATGATATGGCTGCTTCCTGCCCGTTCGTGCAGATTATCCACATTCTGTGTGATAACCGCCACATTGAAATTCTTTTCCAGTTCCGCCAGCAGTTCATGTCCGCGATTCGGCTTCACTTCCAGCAATTGTTTCCTTCGTGCATTATAAAAGTTAATCACCAATGCCGGATCACGCTGGTATCCTTCGGGAGTAGCTACCTGCTCCACAGGATATTTATCCCACAAACCGCCCGCATCGCGAAATGTACTGATTCCACTCTCGGCACTCATGCCCGCACCTGTCAATACTACCAGATTCTTCATAACCGCTCCTCCTTATTATTAAAAGATGTACAAATGTAATCAGAATCATTGAATAAAAGAAGACTTCCGCCCGCATAATCTAATCCAAGGTATACAAGAATTTAATGCTGCCCATACGAAGACTTACTGCCGGTCATGCGAAAAACTATTCGTCTGACAGATGTGTTTCTTTCGTCTGACAGTTGTCAGACGAAAAATCAACAGTTGTCAGACGCAAGTTCAACAGCTGTCAGACGAATAAATTCCAGCATAAACAAACTTAAACAGTAAGAACACAAAGATTAAATCTTAGGAATGAAGGAATTAATTCCTTAAAGAAAAGAGACTAACTTTCACGGATATAAGAATTTTTAAATACTAAATGCTAAATCATTCAAATAAAACGTGTACTTTTGCGATTCATAAATTTGCAATTGATTGAAAGCTAAAACCATGAAGGTGACATGCTTCAATCTTCAACAAAAACATTATATGGATAAATTCAGTTACGCTATTGGCCTCGGAATCGGTCAAAACTTATTAAGCATGGGTGCAAAAGGCATCGCCGTAGATGACTTTGCACAAGCAATTAAAGATGTATTGGAAGGTAATCAGACGGCTATCAGCCATCAGGAAGCCCGCGAAATAGTGAACAAGTATTTCGAAGAACTGGAAGCTAAGATGGGCGCTGCCGCCATCGAACAAGGAAAAGCTTTCCTCGAAGAAAATAAGAAAAAGCCGGGCGTGGTTACGCTACCCAGCGGACTGCAATACGAAGTGATCAACGAAGGCACAGGCAAAAAAGCGAAAGCTACCGAGCAGGTAAAATGCCACTACGAAGGCACACTGATCGACGGTACACTGTTCGACAGCTCTATCAAGCGCGGAGAACCGGCTGTATTCGGCGTCAATCAGGTAATCCCGGGATGGGTGGAAGCATTGCAACTGATGCCCGAAGGTTCCAAATGGAAACTCTATATTCCGTCCGACCTTGCTTATGGCGCCAGAGGTGCCGGAGAAATGATTCCTCCCCACAGCACATTGGTATTTGAAGTAGAATTACTCGAAGTATTATAAATAAAAAATTTCAAAGCAAAATGAAAAAAGTTAGTATTTTTATGGCAATCGCCGCTGCTGCAAGTCTTGCTTCTTGTACAGCTCAAGCTCCTAAAGCAAATCTGAAAACAGACATCGACTCACTGTCTTACTCTATCGGTATGGCTCAGACTCAAGGTCTGAAAGGCTATCTGACAGGCCGTCTGGACGTTGATACTGCTTACATGGCAGAATTCATCAAAGGTTTGAACGAAGGTGCAAACAAGACTAGCAAGAAAGACATCGCTTATATGGCAGGTCTTCAGATCGGTCAGCAGATCAGCAACCAGATGATGAAAGGTATCAACCAGGAACTGTTCGCTGGTGACTCTACCAAAACGATCAGCAAAGACAACTTCATGGCTGGTTTCATCGCAGGTACACTGGAAAAAGGTGGCGTGATGACTATGGAAGCTGCTCAGGAATATACTCGCACAGCTATGGAAACTATCAAAGCGAAAGCTATGGAAGAAAAATACGCTGACAATAAAGCTGCCGGTGAAAAATTCCTTGCTGAAAACAAAACTAAAGAAGGTGTGAAAACTACTGAAAGCGGATTGCAGTACAAAGTAATCACTGAAGGTAAAGGTGAAATCCCTGCTGACACTTGCAAAGTGAAAGTGAACTATAAAGGTACTTTGATCGACGGTACAGAATTCGACAGCTCTTACAAACGTAACGAGCCTGCTACTTTCCGTGCCAACCAAGTAATCAAAGGCTGGACAGAAGCTCTGACTATGATGCCTGTAGGTTCTAAATGGGAACTTTACATCCCGCAAGAACTCGCTTACGGTTCAAGAGAATCAGGACAGATCAAACCGTTCTCTACTCTGATTTTCGAAGTTGAGTTGGTAGGTATCGAAAAAGATAAGAAATAAGAAAGTATCTTTCTAAATAGAAAAAGGAAAGGGGTGCAAAGTCTTTGCACTCCTTTTTTTTGCTTTTTCCTATTTTTTTTCCCGTAAAAGAAGAATAATTAAAATAAATCTCTATATTTGCTTACTATTTGATAACAACAGGAAATTATAATTTATTATTATGGAAAAAATAGACAACCTCGACAGGCAGATTCTAGAGATTATTTCACAGAATGCCCGCATCCCTTTCAAAGACGTAGCAGCCGAATGCGGAGTGTCACGTGCAGCTATCCATCAACGCGTACAAAGACTGATTGACTTGGGCGTCATCGTAGGCTCAGGCTATCACGTAAACCCGAAATCACTAGGTTACAGAACTTGTACATACGTGGGAATCAAACTGGAAAAAGGTTCTATGTACAAATCAGTGGTGGCCGAGTTGCAAAAGATTCCGGAAATTGTGGAATGTCATTTCACTACCGGTCCTTATACCATGCTGACCAAACTCTACGCATGCGACAACGAACATCTGATGGACTTGCTGAATAACAAAATGCAAGAAATACCGGGTGTGGTTGCTACAGAAACACTGATTTCTCTGGAACAGAGTATCAAAAAAGAAATTCCTATCCGCGTAGAAAAATAACAGAATGGAATTCCTGAATGAATATCACCTTGCCGGGTTATTTATCGGAATTTGTACCTTTTTGATTATCGGCCTTTTTCACCCTGTCGTGGTAAAGGCCGAATATTATTGGGGTACCAAATGCTGGTGGATATTCCTGATACTAGGCATGGCAGGCGTCGCGGCATCACTGAGCGTCGACAATGTCATTCTGTCTTCTCTGTTAGGGGTATTTGCCTTCTCCTCGTTTTGGACCATCAAAGAGGTCTTTGAGCAGGAAGACCGGGTGAAAAAAGGCTGGTTCCCCAAGAACCCGAAACGCAAATATAAGTTCTGAGAAGAGAAAGTATTGTAGTTTTTTATTGTTAGGACTTGCATATTTCAATAGAAAATACTACTTTTGTCACCGCATCCAGTAAACGGATACACTGGACTTGTAGCTCAGTTGGTTAGAGCAACAGACTCATAATCTGGAGGTCCCTGGTTCAAGCCCAGGCTGGTCCACAAAAAATGGTTGTAACACAAGTTGTTACAACCATTTTTTATATCCGGCATCGGGGACCGAATCTATTACTTCCTCTAATTTTTGCCTCCTTTCAGAGAATTTATTCCATGCCCAAAGTATATGAGAATATACTAGTTCCCACAAGATTATGATTTTAAAGATACGGAAGAGGTAAATAAAACGGGCATCATTAAAGAAACCCTAGATAGGGACTAACTAAAAAGGCAATAGTATCTCCAATTCCCCTCCTTCGGGAAAGAGGGGTGGCTGAAAGCCGGGGTGGTAGGTAAACAAGGTTATCTCTAATTTACTATAAATAAAAGAATTGCGTATTCACCTACCACCTCCCCCTACGGGTACTCCTCCTTCCCGAAGGAGGAGAGTTAAGATACTACCGACTTTTTAGTCAGCCAAAAAAAATCCCATTTTGAAAACCACTCTTGGCACCAAAATGGGATAACACAAACAAAACAAACAATATTGGAGCGATTTTCACAAACAGCTTCCTTTTCTTAATCTATATTTCATAACACTTATTAGTTCTCTCTAATGTGAAAGTAATATTTCACCGCAAAAATATTATTTCTCCATTACATATAAAAAATCTATATAATTATAGTTATAAAAAATAATTTATTTAGATATAAAGATCTATCTAAAACTATTAAGAATAATTTTTAACAATCAAATAACTCTTTATTTATCAGCAACATACAATAAACAATCATTTATACTGAAACAAAAAACAATCCATAAAAGCGAACATTGACTTTCGCATTCAAAACGTAAAAGCGAAGCAAACAACCTAAAATATTTCACTTTATAAAATCACAATCCCAGCATCACAAACAGAGTAAACTACTCAACAACTTTCCATTCTGAGATTTAATTTCTATATTTGGGAAATGTCCAACAAGCACTTATATATTTATCTATGACCGATACTATTTCATATCAATACGCTGCTCCGTCTGTCTTACAACGTTCGTCTGATCAGGACGAATTATTTCTGGCAAAATACAGTGAAATAGAAAAGAAAGAAGCTCCCTGTTTCTTTTGGGGGAAGCTGACACAACCTTATATGACGGCACGCTGCCTCATTGCGTTGTCCAACGTAGTACAATCCAGTTTTAATCTGACTCCTGCCCAGCTTTCCATGCTGAAAGACCCGATTGTGACGGCAGGAAATGAGCGTTTACGCTTCGAAGGATTTTCGAATTGTGCAGGCGTATATGCCAGAGTCGACGTACTGCCCGACGGACACGACGGAGAGTTTCTGGAGAACGGAACAACGAATGTTGACTTCAATGCCGGTATGATTTCTGCATTAGGAAGCATCAGCAAACAAGAAAAAGTAGTGATGTCAGTCGGACCTAAGGAGATAGAGCTTTACAATAAAGGTGAAAAAGTAATAGAACGCAAAGTACCGCTGCCCGTAAAATGGATAAAGGGGCTGACCACGGTACAGATTTACCAGTCTGTTGCCGAACGGATGTATTCGTTCAATCGCATACAGACTTTGCAACTCTTTCAGACACTCCCCAAAGGAACCGTGAAATGTGACTATTATTTGGTGATGCGGGGACAAAAATCGGCCTTTTCACCGGTGAAAAGTCTGAATGCCGTTTGTATCGGAGGAGTACATCGTCTGCGCCTGCTTGAACCCCTGTTGCCGTTTGCCGACGAGCTGAGAGTCTTTGTCCATCCGACAATGCAATCGACCATTTGGCAACTCTATTTCGGTCCGGTTCGTTTCAGCCTTTCCCTGTCGCGGGAATGCTGGCGCGGATTCTCCGGAGAAGGTGCAGCATTGGACGCCCTGCTTGAAGACGTTCCGGAGAAATGGATAGAAGCGATGGATAAATACAGTTACGCCAACCAGCAGTTCAACCCCACTCTTTTCGCTATTGAGGAGCACATTGATCTCGATAAGGTGGATTCTCTGTCTGCACGACTGGCAGCTATGGGGTTACTGGGCTTCGATCTGGATGATAATAGTTTCTTTTATCGTCGCCTGCCTTTTAAGACAGAGCGCATCCTGAGTCTCAATCCGCGTATGATGGCTGCCGAGAAGCTATTGGAAGAAGAGAAAGTGGAAATTATATCAAATGACGGAAACCGGACAGAAGCACGTGTTGCAGGGAGCGGAGGAGTAAGACATACGGTTATTCTGGATAGGGAAAGTGCAAAAGAACGTTGCACCTGTACCTGGTTTAGCGGCAATCAGGGAGAACGGGGAGCCTGCAAACATATTTTGGCAGTAAAGAAACTTGTACAATGGAAGAACTGAAACGCGAGTTGGAGAAATTATCCAAAACTTATGTGGATACTCCGGAGAAAGAAGAAAAGATATTGATACCTTTTATCAAAAGGTTGTTAGAACTTTCAGTGAAAGAACGGAGAAAACTCCTGCCCACTATCCGGGAACTGCAATGGATAAAAGGCAAGTTTAGTGAAACTTTTTGCGATCATCACCGGGCACGCTTTCTGGGTGCCGTACAGTTCGTATGTGGCAATAAACGAGAAATGGACCTGGGATACCACATAGACTTCAACTTACTTTGCAAATTGCTTTCTCTTTATACTCCCAGTTGGCTGGCAGAGTATATAAATGATGCGGAAAGTTACTTGAATTTCAATATATCCTACGAACAGCTCATGCAGCTGATAGATATGGGCTATATGCAGGAACTCTCTCCAAAACGTATCGCACAAATATTGCCCGGTTATATCTGTATCAGATCTTCCATTCCTAAAGGGAAAGACACTTTTAACAGCGATTTACTGTTAAAAAGAGAAATCACCCTGAAAGAACACATCTGGTATCTTTTCGAACTGGAATCATCCATTGGTTATCATAATGACCGTGCCCAAACAGCCTATAAAGAAGGGACCACCTCACGGGATGAAAGCTTTAGCGCCGCTTTCTATCGTTTCTCGCTCGACGGACATCTGGACAGAAACCGGCTTCTGCGAGCAACACTTTCCACCTTCAACCGAAGTTTTAAAAAAGACATGGTAAATTGGTTTGCCGGACTCTTTGAAGAATTGCAGCCAAGGGCGGAAGAACTCATATCCCTGCAAGAGGAAATCATGCAAGTGTTCACCTCTCCATACACCAAACCGGTGAATGTGATGTTACAACAACTAAAAAAGATTGCTTCCGAAGGCGGGTTCCGCTATCAGGAGTTTATCGAGCGTGCGACTACTCTTTTCTTTTCCAGCCCCAAAAACTCACTGCTTACTATTCATTCCATTTTTGAGCAGATCGTTGCCGGGCACCCCGAAATGAAAGAAGCGTGTTGCATCCCACTCTGCCAACTATTCCTGAAGAAAGATGAAAGCCTGCAAAAGAAAGCTGCCAGCTTTATATCAAAGTACGGAGACGCATCCTCTTCTACATTGCAAGAGGCATTGCTATCTTACCAATCCGAGATGTTCCAGAGCGTACAGGATATACTTGTTTCTTTCATGAAGCAACCTGCGGAAGAAACCGGCCTTCCCGAAACAACCTCCCAAGAAAAGGTTCGTATTTGTCGGGAAGACAACCGCATCCCGTTTCCTGCCAAGAAAGAAGATTTTCTGTTCCAGCTCAGCCGCCTGTTCGACATGAATGAAAGTTGGGAAACAGACACAACGATTGCCGCCCTCATCGCCTTCCATCCTCAGTTGGATGAAGAAGATTTCAGCCGGATGGAGCCTGTATTCCAACGGGCAGCCAACATCATTATCAACAGTTGGGCGGTATACGAGAACTTTCTTGCCACTTTCCTGCTGGAATATCAACGTTTATGGACACAAAAAGACACTGCCAACCAAGGATTCCTAAGTAAAATCTTCACCCGCCTGGAAGAAAGACTTAAAGGGATAGACGCAAACAGAGGAGCCTACGACGAACGTGCTTTCAAGCGTCTTGCAGACTGGCAGCCAACTTACAGCAATAGAACCTGTTTTGAACCTATCAAACAATTGTGGCTGGAAGTAATCCGTAAAATCAAAAAAGGCGACTCATTACCTTTACTCTCTACTCCGACACATAGCCCGGCATACATCCAGGCCACCGAACTTGTACGACGGCTCGCCGTTTATCAGGAAGCGAATGCAAAGCCTTGTTCATGGGACTTTCAGCTGGCCATAGCACGCTGCGCTTTAGAAGACAAGGAAGAAGCCATTGCTGTCGCCCGACAATTATTAAATAATGAATATCTGCATCTTTGTCTCTTTTTATTAGATAAAGGGACGCAGCCCGAACCACCGTACAATCATCCATCTGCCTGGCTTGCAGCCGGACTGGTGAAAGAGCCGGATACAGAATTTGAAGCCTTCAAAAACTTCTCCTGCAACACGCTGCCCCACAATTACCTGACAGGAAATTATGGCTGGAAAGAACCGGCACAGAAAGAAAATCAATATGCAGCAGATGTACGTCTGCTCCAGCTCGATTTCTACAAGTGGCATGAGTATGCAGAACACAACAGCCACCAGCTTTGGCAAGAACATCTGATCATCAACAGCAGATACAATATAGGCGATTCCGACTATATGGAACGTCTGTTCAGCTTCTTCCCCAACCAGCCGGAACCACTGGTTGCACAAATCATCAACTACTACATGGACTTCGGTTCACCGCAGGAAGAGAGCAAACGCAGTGTAGCCAATGCTTTACGCATGTTATTGTCTTTTCACTGTCCGCTTCGGGAGATGAGTTTACTGTTGCTGGGCGGAGACCTGCTTTTTGTTGACAAAACCGTCCGTTCATACGCTGCGGAGCTATGGGTGGAAGGCATCGCTAACAACAGAATAGACAATCACCGGCTAGGAGAAATAGTAGCACGAATTATCAATATGGGCATTGTTCCGCTAAAACGCTTCACCACAGAAGTGTATGAAAGCATATACAAACGAAGCGCCTTTCACAATCAACAACTGGAAGAGTTACTCACTGTATTGATCGGCGGATTACCCGACAATCCGGTCACCGGACAAAAACAGTTACTCGAACTCTACGCGGAAGTGCTTCGCATGAACGGTCATTGCGTAACTGACGACAAAGTCCGCGAGCGCCTGGGAATGTGGAAAAAGAATGCTAATCTGAAAAAAGTAGTTACTGCATTAGGCAGGTGATAAGTGATAGGTATCAGGTAATAAGTAATAGGTAATATTGCTTGGTATCAGGTTTTTATCATTTCAGGTGATCTTAATTGATTTAAAGTAGACTAATTTATAAACACGGATATTGTTATCATATATCCTTCAATCAAAATTATAGCCATGACTGCACTAGAAACACAGCTTACCGAGATAGTAGAAAAAGAGCAAGGGCAGAAGATCATTCCTTTTCTGCAGAAACTGACACAGGAGGAGCGGGAGAGCCTCATTCCCTGCCTCAGCCGATTGGAAGAATACTATAATAAGTTTGTCCAGCTGGAAGAAAGGACATACGGTACGCGTGCCACGTCGGGACAGCATCACATTATTGATCTTGCCGCCCTTGTGATTTTTCCCCTCAAGGAATTTCGCAAACACGAATGGGGGATAAACACAGCGCATCTGAACGAGATAGCTGCATGGCATATTCCCACGTGGCTGGATAGTTATTTCGTTGAAGGTGAAGGTAAGGAGTTCGGAGGCTTCTACAATATGGACTACGAGATATTGATGGACTGGATAGAAAGGGGTATTCTCACCGTTTCCCCCTCTCCGCAGACGATAGCAGGTTATCTGGTTAACTATATCCACACTACCCCCGTATTAGAAAAGCGGGATATTACAATCAACGAGCACATCTGGTATTTGTTTGAATATGACTGCGGGCAAAACTGGCACGCCAATCCGGCCAAAGGATATCCTTATTATACATTCCAGCACTTCACCGAGAACGGAAAGTTAGACCGTATGCGTGTACTGAAAGAGTCTTTGCTGGCAATCAACCGGAACTTCAACAAGAACCTGTGCAGCTGGTTTGCCGGTATGTTTACGGCACTCAATCCCAGCGTTGAAGAACAACTGACATTACAGCCGGAGATGTTTGCCGCACTTTCTTCTCCCCATAGCCGACCGACCAATATCATCCTCGGTCTTCTGAAGAATCTGTGCAGCCATCCCCGGTTCCTGACAGATGATTTTCTGGATCAGACCGCTGTCCTCTTCGCTTCGGATGTAAAAGCTGTCCATCAAAACACGCTGGGAGTTCTCAGCAAACTGGCGAAAGAGAAAAAAGAATATCGTGATACCATCTGTTGCGCTGCCGCACAAGGGTTGATGAGTCGCGACGAATCTACTCAGAACAAGATAGTGAAACTGATTCAAACATTTGGAGAAACAGAGTCGCCCACATTGAAAGAAGCACTCTCTGCTTATGCAGAAACAATGCTGACCAGCACTAAAAAAGAGTTGGCAGCTTATCTGAAAGACAATGTCTCAGATGCTTTATCTACCGATAAAGTCTTGCTGACTACTCTTGACGAGCAGCCAAGTGTCGCCTCCTTCGACTATGAACCGATGCCACCCATCCTTCGGGAAGACAACCGGATACAGGAAATTACTTCCATCGAAGACCTGATATTTCTGGCCAGCCAAATACTAGATTCCAATGAGCTATACCACTTCGACCTTTTCCTGAATGCGTTGGTAGAATGGAATGAGCAACTGGAAGCGAAACATATCACCCAATGGACACCTGTTCTTCAACGTGCCTATAAGTTGCTTATCAATGGCGGAAGTTCACGCAACGGAATATTGGATTCTATGATGGCAACGTTCCTTATCGACTATGCAAGACTATTAATCAAGCGTTTCCCCGTAGAAGCAAAAGAGCTGAGCGCCCTGCACGAGAAAATGGTGCAGAAAGACGAACTTCAGAAAGGTCAGTGGAGATATCGCAATCTGCAGAGAATAACCATCCGCCAAAAGAGTAATAAAAGAACGGAATTTCCTATTCACAAACAATTACTGTGCCGGACATTAGACCTTTTGGAAAGCAACGAGAACCGACTTCCCATGCTATCCACTCCTACGCATACGCCTGCATTTATTGACCCCATAGTTCTGATAAAAAGACTCGGACAATATCAGCAGGCCAATGCCGAACCGGACGATATAGATATGCAGATAGCCCTGTCGAGGATGGCATTGAATGATTATCCCTCGCAAGACTTTCCGACTGTTCTTCAGGAACTGAAAGGGGAATACCAAAGTTTGTTTTCCTTCTTGATGGGAGCAAAAGATGCAGTTCCGCAAGCACCCTTCGCCCACCCTTCATGGTGGATGACAGCAGGATTGATCAAATCACCGGAGACGGTTTATACTGAATTCAAAGATTTCTCTTATAGCAAAAGCTCACGCGAATTTCTGACGGGAAACTTCTCATGGTGGACTTTCCAAACGCCTCATTCATATACTGATTATCACAACAAAGTGGTCAACTGGACATCTTCAACCCTTAGTTTCAATGTTCCGGAAGGAGAGAACATCCACATCGTCAATAAAGGAAAGTATGATGAGAGAGTGAGTTATCACTCGTATGATCCGCATCCGCTACTGGTGGAAATGTATTCACAGATAGAACGTTATGACGATATACAAAACGATCTGCCCCGCTTGGTATGGCTGGCTCCCAATACACCGGAACCATTGTTTGTATGGTGCATCCGCTGTGCCATTTATGATCCGATGCTAAATGAAGTGAGAGAAGTTGGTATCACCCAAGCCACCATAGAGGCACTCCACCAATTAAGGCACGAATGGCATGAAACCTCTTATCTGCTGGAAGCGAGTTGTATGCTGGTAGCCGACAAGACTTCCCGTTCTTATGCTGCCGGAATATGGACGGACCGTGTCAGCACAGGATGTATAGACAGTGCACGTATCGGCAGGATACTGGGTTCACACCAGCGTACCGGATGGGGACCTCTGAAAAGACTTACCGACTTGATACAACAGCAAATGATAAACGTCAGCCCGCTGCACAACCGGGAACTGGAGCTGCTGCTTACATCACTGATTGCCGAACTTCCGGAACAGCCTGTCAAGGAACTGAAGAAGCTGCTGGAAATATATTCGGAACTGCTGTCTGTCAATAACAGCAGAGTAACGGATGAACGTATCCTGCAACTACTCGAAATATGGAAGAATACGGCCAACCTGAAAAAAGTAATAGCCAGTATCAACCGCTGAAAATTCGGATAAATCACAGAAGAATGTGTGCCAAAAGTCAATAGTAACTAAACTCCCCTCCTTCGGGAAGGAGGGGTGGCTGAAAGCCGGGGTGGTAGGTATACTGCATAATTGAATATCAACAGCTTATGTATTTACCTACCACCTCCCCCTACGGGTACTCCTCCTTCTTGAAGGAGGAGAGTTTAGTAACTATTGACTTTTGACACACATTCGACCTTAAGTCTGACGCAGCATAGGCTCGCCGGTATTCAGACTATATTTGCATATAGGGTATAGTTACCTAACATACAGGATATATATGTCCAACGTACAGGGGATATATATCCAATACGCAGGGCATATATGTCCAACGCGCAGGATATATAGATCCAACAAACAGCGTAAAAAAGGCTTTTTATTGGTGCTAAATTCAAAAAGAAGTATCTTTGGCACACAAAACCCAAAGGAGTAATGATAATGCTGAAATATAGTTTATCTGTCTTTTGCTTTCTGCTGGCAGGGTATTCCTGCGTATCGGGACATAAGGAGACAAAGACATCTGCAGAGGCCGAAGCAACATGCACAGACTCTATGTGCGCAGGACTCGGACATACAAGCCCCGAAGGTACAGCATCCGACTGTACATCCCTTGCTCATGCGGACTCCATTGATGCAGATTCTATTTATACATCCCCCTCGCAGAAAAATGAATCCGTCAGTACACTGATTCCAAAACATCAGAAAAGCCCGATGGCTCTTTACATGGATTCTCTGGGACTAATAAATATAGCGGAGCTGGACAACAGCATCGCCATCAGCCTAATGTACACAAAAACGGATAACTTCACCGGAGAAATTCTTTATAACGACCTGTCCGAAGCCTATCTGCATCCTCATGCGGCATATGCCCTCTTAAAAGCACAAGAAGCACTGAAGGCACTGCATCCATCTTACAGTCTCATTATTTACGACGCTGCACGTCCGATGTCCGTACAGAGAAAAATGTGGGATGTGGTCAAAGGAACTTCCAAATACAGATATGTCTCCAATCCCAACCGTGGAGGCGGACTTCATAATTACGGCCTGGCGGTAGACATCAGCATTCAGGACTCGCTGGAGCGACCATTGCCTATGGGCACAAAGGTAGATCATCTTGGAGTAGAAGCGCACATCACCGAAGAAGGCGAACTGATACGCAACGGAAAAATCACCGAAACGGAACGTCAGAACCGGATATTATTAAGGAAAGTAATGAAAGCCGCCGGATTCCGTGCATTGCCCAGCGAATGGTGGCATTTCAACTTCTGCAGCCGGGAAGAGGCCCGGAAGAAATACAACGTAATACCATAAACGAGTACCACCATATAACACCGAATATAAACAACCTATGATGCAAATCTCCCCCGAAACCCAGCTCTTTATCCGCGAACATCAGACGGATGATGTACGTGCTCTGGCCCTGCAAGCCCGGAAATATCCGAATGTAGATATGCCGACCGCCATCACACAGATAGCAGGAAGACAAGTTGCCGCCGAAAAGATTCCATCATGGAGCGACATGGATGATATATGGTACCCGAAGCACCTGTCACTGGAGCAATGTTCGTCAGAAGTCACCGCCCGCTACAAAGCAACCCTTTTAAAAGGTAACTCCCTGACGGACCTGACCGGAGGATTCGGAATAGACTGCGCTTTCCTTGCTGCCAGATTCAAATCCGCCACTTACGTAGAACGCCAGCAGGAACTCTGCGAGATAGCAGCACACAACTTTCCCATCCTGAACCTAAACCATATCAACGTAAAGAACGAGGACGGAGTGAGTTATCTGCAAGCTATGTCTCCGGTAGACTGTATCTTCCTCGATCCTGCCCGCCGCAACGAGCACGGAGGAAAGACGGTTGCCATCTCGGACTGTGAGCCCGATGTAGCCGAACTGGAAGAACTCTTACTGAACAAAGCGGAACAGGTCATGGTCAAACTCTCGCCCATGCTGGACTTGTCATTGGCATTGAAAGAGTTACAACACGTACAGGAAGTTCACATCATATCTGCCAATAATGAATGCAAAGAGTTGCTACTGATACTCGGACAAGCATCGGTAGAAGAAATATCCATCCATTGCGTAAACCTCCCTACCAGGGGGACGCAGGAAGAACAGCATTTCGTATTCACCCGCGAACAGGAGCAGTGCAGCGAATGCAACTATACCGACACACTGGAAAATTATCTCTATGAGCCGAACGCTTCACTCCTGAAAGCCGGAGCTTTCCGCAGCATCGCCTCCGCATTTCCTGTTAAAAAGCTGCATCCTAACAGTCATCTTTATACTTCTGATGCGTTAATTGAAAACTTCCCCGGCAGAGCCTTCCACATCATCAGCCAGTGCAGCCTTAATAAAAAAGAACTAAAAGAAAGTCTCGGAAACTTGAAAAAAGCAAATATCACAGTACGTAACTTTCCGGCTACGGTTGCCGAACTCCGTAAACGAATCAAATTGTCGGAAGGTGGAGATACCTATCTGTTTGCCAGCACCTTAAACAACGGACAAAAAGTACTGATCCGCTGTGAGAAAGCCTGATAATCTGCAACAGCATTACAGCATACCCCTTCCTGCCCCATTACATCAGTATATGAAACAGGAACGATAAAAAAGGATAAGGATCACTCAACTGTCCTGAAATGCCCAAACTGAATTTCCCGAAAAATAAACGAGAGTGTTTCAAAAGTCAATAGTAACTAAACTAGAGTTGACAAAAAAGTCGGCAGTATCTTAAATCTCCTCCTTCGGGAAGGAGGAGTACCCGCAGGGGGAGGTGGTAGGTGAATACACAAGCTATTGCTACTGACTTTTGACACCCTCATTAATAAGTAATATTATTACCGAAGAGTTACACTCAATTTATTCCCCGAAGGTACATCCGAACTATTGCCATACATGATTTCATATTTTCCGGGCATAATACGCATGGTATTTGTAGTCGGATCAAAGAACTCAAATGTAGTTGGCAAAAGATCGATAGATACGACACAAGTCTCTCCCGCCTTTAGCGGTACCCGACGGAAAGCACGCAAACTCTTTATCGGCCCTTCCGTATCATCTACTTTGCGGACATACACCTGAACAACTTCAGCTCCATCATACTTCCCTGTATTCTTCACATTGACTTTAAAATTCAAACCCTGTCCGGCAGATATAGTTTTCTTATTTAAGCGTCCTTTGGAAATATCAAAAGTAGTATAACTCAATCCGTATCCAAAAGGAAACAAAGGAGCTTCCGTCATATATCTATAGGTACGGTTTTTCATACTGTAATCTTCAAAATCCGGCAACTGGTCCGTATTCCTATAAAAAGTAACGGGCAGTTTTCCACTCGGATTAAAATCTCCGAACAGAACGTCCGCCACAGCCAGTCCGCCAGACTGCCCGGGATACCATGCCTGCAAGATAGCATCACAAGACTCCATCTCAGGAACCAATGCGACTGCCGATCCAGAACAGTTGACAAACACCACCTTCTTCCCCGCTTTCTTCAATGCTTTCAGGATATCACGCTGCACTTGCGGTAGTTCAATTGAAGTACGGTCGCCGCCAGCAAATCCGGGACTGTTAACGGAATACATCTCTTCGCCTTCCAAACTCGGCGAAATGCCACCTGCGAAAATAACAATATCCGCTTCTTTGACTCTATCGACAACCATCTCAGGTGAAATATGACGATAAATACCCAAATCAAATCTAAGCAATGCCTCCGCACCTGCCTGCATATATTCTATTCTGATCTTATAATCTGTTCCCGCAGTCGCTTTCAGTGTATAGTCTCTTTTAGCACTGGCATGTTCTCCCCAATAGTCAATCACCTTTTCCCCGTTCACATATACCCGATAGCCATCATCTCCTTCAATCAGCAACTCATAAACTCCACTCTCTTTCGGACGAAAAGTTCCTTCATAAACAGCAGTAAAATTATATAAGCCCACACCTGTGGCAAAGGCCGTATTCCCACCATTACTCAGGTTAATCGGAGAAGTAATCTGACTTGTAGCCGCTACATCACCACTCAAATTCATATTATTCCAGTAGGTAGCCGTCAAACCGGGACGCCCATTGTTGGAGATCTCATTAAAATAAGATTCAAAAATCCGATTATCCAGCAACTCACATCCTTTCTCAAAAGGCACACCGCCTATCTTGCAGCGAATCCCTTCCAAAATAGTATATGTATGCGAGGGTACACCTTCGTAGTTCCCCCATTGCATCACCGAGTCAACCGCATTCGGTCCCATCACTGCGATGCGTGCCCCTGTTTTTGCCAACGGAAGCACACCATTATTGTGAAGCAATACCATAGATTTACGTGCCAGATCCAACGCCATCTGTTTGTGCAAATCACAATCCACAGTATCTATACTAATTTTGCTCCAGGGAACGATAGAATCCGGATCCATCTCGCCCAAAGCAAAACGGGCTTTCAACAAACGGCGCAAACTTGTATCTATACGTTCTTCTGTGATTAATCCCTGCTTCACAGCTTCCTCCAAATGCGAATATATCGAGCCACATTCAAGGTCAGTTCCATTGATCACAGCAGAAGCACTGGCATCCGCAGCACCTTTATGTGTCTCATGGCGGCCTTTCACAAAAAAATCATCAATAGCACCGCAATCACTTACAACCAAATGTTTATAGCCCCATTCATCCCTCAATATTTGCGTTAACAACCGGTTGCTACCACAACAGGGCTCTCCTTCCAGGCGTTGATAAGCGCACATCACTTCCTTCACGTCTGCCTCCTGCACCAAAGCCTTGAAGGCCGGAAGGTACGTCTCCCATAAATCACGGGGAGAGAGATCTTCTACATCAAAAGAGTGACGTTTCGCCTCAGGACCACTATGCACCGCATAATGCTTGACACACGCATGAGCCTTGTCATATTCGGCATCTGCCGGTCCCTGCATTCCCTTTACTACAGCTACTCCCATACGGGTGGTCAGATAAGGGTCTTCACCGAAAGTCTCCTGTCCCCTTCCCCAACGCGGATCACGGAAAATATTCACATTCGGATTCCAGAAAGTAAGCCCTTCGTTTCCATATCCATAGCGGTTACGGCGATGTGCATCGTGGAATTTAGCACGTCCTTCATCACTGACGGCAACATACACTCTTTCAATTGCTTCATCATCAAAGGTAGATGCCATACCCATAGTTATCGGAAACACTGTAGCCAGTCCATTGCGGGCAACACCATGCAAAGCCTCGCTCCACCAATTATAGGGAGCAACCCCTAGCCGTTCTACCGCAAAAGAAGAGTTTTTCATCAATCCTACTTTTTCTTTCAAGGTTAATCTCCCTATTAAGTCTTCCGCACGCTCTTCCGGAGCAAGTTTCGGATTCTTATAGGGTTCATTCTGCGCGAAACTGCCCATCGACGCAACGATACTCAAACTTAAAGTTAACAGTACTTTTTTCATTTTGTCCAAATTAATTAAAGCTTTATTTATTATGTTACCTTGCAATTCCACATCGAAAAACTACATTCTAATCATTGTTTGTAAATACAATAACTATGATCGAAAAATGCTGTTGGATTCATCTGTCCAAGTGTCAACACCCAACTTGAGACGGCGATGAATGATAAATGTAGTGCAAAAACAGTTGGTATACCAAACTTTTTTCCAACTATTTTTATTACCGGATGATTTTTTGCGAATCAAAGCTTATTACTATTAGTCTCAAAGCTTGATTATTGCCAGAGGTACATGAGTTTTGGTTACATTATCGATGGGATAACTATCCCCGATAACCAAGCTTAAAAAAAAGAAAATGTTGAAAATACAGGTAGAATAATTACTCATCAAGAACAGTAAAAAAGAAGATAAGTATATTCCGTCACAACTTTAAATAACGGAAAGAAAGGAATGTATTATTTTTACGGCTAAAATGAAAGAAGCGACAATAGAATCTCCCAGCCTCGTTTCACCTTATCTTTCAAGAATTTCAAGGCCTTACCCATATGTATTTCTACAGTCTTCTGACTAATACCAAGTCTCTCGGCTATCTCCTTGTAACTCAGATTTTCTTCCCGACTCAACAGGAAACATTTTCTTTGTTGCTCAGGAAGCGAATTTATTAATCTGTCAATGAAAATTTTTAGTTGGGAAGCACAATAATCTTCCTCCACAGTAGTGGAGTTATAATAACCTTCGTTTCCATAGGCTACCAGAACAGAGGTTTTGAGAAGATTCTCATTTACTCTCTTCTTATTTCTATTAAATACTATGTTTCGGGTAACAATAAAGAGAAAACCTTTGATATTTTCATCTTCCTTCAGTAAATGTCTTGACTCCCATAGCTTCACAAACACATCCTGAACAATTTCCTCTGCATCAGCAATTGTAGTAATATACAATCGGCTAAAGTCATAAACCTGACTCCAATACTCGTTATACAAATCAATAAACGCCTGATGATCACCGCCTTTAATAGCCAACACTCTTTCTCTTTCGTTCATATTTGTGCAAATATTAGTGACAACAAAGCTATACATTATTTAAAAGATACAAAAATAAAACACATTTTTTTTTATATCCGATAGGGGTAAATGTAATATGGGGAGTATTTAGTATGTAACCGAAGTCAATAACAATCATTATCACTAATATACAAAGGCGTGAATTCAATAGAACTCATTAATATTATAAAAAAGATGTTAGCCGACAGACTGACAACTTCCGAAAGGGAACAGCTTCTCAATGAGAAGCCTATGATCAACTTTCAATCTCAACAATGGGATAAAGCTCCTAAAGCTCATATACAAGATCATGCTGCCCCGCACACCATACTCAATAAGATTATGGTCAGATGCCGGAACGAAAAACAGCCTGTAGAGAGAAACAAAAAATACTATCGTATCGGATATTCCATCGCCGCCACTGTTGCCCTCTTCATTATCGGCTTTTGGATTGCCAACCATATTTCATCATCCGACATTAACATCAGCGCTCCAATGAATGATAAGCTGGCAGTCATGCTGCCGGACAGCTCGGAAGTATGGCTCAACGCAGCTTCTCAAATTCGCTATCACAAGTCATTTCTGAACAACAGAGAAATCTTCCTGGAAAAAGGAGAAGCTTTCTTTAAAGTGAAAAAAGCTCAGGGAGCACCTTTCAGAGTTTATTTCCGGGAATCGCGTATTGAAGTGACCGGAACGGAATTCAACATCAAAGCCGGGCACATGGAATCGGAAATTACCTTATTCACCGGCTCCATCAAATTCCAGGCAGAGGAAGGACAGCAAGAACTGCCGATGAAACCGTCTGAACGAATCGTATACAATACCCAGGCCAAATCAGTTGTACGTACGAATATAGATATCAACGAGTATGACTGGCGCTCAAGTAAATATCGCTTTACCAACAAGCCATTACAGGAATTCATCGATTTTATCAACCGTTCATACCATGTAAACATCATAATTAAAGAAGAAAAGCTCAAAGAGCTGAAGTTTAACGGAACTATACGTAAAGACGAGCCGCTTACCAATATCATCGAAAAGATATGTATCAGCCTCGATTTAAAAGAAAAACAAGAAAATAACAACATCATATTATATTAATACATAAAAAAACAATTTATCTATATATTCACTATTAACCTTTTAGAAACATGAAAAACATGCATTTTAGTAACAGCATACTCAGATATGCCGTTCTATTGATTTGCTTCCTTCCAATGGCTCTCTACGCTCATGGCGCACAAGGAAAGAGAATCATTCTCAAGGGTCAGTCTATCACCATGCAACAGGCTATTCAGCTGATTGAAGAAAATAGCCAGTACACTTTCTTCTTCAAGTCCGGTGTTATCGCCAATGACGAGAAAAAGGATTACGATTGCGAAGGAGACATTAATGAAGTTTTAAGAAAAGTATTCAGTAACAGCGGAATCGACTATGTCATCAAGAACAATGAGATTATCTTGAAAAGCGCGAAAGCAGAGGCTGTTCAGCAAAAGAGTCAGGGACCGAAAAAGTCGGAAATCGTAGGTGTGGTAGTCGACGCCAACACAGGTGAATCCATCATCGGTGCTTCCGTACAAATCAAAGGGGCTGCTACAGGAGTAATCACCAACATTGACGGAAAGTTCACGATTATGGCTGCCCCTTCGGATGTTATTCTCATTTCTTATGTGGGATACACTCCCAAAGAAATCAAGATCGGTTCACGCAAAGTGTTATCCATCGATTTGAATGAAGATGCCAAGCAGTTGGAAGAAGTAGTCATCACAGCTTATGGTACAGGACAAAAGAAAGCCAGTATGGTAGGCTCTGTTGAATCTATTAAACCGGCTGAGTTAAAGGTACCTTCTACCAATCTGTCTACTGCATTTGCCGGACGTCTGGCAGGTGTTATTGCCGTCCAGAAAAGTGGTCAGCCGGGAGCTGATGGCGCCAACTTTTGGATTCGCGGTGTTTCGACCATGAACGGAGTCACCGATCCACTAATTATTCTGGATGGTGTACAGGTAAGTTCAAGTGACTTGAATAATCTTGATCCTGAGATTATCGATAGTTTCTCTATCCTGAAAGATGCTACCGCAACAGCGATGTACGGTACTCGTGGTGCCAACGGTGTGATGATTGTAACCACCAAATCGGGTATGAATCTGGATAAGCCGATCATCAACTTCCGCATGGAAGCACAGATGTCTCAACCGACCAGCACTCCTAAATTCGTAGACGGTGCTACTTATATGGAACTTTTCAACGAGGCCGTAAACAATGACAATAGCGGTGACGTGCTTTACAGTCAGGATAGAATTGACGGAACACGTGCCGGATTGAACCCTTATATCTATCCGAACGTAAACTGGTATGACGAACTATTCAAAGACGCTTCTTACAGCGAAAAGTTCAACTTTAACATCCGTGGCGGTGGTAAACGTGTAGACTACTTCTCCAGTATCTCTGTCAACCACGAATCCGGCATGTTGAAAAATCGTTCAAAGGATTTCTTTTCCTATAATAATAACATTGAAATCATGCGCTATAACTTCCAGAATAACATCAATGCCAAATTGAGCAATTCTTCTAAGTTATCCTTGCGCCTGAACGTACAATTGCGTGACATGACTACTCCTAACCAGGGAGTAGGAGCCATCTTTAACAATGCCATGAATACATCACCTGTTGAATTTCCAGTATATTTCCCGGATGACGGTGAAACACCTTATATTAAATGGGGAGCCACAGAACGTGTCAACGCTGACTATCAAACCAACCCGGTGGCTCAGGCTGCTACAGGCTACAACAAAGGATTCCAAAGTACAGTCATTGCAGCACTGGAATTTAACCAGAAGTTGGATTTCATCACCGAAGGTCTGAGCTTCAAAGCTCTTGCTTCATTCAAAAACTGGTCGAGTTCCGAAAACAAGCGTGAAGGAAAGTGGAACAAATTCGCACTGACCGGATACGAAGACGATGGCAATGGTGGCTACACCTACACAACAAGCCGTATTGGAGACGAATATACGACAAACCTGACCGCAAAGAATACAAATACCGGCGACCGCCGTTTCTATTTGGAAGGAATGGTCAATTACAGTCGTACATTCGGTGAACATGACGTCAATGCCATGCTAATCTATAGCCAGGACGAACTTGTTAACAACACACCGGGCGATGGAAACTTTATCGGTTCATTGCCTCAACGCAAACAAGGTCTTGCAGCACGTGCCTCCTACGCTTATGCCGGAAAGTATATGGCTGAAGTGAACGTAGGATACAATGGATCGGAGAACTTTGCCAAAGGACACCGTTTCGGTCTGTTCCCTTCCATTGCCGCAGGTTATAACATCAGCGAGGAATCTTTCTTCAAACCTTTGAAAAATGTTGTTTCTAAATTGAAGCTACGCGGTTCGTGGGGTTTGGTAGGTAATGACCAGATTAATGGCAGCCGTTTTATCTACATGTCACAAATTGACCTGGGCGGCAAAGGATTTACAACAGGTGTCAATCAGAATGTGACTTACAATGGTCCCGTTTATCAACGTTATGCCAATGAAAATATTACATGGGAGGTAGGAGAGAAAATTAACTTTGGAGTCGATTTACAATTGTTCCACTCTCTGGACCTTACTTTTGATATCTTCCGCGAAAATCGTCGCGACATCTTCCAGGAAAAAGGGACCACTCCGACATATATGGGTACGGCTACCACTAAAGTATACGGCAACCTGGCAGCTATGCGCAATCAGGGATTTGAATTAGCAGCCAGCTATAACAAGCAGTTCAACAAAAACTGGTTCGTCAGTTTCAAAGGAACTTTCACGTATGCACATAATGAAATCACCAAATATGATGAATCACCGAAATACCCATGGCAGTCAAAAATCGGAGTCAGTGCCAATAAGAATGCCATTTATATTGCCGACGGACTCTTCATTGATGCAGCAGATATTGCCAACCACCAACAACAATTGGGAGCGGCAGTGATTCCGGGAGATATCAAATATATCAATATTTCAAGAGACTGGTACGGATATGATGATAACCTGACAGATACAGACGACTGGGTATGGGCAAAACATCCCGGCGTACCGGAGATTGTATATGGATTCGGTCCGTCTATTAAATGGAAGAATCTGGATTTCTCCTTCTTCTTTCAGGGAGTAGCCAGAACCTCCTTCATGGTAAAGGATTTCCATCCTTTCGGTGACAATATGCTGCGCAACGTACTATCATGGGTGGCAGATGAACGTTGGAGTCCCGATAATCAGAATACCAATGCGACTTACCCGCGCTTGTCACGCAAAACCAATAATAATAACAACAAGTTGTCCAGCTATTGGGAGCGTAACGGTGCCTTCCTGAAGTTAAAGAATGCAGAAATCGGCTATACCTATAAAAATATGCGCTTGTACATCAGCGGCTCCAACCTGCTGACTTTTGCTCCGTTCGACCTGTGGGATCCTGAACAAGGTGGTGGCAGCGGTCTTTCATATCCGACCCAGCGCGTATTCAACATTGGATTCCAAATGACTATTAACAACAAATAATACCTTAAAGATATGAAAAAGAATACACTATATTTATTCATCCTCTTATTGATTACAGGGCTGAATACTTCCTGTAACTATCTGGATATCGTTCCCGACGAAACAGCCACGGAAAAGGATGCCTTTGCCAATCCCCGTGCTGCACTGCGATATTTATATTCCTGCTACGGATATCTTCCTCAGTCAAACATGGTTTCGTCATGTATGGACTTTACCGGTGACGAAACGATCAGCCCGTTTTCTGAAAGTTACGTAAAATTCGCCGAAGGTTCCTATGACTCAAGCAACACGATTATCAGCTATTGGAATACACTGTTCCAGGGAATACGTCAATGCTATTTGCTGAAAGAGAACATCAACTCCGTACCTAAAATCAGCCAGAATGAAATCGATCTTTACACGGCAGAAGCCGACTTCCTGATCGCCTATTTCCACCTCCTTCTGATCAAATGCTACGGACCGACCATCTTGGTGAAAGAACTTCCGGCACTCGACACTCCCGCAGATAATATGCTCGGACGTCGTCCGTACGACGAATGTATCGACTGGGTTGCCGACTTACTTGACGATGCAGCCACCAGACTTCCTGCCACACGCAATAGCTCGGATTATGGACGTGCCACAAGCGTCATTGCCAAAAGCTTAAAAGCACGTATGTTGCTTTATGCCGCCTCACCATTATTCAACGGAAATCCTGATTACGCAGACTTTAAGAACCCGGACGGCGAACAACTCATGCCGACCACTTATTCGGAAGAAAAATACAAACGTGCAGCAGACGCAACATGGGAAGCTATTCAGGCTGCATTAGGAGCCGGTCACGAGCTCTATAAAGCCAGTACTACAAGTAATGCTTATCCGGAACCGACGAACCTGACAGAACGCACACTTCGTATGACCTTTATGGATAGCGAGAATTTCAAAGAAGTCATCTTCCCCGAAACCCGTAAAGCAGGCGCTTATGGTATCCAACGTAAATCCATACCTTTCTTCCCCCGTGGTTCGTGGAATGGTATAGCCCCCACTATTACCATGCTCGACCGCTTCTACACAGCCAATGGATTGCCGATTGACGAGGACCCGGCATTCAGTACAAGCAATAAGCTGGATGTCGTAACCATCCCCGAAGGCATTACCTATGCCGAACCGGGAAAAAGAACATTATACATGAACATGAACCGCGAACCCCGATTCTATGCGTGGATTGCTTTTGAGAACGGTTATTATGAATGTCGCACAGACGATAAAAGATATGCTTATCACAAATTCTGGGGCGCTGAGCGTTCTGAAGGAGACAAGTGGTTGACCGGATTTCTGGCAACAGAAAACTGCGGTGTCAGAGCCGATGACGGAAAGATTGTCACTGCAGCACGCTCTCAGAACTACTCCAAAACAGGATACCTGAACAAAAAAGGTGTACACCCAGGGATACAAGCTACCGTTGGTACCCCCGGACCAACGGTAGAATATCCGTGGCCTGTGATACGTCTCGCCGAACTCTACCTGAACTATGCCGAAGCCTGTGTAGGATACGGTAAAGAAGGTTATCCCGAAAAAGGAATGGCTTATCTGGACAAAGTACGCGAACGCGCCGGACTCAAATCAGTACTGGAAAGCTGGGCAAATGCCAAAGTTCCTTTGACAAGCTATGACGGTCAATGTGGTCCCGACGGCAGAGTGATGAAAATCGTCAGACAGGAACGCATGATCGAGCTTTATCAGGAGAATCACAACTTTTGGGATATCCGCCGCTGGAAGATGGCAGATACTTACTTCAATGTCAAAGTACGTGGTCTGAACATTCTTGCCGAGACACTGGAAGACTTCGCCAAGATTGTGGAGATACAGGACAAGCGCACATTCGACGCCCCCCGCCAGTATCTGATGCCTATTCCGGCAGGTGAAGTAAGCAAGAACCCGAACATGGTGCAGAATCCGGGCTACTAATCAATGATGAATAACAATTATTAAAAACAATCTGATTATGAAAAAGATACTTATGACGATATGTCTTATCGGAGGATTAGCCATGCTCTGGTCTTGCAGCGATGACAAAGATTCCTATCCGGTACCCAGCGACATCGAAAATCTGAAAGCGACTCCCGCTCCGGGACAGATTACCCTGAGCTGGACCAACCCTGCCGATGAAAACTTATATTATGTACAGATAGAATATACCATCGGAGCCACAGGGAAGTCATATAGAAAACAAGTCAGCCAATATGCCAATGAACTGGTAATAAACAATCTGCTCCAAAAGTACGGTGAAATCAACTTCACCGTACAAGCCTTCAATCGTGGCAACACCGCAGGTACCATCCATCAGATAACTGCACAAGCAGAAAAGGCAAGTCCTACGTTTGGCACTCCCGTAAAGATAGATCTGGACTATAAGAAAATATGGACGAATGCTCCATTTCCTACCCGCCCGATAAAAGACCTGGTAGACGGAAATATAGCAACCTTCTTCCACTCGTGGTGGAGCTCACTAGTGGAAATGCCACATTATCTGGTAGTAGATTTAGGCGAAGAAGTCAGCGCTATTAAATTCCGTTCGACCAATACCAACCGTGCGAACGATAGTTCATGGAAAACGATCAACCTATATACAAGTGATAGTTATAATCCAGCAGAATGGTTTGATGGCGTCGAGAAAATTGATGGCAACACAGTGGATATCTCACAGGCAGGTACCCACAAGGAAACTACCTTAACAGGACTTCCCGACGGAGTGAGCGAAGTGTACAACTCAGAGGTAATTCCGCTGTCAAAACCTTCCCGCTATCTTTGGTTCGAAGTGACAGAGACCACGAAGGGCACTCCTTATTTTGCTTTAGGAGAACTGGAAATCTATCAATGTTCAATGGTCGTACTCGAATAAAAAAAAGAATGAAGAAATATATACTGCTTTTCTTTCTATTATCGTTGCTGCCATGCCTGTCTACGGCATGCTCTGACGATGACGGCTCTTCAACCCCCAATTTAACCGTTGGAAAAGAGACAGTTGATTTCAATAGTGAGTCCGGTAGCCAGAATGTAGCTGTCACTACCAATGTGGATACCTGGACTGTCAAATCAGATAAAAATTGGTGCCACCCGTCAGCAGACGGGAAGGCACTGATAATATCTGTAGACGAAAGTGAAGAACGGTACGTGCGTAAAGCAACCGTTACCGTGATAGCTGCCGACCAGACAAAGACAATTACAGTACGCCAGTTGGGATACGAAGCAGCCATTCTGGTTGACCAGCCCAGCTTTGAGGTAGGTGTTATCGGTGGAGAAATCCAGTTTGACGTGACGACAAATGTAGAAGTAGCCATCACTTTGCCGGAATGGATTACCGCAAAACCTGCCAGCCGTGCACCGGCCACAGTCACCACCCCCCATACATATATGGTGAAAGCAACCGGACTTGACAGTCAGCGTCATGGCAACATTGAAATAACAGAAGTATTACCGACTATCGATCCCGATACGGAACAGGCAGAACCTGTAAGCGCATCCGTATTTGTTACCCAAAAAGGACTCAACGAATTTGCCGAAGGCAACGGAGAAGACGTAAAAGGTGACATCAAGATCAAAATAGTAAGCGGAACGGCTTCTTCTTTTCAATCCGGCAGCAACATCGAAAAATCTTTTGACGGAGATTATTCGACACTTTATCATTCCAGTTGGAGTAATGGTGCAAGCAACTATTTCCCCATCACATTAACCTATAATTTTGAAACAGTCACAGATGTCGATTATTTGATATATCATCCGCGCAACAACGGAAATAATGGTAGATTTAAAGATACAGAAATACAATATTCAGCAGACGGTCACACATTCACAAAACTTATTGATAAGGATTTTCAAGGTTCGGCTACGGCAGGCAAAGTTACATTTGACCAAACGATACAGGCAAAGTCTTTCCGTTTCATCGTAAAGAGCGGTTCCGGCGACGGACAAGGATTTGCTTCATGTGCCGAAATGGAATTCTACGCAAAGAATCCCGTGAACTTTGATTATTCAACTCTCTTCACCGATGCAAGTTGCAGTGAACTGAAGACCGGTATTACGGAAGATGACATAGCGAAGTGCGAATACCCGTTCTTTAAGAATATAGCCTACTATATGATCAAAGGCAAGTATCCTGCTGAATTCCGTATCAGCGAGTTCAAGGCATACCCCAATCCAGATATCCAGTCGGAAACCCACAAAACCAACCCTTACAGCCAGTTGGACAATCCGACCGGAATATCTGTCAAGGCAGGTGAAAACCTGATTGTGCTGGTGGGAGACACACACGGATATGACATCGGACTGCGGGTACAGAATCTGGATGCACCGGAGAATGACGGTTTTGGCGGAGTGACCTACTTACTGAATCAGGGAATCAACAAACTTACTATCAGCGAACAAGGACTGGTGTATGTGATGTATGTCACAAAAACGCTGGACGATCCGTCAGCGGCCCCAATCAAAATCCATTTTGCATCGGGAAAAGTGAACGGCTACTTCGACTCGCAAAACCCGGAGCATAACGGGCGTTGGTCGGAACTGCTCAACAAAGCAACCAACCGATATTTCGATGTACTGGGGAAATATGCCCATCTCACTTTCGAGACGAGCGACCTTCGGACCTACGCAGGTTCCAAAGGAAAAGAACTGATAGACCTTTATGACAAGATCGTGTACAGCGAGCAGCAGTTGCTGGGACTGGAAAAATACGACAAAATGTTCAGAAACCGGATGTATCTGAATGTCATGTATCATTCTTATATGTACGCTACAGCCTATCACACAGGCTACAACCGAACGACCATGAATGAAATCTGTAACCCGGAAAAGCTGAAGACAAGCGCATGCTGGGGACCGGCACACGAGATAGGGCATTGCAACCAGACCCGTCCGGGAGTATTGTGGGGCGGCAACACGGAAGTGACGAACAACATCATGTCCGAGTACATACAGACCACCATTTTCGGTCAGCCTTCCCGCATACAGGTTGAAGACATGGGAATCACCTACAGAAACAGATACTCCAAAGCATGGAGTGGGATTATTGCCACCGGAAGCCCGCATGCTGACTTCCAAAATCTGGGAAAGAATAATGCCAATGATGTATTCTGTAAACTTGTTCCCTTCTGGCAACTGGAACTCTATTTCGGAAAAGTGCTGGGCAGGACTCCGTTGCAACAGGCAGACAAAGGAGGTTTTTATCCGGAGGTATATGAATACGCCCGCAATAAAGACTACACCGGAATGACTCACGGAGAGATTCAGCTTGACTTTGTATATGCCTGCTCCAAGATTTCCGGTATGAACTTACTCGACTTCTTCACCAAATGGGGATTCTTGACTCCGGTCGACAAGGAACTGGACGACTACGGGAAAAAGCAGCTGACCGTGACACAAGACATGATAGACGCTCTCAAACAGAAAGTAAACGCACTGGGAGGCACCCGTCTGGATGTCGCTCTAGAATACATTTCGGATAATACGTACGAACTGTATAAAACGAAACCCGCCATCATCAAAGGAGAGAATGCCACTCATGCTCCCAAGACATTTACGGTAGGTTCCGGTGATAATGCAGTGACTTACAACGGTGAGACCATCACGATCAAGAACTGGACCAATGTAGTGACTTACGAAGTGAAAGATGAAACCGGCAAATTCATCCTCATCTGCAGCGGCGAAAATGCCCCGTCGTCAACAGACACATTCACGATTCCGGTTCGCTGGAAAGATGGTTTCCAGTTAAGCGCCGTTTCCGTTACGGGCGAACGTATCGAAATTCCAATGAATTGATCGTATCTCAGATACATTCAAGATAACTTTTTATCGGGTTAGGTATCGAAGGGTGTCCGCAGGCGGGCGCCCTTCTTGCGTAACACAATCGTAGCATATTTGTTACGCGTTCTTCAATCAACTGTAAAAAGCAAGAAACGTCAAGCCTCTACTTTTGCAGCAAATAATTAACGCACGCTAACATTTATGAAACGATTTCTCAGATTAGTCTCTTTGACTCTTTTAATCATGAGTACAAGCGGAAATACTTTTGCAGAGGAAAAAGTAAACGTAGCCAGACAGGGTACGATCCGCGGACGCATAGTAGACACTTCCAAGCAAATTCTTCCGGGAGCCTCCATCTACATCGAAAAACTACATACCGGAGTGACAAGCGACGTCAACGGTTATTATACATTCGCCAATCTCACACCGGGCACATACACCGTGAAAGTCAGCTACGTAGGCTACTCTCCAGTCGAAATGAAAATCACCATTCCGGCAGGAAAGACGCTCGAAAAGGACGTAGTACTCAATGAAGGACTCGAACTGCAGGAAGTAGTGGTAGGCGGCGCCTTTCAGGGACAACGCCGCGCCATCAACTCACAAAAGAACAACCTCGGAATCACCAATGTCGTTTCAGCCGATCAGGTCGGAAAGTTCCCCGATTCCAATATCGGCGATGCCCTCAAACGTATCAACGGTATTAATGTACAATACGACCAGGGGGAAGCTCGCTTCGGACAAGTCCGCGGTACCTCCGCCGACCTCAGTTCCGTGACCATCAACGGCAACCGCCTCCCTTCTGCCGAAGGCGATACCCGTAATGTCCAGCTCGACCTCATCCCCGCAGACATGGTGCAGACAATCGAAGTGAACAAAGTCGTTACCTCGGATATGGACGGAGATGCCATCGGCGGCTCCATCAATCTGGTGACAAAAAGCACTCCTTACAAACGGATGTTCAGCGCCACAGCAGGAACCGGCTACAACTGGATCAGCCAGAAAGCACAGTTGAACTTAGGATTTACCTACGGCGACCGTTTCTTCAATGACAAACTGGGAATGATGGCCGCCATCTCTTATCAGAACGCTCCGTCAGGATCGGACGATGTGGAGTTTGAATATGACGTCAACAAAAAAGGCGAAGTAGTCATGGTGGAAGCACAGAAACGCCAGTACTACGTAACCCGCGAACGCCAAAGCTACTCACTGGCTTTCGACTACGACATCAACCCGAACCACCGGCTGACGCTGCAAGGTATCTACAACCGTCGCCACGACTGGGAAAACCGCTACCGCGTCACCTATAAGGATTTGGATAAGACAGGACTAGACGACGAAGGAGATATGCAGCAATCCGCCCAGATCGAGACAAAAGGAGGAACACCCGACAACAGAAATGCCCGTCTGGAATTACAACAGACAATGGACCTCAGTCTGAGCGGTGAACATCAGTTCGGAAAGCTGTCCGTCAACTGGGGAGCTTCCTACGCCCGTGCCAGCGAAGACCGTCCGAACGAAAGATACTTCAGCCTGAAACAGGACTTCCTCGGCTTTACCGTCGTAGATGCCGGCGACCGTTTCCCTTACGTGACTACGGACGTCAACTTGCACAACGGAGAAGCGGACGGCGAAAGGGGCAAATGGAAAGTGAAGGAACTGACCGAAAGCAACCAGGAAATCTACGAAAAAGACCTTAAGTTCAAAGTCGACTTCGAACTTCCGCTGACAAACGGTATCTATGGTAACAGCCTGCGGTTCGGAGCAAAGTACGCCTCCAAGACCAAAGACCGCAACACCCTTTGCTATGATTACGCAGATGCGTACAAGGACGCTTTCGACAAGGATTACATGAACAACCTCACCAGCCAGATTCGTGACGGATATATGCCGGGAAATCAATATAAGCCGACCGATTTCGTATCCAAAGAATACCTGGGTTCACTCGACCTCAGCAGTATGGAAGGCGAACAGGTACTCGAAGAATCCTCCGGCAACTACCACGCCCGTGAGAACGTAACTTCCGCCTTCTTCCGCTTCGACCAGAACTTGGGAAAGAAGATAAAAATGATGGCAGGCTTACGCATGGAAGCCACCCACATCAAATACAACGGCTGGAACTGGAACGTAGCCGACGACAAAGACGAGACAGAAACTCTCGAACCTACCGGAAACCATAAGAACAGCTATGTCAACTGGCTCCCCAGCCTCTTGTTCAAATACGATGTGAACGACGACTTAAAGCTCCGCACTTCGTTCACCGAGACACTGAGCCGCCCGAAATACTCTGCATTGATCCCCTGTGTCAACATCAACCGCAGCGACAACGAACTGGTGATGGGTAACTCCGACCTGACCCCGACCATCTCCTACAACCTCGACCTCAGCGCAGACTACTACTTCAAAAGTGTCGGTCTGATCAGCGCAGGTATTTTCTACAAAAAGATCAATGACTTTATCGTCGATCAGGTTATCGGTGACTACACCTATCAGAACAACGAATACAAGAAGTTCACCCAACCCAAAAACGCCGGCGACGCCGACCTGCTGGGCGTAGAACTGGCCTATCAACGCGACTTCGGCTTCATCGCCCCCGCACTGAAATGTATCGGTTTCTATGGTACGTACACCTACACCCACACCCAAGTGAACAACTTCAACTTCGAAGGTCGTGAGAACGAGAAAGACCTGTCCCTGCCAGGATCACCCGAACATACAGCCAATGCTTCCCTTTACTTCGAAAAGAAAGGCTTCAACGTACGCTTCTCCTACAACTACGCTTCGAGCTTCATCGACGAAATGGGAGAAGTGGCAGCCCTCGACCGTTACTATGACGCAGTGAGCTACATGGACCTGAACGCCAGCTACACCTTCGGCAAGAAGATAAAGACCACGTTCTATGCAGACGCCACCAACCTGCTGAACCAGCCTCTTCGTTACTATCAGGGAACCAAAGACCGCACCATGCAGGCGGAGTACTACGGTGTAAAGATTAATGCCGGCGTAAAAGTTAACTTCTGACAATGCGAAAAGCGAAAACCTCCGTTCCTAAGAATGGAACGCCCCGTTGGTTTTAAAGGAACGGGGTCTTGGTTTTAAACCAACGCCTCGTTCCTTTAAAACCAAAAGAACAGAGAATTTCAGTCTTTCAATAACGGCAATTATAAACAACTAATAATCAATATAATATGAAGATAAAAAGCTTATTCATTCTTCTTTTTCTTTCCGTCTTTACATTCGCTCACGCACAGCTCACGGATTATTCCATCTTTGACAAGAAGTTTAACTTCTATGTAGCCAATGATTTAGGTCGCAACGGCTACTATGACCAAAAGCCAATCGCCGAACTGATGGGCACAATGGGCGAAGAGATAGGCCCCGAATTTGTATTAGCCACCGGAGACGTTCACCACTTCGACGGAGTGCGCAGCGTGAACGACCCTTTGTGGATGACCAACTACGAGCTTATCTACTCCCACCCCGAACTGATGATCGACTGGTTCTCCATCTTAGGCAACCACGAATATCGCGGAAACACTCAGGCAGTACTGGACTACACGAACATCAGCCGCCGCTGGTCGATGCCCGACCGTTACTACACCAAGGTATTCGAAGAAAAAGGAGCTACTATCCGCATCGTCTGGATAGACACCACTCCGCTGATTGATAAATACCGCAACGAAAGCGATAAATATCCGGATGCCTACAAGCAGGACATCAGCAAACAGCTGTTATGGCTGGAATCTGTGCTGGCAAGCGCCAAGGAAGACTGGATCATCGTGGCTGGTCACCACCCCATCTATGCCTACACTCCGAAAGAAGAAAGCGAGCGGCTTGACATGCAGAAACGCGTAGACAGCATTCTGCGCAAGCACAACGTAGATATGTACATCTGCGGTCATATCCACAACTTCCAGCATATCCGTGTACCGGGAAGCGATATTGACTATGTGGTCAACTCCGCCGCCTCCCTCGCACGCAAGGTAGAACCCATCGAAGGTACAAAATTCTGCAGTCCCGAACCGGGTTTCTCCGTTTGCTCTATCGACAAGAAGGAGCTTAATCTGCGTATGATAGATAAAAAGGGAAATGTACTTTATACAGTGACCCGAAAGAAATAAGTTCTCTATTAAAGAAAAAAATTCTACTCTCAGAAAAAACACACACGACAAAGGGCGTCTCCTTCGCGATGAAGGGGGCGCCCTGATTTATTATAGTAATCCTTTATTCAGAGATCATTTTGCAATATTTCGAGTTACAGTACATACTCTCGTAGGAAATTACTTTTATAATAGGCAATCAGCTACAACACGGACTTCAAGTCCAGAACTTACAATAGGACACGATGCGGATAATCATTTATTTTAATTTTAGCACCCGTTAATATTGTTTTAAATATTTAACAATGAGTATTATCGCTGGGGTGCGCTACGATAAAAGTCATTGTTTTGTAGTTTGAAGACTTGTTGGCAATTACTAAAATGTTGTATTGATCTTGGTACGACATGTAATATCATCTCTTCATGTGGTCCAGGCTTATCTATAACTCTTTTTACAATTCACCCAATATTGGAAACAAGCCCAAAAGGTATGTTTTTATCAATTAAAATCCGCAAACACAAAAACATTATTACTTTCCTCATTTTCAAGAAGTGAAGCAACCAGTTCTTTGAGTTTACCACTGAGCTTGTTTTTGTAATATGCTTCTTCGAGTTCAGCAAAATCCAGTTCAAAGTGGTATGCATGTTCATAATAATTAAAAAGCCGGGGATTGATATACAACTCTTTTCCTTCAAAATCGGAAAGAGTTATTTTTTGGCGAAACAGTTCTCCTGTTGCTTTGTTGCGCATATAATACTTTGGTGTCGGAGATTTCCCTGTTTCCCGATAAGGGTAAACCGCTATAAACTGATATTTTCCCGCATCCATGCAGATATCCATAACCGTCATTGGGTTTTGACTGCTCAATATTGGTTTTTTGTGCATATATGGAGTTAAATGCTTTTCTTTGCTGTAATGAAAAACGGTGTCGGATTCGGGATTGTATAAAAGTAATCCGTCAGCCGACTTTCTCACACGTCCGTAATTCACCTGACTAGTAAATACACTGTTTTTATAACTCAGATCTATATTTTCGTTTGGTAGTGAGATATAATCCAGCACTGTACCATCCAATTTGGAAATAAGAAAGAAAACTGAATCAATGGTTTGTTCTACTTCTGGGGCATTGCTTTGCATGGTAGATTGCCACAATTTCGTGTTATCATACACCAATATGGACACATCGTCAAACAAAGCCATTTGTCCGTTAACATTCACCTGAGGTAAATTTATTTTCCTTTTGAATTCACCCAATGATGAATAGACCATAATATGATTGCTAAAGTCGGGCGAAACAAACACTTCATCATTTGCCTCATCATACATTAGCGAAGCTGCATCGCTGTATTCTTCCGGTCCCTGTCCCCTACGGTTAAAATGTGATTTGGGATTTCCCTCTTTTGAGAAAAACAGCACGCTGTTCTGAGAGCGGTCTATAACAATAATATTGTTTTCGGTTACATAATCAATGCTGCCTTTATAGAGATAATCATCAGTTTTTGAATTGAGGTGCAGATAAGAGACACCCGCAATATCGGTGAGCTCAATTTTCTTTTCGGGATATTCTTCGGTGACATCAATAAATGCCAGTTTCTCTTGCAGTTCGTTATTAGAGGTGCAACTTGCAATTACAAGTGATAAGACTAAATAGAATACTTTTCTCATATTCGTAATATCTAAAAATTGTGCTAAGTTAGTCTTTTTTCTATTATTACGTTTGAAGCAATCATAAATATTCCAGCATATACACGAAAACATGAAATAAGAGTAGACTAATCAGCAATCAAAAGTAACGGTAGACAGACTTGTATATCCCCAAATATACAGCTGGGAATATTTATTACTTATAGATGATGAGCCTATATTACTCTGATTTATTACTCTGATTAGCAGTATCCGCAGGTTTACTCTTGCTTAGATCATCCTTGGGAATCGTTGTTTCATTCCCATCACGGACAGCCATGTAATGCGGAGACATAATCTCGATTCCCGCTTCATTAAACTTATCCTGAATAGTCTGGTGCAAATCAGAATAAATCTGCGCCATCTTATGCGCCTCTTTGATATAAGCATTAATCTGATACACCGGATACCAGTCACTCAACGAAGTTTCCAGCACAAACGGGCGCGGATCATCCACCACTCCGGGGGTATTCAATGCAGCATCAATCAGTATCTGATTGACCTGACGCCAGGGAACATCATAACCGATGGATACCTCCGAATGGATAATCAAGCCATACTCCCGTGCCGATGTACTATAATTCACCGTATGAGAGGACATAATAAAAGAATTGGGCACCGTCACCACCTCATTTTTCGGAGTGCGGATACGGGTGACAAGCGGCGTCTTCTCTATAATATCGCCGGTGGTATCGTTCAGTTTAATCCGGTCGCCCATCTTGAACGGGCGCATATAAGTAATCACCAGTCCGGCAATAATATTGCCGATAACGGTACTCGATCCGAGCGAAACAATCAATCCGACAAAGACCGAAATGCCCTGAAATACACCCGATTTAGAGCCTGGCAGATAAGGGTAAATCATTGCAATCATAAACGCGTAGAGCAGGAACCGGACGATGTGGAAGGTCGGCATTGCCCAATCCGGATAGAAACCATTGAATTTGAGACGCCCCGCCTCTATCTCACGAGCCAGATAAAGCACCATACGTACCAGATACTTCACCGCATACCAGATAACAACAATTGTAAACAGATTGGGGATATAGTCTATAATATCCACAAAGATATTCCGAATCGGATTCCAGATATAACCTAGTAAGCGATAGGCTAATCCTTCGGTCTGCGGGAAGATGATAAAAATCAGCGGGACAGTGATTACCAACTGTATCCCCATAAGGATATAACGCCCGATGCCGGCAAGGAAGACCAAGAGATTGGCTTGTTTCTGGGCATCCAGCAACTCGTATCCCTGGATAGACACAGGCTTTATCTTCGTATCTTTCAGACGCAGGATGCGTACTTTCAGTTTGCGGAACAGCCAGTTGGTCAGACGGAAAAGGAGATACTGGCCGACAATCACCAGCAGGAAATAAAGGATACGTTTCGCCATCCGCCACACGCTATGTTCCGCTTTCATCTCATGCAGTTTGGTGATCACATTCTGCCGCCTCTCCTTGGCAAGGGAGTCACGGGAGACTCCTTCCCACAAAGCATCCTGGTCTGTAAGAGACAGCAATACCTTGTTGCCATACATCAGGTCGGAAACAATATCCGAATGGTCGATGGAGACGGAATCGGGACGGAGATTAAAACGCTTTCCTATCTCTTCGATAGCGGCACCAGTCATCTGTGCCCGTTGCTGGGGAGCGTATCCGCCGCGTTTTGTAAAAAGATAAAACAGGGTATCACCTTCGGCAATGACGGGTACTCCTTTCGTGAACTGACGCAAAGAGTCGATACGCTGCCGTTGCTGGGATAATTTCACCGAATCGGCTGCCATTGTCTGAAGCCTCATCTGCTCCATCTCCATGCGCATATTGGCTTCATTGAGCCGGGCCTCTTCCAGGGATTTCTGCAAATTTGCCACACGGGCAGAATCTGAATCCCGGCGCAAGGAGGTTGGATGCGTTGCTACTGTATCTCCGGCAAAGATCTTCTTGACTGCCTGCTCCAGTTGCGCCTGTACATTCACCGCAAAGGATGCCATGATCAGCAGTAGCGCAAACCGTTTTATTTTTTTCATATCCATATAGAATGATTCCAGTTTGTGAATGAAATATAAATTCACTTTTCATTAAACATAGCAAACATACGGATTGTTTTTGACATAACAACTTCCAAAATGATTATCTTTGCCACCAAAAGAGAAAAATTATGAATATACTGTTCCTCATCGGAGGATTAATCCTCATTCTTCTAGGAGCTAACGGACTGACAGACGGTGCTGCTTCCGTAGCCAAACGTTTCCGCATACCTTCTATTGTCATCGGACTAACCATTGTTGCCTTCGGCACGTCCGCTCCGGAACTGACGGTGAGTGTCTCTTCTGCTCTGAAAGGAAGCGCAGATATTGCTATAGGTAATGTAGTAGGAAGTAACATTTTCAATACACTGATGATCGTGGGATGTACGGCACTGTTCGCTCCGATTGTCATCACCCGGAATACCTTACGAAAGGAGATTCCGCTCTGTATCCTTTCGTCTTTGGTGTTACTGATATGCGCCAATGACATATTCCTGGACCATGCCACAGAAAATATACTGAACAGAGTAGACGGTTTGCTTTTACTCTGCTTCTTCGCTATCTTCATGGGATATACGTTTGCTATCGCTTCTCCCCAATCTTCTCCTACACCGGAACCGGCAGGACATGAACACACGGCACCGGAAGAAGAGATCAAGCTACTTTCGTGGTGGAAATCCATTCTCTATATAATTGGCGGACTGGCAGCACTCATCTATGGAGGTCAGCTGTTCGTCAACGGAGCTACAGGGATTGCCCGCAGCATGGGAGTCAGCGAATCCATTATCGGATTAACGCTGGTAGCCGGAGGAACTTCCCTGCCGGAGCTTGCCACTTCCATCGTCGCCGCACTGAAAAAGAATCCGGAAATGGCTATCGGAAATGTAATCGGCAGTAATCTCTTCAATATCTTCTTTGTATTGGGGTGCAGCGCCAGTATCACTCCCCTCCATCTTAGCGGAATTACAAACTTCGACCTGTTCACACTGGTAGGTTCCAGCATTCTGCTCTGGCTGTTCGGGCTGTTCTTTGCCAAGCGGACCATTACACGGATAGAAGGAAGCATTATGATACTTTGCTATGTAGCGTATACGGTGGTACTGATTTATAATTCTTAATAAAGTAATCCATACCCAACAATAAAAGGCTACCGGTAATCATACCCGAAGCCTTTCACTTTTATCATAGAAACAAATCATTTATTCCACTTCAACCGCAGTCAATACATTCACGCCATACTTTCCATCCTTAGAAATCCACCAGTCCGTATCCCCATTGGCACAATGGATGGCATAACGAGGATTATATCTGAGTCTGTCCGATCCGTCCGGTATCCACAGACCTAACTTATAAGTTCCGGCAGTCACCGAGGCAGGGAGTTCAAGAGATACATCCACTGTATGCATCAGCGAAGTATAAGCAGAATCCTTTGGTTCGAACGGTTGCCAGTTCTTTGGATTGGCATCGGTCGGAAATTCCGTAACCTCTCCTGCATCATCAATCAATACAAAATAAACAGGATGTTCACCAAATACGGTGGCAAAACCTCTGTTCTTCAAGCTCAGTTTCAAGACGTTCTCCTTTCCACTCACGAATTTGGAGGGAAGCTGAAGTGATTGCAGCTCAATCCGGTAACCCAGATGATCACGTATATAATCGAACATATTGCGTTTTACCTTCGTTCCGTCTTTCTTCCGGAAGTAACTGTCGGACACCGGCATATGATGCTGGAGAAGGGAGTCTTCCGTTATCATCGTTTTCTTCCAGACCACCATGGAATATTCGGGCGGATTATTCTCGTCAAACCGGTTGTTGGGATGTTGCTCCTTATAATTATGTATGATACTTAGCGAAGTATAATGCTGGAGGAATAAACGTCTCGCCGCCTGCATACCGTCAATAATCCATCCGGCAGAAGGACTGTCCGGATCAGCGCCCACGCTCCAGAATCCCCAGGGCAGTTCACCGTCTACTACGAGGTAAGGAGATTCCGCCACTATCTGATCGAACTTCGGTGTCCCTTCGTGCATATCGGCATCCCATCTGTCGGGGCGTATGACAATGAAGTCATCATGGAAAGAAAGTCTCTTATAAAGTTCCGGTTTATCTTTCAGCAGGTTCTTAAATTCCGGGAGTCTGACTTGTACATTTCTCTCCGCAGGAACCACAGAAAGCAGTTTTTCCAATACGGCAGCCTTTGTTTCTTCCGAGTTTTCCAGTCCCTGAACCGAACTGTGCCATTCGCCCCACGCGCCAATCATTCCGGCTTGTACGACCAGAATCAAGTCTTTATTTTTCTCCAGGAAAGGTTTTAATTGATCCAAGTGCGCCAGTATCTGTTCGCCGGTAGGACCGACAGGCGACCGTCCCATAAAGTCGCGTTCGTAGGCAAAGCGCAGTACGGCCTTTTTTCCTTGCTTTTGCAGTTCATCAAAATATGCCTGCATGGTCCGGAAGTTTTCTTCAGACAGCTCTTTACCTATTAAATAAGTCAGATAAAAGTAGCTCTGTGAGAGTGAAACACTATCTGCTACATACTTAGCAGACAATTCATTCAGTTCTTCGGTAGGAGTGTCTTTTTCGTGCAGCACATCCACCGCGGTTTCCAGCCGGAATCCCCTGCCCGGGTTATATAATCCATTTTCTCCCTGCGGGTCATCTACACAGATTCCACGAAACTCCAGCGTCCGTTGACTATGACCGCATCCGCTTGCCAATAAAGCAAAGAGTGCAACTATCATGCTGCTACCTATCCAATTCCTTTTCATAGTAATAATTTTGTTTACCGGACAAATGTATGACAAATCCGGTGACAAGCATTATTTACCGGTCATTTTGTATAAGAAAGTATCAGCATCTGATAAATAACGCAAAAGTATTAGTTAATGCTAAAATTGTATTTGCCCTGCTGTCGGAATAATTCTACCTTTGCCATACGCTTCAGCTATGCCTCCATAGCCGTAGATTTAATCTTAAAAATAAGGCAATACATGAAAAGACTTCATTGGATCTTACTATTAATGATTCTGCTGATCCCGACAGAAAGTATCAGTGCCAAAAAGAAAACAGAGAAAAGTGACAGAGAAATCTGGTGCGACGTAATGTACCGGATGGCTGCTCCTGTATTAAGCAACATGAGCGAAGGTCTGCTGAAACAGAATATGCTCGTAGAATTAAGTCCGACATGGGACGGGCGCAATCAGAACGTCACTTATATGGAATGCTTCGGTCGTCTAATGGCGGGACTGGCACCGTGGCTGTCATTGCCCGACGATGAAACTCCGGAAGGACTCCAACGCAAACAACTGCGGGAATGGGCATTGAAAAGCTATGCTAACGCGGTAGATCCCGCTTCCCCCGATTATCTGTTATGGCGTCAGGAGAATCAGACCTTGGTGGATGCCGCCTTCCTGGCAGAAAGTTTCCTGAGAAGTTATGATGCCTTATGGATGCCATTGGACAGCATCACCAAGCAGCGGTATATCGCCGAATTTACGGATCTCAGACGGGTCGATCCTTCCTATAGCAACTGGCCGTTGTTCAGCGCCACCGTCGAGTCCTTCCTTCGGAAAGCTGGTGCGCCCAGTGACACTTACCGCATCAGTTCCTCTCTGCGCAAGATAGAAGAATGGTATGTAGGTGACGGCTGGTATTCGGACGGACCTCGTTTCGCATTCGATTATTACAATAGCTTCGTCATACATCCTATGTATATAGAAGCACTGGAGATAATCACCGAAGCCGGCAAACGTGAGAAGATAGGAAATATGCCCGGCTGCAACTTCCATGAAGCGATCAGACGTGCCCAACGATTCGGAGTAATCCTCGAACGCCTCATCTCTCCGGAAGGTACGCTACCTGTTTTCGGACGTTCTATCACTTACCGTACCGGCTCTTTGCAGACATTAGCGCTGCTTGCGTGGCGCAACTGGCTTCCCGAAGAATTATCAAACGGACAGGTACGCGCAGCCATGACGGCTGTCATCCAACGTATGTTCGGAGACGGCCGCAACTTCAATACAGCAGGCTTTCTGACACTGGGATTCAACGGTTCCCAGCCCGGTATCTCCGATTATTACACTAATAACGGCAGCTTGTATATGGCATCGCTTGCTTTCCTCCCGCTAGGTCTGTCTGCCGATGATCCCTTTTGGACGGATGCTTCACAATCCTGGACTTCGAAAAAAGCATGGGAAGGAGAAGAGTTTCCGAAAGATCATTCTTATCATAAAGAATAAGTGAGAATCAGCGTCTTATAATAGTTTCCAGTGCGACTGGAAACTATTGTCCATTCACACCGGAAACTGTTTTATCACAGCCAGCTCTTGACTTTTCCTTTTTTATTTTGTATCTTTGAAGGTAGTAAAAAGAAGAAAAGCAATATGAAACGTATAAAATATAAGACATAACAGCAGTCAATAAGGCATCTGTTTCCATCTATAAAGGAATGGAAAAGGGAGAAAATCAGCACTGATTTTCTCCCTTTTTGTTTATATAATTCCAAGGTTACTCAGAAATTTCCCAAAAATAGTTTTTAATAAACTTGGATACCGTTTATAATAAACCCTTCAACTATTTATTAAAAACGCTCAAACGGTTTATTATAAAACTGTAAGGATATTATTGTAGCCAAGCCGAAAGGATATTCATATTTGAGCAGAAGAATCATTAAAACGGTCAATATTATAGACAAATAGTCAACGACAGAATTTGACAGCCAAAGAAACAACGCCAAGCAAAAGACAAAATTTTAAAAGAAATACCATAAAAGTATTAGTATCTGCTAATATTATATTTGTCTCCCCCTTAAAATAGTCTTACCTTTGCTCATCATTAGTTATGGCCTTTGATTCAATAACGAATAAAACATTAACCATATAAATAAAAGTATCATGAATAAACAAACCTTTTTAACACTACTTGCTACATTCGCACTCCTCTTCAGTTTCACTTTCTCCTGCCATGCCAAAGGAAAAGACAAAGCTAAACACGTTGTTTTCATCGGTTTGGACGGCTGGGGAGCCTACAGCCTTCCCAAAGCAGATATGCCAAACGTAAAGAAACTGATGGAGGACGGAGCTTACACACTGAAAAAGCGTTCTGCCCTCCCCTCTTCCAGCGCCATCAACTGGGCATCCATGTTTATGGGAGCCGGACCGGAACTTCACGGATACACCGAATGGGGATCTAAAACACCGGAACTTCCCTCACGCGTATTAAATAAGAATGGTATCTTCCCTACTGTTTTTCAATTACTGCGCGATGCCCGCCCGGAAGCGGAAATCGGTTGCCTGTATGAATGGGAAGGAATTAAATATTTAGTAGATACGCTGTCTTTAAGTTATCACTATCATGTTGCCGACTGCAACAAGACTCCGAAAGAACTGGGCAATATGGCTTCTTCTTATATAAAGGAGAAACACCCCGCTCTTGTAGCCATCTGCTACGACGGTCCGGACCACACCGGACACACTGCCGGACACGACACACCGGAATATTACGAGAAACTTAAAGAACTGGATATGTATGTCGGCCAAATCGTTCAGGCGGTAAAAGACGCAGGAATGCTGGATGATACCATTTTCATATTAACTTCCGATCACGGAGGTATCGATAAAGGTCATGGCGGAAAAACCATGCAAGAAATGGAAACTGCTTTCATCATATCCGGCAAGAATATTAAGAAAGGACTCCGGTTTGACGATGTAAGCATGATGCAATACGATGTGGCGTCCACCATCGCCCGCATCTTTCATTTAGAACAACCACAAGTTTGGATAGGTAGACCCATGGAGATTGTTTTCAAATAATCATTTAGGATGATTAACAGGAAGGGAAAAGGAGAAGCTAAAATAACTGGCTTCTCCTTTTTTATTTATCTATCCACGCTCATAAGATAGGAGATTATAAATACTATTTCTTATAAGTAACAAAATGAGCAGTCATAATAGTTTTATTTCCTATAAGTAATAGAAATCACACCTCCACAGCTGTTAATTACCGAATAATACTTGCATCAACATACATATCCTTATACCTTTGTCCCCCGGTAACACAACATAATATAACTTCAATCATAAAATGTACTCTTTTGACATTCTTAATAAGCAATCCAACTGATTAAAGCAGCATTCAAACACTCTGATAGGACATCTTATCTTTTGTTTATTCAAATTAAAATACAATACGATAGAATTGTATTAGTAAATGATAAAATACTACTTGTCTGACGGAGCATTATCGCCTACTTTTGCATCATCAGTTATTGGTTGAAGTTTCCATGGATCAATCAACAATTGAATAGAGTTTATAATCTAATACAATAAATTATGAGAAGAAAAATTTATTTTCTACTATTCTTTTTTCTTTGCCTGACTAGCATTCCACTGGCAGCCCAGGATATTGAAATAAAAGGAATGGTAACAGAAGCTACAACAAATGAACCCTTACCAGGAGTCACAGTCAGAGTGAAAGGTAAAGACACCGGCACAGTAACAGACATGGATGGTAAATACTCCATCAAAGCGAATAAAGGGAATATACTGATATTCTCAACAATAGGTATGAAACAAATAGAAAAAGCTGTCACGTCCGGAACTCCAATCAATGTATCTATGGAAGAAGATAATATCGCTCTGGAACAAGTAGTAGTGATTGGTTATGGTACAGTGAAGAAGAGTCATCTTTCGGGGGCTGTAGGTTCGGTTAGTGCAAAAGAACTTAACGGTCAGGTTGCTTCTAACGCAGCCACAGCCTTACAAGGGAAAATACCCGGAGTATCAGTAGCCAGTTCCAGTGGTGATCCCAATGGAAGTATGACGATCAATGTTCGTGGTATCAGCTCTTTATCCAACAACAATCCACTTTATGTAGTAGACGGAGCATTTGGAGATATCAGTATGGTCGATCCTAACGATATTTCCTCTATCGAAGTTTTAAAAGATGCTGCTGCGGCAGCAATCTACGGTTCACGTGCAGCAGGTGGTGTTGTACTGATTACCACTAAAAGCGGTCGTAAAGACATGCCGACTAAATTAGATGTCAATTTCTTCACAGGAATCAGCCAGACTCCCAAAACACTGAAAGTTTTTAATGGAGAAGAATACAGCCGCTTCGCACGCTACTACAAATTAGCAGGCGACGGTTATGGTGCAGAAAACGGAGCTACCCCTTTCATTGGTGAAGGAACAGACTGGCAAGACGTGATGTTGCGCACAGCCATGACTTATAAAGCCAATGCTACCATCAGCGGCGGTTCCAAAAGCGGTTCTTACAGTTCATCTGTCAGCTACCTTAATAAAGAAGGTATACTGCGCAACACTGATCATGAATCTTACAATATCCGTTTGAAAAGCGATTATTCTTTCTTCGACAATCGCTTGACAATAGGTGAATCTATGATTGTAAATCTGACAAAAGGTAGTGGATACATTCATCAGGATACCATGTTCGATATCTTTCAGTTCCCGTCAGTAGTACCGGTATACGATCCTACAAACGCAGGGGGCTGGGGTACTTCCAATGACATCAATTTACCGAATCCATTGGCTGAAATGACAGTCAACGACGAACGGACAGAAACAACCAAGATTTTCCTCAATGCCTATTTACAGGCTGAAATCATCAAAGGACTAAAGTACAAACTCAATGTAGGTATCAGAAAAGAGCATACTAAGTGGCGTTATTACAAGGATGTATACGATTTAGGAACATTCGGTAAAAACGACAAGCCCGACCTTGAAGAAAAATCGTCAACATGGGAATCATGGGTATTAGAAAACACCCTGAATTATGACCGTACATTCGGCAAACACAATTTGTCACTCCTTGCCGGATACTCTGCCCAGAAAGACAAAAGTTACAGCCTTTATGGTAAAAATGGAGATATGCCCCAGTTCATTGAAACAATGCCGGGCAATGTAGATCCTTCCAACCTGAAAGCATCCAGTTCGCTGAATGAACTTGCATTGGTATCTCTGTTCGGACGTGTCATGTATTCCTTTGACGACCGTTATTTATTCTCGGCATCTATTCGCCGTGACGGTTCTTCACGTTTCAGAAGTGGACATCAATATGGTGCATTCCCTTCTGCTTCTATTGGATGGAACATCAACCGCGAAAAATTCTTTAAACCTTTAGAGAATGTATTCGATCAGTTGAAGCTGCGTTTTAGTTATGGTAAACTCGGTAATCAGGAGATGACCAGCTACTATCCGACACAAAGTGTAGTATCGGACGGCATGAACTATGTGATGAATAATTCGCCTTGGTTTGGTTCTATGCCATATGTGCAGGCAATCTCACCCGCCAATTTAACATGGGAAAATACGGAGACCTATAACATCGGTTTAGATGTCAGTCTGCTAAACGGACGATTGACGCTTACTGCTGATGCTTACGTTAAGAATACAAATGATGTGCTATTACCTATTCCTTCTACCGCATCTACCGGTATCAGCGGAAACTCTATTCAGAATGCGGGACAAGTACGGAACAAAGGATTCGAACTTGCGGTCAACTATCGCGGTGCCATCAAGGAAAAGTTCAACTATTACATCGGTGCCAATATCGCAGCCGACAAGAATGAAGTGACCAAAATAACATTAGGCGGACAAAACCTGATGATCTCCGGATACAGCGCACACGGTGCCGGTGGTCGCGGTATCAATATGTTTGCAGAAGGGCACCCGATGTCATATTTCAACCTGATCGAAACAGACGGATTATTCCGCTCGGCAGAAGAGATCGCTAATTATAAAAACAAAGACGGTGAACTCATCCAGCCCGCTGCACAAGTTGGTGATGTCCGCTACAAAGACTGGAACGGTGACGGCAAAATAAACACAGATGACCAGCATGACGTAGGAAGTCCGTTCCCCGATTTCACTTTTGGCATAAGACTCGGCGGCGAATGGAACAACTTCGACTTTAACCTTTTCTTTGACGGAATGGTAGGCAACAAGATATATAATTATCCCCGTTATCGCCTGGAATCAGGAAACTTCAACGGAAACATGAGTACCGTATTGGCCAATTCATGGAGACCGGACAATCAGAACACTGATATTCCTCGTTTCTCTAAGACTGACGGTGCAGACAACAAATGGGCATACACCGACAGATGGCTGGAAGACGGCTCGTACATACGTTTGAAAACATTGGACATTGGCTATACATTACCCAAAGTTCTGACAAAGAAAATCAAACTTGAAAACGTAAGAATATACACTTCAATGGAGAACCTGTTCACATTGACCAAATATTCCGGCTATACCCCCGACCTGGGTGAAAGTTCTGTCGCAGGTGTTGCTTACAATGTATTCTCAAGAGGTATCGACCAGGGACGCTATCCATTGCCCCGTACTATTTCTTTCGGAATACAAGTCAACCTGTAATACCTTAAATTAATATTAAACATTAAACAGTTTATGAACATGAAAAGAAATTGGTTATCATATATGTGCATGGCAGCTCTTTTTTCCGGAGCGCTGACATCGTGCAACGAATCCAGCTTTTTGAATCTGTCGGACCCCAATTACTTCACGGAAAGCAACTTCTGGAAAGATAAAGCAGATGCAGAAAGTGCTTTGGCAGCCGCCTATTCTCCGATAAAAGGAGCCATGTACGGATACTTCGGCGCATTTGACGGCTGGCTAAACTTAAACGGTCGTGGTGACGATATCTACACAATCAAAGGAGAAGAAGTTCCGATGTGGAATATTGCAAACTTCCTGAACTCGCCCTCTACCGGAAATGATCCTTACGGAGCGCTTTATTCAGGCATCCAGCGTGCCAACATCGTACTGCGGTATATTGATCAGATACCTGCATCAGGTATTACTGAAGAAGACCGCTCGATGATCAAAGGCGAAGCACTCTTTCTGCGTGGCTATCAATACTTCCTGTTAGTCAACAATTACAAAGAAGTGCCTTTGAGACTGATTCCATCCAACGAAGATGAAACCAATAAAGCCGCTGCTACAGAAGCTGCATTATGGGCACAAGTAGAAGAAGATCTGGATAACGCCATCAAATGCAACCTGCCAGTAGAACGCTCTACTGCCAAAGAACGCATAACTAAAGGTGCAGCTATTGCAATGCTGGGCAAAGTATATGCCACCCAACACAAATATCCGGAAGCCAAACAGCTATTAGGTACATTACTGAAAGCTCCTTATTCTTACGAATTGATGGACAACTTCGAAAAGAATTTCACAAATGAAGAAGAGTTCAATAAAGAATCCGTATTTGAACTGGCATACAGTCCGGACGGAGACTACTCCTGGAGCAATGAAAGCGGTATCTGTTTAGGTTGCTACATTCCTCAGTTTATCGGCCCGGTAAAATCCGGCGGATGGGCTAAATTAATGCCGAACTCCCTGATCGTAGGAGAGTTTACAAAAGAAACACGTCCGAGTGATGCAGATACCAAGTTTGACAAACGTATGTATGCCAGCCTCTTTTTTGATGCTGCCAACTATGGAGATAAAGTTCCTAACGAGAAATGGTATGGAAATAATTACTCCATGGATGATCTTTGGGAAGGCAATGAAGGAAAAATGGCAGGCGGAGCACCAAGTTTCAACGTCAATGGAACAGCAGGTAAATTCCTGATAAAGAAAAATACCGCATATTATGTGGATGACAAGGCACCGGACAACATGGGCAACAAAGAAGGAAGGTCCAGCAATTTGCGCGTAATGCGCTTTGCCGAGGTACTGTTGCTTTATGCTGAAGCATGCGCCAAAACCAATGATCCGGATGGTGCCAACTATGCTTTAAAGCAAATCCGCCAAAGAGCAGGACTTACGGAAAAGACTTTTGCACAAGCTGAATTAATGAATGAAATAGAACACCAATGCTTATTGGAGTTCTTTGCGGAAGGACATCGTTTTGACGATTTGAAACGTTGGTATTCGCCCAGCGAAATTCAGTTGATCTTCAAGGCGAATGGAAAACAAGGTGCGGAAAACTTCCAGGAAAAACACCTTTATTATCCTATACCGACAAGTGAACTAAACAATAATACTGCCATGGAACAAACCAGTTTATGGAAATAAAAAACCTAGCAAGATTAACTTAATAAAGAAACAACATGAAAAAGATATATTCATTATTATTCGTATCCCTCTTTCTATTCATTGGATACTCTTGTGACGATGGAAGTCTGAGTCACAGTGACGTCTACATTCCGGACCCGGTAGAAGAAACAGACGAGGATGACGGATTCTCAGCCGAACCCACCACAGAAGCTGTCATCAAAGTACAGTTCGGAGAAGGGCACGAACATCAGATAATCGATGGCTTCGGATGTGCCTTTGCAGAGTGGTCACATCGTATATGGAACAACATGATGCGCGAAGATGTAGTCAATGATCTTTTCGGAGAAAATGGCTTGAAGCTGAATATTTTCAGAGGTGAGGTATTTCCACACTATCAGAACCCTACCACAAACGTCATTGACTTCGGAATGAACCGTACCTTCAATCTTGCAGCCAACGATCCCTCTATGATCAATGATTACTGGAGAGACTTTAACGGTTCCGGATGTGGCGAACAAGTACAATTAGGTCAAATGTGGCTGGTAGATATCCTGCAGAAAAAATATAAAGATGTGAAATTTATATTCTCTACCTGGAGTCCTCCCGGAACTATGAAATCTAACGGAAAGCCCTCAGGCGGTAGTCTGGCATCCGGTTCGGAAGACGCATATGCTAACTATCTGATTGACTTCATCAAAGCATACACTGAAAAGTTCGGCATTGAGATATATGCAATATCACCATCTAATGAGCCTAACAGCAGTGGAACGGGATGGAACGGTTGTAGCTGGAGTTATACCAATCTGGCTAACTTCTGCCAGAAGAATCTTCGCCCAGCTTTAGATAAAGCAGGTTATCAAGACATGAAGATTATCTTTGGAGAGCACTCGTGGTGGAAAGCAGGAGTCACTTTTCTTGAAAATGGCTTGAAAGCCTGTCCCGATCTGGTTAACTCCAACATTATTGCAGCAGCTCACGGATACACATTAATTGGCAACACTGAGTTTGTACAATCACCACTCTGCGCTGAAAATAATATTCATTTATGGAATACGGAAACCAGTTCTACAGACACATACGATCCATCCTGGAAAAACGCGATGCAATGGGCTACTACTTTCCATAATTATCTGGCAGTTTCCAACCTGAACGCATTTATCTGGTGGGCAGGTGCACGTCCTTGTACGAATAATGAAGCGTTGATCAGACTGGAAGAAGCACTTCCCGGAACCAATTATGAAAGAGCGTCCCGCTACTACAGTTACGGACAATTTACTAAGTTTATCCCGGAAGGAAGCCGACGTGTGGATATCAAGACTGTTGCTCCCGAAGGTGACGAAGAAGCATTCCCGAAAGAACTGTTGATGACAGCTTACATCAAGGACGACAATTATACGATCGTACTGGTAAACAATTCTACAAGCAAGGCCTTCGAAACCAAACTGGAAATTGAAGGAAAAGAGTTTCAGACCATGATCTCGTATACATCAGATGAAGGAGTTAAGTGGCAACGCAAAAAAGTAAATCCATCTCTCAGCGGATTGCGCTCCATTACAGTCCCTAAGTTTAGTGTAGTAACCATCACTGGTAAAATGAAAGATATTGAAGCTGAATAAATAGTCTAAATAAACAATGAATATCATGAAAAGAAATCTATTATATTTAGCAGGATTCCTGCTTGCAGCCGCTACTGTTTTCTCCGGCTGTAATGACGATGATCCATCCTATCACGACTTAGTGCCGAATACGCAGGAGTTGATCATTAATCTGGATGAGACCCCGGAAGGAATCATTCAAATAGTTCAAGGCAACGGCAATTATAAAATTACAAGTTCCAATGAAGATGTAGCAACCGCCATTGCCGAAGGTAACAAAATTAAAGTAACAGCTCTGAAGGCCGGTAGTACCGACTTATCTATTACCGACTGGGCTAAAATGAGTACCAATGTCAAAGTCATCGTCGATCAGTTAAGTGAACTGGTTTTGTCCAATTCGGCTACAACAATGTATCCGGGTGAAAACAAGACAGTCAATGTTTATACAGGAAACAGAGGCTACAAAGTAACAGTTGACAAAGAATCTGTCGTGAAAGCTACAGTAGATGAAGAAGGACATATACAGATAGAATCTCTGGCACCAGGCAATGCAACAGTTACAGTGACCGACAGACTGAACAAGAGTGCAGAATTTTCAGTAAAAGTAATAAAGAAACTTGTAGTTGACAATAGTGAAGAAATTGCTTATTTGACAGTCGGTGAACCTTTGACAATCAAGATTCTGGACGGTAACGGAGGCTATACCTGCACAAATAATGGTTCTGCCACTTATCTGAAATGCACGATAGCGGAAAATGGAACAGATGTTATCATCGAAGGTCTTAAAAGATATCGTTTCAACAAGACGGTAACAATCAAAGACCAGGAAGGAGAGTCAATCAGCATCAATATAGTCTATATCGACGACCTATATCTGGAGAATCCATCATATCGTTACTTAATAGCAGGTTCATCTTCTTATCAGTCTGTCTCTACCTCGGCAGTGGGTTCCATTACTCATTCGGAAGAGTTCAATATGTCCGAAATTGTTATAAAAGGAACAGGAACTTATGCCAGCGGTTTTGCAGTTCAGTTTACAGGTGATTTGACGAAAGGCAACAAAGGTGATGCGGTACTGTATAAAGTAACAAGAAATGCAGTGGACAAAAAAGTGAAATATCCGATAGAAGATTGCCGGATCGATAAAGTGGAAGATGGTTGGTACTGGGTCAGCTTCTTAGAACCCAATTGCACCATCCGCTCTTATATGATTACCAAACAATAGTTTATAGACTTGACACATGTATTTTTTGAAAGTACCCCCATACTTTCAAAATGACAAAAGTACAAAGAGACTGTCCCTACAACACCGTATATCTCAGGTATGTCTGGCTTGTAAACAGTCTCTTTTGTCCTGTCAAGTAATACAAAAAGGATCGCAAGCCGATGCTTTACTCTAATTTTATGAATTGATATGAATAGATATGATAACAGACTACATATTCTCACTAAAGAATATGATGAGCTCATCTCACGTGAAAATGAAAAGATACTGCCCGGCAATGGTGTTTTTGAACGATACAAATACCCCATTCTGACAGCAGACCACCCCCCGCTGGAGTGGAGATACGACTTCAATCCGGAAACAAATCCCTATCTGATGGAACGTTTCGGCATTAACGCCGTATTCAATGCAGGCGCTATCAAATTCAACGGGAAATATCTTATTATGGCACGAGTAGAAGGGCATGACCGCAAATCATTCTTTGCCATCGCAGAAAGTCCCAATGGTATCGACAACTTCCGCTTCTGGGAATATCCGGTACAACTGCCGGACCTATATCCGGAAGAAACGAACGTCTACGATATGCGTCTGACAAAACACGAGGACGGATGGATATACGGTATCTTCTGCTCGGAAAGCAAAGATCCGGACGCACCCGCAGGAGACCTCACATCGGCCATTGCAGCAGCAGGAATCATACGCAGCAGGGACCTTAAAAACTGGGAACGCCTGCCCAACCTCGTCTCCCAAAGCCAGCAACGGAATGTGGTGCTGCACCCCGAATTCGTAGACGGCAAATATGCATTGTACACCCGTCCGCAGGACGGATTCATCGATGCAGGCAGCGGAGGCGGTATTTCATGGGCATTGATAGACGATATCACTCATGCAGTGGTCAAGAAGGAAATCGTTATAGAACAGCGCCATTATCACACAATCAAAGAAGTGAAAAACGGTGAAGGGCCTCATCCCATCAAGACTCCCGAAGGATGGCTACATCTGGCACACGGAGTCCGTGCCTGTGCTGCCGGACTCAGATATGTCCTATATCTGTATATGACGTCTTTAGATGACCCCAGTAAAGTGATAGCCCAGCCGGGAGGTTACTTCATGGCACCCGTGGGAGAAGAAAGAACCGGAGATGTATCCAACGTGTTATTCTCCAACGGATGGATCGCGGATGAAGACGGAACGGTATACATCTACTATGCTTCCTCCGACACACGGATGCACGTAGCGACTTCTACGATCGAACGGCTAATCGATTACTGCCGGCATACACCGGAAGACAGACTCCGTTCCACGACTTCCGTGAAAAGCATATACGATATCATAGAAGCCAATAAGCTCGTGATGTCGGAAAATGCCGTTATATTATAGTTCCGGAAGCAGTATTATCATCTGTCTCTCAGGATGTTCCATTCTGCATGATGGATATTAACAACTGAGTTGCAGGGTATTAACAGCTGACACGTCAAGTATTAACACCTGACGTGTCAGGTATTAAAGCCTGAGAAGTCAGATAAATAGTATCAGATAGTATCAGTATGAGTTAAAATAATATTTGTTTCTTCCCCACATTCGACCTACTTTTGTACCTGATAGATTATTAATGTACAAAACCTAATCAAAATAGCAACATGAAATTACACACATCCGATCTTCTGATCATCTGCGCCTACCTCATTGCCATGATTGTCATCGGACTCATACTGAAAAAACGGGCCGCACAAAATATGGACTTCTATTTCCTGGGAGGCAAATCACTGCCCTTCTATATGCTTGGCCTGTCCAATGCATCCGGAATGTTCGACATCACCGGTACGATGCTAATGGTTTACTGGGCATTTGCCTACGGATTCAAAAGTCTCTGGATTCCCTGGCTGTGGCCGGTATTCAATCAGATATTCCTCATGGTTTATCTGTCGGTATGGTTGCGGCGTTCCAATGTGCTCACCGGAGCCGAATGGATCAAAACCCGCTTCGGTAAAGGCAAGGGAGCGACACTCTCTCATACTATCGTTGTCGTATTTGCGTTATTAAGCGTACTCGGATTTCTGAGTTACGGATTCATAGGAATAGGCAAGTTCATGGAAATCTTTATTCCCTGGGAAGTCATCTCACCCTACATTCCTTTCACTGTATCACCGGAGTATGTTCCGCATGTATATGGCATCTTCTTCACAGCTATCGCCACCTTCTACGTCATGTTGGGGGGAATGCTGAGCATCGTATGGACAGATGTCGTACAGTTCCTTATCATGACGGTGGCAGGCATCGTTATCGTAGTAATCGGTATGCAGATGGTGGCGCCGGATATGATACACTCCTTTGTACCTGCCGGATGGGATTCCCCTTTCTTCGGATGGACGCTCGATATTGACTGGAGCAGCCGGATGAGTTTGCTGACCGAACGAATGGCGAACGAGCCTTACAGTCTGATAGGCATCTTTGTCATGATGGCGTTGCTCAAAGGCATCTTCATGAGTATGGCAGGGCCTGCGCCCAACTATGATATGCAGAAAATTCTGTCCTGCAAATCTCCCAAAGAAGCGGCGATGATGAGCGGTTCCGTATCCGTCGTGCTGTTGATTCCGCGTTATCTGATGATTATGGGATTTGCATTACTTGCCATCTATTTCTTCAAGGAAGACGGCGGACTGACACAGATGGAGGTGACCCGCACGGACTTTGAGACAATTCTTCCTCATCTGATCACACGATATGTTCCGGCAGGACTTGCAGGATTATTATTGGCAGGTCTACTGGCAGCTTTCATGTCGACCTTTGCTTCTACCGTCAATGCAGCCCCTGCATATATCGTAAATGATATTTATCTGAAATACATTAACCCGAAAGCAAGTGTGAAAACACAGATACGCAGCAGCTATGTCATTTCCGTTGCAGTAGTGGTGGTGAGCACTGTCATCGGATTCTTCCTGAAAGATATCAATGAAATCTTCCAGTGGATTGTAGGCGCACTGTTCGGAGGATACATCGCAGCCAACGTACTGAAATGGCATTGGTGGCGTTTTAACGGTGAAGGTTACTTCTGGGGAATGACTGCCGGGGTAGTGGCCGCTATTGTGATGAAATTTACCGTTCCGGATGCATGGGTACTTTATTTCTTCCCCGTACTGTTCGGCGTCTCTCTGATCGGATGTATCATCGGGACTTACAGCGCTCCGGCTACAGATGAAGAGACTCTGATCAACTTCTACGTCAATGTACGCCCGTGGGGATGCTGGAAGCCGATTCAGGAGAAAGCAATCGCCCGTTATCCGCATATCCAGGCGAATAAAAACTTCAAAAGAGATGCCTTCAATGTAGCGATAGGAATCATCTGGCAATGTACACTTACCATCATTCCAATGTACCTCGTTGTCCGCGAACAGTTAGGACTCTGGAGTTCTATCGCCTTGCTTCTGATTACCACGCTGATATTAAGAAAAACCTGGTACAAGCCTTTGTGTAAGGAGGAAGCGAGATACAACGAAGAGATGAAACAAATACGATAAGTATCAGCATAATTAATTTATATCATAAATTTAGGCACGGATGACACGGATTTCACGGATTTAAGAGATCGGTCAATTAAAAACCGCGTTAATCCGTGTCATCCGTGCCTAATAAAACAGAGAACCGACCATGAAAAGACTATCCGTAATACTCTTGTCATTTTTACTATATCTTCCGCTGTGCGCACAATTTAAAGGAACCGTCTATGTAGACACCAATCAATCGGACACATTCGACAAAGGAGACAAACCGCTGGTGGGAGTGATGGTAACAGACGGAATGAACGTAGTAAAAACAGATAAAAAAGGCCGGTTCTCCTTATCGGGATTCGAGAAAACCCGATTTATCAGTATCACTACGCCTGCCGGATTCGAGACACAGCAATTCTACCTCCCTGTCAAGGAGGACAGGAAAAGCTATGATTTTATAGTGACCGAAAGCGAACGGACCAAGACCAGAGAACACTCCTTTATCCATATCACCGACACGGAAGTGACCGGAGGAGTGGGGCGTTGGGTCACCGACCTACAACAATACATAAAGAACGAACAACTGGCTTTTCTGATTCATACCGGAGACATCTGCTACGAACCGGGACTCACAGTGCACAATCAAATTGTGAATGCACAAACAATGGACTGCCCCGTCTATTACTGCATAGGCAACCACGACCTGGTGAAAGGCAACTACGGCGAAGAACTTTATGAATCGATTTATGGCCCGACATGGTATTCGTTCGATGTCGGCAACGTGCATTATGTCGTTACTCCCATCGACCACGGAGACAACCCGACCGATTACACGCAAAGGGATGTATACAACTGGCTGAAGAATGACCTCGCCCTGATGAAGAAAGATCAGGCGCTTGTTCTTTTTAACCACGACCTGTTTACTCCCGGCGATAACTTCGTATTCAAGGCAGACAAAAAGGATATCCTCGACTTTCGTACCTTCAACACGAAAGCACAAATTTACGGACATATGCACTACAACTACGTCCGCAATCAGAAAGGCATTTATACCATCTGCACCGGCACACTGGACAAAGGAGGCATCGATCACTCCCCTTCTTCATTCAGAGACATAAAGATAGATGCCAACGATCACCTCACAACGCAACTGCGTTATACTTTCATCGAACCGCAAATCGCTATTGTTTCTCCGATGAAGAATCAAGCAGCCCCCATACATCCGGAAACCGGCTATCAGCTTCCGGTCTCGGTCAACACCTATAACTCACAGGCAAAAACATCGTCTGTTTCTTATCTGCTGAGCAATCCGGAAGACAACCGGGAAATAGCCAAAGGTAACCTGTCGCCCCTCACCGACTGGAACTGGAGCGGAAGTATTCAAATACCCGCTAACGAAAACGGAAAGAAACTGAACCTGACAGTGACTTCATCCTTCAACGACGGAAAGGAAGCGACTGCCACCAGCCAGTTCCTTTATCAGAAAGATTTCAAATCGACTGCTATCACAGGGAAGGACTGGAATACCCTACTTCAGAACGCAAGTCACTCCGGCGGAATAAATGATTCCCAAATCAAACTCCCCCTGCAACTACAATGGACAGCGAACACAGGAAGCAACATCTTCATGGCCTCCCCCCTCATCGTCGGACAAAAAGTATTCATTGCCACTACCGATGATAACACATCGCTCAACACCTATATTTGTGCATTCGACTTCCATTCCGGCAAACAGCTATGGAAGTTCCGCACGGAAAACTCGGTAAAGAATACGATTGCCTGCGAAAATGAAATCGTTGTAGCCCAGGATGCCTCCTGCAATCTGTACGCCCTCGACGCAGCATCCGGAAAACCACTGTGGCAACAATACATCAACTTAAAGAACTATCCCTATCTGAGCGAAGGACTGACAGTTGACAAAGGAATCGTTTATGCCGGAATCGGCGCCGGACTTTCAGCCTACGACCTGAAAACAGGAAAAGTGATATGGACCAACACGGACTGGAAACAACGGGAAGGCTCGACCACCACGTTAACCATCGCCGGAGACGTACTAATCAGTGGCACCCAATGGGGAGGACTGTATGGCAACGACATCCGCACTGGCAAACAACTCTGGAAACTCTCGGACAACGGACTCGGCAACCGAGGTGCCTCTCCGGTCTACAGAGACGGAAAATTATGGATCATCTCCTCCAAAAGCTTTTTCCTGATAGAACCTCAAACCGGTAAAGTACTCCAGCAAAAGGAACTGTCCGCCAACCTGGACGTGACATCTACCCCGCTTGTCACCGAACATGAGATTATCTTCGGCAGCGCAGACCGTGGAATCTTCGCTCTCGACAAACCGACTCTTTTCATCAAATGGAGAGCCGAGACTTTACCTTCTCTTGTATACACTGCTCCTTATTCTTCTACGCCACAGGCAGCAGTAGAAACAAGCCCTGTATCTTCACAAGGAATGGTCTATATCGGAGCTTCCGACGGATATTTATACGCCATCGACCAGTCAACAGGGATTATCAAAGACAAGTTGTACTTCGGAGCACCAGTTTTCTCAACGATAGCCGTATCGGGAAACAGGATGATTGTTTGCGACTTTGCGGGTAATGTTTATTGCCTGTCGTCAAAAGCGGCAGAAGAATAAAGTACATCCCGCCTCACGCAGTTTTCTCCACCCGCAGCGTTGTAATTTAAAGATTATCACGTATCTTTGCCCCTCAATCATAAATACGAGATATGGCTATTACAATCAAGAAAGTCTCTACAAAGAGAGAACTTAAGAAGTTTATTCGCTTTAATTACAGGATGTATAAGGGCAATCCATATTCCGTGCCCGACCTTTACGACGATATGCTCAACACATTCAACAAAAAGAAGAATGCGGCATTCGAGTTCTGTGAAGCAGATTACTTCCTGGCATACCGGGACGACAAAATCGTAGGTCGTGTGGCCGCTATCATCAATAACCGCGCCAACGAAAAGTGGGAATGCAAGAACGTCCGTTTCGGATGGATAGATTTCATTGATGACCCCGAAGTATCATCCGCACTCATCAAGACCGTCGAAGACTGGGGAAAAGAGCGCGGCATGACTCACATCACAGGTCCTCTGGGATTCACCGATTTCGATGCGGAAGGAATGCTGATCGAAGGATTCGACCAGCTCAGCACAATGGCTACTATCTACAACCACCCGTATTACCCCGTACACATGGAGAGACTCGGTTTCGAGAAAGACGCCGACTGGGTGGAATACAAAATCTACATCCCCGATGCCATCCCCGACAAGCACAAGCGTATCTCCGAACTGATTCAACGAAAATACAACCTGAAGATAAAGAAATACACCTCCGGAAGAAAAATAGCCAAAGACTACGGACAGGAAATCTTCGAACTGATGAACGAAGCATACAGCCCGCTCTACGGCTACTCCCCGCTGACGCAACGGCAAATCAACCAGTACGTAAAGATGTATCTCCCGATTCTCGACTTACGGATGGTTACCCTCATTACCGACGCCGACGACAAGCTGGTATGCGTAGGCATCTCCATGCCGTCTCTTGCCGAGGCCCTGCAAAAGTCACACGGCCGTCTGCTCCCTCTAGGATGGTTCTATCTGCTGAAAGCACTGTTCATGAAACGCCGTGCCAAAATGCTTGACCTGCTGCTTGTAGCAGTCAAACCGGAGTACCAGAATAAAGGTGTTAACGCTTTGTTATTTTCCGATTTAATTCCGGTTTATCAAAAATTAGGTTTTATCTTTGCGGAAAGCAACCCCGAACTGGAACTGAACGGAAAAGTTCAGGCACAATGGGATTACTTTGAGACTAAGCAACATAAGCGCCGCCGTGCGTTCACCAAAGAGATTAAATAACAGCTATGGAAGAGAACGAATTGATATCTGTAGACAACAACAATGCAGTAGAGTACACTGACGACAACATCCGCCACCTGAGCGACATGGAACATGTGCGCACACGCCCCGGTATGTACATCGGTAGGCTGGGCGATGGCGCGCACGCCGAAGACGGAATCTATGTCCTCCTCAAAGAAGTCATTGACAACAGTATCGACGAGTTCAAAATGCAAGCCGGTAAGAAAATCGAAATTACCGTTGAAGAGAACCTCCGCGTCAGCGTACGCGACTACGGACGAGGCATCCCGCAGGGAAAGCTGGTAGAAGCCGTAAGCGTACTGAACACGGGTGGTAAATACGACAGCAAGGCATTTAAGAAAAGCGTCGGACTGAACGGTGTCGGTGTGAAAGCCGTCAACGCATTGAGCTCTCGTTTTGAAGTACGCAGTTACCGTGACGGTAAAGTGCGTATCGCCACATTCTCCAAAGGAAACCTGCAGACCGACGTGACGCAGGACACCGAAGAGGACAACGGAACCTTTATCTTCTTCGAACCGGACAATACGCTGTTCGTCAACTACTGCTTCAAGCCCGAATTTATCGAGACCATGTTGCGTAACTATACGTACCTCAACACGGGACTCGCCATCATTTACAACGGTCACCGCATCCTGTCGCGCAACGGTCTGGTAGACCTGCTGAACGACAACATGACGGCAACCGGCCTCTATCCCATCGTCCACCTGAAAGGAGAAGACATCGAAATCGCCTTCACTCACACCGGACAGTACGGAGAAGAATATTACTCCTTCGTCAACGGTCAGCACACCACACAGGGGGGTACCCATCAGAGTGCTTTCAAAGAACATATCGCCCGTACCATCAAAGAGTTCTTCAACAAGAACATGGACTATACCGACATCCGTAACGGACTGGTTGCCGCCATCGCCGTCAATGTGGAAGAGCCGATCTTCGAAAGCCAGACCAAAACGAAACTGGGATCTACCAACATGACTCCCGGCGGCGTGACAGTCAACAAATACGTAGGCGACTTCATCAAGTTGGAAGTAGACAACTTCCTGCACAAAAACGCGGACGTAGCGGAAGTAATGCAGCAAAAGATACAGGAATCGGAAAAGGAACGGAAAGCCATCGCAGGCGTCACGAAGCTGGCACGCGAACGTGCCAAGAAGGCCAACCTGCACAACCGCAAGTTGCGCGACTGCCGCATCCACCTCAACGACCCGAAAGGGAAAGGAATGGAAGAAGACTCCTGCATCTTCATCACCGAGGGAGACTCGGCGAGCGGTTCCATCACCAAAAGCCGTGACGTAAACACTCAGGCAGTATTCAGCCTTCGCGGTAAACCGCTGAACTCGTTCGGACTGACGAAAAAGGTAGTCTACGAAAACGAAGAGTTCAACCTGCTGCAAGCTGCGTTAAATATAGAAGACGGCATAGAAGGACTCCGTTACAACAAAGTGATCGTTGCCACCGATGCCGATGTGGACGGTATGCACATCCGCCTGCTGCTCATCACGTTCTTCCTGCAATTCTTCCCCGACCTCATCAAGAAAGGTCACGTATATATTCTGCAAACGCCGTTATTCCGCGTGCGCAACAAGAAGAAAACGGTGTACTGCTACAGCGAGGACGAACGGGTGAACGCCATCAACGAACTAAGCCCCAACCCGGAAATCACCCGATTCAAGGGACTCGGAGAAATATCACCGGACGAATTCAAGCACTTTATCGGCAAGGATATGCGCCTGGAACAAGTGACATTGCGTAAGACAGATGCCGTAAAAGAACTGCTGGAGTTCTACATGGGCAAGAATACAATGGAACGACAGAACTTTATTATAGACAATCTGGTTATAGAAGAAGACTTGGCATCATGAGAAAAGCAATATTTCCGGGTACATTCGACCCCTTCACCATCGGTCATTATTCGGTAGTGGAACGTGCACTCACCTTTATGGACGAGATAATCATCGGGATCGGTATCAACGAAAACAAGAATACCTATTTCCCCATCGAGAAAAGAGAAGAAATGATCCGGAATCTCTACAAGGACAATCCCCGCATCAAAGTGATGTCTTACGACTGTCTGACGATAGACTTTGCCCAACAGGTAGAAGCACAATTCATCGTTCGCGGCATCCGCACGGTCAAGGATTTCGAGTACGAAGAAACAATCGCGGACATCAACCGCAAACTGGCGGGCATCGAAACCATCCTGCTCTTCACAGAACCGGAACTGACCTGCGTCAGCTCAACGATTGTACGCGAGCTGCTGACTTACAACAAAGATATCAGCCAGTTTATCCCCGAAGGAATGGAGATAAATTGAAAGTCGGTAGTATCTCTATTGAGGCTGACTTTAAAGTCAGCCTCAGGGGAATGAAGATAGTTTGGATAACGCAAAGGTAACTTGCGAAACTTGAAATAATAATTAATGATGATGAAGAAGATTAAAGTATACGCCCTCCTGGTTTGTCTGTTGGCAACGTCTGCTGCACAGGCCCAAAGTTTCGGCTCTGCCGCCATGCGCAAACTCCAAATGGCGGAATTCGCGATTTCCAACTTCTACGTAGACAAAGTAGATGAAGACAAACTGGTAGAAGAAGCTATCATCAAGATGCTGGCACAGCTCGACCCGCACTCCACTTACTCGGATGCCGAAGAAGTGAAGAAGATGAACGAACCGCTTCAAGGCAACTTCGAAGGTATCGGCGTACAGTTCCAGATGATCGAGGACACCCTGCTCGTCGTACAACCCGTCAGCAACGGCCCCTCCGAGAAAGTGGGCATCCTTGCCGGCGACCGCATCATTGCCGTCAACGACTCCGCCATCGCAGGAGTAAAAATGAGCACGGAAGATATCATGAAGCGCCTGCGTGGCCCGAAAGGTTCGAAAGTCAACCTGACCATCGTCCGCCGTGGAGTACAAGACCCGCTCGTGTTCACCGTGAAAAGAGATAAGATACCTATCCTGAGTCTCGACGCTTCCTACATGATTCAGCCAAAGATCGGATACATCCGCATCAACCGCTTTGGCGCAACCACCGCCGAAGAATTTAAGAAAGCAATGAAAGACCTGCAAAAGCAAGGCATGAAAGACCTCATCCTCGACCTGCAAGGCAACGGCGGAGGATATCTGAACGCCGCCATCGACCTTGCCAACGAATTCCTCGGACAGAAGGAACTGATTGTTTACACCGAAGGCCGGACCGCACAGCGCAGCGAGTTCTTCGCCAAAGGAAACGGAGAGTTCCGTGACGGCCGCCTCATCGTACTGGTAGACGAATACACCGCTTCCGCCAGCGAAATCGTGAGCGGCGCAGTGCAGGACTGGGACAGAGGTATCATCGTAGGCCGACGTTCTTTCGGCAAAGGACTGGTGCAACGTCCTATCGACCTGCCGGACGGCTCCATGATCCGACTGACCATTGCACGGTACTACACCCCTGCCGGTCGTTGCATCCAAAAGCCGTATGACAGCTCAACCGATTACAATAAAGACCTGATAGACCGCTTCAACCACGGAGAACTGATGAATGCCGACAGCATCCACTTCCCCGACTCATTGAAAGTGCAGACCAAGAAACTGAAACGTACCGTCTACGGCGGAGGTGGCATCATGCCGGACTACTTCGTTCCGATTGATACGACACTCTACACGGACTATCACCGGAAGCTAGTCGGCAAAGGAGTCATCATCAAATTCACAATGAAATTCATCGAAGACCACCGCAAGGAACTGGCCGATAAATATAAGAAGTTCGACAGCTTCAACGAAAAGTTTGTTATCGATGACGATATGCTCGCCACCCTCCGCGAAATGGGTGAGAAAGAAGGGGTGAAGTTTAACGAAGAGCAGTATCAGAAGGCACTTCCGCTGATCAAGACACAGCTCAAAGCACTGATAGCCCGTGACCTCTGGGATATGAACGAATATTTCCGCGTCATGAATACAACGAACGAAAGCGTGCAGAAAGCATTGGAAATCTTCCGTTCGGGAGAGTATCAGAAGAAGTTGAAATAAACATCGAAAAATAAAACGGATAAACCGTACCCGATCAGACACCTTGGTTGTAGTATAAGTAAAATCATTAAAACAGAAGTATGATACGACAGTTTGGTTTTACTTGGACAGCAATCAGCTGGTTACTGATGGGATACGGTTTATTTTTTGCCCTTTCCCCTTTGCAGGCGCAGACCGCCATCAAGAAATTTTCACTAGAGCTAAAGAACGAAAGCCTGCCCGAAGCACTGAAGCAGTTGGAAAAGGCAGGAGGAAAAAACATCCTCTTCACCTACAACGGAACAGAAAGTTATCGGGTGACCGTCAGCATCCGCGAAAAGACGGAACGCGAAGCCATCGACCTTGTACTGGCCGGCAAACCCTTCCTTTGCATCGAACGGGAGGAGTATTTCGTCGTGCAGCGGAAGAAATCGGACAAAGCCATCGCCATAGCAGGCAAAGTATATGACGAAAAAGGAGCCCCCCTGCCCTTTGTCAACATTCTCGCCCTTGCCGCCGATTCCAGTTTCCTTGCCGGAAGCGTGACCGAAGAAGACGGCTCCTTCCATCTGCCCCCGGTAGCGGGAGAAGACTGTCTGCTGAAAGCGACCTACATAGGATACCGCCCGCAAATCATCCCCTGCCGGCAACAAAACACCATTCGCCTGCAACCCGACACAGAGCTACTGAAAGAAGTAGTCATCACCGCCTCCCGCCCGCTGATAGAACGGAAAGACGGAACACTGACAGCCAACATAGCCGGAACGCCCCTTTCACTGATGGGATCGGCCAAAGAAATGATCTCCCACCTCCCTTTTGTCACCGGCTCGGACGGAGAATTTACCGTACTGGGCAGAGGAACTCCTGAAATCTATATCAACGGCCGCAAGGTTAGAGACAAGACCGAACTGGACCGTCTGCAAGCCAATGAAATACTATCGGCAGAAATCATCACCACACCAGGCGTACAATATGGCTCTTCGGTAGGCGCTGTCATCCGTCTGCGCACCATCCGCAAACGCGGACAGGGAATGAGCGGCAGTTTCTACACCGACTACTCGCAAGGACGCGAACCGATCGGCAACGAAGGCATATCCCTGAACTACCGTACCGGCGGACTGGATATTTTCGTAAAAGGCGACTTTGCGGAAATCAACAATTACAGAACGGGCACCTCCAGCCAGGACATTTATGCTTCATCCAACTGGAACCAATCGACAGAAGACAAAAGCAAACAAACCTATCGCACCTTCAACGGCGAACTGGGATTCAACTACGAAATCGACGAAGACCAGTCATTCGGTATGCGCTATATGCCCGGCACGAACATAGGCAATGCACATACTACCAATGAAGGGACCACCCTCATCCTGCAAGACGGCAAAGAAGTAGACCACCTGCACGCTCTCCGCCAAACAGATGCCCACACCGGCTGGTGGCAGGCAGCCAACGGATACTACAACGGCACTTTCGGCAAATGGAACATCGACTTCAACGCCGACTACCTGTACGGCCGGGACCGCATCCGTCAATATGCCGAAAACAACGGAATCGAAGACGCCACTTCGAGCAACCGCGTACGCAACCACCTCTATGCCGCCAAACTCCTGCTCACCGCCCCACTCTGGAAAGGCAAACTCAGTTTCGGCACAGAAGAGACATTCACCAACCGCCACGACGTATTTCTCCAAAGCGGCTTCTCCGCCGATGCCGACGACCGCATCAAACAAACGATGCTCTCCGGCTTCATCGACTACAGCCTGCCATTGGGAAAGTTCAACATCCTTGCCGGACTGCGCTATGAATTTCAACAAACAGATTACTACGAGAAAGGGATTCACCAAGACGACCAAAGCCCCACCTATCGCGACTGGATACCGGTAGTCAGCATCAGATACACCTCCGGCAACTGGTTCTTCGCCCTTTCTCACCGGACGCTGAAATACAGTCCCAGTTATGACATGCTCACCAGCGCCGTCACCTATCAGAACAAGTACTCCTACCAGAGCGGAGACCCGTTTCTCGTTCCTCAGATACATCGTGCGACTTTCTTTGATGCCGGATGGAAATGGATCAACTTCAGCCTCAACTACGACCATTGCTGGAATATGTACACCAGCTACACCCGACCGTATGACGACATCAACCATCCCGGTGTATTGCTGTTCGGCAGGGCAAGCATTCCGCATTCCAACCGATACGGAGGCAGCATCGTCCTTTCGCCAAAGATCGGCATATGGCAGCCTCAGTTCACCACCGGTATTGACTGGTTCAACTCTCACGCAACCTCCATAGGCATCACCCAAAACTGGAATGAACCGCGATTCTATTTCATTTTTGATAACAACTTCAGTTTCCCTAAAGGTTGGTTCTTCAACATCAAAGGAGAACTGGCGCCCGGCGCCAAACAAAGTTACGCCATCTGGAAAACCGAAGGAAGAGTAGATGCCCAACTGACCAAATCGTTCCTGAAAGACCAGGCGCTGAAAGTATCGCTAACCGCGAAAGACATCTTTCACACCGCCCACAGATACTTCACCATCTATGGCGACCGTACCTTCAGTTCCAGTCGTGAATATACCGATCAGCAGCGCTTCGGTATCCGGCTGAGCTATCAGTTCAACGCCACAAAGAGCAAATATAAAGGAACCGGAGCCGGAGCAAGCGAAAAGTCACGTTTGTAATTCCCGGTTTCACAAAGATGACCAACAAGTCGGTTCCATCACAAGAGAGGCTGACTAAAAAGTCAATAGTATTCCCAATCTCCTCCTTCGGGAAGGAGGAGTACCCGTAGGGGGAGGTGGTAGGTGAACACATTAAAGTTACTACCGACTTTTTAATCAGCCCCCTACTTAGGTTACTACTGATTTTTTAGTCGAACTCAGGGAAAAGTACTATTTTTGCAGCTTCAGAATCCAGATAAAGAATGTTCCTGTTCCATAAAAACCAGACAAAACGAGAGGCCTTCGGGCAAATGTTTACGGAAATGTACCCGCGAATGGTCCGTTACGCCTCACAACTGATGGGCGACGGAGAGGAAGCACGGGACATCGTAAGCGAAGTGATGGAACAGGCCTGGAAACACTTCGACCAATTGGACGAGGCCGACCGCGGAGGCTGGATTTATACAGCAGTCCGCAACACCTGCCTCAACCGGATGAAGCATCTGCAAGTGGAACGGGACAATGCGAAAGCACTCTACGAAGCGACGCTGGCCGATGTAAAAAGTAACTATCGGGAACACGAAGCACTGTTGCAGAAAGCGGAAACGATAGCCCGAAGCCTGCCGGAACCGACTTGCACCATCCTGCAGCTATGCTATTACGAACATCTCACCTATCGGGAAGTCGCCCAACAACTCGGCATCAGTCCCGACACGGTAAAAAAACATATATCCAAAGCATTGCGTACACTACGCGAAGCCATGAAAGAATAAAGAAGGAGGACACGCTATGGAAGAAAAAGAAAAACGTACCAGCAAAGAAGAAGGTTCCGGCTACGGACTGACAGCAGACAACGACAGTTGCAGGCTGGCAGACAGCGATAGTTCTGAACCGACAGACAGCAACAGTTGCGAACCGGCAGACAGCAACAGCTGCGAACCGGCAGACAGCGACAATTGTGAAGTGGCAACAGACGACCGTACCCCATTCTCTGAAAACGCAGAAACACGCCGTCTGCAAAATGCCTTTGGTGAAGCGTTGGGTGATCTGCCTCTGCCGGACGAAGTCCGGGAAGAATGGAGCACATTCCTGCAACGGCAGGCACAGCAGAAACGCAAACTTTATCTCCGCATCTGTCTATCCGGTGGTGTGGCAGCAGCCATCGCCCTGTTATTGTTACTTTGGTCCCCTTGGCACATCACGGACAAGGACAGCATCCTGCAGAACATCGAAATCTTCACCGCCCTCCATGCACCGGAACAAATTACCACTATCGAAGAGAACGGCAGAATCATCGTATCTACCCCGCCCGCCACGACCACCCGCCTCACATTGGAGGACGGAAGTCACGTCCTTTTAAGTGCAAACAGCCGTCTGGAATACCCCAAAGAGTTTTCCTCTCAGGGAAGCCGCACCGTAAACCTCACCGGAGAAGCACGCTTCGAAGTAACCAAAGACGCCCACCGCCCCTTCATCGTCTCTGCCGACAAAATGCAGACACAAGTGCTGGGCACCGTATTCGACGTAAATGCCTATCCCGGCAATGCCCCCGCCGTCACCCTGTATCAAGGACGAGTAAAGGTCGGCAAAGCAGCCTCTCCCATTGAGAAAGAAATAGTACCCGGACAATGTGCCACACTGACCACAAACGGCGACATTCGTCTGGCGAAAGCCACACGGACAGAAAAAGAAGGATGGACCAAAGATGAGTTTTATTATGACAACACCGAAATGATAACCGTACTGCAAAATATAGGGACCTGGTATAATATCAGCGTCATCTGCCATTCTGCAGACCTTTTACACAAACGAGTCCATTTCCGTTTCAGCCGGAATGTTCCGATAAAGACTCTACTGAATGTACTGAATGATTTAGGCATCGCACACTTCCAGTATAAAGATAAACAAATAGTAGTAGAATAAACACAATCACTTCCTGGCGAAAAAACGAGCTTTCATCTGTCATCTTTCACCATTGGTCGTCAAACTCCTTATTCATCGGAGCTTCCGATGAGGCTGACTAAAAGTCGGTAGTATCTCTATTCTCCTCCTTCCTGAAGGAGGAGAATAGAGATAGCATACGCAATATGGCACCATAAAAAACAGAAATCCCTCTTCTCCGGATATTGTTCTTCCTGCTCAATCCGTTCTTCTTCTCCCTTGTACAAAAGCCCTTCACCAACTTCGAACGTATTTCTTCTGTCTCGCATAGCTCACACCTATTCTGCACATAGGTACGTGTCAATACCAAACGAATGATTTCCCGATTCGGACAGAAGCATTCATCTTTAGCCAAAGCAGCCAGCACCACATCCAGCAGGCAAAGGGTACATCGTAATTCTGTTTCCGATAATCGGTCGATACTCTCAATCTGTCCAAAGCTGGGCCAGTTGTCTTTCAAAAAGGCAAGTTTATTGGTGGAGCTTTGTAAATCAAGCTTCATCAGGCAGGGACGGGGACAAGTAGAATCATTCATCACTACTATTTTTTATTTGTTTGTGTATTTGCGTATCTCCAAAAAGAAGGCGCAGAAACTATTACTATACTATCTCATGAGAGGCTCTGGCAAGCCCGCACTAGAATAATAAGCAATAGCTCCACGCCCATTGAGATATATAACAAATATATATACAATGTGGACGTGGAGACTGACCGCCTATTACCTGCTAGTGCTAAATGTGCCAGATTTCTCATCACAGATAATAAAAACGTTATCTCCAAATCAATAAAACATATCTTTTTTAGAAGATACGCCACAAATATAGGCATATTTTCCTAATAAGAATACCATTAAGGAAGTAAAATGAGTAAATAGAAGGGAGATGAACAAAATCGTCTACAGCCAACAGACTATGTTCCTTCATCGCACGAGATACAAGAATGATTTCCCCTTCTTATTGCCTCTGCACAAAGAACAAGCTGCACGAATACCCAAAAGAAGCAGGGATACTTTGTTTATCTCCCTATTATAGTTTATCTTTGCTACTGATATAGCTAGTTGTTCACGACCGTGATCAGCTCTTACCACGGCCGTAATCAACGCTCTTCACGGCCGTGAGCAACATTTACCACGGCCGTGAACAACTAATGATGCAAGCACCTTCATCCAACAATGCAGGCATCATAAACCAAAGATAAAGGCAGGATAACTTATGTATGAACGCTTGACAGCAAGCAGGCAATCACTATATAACCCAAGTTCTGTCCAAGTCCGGAAACTAATGATTAGTTTTGCGGATCAAAAGTAGCTATATCTTTATAACAAACAAGAAACGACGAATATGTTATAACGATGTAAAGCAATGGACGAAATAGAGAAAAACAACGGTGAGATCATCATATACCGGACAGAAGACGGAAGGACACAACTTGAAGTCCGTTTGGAGAATGAGAACGTTTGGCTGTCACAACAACAAATAGCCAATCTGTTTGGTGTACAAAGACCGGCTATCACAAAGCATTTGAAAAATATCTTTGAAAGTGGAGAATTAGAAGAAAATTCAGTTAGTTCCATTTTGGAACATACTGCGAGCGATGGAAAAAATTATAAGACACAGTTTTATAATTTAGATGCCATCATATCAGTCGGATATAGAGTCAACTCCCTACAAGCCACCCACTTCCGCCGCTGGGCCACCGAACGTCTGAAAGAATATCTGATCAAAGGTTTCGCCATGGACGACAAACGTCTGAAAGAAATGGGCGGCGGCGGTTACTGGTACGAACTACTCAACCGTATACGCGACATCCGTTCATCTGAAAAAGTACTCTACCGTCAGGTTCTTGACTTGTATGCCACCAGTGTAGATTATGACCCAAAGGCAGACGAATCCATCCGTTTTTTCAAAATCGTGCAGAATAAGTTACACTATGCCGCCCACGGCCACACAGCAGCAGAAGTGATCTTCGAACGAGCCGATGCAGAAAAGCCATTTATGGGACTGACCACATTTCCCGGCGAACAACCCCGGAAAGAAGATGTACTGATAGCTAAAAACTATCTCAATGAAAAGGAACTGAAGATACTGAACAACCTGGTTTCCGGATACTTCGACTTCGCAGAAATACAAGCCATCAAACGTTCGCCCATGTATATGTCGGACTATATACATCACCTGGACCTCATCTTATCGACCACCGGAGAGCAAGTTTTGCAGAACACAGGCACGATCTCTCACGAACAAGCCAAACAAAAAGCGCTGGGCGAATACCAAAAATATCATGTCAAAACCCTGTCGCCTGTAGAAGAAGCATATTTTGACAGTATCAAGAAACTGACAGCCGAAACAAAGAAGAAGAAAAAGAAATAAAATACAATAAACAGTATCATGGCAATACAATTTGAACTCTACAAGTCTCCCAACCCCAAGGACGAAGAAGACAAAGAACTCTACCACGCACGGGTAGTCAACTTTCAGCATATCGACACCGACTATCTCGCTAAAGAAATACAACAAGCGACTTCGCTGACCGAAGGGGATGTAAAAGCCGTCCTCGAATCGCTGAGCCACTTTATGGGATCACGCCTCCGGGAAGGGGAACGTGTTCACCTCGACGGCATCGGCTACTTTCAAGTAAAGCTGAACAGTCTGGAACCGATCACCTCGCCCAAGCTGAAAGCAAACCAAATGAAACTCAAAGCAAACATCGGCTTCAAGGCAGATAAAAAACTAAGAAGTTCGGTGAGTGTCGTCAAGGTGGAACGCAGTAAACTGAAGTTACACTCAGTGCCACGCTCCAACGAAGAGATAGACAGACTGCTGACCGCGTATTTCAGTAATAACCAAATACTGACCCGCTCGGACTTTCAAGGACTTTGCAAACTTACGCTTACCACTGCCGCCCGACATATCAAACGGCTGAAAGAAGAAAAGAAGTTGCAGAATATCAATACTCGTCAGAGTCCGGTTTATGTTCCGATGCCGGGATATTATGGTAAGCCGGAAGTAGAAGACACCGTAAAATAAGGGAAAGACAGAAAAATATGGCTTCAATAAGGGTGAGAGATGCTGCACCAGAACAAGAAAAGCAATGAGTATTGATAGAACTTTTGAACGATTGGTCTTTTTCATTTCCAAACAAGTCACTGCTTCCAAACTTTTCCTGCAATAAATGAATAGCGCCCATCGCTTCTTCGTAGGTGGCACGAAACTCCCGGCTGGGAGTAGTGGAGACTACTTCCAGTTGCTGGAAATCGTATTTATCAAGTGTGTCCAGACCATAAGTGTAGTCAGTAATGACACGCAACAGTCCGTTAGCCTCATCCAATGTTAGTTGCTTGTGCTCGATGACGTTGGAAAGGAGGTGAACAGTATTCTTCAAGTCTTCCAATTGCTCTATCTTTACTTGCTGATTGACGGCATAGCCTTTGATCAGGTATTCTTTCAAAACTTTGTTTGCCCAGACGCGGAATTGGGTACCGCGTTGCGACTTTACACGATAGCCGACGGAGATAATCACATCCAAATTATAAACAGCCGTCTCATATTGTTGGTCACTATAACTACCCATATGTGCAAATTTTGCACATGTGATATCACGTTCAAGTTCACCTTCCCTATAGACATTATTAATATGCCTGCCTATAACAGTACGATCCTTCTGAAACAATTCTGCCATTTGAGCCTGATTCAGCCACACTGTTTCATCCTCCAACTTCACATCAATTGAAGTCTTCCCATCTTTTGTCTGATAAATGACAATATTTCCTCTATCGTTCATAAAATGCCTCCTTTTTTATGCATTGCGCCCGTCCATTGCCTTGGTTAGCAATGGACGGGCGTACAAATGTAATACTTTAAAAAAGAAAAAGGCGACATACCGGCCTTTTATTCGACCGGACAAACCCATAATTGACTCTTATATTAAAGCGATTGATTCAATAAAGTTATAATCGAACGTGCCGGAATCCGGACTGTTTTTCCACTCTTCACTTTCTCAACGGGTAGCAGATCTTCTCCTTCTACATCCGAAGTGCGATACACCTGCCATCGAGTTTTCTTGCCATTTATCTTATTGATTGAAAACTCTTTGTCTTCCTGCGCATAGTTAATGAGAACAACAGCGTATGAGCCGTCCGCATTTTGATAAGCAGAACACATCAGTCCTTTTTGGTCCGTATCGCCTCCGGGGATTAAATTCCCCGCTTGATCGAAAGCAGAAACCGACAGGCGGACAGCTCCCGGACGGATGAAACGACTATAATTACCCAAAGCCCACATGAGTTTGGAGTCTTCTACCCGACCATCCTTCAAGTCATCATTCGTGTATTCCCGAATCAGCCCGTCTTTATAATCACCGCCGACGGCACGCCACCACTGCCAGCTCTTCGCTCCCGCATACACGATGTCATGATGGATGATACGGGCAACGTAAAGTGCCGTCTTCATCGTACGGTCGAAGCCGTGACCGCCACCTATCTCTTCGTCATTCCCCATGATACAGGTTTCTGACTGCCAGAAGCCGACGTTGTATTTATCCAAAGCTTCACGCAGTTGGCAGCGCATGGCACGCAGTTCACTCAGAGGAGTCGTTGTCCAGTAGCTATGACCAAGCATCAGTCGGGGCACATTGGGCGTATCACCCAAATACGTATCCACACTGTCCGGGCAGAAGAAAGCCTGAATCTGATAGCCACGCTGCCAGTCCGTCTGATGGGTACGGAGCATACAGCGATAGTCCGAAGACTCGTTCACCATAATCTGTGTATCCATTTTCCGGTTCACAAACTCCCGGCTCAGCAAACGGACGGTCCGGGCTACTTCCCGATTGGTTGCCGGAGAGCCTTCCTGCTTCGGTCCTACCCAGTTCCAATGCCCGTCCGGTTCGTTGAAAGGACAGATATAGTTGAACTTTATTCCGTCGTGCTTCTCTATTCCTTCTACTACATCGGCCAGGAAACGGGCATATTTCTCGTAACATTCCGGCTTCAGATTGGCGGTTCCTCCACGACCGGTATTGGTAGCCAGACCGTTCTGAGTATAATATACGGGAGGGGAATTCAGAAATGCGAGGAATTTAGTGACGCCCCGTTCTTTTGCCAGTTTCAGAAAGTTGCGTTGCCCCTGTTGCTTGTTCCAGTCGTAGGTTCCGTCGGCTTGCAGAAAACATTCGGTACGCATCCACGAAGAACCGATCTGACTGGCTTCCCCTTGTTCCGTACTGCCCGCCCCGACGTTGAAACGCCACAGAGACAAGCCGATTCCTTTCGGTTTTCCATTCGCATCGTTCTCTGTGCTGAAAAGCCAGTCGGCTATCTGGTTTTGTTTCTCCTGCGGCCACAAGCCAAGGATATGCATACTCCAGGCATCGGAAGCGCCGAAGTGTTCCATTGTCTGCAGAGGTTTGTCCACTTCAATCTGATAACGCAGGTCGGGGGCGGGTTGGGAACATCCGCCTACCATACCTATATATAAAAAAGCTAAGGCGACTGACAGTAATTTATAGTTCATCGTGAAATTTGTTTTTTATAATTTTTAAAGTGATAGTACAAAAATACGTGATTACGGCTAACTTTGGGGAATACAAAACGACCAAAAACTACCACAAATCTTGCAATGTCACAAATTATAAGGCTGAATAAAAACAAACTGGCAGGTTTAAGAATTCCTTAAACCTGCCAGTTATTATTTCATCGACTTAAAGCAACACCTTTTTCTACCTTGCTGATAACCTAATTCAGTTACCAGATTTATAAGCTCATTTAGTTGCTACCTGCATCTTCATCCTGATAGGTAAACGTACCCACCATCTGATAAGTCTTGCCATCCGCAGTATACTTATAATCTACATTAAAGACTTTCGAGTTCTGATTATAAGTACATGTACCATCAATCAAGTCAAAGTCCTCCCATGCCGAGATAGTGACATTGTTACCAGCATCAACTTTCAGTACAACAGCATGTTTCTTGATATTGGCAGTTGTTTCTGCCTGTTGCTCGTTATAGAAACGCACTGCATTTTCTTCTGTAGCTTTCAATGTTCTGACTATAGTAATAGAAGTGGATGCAACTATTTCATCATTACTATCCAGTTCGTGCCGAAGAGCTTTGAAGATGTAATTACCTGAGTATTTATTTACCAGATTGAAGGATACAATAAGTGCCGAGTCCTTCTGGTTGATCTCATAACCGGCAGAAGAAGAAGCAATCTTGAAAGTTATCGCATAGAGCGAATCGCACTCCAGACCTTCTGTTTTAACTTTAAAGGGAACTCTCGCATAAGTTTCGCCGGCTTTCAATGTAGTAGTATAAGAAGGTACCTCAAAAGCACTGGTAGCAAGTCCCTGATATTTGATATCAGTCGCAAGGAACTTGAACTTTTTATTATACCAGTCAATTACACTGTTATGGCTTTCCAGAGTCACATCCACATTCCCGTCAATCAAAAGAGAGCCACTTACACCCACTGTAATGAATCCTTCCTGCACTTCACTGCTATAAGCAAGTTCTTTAGTCACAAGATTGCTGGAAGCGCCGATCAGATAGAGTGTCTTCTTATATTGCTCCTTATCAAGCGGGCTTTCATAATCACAGCTACTTAAAACGACCAATAACAAAAGTATCGGATATAGTATTTTATTGATATTCATAACAAACGTTTTTTACTTAATTATTAATTCTGTACTTCGTGTGCAAAATTACCATCCCGGATTCTGAACCAGTTTCGGGTTCTTATCCATCGTTGTACGAGGGATAGGCAGGAAGTAATCTTTATAAGAGAATACACGATGCGAACGAGTATTATTGATCACTGTTTCCGTATGGAATGCTTTACGGTCTGTGCTACGTGCAGCAATGTTCATACCTGTTACAGGCTCATTGTATGCATCGATTGCATCTCCCCATCTACGCAAATCGTGATAACGTCTGCCTTCACAGAAAAACTCCACCCGTCTTTCACGCTTAATCAAATCCCGCATCGTAGTCACATCCCTTGCATCATCCGCTGTAATGCCCGGCAAACCGGCTCTATAGCGAACCATATTAAAGTATTTCACCATCTCGTCTACATCACGGCTCACTGTAATCCCATTCTCTTCGTCGGTATATGTATTACTTCCCAACTCATTCAATGCTTCCACATAGTTGAGCAGCACCTCTGCATAACGCATGATCGGGAAAGTTTTCGACTTCATCATACCTTTCAGCTGATCCTCTACATAATGAATGTACTTCTTGCAGGTAAAACCAGTGTGGTTATAATCTTCAGGATGATCGGACGACGGTGCAGCAGTACCATTAGCATAGTAAGTAACTGTCTGCTTAGTCTGATTACCTTCGGTTCCGATGTAAGAAAGTCCGCTCCAGTAGCAATGGTTAAAACCTACGCTGGCATAGAAACGCATTTCCATCTTATCAAACATCTTAGCAGCATCGGACGGAAGTGTATAGTCAGAGAAAGACTGTGAACTACCACCAATGGCTTCCCAGTAATTTGTGGGATAAAGTGGTGAGTTATTGATGTCGCTACCGTCTTCCATACGGAAAGCTTTCACAGTCGCATAAGTAATATTCAACCCATTACCACCACCCAGGCTCGTAGGAGTAGCAATCCATGCCGGAGAGTCGCCAGCTGTACTAGAGTAGCCGCACATATAAATAAACTCGTCATTATTATAAGCCGGAGTTTCACCATTGAACATAAAAGCATAAGAACGAAGCGCATCTATACCTCCCGCTCCATTAGGATAGTTTTCGTCAGGCACATTCTCCGGTAGCGGTTTTGTGTCTAGTTTTCTCTCAACAGTGTGCAGCTTATATTTAAAGCTACCAGCTTCCGAACCCTTAATCAAACGTTTGGCAAGAAGAGCGGCTGTTCCCCATTTGGATTCGTCTTTGACTTGAGGCATAAAGTTGGTACCGTCCGAACGCTTCCAATCAGCATAAAACTCATTTCCGTTGTACCAAGGACTTGCTTCGATCAGTCTTACTCTTCCCATCAATGCCAATGCCGCTCCCGAAGTAGGCAGATTGACTAGGGTAGACGTACGGCTGGAAGGAAGATATTCGTATGCTTTCTCGAAATTCTCGCAGATATAGTTAATACAATTCTCGTATGTCTCTCTTTCCAATGACATGCTTTCCGCACTGGCATCCACATCATAAGCCATCTCAGGCACAATGGGCACAGGTCCGTAAGCCTCTACCAGTTTATAATAGAAATAAGCTCTCAAGAAATAACAACGTCCCATAAAGTCACGCAAATCGCTCGTAGTAATATCCTCACATTCATTGATTCTTTCCAAGACGAGGTTGGCTTTACGAATACCTTTATACCAAGTACCATAGTTATTATAGAAATCACTCTGTGGAGTCACTTCGTCCACCATCAGCTGGATAGCTTTATGACGGGAGTCATTCCATGATGTAAAGTTCTCGTCCGAAGCTCCCTGATAAGGCGACCAAGCATTGGTCCACAAGTCTCCTTCATTAGGTAATAACTTTCCGGCACCATTGATATATTCTTCCAGATATTCCTTACGTTTAAATACAGAGTCTAGCTCAAAAATCTCATCGAAGTATGAGTCTACATCCAGGTAGTCGTCACAGGAGGTAAACATACTTCCTGTGCAACACATCAGTGCCATAGCGGCTATGCAATATATTTTTCTGAAATTCATAATTATACGATTTATGATAATGTTACAATTGAAACGGGATTAAAACGTCACATTAAGCTGAAGGGTGAATTTCCGTTGCAGAGGATACACGGCACCGTTTGACGATGCCTGCTCCGGGTCCCAAAGTTTCACCTTATCCCATACGTGCAGGTTTTCGCCTACAAGGCTCAAGGTAGCGTTCTGTACACTAATCTTATCTCGCAACCATGCGCTGGTGAATCTATAAGACAACTCGATATTTTTCAATCTGAAATAGCGGCCATCTGCCAACCAAAAGGTAGATGGGCGGTTATTGTTCTTATTCTCACCATAAGTCAGACGCGGGAAACGCGCGTTCGGATTTTCCGTACTAGCGTCACCGGAATATTCTCTCGGTGTCCAGCGATTCTTTTGATCAGCTACAATGTTAAGTACATTGCCTCGCGTTTCCCAAGCAAACGGATAGTATCCTGACCCCCCATAGAAATATTGCACTTTACCTACACCTTCAAAGAAAATGCTGGCAGTAAACTGTTTGTATCTGAATTCAGCAGCAAAACCATACTGAAGAGTCGGAGTATTCGAATAGGATAACGGTACAATATCATCATCATTGATAACACCATCACCATTGACATCTTTATACTTAATGTCACCTGGACGCACATCAGAAGAATAGGTTTGAACAGGACTACTTTCAATATCTGCCTGATCTTTGAACAAACCTAAAGATATCAAACCGCGTTGCACTCCATAAGGAACGTCTACAAAAGACTGATAAGGATATACTACGCCTGATTGCTCCCAATAGGTTACGTTATTGCGGGCGAATGTCCAGTTGCCACGAACTGTCATTCCAAAATCTTTGGTGAAATTATGGTTGAACGTTATGTTTCCATCAAATCCCCATGATTCCATTCCACCGATGTTGGTGTACGGATTGGTTACAAAACCTGCTTCTTCAGGAATGTTGGCACGTTGCTGGAAGATACCTTTGTTTTTATCCTTAAAGATGTCGGCAGTCAGTTCCACTTTGTCATTAAACATTTTCAGGTCTACACCAATATCCATTTTGGTTGTCTCTTCCCAGTTCAAGTCATTGGCACCTACGCGGCTCTCGCCAACGGTGCTACCAGGCCATGTTACTGAGCTATAATCGGTAGACACAGTAGAAAGGTACGGGAAGCGGATTTTCTTGATACGGTCATTACCTACTTTACCCAAAGAAGCTCTGAGTTTGAAGAAATCGAGGAACGGAAGTTTTTCACGCGTCCATTCATACTGAGTAGGCACCCATCCCAAAGCTACTGCCGGGAACCACCCGTAGCGGTTGCCTTTCTTGAATTGCTCGGAACCGGTATATCCTACATTGAATTCAAACATATAAGTATCCTTATAAGAATAAGTAGCACGAGCAGAAATAGCCTGATAACGTTTAGGAATGGAACGAATTCTTTCATCCAATGTGGTGTCGTCATCATCATTATTCAGATAAGAGTCTTTATTTTCCTGACGGTAGGCATTAAGTAATCCGGTCACACGATGGTCTTCGCCAAAGATTCTTTCGTAATTGATATTTCCTTCAAAATAATACTGACGGGCAATGCGGCGATAATCGCTGTAAGTCATATCAGTAGCACTCGATGTACGTTTAGAGATCAATGCTCCATTCTGCTTTCTTCCTGTGGCGTAATATAAGTCCGGAGTCTTGGTACGATACTGGTCAAAGTAGCCGGTATAGTTAAACGAGAATACGCCTCTTGCAGACAGTCCTTTTGTGATGAAATCCAACTTCTGATTCAGACTGGCATTCATACGGGTGGCCTGTGTTTCACTGATCTTATACCCTGTATAGTTCAACTGTACATAAGGAGAAACCTCATCCGAGTTTCTACCAAATGATGGAAGAGTACCATTGGAGTATTTCACCGGAACGATTGTTGCCGGAAGATTAGCTTGCGCCGACCATAATGCATTGTTATTATCACCATATCCCGGAGAATTACGTTTAGTGATAATCGTTTCCATATTCAAAGAGAGTAGAGTTGTTTTAGTCATATTGGCGTCTACGTTCGCTCTGAAATTATATTGATGGTAATCCACATTAGTATTATGTTTACTTACCGACTTATCTTGTTTGAAAACAGCTCCTTGGTTCATGATACCCATACTTACATAATAACGTGCATTGGTACCACCACCAGAAAGACTCAGGTGATGTTGATTGTCAATCACATAGTCATTCAGAATCACATCTCTCCAATTCACATTCGGATAAAGATCCGGATCGAGACCGGAACGGAACAGTTGGATTTCAGAATTAGTATAAATCGGATTCTTACCTCTGACAACACGTGCTTCATTAGCAAGGTTTGCATAGCCCACTGCATCTACATACTCCGGCATGCGGGGAGAATAGGAATATGTGGCATTTGTCTTGAAGTTTACAGTTAATTTACCGGCTTTACCTCTCTTGGTAGTTACAATTACTACGCCATTGGCACCACGCACACCATATACGGCAGTTGCCGAAGCATCTTTCAAAACTGAGAAACTTTCAATATCTGCAGGGTCGAGTGTATTCAAGTCACCTTCTACACCATCAATCAAGATCAGCGCCGAAGCATTTGCCCCAAACGTACTGATACCACGTACCCAAAATTCAGAGAAGTTATTGCCCGGCTCACCACTACGAGTCACACCAATGATGCCCGGCACACGACCTTGAAGCATATTGGATACGGAAGTAGCAGGAACCTGCAACTGTGCCGGATCAACAGAAGTAATAGCTCCCACAACAGAAACTTTACGCTGTGAACCACGACCTACTACCACTACTTCATCCAAACTACTGATACTTTGTTTCAATACAATAGTCTCACGCTCTTTAGATTCGGTTACTTTCACTTCTTTATTCTCAAAACCTACATAGGAAAACACAACGGTAGATTTGGGAGGAATATTATTCAAACGGAACTTTCCGTCCAAGTCGGTGATTACTCCGATAGATGTCCCTTTCACAGCAACACTCACACCTATAAGTTCCAATCCATCTTCACCAATGACAGTACCGGAATATGTCAATCCTCCCTGCGCATAGGCCATAGAAGAGAAGATGCCGCATAATATAAATAAGATGCTTATTATTTTTTTCATGATTAATTCCTGATTAATGTGTTTATTCTACTGAGTACTTTCTTAAAGCCGGATTTTCACGCTGAGCAATCCAAAATCCACCATTCCCGTCATAACTGATATCTTGGGGATTTGCAAATAAAGCAATATCAGGAGAACCATCGTCATCACCTTTTACACCAGCTGTACCCAAAATAGTAGTTACATATCTTTTTTCCATTTTCTCATCATAAGCTATTTTACGAATCACATGATTATTCTCCTGACAAACGAAAATATTACCATCTTCATCTATTGTAAGGCCACGCAAAAACTGGAATTTTGCCTCATCAGTCAGAAAACCATCTGTAGTTCCTGTATTATTCTGGTTAATCTGCTCGTAAGCATGTGTACCATCTTCTTTTACCCAAACTTTCAGAATCTTATTTTTATCAGTAGTTACATAGAAACAATCTTCAAAAGCACTATAAGCGATGTAAGCGAAAGGACCGCCACTAAAATCATTATGTTCAAACAAAATCTCATTATTAGTTGGATTATCGACTTCAATACGTCCTAAACGACCTCTTGCTGTAACATAATACAACCATTTATTGTCGCCATCCAAAGCGACAGCCCAAAGGTCAGTACCTGAACTGATATCACAAAGCCGAGAAGGAACCCATGCCTGCGATTTCTTATAGACATAAACAGTATTAGCACCATTAATGGTAGCACCATAAGCCAATGTTTTATCATTAGATATCGCCACTTTCCCAACCACAGGACCGCTTTGGATAGTAATCACAGCATCTTCGTCTATAGAGACATAACGTATACTGTTATTATTCCATGCCTGACCTATGATACCCGACTGTTCATCAATGCAAGCTACACCAAACATCTGCCCAAAAGTTGCCTCAGCCAGACTTCCATCTTTACCGGCACCATCAGCTCGTACAAAATCACCGGCAATAGTAGATACATTCTCAGACACAGAATATTTAAAAGTCTCATCAGCCACCACAGTCTGATCATTCACCTTAACCGTAATCTTATTGAAACCTTCTGCCTGACGTGGCGCCATACAATAAATCGTAGTATTATCTACTCCCACTACGGCAGCCTTGTTCTCCTTTTCCATATTATCTGTGAATAATACGGTTACCACAGATTTGTCATTTCCAAAGTTATTACCTATAATAATCACTTTCTCTGCTACCCGACCGGTATCCGGCGTAAAATAGTCAATAGTGACAGGTTTGTTCGGGTCATAGGAATCCGTACCTGATTCCTTGTTGTCATTACAGCACATCAGCACCAACGACAAAAACCCTAATAAGGGAAGAAATAGTCTTTTCATAACGTTTTTCTTTTTACATATTAAATTATTGGTTCACTAAAAATTCTTTATTGGCATATCAGCGTTATAAACGCAGGAAGATAAAACAGCACATATAATCAGGAAAAAGACATCGATTGACGAATGACTTTAGTTTTTTAAAGATTATATTAGTTTTCATTTTCATAATATTAGTTTATTTCGTTGTTATCTACAGCAAAGATACGAATAAGTGTAGATTTTACATTATAAAAATCATTCAAAAAACGTAGAGAATCATTCATAAACGATTTACACACGTTGGCTGCAAGAAACACAACTCCTTTCTTCCTCTTTAGCAGGACTTTATATGAATATGAATAATATAGATCGAGTTTAATAATCTATAGAGTAGATATTCAATGATGACGGACTACCTTTATACAATGTCTCTACATTTATTATTAACGGCGCCGAATTATCGGAATTATAGCATCGAATGACTGCTTCACCCTTTTCATTCGTTTTCACATTCGGATTCCAGTATAGTGTGCGGCGAGAATCTTCCGTATAGAGAGGAGCGCCATCAGGATAAGCTGGTGAATAAAATTCCAAGGGCTCATTATATCCTTGTATATAGGTATGACGAATCCCGCGCCGGGCTTTATAAGTTTTATTCGGGTCCCAGTCATCAATCGTAGTGATGGAGCAAACTACTACTGACGATTTCTGCAACGGACCTTTCTTCATAGTCTTTCTATCTTTCTCACCCCAAAGTGCATCTGGTCCGGAATCCGCACCTATAGCATCCTGCAAAGGCAACTCACTCAAATCTCCATCCTGCCAGCGACCACTCCAAAAATTATTTGCTGTAAATTTCGTCACTCTATTACTCTGCTTGTTCATCACAAAAACAGATTCCCCTCCTGCCTGATCATAATAAAGCATGATAGATTTAATAGCATCCACATCTTTGTCCAACACATAATCCGTTTTACCATAAGATAAAACCCCGCCGTTGACTATAAATAAAACTCTTGAGTTATTATAGTGCAGGCTCAATGAATCACTCAATCTGAAATTAGGATTTAATTCCTTCAACAGCATAGGCAGATTGTACACCGCTTCTCCTTTATCACGCATTTTATCTACCACCTGCGTTATATTATAATAACCCAGAATCTCTTTTTCAAAGCGTTCAGTTTGCTTCAATAACAAGTTCAGACGCTTGGCGTTCACCACCACTTCATCCAGCAAATGATGATCCGGTCCGAATACAGAATCTTTATAAGCAATATCCAAGGTGTCCAACAACTGTTTCAAATCACCCGTCTCTTTCCATTCCGGATTCAGCTCATAATAATCAAGCTTCCGTAAGGAAGGCTCAAAATTACGGAACAACTTCACGACTGCCTGCTTGTTCCACTTCTTTCCCTCGTTCCGTGTCTGTATGAGAGCATCCATAGAACCGCTAAAACCATCTACCGGCGCACTAAAATACCCCAATGAATCCGTTTTTGTCATACCTGCAATAGAGACCGAATCCCTGCGCGCAAGAATACTCACCCCGACATTCCGTAACGCCTTACCGAAATAAGATTCGACCTGTCCATACAGGGTCAGCGAGGTCTCCGGAAGATACCGAGGCAAGAAAGGACGTTTACCTATCAGTCGGGAAAGGTCATACTTCCGCCAGCCACGTACCAACAGAAGGACATCCAACATTTTGAAACGTTCGGCAGACTGGTTCTCAAAATAAAAACCGGGTTGATGAATATAGCCTTTCAGATCGGAGACAAGCAACAAATCCGTATAAATGGAATGATCGTATTCCCGAAAATCAGACTCTACACCGTTGCGGATAGATACAGAAAGATTGGCCTGTACCGGACGATTCAGATGATCTCTCACTTTAATCCGGCAAGTCACCGGCTCAAAAGGACGATACAGGGCGTGATCCGTTTTACAGGCAAGGAGCATGGAAGAACGCGGCATCACATAACAAAAACGCTCGCATAACGTTTCCCCTTTCAGATTGACCAGAGATATCTGTTGCACTCCGGGCGGTAGTTCTTTAGTCGAAATCCGGAATTGGCAGTTCAATTCATCTTCAAAGTCCAGTGTCATACATTTGTAAGGTCGCCCCTGAGAAGATACAAAAACAGCCAGTGTGTCTTTCATTGCCTGTGAACTGCGGGCTACAGTGATATCCAACATTTCCCGCCGGTTATCGATTCGGAGTACATATCCTTGTGGAAGAGCTTCCGGAAGGTCAAACTGATAAGTGGAGCCTTCATAATCAATTTTTGCCACACCCGCCTTTTCTTCGGGCTTATACTCAAAGTAACCCATCCCGTCATGCAATGAACGGATATGCGCCAGTTCTTCACCACTCGGCAAAACCACTGTTCCCTCTACATCAGCAGCTCCTTTGTCACGGCTGGTGGCTTCAAAAGCTACAATCGAAGATATGCCTTTAACCAGTTGTCCACCCTCCGGAAAAAAGCGGACTGTAAACTTCTTCTCTTTATCCTTCGGCCTCTGTTTCATCGAAGCGTCCATACGATAGGTAGCTATACTCCGAGGAGTCTCTTCATCGCTCAGCCGTTTCCGATAGACGGGTAATACACGGGAAAAACAGGAAGGGTTATCAAAAGCAAGCATCCACTTTGTATAGGCACGCATTTCATAATAACCGGTAAAGAAGGTATTGTTCAAAATGATTTGTCCCGTTCCCTCCCCATCCGTAAGCTGAATAATTTGCCGCTCTACGACATTTCCCAACTGGTCCAGTAATTCTACATACAAAGGTTTGCTGATCGTCGTCGGTAAGTTTTGTTCAGCCGTCACTACATACGCTTTGAACCAAATCGTATCACCAAGGTAATAACTTGCATTATCCAAATGAAGACTCACTTTCTCGCGAGGGTACGCATCTGCGAAGTTCTGCGCATAACGGAAATATCGGGAAAAGATTGTATCGGATGACTGCGCATAAACGTTCGCTGTACACAAGATGAACAGAGTGGTAATAAAAAATGCCTTCCAGCTTTTATCATGTTCGTGTAAAGAATCAGATTCCATTTTCTGCAAGTATTAGATTCGGTTATTTGATTGATTGCAAAATTACAGTTGTTTTATTTTATTCGCTGTAAAAATCATGCAGAAAGGGTAGAAAATCATGCAATGAATCATTTGTCTATACTAAATACAAGATTTATTTGTACTTTTGAGAGTGAATATCAAGGAATACATAATATCTGAAACGATGAAAACATACATTGCGGCTTTCTTCCTCCTGCTATCCGCCACATTTGTGGCAGCCCACCCTTACCTCATCCAAAGATTGGGAATAGAACAAGGCTTATCCAACAATTATGTATTGAGTATCACGCAGGACAAGCAGGGATTTCTGTGGTTCGCCACCGAAGAAGGGCTGAATAAGTTTGACGGAACCCGCTTTATCACCTACTATAAAGAGGAGCAATCTTCTTCTGTTCAAAGCATTACCGGCAACGAACTCAATGAAGTGTACGCCGATCCCGTGCAGCCTGTTATCTGGATAGCCACCCAGCGGGCAGGACTCAACGCTTATAATTACGAGACACAAAGTTTCAGCGTCTACCAATATAATCCGGAAGACCCGCAAAGTCTGATAACGAACGATGTCACTCACATTACCTCATCCGTACAAGCCGGCAAAGGGTTATGGGTATGTACTTATTACAGAGGTATAGAGTATCTGGACATCGCTACCGGGAAATTCACTCATTATAACAAAAGCACAGTACCCGCCCTTCCCTCTGAGCAGACCTGGACAGCCACGGAGGCTGAGGATGGCAAACTATACATCGGACACGTAGAAGGCGGGTTGAGCATCCTCTCCCTGAATGACAAATCCGTGAAGCACTTCGTCCATGATCCTCAAAACCCGAACAGCCTTCCGGGGAACGATGTGCGTTGTATCTATAAAGATACCAACGGAAATATATGGATCGGAACCAGCAAAGGACTAGCCCTGTTCAATGCCAATACAGAAACATTTACCAACTTTCATAACAACCCGGGGAATATTCACGGAGCATTGTCAAGCTATATCTTCTCCATCAAACAACTCAAAGACAACAAACTCTGGATTGCAACAGAACTGAACGGAATCATGATACTGGACTTACAGCAAAATCAGTTTCTGCTGCCCGAACAAATACGCTTTGAGTTTATCCGCGAAGGGGACAATAACTACAGTTTGTCCAACGCCAGCGCACGGTATATCTTTCAAGACTCTTTTAATAATATCTGGATAGGGACTTGGGGAGGAGGAATCAATTTTATCAGCAATGCTCCTCCCGCATTCCATACATGGAGCTATTCACCCACCCAAATGAATGAAAGTTCGCTGAGCAACAAAGTCGTTAGCAGCGTCTGCGATGACGGACAAGGAAAATTGTGGATAGGAACTGACGGAGGAGGTATTAACGTATTCGAAAACGGAAAACGGGTGGCCATTTACAATAAAGAAAACAGAGAACTCCTGTCCAACTCAGTGCTTTGTTCGCTGAAAGACTCGGAAGGCAACCTATGGTTCGGCACCTATCTGGGCAACATCAGCTATTACAATACAAGACTGAAGAAGTTTCAGATCATCGAACTGGAAAAGAATCAGCTTCTCGACGTACGCGTCTTCTATGAAGACAAGAATAAAAAGATATGGATAGGAACTCACGCAGGGGTGTTCGTTGTAGACCTTGCCAGCAAGAAGGTGATTCATCATTATGACACCTCCAACAGCCAGTTGCTGGAAAACTTTGTACGCAGCATTGCCCAAGACAGTGAAGGACGTTTCTGGATAGGAACTTTCGGAGGAGGAGTCGGGATATATACGCCGGATATGCAACTGGTCAGGAAGTTCAACCAATACGAAGGTTTTTGTTCCAATACGATTAATCAGATATACCGGAGCAGCAAAGGTCAGATGTGGCTTGCCACCGGTGAGGGGCTGGTATGTTTTCCTTCGGCCCGTAATTTTGACTATCAGGTTTTTCAAAGAAAAGAAGGACTGCCCAATACACACATAAGAGCTATCAGTGAAGATAAGAACGGCAACATCTGGGCAAGTACCAATACCGGCATCAGTTGCTATATCACCTCTAAAAAATGTTTCTATACCTACGATCACTCCAACAACATCCCACAAGGAAGTTTCATCAGCGGATGCGTTACCAAAGATCATAACGGGCTCATCTATTTCGGCTCTATCAACGGATTGTGTTTCTTCAACCCCGATATTGCCATAAACAGTCCGCAGATTCCTCCTGTGGTTATCACTAAAGTGAGAATTCCCGGACGACTCACAAGTCGGGAGAAGAACGAAACCGCTATTCCCATCTCCGAAGGAGAGATAGAATTGACTCATGAACAAAATAGTTTTAATCTTACTTTCAACGTACAGGACTATTCACTGGCCAACCAAGTGGAATATGCCTATATGCTGAAAGGACTTGAAAACTCATGGTATACGATCAACGAGCAAAACAGCGTCACCTTCCGCAATATTCCTCCCGGCAAGTATGAGTTTCTGGTAAAAGCCCGCCTGCACAATCAGGACTGGTCGGAGGACACGACATCTCTCAGGATACATATTAACCCTCCTCTCTGGCTGACATGGTGGGCAAAACTTATTTATATTCTGATCACTATCAGCATTATTTATACTATTATCCATGCCTATAAGAAGAAAATAGACCTCGAAAGTCTCTATACCCTGGAAAAGAAAAACCACGAACAAGAACAAGAATTGAATCAGGAACGTTTGCGATTCTATACTAACATCACTCATGAGCTGCGCACACCACTGACCCTGATCCTCGGTCCGCTGGAAGATATGCAGAAAGACACGTCACTGCCGACCAGACAGGCGCAGAAACTTTCTGTCATCCACCAGAGTGCCCTCCGGCTGCTCAACCTGATCAATCAGATTCTTGAGTTCCGGAAAACGGAAACGCAGAACAAAAAGCTATGTGTTTGCAAAAGCAACATCGCGCCCCTCGTTCATGAAATCGGACTCAAATACAAAGAACTCAATCAAAAGAAAGCGATCGACTTTCAGATTCAAATAGAAAAAGAAGAGATGCTTCTGTTCTTTGACAAAGAAATCATCACCATTATCCTCGATAATCTGATTTCCAATGCCATCAAATATACGGAACAGGGAAAAATAACCTTGAGCTTGTATCCCACCACACGAAACGGAGTCACTTATACGGAGATTAAAGTCAGTGATACGGGATACGGAATCTCTGCGGAAGCCTTGCCTCATGTTTTCGACCGTTACTATCAGGAAAGCGGCAAGCATCAGGCATCCGGCACAGGTATCGGACTGGCTTTAGTCCGAAATCTTGTAGAACTGCACGAAGGCGAAATCCGGGTGGAAAGCATACAGAACGAAGGAAGTACTTTCTATATCAGCTTATTAACAGACAATATCTACCCCAACGCTTTGCATGGAGACTCTACGAAGCAAACAGAGGAGGAAATGATATCAGAAGCTGTTCCGGAAGATTCTCAAAATACGGAACCGGAAACGAGCAAACCTATCCTGCTGATTGTAGAAGACAATGAAGATATACAGAAATACATCGCCGAATCTTTCTCCGACTCTTTCGAAGTAATCACAGGCAGCAACGGTGAGGAAGGGAAACAGCAGGCTCTCAACCGTATTCCCGATATTATAGTAAGCGATATCATGATGCCGGTAATGGATGGCATCACGCTATGCCGTCAACTAAAAGAGGATGTGCGTACCAGCCACATCCCTGTCATCCTGCTAACGGCCAAAGATTCATTGCAGGATAAAGAAGAAGGATACGAAGTGGGAGCGGATTCTTATCTGACCAAGCCTTTCAGTGCTTCACTGCTGCGAAGCCGCATCAACAATCTGCTTGATTCGAGAAAGAAACTGATTGCTCAATTCCAGCAGGCCGGAACGAATCATAACCCCAATTCTCATTTGGATGAAAAGCGTTCCATAATCACCGAGGCGCTCAGCAAACTGGATAACGAATTCATTGAGAAAATCACGCAACTGGTTGAGGATAACCTTTCTTCGGAGAAGATCGACATCACTTATCTGTCCGACAAGATGTGTATGAGCGGTTCTACGCTCTACCGGAAAATGAAAGCACTGACCGGACTTTCTACGAACGAGTACATCCGGAAAGTAAAAATGCAGAATGCGGAACGGTTACTCCTCGAAGGAAAATATAATATCTCGGAAATAGCCTATAAAATAGGAATGAACAGTACAGGCTACTTCCGTCAATGTTTTAAGGATGAGTTTGGTGTCTCTCCTTCAGATTATCTGAAGCAGTTCACCTCCCCAACTCCTCCACCATCGTCTTAAACAACGATCTGCTGTCATTCAGCGGCATATCCGTAGCCAAGTCCCAGCTCATCATTCCTTTGAGCTGCTGGTCCATCGCATAACGTGTCTTGGCACGGATATTATTTTGCCCGTCAAAGACATACACGTCTCCTTTATAGGTTACTTCGTTTTGTGCCGGCCCCGTAATCAGCCCGTCCTGCACAAAACTGAAGTAAGCCTCAGTCTTCTTTGAGCCATCTTTTGTCACGCCATAGAAAGGAACGCCTGCCACCAGCTTTTCCTTTGGAATGCCATAAGCCAACGCCATCTGTATATCCGAACAGTATTTCTCCATCGGGAAGCGAACCGGCGAAGGACCGTAACACTGATAAGAAATGAAATCGACCGCAGCAATCGCCTCTTTACTAATCTTATAACACACAGGATGCAGGGATACGCTGAACACATATTTATCTCCCAATACCTCTCTCATCTTCAGAATAGCCAGACTGTAATCTTCATACTCTTTTTCAGTCTCCGCCCATTCAAAATCCAGATCGATGCCATCGAGCTTATTCTTTTCCAGTATCTTCTTTATGTTTTTGGCAAATGCAACACGGGCCGCCTCATCTGCAACCATCGCTTTCCACTCGCCACTGGCAGCGCCCAGACGAAGTTTTGTCTTTGTTCCTTTCACATCCGCACGGACAGACTTTATCAATTCCTCCCAACTAGTCACTCCTTTCCCATTCTCAAAGATACGGGGATTCTCAAACGAAAGCGACCCATCTTTATTGGGACGGACGTTCAGAAAAATCAGATCATCACTCGCCCTTAAACTCTCGGCAGAAATACGTCCGCGATTGTAGAAATTACCCCGTACATACGAACTAATGAAGCAGTTTTGTTGCGCATACAACGATAATCCGACAAACAAGAGAAGGAAAAATACAATTTTTCTTGGTAGTAGCATAATAATTGATAATTAATGGGTTTTGATCGCAAAAGTAGGTACAGGCAAAGAAAACAAATGTTCAAAAATCACTATAATACTTCCAAAAATCAACATAAAGTTTCTTATTGAGAGATGTAAAACAAAAACATCCTTTTAAAAAGGGAATTAAGTGTTTTACCGGAATCAATTACATTAAATCGCAAAAGTTTTCCGGATTATAATACAAAGTGAATAACAATCACTATCTTTAGGCATAAAATCAGTTCATATGATCATTTATCTACATGAAAGCAACCGTCTAACTTAGACTGACTTTTGAAGAAATGCAACATCTATACGTATATGAATAAACTCGTACTTACCGGTCTGCTGGCAGCCGGAACCATGACGCACCTGCAAGGCGCTCAACCTGCCGGACAACGCCCCAACATCCTTTTTATCCTGAGTGACGACCACACCTCCCAAGCCTGGGGCATCTATGGCGGAGTACTGGCAGAATATGCCCACAACGCCAACATCCGCCGGCTGGCAAAAGAAGGGGTAGTGCTCGACAACTGTTTCTGCACCAACTCTATCTCAGCACCCAGCCGTGCCAGTATCCTCACCGGTCTATACAGTCACCGGAACAGACTGTACACCCTTGCGGACTCACTGGACACCTCCATCCCCACCCTTGCCACCCTGCTACAAGCCAACGGATACCACACCGGACTCGTCGGCAAATGGCATATCCAGTCGCAACCGCAAGGATTCGACTACTACTCCATCTTCTACGATCAAGGCGAATACCGTGACCCGACTTTCATAGAGAGCACCGACCCGTGGCCCGGCAACCGCCGGTTCGGCGAACGGGTGCTCGGCTTCTCCACCGACCTCGTCACCGAGAAAGCCATCCGATGGATGAAAGAGCAGGACGGCAACCAGCCCTTCCTGATGTGCTGCCATTTCAAAGCAACGCACGAACCCTACGACTACCCGATACGCATGGAGCATCTCTACGACGGCGTCACCTTCCCCGAACCCGAAAACCTGCTGGACTGGGGACCGGAAACCAACGGCCGTTCTTTCAAAGGACAGACACTGGAAGAGCTGGAACGTCGCTGGCGCATCGCATCACAGGACCCCGACAAGTGGTGGTGTCGCTACCCCGGACTGCCGTTCAGCACCGAAGGGATGCAACGGACGGCCGCCAGACGTGCTTCCTACCAAAAGTTTATCCGTGACTACCTCCGTTGCGGCGCTACCGTCGACGACAACATCGGCAAACTCCTAAACGCTCTGGACGAAATGAATATCGCCGACAATACCATCGTCATCTACGTCTCCGACCAAGGCTATTTCCTAGGCGAACACGGCTTCTTCGACAAACGGATGTTTTATGAAGAATCGGCTCGTATGCCTTTCGTTATCCGTTATCCGAAGAAGGTACCCGCAGGAAAACGTCTGGACGATCTGATACTGAATGTCGATTTCGCACCGACGCTGGCAGAATTTGCCGGAGTAAAGATGGAGAATGTGCAAGGAGACAGCTTCGTCAGCAACCTGGAAGGCAACACGCCGACCGACTGGCGAAAAGAAATCTACTATCGCTACTGGACCAATCATGCTATTCGTCCCGCGCACTTCGCCATCCGGTCAGACCGTTACAAGCTGATCTTCTATTATGCCCGAAATCTAGACATGACTGATACGGAGAACTTTGACTTTACTCCGTCATGGGACTTCTATGACTTACAGAATGATCCGCACGAGAATCATAATGCATACAACGATCCGAAATATGCACCTGTCATCAAACAGATGAAGAAAGACTTATTGAGACTTCGCAAAGAAACCGGAGATACGGACGGGAAATATCCGGAAATGCAGGAACTGCTTGAAAAATACTATAATAAGTAAGTGACTGGTACGGAAACTGAACTGTCGCATTTATAACTTGAACTTAGGCAGCTGCTACAAGTGAAAAAGATAGCAGTTTTGCCCTAACGCTCTCATTATTCGCGTGTATCCCTTTATTCATCGGCATTTCAAGCATTACAGCAAGTATGGTGGCAGAGTGAGAGCAAGGGTTTGCTCTCACTCTGCCACCACGGCATATAGGTCGTTTATCCTACATTATACTTTGATTTACTGGGTATTAACATCTGACGCGTCAGCTATTAACGATTGTCATGTCAGCTATTAATAATTGAGAAATCAGGTATTAACAGCTGAGAAGTCATCCATTATTGACTGAAAAATGAAATAATACCTTTCGAACGGACAGGTCAATCAGAGCAACTTATGCGGTCAAGTGAGTTGAATCGAGCTGTCATATGAACGAAATCGACAGTTGTTCCAAGAAGTTTCATTACTTGAAACAGTTTGTTTCATGCCTTGAAACACTTGGTTTCAACAGGTGGAACTAATGATGAAACTACTTGTTCTGAATATATCATGTAAAGGGATGAAGAAAATGCTGCAGATGGCAGATAAAAATGTATTAATGTATTAAAGAACGCCATTCAGGAGTCCGTGAAACTTCAAAGTTGTGCAAACAAAACCAATAAAGACAATCATATCCCCGTTTCTGCTAAAACATAATGGAAGAAAGAATTTTATTTTCACAAAAAACGACTATCTTTGTCCCTGTAGACAACGATTCACGGATAAAACCCATGTCAAAAGACTCACTTTGTGCTCAACATACAGATTGCTCAGGATGCCCCAAAGCGATGGAAAGTACTCTTATTCACAGAAATCTGCTCAGAGGGCAGCATATTCCGAAGGATAAGTGCACGCAAAACTGCATGCTCTTTATGATCGAGGGCGAATTGCTGATCAACAGTGACGAACATCCCGGAACGACACTACACGAGAAACAGTTTATCCTGCAAGCCATCGGCTCAAAATACGAGATACTGGCACTGACGGACGTATCATACATCCTTTTCTGGTTCAACGAACTGCCGTTGCTATGCGAAAACCGCTACCGTGAAATCATCGACCAGGCAGAAGGCCCGCTGACCTACACCCCAATGGTGATGAACCCGCGCCTGTTCTATCTCATCAACGACGTAGCCGCATACCTTGACGAATCGACACCCGCCTGCGGCAAATATATCGACCTGAAATGTCAGGAGATGGTGTATATGATCACCAATTACTATCCCCTGCCCCAGTTGAGGGCTTTCTTCTACCCGATCAGCACCTATACGGAAAGTTTCCAATACTTTGTCATGCAGAATTACAGCAAAGCGAAGAACGTCGAAGAATTCGCACATCTGGGAGGCTATAACACCACCACCTTCCGCCGTCTCTTCCGAAACTTATACGGCGTGCCCGTCTACGAATGGATGCTGGAGAAAAAACGGGAAGGCATCCTCGAAGACCTACAGCACTCTAATATGCGGATTACAGAGATTTGCAACCGGTATGGTTTTATGTGGTTAAGTAATTCATCTGTAGGAAGGAAAGTGGTGATGAGCGTTACCGGTATCGCCCTTGTCCTGTTTCTAACATTTCACATGGCGATGAACTTAGTTGCAATCATCTCGGCTGATGGTTACAACATGATTTGTGAGTTTTTGGGAGCAAACTGGTATGCGCTGGTAGCTACCGCAGCACTGGCTGCTCTTTTCATTATTCACATCATCTACGCGTTCTGGCTGACAATGCAGAATCGCACAGCGCGCGGTAGCGAACGCTATGCAGTAGTCGACAAACCGAAAACTGTAGAGTGGGCTTCTCAAAACATGTTGGTGTTAGGCATTATCGTTATCGTAGGCCTCGGTTTGCACCTCTTCAACTTCTGGGCAAAAATGCAGTTGCCGGAACTGATGCACAACCTGGACATGCACGCTGATACACTGACGCTGGCTTATGCGGCAAACGGTGCATATCACATCCAGCAGACATTCTCTTGTCCGGTTTATGTAGTGCTCTACCTCATTTGGCTGTTTGCTCTGTGGTTCCACCTGACTCACGGTTTCTGGAGCTCCATGCAATCACTGGGATGGAACAACAAGGTATGGATCAATCGTTGGAAATGTATTTCTAACATCTATTCTACGATTGTAGTACTCGGTTTCGCACTCGTAGTAGTGGTATTCTTCGTGAAATCACTCCTTTGTGGCGGTGCTTGCTAAATAGTAAATTGTAAATGATTAAATTGTAAATAATATTATGATCAAGATAGATTCAAAAATTCCAGAAGGCCCGGTGGCTGAGAAATGGACCAACTATAAAGCTCACCAGAAATTGGTGAACCCCGCTAATAAACGCCGTTTGGATATCATCGTTGTGGGTACGGGTCTGGCAGGTGCTTCTGCTGCTGCATCCCTCGGTGAAATGGGTTTCAGAGTATTCAACTTCTGTATTCAGGACTCTCCGCGCCGTGCACACTCTATCGCTGCACAGGGTGGTATCAATGCTGCAAAGAATTATCAGAATGATGGTGACTCCGTTTACCGTCTGTTTTACGATACAGTAAAAGGTGGTGACTATCGTGCACGTGAAGCCAACGTTTACCGTCTGGCCGAAGTGTCCAACGCTATCATCGACCAATGCGTGGCACAAGGTGTTCCTTTCGCACGCGAATACGGCGGTACACTGGACAACCGTTCTTTCGGTGGCGCACAGGTATCACGTACATTCTACGCTAAAGGCCAGACCGGTCAGCAACTCTTGCTGGGTGCTTACTCCGCACTGAGCCGTCAGGTAAACGTAGGTACGGTGAAGTTGTTCACCCGTTATGAAATGCAGGACGTTGTGATCATCGACGGACGTGCACGCGGTATCATCGCCAAGAACTTAATCACCGGCGAACTGGAACGTTTCGCTGCTCACGCCGTAGTAATCGCTACCGGTGGTTACGGTAACGCTTACTTCCTGTCTACCAACGCTATGGGTTGTAACTGTACAGCTGCTATCTCTTGCTACCGCAAGGGTGCTGTATTCGCTAACCCCGCATACGTTCAGATTCACCCGACTTGTATCCCGGTACACGGTGACAAGCAGTCCAAACTGACTCTGATGTCCGAATCTCTGCGTAACGACGGTCGTATCTGGGTTCCGAAGAAGAAAGAAGACGCTATCAAATTGCAGAAAGGCGAAATCAAGGGAAGCGATATTCCTGAAGAAGACCGCGACTATTATCTGGAACGCCGTTATCCGGCATTCGGTAACCTGGTTCCACGTGACGTTGCCAGCCGTGCAGCTAAAGAACGTTGCGACGCAGGTTTCGGTGTGAACAACACAGGTCTGGCCGTATTCCTCGATTTCTCTGAAGCTATCAACCGCCTGGGCATCGATGTAGTGCTTCAGCGTTATGGTAACCTCTTCGATATGTATGAAGAAATCACTGACGTTAATCCGGGCGAACTGGCAAAAGAAATCAGTGGTGTGAAATATTATAATCCGATGATGATTTATCCGGCTATCCACTACACAATGGGTGGTATCTGGGTAGACTACGAACTGCAGACTACCATCAAGGGTCTGTTCGCTATCGGTGAATGTAACTTCTCCGACCACGGTGCAAACCGCCTCGGTGCTTCCGCATTGATGCAAGGTCTGGCCGACGGTTACTTCGTATTGCCTTACACTATCCAGAACTATCTGGCAGATCAGATTACTGTTCCTCGTTTCTCTACTGACCTTCCGGAATTTGCCGAAGCAGAAAAGGCAGTTCAGGCTAAGATCGACAAGTTCATGAGCATCCAGGGTAAAGAATCAGTTGATTCTATCCACAAGAAACTGGGTCACATCATGTGGGAATACGTAGGTATGGGACGTACGGCAGAAGGCCTGAAGAAAGGTATCGCCGAACTGAAAGCAGTCCGCAAGGAATTCGAAACCAATCTGTTTATCCCCGGTTCTAAGGAAGGTATGAACGTTGAGCTCGACAAGGCTATCCGTCTGTATGACTTCATCACTATGGGCGAGCTCGTTGCTTACGACGCATTGAACCGTAACGAAAGTTGTGGTGGTCACTTCCGTGAAGAATACCAGACTGAAGAAGGAGAAGCAAAACGTGATGACGAAAACTTCTTCTACGTAGCTTGCTGGGAATATCAGGGTGACGATGAAAAGGCTCCTGTATTGATCAAAGAACCGCTGGTATACGAAGCTATCAAGGTTCAGACCCGTAACTACAAGAGCTAATCGGTGAAGTTAAACATTTAAAAGAATTAGACGAAAATGGATAAAAATATATCATTTACACTGAAGGTATGGCGTCAAGCAGGCCCGAAGGCTAAAGGCGCTTTTGAAACCTACCAAATGAAAGATATCCCCGGTGATACTTCCTTCCTCGAAATGCTGGATATTCTGAACGAACAGCTGATCAGCGAAAGAAAAGAACCGGTTGTATTCGACCACGACTGCCGCGAAGGTATCTGCGGTATGTGTTCTCTTTACATCAACGGACATCCGCACGGTCCTGCAACAGGTGCTACTACTTGCCAGATTTACATGCGTCGTTTCAACGATGGTGACACCATCACTGTTGAGCCTTGGCGTTCGGCCGGTTTCCCTGTCATCAAGGACTTGATGGTAGACCGTACTGCTTATGACAAGATCATGCAGGCCGGTGGTTATGTAAGCGTTCGTACAGGCGCTCCGCAGGATGCCAACGCTATCCTGATCCCGAAGCCCATCGCTGACGAAGCTATGGATGCCGCTTCTTGTATCGGTTGCGGTGCTTGTGTAGCTGCTTGTAAGAATGGTTCTGCTATGTTGTTCGTTTCTGCAAAGGTCAGCCAGCTGAACTTGCTTCCGCAAGGTAAACCGGAAGCTCTGCGCCGTGCGAAAGCTATGTTGTCTAAGATGGATGAACTCGGATTCGGTAACTGTACCAACACCCGCGCTTGCGAGGCTGAATGTCCGAAGAACATCTCTATCAGCAACATCGCCCGCCTGAACCGCGACTTCATCATCGCTAAACTGAAAGACTAAGCGTGAGCTTGATTTGATTAATAGCATAAATCCCCCGTCGGCGTTAGCTGGCGGGGGATTTTCTTTTTACTCATTAGCAAAAGTATAATAAAACGACTCAGTTAAGTTCATAGTAAAGTTTGTATAAACGCAAATCGCTTCTCATAATCATCCTCAGATATAGATAAAGCAAGATAACTATCTGACATGATCCACCCATTGAGTTCTTCTTTATATTCAAAATTACTGTTACAGTAATGAATGTAACGTGCGATATTTGCTACGTCATTAAAATAAAGAATGGACTTATTGCATTTATCATGTTCTAAAGCACAGACTAAGACAACATCATCTATTTTAATTTCAATGCCTTTACTTACCTCCTCCTTATACAAGTACTCATATATACACATCTCTTTTTTAAAGAATAATTTTTGAATGTGACTGCTCGTATTATTTAATACGCTTCTACCTATATATAGTAGGTTGTCAAAGTTTGAATGCAAATTAAGTGTATCCATCTCATCATTTTTTTTATTGTTATTACTCAACTGAATATTCCATTAGCATTATTATATCTCACCATACAATCATATATGATTGCGGATATGCAAATATAAATACTTTCCTTTGAAAACAATCATATATGACAGAGATTATGCTTGATAAACAGGAAACTTTAAATGAGATAGGTACTAAAATTAGAAAATTACGGGAAAGTAAGAATCTATCTATCCAAGAATTCGCAGATAAACTTGAAATGGAGTACAACAACGTTATTCGAATAGAGAAAGGGAGAACTAATTTCACTATTGGTACTCTTGTGAAAATAGCCAATTCCCTAGAAGTAAATTTAAAGGATATAGTATAGCAATTTGAGATGCAAGGATTATACAACTCCTTAGAACGCTAACCTAAGGAGCTGTATATATGAAGCATAACTATTATCAACTGAACTTCATATATTGACTGAAATGTCTATGCAATTACATTTAAAACAATTTGCGGATAAGACATCAATACTCTTGCAAACCAAAATCAATGCCAATCAAAAGTAAACAAAAGGTTTCAACTCATTTCCTTGTTTATCCACCGGATAAAGAGCTCCTTCCTTCTCTAATTGAGCAGACATTTCCTGAATCATCTCCCTGCATTTATCCGGATGTGCGGAAGAAAGTTCATTTCTTTCTTCCGGATCGTCTTTCAGATTGTAAAGCAAGGCTTTGGGTTGTTTCGGAGTCTCGGGAAGATAATAATAAATCAGTTTCCAGTCGCCCATGCGATAGGTGGTGAAGTAGCTGCCGCGGTGTGCGTGAGGGAAGTGCATCAGGAAAGACTCGGGACGCTTCTTGTCCACCTTACCGCTCAGTTGCTTTTTCAGATCGAATCCGTCTATCACGTAGTTTTGGGGAACTTCGCATCCTGCCACAGACAGAACAGTCGGATAGATATCCATGATTGTGCCCAACTGTGTCTGCATACTTCCTACTTCAATAGGCAAGTTCTTCTGTACTTTGCTCTTCTTCTCAGGCTTTGCCCAAGCTGCGATGAAAGGAACACGCATACCACCTTCAAACTCCGTCCCCTTTTTACCTCTCAGCGGAGCGGAAGAACCATAGCCACGTTCATCTCCCAATGGAGCATCACCACCGTTATCTCCTAAAAAGAGAATCAGCGTATTTTCGGCAATTTCCAGCTTTTCGAGTTGGTCCATGATGTCGCCTAATGATTTATCCATGCCTTCTATCAATGTAGCAAAAGCTCTTGCCTGCTCGTTCTTATCCGGGTCGGTGTAGCGTGACAAGAAACGTTTGTCTGCCTGGAAAGGTGAATGAACTGCGTAATGGGCCATATTCAGATAGAAAGGTCGTTTTTCTTCTACGGCTTTGGTGATCTCCCGATTCGCTTCTATAGTCAGCGCTTCACTCAGGAAGGTATCTGTACCGTGATATTTCTCCAGGTCAGGAACTGCTCTAATCTTCTGTCCCTTGATATGCCCGTATCCCCATTCGCCATAATAGCTGCCGGGATGTCCAATGCCGGAACCTGCGATATTTACATCAAAGCCGATATTCAGCGGATTCTCTCCTTCGCTTCCCATACAGCCGAAATGTGCTTTTCCTACATGAATGGTTTTATATCCGGCTTGTTGCAGGACTCTCGGCATGGTAGGCATATCTTTTCTGAGACCTTTCCAGTTCCATTGGGGCGGTCCGAAAGGATTCCGGTTGTTGCTCTCAGCATTAATCCAGTTAGTGACTCCATGCCTGGTCGCATTCTGTCCGGTCATGATGGAAGCTCTGGAAGGGGAACTCACGCTCTGTGCGTAAAAAGTAGAAAAACAAATACCCTGTTTAGCCAGTCTCTCCATATTCGGAGTATGATACCAGTCATTCAGCGGATGACGCACCGGCTGACCACTCTCATCTGCGATAAAAGGAACCGACGTATCCATAAGTCCCATGTCATCTACAAGGAAAACAATAATATTCGGGCGCTCCTGAGCTACTCCGCAAACGGAAGATGCCAAACCACCCAATACACAAAATTCCTTAAAAGCTCGTTTTGTTCTCATTACATAGTATTTATGATTTATATCCTAGTATTGTACGTGCCATAATAGATTTCAAACCCTGATTCTCTTCTGATTACACAAAAGAGTATTAGAAAAATATCCTATTATCTTTCATTCATTCAGCATAATCTATCATGTTATTATTCTGCTTTGAAACCTGATTTTAATTCGTTGAAATAAAAAATTTAATTTCCGTATCCACCTTATCATGGCTTTATTTGAAGTGATCTGACTTTATAATAAAGATGTATTAGACTGGTTTTAAAGGAAACAGCTAGCAATATACAACAAATGTACTACATCCACAAAGAAAAAAATAGTTTTTGACTTTCTCTCTGAAAAATTATCAGACATTCTTCTTGCTTGTTCTAAGCATACGTGGAGAAGCTCCAAAGAACTTCTTACAGAAGTTGGAGAAGTGAGGCAGAGACTCAAAACCGTATTTATAGCATATTTCGGAGATACTGTACTCAGAGTTATTCAAGTCATCCAAAATGCCTTCCTTACGTCGCGCCTGCATCCATTCGTATACCGGTTCGTGGAATACATTATTGAAGATACGCCGCAAGGTGCTGACGGTATAACCTCCCAGTTGAGCCAGTTCTTCTACTGTTTTTACTTTCTTATAGTTCTGAAGGATGAAGTATTCAAAAGTGGTGGTGTATTTCGAGAGTGGATGCACCAAACTAGCCAAGTCATAATCCGAATAATAGTAGCTTAGCACAAACGCCAGTTCTTTGCGCTTTAAAGACAGCAGATCCCGGCAGACTTTACTTTCACTCAAATAGGATTTGGAACCATCCAAAAAGTATTTCAATTCAGGAATTATCTTTAAAGGAGAATAGATAAGCGGAGAAGGTACATCCTTCATGATATGATTGAAACGGAAGTCACAGAATAGTTCCGGCTGAATAAAACGATAATAGATACATTCGCACTCGGTCATCGCAAGCATCTCATATTTTGAACCAATGGCCTGAAGAATAAATTCACCTGCTTTCAACATCGTACCTGCATACTCCTGGCTATTAACCAAGAGTTCTCCTTTTACCAAAAAAAGGATGAAATTATCTTCACACTTCCGGGCTGGTTGATGGTAGCCCCTTGTATGGGTAGTGTGGATGATAGCATTGTCTACGGCTTTCGGACAGTTCTGACAATCCCAAGTACCCTGACAGATTGATGACATATATTTGTGTTGGCGTTTGATTTGTTCCTGTTTGCAACAAAAATATATGAAATCTTTTAGATGGCAATAGAAAAGGAGAAGAAAAGTGAAAAAGAATACTATACAAAGAAAGAAAAGTTTTTATTCCAAAACAAAAGCATATAAATATGTATATAAAAGACCATTATATTATTTATAGAATCACATAAATCCCACCTTTTTGAATGAAAAAGGCAGGATTTATCAAATAGATATCTTATAAAGCTAATGAACCTAAATAATTTATGTTCTATTATAAATATACCCTATATTTTCTTATGCAGCTGGTGCATCATTTTCTACTGGTACATCAACATCAGGTACTTTAGGAGTCCATTGCTTCTCAATATTTCCACTAACTTGAATTTGATCACCTGCTTTCAAAACAAGCGTATAAACATTTTTCTCACCCACATTCCAAGTACCTGTCAGTTCAGCTGTCTTTGTTGTCCCCTCATTAACTAATATTACCTCTTTTCCATCAACGACTTTTTTAGCAGAATAAGTAACTTCAACTGATGCTCCACTAAGAGTTTGAGGCATTAATATCATAAGTTGAGTATTGGCTGTTAATTCCACTGGGGATGTACCATTTACAGGAGTGCTAAGAACACCCATAGTATAATCATCTGTAGCAGAATCTGCTAGCCATTTACCTGTTTCATAGCTATAGCTACCTGATTTCGCTATGCCTTTCAATGTTAATCCTGTCACCGTATATATAATATCATTATCATCACCTTTCAGTTTAAATTCAATCTGAGTCAATGCATGATTAAATCCTAAAGAAACCTTTCCTTCAGGAGTCTTCGTCATTCCAACAGTTTTTGCTACAAGAAAATCAGTCTGAGTCGCAATTGTAGAATTAATGGTATATTTTATAGTCGGATATCCAGCTGTATATGTATAAGCATCACCTTCATTACTAACTTCTGGACTATAACCAAAGAAAATAACTTTATCAGATGCAGGCCAATAAAATTTATGATTACCATCTACGCTCCATGATTTCCCATCTGTACTATTAAAAGTTCCATCAAGAATTTTAGTTCCTGCTGTAGTAATTCCATATTCACTACTACTATCAAAAGCATAACCAAATGCTCTAAATGTTCTAAAATCATTAGTTTCCATAACAGTAGCTCTAGTTACCGCAGTAGTACCTATTTTAATCTCTGCTTGCTGACTAGGATTCTCAAACTCCTCATTCTGTGAACAACTTGTTATTGTTGCAACTGCTGCAATTGCCAATAATACTTTTTTCATAATCGTATTTTTTAAGTTTATAATATTGTTATATCTTGTTTATGTCTAATCTCAATTTACAGGCAATACTATTTCGCCTCCATCCCCCCAATCACCAACATCACCACCAATACCACCATCACCACCAGGCGGATTCTCCGGCTTATCAACCTTCACCTCATCATCGAGCGGTAACTCTATATCTTTAGAAGGCTCATCATTGCCTCCCCCTTCACCACTCTCCGAATTAACAATCACATCCGTTATATCAACCTCTATCTTCTGTACCGTATTATCCACCTTCACAAATGCCAGCGTAAACTTTATAGCAAGACTTGCCCGACTCATCGCCCCTTCCGGTAACCCAAAAGCAGTAAAACTACCCGTTACTTCGCCCGAACGCCCTTGCGCTTCAAAGTAGATAGGAACATCGTTCATCATCCCGCAACATCTGCCCAAACAGTAACAACCCGCCATACCTTCCACACTGCCTACAATTGAAGAAACATATTCCAGTCCTTCCACCTTGATCTTGAAAAAATAGGTCTTTACCACTAATTTCGGTTTCCAATCCAGTAGAAGCTCTTCTTCACTGTTCGCTATATGTAAATCATCGATCTGCACTACGTATAAGGGATCAGGTCCCCATACCATTTTCTCCGTTCCCGCTATTCCCAGACCATTGCAATAGCCTGTAAATGCTTCAATCGTCTCATAGGCTTCCTCTCCTCTGATCTGCACCGTTTCAGTGTCGTAGTTGTAAGCCACTACCGAGTAACGCCCCGGCGGCACCTTTACTTTTCCACCTCTTACTGAAAGGTATGTATCAATCTTTCTGCCTTCCGCACTCTTCGGATAAAAAATCACCCGAACCCCTTCCGGCAACTTATCGGTAACACCGTTCCAATCTAACTTTATATCTACCCCGCTTACGGGATAATCATCCAATAGTTCGCGACGGCTACATCCGGTCAGCATCAGCAGCGAGGACAGAAGCACAAGAAGTATGTATCTTGTATCTTGCATAACGTCCTTATCTCCCTCTTTTTATCAGCCATACCAGAGAGACTTTCGCCTTGGTAGGACCTATAAAGTTATAACGTCCACTAGTTGTCCACACGATATCCCCCTCGTAAGGAGTATATTTCTTATATTCTGTTGTCAGATACCCGATGCCGAAGCTAAATTCGAGCGACAGATGGCGAGCCAGTTGCCGCGCATACCCGTAGGTCACTCCCGCAGCTCCGTAATAATCGCCCCGGTAACCGTCGCCCTTCCACTGGAAATCGTAAATTCCACCTTCAGCATAAAGCCCAACAAAATGCCCTGTCAACCGGTTGCGCTTCTGACGATTGCCCAACCAGCAACGTCCTTCCACTCCTCCCGAAAGAAGCTGATAACAGAAATCATGTTTACTGTTCAGCCACCACGGACATTTGTATTCAGCATTTAAAGACCACCTTTTGCCTACCGGAATCTCTACTTCCAGATTTGGCGCCAACGCCAAATCGTACAACAGATTATTCTTCACTGCAAGCACCGTTTTACTTTCAACCGGCCCTTCTGCCTCCGACACTACCACCTCATAAGCCATACTCTCTTTACTTTCTCCCTCCGGCTTATCAGGTTGATCGCTCGGAAGCGCCTCTTCCTGCTTTGAAACAAACAATCCGGAGACAGAAGATACCGGTTCAAAAATATTCTTTTCCATTTCCGGAACTTTGCGGACAACCGTAATCTCAGCGCGTCTCAACTTAGGTAACACGTTGCGGACAATATATCGGTAAGCCATTCCCTGATTCAACTTCTGCAACAGTTCTTTTCGCTTCACGATGTTATCCCGATGATAATCTATCAACATCAAGACTTCTTCCCGGTCCGGCAAGTCTGAATCCGACGCCACCAACTTACGAAGTTCAGACCAATCTTCTCCTTCCGAAGTAAGTTTAATATTTTCGGCATCAACATACGGATAACGTTGCCTTAAGAACTCTCTCATCGAATTGTTTCTTCGGACAGATAATGCGGCATTGTAGACCGAATCTCCGTCAGGCGATACAAAAGTGACCACATTGAGCGCAGTGATATATCTTGAATTTATTCTTTCTTCAAGCAAAGAATCTAAAACATTAATTTCCTTGTTATTAGTCTTATAACGGAAATCAACATCTATTTCTTCCTGATCGAAATATATCACCACCCGCCTGATAGTGTCACTCGCAACCGTGAGAACCGGAACCACTGCATACACACTTTCTGATAAAGCAAGAAATGCCATGAGAATAACGCATGTATAGATTCCGTGTTTCATAATTGTTCGTTTCTGTGAACAAATATAGAAGTTATAATATAAACTAAATCATACTAGCAGAACAAAAAACAGGACATGGAAGGTTCTGTGAAACGATTGGAACGAATTTGCAAGTTTAGAAGCAAATAAGGAGGAAACAATAGATACACCAAAGCATTATATAAAGAAAAAATGCACAGAAAATCGAGTATAACCGATTATCTGTGCATTTGCAACTTTTCAATAAGCCTTTCCCACGCTGTCTGCTACCTAAAAAGAAAGTACAGAAGATTTATACAGTCGGGTCCGGCGCTTCTTCATCACCCTTTCCTCCGTCTCCACCGGGATTAGGTTTTACGCTACCGCTGCCATTGTTACTACTTCCGTCCGTATAGTCCGTATCCAACTCCGCACGACGGGTAATACTCATATCATCCAACGTGGTCTTGAATATTTTTCCAGGATAGAAAAGGATCTTTCTTTGGACGATTGACTTAGATGATACTTCCTTCTCGTCATCCGCACTCTTAGCGCGAATGGTAGGGCTGAAGATGCCGAACTCACCCATCTGAACACTCTTTCCGTCGTCAATGTCCTCCGCCATCATATCGACAAGACCGCTGACGACCAGATCCACAACTTTGCGGTGAACTCCACAAAGACGGCTCACCTTGCCACACATCTTGGAAAAACTTACTCTGCCGGAACGAACCGACTTTGCTACATACTTTTCGTTTTTGTCCTTGTCAAAACCGAACACTCTTTTTGTTACTACATACTCTAAAGCCATAATTGTTAAAGTTTAAATGGTTAAAAAATAAAGGTTATCTGTTTGCCATTCCGTTTTGTCTGAATGACTCTGCAAAGATATAACAGGGCGCAAACCGTCCAGTCCCCTTTAGTCCCCCTTGTGTCTCCTTTCAATGGCTTTAAAGCAGTAAATATCCTAAAGTAATTCGCTTATTTTCAATCGACTATACAGATGAATATTTTTTTTCCAAAGTGCGTTCATTGCTGTTTCTCCAAATAGAGTCTGTCGGTTTCCAGTCTCCATATACCGACATACCCCCGCCCGCAATCAGTAGAGAAGGAGCGCTTCGAAATACAATTCTTTACCTGCTTACTCAGAGTCTCACTATCTCCCAATGGTCAAGTAAACATTTCCAATGTATCTTTACCTATGACGAGATATTCCCCTCTTTGATCTGTTGCCTTAACCTGTATGCAGATGCCAACATACAAAAAGATAATAAATAGAAAAGTGTGCTTTCTCATAGCTTTATAATTTTAGAAAACCGAATATACATATATATAATAGAGCAATAATACTCATTTCGGTATTTATCATATGCGAATAAACGAATTATTCTGTTTGCTCAAATAGAATTACGTACAAATTAGCTGCATTATAGTATAACCAACGAAAAAGCAACATGATACTTTGTCATACAAAACGGTCTATGAGAGAAAGGTAAAAATAGTCATGCAAATTTACCAATATACTAATCCAATGAATACGATACTGCCTTCTCCCGATTTACCCACAATGAAAAACATAGACACTGTATACTAAAACCGTATTTGAGTTTCTAATAAATTCTTTCATCGTTTATTAGAAACGGTTCCCAAGTTTATTAAAAACGCCGATACGCCTTTCAAATCTCTTTTTCTTGAATTTATGCAACAAAAAAGGCTGCAAACTCCGTAAAAGTTTGCAGCCTTTTGCTCATTGCCGGGCTACTTATGCCCTAATCCTCATAAGGATCTCCTAGATATTTTGTTATAATCTTATACTGTTTTGATGTCAAAAACCGATGATTGTACGGCAAGTAACCTGTCGGTATAAGTTCTTTGACCAACGGGTTACAACCTTTAATCCATCGGCTGAGACAATGCACCGCATTTTTACTCGTTGTACATCCGGGGAAGTACATCGCAGCCAGTGCAGCAAAAGATAAGATTCCTCTCATTCGTTTCTAAGTTTTGATTTGAATTTTATTGTTGTTATTACGACTACAAATATACAACATAAAAAAGCCTTTGTCAAGTCCTCAAGACCTTCGAGCGTTAATAACAAATTAAAGAACTGGAGTACTGGCACATAAGCAAGGATTGCATCGTCAATGACTAACAAGTTTGTTAATAAAAAGGCTGAGATTCCTCAATTCAAACCCATTGTGTGCGATAACAGTGAAAATCCGTGAAAGAAATCAAAAGAGACGCAAATACAAGAATATTATTTGGAAGGAATAGCAAGAAGACTTACATTTGTCATGTGATTTTTTTCATAGTATTAGATTTAAGGTTAACAAAGGTTGGAGCAAGGCGTTGCTCCTTTTTTTATGCCCCAACCTTTCTTTATTTTACCTCAGAGATTTATTACTGTCATTCCAGTACTGTCATTGACTATTTTTTCGGCTTTCCACAGATATAAACCTTGCATTGGTAAGGCGCCAAGTCCACCATTATGTTATTCGCAGCATTTTCCATAGAACGGCTGTCAAGACTATACACCTGCTCCAAAGACAGGTCTTCCACCGTTTTTGAATTTAATTCTATAGTACGTGGAGTATCCGCCCGGTTAAAACAAGCTACCGCTTTGCGACCGTCAGCCAACGGCTTTACCCAAATATCATAATGATCTGCACGGATGCTGCGCTCCGCCTGCTTGCCCAACACATCCTGGTTGATAGCAATCAGGTCCCTATCCAACAGAACCTGCAATGTACTGTCATTCATACTTCGCACGTCATTTCCGCAAAGTAATGGAGAAGCCATCATACACCATAATGCAAAATGAGACTTATACTGTTCGTGGGTGCAACCTTCCGATTCATATCCGATACTCATACTCTTACCACCGATACCAACTACCAGCATATCCGGATCATTCCAACCGGAAGGACCGCCATATTCACTCAAAGGAGCATTGATTTCAAGAATATTCAGGATACCACGAAGCCCGCCCAACTTGTTGGCTTCCCGGTTCCAGACATCGCCTATATCTCCCGAAACGCGCCACAAATGTCCGCCTACCTGCTTTGCCCATTTCCAAGGTTCGCGCTGTCCCCACTCACAAATGGAGAACACGATGGAACGTCCCGTAGCACGCAACGCCTTTCCCATCTTTGCATAGCGCTCCATAGCCTCCACCCGGTCGACAGGAGCATTGCAATAATCATACTTCAACAAATCGACACCCCACGAAGCGAAATCTTTCGCATCCACTTCTTCGTAGCCGTAACTGCCGCATACACCGCCACAAGTCTTATCGGCTGCATCCGAATAAATTCCGAGTTTGAAACCGCGCTCGTGCAGATAATCTGCCACATACTTTATTCCACGCGGGAACTTATCTTTATTAATCTGCAAATGTCCGTCAGCTCCCCGTTCGGGCAACTGCCAGAAGTCGTCGATGTTAATATAGGAATAGCCTAAATCCCGCATTCCGTTGGCTACCAGCGCATCCGCAGTTTGCAAAACCAACTCTTCGGTGAGATGTCGCCCGAAAGTATTCCAACTGTTCCAACCCATGGGAGGAGTCAGCAACAGGTCATCACCAATGCGGATCACGAGCTTTTCCGTACTGGTCCCCAATGCGTTCTTAGCTTTAAGAGTGACGGTATATTCACCTTTAGAAGCTACTGATCCTGTGATAATCCCTGTTTTCGAATCCAGTTTCAATCCTTTCGGAAGTTTCTCCGCACTCCATTCCATCGGCCGCTGACCGGTAGTAGGAATATAAAAGAGGAAAGGACTGGCAGGATAATTGCCAATCGCCCGGGGAGAGTTAATACATGGTTTTCCTTCAAAAACCTTTTGAGAAGCATCCGGTAGAGAGATATTTCCGGCAACAGATACGCTTGCTACAAAAAGAGCAAGAATAGACAAAATTACGATACAACGTGTTTGATTCATAGTTGTTTGTTTTTTATTACGCCACTAAGATAAGGGAAAAAAAGCAGGATGAATGGTGATAAACATTTTTTTTATACCTTTGCCGCCCGCAAACTAAAAAAAGAAATATGATATTCCACAGAATCTTTCGTTTCACCTATTTTCTTATTTTCTGTATATGGGGACTGCAAAGCTGCACCAAAGACGACTTAATAGAAACGCCGGCAGACACAGACAGCGAAACAACAGAGAACCCGTATGGAATAATCCGGATAGCAGAGAAAGACCTGACTCCGGATGTTTTCAAATTAATGCTTCAGGATGATGAGCCTGCCACGATTCTATTCAATAACACCCAGCGGGGATTCAGAGTAAACCAGCCCCTGCAAGTCAGCATCACCGAGCAGCAAGAGTTATTTATCCGTTTCTATTCGCCCCGTCCTGTCAAGGAGGTGACTGTGTGGGCAACCATCAGCGGATATGAAGAAGCATTCCAACTGGCAAAGTTCGATGTGCTCCCAGCTTTCACTGAATTTCATAAGGAACTGCCGATGCTGACGCAAAGCAAGCGTTACATCACCCGTTCAGGAAAAGAAATCCAGATTATGGCAAATCCACACCTGTCCGCAGCCGACTTCAAACTGGAAATAGAATGTAATGACAAATACTATCAAAAACTGCTTTCCACCAAGTCCAAATACAACGTACGTTTCTCCGCCTATAGTCAGACCGGTTCATGGGCCTATCCACTTTATCCGGCTCACGCCCGGGAAGCGGTAGCAATGATGCTGAACTACGGCTATATGTTCTCGTCAAAGGAATTTGCCGAAGAACTGGAAAAATACAGAGGCAAACTGCATAGTGACGCCAACAAAACTGTTATTGACATCGATATGCTCCTCAAAAAAGTAATCAACCACTCCGGCTTCGTTATCGGGAAAGTGACAACCGTAGACGGACTGGGAGGCGGAGAAACTTATGGACTCAACGAATGGTGCTTTCTGGAACACTACGCAGACGACGGAGCGCACACCAGCGCCACGTTTCACGAGTTGGGTCATTGCCTCGGCTACGGGCACAGCGGAAACATGACTTACGAACAAACGGGAACCGGATGGATTACCCTCTGCGCCACCGTATACAACAAACTATGCATCGAAAAGAAACTTCCGGTGTACTCACGAAGATTCATGCACACCCGCCGCTATGGCAAACTTTATGGCAGCTCAAAATACAACGCTTCCCGATACATCATCGAAGACCCTGAACTGGATGCAATCGACGGTGGACTATCGCCGATATTGAAAGAAGAGGATGAGGATACTGCGCAAGGAACACCACTCTCCTGCATCATCACCTACAAAGATATTCCCCAAGCCACGGAATCGACTTTTGCGCCCAAGGATGTCTGTGTATATGGCAACCGAATCTACATCGTGAACAATGCCAGCGGAAATTTCAGTCTGGAGATTCTGGAAGAGCAGAACGGCAAACTGACGCACATAAAAAGCCTGAAAGAGTGGACGGAAGGAGGGGCAACAAAGGGATTTGCCGCAACACCGAACGGCGTGACCGTAGCCCACGGTAAGATTTACGTTACAAACGAACAAAGCCGGACTGATATTTTTGATGAAAAGACTTTTGAACTGGTGGCAACCATCGGCACAGGCTCTTGGGGAGAAGGAAGCAACCAAACGGTTCATGCTTTCGATGTACTGGTACACCGGGGATGCGTGTTTATCCGAGATAAGAAACGGGTATGTGTATTTATCGAAGACGATATTGTCCCCGGAAAAAGCTTCAAAAATGTGCCCAATTATTGCCGGACATCGAATATGGGAGAGGCAATGGGTACTTACGGGCAGACAATCGGCAACGACGGGTTACTTTATACCACCCACCAGGGAAATAAGAAGATTTATGTATTCGACCTTCAGGCAATGCGCGAACAGGTGGAATGGAAAGCCCAACGGGTCATTAATCTGACCTCTTATTCGCCGTACGACATTGCATTTATCGGCAAACGAATGTTCGTCTCCTTTGCTACAGGCAAGAATCAGCCTATCGCCCTGGCCGAAGTCAATCCGGAGACAGGGACTGTGATTAAGGATTACACAACTGTCGAAGGACACACCTTCAGTAACGTGGAAAAGATGTCAATGGCACGGCAGACATTGTTCATAGTAGACCGGAATGCACATACAGTAACGGGAATCCCTGTAGAAAAGTTGAATTAAAAAAAAAGAAGACATGAGAAAAGAAAAATTATATACCGGATGTCTGTTACTAATGGCATTAATCACAGGTAGTTGCTCGGAAGAAGAAAACCCGGAAGTCCGCCCGGCTACAAAACCCGCAGAGCCATATACAAGCTATTATTACTATTCATACGAAGCGGCACGACAGTTATCCGCCACAGACTTCGCCTTGGCTGAAGGTCAATTCACCCCCGGACCTACTTACATAAAAGGAGATACTCTTTTTGTAGCCAATATTCAAAGCGGAGCTTTTAGTCTGGAACTTTATGACCGGAACAAGAACCGACATCTGGCTTCGCTCAAAAGCTGGAAATATAAAGAGGCAGAACAGAAGTTTCCGGATAAGATTGAAGCGATCGGAATATCCGGTAACCGGCTGTACCTTGCAAACATAAGTTCCCGAATAGATGTATTCGATGTACGGACGCTGGAGTTCATCACACGCATCGGCACAGGTAACTGGGGAGACGGAATCAATCAGATGGTACACTCTCACGCTATGGCTATCACACCGGACGGAAATATCATGATTCGTACCAAAAAGAATCTGTTAGTCTACCGGGAAGCTGACGTAACTTTGGAGAATTATCAGAAAGTTCCTTTCTATTGCCGCAGTAAAGGAGATGGAATGGATGTGAATAACGGTTTCCATTCTCATCAGATGGTGCAGGATTCCACCGGTATCGTTTATCTTGCTGATTTCGGGCAATACGGCAATCAGAAAATTCAAGCCATCGACACCACACTGATAGAAAAAGGAGATCAGAAGATACTGATTGACACAGAAAAAACGCTCCCTCTGAGCTTCAATCCCTGCGGCATCGCGTTGCATGAAAATCGAATGATTCTATCTGCCCAAAACGGGTCTCTATTTATCTATGACCGAACCAAAGGGAACTGGGAAAACAGTTTTAAGTCCGTCAAAGGATATACTTTTAAGAAACCCGAGAAGCTGCTGGTAGACCAAAACACTCTTTGGGTCTCGGATGTAAACGCCCAAAAGCTGGTAGAAGTAAAAATCTATAAGAATGAAATACGGGAATATTAATTAAAAATCCATCCTCGCCACAAAGATAGTTGTAGCGAGGATGATTTCGTTAAAAGGGGAGTTTTGGCACACCCTCTTATTTATGAATCCCTACAGGGTCTCAACTTTGTTGCATCAGTTTTCTCAGCTTCTCTGCCACTTGTAGTAACTGCCCTTTATGGTCTACCATGGAGATGGCCGGAATAGCTCCGGGAGGCAAGTTCTTTTTGATCTCCTCATTCTTCTTTATCAATTCTTCGCAGGCTTTATCACACCACTGAGCAGCTTTCTCACGCAATGACATATCTGCACATTCCTTATTGAGCCAGTTCACCCATTGCAATAAATGCCCTTCGTCACCCAAAATGGTGTGCGAAGCAAGTATCTTATCGCCACGTTTCACAAATGAATCCCATTGCTTCATTATACCGTCTCTGCTGAGGCGCAGACTCTCGCCTATCATGTCAGCTTCCGCCACATTCATCTGTTTCATCTTCGCCACGTAGGCATCCAGTCCCTGCTCATCAAATGTACAGTGATTGGACTCGTCCACTTTCAGGTAGGCATATGAACCGGCTATCCAGTCTTCGAGCAGTCTGCGGTCGAGAGAAGCGGCCTGACGGGGAAATTTATCAGTAATTTCTTTCTTATGGTTTACCGCATACTGAAATGCGGAAGAGTTGACATCATGCACATAGTAATAGAATACCAAGAAGTAATCTTCATCTTCCAGCATTTTCTGCTCACTTCCCTGCAAGAAATCAGCTGCCACCTTTCCTGCCTCCTGTTCACGGTTGGCAGCAGAAAGCGCATTGATATATCCGCAGATAAAAGCCAAATCACGGTCACCAGCTTCATAACGTTTCTTAAGTCCCGAAAGTCCACCGGACTCTACACCCAGTTTCACTTTCTTCAGCAATTCAGGAGCATCCTCAGCACCTACCAGTCGGTATACGACCTCACCGCTTGAATTAATGAAAAGAAGGGTAGGATATGCGTGTACCCCATATTTCTTTCTGAGTTCCACTCCTTCACCTTTCTCCATGTCCATCTTCAGATTCACAAAATGACGGTTAAAATAATCGGCAACCAAGGAATCTTTAAAAACCACTTTGGATAACCTCTTGCAAGGACCGCACCAAGTCGTGAAGCAGTCGACAAAAAGAAGTTTGTCTTCCACCTCCGCTCTTTTTAAAGCCTCCGGAAAAGAAAGTTCACGAAAAGCAATCCCATCAGCTTGCGCAAGAGTCATTTGTGCGCCGGCGGCAGGTGTTGCGGAGATTTTCTGTGCAGGAACCATTTGTTGTCCTTGTGTGTTCTGGACGGCTAACAGGCATACTATTGCCATGAATGCCCAAAAATGTCGTTTCATTTCAAATTGTTTTAGATTGGTCATTAGATTTATAATAATTGATAAACTCCTCCTGCCAATACCCGTACGGCTCCCTTCATTTCCAGTTCAAAGAGAATTGCACTCATTTTATGTACGGGAATATCTGTCTCTACCACTAAGGTATTAATCTGTAAGTTTCCTTGTTTTTCCAACGTATGAACTACCTTTTGCTCCTCTTCTGTCAGTTCCAGAAACAGGCTGCGCTGTACATTCTCTACCTTTGCCGGATGTGAATCCAACGTCCATCCCATCGCCTCCACCAAGTCTTCGGCAGACAACAGAAGGGATGCTTTACTGTCACGGATCAGTTGGTTACATCCTTTTGAATATTCATCGGTCACACGACCGGGGAAGGCGAAACAGTCGCGGTGATAGCTTTCCGCAAGCTCGGCTGTGATCAGAGAGCCGCCTTTGGCAGCCGATTCTACCACAATCGTAGCATCACACATACCGGCCACAATACGGTTACGGCTGATAAAATTGTGTTTATCCGGTGTTGTACCGACAGGAAATTCTGTCAGCAATCCGCCTTTATCAAGCATTTCAACGGCTGTCTTACGATGAAGAGAAGGGTAAATACGGTCCAGTCCGTGAGCTAACACGCCGACTGTAGGCAAGTCATTGTCCAATGCACTCCGGTGGGCATTGATATCAATGCCGTAAGCAAGACCACTGACAACTAATACGTCAGGACACAAAGTTTTTAAGTCACGGAGGAAAGTAGTACAGAGTTGCGTACCGTAATCAGTAGCGTGGCGGGTGCCCACCATATTAATGATATGGAGAGCGTTCAAATCGGCATTTCCCTTATAGAACAGTACAACAGGAGCGTCTTCACACTCCCGCAAGCGGGAAGGATACGCCTCATCATGAAAAGTCAGGCACTGGATATGATTCTTTTGCAGGAATACAAGTTCCTGTTCAGCACGGACAATAATTGACGGACAGTCCAGTGCACCCGACACCCGTTCATGTACTCCGGATAATCGCTGCGCCAGTTCTTTCCGGAAGCGGAACACATCGGTGGCACTCTTCATGCCCTCTACCAGACGTTTCGCTCCAATGTGCCCGATACCGGGCACCATTGTCAGAGCGATGCTATATATTTGTTCTTGTTCGTTATTGGTCATTTCAGGTATGGGGCAAAGACATTGTCGAACAATTCGCTGTTACTTAAACGTCCGTTTACCACACATACCGTCTCAACAGTGGATTTCACTACTACTTTCTGATCGCTTTTGCGGAAGATATCCTGATAGAATACGTATTTGATGCCTTCTTTCTTCATATACAGTTTGGAGACAAACTCATCCCCACTCTTCAACGGAGTCTTGAAAGCCATATTGATACGTGCCACTACCGGATCGACTCCCTGTTCATGCAACGCCGCAAAGCTAACACCTACCGAGGTCAGAAACTCGTGGCGGGTATGCTCCAGATAATGCTGATAATTGGCATTGTTGACAATCCCCTGAAGGTCACATTCGTAATCACGCACCTTCATCTCCAATTCGTAGATATACTGGCTCATCGTTTATCCTCTTTTCTGTTCTACATCAAGTCCCTTGAATTTCTTCAATTCTTCGGTAGATACCAATTTATATAATTTGTCGCTGGGACGTATCTTCTCTGATTTCATTGAGAAACGCTGACCTTTCTTTACCGTCTCTACCGGCTTCAGATCGACACGCGCTTCGTCCAGTGTCATAAAGACTGCGCCGGTGGTAGGTCCCGTTATCAGCAGCTTGTCACCTACACTGACTTCGGCAGCTTCTACCAAGAACTCAGAGACACCGATATTGGAGAAGTATTTGATACCTTTGCCCACATAGATTTTACGTTCCGTAGCGGCCGAACCATAATTCCGTGTCCATTCGCCCAAGCGTTGTCCCAGATAGTAGCCATCCCAAAAGCCACGGTTAAAGACTGCCTTCAGACGTTCATCCCAAGCGGCAATCTTTTCGTCTGTAAACGTATCATCCAGATAGGCCTTTATCGCTTCTTTATAACATTCCACCACCGTACGCACATACTCAGGACCGCGGGCACGTCCCTCAATCTTGAATACACGCACACCCGCATCCATCATCTTATTCATAAAATGAATGGTCTTCAAGTCTTTCGGTGACATGATATATTCATTGTCGATATCCAGTTCCACATCCGTCTCCTTATCGCGAACCGTATAAGAACGGCGGCATACCTGCATACAGGCACCCCGATTGGCCGAGTGATTCATTTCGTGCAGAGACAAATAGCACTTACCGGAGACTGCCATGCACAAGGCACCGTGACAGAACATTTCAATACGAATCTGCTCTCCGCTCGGACCGCAGATATTCTCTTCCCGAATCTGACGATAAATCTCGGCCACCTGTTCCAGATTCAACTCACGGGCCAGCACTACGACATCGGCAAACTGGGCGTAGAATTTCAAGGCTTCCGCATTCGATATGTTCAATTGAGTAGACAGGTGTACTTCCTGACCGATCTGACGGGCATAGTTCATTACCGCTACATCGGCAGCGATCACCGCTGATATTCCTGCCGCTTTAGCCGCGTCCACAATGGTACGCATCAAAGGAATATCCTTATCATAGATAATGGTATTAACGGTCAGATAGCTTTTCATTCCATGTTCATCACACGTCTGAGCTATCTCACGCAAGTCATCAACGGTAAACGTATTGGCAGAACGGGCACGCATGTTAAGGTTTTCTATACCAAAATAGATAGAATCGGCTCCAGCCTGAATGGCTGCCGCAAGGGATTCACGCGAACCGACAGGCGCCATTATTTCAAAATCTTTTATATTCATTTTACTATCTGATAATCATTTAAATGTGATAGGAGAATGCAAAGGTACGAATTAATCCGTATCCGTGAAACTTACCTCAACAAATAGTTCTTTCAGTTTTTATCCGTACCTTTGCACCGCAAAAAGAAGTATCGATTATGAAAATAAGCCATATAGACCTGGGAGAACACCCTATACTACTCGCCCCGATGGAGGACGTGACAGATCCTGCTTTCCGCCTGATGTGCAAAAAGTTCGGAGCTGACATGGTATATACTGAATTTGTATCGAGCGATGCACTGATACGCGCTGTCAGCAAGACTGCACAGAAACTGAGTATCAGCGATGAAGAACGCCCTGTAGCCATTCAGATTTATGGTAAAGATACGGAAACGATGGTCGAAGCTGCGAAGATCGTAGAGCAGGCGCAGCCCGATATTCTCGACATAAACTTCGGCTGCCCCGTGAAGAGAGTAGCAGGAAAAGGAGCAGGAGCAGGAATGCTGCAGAATATTCCGAAGATGCTGGAAATTACCCGTGCCGTAGTGGACGCAGTCAAAATACCTGTCACAGTAAAAACCCGTTTGGGATGGGACGCCAACAATAAAATCATTGTAGATCTGGCAGAACAACTACAGGATTGCGGCATTGCCGCACTGACCATTCACGGTAGAACCCGTGCGCAGATGTACACCGGAGAAGCAGACTGGACACTGATCGGAGAAGTAAAGAACAATCAAAGGATGCACATTCCTATCATTGGCAACGGAGATGTGACAACGCCCCAACGCTGCAAGGAGTGTTTTGACCGCTACGGAGTAGATGCCGTCATGATCGGTCGTGCCAGCTTCGGACGTCCCTGGATATTCAAGGAAGTAAAGCATTATCTGGAAACAGGGGAGGAATTGCCGCCACTCAGCTTTGAATGGTGTATGGAGGTACTTCGCCAGGAAGTGATTGACAGTGTGAATCTGCTTGATGAACGCAGGGGCATCTTGCACGTGCGCCGCCACTTGGCTGCCAGTCCGTTGTTCAAAGGGATTCCTAATTTTAAAGAGACTCGTATTGCCATGTTGCGGGCAGAAACGAAAGAAGAATTGTTCCGGATATTCGAAACAATTCCTGAAAAAGTAAATTCTCTTTTAGATTAGTTTTACTTAAACATCGGCTGCGCAAACCACTTCTTGAACATCCACGTCGCCACAACATACAACAAGAATGCAGAGAAGAAACCTACGATCGCATCGATAACGTAGTGTGCCTGAATATACACGGTAGCCCCGCAAAGCAGCATATAGAAAGGGATCAGACAGGCAAACAACTTCTTACTTCCACGCCATGCCATAATCATAAGAATGGTAGAAATACCGACATGCGAACTGGGGAAAGCTGCCGTAGGACGCTCTCCCACTTGCTGCGAACCTTCTACCAAACTGTAAAAGAAGCCATGTTGATAGCCCGGACCGGGAAGTAACTCCTGATTGTTATTGAAATAATCGCCGATAGCCGGGAAAATTCCTTTAGATACATTATCAAAACCTATAGCCGGGAAGTAGAACTGCGGCCCTGCTACCGGAACAAAGATATAAATCAGATAATAGATAAAGAAAGAAGTTACCAGTACAAACGACATCTTCTCAAACCATTCAAACTTATAGATAAAATAAAACACCGTCACAATGAGCATCATCGGATAATAAAAGAAATATCCCATATTGAATGCTTCACTGACCAAAAGATGCGGGAATGTATGACAGAACCAGATAGCAGGTTGCCCATTGAAGATAAACTGCTCGGTTATAGCAAACACATGGTCGAGATTCGGAAAGAACCGGTTAAACTCAAACGTATCCGGATACCAGTAGGAAAGCAGGCTCATCTGAATAGCAACACGTACAAACGCCGAAAACTTGCAAGGAGCCAACCGATAAAGATACATCAGCAGAAAAGTCATTGCAGCGATCATCGCCCTATCCAGCAACATGTGCCATGGATGATCCATTCGCTGAAACAGGAACAGAATCAAAATGGAGGTCAACAGATTATAAATCAATGTTATCTTCTCCACAGCAAACAACCCCTTCCGGGTTTCCACTCGCTTAAATAAGTCTAAAGCCATCCTTCGTTTTTATACCAGTCAATGGTTTCACGGACTCCCTTCTCCAAGTCATATTCGGGAGCATACCCTAACTCATTAATGGCAGGGGTTATATCACATTGCCAGTTACGTTGTTTCATTATTTTATATTTATCAGAATTCAGCGTACTGCTCTTGCCGGAACGTGTTGCAATGAATTCAGCGAGCAAAGATATAACTTTTAGCACAATTAATGGACATTTCACATGAATAACAAACGGATTACCCAGTTCTTTTTGTATTAAGTCCGAAAATACACGACTATTATACACCTTCCCGTCAGTCAGAAAATAAGCTCTTCTAGTCACTTTTTTTTCTATTCCAAGGAAGATGGCCTGCACAATGTCTTTTACATAAACAAAAGTCAGGTCCTGCCGCCGGAAGCCGACAGAGAAGTCAACATGCTGCCGGATGGACTTCGCCATCAGGAAATAATCCAGTTCACGAGGACCGTAAACTCCTGTAGGGCGATAAATAACATAAGGGAAACCGGGAATACTTTGAATATAAAGTTCAGCCTTAAGCTTGCTAAGACCATAAGCAGTATTTGGCATCGGGACATCACCGGCTTCTATCGGCGAATAATCTTTTTCACGTACAGGTCCGAATACACTCAGCGTACTGATATAGATGAATTGCTTCGGAACCATATTCAACGCTTTCAGGGTATCAATAAAGTATTTGGTCTGGAGATAATTCACATAATCAAAAGTATTCTTATCCGGACATTTCGTGACTCCCGCACAATGGATGATATAATCAAACTTATTATAGGTTCCTTTATGTCCGGAGAGTTGGGCACGCAATTCATTGGGATGGGCAAAGTCCAGTTCCAGAAAGTGGATCTTCCGGTTCTTCAAGTACTTTTTGCTGCTGGTGGGACGAATCCCCGCCCACACACCAAACTTTCGTTTTAATGCCTCTTCGACAATAAAACTTCCTATAAATCCGCTTGCTCCTGTTATTAAGATGCTCTCCATTAATTATAACCTCAATGTATAAGAAAAGAATGATGCTACAAAGATACAATAAATATAAAATAAAAGCCATTTTGCATTTCTCAATTATTCTCTCTTATAAGCATTCCTCCTAAATCACCTTAGAAGGAATACTTTTTATTTTAATAAGGACGAAATTATCGAAGTCAGCGAAAGTTTTATCCAATTCATAACTATCAAATTCAAATATTTGTTTACTTTGTACTCCCATCAAAGAATTTTCAAATAAATCAATTCTATACATTATGGCGAAAAAGAAAGAAAAGAAAGAGAAAAAGGCCGGCAAAAGAATGAGTAAGAAAGAGCTGGCAGCGTTATTGATAGACTTTTTCCATGCCAAACCCAGCGAAACGCTTAGTATGAAGTATATTTTCTCGGAGTTGCATCTCACTACCCATCCGCAGAAAATGCTATGCGCTGACCTGTTACACGACCTTTCAGATGACGATTATATTTCCGAAATTGAAAAAGGAAAGTTCCGCCTCAACAATCACGGAACGGAGATGATCGGTACCTTCCAACGCAAGAGCAACGGAAAGAACTCCTTTATCCCCGAAGGTGGAGGCGATCCGATCTTTGTTGCCGAACGCAATTCGGCACATGCCATGAACAATGACAAAGTAAAGATCACTTTCTACGCCAAGCGGAAGAATAAAGACGCGGAAGGAGAAGTCATCGAGATTCTGGAACGTGCCAATGACACCTTTGTAGGTACACTGGAAGTAGCCAAGTCGTATGCATTCTTAGTTACAGAAAACCGTACGCTTGCCAACGACATCTTCATCCCGAAAGAGAAGCTGAAAGGAGGAAAAACCGGTGACAAGGCAATCGTGAAAGTAACCGAATGGCCCGACAAGGCAAAGAATCCTATCGGACAAGTGATCGACATCCTCGGTGTAGCAGGAGACAATACAACAGAAATGCACGCCATCCTCGCTGAGTTCGGCCTGCCCTACGTATATCCGAAAGCGGTAGAAACAGCAGCCGATAAGATTCCCGCAGAAATTACTCCGGAAGAGATAGCCAGACGCGAAGACTTCCGTAAGGTAACGACTTTCACCATCGACCCGAAAGACGCCAAGGACTTCGACGACGCACTTTCGATCCGCCCCATCAAAGACGGATTGTGGGAAGTAGGCGTACATATCGCTGACGTGACTCACTATGTAAAAGAAGGCGGCATCATCGACAAAGAAGCAGAGAAGCGGGCGACTTCCGTTTATCTGGTGGACCGCACCATTCCGATGCTTCCCGAACGCCTGTGCAACTTCATCTGCTCCCTGCGTCCGAATGAAGAGAAACTCGCATTTTCCGTCATCTTTGACATTACCGAAAAAGGAGAAGTAAGAGACTCCCGCATCGTACATACCGTCATCAACTCCGACCGTCGCTTCACATACGAAGAGGCGCAACAGATCATCGAAACGAAAACAGGCGATTTTAAAGAAGAAGTTCTCATGCTGGATACCATCGCCAAAGCACTTCGCGAGAAACGTTTCGCAGCAGGAGCTATCAACTTCGACCGCTACGAGGTGAAGTTTGAAATCGACGAAAAGGGCAAACCTATCAGCGTATACTTCAAAGAATCCAAAGATGCCAACAAGCTGGTAGAAGAATTCATGCTGCTCGCTAACAGAACAGTTGCAGAGAAAGTGGGACGAGTGCCTAAAAACAAGAAACCTAAAGTACTTCCTTATCGTATCCACGATCTGCCCGATCCGGAAAAGTTGGAAAACCTGTCACAGTTCATCGCCCGCTTCGGCTATAAGGTACGTACAAGCGGAACGAAAACAGATATATCAAAGTCTATCAACCATTTGCTGGACGATATTCATGGCAAGAAGGAGGAAAACCTGATTGAAACCGTATCCATCCGCGCCATGCAGAAAGCGCGTTATTCTACGCACAATATTGGTCACTACGGACTGGCATTCGACTATTACACCCACTTCACTTCACCCATCCGCCGATTCCCGGATATGATGGTGCACCGCTTGGTTACGAAGTATATGGATGGCGGTCGTAGCGTATCCGAAAGCAAGTACGAGGACCTCTGCGACCATAGTTCGAACATGGAACAGATTGCAGCCAATGCCGAACGTGCTTCTATCAAATACAAACAGGTAGAATTCATGAGCGAACGTCTCGGACAGATTTATGACGGTGTGATCTCCGGTGTAACGGAATGGGGGCTTTACGTTGAACTCAACGAGAACAAATGCGAAGGTATGGTTCCGATCCGTGACCTGGATGATGACTATTATGAATTCGACGAAAAGAATTATTGCCTCCGGGGACGCCGTAAGAACAAGATATACAGTTTGGGAGATGCCATCACCATTCGCGTGGCACGAGCCAATCTGGAGAAGAAGCAATTAGACTTTGCGCTGATTGAGAAATAGAAACAAGTACTGTAAAAACGAATTAATAGTATACTCTTCTGTGCCACCCTATTGGCACGCTTGTGCCAAAGGCGGGGCATAGTAGTGCCAATGCGATGGCACAACTGTGCCAGAGGTTTGGCACAAACCTGTAAAAACTGACATTAGAATGAAAACAATCGTTATCGAAGACAAGCAACGAATCGAATCCATTATTCTTCAAGCCGATGCCTGCTTTGTAGGCATAACGGACCTGGAAGGCAATCCATATGTAGTTCCTATGAACTTCGGTTATGAAAACGATACTCTTTACCTCCATTCCGGTCCCGAAGGGGGAAAGATAGAAATGCTGCAACATAATAACAACGTGTGTATCACGTTCAGCCTCGGACACAAACTTGTCTATCAGCATAAGCAGGTAGCTTGCAGCTACAGTATGCGCTCGGAGAGCGCAATGTGCCGTGGAAAAGTAGAATTCATAGAAGATATGGAGGAAAAGCGCCGTGCACTGGATATTATCATGCGCCATTACATGAAAGATCAGTTCAGCTATTCCGATCCTGCCGTACGGAATGTCAAAGTATGGAAAGTACCTGTAGATCAGATGACAGGAAAAGTTTTCGGTCTGCGGGCAGACGAAAAACCATGAGATGTACAAACCTCATGGAATCACTTGCAAAATCATGTATTTTCATGATGTTATAAGTCAGTCTATCAGGCAAGGAGTGACTAAAAAGTCGGGAGTATCTACACTCTCCTCCTTCCGGAAGGAGGAGTGGTCGAAGACCGAGGTGGTAGGAAAAATGATGTATGTTCCTATTTTATTGTAAATGACAGAGTTATGTATTCACCTACCACCTCCCCCTACGGGTACTCCTCCTTCCCGAAGGAGGAGAATGAAGATACAACCGACTTTTTAGTCGTCCCCCATTTAAGATACTATTGACTTTTTAGTCAGCCTCTATCTGAGAAGTCAAGTGTCAACGAAAGTCAAGTGTCAATGACTGAGAAGTGAAATGCTAATATATGAAACTCTATCAGTATTGATTTACTTCACCATCTATATACTCTGCCCTATTCTTTAACCAATTCTTTAACTCTACCACCTTTGCATCGAATGAACGGGTGTTTTCCCATAACTCACTATTTCTCGTTACAGATGGTTTAATAAGCTTGGCCTGATCATCTATATACTGCAACAACTCATTTAATTTATTAGACTTAAAGTCTTGCCAAAAGTTTTTATAGAGTTTCCTTACCCGGCTATCTTGCAGGAAACGTCGGAAAAAAGCGGTTCCCACTCCATTCATATCATCAGAAAAGAGCGGAGTTTCATAACTCCCGAAATGTGTCTCTTTACCTTCGTAATCATACGCCCAGTCAAAGTCCCAGATCGGTCCCATAACATACTTACCCTTCCCCTCTTTATGAATAAAGATACTTTTCGGATGGTTAATCTCCATATTGTGTACCAAATTAAAGGTAATCAGATATTTTGCAACTGATTCAATATCAATCATATCCACATACATATTTCCTTCTAACGGCTCCTTTGCAAACTGCACGGTAAATGCATTAAAATCTTTCTTCCAATACTCAAACTGCTCTGTAGTCAAATCAGGGTCTTTCACCATCACCGGAAGATTGAATGCTTCGGACTTGAATTTCGGATCTTCATCAAAATAGGAATCAAGCTCCCACATCACGCTGTTATTCTCATCCAAATCCACACGATTTTCTTTGATTTCTATCTGTTCCGTCAGTAGATAGGAACCCTTGTATTTGCCATTCAGAACCACATCCACCGGAATGGCATGATTGGTGAAAGGAATATTCAGCAATTGCCCGACTTTGAAGGCAACTGAGTTAAGCATCAAGGTAGGATCGATATGATTAGCCAGTAATACATAATTCTTCGCTTTTCCCAAACCACAAATCTCAGATTTCTTATCAAGCTTTAACCGGTAAGGTTTCTTCGGATATCCCCATGTGGAGTTTCCCCTTCCTTTCACCTCTGTCTTGCCTGTATAGTTCTCATAAATCCCCTTGCCATCCACGGTGAGAGTCGCATTCAAATAATAATCCTTACTTGGTATTTCCGTTATACTAGGGTCTTCTGTCGTGATCGTAAACTGAGGAATCAGGATAAAGTCCAGCGTCAGGATGTATCGGACTACTTCTCCATTCCGCATCACAAACTGATAAGTGACTGGAGAGGTGAAATCAATCTCCGTCACACCGCTGACCTGTTCTACATCATCTACCATTACTTTCACGGCATCAGTCGTAAAGACAGGAATCAGTTTCGATTGTGGAAATGTGTAGGAAGATACAATAGTCTCATCTTCAATCGTACATGAGACATCAGCAGTCAGCAAAGCATTATCTTTTCTCAAAAAGCGAAATTCGGATAACACCTGCGCATCTTTCAAGACAACTTCGACTGTATATTGTTCCCTGCTGCCGTCTTCTGCTTCTACGAGAATCATCAGCGGCCGGGAAAAATCATTCGAAGTGATGCCGGATTCCTGCCCGACTCCATTCACACTTACAGACGTTCCCTCATACTTGAATGTAGCAATCAATGACTTCAGGTCATCATATTGATCCATTGACAGCGTTATCACATTCCCTTTAATGGAACCTCTCACATCATTCTTAATTTTACCTTGATTGTCACTCTTCTGAATCGAAAAACTGATTAATTGCTTCGTTGAAGAGAGAGGAGTTTCTTCATCTTTACAGGCAGAAAGCAGCAGGAGAATAATCATCAGAATCCCTAACGTCTTGTTTTGCATAGTATTAAATAAAAATGGTTACTTGGCAAATATACGGTTTTGCCAAGTAACCACAGGATTATTCTCTATATTTCTTTCAAAAAAAACGTTCCTTTACAAAGGATACTCTTCAAACGCGTACAGGATAGTGGATAAATAACGCTCTCCCGTATCAGGCAATAAGGCTACGATCATCTTCCCTTCGTTTTCGGGACGTTTCGCCAGTTCGGTAGCCGCATAGACGGCTGCTCCCGAAGATATGCCGACCAACAGCCCTTCTTTCTCCGCCAGCGCACGACTGGTACGGATAGCATCGTCATTCTGCACCTGAATAATTTCATCTACGACAGAAGCATTATAAGTCTTCGGTACGAAACCGGCGCCGATTCCCTGAATCTTGTGAGGTCCGGGCTTTCCGCCGGACAGTACCGGAGAGTCGGCAGGTTCTACCGCCACCGCCTTCACACTGGGATCGCGCATCTTCAATGCTTCTCCTACTCCGCTAATTGTCCCGCCAGTACCTACACCGGCAACGAAGATATCGACTTTCCCCTCGGTATCTCTCCATATTTCCAGTCCGGTAGTGCGTAGATGCATAGCGGGATTAGCAGGATTTTCAAATTGCTGTAAGATAACGCTGCCCGGAGTGGCAGCTTTCAACTCTTCCGCTTTGGCAATCGCCCCTTTCATTCCGTCGGCACCGGGAGTGAGCACGAGTTCCGCTCCCAGAGCTTTCAAAAGGTTACGACGTTCGACGCTCATCGTATCGGGCATCGTCAAAATCAGTTTGTACCCCTTGGCGGCAGCAACGAATGCCAATCCTACTCCCGTATTTCCACTGGTAGGCTCGATGATCGTTGCGCCGGGAGTCAAGACGCCTTTCACTTCGGCATCTTCAATCATTGCCAATGCCACGCGGTCTTTTACACTGCCCGCAGGATTGAATGATTCGATTTTCACGATCAGACGAGCCTTCAAGCCGTTACTCTTATTATAATTACTTAGTTCCAACAACGGAGTGTTACCTACCAAATCCGTCAATTTCCTTGCAATCTTTTCCATATATATCTGTTTTTAATTTCCTTTGTTTTAAGATATTACAAAGATAGTGCAGTTTTTGTTGACAGGAAATACCATATATGTGGTAAATTTATACCATCATTATCCGGTAACCTACCATTCATCAGGAACTATTCCAGAAAATCAGCCCGCATGGGACTGAATGTGTCTATCAATACTCCCGCTTCCAGACAGACGCATCCATGCGGTTCGTCGGGTGCTACATAGTAGCCATCGCCGATCGACAGTATCTCTTTCCGGTCGCCGATGGTCAGTTCAAACTTTCCACTTGCCACGTAGGTAGCCTGACTGTGGTAATGTTCATGCAACGTACCGACCGCTCCTTTCTCAAATTCTACCTTGACCATCATCAACTGTCCGTCGTATCCCATTATCTGACGACGGATTCCCGGAGCGGGGTGCTCCCATTTCAACTCTTTCTCAAACTGAAAAACTTCACTACGCGTTTTCATATTCTCTTTCCTATTTAAATAACTGAAAACAAAGATAGCTTTTGATTTCCGTCTACCAAATGGATTCTACGGAAAAGACTTGCAGGTCTTTCACTTCGATACGGTTTCCCCAGAAGTGGAGTCCCTCTCTGTTGTTAGTGTCAGGGCGGCGTTCCATGGAATAAGAATACAGTCCGCCGTCGATAAATACTTCGATAGAGGTGCGGTCAATGTAAATATCGGCACTCAACTCCATGCTGGTCGGGTCTTGGGGAGAGTAGAAACGGCCGTTCAGGGTATTGGAGTTCATGTCGTAGCCGATCATGCGCTGGCCGAAAAGGTTGAATCCGGCATCCGTGGCATGAGAGAGTTTGATCGTTGTCTTAATGCGGAGACAGTCGGCATCATAAAACTCTTTCAAGTGGCGGTTGGCCTCATCCGAAGAAAGAGATTTCCAGGAACGAAGAGGCTTACACAAAGATTCGACCTCCTTTACGGGAACGTTGACAAGGCGGATGCCGTCTTTGGTGGTACGCAAAGTCAGTTCAGTGGGGAGCATCATCATTCCGTTGAAAGGCATACCGGGGTGGGAGATTCTTCCCCAGCCTATCTGGATGCGTCTGCCGTCGCTTGCCGGAATATTGGTAAAGGTCTGGGCTGCATAGATACTTCCGGTGGTATAGCAGTATTTTCCGGCTTCGGGAGTAAATACTTTGCCGTCGAAAGAGCCTAGCATATACGTACCGGTAGCACCGTACATCACCCACTTCGTGTGGTTCTTGTCACCGTCAACCGGCAGTTCGAACAATTCGGGACATTCCCAGAAGCCTGTAACATGGCTCTCGTATTTCCAGTCTTTGAGATTGGAAGAGGTATAAATGGAGTGTCCGTCGCGCTCGTTCAGTACCAGTACCCAATGCTTGGAGGGCGCATACCAGAACACTTTCGGGTCGCGTGTGTCCTGAGAGTTCCATTTCTCCTTGGAGTTGATCACCGGATTCTTGTCGTACTTCGTGAAGGTACGTCCTTTGTCAAGGCTGTAGGCTATCCCCTGCACTTGTCTGTCACTGCTGGCAGCGGTGAAGGCGGCAACCATGGCGGGAGTCTTGCCTTTATTAAAGCCGGCGGTATTATCATAATCGATGATTGCCGAACCGGAGAACATCGTTCCTAAATGGTCGGGATACAGAGCGTCCGGTAATTCTGTCCAGTGTATCAGGTCCTTGCTGACCGCATGGCCCCAGTGCATATTCTCCCAGTCTCTTTCAAAAGGATTGTGCTGGTAGAACAGGTGGTATTCGCCCTCATAATAGATTAATCCGTTAGGGTCATTGATCCAGCCTCTCCGGGTAGTGAAGTGGAATTGCGGACGATTCTTTTCCTTATACAGTTCAGCTTGTCCTTCGATTTCGTCGGACTGGTATATTTTACTCAATCCCTTCTCATTGCCGTCGTAGGTTATCTTGATCGTCTTTCCTTTGAAAGCCGACACATCTTTAAACACCCAGTATTCCGCTTCATCCGGCGCCAGACGGATAACGACGGATAAATCCGGCTTGCCGTTTACTTCAAAAGTCATCCTTCCTCTGTTCTCTTTATGGGAGATGGGGAAGTTCAGATATTGCTTGGTTATTTTAAAAGATACTTCTCCGGCTATCGCTGCCAAACAGGAGAAGGATAAAACAAAAAGAGTAAGTACAGTTCTGCTTAATGTCTTCATAGCTATTTTATTTATTAGTTTGTAAAATCGGAGTAAATGTAGCCAATACGACCGATTTCTGATATAATAAATGATTCACAGACTATGAGAAACGTTACATTTCACAGATATTTTCCTTAAATGACCTGTATTTTTCATCACTTGGCCGTTTCTCTCTATTCTTTATCCCACGTTATTATTCAGCAGTTCTTTCGTCTTATCCGCAAGAAATAAAGGAATATTAATCAGATTGCCGTCTTGTTTCAAATTCAGCATCGAATATCGAATCCGGCAAGCAGGTTGATAAAGTTTCTCGTACTGAATCAGACTTTTACCTGTTATACTCTGGTCTGCTTTCACTTCTACCGGATAAATATGATTACCATGCTGAAGTAAAAAATCCACTTCTGCTTTATTACCGGAAGTCCAGTAACGGAACGAAGCCTGAAATTGTGCTGTAAGACTTTGCAATACATAATTCTCTGCCAATGCCCCTTTGTATTCCGTATATCCGGGAGTGGACAATAGCAAGACACTTGCATCCAGTTCGGACAATTGCCTCAACAACCCTATGTCTAATGCATAGAGCTTAAAAGTGCTCAAATCATCGTAGGCTTTCAGTGGCAGTCTGGGTGACTTGCTCAGAACGACTTTGTTGACAAGACCAGCTTGTTCCAACCATAAAATAGCATCTTCGTATTCACGCGCACGTGCTCCGGGACGAACCAGTTGATAAACAAACTTACGATTTTCTTTCGCCAATTGAGAGGGCAGAGAGTTCCATACATAATTGATACGGGGCGCCAACGTAGGTGTAGTATGTTTCACAAAGTCCAGAGCGTAGTCATTCAATATATCCCGAAGCGATGAATCCACTTTTTGCATATCATTAAAGTCAACCATCAAAGAAGCAGGTTCGGGCATACCGCCACAAATAGAATAGGCAATGAAGGCTTCCCGCAGTTTGTCGAAGAAGATTTGGGGAAGAGGCGCTATTTCTTTGACAGAGCACATATATTGATACATCGCCGGATCTTTCGTATTCAGAAACTCCGTAAAAGTCAGCGGATACATAGACAGATGATTTACTTTTCCAACCGGAAAGGAATTGCCTATGTGATTCAGGTAAATTCCAAGTAAAGAACCAGCGCAAGCCACTGCATATTCGGGTGCTTCTTCGCAGAAATATTTCAAAGAGTTCAACGCTTCATTGCACTCCTGAATCTCATCCAATATCAGTAAAGTAGTTTGAGGATTAATTTTTCGTCCATGCAAAAAGGACAATTGCTGTATAATGCGCTCGGGGTCTTTAGTCGTTTTAAAGATATCGCAAAGTCCGCTTTCATCTTTATCCAGACTAAAATAGGCAACATCTTCAAAGTATTTCTGACCGAAATACTTCAAAGCCCATGTCTTGCCCACTTGTCTCGCCCCATGAATAACCAAAGGCTTCCTGTTTACATCCGTTTTCCAAGCCGCTAACAGCTGAATAATTCCTCTTTCAAACATACCGAATCACATTTTTAATATCAGAAATGTGAGAACTTACACATTTTTGATACGAGTTTCGTGCAAATATACACATTATCCATATCAAATGAAAGAATATCACAGGTCTATTACTTGAACCTCTTCACATAATTAACGATCAGATAGCAGGCAGGGCCGAGCACCTGACCGTGGTCAAATCCTTGCAGTTCATATAAAGAGACTTTCCGATTGCCGATATTCTTCAATACCGATGCCAGCAGTGCATTCTCTTCGTATCGGTCAGCCATTTCCAGATTCTTGTCCCCCGTAATCAGTACAACAGGGGCGGTATCCTTGCGGGCCTTGTTTACTGGAGCAAATTCGTCAATGATGGGGATTCCGTTGGGCAGGCCACGTTCTTTGCGGATGGTAAAATGAGTGACTGTCTGCCCGCTGACCGGAAGATAGGCAGCTACACTATCCGCATCGGCTCCGTATGCAGCCATGTATTTCTTATCCATTGCCAGAATCAACGTAAGGTAACCTCCCGCCGAATGGCCGGAAACAAAGATACGATCCTTGCGACCGCCATACTTTTCGATATTCTTGAATGTCCATGCCACAGCTTCGGCGGCATCTTCTATATAAGCCGGGTTCTTTGCTTTCGGGCTCAGACGATAATTAACCGCCACTACTGCAAAGCCTTGATCCGTCAGTTCCTTGGGAACAAATTTACTTCCTCCTTCCATACCACCGCCATGAAACCATACAATGGTGGAAAAATCTTTTTTATTCTCGGGATAATAAACATCCAGTTTACAACGTTCCAGACGATAAGCATCTGTTTCGGAGCCGGAAATGTAAGGTACATCCTTGTCGGTACGATACGTATCCTGTGCCTGAACGAGGCAGGTACAAAGCAAAAAGAGAAGGAGAAAACAATTCTTTTTCATGGTTTTATTCTTTTTCATTCTTAAACAAGGACAAATATAAAACCTTATTTTTAGAATCACGGTCAAAAAAAGAAGATATTAATATCTCCCGTCACAAACATTAATATATGCCATGACAGGTCACTTTATCTGACTTCTCAGGTATTAATACTTGATACCGCATCTGTTTTATTCCTATATTTGCAATATTCTTTTATTGCATTTTAGTGGAAAATCGCATTTCAGAAGTCTATTTTAATATAACCATGATAAAATAAACTATAATGAGAAAACTATTACTCAACCTTTTTCTATCCACAGTAGGTCTCCTGTTTGCCGGACAAGCATTCGCTCAAAAAGAAATTGCTCCGGGAATCATCAAGCTGCAAGCGGGAGAAATTGACACTTTTACCCCTTATTCCTTATTCGGTGGGAAACCTGCCGTAGAAGCAATGAAACAACTCCCGGCTGCAAAGCCGCCCTTCAGCCCCGACGAAGTGCAAATAAAGATAACCGACCGTGGCTGTCTGATCGAAGTCCCTCTGGAGGACAACGAACAAATATACGGTTTCGGACTTCAATTCGAAACTTTCGGTCAGCGTGGCCTGCGCAAGCGCCCGATAGTAAACGACAATCCGCTGAACGGACTCGGATATACACATGCTCCGCAGACATTCTACGTCTCTACCAAAGGGTACGGTATTCTGGTCAACACGGCACGGTATACCACTTTCCTATGCGGCTCCAATCAGAAAACCGAGCATAGTCGTCAACTGCAAGCGGAAGAAAGAAAACACATTGCTACCACCACAGAAGACTTGTATAAGAACAGAAGCAACGGAAATAAAGTCCATATCGACGTACCCGGCGCCAAAGGCATTGAGGTATTTATCATCACCGGACCGGAAGTGCTGGATGTAGTCAAGAGATACAACCTCCTCTCCGGCGGCGGATGTCTTCCTCCGATGTGGGGACTCGGATTCAAATACCGTGTCAAAGGAGATGCGACGCAAGACTCCGTCATGCGTTTTGCCAACTATTTCCGCGAGAAACAGATTCCGTGCGACGTACTGGGACTCGAACCGGGATGGCAGACGGCCACTTACTCCTGTTCTTATCGCTGGAGCGACGACCGTTTTCCAAGGCACAAAGAAATGCTGGACCAGTTGCAGCAGAAAGGATACAAAGTAAACCTGTGGGAACACGCGTATGTTCATCCTTCTTCCCCCATCCGGAAGGCGCTGGAGCCCTACTCAGGCGATTTCCTTGTATGGAACGGACTGGTACCGGACTTCATCCAGCCGGAAGCACACAAAATATTTACCGATTACCACCGCACACTGATAGAAGAAGGCATCTCCGGCTTCAAACTGGACGAATGTGACAACTCGAACATATCTTTTGCTTCCGCCACATGGTGCTTCCCGGATATGGCACAGTTCCCTTCGGGCATCGACGGAGAAAAGATGCACCAGGTATTCGGTTCCCTTTATGTGAATGCGATGGACAGTATCTATCGTGAAAAAAATACCCGCACCTATCAGGATTACCGGTCGTCCGGTATGTTCATGTCTTCACGCAACGCTGTACTTTATAGTGATACATACGATCCCAAAGAGTACATTCAGGCACTTTGCAACTCGGCATTCGGAGGACTGTTGTGGTGTCCTGAAGTGCGTGAGGCACATTCTGCCGAAGATTTCTTCCATCGTCTGCAAACGGTGATTCTTTCTCCGCAGGCTATGGTCAATGCATGGTATCTGCAATACGCTCCGTGGCTGCAATTCGACCGTGGAAAGAACGAACGTGGCGAGTTCCTGCCGGAAGCAAAGAGGTATGAAGAATATGCCCGCACACTGATTAATCTGCGTATGCAGCTGATTCCTTATCTGTACAGTGCTTTTTATACATATTATAAAGAAGGTGTACCTCCTTTCCGTCCGTTATTGATGGATTATCCCAAAGATGAACGTTTGCGCACTATCAGTGACCAGTATATGATGGGAGACGGATTGATGGCTGCCCCTTTATACCAGAACAAGAAAACGAGAACGGTCTACTTCCCCGAAGGAACATGGTACAACTTCAATACCAATGAGAAATATGAAGGCAACCGTGAATATGAGATTACGACGGAATTAGATCAGTTGCCACTCTACGTCCGCCAGGGAACGTTATTGCCATTGGCCGCACCTGTCCCCTATGTAGATGCTCAAACCATATTCGATCTGCATTGCAAAGTATACGGCGCTCCTTCGGCAACGTTCCTCCTTCTCGAAGATGACGGTATAAGTTACGATTTCCAAAAAGGACAATTCAACGAAGTAACGCTGGAAGCCGCAAAAGGAAAGGTAAAACTTAAAAGAACAAAAGAATACAAGCAGAAAAGATATCAACTGACAGATTACGAGTTCATCAATTGATTTCTTAATTAGTTTCATTGCTTGAAACTAGAGTTTCATCAGTGAGAAACTGTAGTTCCAAAGGCTTGAAACCAAAAGTTCCAAGCGTATGAAACTATAGTTTCAAGTAATGGGAACCAAAGTTTCAAGCAATGGGAACTGTAGTTTCATACCTTAAAACAAACTCGGCTTATTAATAGCTGAAATGAATGACAGCGTGACGGCAAATCTTTCCGTCACGCTGCTGTCACAGGTTGCTGTCACGGTCTTATGATTTAATTATCAGACTATTGTCACAGGTTTAGTGACAGATGACAGCAATTCTTCAAATTTATATCTTTATGTAGGCGTTGAGTTCAAGTCATAAACGCAGGGAAATCCGACTTTCTTCCCCTCGGTCCGGCATACGAAGGCTGCAAATACCGGTCGCCTTATCCCAACTCCACACCATACTTTCAGTGTCATCGTCCGGATTCTCTTCCAGACGTTCCGGCTTCACCTTCTTTACTTTCTTACCTTGCACGGTAATTCCTTTGGGAGCCGTCTTCAGATACATACGGAAAATAAAGTTTCGGGGAGCGGGCACTGCATACCCTTTTCCTTCACGGGCACCAACCGAAAGAAGATAACCACCCTCCTCCGTCCGGAAGCGAACGGGAGTTTTGGCAAACTCATCCCGTTGATAGCCGAGGTCTTCTCCCTCATCTTCGTACAAAGTGAACGAGGCCTCCTCTCCTTTTGGTGCCGGAAATACTTCAAAGATCAGCGGATAGACCGGTTTCTCATGCGTGTAGTTCATCACCGGCATGGTGGGGATGATGGAACCCTGCTTTACAAACATCGGGATGCACGACAAGGGAGCTTCCACGGTAGTCCACTGTTCTCCGGTATAGACTGTTTGTTTATTGTTGTAGTCAATCCAAGTGCCTTCGGGCAGATAGACATTCTTCGTACGTGCCCCCTTCTTCACCACCGGAGCTACCAGCAGCTCTTGTCCGAACAAGAACTGGCCATCGGTAGAGAACGTTTCCATATCCGCCGGATATTCCAAAAAGAGAGGACGCATGATGGGCAATCCCGTATCATGAGCTTCGCGGGCATACGTATAGATATAAGGCAATAAACGATATTTCAGTTCGATGGCCTCCTTCGCGTTCTTTTCCGCTTCCGGACCGAAGAGCCACGGTTCTACCGGATTATCCCCCTCATGATGAATACGGCTCAAAGGATTGAATGCACCGAACTGTATCCATCGGGTATAAAGTTCCGCCATGGATGGATAGTCTTCGATGTCTCCGCAATACCCCGTAATGTCACAGGTAGTAAACGGAATCACTCCCAGCCCTGCGGAAAGAATCACCGGAATCTGATTAGCCAGTTGCCCCCAGCCCTGCAATACATCGTCTCCATTTCCGCAATCTCCCGTCCAACCGAACGTATAACGCTGCAATCCCGCATAAGCGGCACGGGTCATCTGGAAGACGCGACGGTTCGGATTCCGTTTCTCGAACTGCTCTTTGACCACTTTATCCCAAGTCAGTCCGTAGACATTATGGATTTCGTCGTGCATACCCAGGTGATGTTTCATCACAAGGCGTTCGGTCTGCTCTTCGTTGCTCCATGCGGGTTCTCCCATATCCGTCCAGAAGCCGGAGATGCCATCGTCAATGGGTTTCTGCTGATAGGCTCCCCACCAGTCGGCTACGGCAGGTAAGGTAAAATCCACTACCCCACAATTTCCGCCCCAAGGCCACGGCATGTCATAACTCTTCCCGTTCGTGCTGTCCTTGACAAAATATCCCAGACGGTCCGCTTCCTCCCATTGCTTCTTGTTGGCTTGCGAGATGACCGGGTCTTGCGATACGACTACCTTGAATCCCATTTCTTTCAGGTCGGCAAGCATCTTTTTCGGATGCCCGTAGTTGCCCTTCCGCCATTCGAAGTCCTGTAGATGTTCCGTCCAGCCGATGTCCTGATAGATAATATCACAGGGGATGCCGCGTGTCCGGTAGCCTTCGGCTATTTCGCGGCTCAGTTTCTCGCTTGTCAGCAGGCCACGACATTGCGCAAAGCCCAATGCCCATTTCGGAGGCATGATAGGTTTGCCCGTCAGTCCTACATACTGACTCAGGATTTCCTTATAGTCCTTGCCGAAGATGAAGTAGTAAATCATCTCCCCGTCCGGCGCCTCGAAACTGTAATAATCACGGCTTTCCGTTCCGAACTTAAATTCTGTCTTATACGTATTATCAAGGAAAATACCATACCGGTAACTGCTCATAAAGAAAGGGATGCTCTTGTAAAGAGGGTCTTCCACCACACTGTAACAAGGTTTATCGCTGTTCCACATCTTGTAAGATTCTCCTCTGCGGTCCATCTTGCCGGTCTTTTCCCCAAGCCCGAAGAAATGCTCGTCACGGCGAAGCGTTTTATATTCCACCTTCTTCGTGCCTTCGCTTACGTGTCCTTTATCGGCATAGTCACTGAAGAGGAGTTTCTGATATTTGTCGAATATCTGGATGCTCATCGGCGACTTGTTCACCCGTATGCGCAGCTTCGAGGTAAATATCTCATAGCAGGCGGCCTGTTCGTCCACATGAACCGTTCCCACATCTTCCAGTTCTTCATTGATCACGGTAAAGGAAGCGTTTCTCCGTTGCAGCTTCCCGTCCGGCGAGAACCAGATTCTTACCACGGAAGGACTGCAAAGTTGCAGTTGCAGCGCGGCACTGTCCGCCAGGTGAAAAGTCACCTGACGTCCCTGCTGCGTAAAAGAGGTACATATACTTTTTGCGTTTTCTGCCCAGACCAACGCCGGAAACATCAGACACAACATCCACACCCCAAACTTATATCTAATCTTCATACCTATCGTTTTTAGTTATTCCGTTGCAACTGCCTTATTCAGCTACAATCATTGTCCAGTATTTCAAGGCAGGCAGTGTGAAGGAGACTACCCCGTTCTCCTGCGTAAATGCCAGTTCCTGCAAGGCTCCTCCGTGTACGTCCGGTGATGCCACCCACAATTTATTCACTTTGGCGGGCAGGTTCATCTGCAAGGCCGCTTTCGTGATCAGGGCAGGTTCGGGCATGGTGCCGTCCACGTCCCGCCAGCTAAGGCTGTTCGCCTGCGAGAAGTTAAGCAGATGCACTACTTGCTTGCCGTCTACCTGCTTGGCGTAGGTAGTGACCGACCCCAACTTTGGAGGCCATACGTTGAGTTTCATTTCTCCGTTGGTACAGTTCATAGCGATACTGTTCTCCGTTCCGCCATCGCGGAGCAGGTTCTGATAAGACGTGAGGAAGTCGTAGTAGTGAACCATTGCCGTTTTCAGTTCCTCGCTCATCGTCAGGTTGTCGTTCGGAAAATATTCTTTGCACAGCATATGGTCACCACCCAGTTCGAGATGCGAGCCACCCAAAGCGAACATCACCGCATCCGTCAGCAGGATGCCCGCTGTATTGAACTCTCCCCGATGATCCGCCTTATTATAGTTCATATAGGCAGCGAAAACCGTATTCAGCTGATTATTGCCATACACTCCGTTTTCATACAGGACGGCTTTCAGATGGGTAAAGTCCGCCTCATCCGCCCACATCTCATTATAGAAGAAATCTACTTTGCCGGTTTCTCCGATCTGACGGGCACCGTAGCGGCTTACGGCATTCATCACCAGACTCTTGTCGGGATGCGCCTGCTTCATGGCTTCGATAAAAGAAGCATATCCTTCACGGAGGTTGACCGGCGTACCGTTGTAGTTGTAAAGTGTTCCCCGCTTGCCCAACTGGTCGATCTGATAGCCGTCGAAGGCGAAGTTCGCATACACGTCGTCATTCCGTTCCGCCATATATTGCTGCCATTCCTTGTCAGAAGGATCTACCAGATAGATATTGCTCTTCCATCCGCTTGGCAGGTCGTGACTGTCTTTCGTGGTATGCGAAGCGTCCTTAAACAGATACCATTCTTCTTTCACCCCGTCGGAAGCCGCATCCTTCAATGCCCCGAAACAAAGATTATAGAACATGGACTTCATTCCAAAATGTTGTTGTGCCTTGATATAATTCTTCACAGAGCTTGTATGGACAGGGCGGTTCGCAATGTCGAGATATTCCTCGTCCAACTGCGTGCGTGTGCCGCCCAGCGGCCAATGATGTTTATTGTGCCAGTCCTGAAACTGTACCCAGTTGATGTGATGGCGGTTCAGATAAGCCATCTCTTCCAGCGTTTTCTCTTCTGTCTTGTCTCCGTCGAAATCTGCCACGAAGCCATATCGGGGGAACCGTGCCGGATGGCTGGATACATCTACCGCAATCGTACCGACGATGACATCCGTACCGTTTTCCTGCCGGTAAAGTTCTGCCATGTATCCTTTGAAATCGGTGGAAGGAGCCTTCCATGTCCAGTTCGTACCGCTGACCGGTTCTTCTCCGACTATTTCTCCCAAAAGGCGATAGCGTACCTTTGTTCCGGCAGGCAAGGCATCGGCGGCAGTGAAAGTCACTGTCTCGTTCGGTTTATAAAAAGCCTTGTCAGTTGTCAGTTCCACGCATAAGTCCGATGTCACCGGAGTTACTTCGGTCACACTGCCCGACGCTCCTCCGTTCTGTGGGTTCGATTCATGATCGTCGCTGCAAGACAGACACAGGAAGGCAGCCACCAAATATATTATCTTCTTCATCTTGAATACTTGTTTATTGTTTTACAATTGAAATCGTTTCTTTCAACTGGTCAATCGTAATCCGATACGAGCCAGCTTCCTGAATATTCCATTTATTGTCCAGACTGCCGAGGTCTGTATCCGGATACATATTCTTCAGTTCCGCATCCGTTTTACTGGTAAATAAGGCTGTCTCCACTTCACCGGTCGGTGCCTTTCCGCTCTTGTCCGCCATCAGCCAGTCTCCGTTCCAGTCGGACTGCTTGTCGCAGGAGATCTTCATCTCCCCTGTATTCAGTGTACCGCTCCAGGTAAAGATGTAAGGGCTGTCGGCACTTTTAGCCATCGGGGTGGCGTTGTCGATGCTCCATCCGTTCGGAGTGGCATCGCCTACCAGATACAGTCCTTCGTAGGGGGTAAACGGACGCATCAGCATCTTTTCCTTTCCCTTGGCTGTGAGGAACAGCACTTTATAGGCCTTGCCGCATTCGCTTTCCTTCATTTGCCATTTATTGTCTTCACCTCCCAGTACAACTGAAGTGGAAGTATACGGAGCGTTCCCTTCGGTGGGATGGAAGAAAGCATCCGACTGACCGAAGTCCGTCACGGAAGTAAACTTAAAATCACCGTCCGCCTTCCACGGAATCACGGCACCATAATGGAACAGATTCATCTGAACGGCATCTTTAGACAGTGCCTCGAATCCCCAGCCATTGTCGCCGGTAAAGGAGCCGACAATATAGAATTCTTCAAAGCGCCATCCGATGTTTTCCGTTTCGGTCATGGTCATTGTCAGGTCGAGCAGGTCTACCTTGACTATATAGGTCGCTTCCTTGCTGACTGTAAACGGTTCGTCCGGTTCGTCGCCCGATGTGCGGTAGATAAGCCGTAGTTCTTCTCCGGCAGCGGCATCCCGGTTGTAGGATGGAAGAAATTCTCCCAATGTCGTTATAAACTTGAATACACCGGTATTCAGCTTTCCTGTCCACGTAAACTGTCCGTTGTCCGTGCGCTCCATAGGCGTCGCTTGATCGGCGCTCCATCCGTTAGGGGCAGCTTCTCCGATGAGGTAAAGCGTCGGAGTAACCGGTTGATAAGTAGTCACATCCAGCGCAACTGTGGCACGCTGCTCCTTTTCTTCCATTCCGGCAACAGTAGCGGTAATGCGTGCTTCCAGCGATACTTTTTCGGCATAGCCGACGCCTAGCTGCGTGTTCAGAAACTGATTGAGTTCTTCCGTTTTCTTCGTCCACTGATAAGTTCCCGTTCCTAAATCTACGGAATAGGCACGGGTGAAGTCGGTTCCCGCCTTGGCTATTTCCAGTGTATAAGAGATACGGTTTCCGCTTCCGTAGTTCGTTCCCGTAGTCCATGAAAGCGTTAACGCCTCCTGACTGTGATTCTTTTCGTTCAATACGATCTCCTGCTGATTCACCGTAAGAGTCAGCGTATCATGTCCCTTGTCCGTCTCCATATAATCCTCGGCGCAGGAAACCATCGCTCCGCCGATGAAAAGAGAGCACAACATCTGATATATATATTTCTTCATCATATGATCTGTCTAAATGAATGATTGTAAAAGCGATTAATAACCGGGATTCTGAGTCATCAGATTGTTAGAGTCCATCTCTGTCTGCGGGATGGGCAGCAGCAGACGTTCCTTCGTCACCTGATTCTTGCCGATGGATTTCAGGAACTCAATCGCATAGTTACCATTATTGATGCGAATCATGTCAAACCAACGATGTCCCTCAAAAGCAAGTTCCATCCGGCGTTCGTGAATAATCTTTTCCCGCATTGTTTCCTGATTCAAGGTAGTCGGCACATCCGCCAGTCCGGCACGCTGACGGACAATATTCAGAGGTGCGGCAGCCTGGTCGGGATGTCCCAGTTCGTTCAGGGCTTCCGCCTTCTTCAACAGGACATCCGCATAACGGTATACCACGAAGTTATTCGGGTTAGTATTATATTCCGGCGAAACGGTCTTCGACACAAGGAACTTCCGGACGTTGTAACCTGTACCCGACCATGAACGTCTGTATTCCATGCCGTCGAAAGCAGGACAGCCTTGATATAACACGGTCACATCTTTGCGCAAATCGCCCGCTTCGTACTCTTTGATAAATTCTTCCGTAGGCAGATTCCATCCGTAAGCGCCTGCCACCATACCGGAGTTGCGGGGTCCCATGAAGGTCGACAGCCAGGAAGACTGGTTGTCCCCTCCCCAGAAATCGTATTCCGTACTGCCGGAGTATTGTACTTCGAAAAGGGATTCCGCACCGTTATTGATCGTAGCATCGAAATTATCGGCATACTTGCACTGAGACAAATCATATCCCATCGCAGTAATCTGGTCGCACAACGTAACAACTTCACTGTAATAATCCCGATGATTGGGCGCCAGCGTCAGGTAAATATCTGCCAGCATAGCCATTGCCGCCTCTTTGCAGGCACGTCCCTTGTCATTTTCTCCATAACTGCTCTTTGGGGGAAGCATATCCACCGCATTCTTACAGTCCGATAGAATCTGCGCATATACCTCATCCACCGTATTGCGGGCAATATCCGTCGACTGTCCTGGCTCAAAGGGCTGTAACCGCAAAGGTACGCCACCATAAAGGCGGACGAGGATATAGTAGTAATGAGCACGCAGGAAATATGCCTCACCCATGCAACGGTCTTTTATCTCATCGGAGATGGCAGCCGAAGGCAGATTGGAAAGCACGATATTACAACGTCCGATGCCTACCCACGGAGAACGCCATACGTACAGGGCAAAACCGTTGTCGCTCTGCGCTATAAAGTTAGCCGCCTGAACAGTTTCCAGTCCGTCGGTTCCTCCTCCGGCACCTACCTCGCTGTTGCCGGCAAGGATGTCGAGGCTCCACAGGCGCTGATTATACATATTGGACGACTGCAACGTCTTATAGCAGGCAGTAGTCAGTGCTACGGCAATCTCATTGGTCACTTCCGATTCGGGGTCCACACCGTATTTGGGGTACTTATCCAGAAAATCACTGCACGATGTCAAGGCAAGTACGACAAGTATCATTATAAAAGTCAGTTTCTTTTTCATTTTCTTCCTCCTGATTTAAAAGTTAAAGTTCAAGCCCATACTGAATGTACGCGAGATAGGGTAACGGCTGCTGTCTATACCGTTGACATCCACCTCGGGGTCGAAGCCCGAATATCCGGTGATAGTCGCCACATTCTCGCAAGAGAAGGAGATACGGGCGTTTTCCAGTTGAATCTTTTGCAACCACTTTTTAGGCAGTGTATACGAAAGGGTGATATTTTTCAGACGGAGATACGAGCCGTTTTCCACAAATCGGTCGGATACGCGGCAGTTCTGGTTCGGGTCGCCCCAGATGGCACGCGGCATGGAGTAGCTTGTGCCTTCTCCTGTCCAGCGGTTCAGTACGGCTGTGGTCTGGTTGTAGGCGGCAGCCATTCCTTCGTTGTCCACATTGTTGGCATTATAAATCTTGTTGCCTGCCACTCCTTGCAGGAAAACGGAGAGTTCCCATCCTTTGTAAGATAGGTTGTTGGAGAGTGAGAAGAACCAGTTCGGATTCGGATTGCCAAGGATCGTACGGTCTTCGTCGTTAATCACTCCGTCGTTGTTCAAGTCTCTGAAGCGGATGTCCCCCGGAGCTGCGCCCGGCTGGGTGGCGTGGCGGTTGACTTCTCCCCAGTTCTGGAAAAGCCCGTCGGTAACGTATCCATAGAAAACGTTGATCGGGTAACCGGCTTTCAGCATGGTCACGTATGAATTGCCTATCTGGTTGATAAACATCGGAGTTTCGCTGTTCAGGTCCAGAATCTCATTTTTATTGTAGGTAGCCGTTAAAGCGGATTCCCAGGAGAAGATGCCTTTCAGGTTGATGGTACGCAATGTCATTTCCACTCCTTTGTTGCGCATCTTGCCGGCATTGGTGAAAGTCTCGGTAGTATCTTCAAAGCCCGAAGTGATGGGGATGGAAGCCTTCACCAGCATATCGTTCGTATTCTTGATATAAGCATCCAGTGAAAGGCTGACACGCGAATCGAACAGGCTCATGTCCACTCCGAAGTTGGCCTGGCGCACTTCTTCCCAATGGATGTTCGGATTGGAGAGAGTGGTAGATACCAAAGCAGTGGAGTTATTGTTTCCGAAAGGATAGACACCCGTGTTGTAGGATGCGACAAATCCATAGTTACCGATTTCCTGATTACCGGTCACACCGTATCCGACACGCAGTTTGAGATCGTTCATCAGGAAGTTATCTTTCGGGAACCAGTCTTCCTGAGAAACACGCCAAGCCAGAGATACGGAAGGGAATGTTCCCCATCGGTTGTTCTTACCAAAGCGGGAAGAGCCGTCACGACGTACGGTAGCCGTCAGCAGGTATTTGTCTTCGTATGAGTAGTTGAGACGTGCCATCAGTGAGAGCAGTGCCCAGTCGCTCTGGCTGCCGCCAAGGCTGTACATCTTTTCTCCGTTGTCCATCTCATGGATATTGTCGAACATGAAAATGTTTTTCTGTGCGTTCAGATAATCGTAGTTATTCCACTGTGCGGAAGAACCTGCCATCACACCTACACGGTGTTTCTTTGCAAAAGTATGATCGAATACGAAGTAGTTGTCCCACAGGTAGGTGAATGATTTGTTATCGCTTTTGTAGCGGGAAGATTCTTCTACCGGATTCGGTTTCCAGTCGTATGCCGGCGTGAAGTTGTCGGCAAACCAGAACTTGGCGTCATAGCCGAAGGTACTTTTCAGTTTCAGCCATTTAGTAAAGGTGATCTCTCCGGTGATGTTCGCGAGAAAGTTATATCCTTTCGTCTCGTTAGTCATCATGTGAAGCGTACCGATCGGATTGCGGATACTTCCGTACCATTGCGCCTCCTGTCCGGGACCGCTCCAACTGCCGTCATCATTCTTCACCGGTTGGGTGGGAAGGGCTTTCATCGCATCACCGATACTGTATGTTCCTCCTTCTTTGACATCTGTGCTAAATGTCAGGTTGGTGGTGAATTTCAGCCATTTGTTGACTTGGGCGTCACTGTTCGCCTGAAAATTGAAGCGGCGATAATTGACACTCTTCACAATGCCGGACTGATCGAGAAAACCGCCGGACACATAATAATGCGCCTTTTCCGTGCCGCCGGAATAGCTGACCGAATAACTCTGCTTCACTCCCGTGCGCAGCATCTCGTCGAGCCAGTTGGTTCCTTTTCCCAATGAAGAAGGGTCTGCCCAGTAAGGGTTGGTGTTATCGTCATTGTTTGAGAGCATATCATTGCTCAATGCTGCATATTGGGCGGCATTCAGCATATCAGGCACTTTAGTTGCATTCTGTATCGCCCAGTTCGCATTGACCGTTACCTTTCCGGCGCCTTCGGCACCGCGTTTACTGGTAATCATCACTACACCGTTGGCACCGCGCGAACCGTAGATGGCAGTTGCCGAAGCATCTTTCAGTACGTCTACCCGTTCCACATCAGCCATATTCAAGGAAGATAAGCCTAAATCGGTGGGAATCCCGTCGATGACAATCAGCGGGTTGCTGTTGTTGATCGTGCCCAGACCACGGATTTTAATGGTTACATTGTCCCCCGGTTTGCCGGCATCGATAATTTGCACGCCGGATACTTTTCCCTGCATTGCCTGACCGATATTGGCTACCGGAGAGTCTTTGATATCTTTGACTCCTACAGAAGATACGGCGCCGGTCAGGTCACTCTTTTTCATCGTTCCGTAACCTACTACAACAACTTCGTCCAATACTTCGGTATCTTCCTGCAAGGTTACTTTCAGTGCGGTTTTTCCGTTCACCGAAACAGTCTGCGTCTTATAGCCGACAAAAGAAATGGTCAATGTGCTGTTAGCAGAAACATTTAATGAGAAGTTACCGTCGATATCGGTAATCGTGCCGTTCGTGGACTTGCCTTCTATCACACTGGCACCGATCACCGGTTCGCCCGTGGCGTCCACTACATGTCCTTTTACTGTAATCTGCTGTGCGAATGCACTAAGAGATAGTAACAAGCCCCACATTATTAATAGGAGGCGATGTTCAAAGCCTTTCGACTTTATACTCTGTTCCATGTACATCAATTTAAAGTTAATATTAGGATTACTTTTTGTTTTCACTGAAACAAAAGTATCCACAATTAAATGCGCTTCTTTTGCCAGATAGCAAAAATATAGTGGTTTATACAGCACAATACAGTATAAAACACTAATAATAAGAATATTACAGAATAGCAACCGTGCTAAAAAAGTAGTGGATTTCTTACTCTTCCACCTTCCCTATTTTCATTACTTTAGCCTCAAACTCATCCCGTTCGCCGAGTGCCTTGTTGCGGACACGTGTCCGGTAATTATAAATAGTGGTCACAGAGTAGCGGAGGAACTGGGCGATCTTGGTACTATCCGTAATCCCCAGACGGATCAGGGCAAAGATACGAAGTTCGGTATTCAGCAGTTCACCCTGCTTGGGCTGCATCGGTTCGACAAGCAACGCATTAAATTCTTCCACAAAGTTGGGGAAGAGTTGCAGGAAGGTCATATCGAAGTTTGCGTAGAACTCTTTCAGCTCTTCTTCGAGGAATTGGGAAGATTTAATAGCTTTATACAACTCCTCTACCCTGCCGGTAGCCGCAATCTTATTCAGGGAACGACGGTATAAGTCCATCTTATCCAAGTAGGTGGAACACTGGTCCATATAGCGACCGATGTATTCCTCTTTAATATAGTTAGCCTCCGAAAGGGTATGGTTCATCTCTTTCAGTTGCGAATTGGAGTCATGAAGTTCACCGTTCAGCTCTTGCAGAAGCGTATTCGTGTCAATCACTTCCCGACGGGCAGCAGCCACTTTCTTCATCTGCTTGTAAACGAAGAATATAGCCACCAGCAGAAAGACGGAAAGCAGACTGATACAGATCAAAGATATCTTCATTTCCTGTTGCTGCCGCTTGGTTTTCAGTTGGTAAGCCTGATCGATGATGGGGAAGACTTGTGAGATTTCCAGGGTACGAAGGCGGGCGTTGCAGAGCGTAGCATCTTCGAGCGAGCATTTCAGATAGTTGTATGCACGGTCAATGTCTCCGTCTTCATATACAAGAGAGGCGAGTTTCCGCAGGGAGACGTATTCTTTGACTGCCGATTTTAAATCGGCGATGGCCGAGAGAGCCAGAAAGTGTTTCTGCCCTTTCTTGTCTCCTTTGAGGCGGTAGGCTTCTGATAAGGTATAAGTAATCAGCGCCTTGGAATGATCGTCCAGAGAGGGTTTCCGGTAGAAGTCGGTCAGCATGGTTATTGCCTGGTCATATTGGGCGTGTACGGTACATTTGTCGGCCATCACCAGCACATGGCCCAATGAGTCGGAGGCATTAGCCCGTAAAAGGGAATCCCGATACAGGTCCGTCATCCGGTAATACTCTTTTTTCTCTTTCTCGGTGACGGCATAATCTCCCATCAACCCGTAAATAGTACGATACAAGTGGTAATAATAGGGATAGAGATAATCAGACAGGGTTTTCTTGTCTATCTGTCCCAACTGCTCCAAAGCTTCCTTGTACATTCCGGTGGTTCCCATCACCTCTGCCATATTCATGGCGGCATCATCCAGATAATCCTGTTTGTTCAAATGAGAAGCCAGTTCCTGCTTCCGCTGTGCATATACATACGAAGAGTCCAGATTATAAGCCCGATATTCGTCGAAAAGCCTGCCGCAAAATCCATAACGCTGCTCATCGGAGGTAGCCTCGGACAGCAACTTCTTCAAATCGGAGATACGTGCTTCTTTTTCTGCACCGTAAGTCTGACGGTTCCTGATAATTCCGTCAATCTCACGAAGCAGCATATCTGTACTCTTATCATCATTTCTTGCGCAAAGCAAACAGGGAAGAACAATTGTCACGAAAATCAAAATAATCTTTCTCATAGCGCCATATGTATTATATCTGCAAAGATAAAAGTCTTTCAGAAACCGACATTATTTCTACGGAATATTATTGCGAATATCCGGAAAATGGCTCCTTTATGAAAATGGCGGTTCATGCCACTGAATATATCCACAAAAAAAGAAGTTATCTAATATAAAAGCATATCTTTGTCATCAAAGAAAGGCATTTAATGCTACATCTCTGATCTGCAAATGCCATTTATAAACCCAAATTTCATTCCTATGAAAACTTCAAAACGTTGTTTCATGCTCATCGCTTTCATCGGCTTTTTAATCGAACTGACAGTTCCTTCACATCTTTCCGCACAAGACATTTCGGGTACATGGCATGGCAAACTCTCCCTTCCTGCCGGTTCGTTAACCATTGTATTCCATATCAAACATACGGAACAGGGGACTTATGTGACAACTCTTGACAGCCCCGATCAGGGAACCAAAGATATAAAAACGAAAATAACTTCTTTTCAAGACTCTACACTGACTGTTCAGATACCGATTATCCATGCCTCTTATAAAGGAAAACTGAATGCCGACCAAACCATTACCGGCACATTCACACAAGGAATGCCCCTCCCATTGAATCTGACGAAAGGAGAGTTTAGCGGGCCTAAACGCCCGCAGGAGCCTCAGCCACCTTTTCCTTATAAGGTCGAAGAAGTCAGCGTAAAGAATACGCAGGACGGAATCACTCTGGCAGGCACATTAACCCTTCCGGAGAAAGGGAATAAATTTCCGGCTGTAGTATTGGTTACGGGAAGTGGTGCTCAAAACAGAGATGAAGAAATCATGGGTCATAAACCATTTCTTGTTATCGCCGATTATCTGACACGTAACGGAATTGCCGTACTAAGATGCGATGATCGTGGCACAGCCGCTTCGCAAGGAGATTATGCAAGTGCTACCAACGAAGATTTCGCAAAAGATACGGAAGCAGCGCTGAACTATCTACGCAGCAGAAAAGAAATTAATACCCGGAAAATCGGCATTATCGGACATAGCTGCGGTGGAACAATCGCATTTGATATTGCCGCCAAAGACTCCAACATTTCATTTATCATATCATTGGCAGGAGCTGCCGTGCGAGGTGACAGCTTGATGCTTAAACAAGTTGAATTGATTTCCAAGTCCCAAGGGATGCCCGATCCGGTGTGGCAGACAATGAAACCATCCGTTCGCCACAGATACTCTTTATTACAGCAAACGGACAAGTCGTCGGATGAAATCAGAAAAGAAGTTTACGCTGATGTTACCAGAACCATGTCTGCCGAACAGTTGAAAGACCTGAATACCGTACAACAACTATCTGCCCAAATAAACTTCATGACTTCACCGTGGTATCTCCACTTTATGAGATACGATCCGACTGCAAGTCTGAAAAAAATAAAGTGCCCGGTCCTCGCATTAAACGGAGAAAAAGACATTCAGGTAGATGCCGATATGAATCTGACTGCTATCAAGCAGCACATCAGCGAGAACGGAAACAAGAATGTGACAATCAAAGTCTATCCAAAACTGAACCACCTGTTTCAGACTTGTGAGAAAGGAACTTTAGCCGAATACGGACAATTGGAAGAAACAATAAATCCGGAAGTCCTGAAAGACATGACTGAGTGGATAAAGAAGCAATAAATTGACTTAAATCAAAATCGTTCATGACGAACTCATTCTGAGAGATTTTGTTTTACCTTTGCACCCCGTAAAAAATACGCTAAATAAAGAAGGTAAAAAGTAACAGGTATCAGGTTAGGTTTCGTATGAAGAAAAGTCTTATTGCATTGGCATTCGGTACCCTCGGATTGGGTATCGCCGAGTTCGTGATGATGGGTATACTGCCCGATGTAGCCAGAGATTTAAAGATTAGCATCCCTGCTGCCGGACATTTCATTTCCGCCTACGCACTAGGCGTTTGTGTCGGCGCCCCTGTATTGACATTAGCACGTAAATATCCATTAAAACATATATTGCTGGTATTAGTCACGCTGATTATGGTAGGCAATATCTGTGCGGCATTATCACCTAACTACTGGATGCTGCTTATCTCCCGCTTCATCTCCGGACTTCCTCACGGAGCCTATTTCGGGGTCGGCTCTATCGTTGCGGAAAGGCTTGCCGATAAAGGCAAGAGTTCAGAAGCTGTCTCCATCATGATAGCCGGAATGACCATCGCCAACCTGTTCGGCGTACCGCTGGGAACTTCTTTAAGCACCATGCTTTCGTGGCGGGCTACCTTCCTGCTGGTAGGACTTTGGGGAATCGTCATTCTGTATTACATCTGGCGTTGGGTTCCTCAGGTAGAAGGGCTGAAAGATACCGGTTTCAAAGGACAGTTCCGCTTTCTCAAAACTCCGGCTCCCTGGCTCATTCTGGGTGCTACGGCATTAGGTAATGGCGGCGTATTCTGCTGGTATAGCTATATCAATCCAATGCTCACTCATATCTCCGGTTTCTCTGCCGAAAGTATCACCCCGCTGATGATTCTTGCCGGATTCGGTATGGTCATGGGAAATCTGATCAGCGGACGGCTCTCCGACCGTTACACTCCCGGAAAGGTAGGAACTGCCGCACAAGCACTGATCTGCCTGATGCTATTGCTTATCTTCTTCCTCTCTCCCTACAAATGGGCGGCTGCGCTATTGATGTGCCTCTGCACCGCAGGACTGTTTGCCGTATCCAGTCCGGAACAGATATTGATTATCCGTGTAGCCAAAGGAGGCGAAATGCTCGGAGCTGCCTGTGTACAGGTAGCGTTCAATCTGGGAAATGCCATCGGAGCTTATGCAGGAGGACTGGCAGTCAGCAGCGGCTACCGTTATCCCGCCTTGACGGGTGTTCCGTTCGCACTGATCGGCTTCATCCTATTCCTGATCTTTTATAAGAAGTATCAAGCCAAATACTAAAGTAACTCCTATAAGAACGAATAACGCAATAAACAAAGCAAACAGGGAACTGCCTTTCAGTATGAAAGCATATTGACGTTTCTGCTGACAGATACATTTTCAGAAGAATGCCAGCCAGCTCTCAAAGCAATAAAACAATGTATCAATATGCAGACTATCTGCATATCCTTTCGATTATATTGGAAGATTATGCAAAAGGGTCGCTACTTAACATGCAGAACATTAATACCCAACCTGCAGAACATTAATGTCTGACATGTCAGCTAACCTTATCCAACGTGTTGGTCATATATATCCAACGTGTCAGTCAGCCTTATCCAACGCATCAAGCCTTCATATTTGACAAGATGGACATTACTTTCTAATTATTAGCATTGTAAAGATTCAGATACCGCCCTATTTATGAACAAAATACAGATTTTCATTCGCATATTTTCTCCCATTCCCGCCGTCGGGCAGGAAAACGGCATTCTGAAGAGACTAAAAATTCATTTTGTCAATTTGCTCAAAACCTTTTTCCAGCCTGTACAATTATCAGAAAAAGACAGAAAGTGCACCAAGTTTCCCTCATTAGCTCAAAAAATGATTATCTTTGCAAACTAAAATGAGCAGGCTGGCAATCAAAACTGTTTTTATCGGGAGATTAGCGCCAAATCGCTGCTCACATGATATGATTCATTGATAATAAAAGAAATAATAGATTAATATGGCATTGCAATGTGGTATTGTCGGACTTCCGAACGTAGGTAAATCGACACTTTTCAACTGTTTGTCAAACGCAAAAGCGCAAGCGGCAAACTTCCCCTTCTGTACAATCGAACCGAATGTAGGCGTAATCACCGTTCCCGACGAACGTCTGAACGCACTGGCAGAACTGGTACATCCCCAACGGATTGTCCCCACGACTGTAGAAATCGTAGACATCGCCGGACTGGTGAAAGGTGCAAGCAAAGGCGAAGGGCTGGGAAACAAATTCCTCGCCAATATCCGCGAAACAGACGCAATCATCCATGTACTCCGCTGCTTCGACGATGACAACGTGACTCATGTAGACGGAAGCGTAAACCCCGTCCGAGACAAAGAGATCATCGACTACGAACTTCAGCTGAAAGACCTGGAAACCATCGAAAGCCGCATCCAGAAAGTACAAAAACAGGCTCAGACCGGTGGCGACAAGGCTGCAAAACAGGCTTATGACGTACTCGTTCAATACAAGGATGCACTGGAACAAGGCAAATCCGCCCGTACCGTCACTTTCGAAACGAAAGACGAACAAAAGATCGCTCACGAACTCTTCCTGTTGACCAGCAAACCCGTGATGTACGTCTGCAACGTAGACGAAGCAAGTGCGGTAAACGGCAACAAATACGTAGACATGGTGCGCGACGCCGTGAAAGATGAAAATGCACAAATACTCATTGTCGCTGCAAAGACCGAAGCAGACATCGCCGAACTGGAAACATACGAAGACCGTCAGATGTTCCTTGCCGAAGTAGGGCTGGAAGAATCGGGCGTCGCACGTCTTATCAAGTCAGCTTACAAACTACTGAACCTCGAAACCTACTTCACAGCCGGCGTACAAGAAGTACGTGCATGGACTTACGAGAAAGGATGGAAAGCTCCGCAATGCGCAGGCGTCATCCATACCGATTTTGAGAAAGGATTTATCCGTGCGGAAGTAATCAAATACGATGATTATATCCAGTACGGCTCCGAAACGGCTGTCAAGGAAGCCGGAAAACTTGGTGTGGAAGGAAAAGAATATGTGGTGCAGGACGGCGACATCATGCACTTCCGCTTCAATGTGTGATTATCGGTAATCACTAACGACTTATTAATTATCACATAAGCATCAATGACATGAAATATCTCATAGCAGGAACCGGTGGAGTAGGCGGCAGTATAGCAGGCTTTCTGTCGCTTGCAGGAAAAGATGTAACTTGTATTGCCCGTGGAGCTCATTTGCAGTCAATACAAACCAATGGTCTGAAATTGAAATCGGATCTGAAGGGTGAACATACGCTTCAGATTAAGGCTACGACGGCCGAAGAGTTCAAAGGAAAAGCGGATGTGATCTTCGTCTGCGTGAAAGGATATTCCGTCGATTCGATTACCGAACTCATCAAAAGGGCATCGCATGAGAAGACAGTCGTCATCCCTATCCTGAATGTTTACGGGACAGGACCACGCATTCAGCGTCTCGTTCCGGGTGTAACGGTGCTCGATGGTTGCATCTACATCGTAGGCTTTGTTTCCGGCACGGGAGAGATCACTCAGATGGGGAAAATCTTCCGTCTGGTGTATGGCGCCCACAAAGGGACACAGGTGGCTCCCGCCATCCTGGAAGCTATTCAGAAAGACCTTCAGGAAAGTGGAATCAAAGCTGAGATTTCTCCGGACATCAATCGGGATACATTCGTCAAATGGTCGTTCATCTCGGCAATGGCGGTCACTGGTGCTTACTATGATGTACCAATGGGTGAAGTTCAGAAGCCGGGGAAAGTACGTGATACGTTCATCGGCCTTTCTACTGAGAGTGCCGCACTGGGACGTAAGTTGGGAGTGGAATTTCCCGAAGACCCCGTCAGCTACAATTTGAAAGTCATTGATAAACTCGATCCCGACAGTACCGCATCCATGCAAAAGGACTTGGCACGGGGACATGAATCGGAAATACAAGGTTTGCTGTTTGACATGATTGCAGCAGCCGAGGAGCAAGGTATCGACATACCAACTTACCGGATGGTTGCCGAAAAATTCACAAAACACTAATTACAAACCGTAAACCGTTATCCAACATGAATACCCTTTTATTATCAATCAACTGGAATCCGAATCCCGAACTATTCAACCTGTTCGGCATTTCTATCCGTTACTACGGATTATTGTGGGCAGTAGGAATCTTCTTTGCTTACATCATTGTCCATTACCAGTTTCGCGACAAAAAAATAGACGAGAAGAAATTCGATCCCCTCTTCTTTTATTGTTTCTTCGGTATTCTGATTGGAGCACGTCTGGGGCACTGCCTGTTCTACGATCCGGGACAGTACCTGACCAGCGGAAAGGGATTTGTGGAAATGCTTCTGCCGATCAAGTTCCTGGCAGGCGGCGGATGGAAATTCACCGGTTATGAAGGACTTGCCAGTCACGGAGGTACACTCGGATTGATGATCGCCCTTTGGCTGTATTGCCGCAAGACGAAACTTCATTATATGGATGTGGTGGACATGATTGCCGTCGCTACTCCGATCACCGCCTGCTTCATCCGTCTGGCGAATCTGATGAACTCCGAAATTATCGGTAACCCGACCGATGTACCCTGGGCGTTCGTATTCGAACGGGTAGACATGCTCCCCCGCCATCCGGGACAGCTTTACGAAGCGATAGCTTATCTGATCCTTTTCTTCATCATGATCTATCTTTATAAGAATTACAGCAAGAAACTGCATCGCGGATTCTTCTTCGGACTCTGTCTGGCTTATATCTTTACCTTCCGTTTCTTTATCGAATTTGTGAAGCAGAACCAGGAAGCATTCGAAGACAACATGATGTTCAACATGGGACAATGGCTGAGCGTTCCTTTCATCATCATCGGTTTCTACTTTATGTTCTTCTATGACCGGAAGAAAGTAGCAAAGAAATGAAACAAATCATAGATATAGAAAACTGGGAGCGGAAGGAGAATTTCAACTTCTTCCGCCACTTCCAGAATCCCCAATTATCCATTACCTCCGAAGTAGAGTGCGGAGGAGCCAGGCAACGTGCCAAAGCGGCTGGACAGTCTTTCTTTCTCCATTATCTTTATGCTGTGCTGCGTGCAGCCAACGAAATACCGGAGTTTCGTTACCGCATCGATCCGGACGGACGTGTAGTGCTCTATGACACCATAGATATGCTGTCTCCCATCAAGATAAAAGAGAACGGCAAGTTCTTCACCACCCGTTTCCCTTACTACAACGATTTCGACACTTTCTATCAGGAAGCAAGGCTAATTATCGACGCCATCCCCGAAGACGGTGATCCGTATGCAGCAGAAAACGGAGAAGTAGCCGACGGAGATTACGGACTGATTCTGTTAAGTGCGACTCCCGACCTGTATTTTACTTCCATCACCGGTACACAGGAGAAGAGAAGCGGCAATAACTACCCGTTGCTGAATGCCGGAAAAGCCATCATAAGGGAAGGCAAACTGGTGATGCCTATCGCGATGACGATTCATCACGGATTTATTGACGGGCATCATCTTTCCTTGTTTTATAAGAAGGTAGAAGAGTTTCTGAAATAATAGTGCTGTTCAAATCGTATTTTCTCATTCCTTTTATCTACCTTTAGCGCGACTAAATGATAAAAATATGAGCACAAAAACACTATTCAAACTACTATGGGTACCTTTCGTCACATCCGTATTCGCAAGTTGCAGTGACAAAGAAGAATTACCTTACACTCCTCCGGAGGAAACGAATGACAGTTACATAAGCCCTGCCGTACCACAAGGTAATAGCTGGCCTGAAGCCTCCATGTCACTTACACAGCCTTTTCTGGGTGCCGGATATGATATTATGGGCAGCTACATAGACAATAATTCGGTAAAAGAACCAGTGCTCGATCTGAGCAAGATAGATAATGAAAAGATTAGCAATCTGGTAGGTTCGAGCGGGGTAGGAGACAGCTTCATTGGTCGTGATATGAAAGAGTTTCTTCGGTCAATCACAGAATATAAGAAATTTGTGGTGCCGGCAGAAAACAAAGATGATTTGCTGTTCACCGCTACCATTACCGGTCATAAATATTTTCAGAAACCTTATGATTATTCATCCCAATACACATTTGCATTTGGTAGTTCAGGAGCTAACGGAGTGATTCAAAGATTACTCACTCTGAATGCGGATTGGTCCAACTGGCTGACCGATGATTTCCGGCAAGAGCTGGAAGATGCGTCACCTGAAACAATCATAGAACTATTTGGTACTCATATATTGGTGAACACTCATTTAGGTTATATAAGCAAAACCCTCTATCGCAGCATCGTAGCGGATGATGAAGAGAACTTATTGAGAACCGCAAATACAGGGATGGGCGCACATCAGAGCAGCATTATTAAGCATCCCAATGTTTCCATCACTTATCCCGAAGAAACAGTAAAAAAGAACTATGGGGGAACAATTGTAGTGTCATTGCAAGGAGCTGATTACAAAGTCTTTGATCAGCTGACAGGCGATCCGATGGATATCAGCCCCTGGATACAATCTGCCAATGAAAAGAATCGCGCCTTAACTACTCTGACCGGTGAAGACCTTATCCCCATCTATGAGGTAATAGCCGACCCCATAAAGAAACAGCAAATAAAAGAAGCGGTAATAGCCCATATCAAAAGGCACCAACTGTCCTTACAACAAACGGCTCCCATCTTTCAGGCAAGTGACGGGCACTATCACCGCTACTATACCTCTTATAAGGAGTTAACCGCAAAGGCCGATATCTGTCAAGGTGTGATAGGAAGCGTATTTGTCAGACACGAACCGGGTACAGTACCGCTTTACCTGTCTTCCGACGGAAAGAATCACCGTTTGACATTAGAACCGGCACCGAACGGAGACGGAACAATCATAGGGTATGTCTATGAAAAGAAGAGTGATGACTTAAACTGTATCTACGAAATATCAGACGGAAAAAACTTTGCCTATACCACGGAAGAAAAGGATACCTACGGAAACAAAGGCACATGGAAGCCAACCGGCCTCTCTTTTTATACAAAGAAGGTATAAGCATAAGGCCATACCATTGGCACGGCAAGTAACCCTATAACTTACAACATAAGAAGTCTATAGTATCTTCGTTGGGGTTGACTAAAAGTCGTTAGTATCTCCATTCTCCTCCTTCCGGAAGGAGGAGAGTTTAAAGTTACTAACGACTTTTTAGTCAGCCCCCGCATAAGTTATATCAGTTTTTATTTGCCTCTGACTATCTTCTTTATATCGTTCAGCTTATTCAACGCCTCAATCGGAGTAAGGTTATTCACATCCAGATTCAGTATCTCATCCCGAATCTGGCAAAGGATCGGGTCGTCCAACTGGAAGAAGCTGAGCTGCATACCGCTTCTGTTTTCACTGACTTCCGTCAATGGTTTGCCGGAAATACCTTGCTGGCGGTTGTCCGATTCCAGTTGCTTCAATATAGTATTTGCACGCTTCACAATACTCTTCGGCATACCTGCCATCTTTGCTACATGAATACCGAAGGAGTGTTCGCTTCCCCCACGCTCCAGCTTACGGAGGAAAATCACTTTATTGTCCACTTCCTTCACAGACACGTTATAGTTCTTGATGCGTTTGAAGGATTTCTCCATCTCGTTCAGCTCATGGTAATGCGTAGCAAACAGTGTACGGGCTTTCGCTTTCGGATGTTCGTGGATATACTCGACAATTGCCCAGGCTATGGAAATACCGTCATAGGTAGACGTACCACGTCCCAACTCATCAAATAACACCAGACTTCTGGAAGAGACATTATTCAGAATATCCGCAGCCTCATTCATTTCCACCATAAAAGTAGATTCGCCCACCGAGATATTATCGCTGGCACCTACACGGGTGAAAATCTTATCCACCAGACCGATATGGGCACTCTCCGCAGGAACAAACGAACCGATTTGCGCCAACAGCGTAATCAGTGCCGTCTGACGCAAGAGCGCGGACTTACCGGCCATATTGGGACCGGTGATGATGATAATCTGCTGTGACGCGCTGTCCAACATCACGTCATTGGCAATATACTTCTCACCAATCGGAAGCTGCTTTTCAATCACAGGGTGACGTCCCTGACGGATATCCAGTACATCATTGTCCTCAATAACCGGACGGATATAATTATTCTCACGCGCCACATTAGCGAAAGACAATAGACAGTCCAGACGGGCAATCTGATTCGCATTAATCTGTATCTGCGGAATAAACTCCGTCAATGCCTGCACCAAATCGGTATATAACTGAGTCTCCAACACGAGAATCTTATCTTCGGCTCCCAGAATCTTTTCTTCGTAAACCTTCAGTTCCTGCGTAATATAACGTTCCGCATTGACCAGTGTCTGCTTGCGAATCCATTCCTGCGGAACTTTATCCTTATGTATATTGCGGACTTCAATATAATAACCGAATACATTATTGTAAGCTACCTTCAGACTCGGAATGCCTGTCTGCTCACTTTCACGCTGCTGTATCTGCAACAGATAGTCTTTGCCGGAGTATGAAATACGGCGTAATTCGTCCAGTTCCTCATTCACACCATCTTTAATCACGCCCCCTTTGTTGATCAATAAAGGAGGGTCATTATTGATTTCTTTGGCAATCCGGTCGCGAATAGAAATACAAAGATTCAGCTGTTCACCTATCCGGTTCAAACTTGCGTTATCCGCTTCAAGACAAGCCTGCTTGATCGGTTCAATGGCCTGCAAGGCAACCTTCAACTGTACCACCTCACGTGGCGACACACGTCCTACGGCTACTTTGGAAATGATACGTTCCAAGTCTCCTATCAGATGCAACTGCTCCTCGATCAGCTCTTTAAAATCCGGCTGGCGGAAGAAGTATTCCACCACATTCAGCCGGTCGTTGATCGGCTTCTCATCTTTCAACGGGAAAACCATCCAGCGTTTCAGCAGGCGGGCTCCCATCGGACTGATGGTCCGGTCGATCACGTTCAGCAAACTGCTGCCACCGTCATTCATGCTGCCGATCAGCTCCAGGCTACGGACCGTAAACTTATCCAGACGCACATACTTATCCTCCTCGATACGGGCAAGGGAAGTAATGTGACCGATCTGCGTATGCTGTGTCATCGTCAGGTATTGCAGGATAGCACCGGAAGCAATGATACCATTCTTCAGATGCTCTACCCCGAATCCTTTCAGATTCTTTGTCTCAAAGTGTTTCAGTAGTTTCTCACGGGCAGTGGATTCGGTAAATACCCAGTCGTCCAGTTCGAATGTGAAGAACTTGCTGCCGAAGTTACCTTCAAACATCAGGCGTTTGCCCCGTTCGAAAAGAATCTCTTTCGGTCCGAAGTTATTCAGCAATTTGTCTACATAGTCAAAGGGACCTTCGGCGGTGAGGAACTCACCGGTAGATATATCAAGAAAGGCAACTCCACAGGAAGCCTTTCCGAAATGAACGGCAGCCAGGAAGTTATTCTCCTTATAATTCAGAACGTTATCATTGATAGATACACCGGGGGTAACCAACTCGGTAATACCTCTTTTCACCAGTTTCTTCGTCAGCTTCGGGTCTTCCAGCTGGTCGCAGATAGCTACACGCTTTCCGGCACGAATCAGTTTCGGAAGATATGTATCAAGCGCATGATGGGGAAATCCTGCCATCTCGATAGTCTTTCCTTTTCCATTGGCGCGTTTTGTCAGTGTGATTCCTAAGATTTCGGATGCAACAATGGCATCGGTAGAATATGTTTCATAAAAGTCACCGCAACGAAACAGCATCACTGCATCCGGATGTTTGGCTTTCAAATCCAGAAACTGTTTCATCATGGGGGTAAGCACGATTTCTTCCTCGTTCACGGTTCGCTCCTTTTCTTTTTTGTTGAGTGAATAATGAGATTAACCTTGCAAAGATAACAGTTTTCCGGCAGAGAATCAACGGAATTTCCCGTTTCAATTTTCACAATTAGTGTTGCATCCTTTTAAAAAAGAAGGGTATATTTCTTAACAAGTAAAGGAAAACTATTAAAACATGTTATAAAACATACTATTTTACTTGGATAATTTGCTAATTTCCCAATAGTCCGTATCTTTGCAATGTGTTTTTCATAGTATTAGATTTAAGGTTAACAAAGGTTGGGTCAAGGCGTTGACCCTTTTTTTATGTCCATACGTCCCGTTTGCCTCTTTCTTTCATTCATTTCTATTCAGCCAGCATCATCTTTTTATAGTAAGACGGAGTGAATCCGGTATGCTTCTTGAACGACTTATTAAAATGAGAAATCGTATCAAATCCACACTCCACACTGATCTGCGAAATATTCATATCGCCCATGAGCAAGAGTTTACACGCATATCCTATCCGCATCTCCAATATGTAATTCTTGAATGATTTCCCCGTTTTGCTCTTGAAGAAGCGGCAGAATGCAGCAGGATTCATAGCTGCCAGAGAAGATATTTCATTCAGGTCAATCTGCCGTGTATAGTTCTTATTCAGGTAAACTATGATTTTGTCTATTCTCGATCCGTCGTAGATAATATCATTTTCAAAATCGGAAGTCGATAGCACAGACCGTGAAGCGACGTTTGCCATTTCTTTCAGAAGTTGCAGGAAAGAAGTAATCTGATCGACTCCTGTCTCCACCGGAATCGATTCAAGCAAATCAACCAGCCGCGGGGAGCATCCCGCGGGAAAGTAAATCCCCCGTTGCGCCTCTTCAAGCAGGTTCTTTATCTTCATAAAATGGGGATAATAATTGAAAGCGTGGTGCATGAAGTCCTTTTCAAACTGAATGATGGTCCCTGTTGTCCGAAGCGTACTGCCTTCTTGCCGATACACCTCATCGCTCTTCATATAATGAGGCAAATCGGAGCCTAGCAGAAGAATATCACCATCAGCATATTTCTCCGCGTTATTTCCTACAAAACGCATTCCTGTGCCCTCCTTGACATAGATAATCTCATACTCCGTATGAAAATGCCACGGGTAAGTAAAATAAGGATAATCATAAAAACGAGCTTTCAGAGGAGATGACTTCGATATAGGAAGCTGCTCATTCATCATTTTTCTCATAATCTACTCTATTTCTTATCTACTCTATTTCTTTTCAGCCCAATATACCCCGCAGACAATACAAGCTGCGCCGCCTAAAGCGACTAACGTAATCTTCTCATCCAGAATAAGGAACGATGCAATCATCGTGACCAGAGGATTGAGATAAATATAATTGGATGCCCGTACCGTTCCCAACTGTTTTAACACCACATTCCAGAGTACATAGCAGATCAGCGAAGCCAATACGGCCAGAAACAGAAGGTTGAACAGAACGGCAGGTTGAAGAAGTACAGCGGTATCGGGATGCAGGGGATGCAGGAGGAAGGCAGGCAGAATCGTCAGTACTCCGTAAAAGAAAATCTTGCGGGTGATAAATATGGTAGGATAACGCCCGGCCATCTTTTTAATAATCAGACTATAGAATGCCCATGATAATGCGGCAAGCAAGGTCAGCAGGTCGCCTATCGGAGATATTTTGAGCACAAAACTGCCGTTAAAGACAATTAGCCCTACCCCCATCAATGCCAGCAGGGAACCGTATATCAGTCCTTTCGATGCCTTTTCACTTTTATAGAAAAGCAGGGAAAGGATAGTAGTCAGCAAGGGAGCCGTGCAGATGATAAACGATACATTCGACGCCTGGGTGATGCCTAAAGCGGTATTCTCTGTAAAGAAATAAAGGGAGCCACCGAATATACCGCCTGCTACCAGCCACAGTTCATCTTGCCAGTTATTGGTGAACAGACGTTTGGGAGAAATTACCCAGATGCCAAGGTATGCAATCAGAAAACGGTAAAAGAAGATTTCCTGAGGTGTCAGCCCGTGGTTTATCAATACTTTAGTCGAAATGAATGTCAGTCCCCAGATAGCTACTGTTAGTATGGCAATCAGATGATAGTACCCATGCTTTAGTTCCATAATTATGGTTTTAATGAGAATGCAAAGATACAGGGATTCATGGATATACCCACTGACTTTGATAGATATATTTTCAACAAAATTTCGCCGAAAGAGAACCGGTTATACATCCGGATATAACAAGAAAGCGAATATCCGGATGTCTGATAAAATAGCCGTATCTATTCAGGTAATCATCTGCTTTTACCAGTTATCCGTCCGGAAAGGTGCCGCGGGGATGCCATGAATACTGAAAATACTTGCTTCCACATAATTCTTATACGCATACCGCACGGCAACGGGACGAGGGACTTTGTCACTCGAAACCGCCAGTCGGGCAGTCGTGGTTTCTATTTCGGCAAAAGCCGGATAGAATACTTTATCCTCGCCCGCAATCTCAAATCCTTTAAGAGATGTCCACATCGGACTTAGGCCGCGTTGGGCATTGTCGAAGTTTATATAGATTTTATTCTCCTGTATCTCCATCGATTTATAAACAGGAGGAGCGTATCCGAATCCTTTCATGCCGTAGGTCTGCGCCAATGCCCAATACGCCAGTCGGTTCCCTACCGTCTCCTTGTCTACGGGATGGATGAAAACAGGGTGGCCGACATCCATCGTCGTAACCATGCCGCTATTCGATATATCCTTCATATTCTGCAACTGGACCTCGCGCAGGCGGGCAGCCGATGTACCGTCGGCTCCTTCGTAATTGAAAGGCGCTATCTGCACAAAGTAGAAAGGAAGTTCGCCCCTGCCCCATTTCGCACGCAAGTCAGCCACAAAGGCAGGCATAAGGCTCTGGTAAAGATCGGCATTGTCACGGTTGCTTTCGCCCTGATACCACAAGAAGCCTCTCACTGCAAAATTAGTCAAAGGAGCTATCTTGCCATTGTAGAGTACACACGGAGTGGTGGTAGGATTCTTCACTTCAGCATCGTTATCGAGGATGGAAAGATCAATGCTACTAAAAGGCTTTATGGATTCTCTGCTCATCCATGCCTCTATTTTTGATCCTCCCCACGTAGAAACGACGATGCCGACCGGAACTTCCAGCACTTCCTGTATATAACGCGCAAAATAATAAGACACGGCGCTGATATGGGAAACGTTTACCGGCGTATTTTCCAGCCATTCGCCCTGGCAGTCCTCCACAGGCGTTTTACTAAACTGGCGTACCCATCTCCCATCCTTTGAATCTGTAGTATACATTCGGATAGGCGTGGATGGTTTGGCTTTGGCAATAATGTCGTTCGTCCCTCTGACCGGTTGCCGGTCGAAACCGCCCATCGGCATCTCCATATTCGATTGTCCCGAACAGAACCAGACTTCACCGATCAGTACATTCTGCAACGTCAGTAATTCGCCGTCATTGAAGATGATCTTGTAAGGGCCTCCCGCAACAGGGGTAGATACTGTTAACGACCAGCCTCCCTTGCCATCCGATGAGGATTTATATGTCTGCCCGTTCCACGAAGTCTTCACCGTTACAGTAGCATTGGGACGGGCTTTTCCCCATAGTTTGACTTCTGCTTGCTGCTGTAATACCATATTATCTCCAAGTATGGAAGGTAATGTCACTTTAGCCTCACTTTTCATTGAAAATGCAAGAGCTAAGAATAAAAAGCTGATAAGATATTTCATATATATTTAATTTATTTATTCGGTTAGTTACAACAGGATTGACCAATCTTCGGAATATATCCTACCGGAAGAGGTAGTCGGAATGAGATAAGCTTTAGCTTGTTATTCCAATAGTCTCTCCTTTTTTGCGTTTCAGCAAAGAAGGATGTAAGAAGCATTGTTAATAGTACCAGAAACTTTTTCATTTATTAGAATTTTATGATAACTGGCACAAATGTAAGTCCCGCTAGTTAATTTAGTAATTAATTTGCAATTAATTCGAGGAGAAAATAAAGGATATAGGTTGGAAAAAATACTTTTTAGTCGGTATCCAGGCTAGTTTAACGTTTATTTAAAGGCTTTTTCAGCTAACACTCTAAAAAGATTATCCCTACAGGACTTCAACTATAGCCAGTATACACTCACATTTTATCCATATTCTTTGTATTATAAACGATCAAACAATCCTCCCCAAATATACTCACATTAATACGTATATAATAATACCAAATGAAAGAAACATATTATCCAAAAGTCTAACGAAAAAGAGATTCTTACAGATAGAAGCGCTCGTTTGTAAACAAATCACCACTATCAAAACAGTCCTATTAATATATCATATTTTTACCACATAAAGAAAGGAAGAGAACTTTACTCAAAAAAAGTTTTCTCCCTTTCTTACACTACACCCCCAGAATCGAATAAACTCCTTCATCGTTTTTAATAAATAACGAGAGAGTTTATTATAAACGGTCCCCAAGTTTATTATAAACTATTTTTAGGCGTTTCCAGCGGCCTCAATAGAATTATTATAACAAAAATGGGCAAGAACCTTCGCAGTTTCTTGCCCATTCGTTATCCTGGCTATGCAATTCTGCACATCCACCTATTGAACTTATGTTATAATTTTTATATATCCTATCATTACTATTCCGTTTTATATTCCTCCAAATATACGAAATAAAAACAAGAAAGTCAATAGCCGGACGGTATTTGCCGTGATATTTCTTCATTTATCAGGTATTACCTTGTTATTCGGGCAATACCTTATTATAAAAGAAAGGTTTTTTTCACTCACTACGTGGTTATCTGAAAATAAACACGTAAATTTGCTGGCTCAAATTGAAATAACAGTATAAATCACTATAAATAAAAACTTTATCACTATGGAGTACAATTTCAGGGAGATTGAAAAGAAGTGGCAGCAAAGGTGGGTGGAAGAGAAAACCTACCAGGTTACGGAAGACGAATCGAAGCAGAAATTCTATGTATTGAATATGTTCCCTTACCCGTCAGGGGCCGGACTGCACGTAGGGCATCCGCTGGGATACATCGCTTCGGATATTTACGCCCGTTACAAACGACTGCGTGGCTTCAATGTACTCAATCCGATGGGATATGACGCATATGGTTTGCCAGCGGAACAATACGCTATTCAGACCGGACAGCATCCCGCAATTACTACTAAAGCTAATATCGACCGCTATCGCGAGCAACTCGACAAAATAGGCTTCTCTTTCGACTGGAGCCGTGAAATCCGTACGTGCGAACCCGAATATTATCACTGGACCCAATGGGCTTTCCAAAAGATGTTCAACAGCTACTACTGCAACGACGAACAGCAGGCACGCCCTATCCAGGAACTGATCGACGCATTCGCAATCTACGGAAACCAAGGACTCAACGCCGCTTGCAGCGAAGAACTCAGCTTTACCGCCGAAGAATGGAAAGCCAAAAGCGAAAAGGAACAGCAGGAAATCCTGATGAACTACCGCATCGCCTACCTCGGCGAAACGATGGTGAACTGGTGCCAGGCACTGGGAACCGTATTGGCAAATGACGAAGTCATAGACGGCGTCAGCGAACGCGGCGGCTTCCCCGTAGTCCAGAAGAAGATGCGCCAGTGGTGTCTGCGTGTATCCGCTTACGCTCAGCGTCTGCTCGACGGACTGGATACCATCGACTGGACCGAATCACTGAAAGAAACTCAAAAGAACTGGATCGGACGCTCCGAAGGTGCCGAAGTACAGTTCAAGGTAAAAGACAGCGATCTCGAATTTACCATCTTTACTACCCGTGCAGATACCATGTTCGGTGTAACCTTCATGGTTCTGGCTCCGGAAAGTGATCTGGTAGCCCAGCTGACCACTCCTGCCCAGAAAGCAGAAGTAGACGCCTACCTTGACCGCACCAAGAAACGTACGGAACGCGAACGCATCGCCGACCGCAGCGTGACCGGTGTTTTCAGCGGTTCGTATGCTATCAATCCGTTTACAGGTGAAGCAGTGCCCATCTGGATCAGCGATTACGTATTGGCAGGATACGGAACAGGAGCCATCATGGCCGTACCCGCCCACGATAGCCGCGACTATGCTTTCGCCAAGCATTTCGGACTCGAAATCCGCCCGTTGGTAGAAGGTTGTGACGTAAGCGAAGAAAGCTTCGATGCCAAGGAAGGTATCGTCTGCAACTCTCCGCGTCCGGATGTAACTCCGTACTGTGATCTGTCTCTGAACGGACTGACCATCAAGGAAGCCATTGAAAAGACCAAGCAATATGTGAAAGAACATAATCTGGGACGTGTGAAAGTGAACTACCGTCTTCGCGACGCCATTTTCTCACGCCAGCGCTACTGGGGGGAACCGTTCCCTGTATACTACAAAGACGGAATGCCGTACATGATTGACGAAGACTGTCTGCCGCTGGAACTTCCGGAAGTAGACAAGTTCCTCCCCACCGAAACAGGCGAACCTCCATTGGGACACGCCAAGGAATGGGCGTGGGACACGGTAAACAAGTGCACAGTAGAAAACGAAAAGATCGACAACGTTACCATCTTCCCGCTGGAACTGAACACCATGCCGGGATTCGCCGGTTCTTCCGCATACTATCTGCGCTACATGGACCCGCACAACAACAAAGCATTGGTGGACCCGAAAGTGGACGAATACTGGAAAAACGTAGACCTTTATGTAGGAGGAACGGAACACGCTACCGGACACTTGATCTACTCCCGTTTCTGGAATAAGTTCCTGCACGATGTAGGTGCATCGGTAGTAGAAGAACCGTTCCAGAAGTTAGTAAACCAAGGCATGATTCAAGGCCGCAGCAACTTTGTATATCGCATCAAAGATACTCACACCTTCGTTTCACTGAACCTGAAAGACCAATACGAAGTGACTCCACTTCATGTGGATGTAAACATCGTATCCAATGATATCCTCGACCTGGAAGCATTCAAGGCATGGCGTCCCGAATATGCGGAAGCAGAGTTTATCCTCGAAGACGGAAAATACATCTGCGGATGGGCGGTTGAGAAGATGAGTAAATCAATGTTCAACGTAGTCAATCCGGATATGATTGTGGAAAAATACGGTGCAGACACCCTTCGTATGTACGAAATGTTCCTCGGTCCGGTTGAGCAGTCCAAGCCTTGGGATACGAACGGTATCGACGGTGTACACCGCTTTATCCGTAAGTTCTGGTCATTGTTCTACAGCCGTACCGACGAATATCTGGTGAAAGACGAGCCTGCAACGAAGGAAGAGTTGAAGAGCCTGCACAAACTGATCAAGAAAGTAACGGGAGATATCGAACAGTTCTCTTACAATACGTCTGTCAGCGCATTCATGATCTGTGTCAACGAACTCTCCAACTTGAAATGCAACAAGAAAGAGATACTGGAACAGCTCGTTATCACCCTCGCTCCTTTCGCTCCGCACGTTTGCGAAGAACTGTGGGATACACTGGGACACGAAACTTCCGTATGTGACGCCGCATGGCCCGCATACAACGAAGAATATCTGAAAGAAGATACGATCAACTATACCATCTCCTTCAACGGAAAAGCACGCTTCAACATGGAGTTTGACGCTGATGCCGCTTCGGATGCCATCCAGGCTGCCGTATTAGCCGACGAACGTTCGCAGAAGTGGATCGAAGGCAAAACACCGAAGAAGATCATCGTGGTGCCGAAGAAGATTGTAAATGTGGTAGTTTAAAATAAGTAACAGGTAATAAGTAATAGGTAATAACCGTAGCTGCTTTCCGAGCATATCCGCAAGGTTAATACCTAATACTTAATACTTATTACCTGTACCTATCGACTACGACTTATTACCTATTACTTAATACTTATTACCTATTAATTAAATGCGCAAACCAGCAAAAGCGGAAATAATGAGAGAAGTGAAGGATTATATCTACATCACTCTCGGATTGATCAGTTATGCTTTGGGATGGGCGGCATTTCTGCTGCCTTACCAGATAACGACAGGGGGTACTACCGGTATCGGGGCTATCATTTATTACGCAACGGGATTTCCTATCCAGTGGTCGTACTTCATCATCAATGCGGTTCTGATGACATTTGCCATCAAGATATTAGGTCCGCGATTCAGCATAAAGACTACTTATGCAATTTTCATGCTGACTTTCCTGCTATGGATATTCCAAGTGTTGGTAAACAACTACATACAAACGCCCGATATGTCGGCCGACGGAAAGCCTCTGCTGCTCGGCAGCGGACAGGACTTTATGGCTTGTATCATCGGTGCGGCTATGTGCGGTGTAGGTCTGGGCATTACTTTCAATTATAACGGCAGCACCGGAGGAACGGATATCATCGCCGCTATTGTTAACAAATACAAAGACGTATCCCTTGGAAGGATGATCATGATTTGTGATGTGTTCATCATCGGTTCCTGTTACTTTGTGTTTCACGACTGGCGTCGGGTAATCTTCGGTTTCGTCACTCTGTTCATCATTGGTGTCGTGCTCGACTGGATTATCAACAGTGCCCGTCAGTCCGTACAGTTCTTCATCTTCTCCAAGAAGTATGATGAGATAGCCGATCGCATCATTAAAGATACAGACCGTGGGGTGACCGTGCTCAACGGTACCGGATGGTACAGCAAAAACGATGTAAAAGTATTGGTCGTACTGGCCAAAAGACGTCAGTCGCTGGATATCTTCCGACTAGTAAAACGTATCGACCCGAACGCTTTCATCTCGCAAAGTTCCGTCATCGGGGTGTATGGCGAAGGGTTCGATCAGTTGAAAGTGAAATAAACAGGTGAATGAATCCGGATAATTCCGCTAAAAAACAAGAATAAGACAATGAAACGCAAACTTGTATTTGCCACTAACAATGCTCATAAGCTCGAAGAAGTAGCCGCTATTCTCGGAGATAAGGTAGAACTGCTCAGTCTGAATGACATTGACTGCCACACGGACATTCCCGAAACAGCCGAAACGCTGGAAGGAAATGCCTTGCTGAAATCTTCTTTTATCTACCGGAACTATCAGCTGGACTGCTTTGCCGATGACACCGGACTGGAAGTGGAAGCTCTGAACGGAGCGCCCGGAGTGTACTCCGCCCGCTATGCCGAAGGCGAAGGACACGACGCTCAGGCGAATATGCGCAAGCTGCTCCACGAACTGGAAGGAAAAGAGAATCGGAAAGCGCAATTCCGCACTGCCATTTCGCTGATTCTCGACGGAAAGGAATATCTCTTTGAAGGTGTGATCAAAGGGGAAATCATCAAAGAGAAGCGCGGAGATTCCGGCTTCGGTTATGACCCGATATTCAAGCCCGAAGGGTACGAACAGACTTTTGCCGAACTGGGAAACGAAATAAAGAACAAGATCAGCCATCGTGCACTGGCTGTACAGAAACTTTGCGAGTTTTTGCAACGCTGATTCTTTGGCATATTCCGTACAACAGCCTGTCTTGATATCAACGAAGTACCAGCAGTAAAATTCTCTCAGGTCATTTCTTAACTATATGACACAGAGTTTAATAAAAGAATTTTTGTAATCTTCAGAAGAAAATTATTTCTTTGCAAAAAAAATAAAGCGTAATGAAGAAAATTGCATTATTTACTTTCCTTACATTGTTATTATGTACTTCATGTGTAACGAAAAAGAAGTTCATGATGACAGAAGCCGCACGTATTGCAAGTATCGACAGCTTGCAAAGTTTATTGACTGATTGCCGCAACACGGGCGACCAGCTGTCAGCACAAATCAAGAAGCTCCTGCGTGATACCACCCAGATGGGAAACAGTATCCGTCAGTATCAGAGCATGCTTAGTACTAACATGACGGAACAGGAAAAACTGAATGCCTTGTTGAGTCAGAAGAAAAACGAACTTAGCGAAAGAGAACGCACCATCAACGAGTTGCAGGACATGATCAACGCTCAGAACGAGAAAGTGAAACAACTGCTGAACAGTGTGAAAGACGCGTTACTGGGCTTTAGCACAGACGAACTGACGGTTCGTGAAAAGGATGGAAAGGTGTATGTGGCAATGTCGGACAAATTGCTGTTCCAGTCAGGAAGCGCCCGTCTGGATAAACGCGGAGAGGAAGCTCTCGGCAAATTGGCGGAAGTCCTGAACAAGCAGACCGACATCGACGTATTTATCGAAGGTCACACCGACAATAAACCGATCAACACCGTACAGTTCAAAGACAACTGGGATTTGAGCGTGATTCGTGCTACCTCCGTCGTACGTATCCTGATCAAGAACTACGGTGTAAATCCTTTGCAGATACAGCCCAGCGGTCGCGGCGAATATATGCCTGTTGACGACAATGAAACTGCGGAAGGCAGAAGCAAGAACCGCCGTACGGAGATTATCATGGCTCCAAAGCTGGACAAGTTGTTCCAGATGTTACAGACTTCCGAAGAGGTTAAATAAGAAAATAATAATAAGAGACTGTCAGAAGGTAGACAGTCTCTTATTATATAGAAACAAGGCTATAATATTTATTGCCCTATATGATATAACTCATCCATGTTTCTATTAGATACAATATCTGAATTCATACTGTTTACTTTCCCCATCCGGATGGTTTCTTACCCATCTTGAACACCATCGTACCACCGTTCATGATGTCCTGATGAGTGATGAAGAAATCTTTGTGTTTCTTCCCGTTCAAAGTCACCGACTGAATGTAGATATCTTCGGGAGACTTACGGATGGTCCGGATACGGAATTCCTTATTACCTGCCAGTTTCAAAGTACACTCATCCAAAAGCGGGGAACCAATGATATACCGGCCGTCGGCAGGATTGACCGGATAGAATCCCATCGCACTGAATACATACCAGGCAGACATCTGACCGCAGTCATCATTTCCGGCATATCCCGAAGAAGTGTTGTTATACAGCGTGTTCAGAATATGGCTGACATACTTTTGCGTCTTCCACGGCTGACCTGCAAAATTATAGAGATAAGCTACGTGATGGCTGGGCTCATTACCATGTGCATACTGTCCCACAAATCCCGAAGCGTTATGATTCATCTGCTCACTCTTATAGGTAGAGGTAAAAAAGGTATCCAGCTTTTGTTCAAAGGCTTTCGTTCCTCCTGTCAGTTCCATCAAGGCCTGGATGTTATGCGGAACATACCAAAAGTATTGCCATGCATTTCCTTCGGTAAACGGATGCCCGCCGTTTCCACCGTATTGATACGGGTCGAAAGGTTCGATCCATTCTCCCTTGTCATTCTTGGACTGAAAGAACTTCGTTTTCGGATGGAAAAGGTTCCGGTAATATTCGGAGCGTTTGTGGAATCGCTGATAATCGGCATCCTTGTTCAATTTTGCAGCCAGTTGGGCAACACACCAGTCATCAAAAGCCTGCTCCAGAGTGATGGAGACAGATTGAGTCTGAATGTTTTCGGGCATAAAGCCGTATTTCTCCCATACCTCAAAAGGAGAGTTGGGGTGTGAGGTTACCGAACTGTTATAGACTGCTTCATAGGCCTTCTCCATATCAATTCCAGGAATACCTTTCAGGATGGCATCAGTGATCACAGGGATGGAGTGGTTACCGATCATACAGTAATTGTCCTGTCCCCATAATTGCCAGATAGGCAGGTAGCCGTAATATTCATACTGGCGTATCATGCTCTTCACGAAGTCAGTCACCCGTTCGGGTTCCAGTAATGTGTAGAGAGGATGAGAAGCGCGGAAAGTATCCCACAGGGAGAATGTGGTGTAATGAGTTTCATTGTTCGCTACTTTGCGGGTCGTATAGTCGGCAGCCATGTATTCGCCGTTCACGTCGGACATGGTGTTAGGCTGTATCATGGTGTGGTAAAGAGCCGTATAGAATATCTCTTTCTGCACTTCCGTACCTTTCACTTCGATCTTTCCTAGTTGTTTTTCCCAATCAGCGTCCGCAGCAGCCACATAGCGGTCGAAATCCCAGTGCGGTGCTTCCTGTTCCATGTTCTGACGGGCATTCTCCATAGAGACGGATGAAAGGGCTACCTTACACGTCAGTGGTTTGCCATTCAGTTGGCCGAAACGGAAACAGCCATGAAGATTCGTACCGTTGATCACGGCTGTGTTTTCATGAACACGCCCGCCGTCTCTCAGCGTAGAAGTAAGGATAGGACTGGAAAACTCCATGTAGAAATAAATCTTGCGCAGTTTCGCCCATCCGGTGATGATACGGTAACCTTCCACTGCATGATCATTCAGAATGCGGATCTGAGAGTTAATGATCCGGCGTCCCCAACTGCCCTTATCTGCCGAGTGGTCCATATCCAGTATAATCTCCGCATCTTTGCCGGCGGGATATTGATAGCGGTGGATACCGTTTCTCTGAGTAGTGGTAAGCTCTGCATTAATATTCTCATCTTTCAGCATTACCTGATAATAGCCGGGACGGGCCTTCTCTTCGTCATGCGTGAATGCGGAAGAAGTGCGTCCGCTACTGGTCGGCATCAATGTAATGTCGATCAGGTCCGAGGCTCCTGTCCCACTCAGGCGGGTATGGCTGAAACCGAAGATCGTATTCCGGTTATAGTCGTAGCCGGAAGCGTCCCCCCAATTGGGAGCTTCGCTGGTGTCCGGAGAAAGCTGTATCATACCGAACGGCGAGGTCGCCCCCGGGTAATTATTACCCGAAAGTCCCCCATCGATGGCCCCCGTTCCAATAAACGGATTTACATATTTAGTGATTTCCCCTGCCTGCAACGTAGCGAGAGTCAATGAAAATGCACATACACTTAAAAGTAATTTCTTCATGGTTCATGGTGTTTTTATAAGATATGTTTCTTATGTCTATGGCTTTTTATTCTTCTGTTATTTCAATGAGACGGCTGTTGAGCTGCTGTGTTGTGAAAAGATCCAGTCCGACGTTCATTAGATATTCTCCGGAGAAAACCTGGTTGTTACCCTTCAATGAGGAACCGCTACCGGGCATCATATTGATTTCCTTCACACGGTACTTCTTGTCGGCATTCAACCCTTGCAGGCGGACAGGCAGTGTCTTTTCCGCATAGCGCGGATGGATATCGAAGGCGAATACCGCAGCCGTTTTCTTGTCCTTGCCTACAAACATGGAAGAAGTATGGTTGCTTCCGTAAGGAGAAACGAGGCGATACAAATCACCTTCAAGGATGACAGGTTTCAGACGGTTGTAGTTCTTGACTGCCTGATCACAGTAAAGGTGCTCATTCTGATTCATGTCTTCCAGTTTGATGTCGAATCCTAATTTGCACATCATGGCTACATCGGTACGGAACTTGATACTGGTTCCACGATTCCAAGTAGTGACGTGGGCACACAGTGTCTTACTTGGGAAGATCTGCGAATAGCCCCATTGGATAAACAGGCGTTCGATAGGATCGGTATTGTCGCTTGGCCAAAATTCTGTGAAGTACTTCAATGCTTCATAGTCGGAGCGTCCGCCGCCACCGGCACACAGCATCATCGGAAGATCAGGATATTTAGCCTTGATTCTGTCCAGCACCTTGTAAAGTCCGCGCACATAATCAACGTACAAATGAGACTGTTTATCTTTCAGATACACCGAATAGATATTCGTAATCGGGCTGTTGCAGTCCCATTTGAAGAAAGCGATGCCGGGATATTTGGTCATCAGGTTGTCCACCACGCCGAATACATGATCCTGTACTTTCGGATTGCTAAGGTCGAGCACCATCTGGTTGCGGAAGTAGTATTCATCACGGTTAGGCAGATGAATCACCCAGTCCTTATGCTTTTCGTAAAGCTCGCTTTTGGGATTCACCATTTCCGGCTCTATCCATATACCGAACTTGATACCTTTCTTTTGTGCTTCTTCAACAAGACGCCCTACTCCGTTCGGAAGTTTGTCGGCAGTCTCTTCCCAGTCGCCCAACCCCTGATGGTCACTGCTACGAGGATATTTGTTGGCAAACCAACCATCGTCCAGCAGGAACATATCTACGCCCAGCTTGGTAGCCTCATCCATCAAGCCGATCAGTTTATTTTCATCAAAGTCAAAATAGGTAGATTCCCAGTTGTTGAGCAAAGTCATGCGGGTATCATTACCGTTTTTCACCTGATGATTGCGCGCCCAGTCATGGAAGTTACGGCTGGCCTCACCTTTCCCCTGCGTGCTGTAAGTGAAATAGAAGTCCGGAGTACGGAACACTTCTTTGGCGGGCAGGCTGTATTCAGAGTCGTACGGGTTGATACCGCTGATAATGCGCAGTTCGTTTTTATTGTCCACTTCGAAAGTAAAACGGAAGTTACCCGTCCACCCGATAGTTCCTACCAGCACTTCGCCTGCATTCTCCTGCGAAGGATTGTCAAGAGCCAGCTGGAAGAAAGGAGATACAAACATATTGGCACGTGCGCCCAACTTCGTATCGATCACCTTTTTGCCGAAAGCCAGTTCTCTTTCGGTCACGTTGGCTTCGTGTGCCCAGTCACCGGAAAATTCAGTCAGGAAATACTTGCTGCTGTTCAGGTGAAGCATTGATGAAGCATACTTGCAAAGTATCACAGGTTTCTTCTCTTCATGGCTGATTTCAGTAAACGTACGGATAATGTTCTCTTTGCCGTAAGCCACATAATGCAACTTCACGGTCACAGGGTATTTATCATCCTTAAGGGTAATTACGGTTTCGTTGACCCCGTTATCGATGGCATTGCTCGAATGATCTACGTATTTCAGCAGCAATGAAGAGTTATTATCGTTATGACGTATGTGAATAGCCGGTTCAAAGTAGTCCTCCATACCGTGAGTCAGATAAGCTTCAGTCCCTTGTGGCAGATACTGGATATCGGAATCATGGTTAAGCTTTTTGCCCAAGTATTTCTGATACAGACGTCCGTTGTCAGCTACTTGATAGATAAGGCTGGTCCGTTCGGTTTCTATTTTGATCAGAGGCTTGTCGGCAGCCTGCAAAAGAGAAAAAGAACTCAATAGAAAAAAAAGTAAGAATGCTTTTAATTTCATGGTTTACATTGTTATGGTTGATATTTATTCTCTGGTGCGGAACGGGGGTACGGGAAGCCCGCTCTTGCCATATAGATTACAAACAGGATTGTCTGCCCACGCATAGCAAGCCGCCGTCGGTATTTCTATCCGGTCGGATTGCAGAATGACTTCTTTTCCCCGGATGGTAGCCTGTGCCGGAACGTATTTCCCGTCCGGTCCTGCCAGTATAAAGCCTTTCGGAGCCCCTTCTTTGGCTACTACTTCCTGATCGAAAGTAAGAATCAGCGTACGTCCCGAAATGCGGTATCCAAGGAATGCGGGCACTTCGTATGTACCTTTGTTATAGGTCTTCGTCAATGCCGCTTGCGCCAGCCGCTTTCCTACTTCCTGTTTGTTTTTCGGGTGGATATCATAAGCTTCGCCGAGGTCGATGGCACATGCCATACCTGTATTAGGCAGATGCAGCGCATGTGCCTGTGCATCACGGAGAGCCGCCCATTTGGAGTCCGGCTGCACTTCTTCGGGCTTCAGATAATTGGCCAACTGCACAAAGTAGAAAGGAAAATCCTGTTTCCATGCCCTTCTCCAATCTGTAATCATTGATTGGAAAAGTACTCTGTACTGCTCGTCGAATCCTACATTATTTTCTCCCTGATACCAGATAGCACCCTTGATAGGAAAAACAGTAAAAGGATGTATCATTGCATTGTAAAGTACGGTCGGGTAACAGGATGTCGGCCAGCCGGTTCCTTCGGGAGACAATGGTCTGGAAGGTGCATCGGTCATCGATACTCCAGTGTGATAGTTCCAGTTGCCCGCCAAGGAAATCTTCTTGCCGTTCGCTTCCATATACATCTGCTGAGGTTCTCCATGGATACCACCTTCACCTCCATAATCTATGGCACGAATGGTGATAACCCCTTTACCTGCCTTTGCCAAGGTTGCGGGAATCTTATAGGTACGCATCGTATTACATCCCGAAGTTCTTCCTATCTCTTTTCCGTTAAAGTAAGTGACGTCGTCGTCGTCGATCATAGCCAGATGGAAGGAGATTTCCTTGCCGCTCCAGTCAGCAGGTATTTCCACTTCTTTTTGGAACCAGACAGTACCGTCAAAATTCAGTCCGCGAGTTTCCCAGTAGGCGGGCAGTTCCATCGGTTTCCATTCATTCCCTGTCTGAAGAGCTGATATCCATTGGGGAACTCCGTCTTTGAATCCGGGATCCTTGGCATCAAACTGCTGAAGCCACTCGTCCATTTCCCGATGGTAAAGTTCGACAAGTTTCTCTCTTTGGAAGCCTGCACTTTCCATTTCGGCCATCTTTTTCTGGAATCCCATGACTTGCTTCAATGTCTGATGGCTTGTCCACGATTCGGCAGGTGTGCCGCCCCAAGTACAGTCAATTACCCCAACGGGCACATTCAGTTCTTTCCACAACTTACGGGCATAGAAATAAGCAACGGAAGAAAACTCCGGTACAGTAGCGGAACTACATTCCTGCCAGCCGTTCATATTCATTTCTACATTATCCTGCGGAGAGAAAGCGACGGTCTTCTTTACCTGCAACAGACGGATGGAAGGATAATTGGCATCGGCAACCTCCTGTTCGTAATTCATCACTTTTCCCCATCCGGCAACGGGCATTTCCATATTCGACTGACCGGAACATATCCAGACTTCTCCCGATAGGACGTTGTTCAGCACCAGCTTCTCACCATCCGAAACAGTGATCTGAAAAGGTCCTCCGGCAGGCGGAGTCGGGACTTCTATACTAAAATGACCATCAGCTGACGCTTTAACCGTATATTTCTCATGATTCCAGCTCACCTTCACAGTCACTTGTTTACCGGCTTTCGCTTTTCCCGGTAACGTCAGCTGACTGTTTTGCTGAATAACCATATTATCGGTAAAGAATGACGGCAATGTGACCTTCGCTTGCGCAAAGGCTGCCACACATAACGATAAGAGTGTTAATTGATATTTTTTCATTTCTTCGGTTATTTAAATTCAAGTAATTGCACGTCTTTGGAGGGTACGGTCACTTCAAGCTGTCCTGTGGCAAAAGTCTCATTGCCGCTCCACAACTCCTTCACCTGATAGTTGCGTGCCTTGTCCAATCCTATTCTTTCTAACGAAAGCACAGTTGTCTGTTCCTGGTCCGAGTAGTTGAATACCGCACAATGGAAACGACCATCGGGTGTCTTCCTTACAAAGATATGTTCCGACTTCTCTCCGTTTCCTTCCACGGGACGGAACACTTCTCCTGTCGCTACTGCATTCACTGCCGCATTGGTCAGATATTTCTGTGATTTCTCTTTGGCGTCTTTTCCTCCTCCCGCACTGAAATCGTCTCCTGTAATGTAAATACCCGTAATGACACCCGAAGTAATACGGGCACGGTTTTCTCCGTCGGTAGCATCTCTCAGTACAATATGATCGGCATCATTATATTGATAGATATACTTCTGCCACCAGCCGTATGAAAGAGCATTCAATGTATATTCGGTATCCTTGATCTGATTCCACGCATCACAGGCTATTCTGCGTGACTGCGCATACTGGGCAGGGAAAACAGGAGAAATGGAGAGATTGATATACATATCTCCAAAATATTGATTGAGAAGTTTCATGCCATAATTATATCCCTGTATACCTGTGGTAATCTCAGGATTATACCATTTGTCCGCTTCCATCGCACCGTGTGTCATGAAGTCCATCTTCACATACTCGAATCCTGCACGGTGGAACAAACCGGAAGTCTTCTTCATCATAGCTTCCACTGCCGGATGCGTTGGATCGACTGCATAAGCACCGTCCAGTTCCTGCGGCTTTCCGTTGGCATAGAGATAGATATCTTTGTATTTATATTCCGGTGCGGCATCTACCGTCCGTTCCGGATCGCGTGCCCAGTCGGTGAACGGAGTCCAGTAGATACCACCGATCTGTCCGTTCGACTTACACTTTTCTATAAATGATTTCAGTTGTTCCTCATTCATACAGTCCCAACCGGAGTCCAGACCGATATAGACAGTCTGATCAGGGTTTACAAAATGATTATTCTGCAGATTCTCCTTGAAATAATCGGAGACTTCCATCGCTTTCTCATAAGTCAGATTGAATTGTAATGCCCCCCAGCTGTTCCAACCAAATGGAACAGCTTTCTCCCATGCTTTGGGAGGGGCAATTACAGCGTTGGCTTTTGCATACGCTTCAAGTCCATCGCACCAATCTTCAAAGAAACCCAAAAAGACTTTAGGGGATTTAATCTTTTTACCTGCTAATGCACCGTGAGCCTTTACGTCACGAGTCTGCTCATCTGCTATGCCCCCATAACATACCAGCGAACCAATGTTATCACGATCCCCCTTACCTATTGAAATACCTGTTTTCCAGTTATCATGTTCTACGGAGCCGATCACCAGACCGTTCCGGCTTTCATTATTGAATATGGCTGTCACTTCATAACTCACCAATGTATCGAAACCAAGCGGGTGAGACTGATATCTGATCCATTTGTCATTGTCGAACGGAACAAAAAGAGCACGGTTATCACCTGCCTGCAAGAATCCGGATATAGAATCGACATTAACAGGAGCCATTCTGCCGGAACGGATTTCCTCTTTCGCTTCGACCGTAAAATCGGTCAGTATATATTCCTTACCCGGATAAAGATAGAAATACTGAGTCAGCTTCGGAAGCTCCTTATCCGTATACTCCACCTTATATATATGTCCTTTCCCGAAAGAATCGGAAACTTTGCCCGTACTGATTTTATGACGGGCATAGTCACTTGTCTTGATCTCCTTCCCTTCCCATTGATAGGAAGCATACATTCCGTTACAAATATTTTTTGACTTATAAGTGAGTGCTATTCCCCCTTGCTGATCATCGTAAGTTATATTCCATACATCGGTAGAAAAAATCTTGTCTCCACTGGCACAGTTGGAAATGAAAAGAAACAGAAGAAGCATCAGGGATACTCCCGACATTTTTTTTAGTAGTAGCTTTTGGTTTTTCATATGGTACAATGTTCTTATGTAAAAAAATAAAGCATACCCGAATAAGAAACCTTTTTCTCTTATTGAGGTATGCCACAAAGGTAAGGATTGGCATCTCCTTTACTATATACAAACGATTCAAAAAATGATAAAAATACGGCAAATAAGCTCCAATGCGGGCTAAGAGAGGTATTTTATCTATTTTGTGCCCTCTCCTGCCTCGACATTCTTTATCTCCTGCGTGATAATGATCTGCTTGCCGGATTGATATTGTTTCTCAAAATCTTTGGGTGTCATGCCGAATTGTTTCAGGAATAACTTGCTGAAATAAGACGGCGAATTGATGCCGACCATATAGCAGATATCTCCGATCCGGTATTTACCTTCCTGGATAAACTCGGCTGCCTTTTTCAACTTGATCAACCGGATAAAATCGAGCGGAGACAAGTTGAACAGTGTCTTGATTTTCCTTAACAAACTAGAACGACTCATGCAGAGTATATCCGCCATCCGTTCTACACCGAAATTATCATCGGTTATGTTATCTTCAATGACCTTGATCACTTTATTCATAAATTCCTCGTCCGCCTTGTTCATCTGCATATTGTTGACAGAGAAGAAGGGGCGTTTCGCAAAGGCTTCTCTTTCCCTGCGCCTGTTGTCAAGCAAGGACAGGACTTGTTCTTTCAGATAATTGAAAGAGAAAGGTTTCTCAACGTATGCTTCCGCACCATATTTCAGACCGTTGATTTTGCTGTCGATGTCATTCTTGGCTGTCAGGAAGATAATAGGAATATGAGAAAGCTCCATATCCGATTTTACTTCCTTGCAGAGTTGGTATCCGTCCATTACAGGCATCATGATATCACTGATGATCAAGTCGATATGGCCGCTTCTCAATATTTCCAGTGCTTCTATCCCGTTCATCGCTGTCTCTACGGTGAAGTTTTCCTGCAAGCGTTCGAGAATAAAGGTCAGCATACTTTCGTTGTCTTCTACCAACAGAAGGGTATATCCACACATATCAGCCGTGACGGGCGTATGTTCGTCCAGCTCGACAATGTCTTTCTGTATGGCTTTGTTGTTCTCCTGTTTAATGCCCTCCATATTCAAAGGAATGGTCAGTACAAACATATTGTTTTCCTGACGGGTATCCAGATAGATCGTGCCTTTATGCAGGGATGCCAGCGAACGTGCCAGAGACAAGCCGATGCCTACTCCATTACGGGGCTTCTCCTTTCTGTCCACCTGATAGAACGGTTCGAATATATATTGGCTGACTTCCGCCGGAATCTTGTTTCCGTCACTGGTAACACGAATCGTAAAGCTGTCTTCTCCCTTTTCCAGTTCTACCAGTACATTCTGGCTGGCGTACTTCAGCGCATTATTGAGCAGGTTGCTCAGTATCTTGGTGATTGCTTCTTTATCTACAGCTGCCCACACCTGCTCTTCTGCCGATTTTAACTGCAATTCTTTCCGGTTCAGGCTGAACGTCACTTCAAAGCGTGCCACGATTCCGGCAAGAAGTTCGGTAATGTCCACGCTCTCAAATTTCATGGTCAGCTTGTTGGCACCGATCTTCTGGAAGTCCAGCAGTTGTCCGGTAAGTTCCAGCAGGCGTTTGGTGTTCTGGACCATCACACTGATATACTTCTTCATCTTGGGCTCCTGTATCTCCATTTCCTCAATGGCTTCGAGAGGACCGTTGATCAGTGTCAAAGGGGTACGCACTTCGTGCGCTATCTCTGTGAAGAAGTCTACTTTGGATTCGTACAGTTCCTTCTCTTTTTCGATCTCGAACAGTTTTTGCCGTTCTTCCAGTTGTTTCTCCTTGCGGCGTTTGTACCATAAGATGGTGCCAACCACGATCAGGATAATGCATACGGTATATACAATGTAAGCGATGATAGACTGCCACCACGGAGGAAGAATGATAATAGACAGAGAACGTGTGGACGACTCGGACTTACTGCCGTGAGTAGCCTGCACACGGAAGGTGTATTTTCCCGGCGGAAGTTTGGCATACGAGATGTTCTGGTTGCTGGCTGCCCGTACCCAATCCCTGTCCAGCGGTTCCATACGATAATAGTATTGGTTGGACTCGGCAGTAGAGTAACTGAGCAAGGCCACGTCAAAACTGATATTGGCCTGATCATAAGGCAGGACGATTTCATCCGTATGTACGATACATTGTTTCAGAGGTGATTCAGGAGTATGCACTGTCACCTCCTTATTATATATACTGAATTTGGAAATGTAGACAGGCGGAAGTGGCCTTTCCTCCTCCTGAACAGTAGGATCGAACGCGATCAATCCGTCCACCCCGCCGAAATAGAACCTTCCATCCTGAGCTTTCAATGCCGATTGATAATTGAACTGATTACCCAGCAATCCATCCTTATTGGTAAAGACACGTACATCTCCATTCTCGGGATTGAACTTGACCAATCCTTTATTGGTGCCAAACCACAGATTTCCAGCATCATCTTCCAATATGTTGTAAGCTACATCGTCCGGCAGCCCGTCTTCGATGCTGAAAGTGGTAAAGTTGTCCTGCGCTTCATTATATCTGCATATACCGCCACGGTCGGTAGAGAACCATATATTCCCTTTACTGTCCTGCATGATGGAGCTGACGGAGTTGGAGCTTTTCTTTTCATTAAAATAATAGTTATGATACGTACCGGTTTCGGGATTGCATTTCCAAATACCGTTTCCCATCGTGGCAATCCAGATCAGACCATCCTTATCCTCCATGATATCGTAAATCCAGCAATACCCTACTTCATTTATCTTATGATATTTCTTTTCGTTGGGTTGTGACATATACAGCCCCCATCCCGGACCTATCCATCTGCGCCCTTTGCTATCTATCAGGAAACTATATACACTACCTTCCTCAATGCCCAACTCCGCATCACTGACATACCGCAGATGTTCACCGGGCAGACTGATATCGTTCATCCCCTGTTTAAGCAATCCCACATAGACATGATCATTGTAATGTCTGACACATAATGTAATCAGACGACCGGGAACATGATCGTGTATCTGATGCACTTCACCCGTTTTAGGGTCCAGTACATTGACACCGTTATCTTCCGTCCCTATCCAAATACATCCGTAGTTATCTTCCGCCAGTCCTCTGATTCGTTTGGTATTCAACGAATGTGAGTCACTTCCCGGTACATATTTATCAAAGGTCAGCTCACGCTTGGGCAGGTAATTGGCACCGCCGAACATCGTACCGATCCAGATTCCTCCTTCATGATCTCTGTAGATAGAATAAATACTGTTATCGGAGAGGCTGAACGAACGCATCAAGTCCTCCTTGAGATGAGTCACCTTATTCTTCTTCTCGTTAATGATAAAAACACCATGAAGCGAACCTACCCAGATTTCATCTTCAAAACACATCACATCCCGCAGGAATGTCTTCTTCTCACCAAGAAAAGGAATGTCACTTAATTCGTTGGTGACGGTATTGTATTTTATCAGATCTCCTTCGTGTATGGCAAGGATAGCATTTTCACCCTGAAAGCAAATACTTATAATTGTCTTATCTGCCAGCGAACGTCCGGTCCGGTCGGTCAGATATTGCTCAAACTTATCTTCCTTGGGATTATACTTGAATAGCCCGACACCCGAAGTACCTATCCATACCTCACCTTTTTCATTCACACAGATACATTCGGGATTATTATTTTTGAGATTATCCTTATTCGTGAGAGAGTAAAAACTTAACTTTTCGTCCTTATAACGGAAGATTCCCTGGTCGGGAATCAGTATCCATATATTATCCAACGAGTCGGACAGTATCTCCGCCACCCAGTTATCGACGGTTATTCCTTCCCGTGTAGACAAACTGAAATGAGTAAAAACATCAATCCTTGGATCATAGATATAAACGCCCCTGTCCGTTCCTACCCATAGGTTTCGTTTGTTATCTTCAAAAAGGGCGGCAATATTATGATTACCCACTCCCGCTACCAGATCATCACAGTTGAACTGAAGGATGGAAGTTCCGTCATAGCGGTTGAGTCCGTTTTTAGTTCCGAACCACATAAATCCATAACTATCCTGCAAGATTGCTTTCACATTACTGGCCGACAATCCATTTTCTCCATTGACATGAGTGAAATAGAAATCGGAACGATCCTGTGCACGAACGACACAGATGGAGAGTAACAGCAGACAATTCAGGAGGAACAATCGCATCAGGTGTTTCTTCATATACATAGAACTATTATAATTTGCTATGCGGGCAAATATACACCAAAAAAATGGTACGCAGAAAGCAGTTGACGCATTTGTTTCAGTAATAGGCGCATTTGTTCATTTTTAAATTGACCTTCCCGGATACCTTTGCAGCATCATTGAATAATTAATTTGTAACATGAGAAACATAACGAGATCACTTGGCCTGATTATCGGGGCCACACTTCTGTTCAGTAGTTGCTTGCCGTCAGAAGCAACCACAGATAATATGAAATTATGGTATGACAAACCTGCTGACGAATGGATGAAATCTCTGCCTTTGGGGAATGGTCGTCTCGGAGCAATGGTATATGGTGGCGTGGAAACGGAAACCATCGGCCTGAACGAATCGACCATGTGGTCGGGGGAGTATGATGAACATCAACAGCGTCCGCTGGGAAGAGAAAAACTCGACGAGATACGGAAACTGTTCTTTGAGGGCAATCTTGCCGAAGGCAACCACATCGCCGGAAACACGATGGCCGGAAGTCCGCATTCCGCCGGAACACATCTTCCTATCGGTGATCTGAAACTGAATTTTACTTATCCCGAAGGAGAATTGTCCGACTATCACCACGAACTGGATTTATCTACTGCTGTCAATACCGTCACTTATAAAATAGGTGACACAGAATATACCCGTCAGTCTATCGCTTCCAATCCGGATGACGTAATTGCCATGTATATCACAGCCAGCCGTCCGGAAGCCATCACGATGGAACTAGAACTGAATTTGCTCAGAAATGCCGAAGTCATAGCCTCCGGGAACCAACTGATCTATACCGGTAACGCCGAGTTTGAAAAACATGGCAGAGGAGGAGTATTATTTGAAGGACGCATCGCTGTAGAAATAAAAGGAGGAACCATCAAAGCCGACGGAAAGAAACTCCTCATCGACAAGGCAACGGAAGTAACCTTACTGTCTGACGTACGTACCAATTATAAGAATACAACATTCGCAGGATACGACTACAAGCAGAAATGCAAGGAAACAATCGAAGCAGCCGCTAAGAAAAGCTTCAAAACGCTGAGAAATACACATGTAGAAGACTATGCTCCGCTTTTCTCCCGGGTAGCCCTCTCATTCGGAGACAATGGCAAATTGAACCATCTGCCGAATGACCAGCGCTGGGCACGAGTGAAAGCGGGAGAATCTGATCCGGGACTGGATGCCTTATTCTTCCAGTACGCCCGTTATCTGCTGATTGCTTCTTCGCGTCCCAACTCTCCGCTGCCTGTAGCCCTGCAAGGATTCTTCAATGACAACCTGGCTTGCCACATGGGTTGGACTAATGATTATCACCTGGATATCAATACGGAACAAAACTACTGGATCGCCAATGTGGGTAACCTGCCCGAGTGTCATCTCCCGCTTTTCGACTATATCAAAGACTTGTCTGTGCATGGTTCAAAAATAGCTCAGGACTTATACGGCTGCAAAGGATGGACTGCCCACACCACATCGAATCCGTGGGGATACGCAGCCGTATCGGGCAGCATCCTCTGGGGATTGTTCCCGACTGCCTCCTCATGGCTCACTTCTCATGTATGGACTCAATATGAATACACCCAGGATAAAAAGTTCCTGAAAGAAACCGCTTATCCTTTATTAAAGAGCAATGCCGAATTCCTGCTGGATTATATGGTCATTGATCCACGAAACAATTATCTTGTGACAGGTCCCAGCATCTCACCGGAGAACAGTTTCCGCTATCAGGGACAAGAGTTTTGCGCATCTATGATGCCAACTTGCGACCGTGTACTGGCTTATGAGATATTCTCGGCATGCCTGCAATCGACGGAAATATTAAATGTCGATGCCTCATTTGCCGACAGCCTCCGTACCGCTATCAGTAAACTTCCTCCTTTCCGTATCAGCGCAAACGGAGGCGTACAGGAATGGTTTGAAGATTACGAAGAAGCACACCCCAATCACCGTCACACCACACACTTGTTATCTCTCTATCCTTATTCGCAGATTACGTTAAATAAAACACCCGAACTGGCAAAAGCTGCCTATACCACCATCGAAAGACGTCTGGCTGCCAAGGACTGGGAAGATACGGAGTGGAGCCGCGCCAATATGATTTGTTTCTATGCCCGCCTGAAAGAGCCAAAGAAAGCATACGATAGTGTAAAGCAACTTTTAGGCCCTCTGTCCCGCGAAAATATGTTCACTGTTTCTCCTGCCGGAATTGCCGGAGCCAACGATGATATCTTCGCTTTCGACGGAAACACGGCCGGAGCCGCAGGTATCGCAGAAATGTTGCTGCAAAGCTACGACAACCGGATTGAACTGCTCCCCTGCCTGCCGGAGGAATGGAAAGACGGAAGTTTCAGAGGACTTTGCGCCCGTGGCGGAATTGAACTGGATGCGAACTGGAAGAATGCCCAGATAGAAAATACCGAATTAAGAGCATCCGTCCCGGCTGAGTTCTCTTTCCGCATCACAAATGCAAGTGCATACAACTGGAAAATGAACAAGAAAGCATTTACACCAGAAATAAATGCGGACGGTTCGGTACAGATCAGTATGAATGCGGGGGATAAACTCACTGTTTCGCTGTAAAAAGTATACCTGACTGATTAGTTTATAGTATCAAAATCATCTGTTCATTATATCAGAGTAAATAGGCAAAGCTATGTCTTGCTTGTGCCAAGCCTTTGGCACAGTTGTGCCACCCTATTGGCACGGTGATGCCAAGCACTTGGCACAGTTGTGCCAATAAGGTGGCACAAGCAAGATCATACTATAAATTAAATTCAAGAGTCTACTTACAACTCTGTCAAAAGAGCTATTTCAGCAGACAACAGCGCAAAATAGAAATTAGTATTGGTTAAAACTCGAAGAACCCATGAAATAACGGATATTATAGCCTATTTTGGCGCATTCAGACTAAAGTTTGCAGCATTCGTACTTAGATTTAAGCCAGCTTTATCGTACGTTTGCAACACCAGATAACAAAAAAAAGAATAGATTAACCTTAAAAATTTAGGAGGAATTTACTATGAGTAAATATGTAAGTAAATTATCGAAAGTGGGTATATCGCTATTTGCAGTCTTTTGCATGATAGCATGTCACACCGGAGAAATCAATCACAATTATGAGAACATGGTTTACGTCAATCAGACTTCACTGGACCTGTTCTTCGGAGATACGGAACAACTGACCGCAAGCCCCACCGAAAGTACATTTGAATGGACTAGTGAAGACCCGTCCATCGCTACAGTAACCAATGAGGGACTGGTAACCGCTACAGGAGTAGGCAACACTCAAATCACTATTGCGCAGGGAGAATGGACCAAAACAATAGATGTAACAGTAAGCCTGCCCACCTCTAAAGAAGTACTGGCACGCGCAGGAAATAAACGTGTTTTAATAGAAGTGACTATCGACAACGAAAAAGTCCAGAAGATGAACGTCATATGTAATAACAACAATAGTTCCATCGAAGAAGAAGTGAACTATAAAAGCGGCGTTTTCAAATTCTATTATGACAATCTGGAAGAAAATAAGAAGTATGATTTCACAGTGACTTGTGTAGACCGGTATGGAAATCAGGCAAATCCGATCAATGTTTCTGCCAATGTATATGGTGAGTCATTCCAATCTACACTGAGCAATCGTACCGTAGAAGTAGCTACCCGTTTTGGTAACGGACTGGTAGTAAAATGGAAAGATAAACCGGGAAGTTGCGTACTGAACTACAAAAATGAAGCAGGAGAAGATGTCACCAAATATATTCTTGGCAGTGAAACGAACTCCTATTTATTAGACTTTGGCTCCGACCTGTCTTATGCAACATATGCAGTTCCCGAAAACAACGCCGCAGATACATTCTATGTAGCCCCTGTCGTTCTAGACAATTATGAAGACTTGCGTTCCATACTTTCCGCTTCTGAGACCCGCGAGATTTCCGTTTTCAATTTCGACTTGGGAGGTGAAGGCGTTGGTTATCATGATAACAGCGCTCACAATGAAGCAGGTTACAACTACCGTTCGGAAAAAGGTGACGACAACAGTCCCGGTGTGGATACGGAATTCGGCATGAACATCGGATATACCGGAGCCGACGAATGGCAAATGTTTACCCTTGACGTACAAGATGAAGGCACATACGCTTTCGACCTCTTCCGTTCTGTCAACAACGGTAATGGTGGATATTATTCGTTGGAAGTGGATGGTGTTGCAACAAACTCTGTTCACATGATAAATGACAATGATTGGAATGCCTTCAAATGGCAACATGATGTTTATCCTGAAAATCAACCCAAAATTTATCTAACTAAAGGTAAACATACCGTGAAGTTTATCATTGGCGAGGGAGGAAACTTTAACTATAAATTCATACGTTTTGCTTACCAACAATAAAATTGTATATCATTTATCTTATAATCAAATATTAAATCAAAAAACAATATGAAAAACAGTAAAACCTTCTATTATGCAGTAACCAGTAAAGTCAATCGTTGAGTCAATATCAACATTATTTCATTCAGGAAATAATGTCTTATACTATCAACAACATTATGTAACATCAATATTATGAAGAAAAATTTAATACATCAAATTCTTTTTTTATTTTGCATAGGGGGATGTGCTTTAACCATCATCATCGCATCTTCCTGTGAAGATAAAACATCAGCTCAGGTATATGATCCTAACGCACCTATTAAAGTTACGAACTTTTATCCTGACTCAGGAGGTATCGCTACACAAGTGATTCTGAACGGAGAAAATTTCGGAACTGACTTAAGTAACATCGAGGTTTATTTTAATAATAAGAAAGCAGCATTAATCGGCTCTTTGGGAAACAAACTTTATGTGATTACTCCGCGTCGTCCGGGAGATGGCATGCCGGATGATGGTGACCCGGATCATGATCAGGTAGAAATCACTGTAAAAGTAGGTGAACAGTCTGCCGTATATGATAAGAAATTCGACTATCACATTCAGACAGTAGTTACTACCCTGTGCGGACGTCCCGGAACAAGTGGCGTCAAAGTAGGTACACTGGGCGAGACAGAATTTCCTGAAGTCGGTTTCCTGGCTGTCGATGCCGAAGATAATCTCTTTGTATGTCCACGCGAACTGTGGGGAGCCAACAAACTGATATTAATCAATGAAAAAGAAAACCAGTCTTCTATTATTATCGATAATGCAGGCCAATATCCGTTGAACCAACCATGTATCATAGATAACGGATTAGGATTAGTGATTCCTACCGATGGCGGTAACACATTCTGGTCTGTCAATTCGGTAGACTTCTGGACACCCCGAAGAAGAGACTATATGGCAGCCGACGGTGTAGATGCAAGTAAAGTGAATACTACTTATAAACACTCCTTTGCTTATTGTGAACTGGACAATCATTTCTACTGCCGTACCAAAGATGCCAACTTCTTTCTGAAGATTGACGGAAAAACAGGATATGCCTGGGTAATAGAAGTAGGTAATAATGATTTGTTAGCTACCTCTGACTGTTATATGACCTTCAGCCGGACAGACCCGAAGAAACTCTACATGGCATTCACCAACCAGCATTGTATCGGTGTATTTGAAGACATTACCGACCCGACCCGCGAAGGAAACTTCAGAATATATGCAGGAGACAAAGGACGTGCAGGACATGCTGACGGACAAGAAACTGAAGCACAGTTCAGCAGCCCTCGCCAATTGGTATTGGATGAAGAAGAAAACCTCTACATCGCTGACTCCGGTAATCATTGTATTCGTAAAGTGACTCCCGAAGGGGTAGTTAGTACGGTGATCGGTAACCCCAATACTTCGGGATATAAAGACGGAACACCGGAAATCGCACTCTTCACCGAACCATGGGGACTTGCCATCGACAGTGAAGGCACTATCTACATCGGTGACAAAGACAACCGTTGTGTCCGCAAACTCTCTATTGAATAACGCAGTAGGTCATTATAAATAATAACGCTATGAAACATTTATATATTATAACCGCTTTTCTGTTCTGCTGCCTCAGCATCATAGCACAAGAGCAAACCAAAAAAGAAAGTACAATTACCATTTCAGGTACGGTACTCGATGAATTCAATGCCCCGATTCCGGGTGCCAACGTCTTTTTGAAAGACCGTCCCGGTGTAGGTACTGTTACCAATATGGACGGTAAATTTACAATCAAAGGAGCGCAAATGGGTGATGTAATCACTTTGTCATTCCTTGGTTATGAAAAACAAGAAGTAAGAATTGACTCCAGACTGGACCGGAAAAACGCACAATTCAAACTGAAACCTTCGACGAATACACTGGAAGAAACGGTGGTTGTCGGACTCGGTTCACAGCGAAAAGTCAGCGTAGTAGGTGCTATCACGAACGTAGATGTAAAAGACCTGCAGACACCGGCTACTTCTATTCCTAACATGTTAGGCGGACGTGTACCGGGTATTATCTCCCTGCAAAACAGTGGTGAACCGGGAAAAAACATTTCTGAATTTTGGGTACGTGGTATCGGAACTTTCGGTGCTAACCAAGGTGCACTGGTACTGATCGACGGACTTGAAGGTAGTTTGAGCCAGATTGATCCTGCAGACATTGAAAGTTTCTCCGTATTAAAAGATGCCTCCGCTACAGCCGTTTACGGCACACGTGGTGCCAACGGTGTCGTACTGGTTACTACCAAACGCGGTGAAGTGGATAAACTGAAAATTACAGGACGTGTCAACCTGACCGTATCTCACTTACAGAATATGCCCGAATACCTCGGCGCTTATGACTACGCAAAACTGGCCAACGAAGCAAAACTGGCTCGCGGCGAAGAAGAACTTTACTCACCGATGGCTCTAGACCTGATCAAGTATCAGCTCGACCCTGATCTTTACCCGAACGTAAACTGGCGTGATCAGATTCTGAACAAGAATTCTCTGCAACAGACTTATTACATGAGTGCCCGTGGTGGTGGTAGTGTGGCTCGTTACTTTTTCAGCTTGGGTATGTCCAATGAAGATGCTGCTTACAAACAGGAAAAAAGCTCTAAATACAGTACTGACGTAGCTTATCGCACTTATAACTATCGTAGTAATATCGATGTTAATCTGACAAAGACAACTACTGCTTATTTAGGCACGGAAGGTTATCTGTCTGAAAAGACTGAACCGGGAAACGTTTCGACTGACGCGCTCTGGAGTGCCCAGCAAAGACTGACTCCGCTGACTATTCCACTGCAATACTCTACTGGAGAACTACCGGCATGGGGAGCAAACAACGAATATTCTCCCTACGTTATGCTGAACCATACCGGAAAAGCGAAATGGCGCAGATTTACAAACAAAGTAACGTTGGCAGTCACTCAGGATTTACCTTTCATCACCAAAGGACTGAAGTTAAGAGCACAAATCGCTTATGACTCCGAAAGTTATCTGAAAGAAATACGGAAAGTTCTGCCGGAAATGTACTATGCCAGCGGACGTACGGTAGATGGTACATTGATTATGCGTAAAGTAGTAGATGCCCAAACTGCCACTTATAATAAAGATGAAGAATCACAATGGAATAAATTGCATTTTGAATCTACTCTAAACTATGACCGTGCATTCGGAGATCATCGTGTTGGTGGTTTGGTTTACTACTATATGAGCAGCTACCAAAGTACATGGTGTGATATACACGGTTACAACTGTAATGTTAATGTAGATAATGTACCTAAACGTTATCAAGGTTTATCCGGTCGTTTAACATACGGATTCCGTGATACATATATGATCGATTTGAACTTCGGTTACACCGGTTCGGAGAACTTCCAGAAAGGACGCCGTTTCGGTTTCTTCCCCTCCGTTGCTCTTGGTTGGGTACCGACCAACTACGACTTTGTACGTGAAACATTACCTTGGTTGAGCTTTTTGAAAATCAGAGGATCATGGGGTTCGGTAGGTAACGACCGCATTACTAACAAACGTTTTCCTTATCTGACTATCATGAACGAAAATGCCAATAAAGGATGGAATGGCAGCAACGGCGTAACGGAACAATCAGTCGGCGCCGACAACCTCCAATGGGAAAAAGCTATCAAACTGGATTTGGGTATTGAAGGAAAGTTATTCAACGAACAGGTTGACTTCACAGTAGACTTTTTCCGCGACACCCGTAATGACATCTTCCAACAACGTACAATGGTACCTGACTATATCGGACTGGCAGAACAACCTTTTGGAAACGTAGGAAGCATGGTCAGCTATGGAGCCGACGGTAACATCTCATTCAGACAGGATATCGGCAAAGACTTCTCGTTTACCCTCCGTGGTAACTTTACGTACACAGCCAATATGGTTAAAAACTGGGAAGAAGCTTTCCAAAAATATTCTTATCAGGAAAGAGCCGACAAACCTTATGAATTTTATTCCGGTTATATTGCATTAGGCTTGTTCCGCGACGAAAACGATGTAAAATTCAGTCCCGACCAAAGTGGAATTGCAGGTCGCAAGGTACTGCCGGGTGATATTAAATACAAAGATGTGAACGGTGATGGTGTTATCAACTCCGACGACCAAGTACCTCTTTCTTATAAAGCCAACTATCCACGCCTAATGTATGGTTTTGGCGGAGAAGTACGCTGGAAAAAACTGACACTGGGATTCTTGTTCAAAGGAACAGGTAATGTGGATAACTTCTGTGTGGATGGTTACAAAGCCTTCGGATTCCTTCCATTCTCTTCCGGAGAAACAGGAAACACACTGGCTATCACAGCCAATCAGGCGAATCGTTGGACACCGCGCGAAATCTCTGGTGATGCGTCTACCGAAAACCCAAACGCTATGTTCCCACGTCTTTCTTATGGAAATGACCACAACAGTACACAGCCCTCGACATTCTGGAAAACCAATGCCCGCTACTTGCGTTTGCAGGAAATCAATCTGAACTACAATCTGGGTGCCGGCAAGATATTGAAACAACTGGGTGTTTCGTCACTCGACCTACAGTTTGTAGCTTCCAACATCTGTGTATGGAGCCCATTCAAACATTTCGATCCGGAGCAAGCATATTATAACGGAGGCGCCTATCCTATACCAGCACGCTATGCTTTCCAGATGTATATTAACTTCTAAAAAATGAATCGTATGAAAACCAAAATAAGCCAGATTATATCAAAGAGTCTTCTCTTTGCATTCATCGTCCTGCTAGGCTCTTGCAACTACCTGGACGTAGATCAATATTTCGACGATACACTGAAGTTTGACTCCGTATTCACACAGAAACGTTATTTTGAAGCGTATCTGTGGGGTGCAGCCGGACAATTGCCCGACGAGAGTAAAATCTTCGGTCATGAATATGCACCGGGAATTACTGCCGGTGACGATATTTTCACTGTAATGAGCAGCGACATCTTCCGTGGATCAGCCTTTGCATTAGGATATGTGAATCCTGATAATTTGAGAGGTATGAATATCTGGAGTGATATGTACAAAGTAATCCGTAAGGCCAATCTGATGCTGGCACGTATGGACGAATGTCAAGACATGACAGCACTCGACCGCCGTAACTATACCGGTTATATTCACTTCCTGCGCGGTTACGCCTATTATCATATTCTGATGACTTGCGGTCCTGCTATTCTTGTAGGCGACGAAATATTTGAAAGTAATCTGGAAGGTCCAGCTTACAATACTTATCGTGCTACTTATGACGAAACAGTGGAATACATCTGCTCCGAACTGGAAACAGCAGCGGCTTACCTGCCTCTGAAAGCTTCTATCGCACAATTTGAACGTCCTACGAAAGGAGCTGCCTACGCATTGATAGCACGCCTACGCTTACATGCCGCTTCACCGCTTTTCAACGGAACATCCACTGCCCGCCTTTACTTCGGCAACTGGAAACGTACTTACGATAAAGAATATTACGTTAACCAAAATTATAGTGAAGAGAAATGGGCATTAGCCGCCGCTGCCTGCAAACGTGTCATTGATATGAATGTCTACGAACTATTTACAGTGAGTAAAGACCAGAATACTCCGCAACTACCTGCAGGTGTTCCTACAGAAAACTTCCCTGATGGAGCCGGTGGAATCGACCCGTTCAAATCTTATTCTTACATGTTTACAGGAGATGAACCGTTTAAAAATAACAACGAAATCATTTGGGGACGTATCTCGGAAGAAGTAAAAGGATACACCCAACAGTCATTCCCTCAATATATGGGCGGATATAACGGTATGGGCTTAACGCAGAAAATGATTGATGCCTATCGTATGGAAGATGGAAAGACAATCGAAGAAGCTATGGCAGTCGGAGAATATAAAGAAGGTCCTAACGACTTTACTTCCGGACCGCGTGATTTTTCAGACTATCACCTCAACAGCGGAGTATGGCAAATGTATGCCAATCGTGAAATGCGCTTCTACGCCTGTGTCGGTTTCAACGGATGTTACTGGCCTGCTTCATCGACTACCGACGGCTCTTACCGTCTGCAAACCGTGAAATACTGTATGGACGGCAACGCCGGCAAATATGCAGGAACAGTGGGTAGCGACAACTACACTCCTACAGGTTATGTGATTAAAAAATACATTTCTTCTTATGATGCATGGCGTGGCAACAGCAGCGAACGTTATGAGAAAGGATTCCCTATTATCCGTTACGCCGAAATATTACTGTCGTACGCCGAAGCATTGAATCAATTGACCACAACTCATGCCATTACTTTGCCTACAGGCGAATCATACAGCTTGTCACGTGACATGAACGAAATCGCCAAAGCATTCAACCAAGTTCGTTATCGTGCCGGACTACCGGGGCTCACTCAGGCCCAACTGGAAAGCCCTACAGAAATGTTCGAGCAAATCAAACGCGAACGTATGGTAGAATTCTTAGGTGAAGGACGACGCTTCTACGATGTACGCCGCTGGGGTATTTACGAAGACGTGGATTCAGAGCCTATCATGGGCCTCAACATTGCAGCCAATGAATTCGGTGGCTTCTACCAACGTACCGTAGTAGACGAAAAGAATTACCGTGACCGTGTAGTACACAGAAAACTGTTGTTCTTACCTCTCAGCAAATCCGAATTGAGAAAAGTAAAATTACTAGATCAGAATCCGGGATATAACAACTAACTTTGAATCATCAGTAAAACAGATAATCAAATGAAAACAATGATAAAAAAAGCCGGTTATTTTCTGGCAATGTTTGCTCTGGCAGCCTGCGAACCTTTTGACTTCGAACAGGAAATGGGACAAAAGGTGATTTGTATCATCAGCGACAATGACTTGGTATATACTGGTATGCACGACCTCAACCAATCCGAAAGCACCGGATATATTTCTATCAACTGTGGCGGCTCGCTCCAAATCGACCGGGATGTGGACGTTACACTGGAATATGCTCCGGAAGTATTGCAGAGTTATAATAAAATCAAATACGATATTGACCAGTCAAAATACGCTAAAGAGCTTCCTTCAAAGTATTACTCCATCGCTCAGATGGGAGTAACTTTGAAAGCCGGAAGCCCTGATACCTACAATGTAATGCCGATTCAGGTAAAGCCGGAAGGACTATCACCGGATTCGATTTACCTGATCCCATTGCGTATCAAAAGTGTATCAGCCTATTCTGTCAATCCGGACAAGTCACAAGTACTTTATCAGGTACAAATGAAAAATCTCTATGCCCGAACAGACGAAGCGACTATCTACAATGCTGCCGGAAAACTACAGAAAGAAGGGGAATCCGAACGTGATGCAGCCGCTTCACAAACATTCCACCCGCTTACGAAAAACTCATTCCGCATTTTCGCCGGTATCAAGGGATACGAAAAAAATGAAGAAGTAATCAAAAAGAACGGTATCATAGTTACAGTGAACGAAGATAACAGCCTGACGATGAAGCCATACAATGCAGACTTTATCGAAGTTGCTTCCATCAACGAAGAACAACCCGATTATTATGGAAATTATGAATTGGCAGACGTTTATGGCGGAAAGAAACGCCAGCGTTTTAACTTCAAATACAAATACCGCTTCAAAGGCGAATCGAAATGGGAAATCGTCGATATGCGCTCTTTACGTAGTGTCACACTCGATCAGATTAATGAATAACTAACACTAAAATAACATAGAATGAAAAAACTAATTTTACTTTTAATCTTCATGCAGTTGGGGGTTGTGTCAATGGCACAGGATTTATACAAAAATATGAATGCTCCCATACATGAAAGAATACAGGATCTTTTGTCCAAATTGACCATAGAAGAAAAGATCTCTCTGCTGCGTGCCACTTCTCCTGGAATCGAGCGCATGGGGATTGATAAATATTATATGGGGAATGAAGCATTACATGGAATCATCCGCCCGGGAAAATTTACTGTTTTCCCGCAGGCGATCGGACTTGCCAGTATGTGGAATCCTGAGTTACATCATATTATTGCCAGTGTTATTTCAGATGAAGCCCGTGCCCGCTGGAATGAACTGGAACGGGGAAAGAAACAAAAAGACCAGTTCAGTGACTTATTAACATTCTGGTCACCTACTGTCAATATGGCCCGTGATCCTCGTTGGGGACGCACTCCGGAAACATATGGAGAAGACCCTTACCTGTCAGGAGTATTGGGTACAGCATTTGTCAAAGGATTGCAGGGAGATCATCCCCGTTATCTGAAGTCCGTATCTACTCCCAAACATTTTGCTGCCAACAACGAAGAACATAATCGTTTTTATTGTGATGCTGCCATCACTGAAACAGACATGAGAGAATACTATCTCCCTGCATTTGAAAAATGTATTCGCGAAGGAAAAGCAGAATCCATCATGACGGCTTATAATGCCATCAACGGTGTGCCATGTACTGCCAATAACTGGTTGCTGAATAAAGTATTAAAACAAGACTGGGGTTTTAACGGGTATATCGTATCCGATTGTGGTGCTCCCGGATTATTAATGACTGACCATCGTTATGTGAAAACTCCGGAAGCGGCTGCCATGATAGCTATCAAAGCCGGCCTGGACTTAGAATGTGGAGACTATGTTTTTGGAGCTCCACTATTAAATGCATACAAACAATATATGGTCAGCACTGCCGAAATAGACAGTGCCGCCTACCATGTGCTACGTGCACGGATGCGCTTAGGTATGTTTGATGATCCGGAAAAGAATCCGTACAATCATCTGTCTCCTGAAATCGTAGGTTGCGAAAAACATAAAGAGTTAGCTCTCGAAGCTGCCCGCCAAAGTATTGTATTACTTAAGAATCAAAAGAATACTCTTCCGCTGAATGCGAAAAAAATCAAGTCAATAGCTGTTGTCGGTATCAATGCTGCTAACTGCGAATTTGGTGATTACAGCGGAACCCCGGTCAATGCTCCGGTATCCGTACTGGATGGTATCCGCAATCGGGTAGGTAATGAAATAAAAGTGGTACATGCACCATGGGTATCTTCGGAAGAAGGTTATCAGCTTATCTCTCCGATTAATTTACCTAACGGATTAAAAGCTGAATACTATGACAATCCTACATTTCAAGGCACTCCTAAAACCCGCATAGATAAAGGAATTAACTTCGAACCAAAGAATCAGGCTCCGGACCCGTTCCTGCCTAAATCTCCGCTTTCTATCCGTTGGACAGGCGAACTAGTTCCGAGTGTATCCGGCGAATATGTGTTCAGTTTCACCAGTGACGACGGCTGCAAATTATATATTGACGACCAGCTAATCATAAACGACTGGAATGTACATAGCGCACGTACAGAAAAAGCTTCTATGAAATTGGAAAAAGGAAAAAAATATCAGTTGAAAGCGGAATATTTCGATAATGGAGGGGATGCGATTGCCAGACTTCATTGGCGTGTACCTAGCATGGAAGAGTATGGTGATGCTTCAAAAGTGATTCGTGAATCGGATGTTGTGATCGCAGTAATGGGTATCAATCAATCTATCGAACGTGAAGGACAGGACAGAAGTTCTATTGAATTACCAAAAGATCAGCAGATCTTTATTCGCGAAGCATATAAAGCCAATCCGAATACAATCGTTGTACTAGTTGCAGGTAGCTCCATGGCAATAGGATGGATGGATCAGAATATACCGGCTATCATTGATGCATGGTATCCGGGCGAACAAGGCGGAACAGCGATAGCAGAAGTACTGTTCGGAGATTATAACCCGGCCGGCCGTTTACCGTTGACTTTCTACAACAGCATTGAAGATCTTCCGGCTTTCAATGATTACAATGTAAAGAATAACCGTACTTATATGTACTTCGAAGGTAAACCGTTGTATGCATTCGGATACGGATTAAGCTACACCAAATTCGATTATCGCAATTTGAACATCAAACAAGATAGTCAAAACATTACTTTAAATTTCTCTGTAAAGAACAGTGGCAAATATAATGGCGATGAAGTAGCTCAGGTATATATACAATTCCCCGATCTGGGAATCAAGACTCCATTGAAACAACTAAAAGGATTCAAACGCATTCATATCAAGAAAGGGGCAACAGAACAAATATCTATCGAAATTCCAAAAGAAGAATTACGTCTCTGGGATGATCAGAAAAAACAGTTCTATACACCTTCGGGAACCTATAATTTCATGGTAGGAAAATCTTCCGACAATATCTGTTTACAAAAAACAGTAGAATTATAATCTTTTCTATAGGACAGGCTGATATTATTAATTAGTCACCTCAATACTGTAAATGCGGAAATACTGATTCTAAATAAAGATTAGTATTCTCCGCATTTCTTTTTTATTATATGTACATTAAAAAACATATACCATAAAGCACTTAAATAAACCGTTTGCTGCAAATCTTTCATTTTTTGCTCTGTTTATATATACTCAATAGTTTATTCTTGACTACTTTTGGCACATCAAATTTATTCATTTATTCCAATTATCATGAAACACGTAATTACATTTATCTTATTGTTCTTGTGTATTCCCGTATTTGCCCAACAAAAGATTGCACGCGAATATATCGAATGGTCTGACATCTGGATTCCCGGAGCTAACAAAACAGATCTTCCACACGTATTGCTTATCGGAAATTCCATCACACGCGGATATTACGGAAAAGTAGAAGCAGCTCTGAAAGAAAAAGCATATGTAGGGCGGCTCTCCAATTCGAAAAGTATAGGTGATCCGGCTTTAATCGAAGAACTGGCCGTAGTACTCAAAAATACAAAGTTCGACGTTATCCATTTCAATAATGGTTTGCACGGGTTCGATTATACAGAAGAAGAATATGATAAAAGTTTCCCTCAATTAATCAAAGTCATTCGCAAATACGCTCCTAAAGCCAAGTTGATCTGGGCAACCACCACTCCTGTCCGTACCGGAGAAGGAATGAAAGAGTTTGCTCCTGTCACCGAACGATTGAAAGTACGTAATCAGATTGCACTGAAACATATCAATCGTGCCGGCATAGAAGTAAACGACTTATGGAAAGTAGTAATCGACCATCCCGAATATTATGCAGGCGGAGACGGAACACATCCGGTTGATGCAGGATATTCAGCTTTAGCAAAGCAGATAGTCTCTGTTCTGAAAGACAAGTTATAACAAACTCATAAATAGAAATATCTGTCAAAGATTAAACCACAATTATATGGATAAGAAAAAAATCAGTTATTTAATACTCCTTTGTTTATTCTCTTTAAGCTGCACGCTACAGGCAGAGAAATATGAAACGGTTTCTCCTAACGGAAAACTGAAGATTAAACTGAAAATAGACAAAGGTACCCAATATGAAGTATGGTACGATAATACACAACTTATACTTCCTTCTTCCATCGGATTACATCTGGCGGACGGCAGAGTAATCGGCAACGGAAGTGTAAAGTCGGCAAAGAAAAGAAAGGTGAATCAGACTATCGACGTCCTTGTTGGTAAAAACAAAGAATTACAGGATGCTTATAATGAACTTACCGTTTCTTTTAACGACAGCTGCGACCTTGTAGTACGTGCTTATGATGAAGGAGTGGCCTATCATTTCGTTACCCGTCTCAACGGAGAAATTACGATCATCAGTGAAGATGCTATTTTCAACTTTGCTTCCACCCCAACCATCTATTATCCGGAATGCGATGCTAATTATTCCGGCGAAACAGATCAATCCGGACGTACTCATCAGGTGCATCAAGGATATAGAAACTTTGAAAGACTCTATAAAGTCTACAAAGGTCCGTTGGAAATTCCTTACGAACGTTTTGCCGTTTCTCCGGTATTATACGAATATCCTGATTCTCCCTATAAAGTGGTCGTAACGGAATCAAATACCTATGATTATCCGGCTCTGTATATGGAATCCAACGGCTACAACTCCATGCGCGGAAAATGGGCTAATTACCCAAAAGAAACAATAGACTCCGATCCGTCCAATCCTTACTACTGGTATTCCAATCATTTGGTTGTTACCAGAGAGAATTACATCGCAAAGACTGATGGAAACCGTAGTTTTCCGTGGCGTGTCATCATCGTTTCGGAAGATGACAAATCATTATTGAACAACGAACTGGTATACAAACTGGCCGATCCTTGCCGTCTGACCGATACTTCCTGGATCCAACCGGGAAAGAGTGCATGGGAATGGTGGCACAAAGCCGTTTTGGAAGGTGTTGACTTCCCAAGTGGAAACAAGCAACTTTCTCTCCAGTTATATAAATACTACGTAGACTGGGCTTCAAAGAATCATATCGAATATATGACCTTGGATGCCGGATGGTCCGAAGATTACATCAAAGAACTATGCTCATACGCCAAAGAAAGGAATGTGAAGATTATCGTCTGGACATGGGCTAGTTGTGCCAGAGAGAATCCAAGTGACTGGATCGCCAAAATGCACAGCTACAGTGTATCGGGAGCAAAGATCGACTTTTTCGAACGGAATGACCAAATAGCCATGCGATGGGGAAAAGAATTTGCAGAACGCCTGGCCGAAAAGCAAATGGTAGCTATTTTCCACGGTTGCCCGGTCCCTACCGGATTGCATCGCACGTATCCCAATATACTGAACTATGAAGCAGTAAGAGGAGCGGAATGTAACTTCTGGGAAAAGACGTTAACTCCCGAATATCACACTCGTTTTCCTTTCATCCGCCTGTTGGCAGGACCGGCAGATTATACTCCGGGATCCATGAGAAGTGTCACTCAGGATGAATTCAGACCGATGGATATAGATAATACTCCGCCCATGAGCATGGGAACACGTTCGCATGAATTGTCCATGTTTGTCATTTACGACCAATGGATGGCTTATTTATGTGACTCACCCACTGAATACAATAAATATCCGGATGTACTCGACTTCCTTTCCAAAGTTCCCGCAGTTTGGGATAAGACCTTGCCATTGCAAGCAAAATTAAGCGAATACATCGTGACAGCCAAACAAAAAGGCAATGACTGGTATGTGGGCGGAATGACCAACTGGGATGCCCGTTCTACAGAAGTGAACCTCAGCTTCCTGAAAGACAATGTCTCCTATCAGGCAACTATCTTTAAAGACGCTCCGAACTCCTACGAGCAACCTAAAGAATACATGGTAGAGAAAAGAACAGTGGATAGTAAAACCATATTGAATATAAATATGGCAAAAGGCGGTGGATTCGTTATTCGTTTGGAAGCAGAAAACTAATATCGCTATGAATGAAATTTAAATGAGATAATTACATCTCAAAGAACGGTACCATCTGATACACGGAATGGTACACTCCAATACATCAAACGGTACCATCCAGTATATTGGAAGGTACCGTTTGTATATCCTATCATAATCCCAGTTTCGCCGAAATCTCCAGCATCCGCTGAATAGGCCTCACTGCCTTCTCCGCTATTTCGGGATCTACGGTAATCTCCGGTGACTCATTCTTCAGACACTCATAGAGCTTCTCTAACGTATTCAACCGCATAAAGCTACACTCGTTACATCCACAGGTGCTATCGTTCGGAGGAGCGGGGATAAACGTTGTCTGCGGACACTTCTTCTGCATCTCATGCAAGATACCCGATTCGGTAGCCACGATATACGTATTCTCCGGGTGGTTCACCGCATACTTCAGCAGTGCAGCTGTAGACCCTACCACATCTGCCAGTTTCAGCACCGTGCTTTTGCATTCGGGATGTGCCAGCACCAGTGCTTCCGGATGCTGCGTTTTCAGCTCCACGATCTTTTCCACCGAGAACTGTTCGTGCACATGACAGGCTCCGTCCCAAAGCAGCATATTCCTGTTCGTAACTGAGTTGATATAATTTCCCAGATTCCGGTCCGGACCAAAGATTATTTTCTCATCTTTGGGAAAACTTTCCACGATCTGCCGGGCATTGGTGGAAGTCACCACCACATCCGTTACTGCCTTCACGGCAGCTGTCGTGTTCACGTACGAAATAACGGTATGCCCCGGATGCTCTTTGACAAACTGCGCAAACTGATCCGCCGGACAACTGTCCGCCAGTGAACAACCCGCTTCCATGTCGGGCACCAGCACTTTCTTATCCGGACAAAGCACCTTCGCCGTCTCACCCATAAAGTGAACGCCGCACATCACAATGATGTCCGCCTCCGTTTTGGCAGCCAGTTGAGCCAACGCCAGACTGTCGCCAACGTAATCGGCGATATCTTGTATTTCACCCTTCTGGTAGTAGTGCCCCAGAATGATTGCATTCTTTTCTTTCTTCAGCTCGTTAATAGCCTTTATGAGATTATTCATAATAATATTCTTTTATTTCTTCCTTTTAAAAAAAATCCTTTGTTAGTGATGATAGCCTGTTAATAGTGTTAGCAAATAAATACGATTTTTCTTGCCGGATAAGTTATTAGTCCATACTTCTGCTTTATGAGTCCGTTATGAACGGAAGGAAAGGTGGAAGATTGACTATTTATTATCTTCATTATCAATGCAAGCCCTATCAAATGGGAGAATGCTATTAACTCCCTGTTGATAAAGTGCAAAGTTAAAAACTTTATGGATATAAACAGGCAGATAAGTGCTGAAAAATATGTTGATGTCTGCATAGAAAGTTTCGTCTTTGTTTTTTGGAATGTTCATAATGAAGCCCCCTTATACCTTCTTTTGAATAATGCAAGAATTATTTTTCAAATTCTTTCCCGATTGTTTTGACAGGTTTTAAACCGTTATCAACACCTCTGTTAACAGAAAAGAACTACCTTTGCAACCGAAACGTAATAAATGAACAACGTATGCGAAAACTGAAAATAACAGAGCTGAACCGTATCAGTGCCGAAGAGTTTAAACAGGCAGAAAAGCTGCCTCTGGTGGTAGTGCTGGATGATATTCGTAGCCTGCATAATATAGGTTCGGTATTCCGCACGTCGGATGCTTTCCGTATCGAGTGTATCTATCTGTGTGGAATAACGGCTACTCCTCCCCACCCCGAAATGCATAAGACGGCTTTGGGCGCAGAGTTCACTGTTGACTGGAAGTATGTTAATAACGCTGTTGATGCTGTTGATAACCTCCGCAAAGAAGGATATATTGTTTATTCGATAGAACAGGCGGAAGGCAGCATTATGCTGGATCGACTCGAACTGGACAAGACGAAGAAATACGCTATCGTAATGGGAAATGAAGTGAAAGGGGTGCAACAGGAAGTGATTGATCATTCGGATGGTTGTATCGAGATTCCCCAATATGGTACCAAGCATTCTCTGAACGTGTCTGTAACAACGGGCATTGTCATCTGGGATTTGTTCAAAAAGCTACGTTGACGGTGTAAAATCAGTCGGTTAATAATTAGTTAATAAGTGGTTGATATCATAGTTAACTTGCTATTAACCAACTATTTTTTTCTGTTCATAATTATGTGTGATGATAAGAATATTGTAGCAACTTACTCTTGGTTGAGTCTGATTGATTCAGTGTTTATTAACCATCCTGTTTCAAGCTGTTATCAGATGGCATCACAGCTATTAATAGCTGACTTCTCAACTGTTAATACTTGTCATGCAGACTATTAACACCTGACAGGTCAACTGTTAATACCTTAGAAGTCAGATAAAGTGGGGTAATTTTCCTATGGTGATAGTGGAATTGGATTTAATAGAAATATGATGGTTAATAACAACGTTGATAACCTTATGACAAGGTGAATCAGATTTGTCCGTTCTCTACCAGCAGCACAACTCTTTCCGTCAGTTTATCTTCTCCCAACGGATCATATTCCTTTTTCAGACTGGCACCGAACAGTGCGGCAAACGTTTGATAGAATCCTGCTTTGAAAGGTCCCATAAAAGCTTTCACCAGTTCATAACTGGTGGAATTACTTTGGCGGTCTATCAATTTAATCAAGAGTTTGCCTTGTGTAAAAGAGAGTTTCTTCATCCGTGCGGTATATTGTTCCTTCAGTCCTTTTTCCACCCGTTTGAGATGTTTTTGGCGAGCCTTCTCGTTGGGTAATGTCTGAAGATACTCGTAAGTTTCGATAATAGCTTGGTTAATTTCTTTGGAGATAGGATATACCTTTTTTACGTTACGTACCAGCCGGTAGTATTCCAGCCGTTCTTTTTCGTTTTTGAATTTTAGCGGGCGGAAGATATAAACAGTCCTTAACTGGACACATGGAATGGTATCTCCGTTGTAGATACACATTGGAACCAAGTATCCGTTGATGCTTTGCTTGTCCTGTGCCTGCATCTTCGATGAACAGACCATAGCAAACGCCATCATTATTACTATGTTAAGCCTCCTTTTCACGTTACAAAAATAGAATTAAAATTTCATTATTCAGACATTTCTTTTAGACGTTAACCTATTTAAAGTATCTTTGCGCTCTTGTCTGTAAAAACGCAAGGTGCAAACAAATAATTTATTGATGAAAACTACTCAACTATTTCGGTTGATAAGTATTATAAACAGCCTGTTCATTATTCCTGCTTGTAGTGCTCAAAACCCTTCTCAAAGTCTTATAGAAGATATTTTTGAAGATTTATCTGTTAATAATAGTGTTGATAATGCTGTTAATGAACCCAATTGGGAGAATGAACTGGAAGAACTGTCCGTCCGTCTTCACGAACCTGTAGATTTAAACCGGGCTACCCGTCAACAACTGGAACAATTTCCTTTTCTCAGTGATATTCAGATTGAACATCTGCTGGCCTATATATACGTGCATGGGCAGATGGAAACCCTTTATGAACTTCAGTTAATAGAGGATATGGACAAGCAGACTATTCAGTATCTATTGCCTTTCGTATGCATTAAAGCTATTAACAATGAGTTGTCTTTTCGGTGGAAAACTATGTTGAAAAGCGCTATGAAGTATGGAAAGAATGAAGTGCTAACTCGCATGGATATACCGTTTTACAAGCGGAAAGGTTATGAATATACCTATTTGGGACCTTCTGTTTATAACTCTGTTAAATACGCTTTCCGTTATCGCGACCAGCTCTATGCAGGTTTCGTTGCGGAGAAGGATGCCGGAGAACCTTTCTTTGCTCTGCACAATCGTCAAGGGTATGATTATTATTCTTTTTATCTCTTACTCAAAGATTGTGGGCGGTTAAAAACATTGGCTGTTGGTAACTATCGATTAAGTTTCGGACAGGGATTGGTGATCAGCACGGATTACTTACTGGGAAAGACCGTATATGCTTCTTCTTTCAACACCCGCAGCGGAGGAATCAGGAAACATTCTTCTACTGACGAAACTAATTATTTTCGGGGAGCGGCGGCAACCTTAAGCATTACAAAGCAATGGAGTATATCCGGTTTTTACTCACACCGTTCGCTGGACGGTGTGCTGACCGATGGCGAAATAACTTCTATCTACAAAACCGGACTACACCGCAGCCAGAAAGAAGCCGATAAAAAGAACCTGTTCACCATGCAGCTGACCGGTGGAAACGTGAGTTATCAACAGAACCGTATCCGGCTGGGTATCACCGGTATTTACTATGTTTTCAACCGACCTTATGAACCGCAATTAACAGGTTATTCTCAATACAACATTCATGGAAATCAGTTCTACAATTTAGGAATAGACTATGCCTACCGCTGGCATCGTTTTTCTTTCCAAGGAGAGACAGCTATGGGAAAACAAGGCAGTGCTACTTTGAACCGCTTCCAATATTCACCGGTGGAAGGAACTCAGTTGATGATCGTACAACGATACTATTCATATAATTATTGGGCCATGTTCGCCCATTCTTTTGGAGAAGGAAGTGCGGTTCAAAACGAACAGGGATATTATCTGGGGGTGGAAACTTCCCCTTTCCGCCATTGGCACATCCTTGCTTCCTTCGATCTGTTTTCTTTCCCGTGGAAGAAATACCGGATCAGCAAACCTTCCCGGGGTATGGACGGATTGCTTCAGGCTACGTTTACTCCGCACAATAATTTGACAATGTACTTAAAATATCGTTATAAACAGAAAGAGCGTGACTTGACAGGTAGCAAAGAAAACCTAACGCTTCCTATTTTTCATCACCAACTTCGATATCGTTTGAACTATTTTTATGGAGATGTGTTTAGCTGTCGTACAACTTTAGATTACAACCATTTTCATTCTCAAGACAGGGCTGCTAGTAAAGGATATCAAGTTACACAAATGATGTCCTCCCAACTGCCTTGGACCAGGCTGTTTGCTGACGTTCAAGGCAGTTATTTTTCTACAGACGATTATGATTCGCGGGTATATGTATCAGAGAAGGGATTGCTTTATACATTTTACACTCCCTCCTTTCAAGGTCGTGGATTTCGCTGTACCGTCCGTCTGAGATATGAGCCGAATGAACATTGGATGTTTATAACTAAGTTCGGAGAAACCGTCTATCTCGACCGGAATGAAATAGGTTCCGGCAATGATTTAATCCTTGGAAATAAAAAAGCAGACGTACAAATGCAACTCCGTATTAAGTTTTAAAGTATCTTTGCCTCTGGATATTATGAAATAGTAAATGATAAAATAATGTGAGTTTGATGTGACAAACATCCGTATTGATATTGAACTCACATTAAAATAATTAATAAAAAGATGACTATTATTTTTCCTTCACCCATCTTCGGCCCTGTTCATTCCCGCCGCTTGGGTGTATCTTTGGGAATCAACTTATTGCCGGAAGACGGAAAAGTCTGCTCGTTCGACTGCATTTATTGTGAATGCGGCTTCAATGCCGACCATCGTCCGAAGAAGCATCTGCCCACTCGTGAAGAAGTGCGCATCGCCCTGGAAGAAAAGCTGAAAGATATGCAGAAGAACGGTCCCGCCCCCGATGTACTCACATTTGCCGGAAACGGTGAACCGACTGCCCACCCTCATTTTCCGGAAATTATAGAAGATACACTGGCACTTCGTGACCACTATTTCCCGAATGCAAAAGTAAGTGTATTGAGCAATTCTACCTTCATCGACCGTCCTGCGGTATTCGATGCATTGAACAAGATAGATAATAATATCCTGAAGCTGGATACAGTGAACGAAGAATACATTCATCTCCTGGATCGTCCCAACGGGAAATATTCCGTAAGGAAGATCATCGAAAAGATGAAAGAATTCAAAGGAAATTGTATTGTTCAGACTATGTTTCTGAAAGGAAGCTACCTTGGGAAAGATATGGATAATACCTCCGATGAGTTTGTGCTCCCCTGGCTGGAAGCAGTCAAGGAGATAGCTCCCAGTCAGGTGATGATCTATACGATTGATAGGGAAACTCCCGACCATGATCTGCAGAAAGCCACTCATGAAGAACTGGACCGGATTGTAGAATTGATAAAGCGAACGGGAATTCCGGCAACAGCATCCTATTGATGGATAAGATATTGATTAGTAAATAAAATACCGAAAAACACTTTCAAAATATACTCAAATGAAGAATTGGAATATTTTAGCTATATTAAGTATAGGGATTTTGTCCATAATATGTGTTTCATGTGAAAAAGAGGATGAAGTAGATTTCCCTGTAACCCTTTATGGAAGTGAAGTAGTGAAAGTTTCCAATATCAGAATGTTTACGAACAAAGAGGAAATTTATGATACGGATAAAATAATGCAATTTGCATATAGTTCTAATGTTGTTCTACCGGGTATTCCGGATAATATGGATATAAAGAATTCGTTGATACCTGTTTGTTTTTGTTCGGAAGATAGTGTGAGATTTAAAGATGACCCATTTGTTTATGATGTAGAAAAGAATGGCAGTCAGTTTTTATTTTCTTCTCGTTTAGGTTTTCTATTTGAAGGTGATGTTAATTCGATATATTCTAAAATGCTGAAATATCCTATGAGATATGATCCGGAGTTTCCTATTCCGAATGGAGGATATAGAACTAAAGAAGTAAGGGTAGCATACGGTTCTTATCAGGATATTGAATTATGTTATTTATTGTACAAGATATCTGAATATACAGATTATTCTTATTCAAAAATGGGAGGTAAGACCTTTAACGAATTCAATCCTGAAGTTGTTAGTTCGTTAGGAGTCAGGGATACATTGGCGATACAAGAATATCGGATTAGATTTAAAGTAAATCCTTAGATTAATAACATACCTAATTTTTAATAACTAAAAACATGAAAAACACGAATTTAGCCTTTTGTGCTTTGGCAGGTATTTCTTCAATGCCTGCTACGCTGACAGCCGGACAAGCTCATCCGGAGGAACGACCGGCTGACAAGCAGCAACCGAATGTAATCCTGATCGTCGCCGATGATTTGGGATACGGTGACTTGAGTTGTTATGGTGCCCATCGTATTTCCACACCGGGCATGGACCGTGTGGCGAATGAAGGAATCCGTTTCACACAAGGTTTCTGTACAGCGGCAACCTCTACTCCAAGCCGCTATTCCGTAATGACCGGTCTTTATCCCTGGACAAATACCGATGCAAAAATTCTGCCCGGGAATGCGGCATTAATCATCGACACCCAGAAGATTACTTTACCCAAGTTGATGAAACAAGCCGGATACGCTACCGGTTCTGTAGGTAAATGGCATATCGGACTGGGAGACGGTAAAGTAGACTGGAATAAAGAGGTTCATCCGGGAGCTGCCGAAATAGGATACGATTATTCCTTTATTCAGGCAGCAACGAACGACCGTGTCCCATGTGTATTTCTCGAAAACGGACGTGTAGTGGGGCTAGACCCCAATGATCCGTTGTATGTGGATTACCGGCAGAATTTTCCGGGAGAACCTACCGGAAAGAATAATCCGGAACTGCTCCGGATGCACCCGAGTGTGGGACATGCCGGTTCGATAGTCAATGGGGTACCCCGTATCGGATTTCAGAAAGGTGGTAAGGCGGCACAATGGAAAGACGAGGAAATGGCGGAATTGTTTTTGGACAAGGCGAAGCAATTTGTCAATGACCATAAAGATGCCCCTTTCTTTCTTTATTACGGATTGCATCAGCCACACGTACCCCGTGTTCCTAACGAACGTTTTGCAGGTCAGTCGGGGATGGGACCCCGCGGGGATGTTATCTTGGAAGCCGACTGGTGTGTATCCGAATTTCTGAAAGAACTGGATAAACTGGGATTGGCTGAAAATACAATCGTCGTGCTGACCAGTGATAATGGTCCGGTACTGGATGACGGATACAAAGACGATGCGGTGGAGCTGGTAGGAGATCATAAGATAGCCGGTCCGCTTCGCGGAGGAAAGACAAGTATGTTCGACGGAGGTACACGTATACCTTTTATGCTTCGCTGGCCGGCAGCAGTTAAACCACAGGTTTCCGATGCATTCGTCTGCCAGATGGATTTGCTGGCATCCTTTGCAGCCTTGTTAGGGCAGTCTTATCCGGACAAGCTGAACAGTGAAAATACCTTGGACACCTTTTTGGGCAAGAGCAAGAAAGGACGTGAAGAACTTGTCATCGAAGGAATGTTCAATTACGCTTATCGTCAGGGTGACTGGGCGCTGATTCCTCCTTATTATAATCCGTATAGCAAGGAGGACGGAGACTTTATCGGTTTGGGATATGGATATAAGCTCTATAATCTGAAAAAAGATATCGGGCAGCAGGAAAATGTAGCAACCAAATACCCGAAGAAGTTGGGCGAATTGATCAACCGCTTTGAATATCTGAAATCGACTACGAATAAGGTGACACGCTATTGACCTCTGCTTATCCTCATGGGATTTGTGAATAAATAATAATAAAGCAGCTTCTGATTTAGGGTAACCCAAAGATGAAGTGTATTTATTACCAAACGAGTAATTTTACAATCTGACACTAATAATCTTATAGTATGTCATCTGAATTAGTTAATACTATTTTTAAAAGAATATACAAAGGCACTTAATGTCTAATACCAAATAAATAAAAACATGAAAAAAGAAACCCCCATCTCTTTACGACATCTCAGGCGTATTACCGCCATTTTATTCTTATGTCCGATTTCCCTTTCTTCCATACAGGCATCCGCAGCATCGGATCAGAGTGACGTTTCTTCGGCATCCGTCCGCCAGGAACAGACTTCGGGAATCCTTCGTGCAGAGAAAATAAACCCGACGACGGTTGATGTACTGTTCACGAACCAGCAACGGATGACTATCGACTTTTACGGAGAGAATATTTTCCGTGTCTTTCAGGACAATTCCGGAGGCATCATCCGTGACCCCGAAGCGAAACCTGAAGCGCAGATACTTGTAGACCAGCCCCGACGCAAGGTTTCCGGACTGTCGGTGGACGAGAAAGATGGATATATCACCCTCACCACCGCCCAAGTACGGATTGAACTGAATAAGCAGACCGGACTGATGAAAGTCTTTAATCCGTTAACCGGCAAATGTGTGATCGAAGAAGTCGCTCCGGTGATATTCGGTCCTAAAGAAGTGACCGTAACCTTAAAGGAGAATCCCGAAGAATACTTCTACGGAGGCGGTGTGCAAAACGGACGTTTCTCTCATAAAGGCAAGGTTATTGCCATCGAAAATCAGAATAGCTGGACGGATGGCGGAGTAGCCTCCCCTGCTCCTTTCTACTGGTCTACCAATGGTTACGGAATGATGTGGTACACTTTCCGGAAAGGTGAATACGACTTTGGAGCAACAGAGAAAAACATAGTGAAACTGTCTCACAATTCTTCTTACCTTGATATTTTCTATATGGTCAACGACGGAGTCGTTTCCCTGTTGAATGATTTTTATCAGTTGACGGGAAACCCCGTTTTGTTGCCCAAATTCGGTTTTTACGAAGGACATCTCAATGCCTACAACCGTGACTACTGGAAGGAAGACGAGAAAGGAATCCTCTTTGAAGACGGAAAGCGTTATAAAGAAAGCCAGAAAGACAATGGCGGCATCAAGGAGTCTCTGAATGGTGAAAAGAACAATTATCAGTTCTCGGCACGTGCCGTTATCGACCGTTACAAGAATCATGATATGCCTCTCGGATGGTTACTTCCGAACGACGGTTACGGAGCCGGATACGGACAGACGGAAACACTGGACGGCAACATCGCCAATCTGAAAAGCCTGGGAGACTACGCCCGTAAGAACGGAGTGGAAATAGGCCTCTGGACACAGTCGGACCTGCACCCGAAGGAAGGTATAAGCGCCTTGTTGCAACGTGACATCGTGAAAGAAGTCCGTGATGCCGGTGTGCGTGTACTCAAAACCGACGTGGCATGGGTAGGAGCCGGCTATTCCTTCGGATTGAACGGAGTGGCGGACGTAGGACATATTATGCCTTATTATGGCAATGATGCCCGTCCCTTTATCATTTCACTGGACGGCTGGGCAGGCACACAGCGTTATGCCGGCATCTGGTCGGGCGACCAGACCGGAGGCGAATGGGAATATATCCGTTTTCACATCCCTACTTATATAGGTTCCGGTCTGTCCGGCCAGCCGAATATCTGCTCGGATATGGACGGTATCTTCGGTGGAAAAAATGCGGCAGTCAATATACGTGATTTCCAATGGAAAACATTTACCCCCATGCAGTTGAATATGGATGGCTGGGGCGCCAACGAAAAGTACCCCCATGCTTTAGGCGAACCAGCTACATCCATTAACCGTATGTATCTCAAACTGAAATCGGAACTGATGCCTTACACGTATAGCTTTGCCCGTGAAGCGGTGGATGGTATGCCTCTCATCCGTGCCATGTTCCTCGACTATCCGAATGAATATACCTACGGAACGGCTACCCGCTACCAATATATGTATGGTACCGACTTTCTCGTAGCCCCTGTCTATCAGAATACGAAAGCTGATAAAGAAGGCAATGATATCCGCAATGGAATTTATCTGCCCGAAGGCACTTGGATAGATTATTTCAGCGGAGAGAAATACGAAGGCAACCGTATTCTCAGCAACTTCGATACTCCGGTCTGGAAGTTACCCGTATTCGTAAAGAACGGCGCTATTATTCCGATGACACAACCTAACAATAATGTCAGCGAAATAGACCCCTCACTTCGCATCTATGAATTTTATCCGAACCGCCATACTGCAACCGTAGAATATGACGATGACGGTGTGACGGAAGCCTACCGTCAGGAGAAATCGGTATCTACCCTGATCGAATCGAACGTAGACGCAAAGAACCGTGTGACTATCACCATTCATCCCACAGCCGGAAGTTTCGACGGTTTTGTAAAAGATAAAAAGACGGAACTGCGCATCAACGTCACGGAGAAACCGAAGAAACTGACTGCAAGAATCAACAACAAGAAAGTAAAACTGACGGAAGTAAGCACGGCAGCGGAACTTCTGAATGGAGAAAACGTATTCTGGTACGAAGAAACCCCCAATCTGAATAAGTTTGCAACCAAAGGAAGTGAATTTGAGAAAGTGGTTATCACAAAGAATCCGCTGTTGCACATCAAACTGGGCAGCACCGACATCACCGCCAATCGTATCGAGCTGGACGTGGAAGGTTTCCGCTTTGAGCCGGCCGACCGGAACTTGGTAAGCAACGGAACCCTGTCTGCACCGCAAAACGCTCAGGTAAGCGAGCAGAACAGAGAAGCATATACCCTGCAACCGACTTGGGACAAAGTACCCAATGCCGATTACTATGAGATTGAATTTGACGGAATGCTTTATACGACTATCCGGGATACTCACTTACTGTTTGAAGATCTGAAAGCGGATACTCCTTACGCATTCAAAGTGCGTGCTGTCAACAAAGACGGTGTGTCCGAATGGGCAGAGATTCAGGTGAAAACGAAGACTAATCCGCTGGAATTTGCTATTCGTGGCATTGAAGGCGAATCGACTGCCGCATCGCAGGGAGGATTCGGTGTAGACCGATTGTTCAACTTCTCCGAATCGGGAGATACATGGCACACGAAGTATAACGTTAACTCCATACCATTAGATTTGATTATCGACCTCAAAACAGTTAACCAACTGGATAAGTTCCATTATTTGCCCCGTGCGGATGCCGGTAACGGTACACTGCTGAAAGGAACAGTATCTTACAGTATGGACAAAGAAAACTGGATGGAAGCCGGAGCATTCGAATGGCAACGGAATGGTGATGTAAAAGTATTCACTTTCACAGAGCGTCCAAGTGCACGTTACATCAAACTGAATGTTACGGCAGGTGTAGGAAACTACGGTTCAGGTCGTGAGATCTACGTATTCAAAGTACCGGGAACGGCAAGTTACCTGCAAGGCGACATCAATAATGATGGTAAGATCGACCGCAATGACCTGACTTCTTATATGAACTATACCGGATTGCGTCGTGGCGACTCAGACTTTGAAGGTTATATCAGCAAAGGCGATATCAATATGAATGACTTGATAGATGCTTATGATATTTCTGTCGTAGCCACTCAGCTCGACGGCGGTGTCGACAGGGAAGCTACGGAGAAAGTATCCGGCTCTCTGTCTATCAGTACTCCGAAGAAGCAGTATCAAAAGGACGAAATCGTTGAAATCCGTGTGAAGGGTAATGATCTGCGGTCGGTTAATGCACTTAGCTTTGCTTTGCCTTATGATCAGAGCGACTATGAATTTGTAGGTGTGGAACCGCTGAATATGAAAGCAATGGAAAATCTGACTTATGACCGTCTGCATACAAATGGTGTGAAATCCCTCTATCCTACTTTCGTCAATATGGGAAAACAGGAGGCTTTGGAAGGTTCGGAAGAACTCTTTATTCTGAAATTGAAAGCGAAACGTAAAGTGAAGTTTGATCTGAATCTGAAAGACGGAATATTGGTTGATAAGCAACTGAGGATGCATTCATTCTAGAATGTATTTCGTGTAAATCATTGATATATAACAAAAGAGGATGCCTGTGGGGAACTGTTGGCATCCTCTTTGCTTTAAGAGCTATTTTATTTAGACGTTATAAATATACGTGTAATAGATAGACTTTCAGATTAATTTTATACATTTACCAAGTGTGTGAAGGAGTGAGTGTATAGAAGTTAAAGATAATCATCACAAACAAATAATAGAATGAAAGCAAATTTATTATTACTCATACTTATAATCGGATTTAATAGTAGCTTGGTAGCTCAAACTTCCCAAGTAATAACGGACTCTGTAACGATCAATGGGCGTGTGACCGATTATGATAATCATCCGCTGGACAATGTTTCCGTCAGTTGGGCACGTCCGGACTTCAGTGAGGTATCGGTAACGCTGACAGACAAAAATGGAAATTACAGCATACGCATCCCCAAGGGAAAATATCATTCGATGGGTGCATTGAATATGGATGAATACATCATCGCCAATTCTACCCTGCCGGAGAAGGATCAACGACTGGAATTTTGGGGATGGGATTTTATCGCCGATCGCGACACAACGCTCAACATACAATATCATCGTATGGAAGCCTATGGACTGCGTGCTTTCAGAATCCCGGGTGCAACACCTGCTTATCAGGTGTATGTCCGTCCTATGAGTCTGACACGTACGCAGGCATGGATGAAAGCCGGAAAGCCTAAAGAAGCAATTCTGGCCCCTGAGCCGGAACAGTTGAAAGCTGTTGTCTGGATCAACGGTGAAGAAGTTCCTATACTCATGAAGCAGGAGATAAAAGAATATTTCGCTCCTGACGAGTGGGGAAATGCCTATCTGTTGACAGTCGATATGCCTAAAAACAGAAATAATACTTTGCCTTATTATGTGTTTAAGGTAGAACTGACAGATTTGGAGAACGGGGATAGAGGCGAAGCTATTTATTATATGGAAAAGGAGACTTACGTCAGATAGAATTTATTAGTTACATACAGGAGCTATATGCCCAACATATTGGATATATAGCTCCTGCGCGTTGGATATATAGCTCCTGTACGCAGGACATATATACCCTGCACACAGGCTAATCAGCTCTTACTTTACATCATCCCATGTATCCGTCCGGAACGGGAAAGCAGCGATCCCAAATGTATTGCGTAAAGTGATGTTTCCTACATAATTGCGGAAAGCATACCGTACGGCTACCGGTTGGGCGACCTGATCACTCCATACTTCCACATTTCTTGTGCGACCTGCAATCCGTGCTTTTGCCGGATAGAACTTCTTGTCGGCTCCTGCAATCTCGAAACCTTCCAATTCACAGTTGCCCGGTGCCAGTCCGGAAGGAGCATTGTCGAGTGTGACTCTGACAGATTTTGGTCGATTTACTCTAACTTCGCTTCTCTTCCAATGATTCATTTCCTTTCCGATGTACTTGCAGGGGAAAGAAGTTTTGAATATATTTGTATTAAGACGCTTTACAGCATATGTTTTTGATGAGACAATAACTGAATAATAATATGAATTTGTTAATACTATGAGTAAATTATCAGAGAATAACACATCCAGACTTGCTTCTTTGGATATTCTTCGGGGTTTTGATCTATTTCTTCTAGTCTTCTTTCAGCCCGTGTTTGCGGCATTGGCACGACAGTTGAACTTGCCGTTTCTCAATGATATCCTTTATCAGTTTGATCATGAAGTGTGGGAGGGATTCCGTTTCTGGGATCTTGTGATGCCGTTGTTCCTGTTTATGACAGGCGCTTCGATGCCGTTTTCACTGTCAAAGTACGTCGGTATGTCCGGCAGTTACTGGCCCGTCTATCGGAGGATTCTGAGGCGGGTGTTTCTGCTGTTTATTTTCGGAATGATTGTTCAGGGAAATCTGCTTGGACTGGACAGCAGACATATTTATCTCTATTCAAATACTTTGCAGTCTATTGCTGTCGGCTATTTTATTGCGGCAGTCATTCAGTTACATTTTTCATTCAGGTGGCAGATAGGAATCACTTTATTGTTGCTTTTCATATACTGGATTCCCATGACATTTTTGGGTGACTTCACACCGGCTGGAAATTTTGCCGAACAGGTGGACAGATGTGTCTTAGGTCGTTTCAGAGATGGTGTTTTCTGGAATGAGGACGGAACGTGGAGCTTTTCACCTTATTATAATTACACATGGATATGGAGCAGTCTGACATTCGGAGTGACTGTCATGCTCGGAGCTTTTGCCGGAAAGATTATGAAAGAAGGGAAAGCGAATCGTAAAAAGGTGGTACAGACTCTGTCGGTCATTGGTGTGCTTTTAGTAGGGCTGGCGATGCTTTGGAGTTTGCAGATGCCCATCATTAAGCGTTTGTGGACAGGTAGTATGACATTACTATCCGGTGGTTATTGCTTTCTGTTGATGGCATTATTTTATTATTGGATTGACTATAAAGGACACAGCCGCGGGTTGAACTGGCTGAAAGTGTATGGTATGAATTCCATCACGGCTTATCTGTTGGGCGAAGTGGTGAACTTCCGTTGCATTGCTGATTCAGTCAGTTACGGACTGAAACAATACATGGGAGATTATTATCCCGTATGGCTTACTTTTGCTAACTATCTTATTCTTTTCTTCCTGTTGAGAATGATGTATAAACGTGGCTTGTTTTTAAAAGTTTAGTGGAGTGGTAATCCCTCTCTTAAAATAAAAAAGAGCCATTTTATCTCCTGCTTTTCGGGATTAAAATGGCTCTTTCTTTATGTTGGAATCTCTTTATTTCATGACTTCTTCCGCTCTGTCCAGCGCTACCTTGAAGTTCGGGCAGATATTTTCTTTTCCCAGCAATTCATAGAATCCAGATTTCTCCAACACCTTATATACTTTCTCATTGACTCCGGAAAGAATGACGGTGATCTTTTCTTTCTGCGACATTTCGCAAAGTGTAGTCAGATTATGAATACCTGTGGAGTCGATGAACGGAACTTTACGCATACGGATGATGCGCACATTCGGACGGTCTCCCAGTTGCGCCATCGTTTCTTCGAACTTCGTAGCGATACCGAAGAAGTAAGGGCCGTTGATCTCATATACTTCCACTCCTTTAGGAATCATGATGTTTTCTTCATTGACGGCGATATCCGATTCTTTATTCGGGTCGATCTCATCCGTAATGACGGAGATTTCAGTAGTTTCCATGACACGTTTCATGAAAAGTACGCAGGCGATGATCAGTCCTACTTCGATGGCAACTGTCAAGTCGAAGATAACAGTCAGGAAGAAAGTGATCAGCAGTACGGTGACATCGGACTTCGGATTCTTCAGTAAAGCCTTGAAGACGCGCCAGCCGCTCATATTATAAGATACGATGACCAGTACTCCGGCAAGGCAAGCCATCGGAATATACTGTGCAAGGGGCATCAGGAAAAGAAGAATCAGAAGAAGGATAATCGCATGGATAACACCTGCAATCGGTGTCTTACCTCCATTGTTGATATTCGTCATCGTACGGGCAATAGCTCCGGTAGCGGGGATACCTCCGAACAATGGCGCTACGATATTTGCCGCACCCTGTGCGATTAGTTCCGTGTTGGAATCATGACGGTCGCCTATCACACCATCGGCTACGGTGGCAGACAAGAGTGATTCGATAGCTCCCAGCACTGCAATAGTGATAGCTACCGGAAACAGATTTTTGATAGCTTCCCAATCCAAAGCCGGTACAACGGCATCCGGCAATTCTGACTTAATGGTGAAACGGTCACCGATGGTCGGAATGCAATCTATTCCGCCATAGTTTTTCATCAGATAGACGGCCACTGTCACTACAATAATAGCAATCAGCGATCCGGGAATTTTTTTAGAAAACCGGGGAGTGATTGCAATAATAATGATGCTGACAATACTTACGATGGTATTCCACCAATTCACGGTATCGAAATGACGGAAATAAATCATCCATTTCCCGACAAAGTCCCCCGGTACCTTTTCACCTCCGAAGGACAGTCCGAAGATATCGGCAATCTGCGTAGTAAAAATGGTAACGGCAATACCGCTGGTGAAACCGACGATAATGGGATACGGAATAAACTTGATAACGGCTCCGAGCTTGAACACTCCTAATAATATAAGGAGAACACCTGCCATGAGCGTCGCCACAATCAGTCCGGCTTCGCCATATTGCTGGATGATGCCGTAGATGATCACAATGAAAGCTCCTGTCGGTCCGCCGATCTGGACTTTGCTTCCTCCCAGCAGCGAGATGATGAATCCGGCAATAATAGCGGTGATAATACCTTTCTCGGGCGATACTCCCGAAGCAATACCGAAGGCGATGGCCAGTGGAAGTGCTACGATACCGACAATGACGCCTGCCATCAGGTCCGCCATAAACGTTTCTTTCGAATAATTCTTTAAACAAGAAACCAATTTGGGTTTAAATTCAAATAACTTCATTTCTGTGAATTATTATATATAATTTGCTCTTTTGCAAAGTAGAGGTTGCAAAATTACGCAAAATAATCGAGATAAGTATGTTTAGCAACATGCTATTTGATTGTTGATAGGTTTTATCTATGAATCGATAGTTTTTATTCATTAAGAAAAGGGAGCTTATTACGAACAAATCGCTTATATTTGCGTTATAAATAGTACGACAAGTTACGTTTGGTAATAACCAATTTTAAAATAGATTAGAATTATGACTAAAAGCATTAAAGGAACCCAGACAGAGAAGAATCTGCTGACTTCATTTGCAGGAGAATCACAGGCAAGAATGCGTTACACTTATTTTGCAAGTGTTGCAAAGAAAGAAGGTTACGAACAAATTTCAGCAATCTTCACAGAAACAGCTGATCAGGAAAAGGAACACGCTAAACGTATGTTCAAGTTCCTGGAAGGTGGTATGGTAGAAATTACTGCCAGCTATCCGGCCGGTGTGATCGGTAATACACTCGAAAATCTTCGCGCTGCCGCTGCCGGCGAACATGAAGAATGGTCACTGGATTATCCTCATTTCGCTGATGTGGCAGAACAGGAAGGTTTCCCGATGATTGCCGCTATGTACCGCAATATCTCAATCGCCGAGAAAGGCCACGAAGAAAGATACTTGGCTTTCATGAACAACATCGAAAATATGACCGTATTCGCTAAAGAAGGCGAAGTGGTATGGCAATGCCGTAACTGCGGTTATATCGAAATCGGTAAGGAAGCTCCCGAAGTTTGCCCGGCATGTTTGCATCCGCAGGCTTATTTCGAGGTGAAGAAAGAAAACTATTAATAAGAGGTGTTTATTAGATAATAAAAATGGCGCTTGCAATCATATGCAAGCGCCATTTTATTTATTAAGACATATTTTTATCTGAACTTATCGTCTCTGTAGATCGTTACAGTCCTTTCTTTCGTAGAGTCATTTTTGATACTGGTCACATCTCCTTTTGTTGTAAAGTACACATAGTTTCCCATATCCATAAAACGATAGACTTTGACTCCGTCATGCTCGAACAAATAGCTGACTTCGTAAGTTCGGTTGTTTTCCGATTTGCCTTGCTTCAATGGGATCCCTGTATAGCAGGAACTTACACCTGCCATAACGAATAAAAGAATAAATAGTCTAGTTAATGTTTTCATGATTATTTTTTAGCGTGTGGATAATCAATCGTATAATGCAATCCGCGGCTTTCTTTGCGTTCCATCGCCTGACGCATAATCAGATATCCTACGTTGACCATATTACGCAATTCGCAAATCTCTCTGGAGGCTACGCTGCGTTTGAACAGGCTTTCAGTTTCTTCGTAAATGATATCCAGTCGGTCCCAGGCACGTTTCAGGCGAAGGTCACTGCGGACAATACCTACATAAGTACTCATAATTTGGTTGACTTCCTTCATGCTTTGCGTGATCAGTACCATCTCTTCCGGTGAGCGGGTTCCCTCGTCGTTCCATTCGGGGATAGCTTCGTTGTAGGCATACTGGTCTACAACTCTCAGGCTATGCTTGGCGGCAGCGTCGGCATATACGACAGCTTCGATCAGTGAGTTGGAAGCCAGGCGGTTACCGCCGTGAAGACCGGTGCAGGAGCACTCTCCCACTGCGTAGAGGCGTTCGATGGAAGACTGTCCGTTCAGGTCTACAAGGATACCGCCGCAAAGATAGTGGGCTGCCGGAGCTACCGGAATGTAATCTTTGGTGATGTCGATGCCTAAGCTGAGGCATTTCTCGTAAATATTGGGAAAGTGCTTCTTTGTCTCTTCTGGGTCTTTGTGGGTGACGTCAAGATAAACATGGTCATCACCCCGATTTTTCATTTCGTTGTCAATGGCACGGGCTACGATATCGCGCGGAGCGAGTGAAAGACGAGGATCGTATTTCTGCATGAACTCCTTGCCGTCCATTGTGCGGAGTACGCCACCGTAGCCACGCATCGCTTCCGTAATCAGGAACGAAGGGCGGTCGCCCGGATGGTACAGGGCGGTAGGGTGGAATTGCACGAACTCCATATCCTTCACTGTACCTTTGGCACGATAGACCATGGCGATACCGTCTCCGGTAGCGACTAGCGGATTGGTGGTCGTTTTATAAACAGCTCCTACTCCACCGGTGGCCATGAGAGTCACTTTGGCGAGGTAGGTATCTACTTTTCCGGTTTTCGGGTCGAGGATGTAGGCACCGTAGCATTTGATGTCCGGTGTCTGGCGGGTAACGGTTACCCCCAGATGATGTTGGGTCAGTATTTCAACGGCAAACTGGTTTTCGATCACCTCGATGTTCGGATGCCTTTGCACGGCTTTGATCAGGCTGTCCTGAATCTCTGCTCCCGTATTATCTTTATGGTGAAGAATGCGGAACTCGGAGTGTCCTCCCTCGCGGTGCAAGTCAAATTCGCCTTTCTCGTTTTTGTCGAAGTCCACGCCCCATTTGATCAGTTCTTCAATTTGCGCAGGCGCTTCGCGCACTACTTTTTCTACTGCGCCACGGTCACTGATCCAGTCGCCGGCAATCATCGTGTCTTCAATGTGTTTGTCGAAATTATCCACCAGCAGGTTGGTGACGGACGCCACTCCTCCTTGTGCGAAGTACGTATTGGCTTCTTCCAGCCCGCTTTTACAGATAAGAGCAACTTTACCTTTGTGCGCCACTTTGAGCGCAAAACTCATACCGGCAATTCCGGAGCCGATAACGAGGAAATCGAATTTTCTTACCATAATTTTGTTTATTTCTCACCGCAAAGCTACAAAATAAGTCACTTCGTTGTTCTTTTCGTTGTCACTAATTCATAAATTTGCTACCTTGCACGCAAAAATCTGACAAAATGAATCGAATTTTTCATGCCCGCATCGCCTGGTACCAGTATTTTCTGCTGGTGGTGCTTACTGTAAATGCCGTGGGCGCTTTGTGGTGTAAATATATCTTGCCGGCAGTGCTACTAATGCTCCTGCTTATTGTAGTCATCGAACAGATTATTCATACGGTTTATACTGTGTCTACCGATGGAGTTCTGGAGATATCCACCGGACGTTTTATGCGTAAAAAAGTAATTCCTATTGCCGAAATCACAGCTATCCGGAAGTATCATTCCATGAAATTCGGAAAGTTTTCGGTGACGAATTATGTCTTGATAGAGTATGGAAACGGAAAGTTTGCTTCGGTGATGCCTGTCAAGGAACGTGAATTTGTGGAGTTGATTAAAAAGAGAATGGAACAATAAATTTTATACCTATGAAATACCAAGTCATTATCATCGGTGGCGGTCCCGCAGGATATACAGCCGCCGAAGCTGCCGGCAAAGCCGGTTTGAGTGTACTCCTTATCGAGAAGAATAATCTGGGAGGTGTCTGCCTGAATGAAGGATGCATCCCGACGAAAACGCTGTTGTATTCGGCAAAGACTTACGACAGTGCACGTCATGCCTCGAAATATGCGGTGAATGTTTCCGAAGTCTCTTTTGACTTGCCGAAGATCATTGCCCGTAAAAGTAAAGTGGTGCGCAAACTGGTATTGGGTGTAAAGGCAAAGTTGACCTCCAATAATGTCGCGATGGTGACGGGAGAGGCGCAGATCATAGATAAAAATACGGTTCGCTGTGGCGAAGAGACATACAATGCGGAAAATCTGATCCTTTGTACAGGTTCCGAAACCTTCATCCCTCCTATTACCGGCGTGGAAACGGTGAATTACTGGACGCATCGGGATGCGCTGGACAGTAAGGAACTGCCTGCCTCCCTTGCCATTGTAGGCGGTGGCGTGATCGGTATGGAGTTTGCATCATTCTTTAATAGTCTCGGTGTGCAGGTAACGGTGATTGAGATGATGGATGAGATTTTGGGAGGAATGGATAAGGAACTGTCTGCATTGCTTCGTGCCGAATATGCGAAGCGGGGCATTAAATTCCTGCTCAGCACTAAAGTTGTCGCCTTATCACAGACGGAAGAGGGTGCGGTTGTTTCATACGAGAATGCAGAAGGAAAGGGCAGTGTTACAGCAGAAAAACTATTGATGAGCGTTGGACGCCGACCTGTGACGAAAGGTTTCGGACTCGAAAATCTGAATCTGGATAAAACCGGGCGTGGCGCTATCAAGGTCAATGAGAAGATGCAGACTTCGCTGTTCGGCGTTTATGTCTGCGGTGATCTGACAGGCTTTTCTTTGCTGGCTCATACGGCTGTCCGTGAGGCCGAGGTTGCCGTACATTCTATTTTGGGTAAGGAAGATGCAATGAGTTACCGGGCTATCCCCGGCGTTGTTTATACGAATCCGGAGATTGCAGGAGTCGGAGAAACGGAAGAATCGGCCTCAGCAAAAGGAATTACTTATAAGGTAGTGAAACTTCCGATGGCTTATTCCGGTCGTTTTGTGGCGGAGAATGAAGGCGTGAACGGAGTCTGCAAAGTACTGCTGGATGAACAGGAACGGATAATCGGGGCACACGTGCTGGGCAATCCTGCTTCGGAAATCATCACTCTTGCCGGTACTGCCATTGAGCTTGGATTGACTGCCGCCGCATGGAAGAAGATTGTTTTCCCTCATCCTACGGTAGGAGAGATTTTCCGGGAAGCATTATAAGATTGAGCATAAGCGGATAGCCGTGATATTCGAGATACGGAAGAAGCTGAAGTAGCATGAAAGTTAATGTAGGTTAATGTAGAAGGTTGATGAAGAAGTATTTGTTGTTTTTGGTTTTATCAGTTGCCCTGTTGCCCACATCCGTATGGGGGCAGGCAAATCTTTCTCAGATTGATTCACTAATCAAAAGAATGCTTCCCGAAGCATCCGAAGTCGGCATATCCGTGTATGACCTGACAGCGAAGAAGTCATTATATACTTATCGTGATACGAAACTCTCCCGCCCGGCTTCTACCATGAAGCTGCTCACGGCTATTACAGCCCTCTCCCGTCCCGATGCGGACAATCCTTTCCGTACGGAAGTATGGCACGACGGGGTGATAGAGCATGATACGCTGCAAGGCAACTTGTATGTTGTCGGTGGATTCGATCCGGAATTTGACAGTTTGATGATGGATTCATTGATCGAAGAAGTAATCACCTTCCCTTTTTCGGTGATCAACGGACAGGTGTATGGCGATGTTTCGATGAAAGATTCCCTTTATTGGGGGCACGGATGGGCATGGGATGATACTCCGGAGGCTTATCAGCCTTATATGTCTCCGTTGATGTTTTGTAAGGGTGCTGTGGAGGTGACGGTGGTTCCCGGCTCTCTGCAAGGAGATACGGCAAGCGTTTCCTGTAAGCCTGTGTCTTCTTATTATACCTTGACGAACCGGACAAAGACACGTACTCCTTCTGCCGGAAAGTATTTGTTATCAAGAGATTGGTTGACCAATGGGAATAATCTGATCGTGACAGGCAATGTTCCTACGTTTAGAAAGGATTTGATAAACATCTATGATTCAGGGAGTTTCTTTATGCATACTTTTTGGGAACGCCTCCGTGCGAAAGGAATCGTGGTTCCCGAATCGTACGGTTTTACTGAATTACCGTCCGATGGAGCAGAGCAGATGGCTCGCTGGGAGACTCCGGTGCAGAAGGTCTTGAATCAGTTGATGAAGGAAAGTGATAACTTGAATGCGGAAGCAATGCTTTGCCGGATTGCGTCACAAGCTACAGGGAAGAAGCGTGTGACGGCAGAAGATGGCATTGTTGAGATTATGAAACTGGTTCGTAACCTCGGGCACGATCCGAAAGACTATAAGATCGCGGATGGTTGCGGATTGTCTAATTATAATTACTTGTCTCCTGCCCTGTTGGTCGATTTTCTGAAATATGCCTATTCACAATCCGATGTTTTTCAGAAATTGTATAAGTCGCTTCCTGTTGCCGGAATAGACGGAACGCTGAAAAACAGAATGAAGAATACTTCCGCATTCAGAAATGTCCATGCAAAGACCGGTTCGTTTACAGCTATCAATGCCCTTGCCGGTTATCTGAAGATGAAGAATGGACATGAAGTGGCTTTTGCCATTATGAATCAGAATGTGCTTTCGGCAGCCAGGGCGAGGGCGTTTCAGGATAAGGTTTGTGAGGTGATTATCGGACTTTGAATGGAGTGATGAATAGATTATTGGACGGGACGTTGAACCCGTTGTGGATGCAAATAGTAAACACCTGCAAAAAAAGTACTCTTTTATTTGAACGTTTGCTTTGCTTGCGTGTATGCTTTGTCAGAACGGTTCTAATTAAGCAATGTTGAATTTAATAAAAGAGTGAATAATGAAAACTATCAAATATCTGTTGATTATCCTGTTTTGTTCTTGTGCTACACTGTTGTATTCGCAAGTTGAATCTACTTATTATGATGCTGAGTTGTCTTCCGACTCTATTGAAATGGTTGCAAATTCCTTGCGTGAGCAGATAGACCAATGGAAACAGAAAGTAAAGGAAAACCCTAAAGACGAAAAAGCATGGATGCAGTATGCAGGGAAACTCCAGTCACTAAAAGGAATATCCTTATTGCTTTCGATGAAACCATCTGCTACACTTGCTGTTGGGGCAGATATACAGAAAGAGTTTGATGAAATGATGGCAGAAATGAAGCAAAGCATCCCTAATACCGCTACGTATGAAGTTATGCGGAATATGAACATTAAGCCGGGTGAAAAGAGAATGCCAATCGAAGAAATTATAGACAAATGGCCTGATGCTATTTTGCATTATCCTACTTACATGTCTATGTCATTAAGAGATGAGAAGCGGCTCAAAGATATATGTGTACGTTGGTATCAATCCGGTGAATTTCCTGCGCAGATACTCAATTTTGCCTATAACGAGCTGGCTTCGGCAGATAAGGATGCTATCATCTTTATGGGTGGAAGCCTTGACTTATACGGTGCCAGAATGCTTCAGAATGCGAAAGATATGTTTAATGATAAGAAGATTATTGTGTATCCTTTCTTGTCTAGCTTTACGTATATGGATAAACTGACCGAAGAACTGGGAATCCCTAAATATAAAGAAGAAAATAATGATACGACTGGATTTATCTCCCCTACAGATTTTATGAAAACGTATTCCAAAAAAATCAAGAGACAGGTAGATTACATTATCCGGCATACAAACCGTCCCGTATATTTTTCTATTACGATGGATGAACTTTCCAGAAGTGTGTTTAAGGATTGCCTGCACTCCGAGGGATTATTGATGAAATATTCTCCTAAATCTTATGATAATCTGGCGATCGTGCGGCGGAATTTTGAGAATGTATATTTGATGGATTACCTGTGTGAGACTTTTTATCCGGAGACAGTGGCGACTGTAGCTTTTAATCCCCAATTGACGGAGGCATTGAGTCTTTATTATGTACCTGCTTTGAAAGCTCTGTTACAGTTTTATAAAGAATCAGGAGACTTGAATCATTATGACAAACTATACTTGTTACTGAAATCTGTCATTGACAATGCAAAATCTTGTAGTAAGGAGGTGCGGGAGCAATATCAGAAAAGCATCAATCTTCAATAAACTCAGAAAAGCATGAAACGACTTATTTATATGTTACTCCTTTTCGTAGTGCTTGGACATACCGTATTTGCCCAGGAACAGAAAGCAGAACCTTTGGAAGTCCGGTTGTTGGATGGTTTCTTTCCTTTGGGGGCAGATTGGTATCGGGCGCAGAAGGATGCCTGGCAGGCTGAGTTAAAGAAAGATAAGCGGAATGAAAAGGCATGGGAGAATTATTGGGTTGCTTGTAATGCTGAATATCAAGAGGCAAAGTTAGTGTGGTGGAAGGATTCTCTGCAGGTGCAAAGATTGCGAAGGGAACAACATGGCATCGTGAAGAAAATGAAGAAGTGGATTCCTGATACACGGACTTACTATCGGCATTTGCTGGATTTGGAAACCGATGAGGGAAAACGGGAAGTAATTCAACAAAAGATACTCTCTATCAAGCGTACCAGTGAACGCGACTATATCTCTGATCTGACCTATTATCACCATAAAAAAGATATGGACAAGATAAAGGAGCTTGCCCGTGAATGGTATGACAGCGGATTGTTTTCCCATGCCTTTCTATTCTATTTTTATAATGAGTGTTCCGGTTTAAAGAAAGACGCCATACTTGTCTCTGACTTGAATCTTGGTACCTATTACCGCTATCTGTTGCAATACGGCATCGGACTCTTTACGGATGTGAAGGTGGTCGATGTTGCCGACTTGAGGAATCCTACTCAGGAGAGTCAGTTATGGCAGGAAGTGGGAATAGATGTGCAAACGCTTCCGGATGCAAAGACGGTGAGATGTCCTGGATTGTGGTATTTTGCCGAAAAAGAGAAACGTCCTGTGTATTATACGCATTTTTTCTACCGCAGAGATTTATTGGAAGAGATGAAAGACAGCCTCTATTCGGAGGGGCTGGTATTTCGGTATTCGTCTAAACCATACAATAATCTGGCGGCTACGAGAAAGAATTTTGAGCAGAATTATCTGCTGGACTATTTGCGCCACCCGTTGATAGAGGATCAGTCTCATTTTTCAAGTGGTATTCATATTCTAGGTAATTATATCATCGCTTTCTCTCCTTTATTACGATTTTATCAAATGAGTGGAGATAAAAACCAATACATAAGATTAAAGAGCTTATTACAAAGTATTCTGGATTATTCGACTACCCCCAGAAGGATCGCAAATGTGGAGATGAATAAATATGTAAAGCTGATGGATGCGATTTTTGCCTATATCGATGAGATGCGCAAGAAAGGTGGACCTTTTAAGCAGGGGAAGGATATGAGAAAAGAATATCAGAAACTAATAGATGGAGTGGACTATGATGCTATTCAGTTCTTTGACATACACTGAGACGGACGAGCAGCTCATGGAACGCTTTGTTTCCAAGAAGAGCGAGAAGGCATTTGAGGAACTTTATCGTCGCTACGCTCCCCGGCTTAAAGGTTTTTTCATCCGTATGATGTCCGGAGACGTTGCGTTGGCAGATGACTTTTTACAAGAGTTATTTCTCCGCATTTATGAAGCACGGAGTAGTTATCAGACTGGAAAGCAATTCTCCACATGGGCTTTTGCCATTGCATATAATTTTTGTAAGAATGAATACCGGCACCGTGAAATAGAGGAGGAATATTTTTCACAACAGTCTCATCCGTTAGAAAAGGATTACTGTGTTTCGCCGGAGTTTGAGAGCATGCATGACCGTAGAATCTTTAATGAGCAGTTGAAGAAAGTACTTGCCAGCCTGACGAGCGAACAAAGGGCTGCATATACACTTCGATATGAGGAAGAGCTTTCGGTACGGGAAATTGCGCAGATTCTTCATTGTCCGGAAGGTACAGTGAAGTCTCGTTTATACTATACACTTAAAATATTACAGCGTTCTTTGTCTAACTATAACCCCAAAAACAACTGAAAATGAAAAATGATGATTTAGAGAGACTGGAAAAGTCACAGGATGTGCAGCAGTTGATTCACTTTGCTAAAGAACAATACGAACAGGAAAAATCGGAGCATACTCCGGCTGATTTTTCTTCTTTAATGCAAGCTGTTCGGAAGAATCAAAAGAAGAGGATGAGACTGAAGGTTTCTCCCTGGTGGCTGACAGCTGCCTGTCTGCTGGGATGGACCATCGGATATGGCTTCCCGGGTGGAAGTAATACGCAATCTGATCAGATTGCCGTTGTCACTACAGTCATTGATACGGTAGTTGTTATCCATGAACGGGTAGATACTGTTTATCGGGAAGTTCATCTGAAGTCTTTGGTAGCTACTTCAAATGCAGCAAAGTCGAAGTCTGCTTCTCCGAAAAAGCATGCGAGACAGAGCGAAGCGATATCAGAACGATCGGAGTCTGACTTTATATCTTCTGCTCTTTTACAGCAGGCAATGACTTTACCAGACCCGGATAGCGAGTGCTATGCGGCAAACGGAATGACTGTTGCGGAGAGTAACTATCCGTTCCATATGTTGGCGACTATTCCATGTAAATGAGTGCTGAACCTCTGACGAGAGGCTTTCGGTTTATTTCCCCTCAATCAATGGCTTTGTAGACTTGATCGATCACGAAGTCTATTGGGACAGACATGCGCACTGCTACAGGACGGCCTCGCTGCATACCCGGTTTCCATTGCGGCATGGACTCTATGATGCGTAAGGCTTCTTTGTCTAATTTGGCAGATACGCTCTTTACAACTTGTGCATTGATTACATTCCCTTTTGGGTCGATGGTGAATTCTATTGTGACTTGACCTTCTTCCCCTGCCCGGAAAGCTTTTTTCGGATACTGTATGCTTTTCTTCAGATACTCCCTTAGTCCGCTTAATCCGCCCGGAAAGTCGGGACTATGTTCTATAATAGTGATCATAATATCATTAGGTATATCTTCGGGTTTAACTTCGATAATTTGCTTTTTCCTAATGATAACGTTATCAAGGCGAAAAGTATCCGGCTTTATCTGCACAAGAATTTCCGACGGATTATCTTTATCCAGTTGTATCTGCACATCTTTCATTCCTATATATCTGAAGTAAACAGTTTCTTTATGTTTGGCTTTTATAGAAAAGTTTCCAGACATATCCGAAGAGGTTTCTCTGCCAGTTCCCGGAACATAGATGCTGACATAGGGTACCGGTTCTCCTTCTTGGTTGGTCACCTTGCCCTTGAACTGTTGCAGTTCCCTTTTTTGCGAAAAAACATCGTTTGTATTTGCAACGCAAATACAAACGATGAATGATAGTATGAACGACAGACGTTTCATGCCTTATCTGGCATACTCCGCCCAATTCGTATTCTTCATATCCCCGCTCTTGGCCAGTTCGGCGTGCATACCGAGTGCGGCCTGGATAGCGTGTGGAGTCTGCGCCCTGCCACCGGCCAGTTTGAGATAATCCCAGAGAAGCTGTTTATAGTCGGGATGTGCACAGTTTTCGATGATGGCTTGTGCACGTTCCTTCGGGCTCTTGCCACGCAGGTCGGCTACACCTTGCTCGGTGATAATGATATTCACGGAGTGTTCGCTGTGGTCGAGGTGAGAAACCATCGGGACGATAGCACTGATCTTACCTTCTTTGGCAACAGACGGACAAGTGAAGATAGAGATATAAGCATTGCGGGTGAAGTCTCCCGAGCCACCGATACCGTTCATCATCTTCGTTCCACCGATATGAGTAGAGTTTACGTTACCGTACAAGTCCACTTCGATAGCTGTATTGATAGAGATAATACCCAGTCGGCGAACCACTTCCGGATTGTTTGAGATTTCCGACGGGCGGAGAACCAGCTTGTCGCGGAAGAAATCCATATCGTTGTAAATACCTTCCAGACAGTCGTTGGTAACAGTCAGTGAGCAGGCGCTACCGAATTTGATGCGTCCTTCACGGATCAATCCGATGACGGAGTTCTGGATAACCTCTGTGTACATTTCGAATGCGGGAATCGTCTTGTCACGTCCCAGTGCACCGAGCACAGCGTTAGCGATATTTCCTACGCCCGACTGCAGCGGAAGGAAAGTAGACGGAATGATGCCACGCTTCATGTCGGCAGCGAGGAAGTCGGCAACGTTCTGACCGATTTTGTCAGTCAACGGATCGGCATCGGCAAATGAGCGTGCTTCGTCCGGCCAGTTGGTTTCTACTACGCCTACGATCTTTTTCGGGTCTACCTGAATATAAGGCAATCCGATGCGGTCACTCGGCTTGTAGATGGGGATTTCGCGGCGGTAAGGCGGGTCGAGCGGTTCGTACACGTCGTGCAGACCCATGCAGGATTTGCTGTGTGCGGCGTTCAACTCAACGATGATCTGGTCCGCCAGGCGGCAGATAGTCGGAGAAATACCACCGGCAGCAGTCAGATAAATCTTTCCGTCCGGAGTCACTTCGCAGGCTTCGATGATGGCTACGTTCACTTTGCCCATGAAGCCATAGCGCACTTCCTGTGCCATTTGCGACAGATGGATGTCGTTGTAGGCAATTTCACCGTTATTCACGGCTTTGCGGAAGTCGGAGTTGGTGGTATAAGGGGCGCGGTAGCGGATGGCCTTTGCGCGAGACATAACGCCGTCACAAGATTCTCCGGTAGAAGCACCTGTAAAAATTCCTACTTGAAATGGATTACCTTTGGCATGTTCCGCTTCTGCAATTTTTGCAAGTTCAGCTGTAACAGCCTTTGCAGTTCCGGCGGGAGTAAATCCGCTCAGACCGATGTTGTAGCCATGTTTGATCAGGCTTGCAGCTTCTGCTGCCGAAATACGATTGAATGACATAAATAGTATAATTTCGCGTTAAATGCGGTTGATATTTGTTGGTTAATACTTATCACTTAATACTTTCGCTGCAGGATTTCTCCCCAGATAATAGCGCGGCGGGCTTCTTCTACGGAATGGATGGAGAAATCTTCCTCGCCGGCGGGTTCCGGATGGTCATAGTGGGAACCTTGCTTCGTGTTTCGTTTATCTTGTGCGGAACTGTTTGCTATGGATGCAGCCACAGATACTTCTTCTTTTTTCTTTTTCTTTGGCGTTGGTTTGGGAGCCGGTTGTTCCATAGGTATGGGCTGGAGCAGTTCGTCCAAAGCCCTGCTGCCTCTCCCCCAGAATTCGGGTATGGGAATAGCATCAGGATCTACTTCGACCGGAGACGGTGCAGGCGGGACGGGGCGTTTATTCTGAGCCTTTTTCGACTTGTTGTTCTCTTCACAGCTCCCCTTAATTTTTTTAACCTAAACCTTAACTATGAAAAAATCTAATGTTTCTTTCATTGCACAAATGTGAAAAATAAAATTAAATTTAGCAAGGATATGCCCCGTAAATGTTTATTTCATTAACATTAATTATCAGAATAATGCCTGAACTACAAGTTTTTGCGTTATTTTCGTACCATTTTACCGCTTATTGAATTCGAAGCCGTATCTTTGCGGATAAATTTAAAACAAGATTTGAATATGAACGAATTAACGGGAGCGGACTTTAAATCCGCAACTGCTGATGACAACAAGAAGTTGTTTATCGAGACTTATGGCTGCCAGATGAACGTGGCGGACAGTGAGGTGATCGCTTCGGTGATGCAGATGGCGGGCTATTCGGTAGCCGAAACGCTGGAAGAGGCCGACGCAGTGTTTATGAATACCTGCTCTATCCGTGACAATGCGGAGCAGAAGATTCTGAACCGCCTGGAGTTTTTCCACTCGCTGAAGAAAAAGAAGAAGGCCCTGATTGTAGGTGTACTGGGCTGTATGGCGGAACGGGTGAAGGATGATCTGATTACGAACCATCATGTCGATCTGGTGGTCGGTCCGGATGCTTACCTGACGTTGCCTGAGCTGATTGCCGCGGTAGAGGCCGGCGAGAAAGCGATCAACGTAGACCTTTCGACAACCGAGACTTACCGTGATGTGATTCCGTCGCGTATCTGCGGCAACCACATTTCCGGATTTGTATCCATCATGCGCGGATGCAATAACTTCTGCACCTACTGTATCGTGCCTTATACACGCGGACGCGAACGCAGCCGTGATGTGGAAAGTATTCTGAATGAAGTGGCCGACCTTGTTGCCAAAGGTTATAAGGAAGTTACCCTGCTGGGGCAGAATGTCAACTCTTACCGGTTCGAGAAGCCGACGGGCGAAGTGGTTACCTTCCCGATGCTGCTCCGTACGGTGGCCGAAGCTGCTCCGGGCGTGCGCATCCGTTTCACGACTTCCCATCCGAAGGATATGAGCGATGAAACGCTGGAAGTGATCGCCCAAGTGCCGAATGTGTGCAAGCATATCCACCTCCCTGTGCAGAGCGGCAGCTCCCGCATCTTGAAACTGATGAACCGCAAATATACCCGTGAGTGGTATCTGGACCGGGTAGCCGCTATCAAGCGTATCATTCCCGATTGCGGACTGACTACCGATATCTTCTCTGGTTTCCACTCCGAAACGGAAGAGGACCATCAGCTCTCGCTTTCTCTGATGGAGGAATGTGGCTATGATGCCGCCTTTATGTTCAAATATTCCGAACGTCCGGGGACGTATGCGTCGAAGCATCTTGAAGATAATGTGCCCGAAGACGTGAAAGTTCGCCGTCTGAATGAGATTATCGCTTTGCAGAACCGTCTGTCCGCAGAGTCCAATCAACGTTGTATCGGCAAGACGTATGAAGTGCTTGTAGAAGGCGTTTCCAAACGTTCGCGCGATCAGTTGTTCGGCCGTACGGAGCAGAATCGTGTGGTGGTGTTCGACAGAGGTACGCATCGTATCGGCGATTTTGTCAATGTGCGGGTGACGGAAGCCAGTTCGGCTACGCTGAAAGGCGAAGAAGTCTAGTATATTATTCTCTATGTCGGGACTGATTAAAAAATCGATAGTATCATAAATTCCCCTCCTTCCTGAAGGAGGAGATTTGAGATACTGCCGACTTTTTAGTCAGCCCATGCAATATATTAAAGAAGGTATTTCAAAATGAAATGAACCTCGAAAGTCAGACAATAAACTTTCGGGGTTCACTTCGTTTAAACTTTGCCCTTTTCCTCTTTCCGGAGCAAAAGAAGCGTCATTCAAATTACATCATCATGTGTCTGCGGATGGAGAATTTCACGATTGCCATTGCATTGATGGTGCTGAAAGGGATATCCATTGGGTCGTGATGAGCGTTGTAGCTTACCAGCTTGAGACATCCTTCCTTTTCCGAGCGGTTCACATACTTCACCGCCAGGTACTCGTCTCCTTCGATAGTAAACGAAACCAGATACATTTCGCCGTAAATAAGGTTGCTGAAACTGTTAATCTCTTTAAAGCCTACGATGTCTCCCGATTTCAGTATCGGATACATGCTGTCGCCACTGATGTAGACGGCTCCGTCACATAAGGGAATGCTTGGAATCTGTATCTTTCCTACCATATACTGTCGCTTGTTGGTGAGCAACGTTTTCAGATTGGCGGCAGCTGTAATATCATATAGGGCAACGCTGCGGTCGTCCAACGCCTCTACTGTTTTAGAGTTGTGAATCATCTGGACCTCACCGCTTGCTAAATCGCTTTTGCATAACTTGGTTTGATGTCTGGGGGTACCCTTCCCAACCAGCAGCCAATTGAGGTCTACATCTCTCATTTTGTTGAGCAGCAGATGAAAGTCAATCCGGTTTCTGGCGCACCAGTTGGATAATGTTGCACGTGAAACACCTAAGTAACTGGCCAGTTCACTGTCCTTTTTAAAGTTGAGCGCCTGCTTGGCGCGCTTTACTATTCCCGAAACATCTAGAAATGTATCCATTTTATTCTTGTTTTAAATTAGTGTAAAGATGTTGGAACTTCTTATTCGTTCATTGATAGTCAGTTATATAATTTTTTAGCGTTAATTTCTAAAACCGTTTGTTTTATGTGAGAAAACTGCTTTATCTTTGTAGCAGCAAACTTAGAAATATGTTTCAAAAATATAAATTAAAAATAGAATAACCATGAAAAACGGCAAAAAGTTTATGAAAGGTTGTAAAATGCCTCATCCACCCCCTTCCGGAAGATTCTGTATCGGATGAACACCAGTGATATTGAGTCGGTTTACAGCATCTATATATCCTGCATACAGGAGCTATAGATCCAATACGCTGGCCATATATCCCCAATATGCAGGAACTATATGTCCGATAATCACATAAACAAATATTTAAGCATGAAAACTTTAAAACGCAAAATCAATATGGAACCTTTAATGAATCAATCTCTGCACATTTGCGGGTGCTGCAAACGGGAGCTACCGCATGAGGCCTTTTATACAAACAAACGCACCGGGACCCTTGACAATTATTGCAAGGAGTGTCGCAAGGCAAACACCCGCAAGCGTCGTGATTTGAGACGATGTACATCATTTGAAAACAAACCTGTTTCTTATCCGGTGATAACCGAGGTGAAAGACCCCGCTTTGCGGATGCTTCTTATTCTTCATGCCCGTCAGGTTGTGGCAGAAAGTATCTCACGGAAACAAGAAAAAGAAAAACTGAATACGCTATGGGAAGAATAAAACGGGGACTGGATTATTTCCCCATGAGCACCAGCTTTATGCACGATCGGATGGTGCGCCGAATTATGAGACGTGAAGGTGATTCTGCCTTTGCCACACTGGTGGAAACGCTGTCGTACATCTATGCCGGGAAAGGGTATTATATCTCTGTCGGTGACGAATTTTACGAGGAGCTTGTGGACAGCCTTTACAGTACGGAACTGGATGATGTGAAGCGTATCATCAGTCTGTCCGTGGAATATGGCTTGTTTGATGTCGGACTTTTCCGGCAATACAACATCTTGACTTCCGCCGACATCCAGCGGCAGTATCTTTTCATCACCAAGCGGCGTAGCAGTGCGCTGATAGAGCCGGACTACTGCCTGCTGGAATCGGAAGAAATCACCTCATACCGTTCGTCTCAGAGCGGTAAAAGTAGTACGGATGATTCTTTGGATAGCGAATGTGCGGAAGCGTTAAACGGTGATGCTGATCACAAGACCGCCTGTACGGTAACATCAAGCTCCGATTCTGTAACAATGGAGGATGAAATTGCAACATCGGGTACACAAAACAAAAGAAAACAAATAAAAATAAATCAAAACAAAGTAAACCACCTCCCTAACCCTCCTCAAGGAGGAGATGAAGGAGGAAAATATTTGAAAAGTAGAACGGCTGTGACACAGGAAGATATTGACTGTCTGCAACCGCCATGCGATGGTGTGCAGCGTAACTTCCGGGGACTGACAGATAACCTGCGGCTTTACAAAGTTCCGCCTTCCGAACAATATGCCATTATTCTTAAAAGTAACTTCGGAGCTATTGGAAACCCTGTTTGGAAAGGATTTAATACCATCCGGGGGAGCAATGGAAAGATCAGATTGCCCGGGCACTACCTGCTGAGTATAATTAATTAATTTATGAACGCACTTTGAAAAAATGATTAGGTCAGTCTGAATAATGCTCCTATCTTTGCAATGTCATTAAGCTTGAGGACAAAACTAAACGAAATTATTAACACAAAAAAACTATTACGATTATGGCAGTATTGTACAAGTCATTCCAGTCTGTTCTGGAAGACAAAAATCACAAAAAAATGTTTCATCCCCGTGTGATATACACGGCTAATATCAGCACTTCGCAGATTGCTAAAGAGATTGCCGCTTACTCGTCTCTCTCCCCGGGTGATGTGAAGAATACGCTTGATAACCTGGTGACTGTGATGGGGCAGCATCTACAAGCATCGGAAAGCGTGTCGCTTGACGGTTTCGGGACTTTCCGCATGGTGATGAAATCCAACGGTAAAGGGGTGGAGACTTCGGAAGAAGTGTCGGCTGCGCAAGCTTCTCTTACGGTCCGTTTCCTTCCCAACTTCACCAAGAACCCCGATCGGACTACCGCTACCCGCTCTTTGGTGACCGGTGCGAAGTGTGTGCGCTTCGACCGTACAGACACTCCGGCTTCCGGCAGTGGAAATACAAATAAGCCGGGTGGCGGCGATGGTGGCGAAGGAGGTGGTGAGGAAGCACCGGACCCGACAGTATAACCTTTCGTCACAACACAAAATATAAGAACGAACGACTAAACTAAATCGGAAACTTAACTAACTAGTAATCACTTATTCACATGAGAATTATCAATTTGATCGTGGTGCATTGTACCGCCACGCAGGGGAATCGTACGCTTTCTCCGGAGGCTTTGGACCTGATGCACCGCCGCCGTGGTTTCAACGGAACAGGCTATCACTACTACATCCGCAAAGACGGAACGGTGCATCTTACCCGCCCTGTCGAACGCATCGGTGCACACGCAAAAGGTTTTAATGCCAGCAGTATCGGAATCTGCTATGAAGGCGGTCTGGACTGTCGGGGACGCCCGGCAGACACCCGGACGCCGGAACAGCGTGCTACGCTTCGGCTGCTGATTCATCAGCTGCTGGAGGTATTCCCCGGCTGCCGGGTGTGCGGGCATCGGGATCTCTCGCCGGACAGGAACGGTAATGGAGAGATAGAACCGGAAGAGTGGATGAAGGCGTGTCCGTGCTTTGATGCCGAGCAGGAATTTAAAGAATTTGCGGCAGAAGACACGGAAGAAACACAGAGTAAACTAAACTATTTAAAGAACAAGAAAGGAGGTAAATGATGGCAATGAAGAGATCTGTATGGGATATGATCCTGAAGGTGGTTATCGCGGTAGCGTCGGCTGTGGCAGGCGTATTGGGTGCTAATGCGATGAATCTGTAAGAGAAGTAATTAACGGGAACTCCCTGTCATGGGAATATGCGCGCTACTTTATCGGGCAGGGAGTTTCTTAGTATTGTGATTTTATTTAAGAAACTATTATATATCAAAGAATATGAAAAAAAGACTACTATCAGTATTTGTTTTTCTGGCAATATTCAGTTTCAACTGTATAGGTCAGTAACAAATACCTATTAAAAATGTACCCAGTCCGGAAATAGCCGGTTTGGGAGAATATGGAAAAGTTCCAGTTAGTTTATATACGGGAGTTCCGGATATATCCGTGCCTATTTATGAATTGAAAGCTGGTAACTATTCGTTATCACTTGCTGCAAGTTATCATTTGGCTTCGGTAAAGCCTAATTCCCAGTCTGGTTGTCTTGGACTTGGATGGAATCTTATAGCAGGCGGCTATATTACACGTTCTGTTCGTGGAATGTATGATGAGAAATGTCAATCAAATGGATATGCTCCGGGTTATTATGCACATGCTTCTAAATTGAAAAATATCAGTAATGAACAGTTTAAAGCAGAAACGATGCATATACAAAGCACGGAAAATGATTATTATGAATTAACTGCTGACGAATTTTCGTTTAGTGTTTGTGGTTATTCTGGAAATTTCTACTATGCCGGTAATGGAGAGTGGAATGTTGTTTCTGATCAGGATATACGTGTGGAATTTAATCCTGTTGATGGGGAAGGCTTTCTTAGTTTGTCGGAAGTCGGAAAACGTCTTGATGTAAGTAGATGGGGAGCAAGCACAAGAAACAATCGTTTTTTCAATAAATTTACGCTGATTACTCCTGATGGATGCAGGTATGAATTTGGTGGAATCAACGCTACTGAATATAGTATTCCTTATTATGCCCGCTATAACAGTGATTTAATAGCTACTACCTGGAGGTTGTCCAAAATAACAACCGTAGACAAGCGGGTAATAGAATTCAGTTATGACACTTCAGCTATCATGTGTGATCTTCGTTATGTACCCCAACAGAAAGTGGTGACCAACATACCATGCACTTATAGTGGTATACAAAGTGGGCGTTCAGGGATGACTGGGTATCTGCTTTTCCCAGTTAATTTAAAGACTATAAAAACACCTAACGAGATATTGGAATTCAATTATTACAATGAATACGGATATGGAGATAAGTTTGTTGATAGTTATTTGGCATGGAAAGACAATGCAAATTATGACCGTCAGGATATAGATAACATGAATTTTGAAGACCCGGCTAATCAATTTACTCTGTTTTTAGGAAACCAAATTGATAATACCGATCAGGCAACATTGCGTCAATCGATTAAATCAAAACTACAACATAAAATTCTTCATTGTATTTATGTGAAAGGAAAGAACTCCAAGGCTTTGAAAACTATATATTTTGACTATGCAAGGAATAATCGTACTAAATTGTCTTTAATTACGGAACGTTCAGGGAATCCGGATTTGATCCCTAACTATGTATGGCACCCACATGGATTTTATTTTCTTACTTGGTATAATATACCTGAGAATTTGACCGGAGGTCGCGTACCTGAATATCGTTTTCTTTATAATTCGGAAAAACGTATGCCAAATGATTATGTACGCCCGATTGCCGATTCGTGGGGATATTATACAGGAGGAAGTGTTGCTTTTGCCGAGATACCTAATTTTTCTCAGACTTATAGTAGTTTGCAATATACTTTGGCAGAGGTCTTGACGGAAGTCATTTATCCAACAGGTGGAAAAAGCCGTTTTGAATATGAATTGAACAACTATTCAAAAGTGGTAGCTCCTTCTTTGATGTCATTAACAGACAAAAGTGGTACTGCAGGCGGTTTGCGTATTCGGCGTATTACCAATCTGGATAATGAAGATAATGTGCTTGGTGCCAAGCAATATTACTATTCGAATACCCGTGACCGATTTGGAAAAAGTAGTGGAATATTGAAAAGTCTTCCTGTTAATGAGATGGTGTATACTCTTAAGGATGGAGATAAGGAGCCTGATCCTAAGAATGCAATATCGTTATATCTCAAATCAAAGGGAGGTTTTTTCCCATCAGTTACTAATCTGAATACACCGGATGTAGGTTATTCTTGTGTAATTGAAGAAGCGTTCGACAAAGATAATAAGTCGCAAGGTTATATTGTGCGTCATTACTCTAACTATAATGAGGATATTTATGGTAATACTCATTATGACGAGCTTGCTTTTTATTCTATGTTTGAAGGGAACTCTTATACAATGCCATTTAGCAGTCGTTCTATGGAGAGAGGAAAGTTGTTGTCTGAAGAATACTATGATGTCAATGATCGTTTGCGAAAGAAGGTGAATTACCGATACAAAGAGGTAACTCCAGGCTCATTTGTAACAGCTGATCAAATGGTGTTGTTCTTTTGTACAGATTTAGACAATTTCATGCTAGGAAAAGTGGGGACTTTAACTCGTACATATACACATGCTTATCTGACCGACTCTGTTATAGAAACTCTTTATCCTCAATCGGGAAATACGGCATTTGTTATAGAAAAGGCGTATCAATATAATAAGTATAAGCAGTTAAGCCAAATAGCCGGTAGAAACAGCGATGGAAAAAGTACTCTGACAGAATATGTTTATGCTGCAACTTTACCGGAATATAAATGGATGGAAGAAGCACATATACTATCTCCGGTTTCTAGTAAAAAAGAACAGACAGGCGGCTCTTATTTAAAAGAGGTATATCAGTATATGGGTCCTATACCTTATATAAAGCAGATTAGTACAGATAGAGATGGTTATGTGCATAAACATTACACTGTGCAGGCTGTGGATGGTTATGGGAATCCTATATATCTTCACGAAGAGTCAACGCCCGTTGTATTGATATGGGGAGCTGAAGGTCAACGGTTAATATCACGGATAGAAAATGCCACTCTTAATCAAGTGGAAGAAGCATTGGGAATGAATGTGAAGGATTTCTCTTCATCCGATATCTCTGCAACTAATTTGCTAAAAATAGAAAATATCAGGCATAAGATATCCGGAACGCATTTCTATATTTACAAATATACAAATGAGTTGCGTTTGGTCTCAGAAACAAAGCCTAATGGAATCACTGTGTTTTATAAATATGATTTTCTGGGTCGCCTGACAGAGAATTATATTATGGAATTTAAAGATGGAGATTATCAAAAACGGATATTAAATATATATGATTACAATTATTATTATGGCTCCAAGATTGAAAGTGGAGAAGTAGCCATAGAGAAAGGAGGACAACTATGAAATTGCATAAAATAATATTACTTCTAATTTTGCTATCAGGATTTTCGATAGAAATACCTGCGCAGAATTCTTTGCAGAATGAGATAGGTAAGCTCGAATATGACACGTTGAAGAGGGATATGGTTAAAACAAAACATCTGGACCATATAAACATTTCTGATACATCGTCAGTGAGTTGCGCAAACTACTTGTTTCGTGTGAAAGAACCATTATATATTTCTTTTAAGTCTAATTATTTCACTATGGGAATGGAAATGGAGAAAGTTCCGGGACAATTGGAATGTCAATTAAAAATAACAGATGATAATTTGCTCACTAATCAGGTGTATTATCAGAATGCGAAAAGTGTTGATCCGGATTCTTTATCATCAGTGAGTTTCACTGATACTCTTTTGTTATTTGCCGGTACATATTGTTTGACATCGACTGTAATAGAAAAGAACAAAGATATTCTTGTTCCTGATGATAATGGTGTGAATGCTGCAAGTGTATTGAAAACTAATACTTTTGATATTAAACCGATCGACCCGCATGAACCAATAAAGCCTTTTCCGCCGATTGATCCTTTTCCGCCAATAGATCCGGTCTTGCCGATGGACTCAATTCGACCACTTCCTTTATTTTATATCATGACTCTGTCAATAGAGACAAAAGGACTTGCTCCGGAAGAACAGCCGATGCCGGCTATTCCTTTTCCTGCAATAAATTGGGGAAATGATCTATTGCCCGAACGTTTTGGCAAAAATGCTGTTTCTGTTTTCAAGAGTAGGACAGGAAATAAGGAAGAAGGTATGCTTGTGGTTAATTACTATGATGGGCTGGGGCGTTCGAAAGAAACGGTACAACAAGGTGTGAGTCCTAGTCATAAAGATTTAGTAACCCTACAAGAATATGATGGGTGGGGGCGTAAAGCCAATACATGGTTGCCAGCTGTAACGACACAAAACACAGGTGATTTCATATCTGTAGCTTCTTGTGGAGAATTGGCACGCAATACTTATGGAGGAGATGCTTATCCGTATTTAACCTTTACCTACGAAAATTCTCCTTTGGAAAAAGTAATTAAACAGCATAATCCGGGGAGAGTATGGCGTGAAAATGGCAGATCATTGAAAATAGATGAGTACGTTAATATCGCTGGTAATGATACTTTAGGTTGTTTCGGTTTTCAATTGATCAATGGGGCAAGAGAAGCATTAAATATTAGTGTAAGTAAACAGTATGAAAATGGAAGCTTGCTTGTTACACGCTCAGAGGATGAAGATGGAGTCACTTTGTTTGAATTTAAAGACCGTTTGGAAAGAACCGTTCTGGAACGTCGTATAGAATCAAGACTGAAAGGGGATAAGCAATTGTCGGATACTTACTATATTTATGATGATTTGGGAAAACTTTGTGCTGTTCTTCCTCCTGCATTGTCCGATCAGTTGAGTGTAGGTAATATTCCTGCAGAAAAACTCGATATGTATGGATATTTGTATAAATATGATGTGGCGGGAAACCTCATGGCTAAAAAGCTTCCAGGAATTTCATGGGAATACTATGTCTATAATGTAAACAACAATCTTATATTTAGCCAGAATGGCGAGGAACGTAAAAGAGGAGAATGGAAATTTAGTATTCCGGATGCATTCGGTCGTGTATGCTTGCAGGGAGTATGTAAAGTTGCGATTGATCCGTTTGATAATCCTTATTTAAAACCTATTTTTAGTGGATTGTCGAATTGGTATGTTTGTCAATACGTAGGAAGTACTGAATATGGGGGGTATCAGTTTAGTGGAAGTCTTATGGCAGGATTAGTGGGGCCGAAACCATTAGTTCAGGTAATCAATTATTATGATAACTATGACTTTATGTATCGGACAGATCTTTCGGCAAGAGATGAATTTAGATATACCCATGAAGAAGGTTTTGCCGCTACGTCATCCAGTGCTAAAGGAATGTTGACAGGAATAGCTAAGTTGCATACGGATGCATACGATCAGTATCGTAATGGTGAATATGGAGTGGATTCTCCCTACAATTACTCAGTGATGTATTATGATGATCGTGGTCGCCTTTCTCAAACTGTTTCTGACAACCATTTAGGTGGTATGGACCGTGATTTCTTTTCCTATGATTTTAATGGGAACGCCTTGCGGCATTTACACCGTCAGACCGGGGCTGGAAATGAGATTTTGAGTGACAGTTATACCTATGAGTATGATCACGCCGAACGTCTTGTAAAGGCGCTGCATCGTTTGGGAGATGCTCAGGAAGTGATTCTTATTGACAATGTGTATGATGATTTGGGACGCTTATCCCGGAAGACGTTCCATAACGGTCTGTTGAATACGTCTTATTCGTATAATATTCGTAGTTGGCTAACTGGTATCACTGGTTCATCTTTTGAGCAAGTATTGCATTATACGGACGGAACGGGTATTCCATATTACAATGGTAATATCAGCAGTATGGTTTGGAAATCGGGTGAAGATGATATAATGAGAGGCTACCACTTTACTTATGATAATTTGAATCGTTTGACGAATGCGGTGTATGGAGAAGGCAGTGTTCTCGTTCAAAATCAGAATCGCTTCAATGAACAAGTAACCGGATACGATAAGATGAGTAATATTTTAGGGATCAAACGTTCCGGACAGACTTCATCTACCGGATACGGCTTGATAGATGATCTGGCAATGTCCTATAATGGGAACCAACTAAAATCAGTATCAGATAGGGCTACAAATTCTGTTTACGGCAATGGCTTTGATTTCAAAGACGGAGTAAACAAAGAAGCTGAATATGAATATGATGAAAATGGTAATATGACGAAAGATTTGAACAAGAAAATATTGAATATCCAATATAATTGTTTAAATTTACCGAGTCGTATAGAATTTGAAAACGGTCATGTCATTTCTTATCTTTATGATGCTGATGGAATAAAACTTCGTACGACGCATATCATAG